>Ga0208647_1000003_pt1 | contig 361656 bp, 312 predicted proteins | sample AntAceMetag02UKA_FD_184765 | JGI IMG/M metagenome (GOLD analysis project Ga0208647, IMG submission 184765) | Saline lake microbial communities from Ace Lake, Antarctica - Antarctic Ace Lake Metagenome 02UKA (SPAdes) (version 2) | ecosystem: Environmental > Aquatic > Non-marine Saline and... | reverse complement strand
AATGGCTTGAGAGAGCTGTTTCTTGTGATCTAGACAATGAAAATATTAATTTATCCGTGAAATGAATCAATAATGCCTCGAAAGACCGAAAAAGACACTCTTGCAACCATATTCTCACACAGCCTCTGCAATCGGCGATTGGCGGGTGGAAACTCACGTAAAACACCATCAATTCGAAAACGAATCCGAAGATTATTTTCCTGGGGTTCTATATGGATATCACTGGCCCGCTCCTGAATAGCTTGTACAAGCAAGGAATTGACAAATACTACAGCCGGGGCATCCGTCGCCTGGGTTCGCAGAATGTCCACACTATCTTCATCATATGCTTCTTCTTCATCCAGATCTTCTTCAACTTCCACCAGATCTTGAAGGGTTTCCTCGAATGAATTCTTGTCCGAGAAAATGGTTCCAATGGCAAATTCAATATCATCGGGATCAGACCAGACAGTCTCGATTTCTTTTTTGATCTTGTTTCGAATGATCTGTACAGCGACCATATCTAGCGGATCGGCCATTGCCAGGACAACTGTTCCATCTTCTTTCACATCAATGGGTACAGCACGGTGAAATTGGCAGACCTCTTCTGAAACTTGTAGTGCAGCGCTGGTTGCAAAAGAAGCAATACTCTTCAGACTGGTAAGTTTTAAGCCGAAATCTTTATAGATCTCAGTTATTCCTTGAGTCTGAAGGGCGCTAACGCTAGGTGCGCTTTGTTTTTCAATAGCAGCAACGCTAGATGCACTTTGTTTTTCAGGTGTCGCCATATCCTCTTTCTTTAACGAAATTAACCATAGTTAAATTTAACATTTCACACTCTAAACTACTCCTTAAAAATTGTGAAGTGTTCGCCCCCTTTTTGTTAATACCCCCATGAGAAAAGGTGAGAGCTATCAAAACCAATTAGGTCTGTATTCCTAGCTTTTTTAGCTTCAAATGCAGGTGTTGCCGGCTTAATCCAGCCGAATTAGCAGCCCTGCTGATATTCAAATCTGCCTGTTTCAGCAGTGCCTGGAAATATATTTTTTCAAAATCCTCTTTTGCATCATTGTATGATCCTACCTCTCTGTCCATTTGCGCAGACATTACACCCCCACCAGAAAGGAGTTGAGCCGGAAGATCTGAAACACCAATGGTATCATCACGGCACATGATCATTGCATTCTCCAGGACGTTTACTAACTCCCTGATATTCCCCGGCCAACCGTAGGAATTAAATATTTGCAATGCTTTTGGTGCGATTCGGGAAACTTTTTTCCCCATGGCTTCTGACAATCGCTTGAGGTGATATTCAATGATGACCGGTAAGTCTTCTCTTCTCTCCCGTAGAGGTGGAATTTGAATATTAAACACGTTTAATCTGAAATAGAGATCCTCACGAAAACGTCCAGCCTTAACGAGATCTTCAATTTTTTGATTTGTTGCTGCTACCACGCGGAGGTTCAATTTTATTTCTGTTGGGTTACCCACTCGACGAATGGTACTGGTCTCCAATACACGCAATAATTGGATTTGAAATTCAGGGGTTGTCTCTGTGATCTCATCCAGGAAAATCGTTCCGTTGTTGGATTCTTCGAAAACGCCAATCTTTCTTTCGTTAGCGCCTGTAAAAGAACCTTTCTCATGTCCAAAAAGAGTACTCTCTAACAGTGTCCCAGGAATGCTTCCGCAGTTAATGGGTATAAAAGATCCATCCGAATTTCTACTCTGGTTATGGATTAGTCTTGCAGCAACTTCTTTTCCCGTTCCAGATTCACCAGTGAGAAGCACGGTCGTGTTGTAATCTGCAACAGTGGTGATCCTTTCCAGAATCCTCTGCATGACGGCAGAATGAGCTTCGATATCAAGATAATCAGTATGTCTCTTTAGTTCTTTCTTGAGTGCAATATTTTCGCTTCGGATCTGTTTCTCAGAAAGCCCTCTGGAAATTCTGATCTGTAATTGATTCAGATCAATAATGGGCTTTGCCAGGTAATCGTAAGCGCCATGCTGAATACATTTTACAACAATGTCAGTATCTTGGATGGCACTGACCATGATGACAATGAGCTCAGGATTTGTCTGCTTGAATTGCTCCAGCAACTTCAAACCGCTGATCCGTGGCATGTTGATATCCAATACTGCGACATCAAATATCTCTTTTTCAAATAGTTCAATCGCCAATTCAGGCGTGATTGCAGCCGTAGCGTCATAGCCGAGATCCGAGAGATAATTCTCAAAAAGATGGGTAATATCCGGTTCGTCATCAACGATAAGGATGCGGGCGATTGGTCTTGATTTTTTATTCATTTTAGCATGTACCTATCGAAATTAAAATCAACAGTTTCAGTTATATTACAGTCCTCAATATAAAGCAAAATCGAGCATAGTGTAGTATATTTATGACAATCGTATTCTTTTTATATTCAGGGGATTTAGGCGGACATTGTGTGGGTGCAGGGAGTTAAAATAAGCGCCGAAAATTTTACTTTTCAGTCTTGGAGAGAAGAGGGTTTGCAGTCAGACAGGTTTCCCACCATCCCAGACCGTTTGGATCCATTAGATGCGCCAGAGTCGTCTGACTTAGAACGTGATCAAGAACTGACTGGATAGCGCACCAAAATGACCGAACTGTACAGTGGTCAAAGTGAGTGCAAACAGTTCCAGTACCGGAATAGTGATCGCAAAAACCCCCAGCGAATAATTTCCCTCCCAACACTTCAAACACCTCACTAAGATTGATGTCATCAGGATTTTTTGCTAATGTATATCCACCGTCTTTTCCACGACTACTGGTTACGAATCCATTCATTCTAAGTATTCTAACCAGCTTAGCCGTATTTGATGGTGAGATTTGCTCAGCTTTGCTGATGGTAGAGATACTGCTGCCGCCGGTCGCAGTTCTACGACCAATGTGGAGGAGGCATCTGATTCCATATTCTTCCTGAGCGCTGATTTTCATCTATAATAGTCCGAGTTGCAGGAGTCCCGCTTCTGTGATCATATCTTTATGCCATTGGGGTTCCCAAACAACCTCAACATCAGCAAATTCCAGCTCCTGTACGTCCTCCAAGATCTGCTGCTTCACCGAGATGGGAAGGGAGCCAGCAACAGGGCAGTTTGGAGCCGTAAGGGTCATTTTTACATACGCTTCCAGCTCTTCAGTGACCTTGATGTCGTAGATCAATCCAAGATCGTATATGTTCACCGGAATCTCAGGGTCATAAATGCCCTTAATTGTGGATACTATTTTATCTTCAATTTCGCTTAGATCGATTTTTGGAATTTGATCAGTCATATATTATCCAAATAGATTATTCAGTTTGTGCCGCTTCGTCTTTTTCTTCCAGAGCGTTCATGAGTGTGTGCCACGATAGACTGGCACATTTTATACGGGCTGGAAATTCCTGGACACCAGCAAAAACTGCCAACTTGCCCAGCTTTTCTAAATCATAATCACTTAAAGCTGTACCTGTGACAAGATCGTGGAAACTCTCAAAATATGTGCGTGCCTCTACCAGGGTTTTTCCTTTGAGGAACTGGGTCATCAAACTGGCGGATGATGTTGAGATGGCGCAGCCGCTACCCACAAATGAAATATCTGAAATGATGCCACTCTCAATTCTCAGATAGAGTTCCAACTTATCACCACAAAGTGGATTGTGTCCAGATGCGTGATGGGAATGGGGATCAAGCGCCTTAAAATTGCGCGGGTTCCTATTGTGGTCCAGAATAACTTCCTGATAGAGTTCTCTTAGCTCAGACATCAGCCCATGAGCTCCTTCACTTTGATAATTGCTTTTACAATGGCATCGATCTCATCTTTTGTATTGTAAAAAGAGAGAGAGACCCGCGTGGTCGCCGGTATGTTGTAACAGTCCATAACTGGCTGTGTACAGTGGTGCCCAGTTCTCACTGCAACCCCTTCCATATCCATTATCGTCCCCACATCGTGGGGGTGAATCCCCTCCAAAACAAATGAGATGATACTGCCTTTATTTTTTGCAGTACCAATAATTCTTAATCCATCGATTGCGTTAAATTGAGCAGTAGCATAGTCCAGCAATTCTCTTTCATAGCGATCAATTTCTGCAATGTCCAACTCAGAAATGTAGTTCAGGGCTGCTGCTAGAGCAATAGCCCCTTCAATGTTGGGAGTACCTGCCTCAAATTTATAGGGGATATCATTATATTCAGTTTTTTCAAAACTCACATCAAGGATCATGTCACCACCTCCTTGATAGGGCCTCATGTTCTCTAGATACTGCTGTTTAGCATAGAGGACACCAATACCGGTTGGACCATAAACCTTATGACCAGAAAACACAAAGAAGTCACAATCAAGTTGCTGGACATCGATGGGGATGTGGGCAACAGATTGCGCACCATCAATCAAGACAGGAATATCTCGGTCATGCGCTTGTTCAATGATGGGTCCAAGTTCATTTATCGTACCCAGAGAATTGGACATGTGGGTGATGGCCAAGATCTTAACTTTTGGATTGAGCAAGCCTGAAATAGAATTCATATCAAGATCGCCGCTCTCAAGCAGCGGAATGATAGTGAGCTTAGCTTTTAATCGCTCTGCCAGCATTTGCCATGGAATGATATTAGAGTGGTGTTCCATCTCTGAGAGTAGGATCTCGTCACCCTCAGTGAGCAGAGGCTCAAGATAAGAGCTGGCGACCAGGTTGATCGCTTCAGTGGCGCCTCTTAGGAATACGATCTCTTTGCTGCTCTTTGCATGAATGAAATTCTGTACTGTCACGCGGGATTCTTCATAGAGACCAGTGGATTTTTGGCTCAGATGGTGAACACCCCGATGAATATTTGCATATGAGTTTGAATAAAGATCAACGATAGAATCAATGACGGCCTGCGGTTTTTGAGTCGTAGCCGCATTATCCACATAGATCAGCGGTTTTCCGTAGATATTTGTGGACAATATGGGAAAATCCCGACGAATTTTATCGATATCAAGCATTCAGTTTATGCGTCTCCGTAAGTCTAGATTCAATTTCCTGCTGGATGTACTCTTTTAGGGTATCAATTTTAATTTCATCTGTGATCTCAGCAGCAAACGCTCTGGTGAGCATCTGGGCAGCATCCTGTCTGGAAATACCTCTTGACTGAAGATAAAAGAGTGCATTATCATCTAATTCACCAATGGTTGCACCATGGGTACATTTGACATCATCAGCGAAGATCTCTAATTGCGGTTTGGTATCCACACGGGCATCACGAGAGAGGAGCAGATTCTTATTTGACTGCTGTGCATTCGTCTTTTGGGCATGTTCTCGTACCAGGACCATACCATTGAACACTCCTCTGGATTTTCCATTCAGAATTCCCCTGAAGTGTTGGTCACTCGAGCAGTAAGCTTGAGCATGATCGATATAGGTCCTAATGTCTAAATGTTGGGATTTATCGCCCAGATAAATACCCCTAAGGAATACTTCAGCACCATTACCAGATAAATTTACTTCCAAGTTTGAGCGCGTGAGTTTTGACCCGAGTAAGTACTGATGATCCTCAAAGCTTGCTGAATTCGCCACCTGTACTGCACAATTTGAAATATGATCAGTTTCCTCAGATTCCAATCCAACTTTGTACAATCCTAATTTTGAGCCATCATCCAATTGGATATAATCAGCGGGGAAGGAGAGAGACTGCAGATCACCTAGTGAGGCAAACTGCTGTACGATGTCAAGTCGACTATTTTGACCAAGATGAATAATGTTCATGGGATGGGTAACCGAAGTCGAAGTTTGCTTCGTGTTCACAAATAATAAATGAAGTGGGACCTCAATATCGGCGTTTGGCTTCAAGTCAATAAATAGACCTGAGGTGGCCAGGCTGTTTGTAATGTGTCTGAAGATATTGTCATCCGTCAATTTAGAATGCACGATGATTCCTTCAGCCTGCTTCCGGGACTCAGAATCAAGATCTTCCATAAGACGGATGTTCAAACCCAATTTATCCTGGCTACTCAAATCGTCAGAAAGGGCGCTCGAGAATTTACCATCCACAAAAACAAGGAGATGTGCCCCGGGTACCGCTTTGGCAAATGGTTCAATCTGCTGTGGAGAGATCTGAGTATCAACAAGCGCAACCGGACTGCTCTCGGCTATGGCTTTTAAGGGAGTATAGCGCCATTCTTCATCTTTGCGAGTGGGAAAATTCTGTGATCGGATTGCTGTGAGTGAGGTGTTCCTCAGTTCGGGAGAGAGGACAAAGGAAGTATCGCTTTGGCTCTGAGTCTCAACCCAATTCCTAAAATTACTTGTAGTTTGGTTCAAGATTCCTACTCCGCTCAGGCAACCGTTTCAGGCTGATCCAATAACCAGTCATATCCGCGTTCTTCAAGCTCTAAAGCGAGGTCTTTTGTGCCAGACTTAATGATCTGACCGTCTGAGAGAACGTGAACGAAATCGGGGACGATATAATCAAGTAGTCGCTGATAGTGAGTGATGACTACAAAGGCATTCTCATCTGAACGCAACTTATTGACACCACCGGCCACGATGCGCAGGGCATCAATATCAAGACCAGAATCTGTCTCATCAAGAATCGCTAATTGTGGATGAAGGACTGCCATTTGAAGAATTTCATTCCGTTTTTTCTCACCACCGGAGAAGCCCTGATTAACCGGGCGCTTCAAAAGATCTTCTTTCATTTCAACCAGTTTCATCTGTTTTTTAATAAGGTCGAGAAAATCGATGGCATCCAATTCCTCTTTACCTTGATGTTTGCGGATCTCATTAAGCGCTTTTTTGAGGAAAGAGGTGTTGTTGACACCAGGAATCTCAATGGGGTATTGAAAAGCGAGGAACATACCTTCACGGGCACGAATTTCCGGAAGCATATCCAGGAGATTCAGACCTTTATAGGTGGCTGAACCTGAATTGACCTCATAACCATCCCGCCCTGATAAGACATGTGCTAAAGTACTTTTGCCAGACCCATTGGGTCCCATGATGGCGTGTATTTCACCTTTTTTAACTTCGAGATTCAAACCTTTTAGAATGGCTTTCCCCTCAACTGAAACATGTAGATCTTTAATTGACAGCATTTTTAAAGTTTCTCCTAAAATCTTTTCATCCAAATGTCACGAAGACGTGAAATCTTTATGACGTCTTTGCGAGGAGGAAACAACGAAGCAATCTCGAGTCTGAGATCGCCACGCCCTGCGGGCTCGCGAAGACATTTACGCTAGTGTTAGCCAATCTTTCGGTTCTGAACTTCACTATTGTTATCCTACTGAGCCTTCGAGACTTACCGACATAAGGGCCTGGGCTTCTACAGCAAATTCCATTGGGAGTTGCTGGAAAACTTCCCTGGCATATCCCGAAACGATCATACCAACTGCATCCTCGCTGGATATTCCCCGCTGGTTTAAATAGAAAATTTGATCCTCACTCACCTTGGAGGTGGTTGCTTCATGCTCCACCTGAGCAGACGGATTTTCAATCTCCAGATAGGGATAGGTATGCGCTCCACACTGATCTCCAATAAGTAATGAATCACACTGGGAATAATTGCGAGCATTTTCAGCTTTTCCATTCACTTTGACCAGACCTCGGTAGGCATTATTGCTATGTCCAGCTGAGATCCCCTTGGAAACAATAAGACTTCGCGTGTTTTTGCCGAGGTGGATCATCTTTGTGCCGGTGTCAGCCTGCTGATAATTGTTGGTTAGTGCGACAGAATAAAACTCCCCCACAGAATGGTCACCCTTCAAAATGCAACTGGGATATTTCCAGGTGATAGCAGATCCGGTTTCAACCTGGGTCCACGAAATTTTTGAATTCTTTCCAGCACAGATGCCGCGTTTTGTTACAAAATTGTATATTCCGCCGACACCTTCTTTATTGCCTGCGTACCAGTTCTGAACTGTTGAGTATTTGATCTCAGCATCATCCAAGGCAATGAGTTCAACAACGGCCGCATGTAATTGGTTTTCGTCCCGCATGGGGGCTGTACAGCCCTCCAGGTAACTCACATAGCTGCCCTTATCCGCAACGATGAGGGTTCTTTCAAACTGACCTGTTTTTGAGGCATTAATCCGGAAGTAGCTGGAAAGCTCCATGGGACATCTCACCCCTGGGGGGATATAGACAAAGCTTCCATCACTGAAGACAGCCGAATTCAGAGTGGCATAAAAATTATCGGTATATGGGACCACCGTGCCAAGATATTTTTTTACAAGTTCAGGATGTTCCTGGATGGCTTCACTGATGGGACAAAAGATAATCCCCATCTCACTTAATTTGCCCTTGAAGGTGGTGGCAACCGATACACTATCGATAATGGCATCGACTGCGACACCAGCCAGGAGTTCTCTTTCTTCAAGCGGAACACCAAGCTTATCGAAAGTTGCCAGCAATTCAGGATCTACTTCAGCAAGACTTTTTGGTGCGTCGGTGGACTTGGGAGAGGCATAATAGAAAAGATCATTGAAATCTATATCAGGGTATTTAAGGTGTGACCACTTGGGCTCATTCATTGTCAGCCAGTGGCGATAGGCTTTTAAGCGCCATTCAGTCATGAATTCAGGTTCAGCCTTTTTAGCCGAGATCATCCGAACGATGTCCTCATTTAGACCCTGGGGGAATTCGTTCATCTCGATATCAGTTACAAATCCGTATTTGTAGTCCTGATCAGCTATCTTTTGCAGGGCTTCCTGCTCATCACTCATCTGATTTGGCGGTGTATTTTTTGGTGTCATTTTTTGGTCACTATCCTTCATTCTGCTTCAAGTAAAGCATATTGTACAAAAAAGTCAAGATTAAATGAATTCTACATCATTTTTGATTAATAATTTATGTAGTTTGGTCAAAAGAAAGATAGGCAGCCCCTATCCAAATCTGTTTTGTTAGGAGCGAAGCGTGATTATGTTTGATGATACAAGTGGAGCAAAAGTTTATGATCATAAAAGCATATAAAGGTATTCTACCCAAAATTCACCCTGATGCATGGATCGCTGAAAGTGCCGTGATCATAGGGGATGTGGAGATAGGTGCGTATACAAGTGTCTGGTACAATGTTGTGATTCGAGGGGACTTACATCAAATTCGCATTGGCGAAAATGTGAATGTCCAGGACGGAGCTATATTGCACGTTGAGTCTGGTGATGGACCCTGTCTGGTGGGGGACCGAGTTACCGTTGGACATCAGGCAATTGTCCATGGTTGCGTAGTTGAGGATGATGCGCTTATCGGTATGGGGGCGACCATCTTGAGTTGGGCTGAAATTGGTGCAGGAGCCCTGGTTGCAGCTGGAGCTTTGGTGAAAGAGTATGAAAAAATTCCCACCAGGACCCTCTGGGCTGGCGTTCCGGCAAAACAACGCGGTAATGTAGATGAGGAGATGCTTGGCAGGATGAGAGAAGGTTGGCAGCATTATGTCAAGCTTTCTGAAAACTACAGGAGAGATGATGATTCCCTATCAGATCATTGAGAAGAAGTCTCGCGGAGAAGCATTATCTGAGGCGGAGATCAGAGATTTTATCAATGCCTATACTGATGGATCCATTCCTGATTACCAGATGTCCGCTCTACTTATGGCGATATTTATCAAGGGCATGAATTCTGAGGAAACCCTGGCACTGACAAAATGCATGCTGGAATCCGGTGAACAGATGGACTTTTCAATGGCACCTGGATTTGTAGCAGATAAACACAGCACGGGGGGTGTAGGTGATAAAGTTTCAATTCTGCTGGCTCCTATTCTAGCCGTATTGGATATTCACATTCCCATGATCTCAGGGCGGGGTTTGGGGCACAGTGGCGGAACCTTGGACAAGCTTGAATCTATCCCGGGTTTCAATGTTAATCTCAGCCTGGAAAAATGGCACACGCTGGTGATGGAAGAGAAGGTGGGACTCATCGGTCAAACCGGTAATATTTGCCCGGCCGATAAAAAAATATATGCCCTGAGAGATGTCACTGCTACCGTAAGATCTATCCCGCTCATATCTGCAAGTATTATGAGCAAGAAAATAGCTGAAGGAATTCAAGGATTAGTCTTAGATGTAAAGACTGGCAATGGTGCTTTCATGCAAAGCCTGGAAGAATCGCGGGCTCTGGCAAGGAGCCTCGTCTCGATTGGGAAGGGCTATGGTATAAAAACGACTGCATTGATAACGGACATGAATCAACCTCTTGGAAAGGCCATTGGGAATTGGTTTGAGATGAAAGAATCAGTCCAAGGTCTCCAGGGGAATGGACCAGCCGATCTCATGGATGTGACCTTTGCACTGGGTGCTGAGATACTGAGCATGGCGCAACCCGGACTCTCAATCGAAGATGCTATTGCTATGCAGCAAAAAACGATTGCGGATGGATCCGCCTTTGAAAAGCTTTTAAAAATTGTTGAACTCCAAGAGGGGGATCCAGACGTGTTGATTGATATGGAGGCTTATCCAAAAGCTGCCTATCGAGGTGTAATTCTCGCTGAAAGGTCGGGCTTCCTGTCAGAAATCGATACAATGGGTCTCGGATTTGCCGGAATTCAATTAGGTGCCGGTCGTCGAGTGATCAGCGATGAGATCGATTATTCCAGTGGAATGTATATCCATAAAAGAATAGGAGACAGAGTTGAGACCGGGCAAGAGGTCCTCACTCTTTATTCCAACAATGAAAAAGCTTTAAACGAAACCATAGATCAATTGGCGAACGCGTTTACGTATAGTGAGTCAGAACCTGAAATCCCCACCCTCATCGTAGAAAAGATCGAATAAGCACTAATTTCTAGCCCTCTGTTCAATCAAACATTGTTCGCTCTGTCATTTTCCAGTTTGAAGCACGGCTTTCATCAACTATATGATGCCCCGTATGGAAGTGATGATATATAGAGGAATATTTGGCATAATATGATTAGTACAAATAATGTTAGTCTGACCTTTGGTGGTCAAAAACTCTTCGAAGATGTAAACATAAAATTTACTCCCGGTAATTGTTATGGATTGATTGGGGCCAACGGGGCAGGTAAATCAACTTTTTTAAAATTGTTGGCTGGTGAGATTGAACTTCAAAAAGGAAGTATCTCCATCGGTCCCGGTGAGCGAATGTCTGTCTTGAAGCAGGATCAATTCGCCTTTGATGAATTTTCCGTGTTGGACACTGTCCTTATGGGAAATGAAGCCCTTTATAAGATCATGAAGGAAAAAGATGCCATCTATATGAAAGCTGATTTCTCTGATGCAGATGGGATGAAGGCTGCGAATCTGGAAGCAGAATTTGCAGAGATGAATGGCTGGGAGGCAGAGCCAGAGGCTCAAGTTTTATTGGCCGGGCTTGGTTTGGATAGTACTTATTCTCAGAAATCAATGAAAGAATTGAAGGGCTCAGAGAAGATAAAGGTCTTGCTTGCTCAGGCTATTTTTGGTGATCCAGATATCCTTTTACTTGATGAGCCGACAAACCATTTGGATATTAAGGCCAAGGACTGGTTAGAACATTTCCTTTTGAATTTCAATAATACTGTGATCGTTGTTTCTCATGATAGACACTTTCTGAATAAGGTCTGTACACAGATCGCTGACATTGATTATGGAAAGATCACCACCTATGCAGGAAACTATGATTTCTGGCGGCAATCAAGTGAGCTTGCCCAAAATTTAAGAAATAATCAGAACAAAAAGACCGAAGAAAAAGCCAAGGAGCTGAGAGCCTTTATTGCTCGATTCTCAGCCAATGCATCTAAATCAAAACAGGCAACTTCAAGACAAAAACAACTTGAAAAACTTGAGCTTGATGATCTTCCTCCCTCAACTCGTAAATACCCCTACATTCATTTTGAGCCCAGCCGAGAGCCTGGAAAGGATATTCTCATTGTTGACGGTCTAAGCAAATCGATTAATGGCAAAAAGATTCTAGACAATATTTCCTTCACAGTCAGCAAGGGAGACAAGATCATTTTTCTTACAGAAAATGAGCTAGTGACCACGACCCTTTTTAAAATTCTGAGTGGGGAGTTGGAGGCTGACTCGGGAGAAGTCAACTGGGGTATCACAACCAGTCAGGTGGGCTTTCCAAAGGACAATGTGTCCTATTTTGAATCCGGTGAACACAATCTTATCGAATGGCTACGTAGATATTCTGAGGATCAGCACGAACCATATATTCGTGGATTACTGGGACAACTCCTTTTCTCAGGTGAAGATGCTTTCAAGAAGAGCAACGTCCTATCAGGAGGCGAGCGAGTTCGCTGTATGTTTGCCCGGATGATGGTCTCTGGTGCAAATGTTCTCATGTTGGACGGTCCGACAAACCACCTGGATTTAGAGAGCATCACAGCAATTAATGATGCCCTGGTCCGATATAAAGGAAATATCCTTTTTACATCCCACGATCATGAATTCAACCAGACCATCGCGAATCGGGTGATCGATCTCGATGCTGGTGTCTTAGATGCGAACTATGTTAGCTATGATGAGTATTTAGGGTTAGTAGAATAGGGCTATTTAAGAGGTCGTAGACCGCCAAAGATCTTCGGCTCGATAACAAATAATCTGGGTATCAATTTCTCATTTATATGGGTTGCCACTATTTCACCTGCAAAGATCATGTGATCTCCCGTGATCAGGGAACCAGTAACCTTGCATTCATAATTGGCACTTGCTTCACTTAGAAGGATCCCATCAATAACACTAGTTGCCTGTGTGGGTGTTCCCAAGTCCTTCAATTTATCACCATCCCTACCTGAATTGGAGCCAAAATATTTGACTTCCTTGGCCATGGCTTCCGAGGGGATACTGATGACGAATTCACCTTGCTCTTGAATCAATTCGTAGGTGTATCTCTCAAAACCAACAGATACAGCCATCATAGGGGGCTCTATGGAGGTAAACATCACCCAGGAGGCAGACATGGGGTTGTGGCGACCATCGGGTGTCTTGACAATGACGATATGAACTGGCTCTGGATATTTTGCCGGACGGGCTTCAGAAAAGGGTGTGAGTATTTGCATGTCCATATATTAAGAAATATCTGATTCTTGTCATGAACAAAAGTTTCAGGATGCATAATAAGCTCAATAGTTTCGTAAAGAAAATATGATATTTACATTTTTGGGGAAGAAAAATATGGTCTTGTGCTCAATAAAAACTAAATTGCTGTGATTTAGCAACCATTGGCTTTCACAATGAGTGTGAGTGCTAAAAGTATTTGACAGATTCGAAGTAAATAAGGATAGAAGGGGAGATCGTAATGGATCTAAAATTGAAACAGCAGGCCAGCGCTATTACTGAGTTGACATTTGACTTACTACGTTGTTGTGAAGCTAAAGAAAAGATGTTCGCCAAAGATCATGGACTTAAGGTCGCTGAGTTTCGCTGTCTGAGGATCGTAGAAGCTGGGAAAACATATTCTGTACAAGAGTTGGCAAGTAGCATGCATTTATCGCCGAGCCGTCTGACTCGAATTATCGATGGTCTGTTTGCTGAAAAATTGGTGGATCGTGTGCAAAGTATTGAAGATCGTCGTTTTGCAAAAATCAGCCTGACAAATAAAGGTCAAACTTTGGTTGGCAAACTAAAAGAAGAGTATGCAGACCTCCATGGGGAAATGTTAAAAGACATTTCTGTTGCAGACCGGGACAAAATCTATGAGGGGATTTCCATCATGCAGAGTCTGGTAAGTACCTGGTTAGTAAAGAACGCCTGATCTCTACACACATTCTTTAAAAAGTCCGGTAAACCACCGGGCTTTTTTTATTATTCAAGGAACATATAGAATGTTGATGACTTGATAGTCGAGATGAAAATGGAATGTCAACAATGCTTAAACTAGCCACGCTATGTTACATCAGAGACGGTGATAACACACTCATGCTCTACCGGAATAAAAAAGATCAGGATATGCATCTGGGTAAGTGGAATGGCTTGGGTGGCAAGGTTGAGCATGGCGAGACACCTGAGGAATGCGCGATACGAGAGGTCTGGGAAGAATCGGGTTTGACTGTTTCCAAACCACAACTAAAAGGCATTATCACTTTTCCAAATTTCGATGGAGAAAACGATTGGTACGTTTTCATTTTTCGTTTTGATGAATTCGATGGGGAATTGATCGATTCACCTGAGGGGACATTGGAATGGATATCAGAAAGCAGAATGCCAAATCTACCCCTCTGGGAAGGTGATCGGATTTTTATGGAATGGTTGAATCGTGAAGAATTCTTCTCGGCAGTTTTTAAATATGAATCAGGAAGACTCCTTGATTGGAGCGTCACCTGGTATTAATGTAAGCAGATTTTGAGAATATATTTTTTGGGGAATGAGAATGCGTAAAACGAGAATAAAATTATTTCAATTGCTGATCCTGCTACTGTTGGCACAATCGGCTTTGGCTCAAATTAAATCTATTTCGGGAACCATCAGAAATGCGGCAACTCTCGAGCCTCTGCCTTACGCAAATCTTGTGATTAAAGGCACCTATCTGGGTGGAACCTCCAACGTTGACGGTTATTATTACTTGAGTGGTTTAGATCATGACAGCGTAGAGGTCGTTTGTTCCTATATGGGCTATGACACATATAGTCAGAAATACCATTTTGAAACTGATACACATATTATCATCCCCATTTCCATGAATCCGCAAACATTGGGTGGCGAGGAAGTACTGGTCGAGGATACCCAGTTGGTTGTCCCTGAGATCAGAATAACGACTCAAATTCCTGGTCCGACCAAGCCAGAGGATATTATCCTTAAAAGTAGTACTGGTCTGGACGGGGAAGGCTTTTCTTACGAATTATCTGCCCCTATACGCTGGTTGCATCCCACGGGTGAATATACGCGATACATCCTGGATGGTGTCCCTGTAGAAAACAGCAGGCACTTATATAATGTTTATCCCACCTTTAATCTAGATGCTGTGAAGCATATTGAAGAGCATCCCGCTGGAAACATTAAGCAAACCAGTACAGATCAGGTAAACGCCACTGAACTAATCTATAAGGAGGGAAACCGATCCCAAACAGATGTTCGAGCTATTCTGGGTCTCGTTGAGAGTGGATTAACCACATCAGGACCTCATCCTGCCGGTGGATCATGGTATTTTTCTGGGCGTCGCGTCGATTTTGATGCAATCTATTCTCTAAGTACTGCTCAAGCGGATAGTGTCTATCGACAGTTTCGACCGGATTACTATTTCTATGACCTGAATGGGAAAGTGACCTTCGATGTAAGCGAAAACACTAAAATTTCTGGGAATATGTATCTGACCTTTGATAAACTCCACTGGTTGGGTGATGGGGGACGAAGCGCCCACTCCAGTTGGTATAACGGATTCGTTTCCAGTCGCATCCAGCACAGATTTAGTCCAAGGCTTGTATCGCAAACAAATGTCTATAGTAAAACCTACCACAGTTTTCTTAGGGCCGATCAAATCCCTGAGGGGCTCTCAAATGATATAAGCGGTGATTTTGTTAACTCATTATCTACCCTGGGAATTTCTTCTCAGGCTGATTATTTCCTTGGTGGTAATAACATGGTCTCATTTGGCCTCAGTGCCGATAGACTTGCGACTGAACTGACCTATGATGGTTCAAGTGCCGCTGGGAAGAGGACGGGTTGGATCGTTAAATCAAAAGCTGGATACCGGTACACGCTACCCTATAATCTGTCGACAGATATCGGGCTGCAGTCCGTCTTCTCAGGCTTCGCTGATAAATTTATTCTAAATCCCAGTTTTCTGATCAATTGGGAGCCATCGAATATTTATAATCTGTATTTCTCCATGGTTCAGGCGGCTCCAATGATTCGGGAAATATCCATGTCGAATACACTCAGCCAGCCATTATTTGACATATTAATCCCAGTTGATACCGCAGTATCCCTGGCCACTCCTGAACGCCTCAATATTAGTATGGGAGGTAGTTTTATGCCGGTCATTGGTTTCGACTTGAAAGCCGAATTTTTTACAGATATTCTCAGCAATCCCGTGCTCATGGATAGCAGTTGGCAAGGTGATTTTCGCAATCAGAGTAATTGGCTAATGGCCTACAAGAAGGGGAGTATTAGCGGTATCGATCTTTCAGTCGAAAAGCGTAGCCCCGGAATCCGAGGAATGGCAAAATATAGATTTAGTCGTGCTAAATTGACGGATCAATCTGACATTGTGATCTCAATGCCCGGACATAGAGAGCATGAATTTTATTTTATAGTTGATGGCGACTATGGTGAAAAAATGGGTTATCGTTTCGATCTTACGCTTGCTTCGGGAAAGCATTTTTTGAAAAAGTATCCGGATTGGGAATTGTCATCTCCCTATCATAGGATTGATGTTTCACTTTACAGAGATATTAGCTGGGGTGGCGTGAATGGAAAAGCAAGTTTGAGAATATTCAATCTGACGAATAACTATAATTCGGAAGGTGAGTTCGATGATTCAAACTGGGTGATTAACAGTTTGCAGGATAGGGCTTTTGTCCTGCTACCTTTCACACCAACACTTAATATTGAGTTCGTTTTTTAAATCCATTCCTAAGCTGCCAAAAAAAGAGAGGCTGCCTCATTTGGGTAGCCTCTCTTTTTAAAAGATTCTGTATTAACCACGCTAGCCAGGTAAATCTCCAGGTGTCATAAGTAAATCTTCCATGAGCTTGAGTTCGTCAATACCTGAAATAATTATTTCAGGATCCGTCGTAAAATATTTATTCGCCAGCTTTCCTGCATAGTCAACCTTTTTCAGTATTGATTTGATCGTATTTGTTCGGGCCAGCTTCTTATTGTCAGAACGAACGATGGTCCAAGGTGCAATCGTACGATTTGATTCTGATATCATCTGGAATTTTTTTACAGAATACTGATCCCACAAATTTTGTGCCTCCATGTCAACCGGAGATATTTTGTATTGTTTTAGTGGGTCAGTTTCTCTTGCCTTAAATCGTTCAAGCTGCACACTTTTTGAGACTGAAAAATAAATTTTAAAAAGCTTGATCCCATTTTTGACAAGCATTTGCTCAAAGAGTGGAACGTCCTTTAAAAACCGTTTATTTTCTTCATCAGAGCAGAAGCCCATAATCGGTTCTACCATAGCTCGGTTGTACCAGCTTCGGTCAAATAGGACTATTTCTCCAGCGGTAGGCAAATGTTGAACATAACGCTGGAAATACCACTGACTCCGTTCCCTATCACTGGGTTTCTCCAGTGCGACCACCCGGGCTCCGCGAGGGTTGAGATGTTCCGTGATCCGCTTGATAGTACCACCTTTGCCAGCAGCATCTCTCCCTTCAAAGATCATAAGGATTTTGAGACCATGCTTTCGAACATGATTTTGAAGCTTTAATAATTCAATTTGAAGGCGCTTAAGCTCTATTTCATAATCGATGGTTTTTTTCTTAACAAAAATGGCCACCCGGCCCTTCCCATCTTTGGTCTCCAGATTTTTAAAGGCGGTACCTTCATGAAGCTTAACGTTTTTGCGTTTTAGCTTTGGAGTGTTTGTTCGAGCAGACTTTGGAGATATCGGATCAGTTTTAGCACCCCGTTTGGCTGCGGGAGGTGTGGTCTTAACATCCTTTGTCCGTGCTGATTTCTTTGGTGCTGGTTTCTTTTCCATTGACCTACCCTTATTATTAGTCGATGAATCGACCATGCTTGCGACGTTGTTTTTCCATCAATCTTAGTTCACGCGTGCCACTAATTACAACATTATTATTTAGTTTAAAATCAAGAGACCGGCTTCTTCCCCTGTATTTAACAGAGTTCAAAATTAATTTCATGGTTTCCAATCTAGCCTGGTGCTTACTGTCAGAGCGGATGATAAACCAGGGAGCTTCACTGGAATTTGTTTTTTGGAGTAGCCTGAATTTTTTTTCGGTAAATTGTTCCCATAGATCCTGAGCCTGAAGATCTACTTCACTGAGCTTCCATTGTCTCAAAGGATCATTCATGCGGCGTTGAAATCGTCGATTCTGTTCCTCTTTAGAAACAGAGAAGTAGAGTTTGAGCAGTGTCGTACGACCATCGGCTATAAAGTTATGCTCGTAGGAATTGACTGATTTAAGGAATTCCTGATATTGTTCTGGGGTGCAAAAACCCATCACAGGCTCAACGAGAGCTCTGTTGTACCAGCTTCTATCAAACAGAACGATTTCGCCTAAAGCAGGGAAGCGCTCTATATATCTCTTCATATGAAGTTCGGTCTGTTGACGGTGCGTTGGTTTACCAGGAACTTCAACACGGTATCTTTTCTCGTTCATGTAGCGCGTGATACGACGTATTGTGCCTCCTTTTCCGGAGGCATCGCGACCGTCGAACAGAATGATCACTTTTTTTCCAACGCCCTCGATGTGCTGCTGCAGTTTTATGAGCTCAGCTTGATAAGGTTTTAATTCTTCATTTTGCTGATATTTGTTGAGAGCCACATCAACAATCCGCTGCTTTTGTTTCTTTTTAAGAGCATCCTTGAGCTCATCCATACCTGCTCTTCCGGCAGACGTATCCATCTTTTTCTCAACCTTGTTGAGAACCGATTTAATCGTATCGTGAGCTTTAGGATCAGAGTTGGAACTATTTTCGAGATCTATATCTTTTTCATTTGTCGTCATAGGTATTCTCTTAAACTAAAACTTAAATAAGGACAATACAGGTATGGAGGCGTGCGCTTAACTGTGGATGTAGGGCTATGAATATAGCTTGACCACCCCTAGTTGTATTCGTCGAAGAGAACCTTATATGTCACATAGGAAATATTTTTAGCTTCGATACCCGGAGGCACTTTGACCTCAACCTTAAATGTTGACACTTCACCGGGAGAGAGGGAGCTTTCACTGACTACACCTGAGTAAAATGAATACGATTCCCCAGCTACGTAGGACGAGTCATGGGCAATAATCGTTGTCCGCTTGTCATGTAGTCTAAAACTAACTCTTACAAAATCAGCCCGGCGTAAACCTTTATTTTTTACTTCACCGATAAAGATCCGGCTTTCTGAATGACGCTGATCTTCAAAATCACCATTAAGGACCACATCCGCGTGTAGATTATCAAAAGGCTTGAGTTCTTTGATATTTTCTTGAACAAGCGAGAGTGTTCCGATATTGGTCTGAACGGTAATTTTGTCAATATCTTCAGAGATGATCTTTCCCTGAACCACTGTACCATTTTTTAAAGTGATCTCACTAATTTTTTCCGGGAAATTGATCAGACGTTTAATCTCTTTACGGATTCTGGGAGCGCTCAGATCATCATATTCTCTCAGTTGCACCCTCATATGGTCCATTTCATTCTGAATCTGACGAACCTCTTCCCGAAGTTCATTCACAAGTTCATTGGTATCTTCAACTCGAACTTCTGGTTCAAAAAATTCTCGTTTTTCTTCTTTTTTCTTGTCCTGGCCAAAACCAAGCAGCGGGAGCAGGAGGATGAGAAGCAGGGAAATAGCATTGTTGCGAAAATTGAATGTATTCATTATTCACGCTCCCAAGATGCCTGCGTTGTGCGAGCAACATGCTGCAGTTTCTTAGTCAGACTATCACTGTCAATGTTTTTTACAAGATTGCGGATATCACCATAGAAAATGAAGTTATCTGGATTATCAAGAATCTCGATCAACTGATCTGCGATTTCCGGATCCGGAAATTTAGAGAGAGATACAATAGCTCGTTTGCGAAACCGACTTGGCATTTGGTCATCACGAGCAACTTTGATCATGGCAATTTTTAATTCGGGGTCGTCGAAATCCCCCAAAGCGCCGGTTATAGCATCAATCATGGAGTAGTAGGTGACCTGCTCATCGTGCAAGGCATCAATTAAACTGGAAATAAGACGTGCGTCCTTCATTTCATCCACGATCGAGATAGCGTAGGTTTTTACCTGATCCTGAGTAGCAGGATTGCTCAACATATCAGCGAGTAATCTGGCCACAGCGGGATCATTTTTTGTAGCCAGGATCTCAACTGCCAGGTTTCGAACCCCAATATCTATTTTGGTGTTGCTGGCTATGGACATAAGCACAGGCACGATGCGGGCATCTTCCATTTTACCAAGAGTGATAGTAAGATTTTGCAGAAAAGAGGCATAGTCTTCCTGGGCATCAGCGTAAAGTTTCAGAATAACTGCCACTGATCGGGCATCAACCTGTTCCTCGATGACTGCAAACATTTCATTTCGAACTGCAACATACTCTGCTCGACTATGAGCCATGGCCTGTAATATTGTCGATGTGTTCTCGGGATCTTTTGTCTTGGCCAGTGCCTGAAGACCAGTTTTAAATAAGGTGTAATCCAAATCCCCGCCATCTTTCAGTGAATTGCGAACAGCCTGCAGACCGATGGGGTCATTAGATTCTATCACCTTTTGAAGAGCAAGCTGCCGGACTTCCAATGGTACAGTTGGATCACGATAGTAGGCGATCAGATTGTTTAAAGCCTTTTTCTTACCATCCCGGTACTCGTTGTAGCTTTTGTTTACAGTATCCTGTGTAACTGCTCCCGAAGAGCTACATGAAATGAATAGGGAGAGAATAAATCCTGCTGTCAGGATCAAAAAACCTTGTTTCAGTATATGCTTCATGTTGAAGTCCGTCAATTTCTAGTTCAATAAGTCGTAAAAATTTATCAAATCAGTTTATCGATAATTCAGCTTGAAGTCAAGGTAATTCCCTTTGTTCCAAGTGCTTAACCGACCATTGTTTAAGTGATAGATTCAGTCCATCGAAATAACCATAGGTAAAATATTTTATAAAATCTCCGATGGTCAGAAAACTATTTTTCCCAAATGTTTTCAATTTTGGATAATGGACGTGACCGGTGATCATGAAATCTGCCCCTTCGGCAAATTTATCCTCAGCCAGCCCGTAATTCTTGCGGATTTCGTTTAAAAGGTATTCCTGCGTCTCACCGGAGTAGGTCGCTCGACTATGCCTGGACACTTTCGCAGCAAGCCAATGACCGATATTTGGGTGTATCACCCAGCGGAAGAGCCAAATAAAAAATGGATGGCGAATGACCGTCTGTAGCCTTTGATAGCCCACATCTGTTTTATCGAGTCCATCCCCATGGTGGAAATAGAATTTCTTTCCTCCAAATTCCATCATTTCAGGGTCTGGATGTATAATGACGCCCACATCTTTAGACATGAAGCTACCCAACCAATAGTCATGATTACCACCAAAATAATGAATATTAATTCCAGATTCGACTAATTCGCGCATTTTTGCATATACATCATAATAGCTCTGCGTGACCACGTATCCGTATTCAAAATAAAAATCGAACCAGTCGCCTACGATGAAGAGGGTCGCCTTTTCATCCCTGATCTGATCCATGAGTTTGAATAATTCACGACGACGTTCCCGTTCCACATCATCGATCTGAAACCGAAGGTGGACATCTGATAAAAAGTAGGCTTTTTCACTCATGTTTTCAAAATAACCTTGATCATGAGTTCTGAAATGCCAAATGTCAAATAGGTGAGAAATTGAGTAATTATTAGGAAAGCCGTGAATATGCTTAACATTTTGAGCGTTTGACAAGTCTCACACCAAGACTTATCTTGATTGGAATTATTGGAACTTGAGGACGCTCTTGGCATAGACATATATATGAATTTAAAAAACCTAATCATACGACCCTTATTTATAACCCTTACTTTGCTCCTGATTGGTACGGGGCAGGTTGAAGCCAAATACGGTAAAAATAAGGTACAATACAAGGGAATGGAGTGGTCCTACATCCAAACCCCACACTTTGATATTTACTTTTATGACGGTGGTGAGTCAATTGCTTACTACGCTGCAGATGTAGCAGAAAAATCCTACAATCAGATCTCCTACCAGTTGGATTGGCGGCTAAGTAAACGTATTTCTATTCTTGTCTATAATTCACACAATGATTTTCAGCAGACCAATGTGACCCTTGGATATTTGCAAGAGGGGATCGGTGGTTTTACAGAGCTATTCAAGAATCGAGTCGTGCTCCCATTTGAGGGGAGTTACGAGCAATTCAGACATGTCCTCCACCATGAAATGACGCATGCTATTGTGAATGACCTCATCTTTGGAGGCAACGTACAATCGATTGTATCTGGTAAGATGAGAGTGAACATCCCATTATGGCTGTCTGAGGGATATGCTGAGTACTCCTCGCTAGATTGGGATTCCCGAGCTGATATGATCATTCGTGATGCCGCCATAAATGGTAGTCTGCCTCCTGTCCAGTATTTGAATTATTATATGGCCTATAAGGGAGGCCAAAGTGTGGTACGCTATATCGGCGAAACTTTTGGTGTGGAGCGCATTGGTGAGATCTTTCACGAGACCCGCCACTTCAAGGATGTCCCAAAAGCTATTGAGCATACCCTGCGTCTGGATCTGGAAACCCTGACCGATAAGTGGCACTTCGCTGTTCGCAAAGATTACTGGCCCGATATTGAGGGTCGCAGCAATCTGGACGATCTTGGGCATCGCTTAACTGATCACAGTAAAATACAGAATTATTTTAATGTCAGCCCGGCTGTTTCTCCCAACGGTGGAAAAGTCGCTTTTCTCTCGGATCGATCTGGGTATGCGGATGTCTATGTTATGTCTGCAGACGATGGACGGAATCTTAAGAAAATCATCTCCGGTCAGCGAACTGCTGAGTTGGAGGAGCTAAAATGGTTAAGCCCTGGATTATCCTGGGCCCCTGACAACAGGCATTTGGTGTTTGCAGCAAAATCAGGAAATGAAGACGCCCTGATCTTTTATGATACGGAAAAAGAGACCAAGCACAGCCATAAACTCGGTTTGGATGGTATTTTCACGGCAGCCTGGTCACCAGATGGGAAGCAGATAGCTTTTTCTGGGTTGAAGGATGGAGCTAGCGATCTTTTCCTCTATTCCATTGCATCGAAAGAGCTTACTCAACTGACATATGATCTGTTTTCTGATACGCGACCTGCCTGGTCACCAGATGGAAAAGAATTAGCATTTGTATCTGATCGTGGGAGCTACGCACTAACCGGAAACATTTCTCAAGATTCGCCCCAAGCCCGGAATATTTTGGATAATCATGACTTTCGTACAACAGATATTTATACGATTAATATCGATTCTCATAAGATAATACGTCTTACAGATACACCTGGTAACGAGGATTCACCAACCTATGCGAATACCGTTCCAAAAATAGCATACACCTCTGATCGAACCGGCATCTGGAATATCTATTTCAAGGATCTGGAAAGCGGTGTGGAATCACCTCTGACAGATATCATGACAGGTATTTTCCAGGTGAGTTGGAGTAAGGATGATTCAAGACTGGTCTTCGCCGGATATGAAAAAGGTGGCTGGGATATTTTTACTATTAATAATCCGCTTGGTAAAGAACTTCGCAATGATCTACCCCCGCTCTCAAACTATTTAAAACGAAAAAATTTGCAATTGGATCTCACTTATTCTGATACCCTTCCAGAGCCGGTAAGAATGGTGAAAAGCCCCTATGAAACTCATGTTTTTGCTCACGGGAGTCGACAAAATAATGCCCCTGTCAATTCCGCTCCTGAACCAATAGTCACAAGTGGTAGGGATAGTAGCGGGACTTTTGAGGTCAACAAATATCGTACACAGTTTACAGTTGATCTCGTGGATGCCCAGGCCGGTTATAGCAACTTTTTTGGGGTTCAGGGGAATGCCCTGATGATCTTTTCAGACATCATGGGGAATCATCGCATCCAGTTTGGTTTTGAACTGTATCGGGATCTGGAAAACTCTGATCTTCTTCTGGGGTATGATTATTTGCCAAACCGGACCAATTTTCATCTAATGCTCTATAATTTTCCTGATCAATACGTGAGCTACAGTCAGTATTATTGGAACCTATGGAACTTCAGGAAATATGGGTCGGCCGTGGGAATTGATTATCCATTTTCAAAATACTCTCGTTTAGAAGCCAATATAAATTGGCTAAATATTTATCAGCGTTTGTCGCGAATTTCCCTCTATCAAGAACTCGATAGTGATGAGGTATCAACCATCTCAACTTATGTACTTCCTGAAGTGAAGCTAAGTTTTGATAATGTTTTATATGGCTATCTTTATCCAATAGATGGCTGGCGTGTGGAACTGGGAACGCGATTCTCACCTTATCTGGATAATTCAGCCCGTCAATTTGTTACCCTTAGAGCTGACCTACGCAAGTATATCAAGCTTACTCGGGAATACTCATTTGCATTTCGTCTTTCAGGAGCAACGAGTCATGGAAAGACTCCTGAAAAATTCATGGCTGGTGGTATTGAAAATTGGTTGAATTACCGACTTGATAATAGCTATATCAATTATCTGGCAGACTATGAAGACCTATATTTTTCAGAGTATGTTCTACCCGTCAGAGGAGCTCCCTATTTTGGATTTGTTGGGAATCACTACGCTGCATTAAACACCGAATTCAGATTCCCATTCATTGAATATCTCTCAATGAAATGGCCAATATCCCTTGTCCTTGGCAATGTCCGGGGAGAGGTCTTTAGCGACTGGGTGAAGACCTGGGATGCCAGTCAGACAGAGGGCTTGGATATTTCAGAGATCCTTTTCACAAACCAGAATAATATTTATTGGGGCACGGGCTATGGGATGCGGATGAACCTGGGCATTTTTGTTGTCAGATATGATATGGCCTTTGATATGTCGCAAAGACCCCTGTGGCAGAACCGACAGCACCTCTGGTCCCTGGGTCTGGACTTTTAATGCTTAAGCTCATCCGGCTCATAGGACGAAAAATAATTGGCACCATCGCTAATATTGGCGAAGTCTTTATCCTGTTCGGAAAAACCTTAAAATACGTCAGATATTTTCATGAGGATCGTATTCTTTACAATGAGCAGCTTTATCGCCTGGGAGTAAAAGCATTGCCTCTGGTAGGTATAATAGCTGTCTTTGCCGGTGCAGTGGCGGGCTGGCAGGGCGCCTATCAGTTAGAGGATACTCTACCACCACGCTTTTTTGGACAGATCGTTGCCGTTGGAATCTTATCAGAGATGGGACCCGTCCTTACGGCACTCGTTCTCGCAGGCCGAAATGGATCCTCCATTGGGGCTGAGATCGCAACCATGAAGGTCACTGAACAGATCGATGCATTGGAAGTCATGGCCATTAATCCTATCCGACATCTGGTGACACCCCGTGTGATAGCAATGTTCATCATGTTGCCCCTCCTTGTCGTCGTGGCAGATATTATTGCCCTGTTCACAGCAGCCTTAATTGGTGATCTCTTTTTCAACATTAGTGTGCGCATGTTCTTTAATTCCTTTCAATCGGTCTTCGTTTTCTCAGAAGATGTTTTCCCAAGTATGATGAAAGCATTAAGTTTTGGAATCTCTATCGGTGTGATCAGCTGCTGGGTTGGTTTGAAGGCTACTAGAGGAGCCAGTGGCGTAGGAAAAGCCGCTATTCATGCATTTGTTTTTTCAGCAACCATCATTTTGATCAATGACTATATTGTTGCAACCCTCGTTTTTTAAAGAAAGATAATCATAAAAGTTTATGGCAAAAAGTAAGACCGTCTACGTCTGTGATGAATGTGGTGCTGAACATCCCAAATGGGTGGGGCGCTGTGGTAGTTGTGGTGCCTGGGAAACAGTGAAGGCGTTCAAGCACAATCCTGTACGCGCAAACCCCATAGGTCCGCCAGCGGAATTAAAACCCCTTGATCAGATCACCAGAAATAGTGATTCACGTATTCAAACGACTCAATCCGAATTTGATGCCGTTGTTGGTGGCGGTGTTGTCAGAGGAAGTATCATCCTATTTGGTGGGCAACCTGGCATTGGTAAATCAACCCTGCTTCTCCAATTAAGCGGTCTCATGGCAGAGGCAGGTCATAAGATTCTCTACTTTTCCGGGGAAGAGAGTGGTGAACAACTCGCTATGCGGGCGGATCGATTGGGTGTGAAGTCTGATAGACTTATGTTTGCCAACGAATCGATTGTTGAAAGTATTACACGCTCTATTAATGAGCATAAACCAGCGCTTGTCATTGTGGATTCAATTCAAACTGCTTATTCAGAAGCCGGGGAAAATCTTCCGGGCAGCATCACGCAGGTGAGGGAAAGTGCGGCGCAGCTGCTCCGGGTTGCCAAGGAAACAAATGTCTGCATTGTGCTTGTAGGGCACATCACCAAAGATGGTTATCTTGCAGGTCCCAAGATGCTTGAACATTTGGTCGATACAGTATTGTATTTGGAAGGGGACCGGCAATCTCAAGTTCGGCTCCTCCGTGCTGCCAAGAATCGATTTGGATCAACCAACGAATTGGGTGTTTATGAAATGATGCGCGAGGGATTGATCCCTGTTGAAAATCCGGCCAAATTATTTTTATCACAGAGACACAGTGAGGTAAGTGGAACAGTCGTCGTTACGAGCCAGGAGGGTAGTAGAACCTTCTTTCTGGAAGTGCAGGCATTGGTTGCAGGTGCCTCCTATGGAAATCCACAGCGAAATGTCACAGGCTTTGATCTAAGACGTCTGCAGATGTTACTTGCTGTTCTGGAGCGTCGAGCAGGATTTCAACTGGGCACACAGGACGTATTTATCAATGTCGTTAGTGGATTGAAGATTGCAGAACCTGCAGCTGATCTTGGCGTTGCTATAGCCATTATTTCCAGTTTGAAGAACAGGGTGGTTGATGCTGGTGCTTTGATCATTGGTGAAATAGGTTTGGGTGGCGAGGTTAGAAATGTTGGCCAGATCAGACAGCGGGTGGAAGAAGCAAAAAAACTTGGGTTCAATGAGGTTATTCTACCCCATGGAGACCATAAGGACTTGAAGGATCTTGGTTTAAAAATCACGCCGGTTCGGAGTGTCTCTGAAGCTGTCGATATTGTATTTTAAATCATTAGAAATTGGTTTCAGGCTCTGAAATAAATGCAAATCACCGCTTTAAAAACCTGTTCGGAAACCAAAGCGAGAGCTGGTGTGATCCATACTTCCCATGGAGACATTCAGACGCCGGTATTTATGCCGGTGGGAACTGCAGGTTCTGTAAAATCTCTTTCACCGGATGATCTCATTGAAACAGGCTCCCAGATTATTTTAGGAAACACCTATCATCTCTTATTGCGTCCTGGAATGGAGATCATTAATTCTGCTGGAGGATTGCACAAATTCATGAGTTGGGAACACCCAATTCTCACTGATAGTGGTGGTTACCAGGTATTTTCCCTTGGTCAAATGAATAAGATCAGCGAAGACGGGGTCATCTTCCGGTCCAGGCTGGATGGATCAAGCCATGAGCTCAGTCCTGAGATAAGCATGGATATTCAACGAGTCCTGGGATCTGATATTGTGATGGCTTTTGATGAATGTACGGCCTATCCCGTGAGTGCGGACAATGCAAAAAGATCCATGGAGCTAACACATCGCTGGGAAAAACGCAGTCTGAAGTATTTTCATGAAACTGAAACTCTCTACGGCCATGACCAGCAACTATTTGGAATTGTACAGGGAAGTGTCTATCCTGAACTAAGAAAAGCAAGCGCGCAAACATTGGTTGAAATGGGTTTTGATGGCTATGCCATTGGAGGTCTCAGTGTGGGTGAGCCAAAGGATGATATGTATGCCATGACAGATGTGGTGACTGATATGCTTCCAAAGGATCAACCTCGTTATCTCATGGGAGTGGGTAAGCCAGAGGATCTTGTTCGAGCTGTCGCCCTTGGTATAGATATGTTTGATTGCGTCCTGCCAACCAGAAATGCACGACATGGCATTCTGTTTACCTGGGATGGACCCATCTCAGTAAAAGCAGCCAGAGAAAAGAATGTTCATCTTCCACTAGATGAGAAATGTGAATGTTATACCTGCCAGAATTTTTCACGCGCCTACTTGAGGCATCTATTCAAAGCCAATGAGCTACTGGTTTACAGACTAGCCAGCATTCATAACATTCATTTTTACCACGAACTGATGGGTGTGATGCGTGACATGATTCTGAAAGACTCATTCTCACAGTTCCAGAAAGCATTCTATCGTCGCTACAATATTCAGAGAGCTGTTGAGTAAAATGAGAATGCCCCTTGCACCGGGTTTGATCGAGGCGAAATTTATCGCCCGCCCCAATCGATTTCTCTCCCAGGTTGAGATAGATGGCGAGATTCATGACTCGCATGTGCCGGATCCTGGCCGATTGAAAGAACTCCTTTTTCCAGGAGCTCGAGTTTTAGTAGAGCCCAAATCAGGTGCTGACAGAAAAACAAAATTTGCCACTGTCATGGTATATTCAGGGAATGAGCTCATCTCAATCAATACTCAATTACCAAATCGCTTTGTCCGCTATTGCATAGAGAAGGAAATGATTTCTGAGTTTTCGGGTTGGAGGATAAAAAAACAGGAATATACTTTAGGCTCATCCCGATTTGATTTTTTACTTGAGAAGCAAGATCAGGAGAAATTGTTGGAAGTTAAATCTGTGAGCTTGGTTGAAGGCGAAGTTGCCCGGTTTCCTGATGCAGTCACCGCCAGGGGAACACGGCATGTGGAACATTTGACGAAGTCCATCAGCGATAAACTATCTGCGGCAGTACTTTTTATTGTCCAACGTTCAGATGCCACAGAGTTTGAGCCGCATTGGGGGAGAGATCCTGTCTTTGCACAAGCACTGGAAACATCAGTGGCCAAAGGCCTTGAAATGTATGTATATACGACACGGATAGAACCGGATGGCATGAGCTTAGGTTCTTCCATTCCGTATAAACTGGAAAAATATTGATTCGCTACTCTTATAAAATCTTATCGATACTCGTGGGCCTTTCCCTGCTCTTGACCTGTGCCAACGAACGCGCGATCACTGGTGGTCCCGCTGATGTGATAGCACCTGAAATCACATACAGTAGTCCAAAAAATGAAGCGGTAAATGTTGGAAGCTCTGCTCGTGTGACCATCAAATTTAATGAGCAGATGAAACAAGCAAGTCTGAAATCTGCCTTGCAAATCTGGCCTAACCCTCCCGGTGGCTACGAAATCAAAACGGGGTGGACCTGGATCAAGGTGCGCTTCAATCAGGATTTAGCGGCTAATGAGACTTACCTGCTGACACTGGATAAATCCGCCCAGGATTTGAGAGGGAATGAACTGGAATCAACTTATGTGTTGGCTTTTAGTACTGGGGATAGTCTGAATTCAGGTCGAATTGAAGGGTCAATTTATGGGGATAAAAATATTCGCAAGAACGGTAACCTGTTGCTCTATCGCCAATTTGACCTACCCTTGTCAGAGTTGCGACAACAGCCTGCAGATTATGTTTTTCAGCCTGATGACGATGGAAATTTTAAATTAGACTATTTAGCAGAGCAATCCTATTTATTGTACTACCACTGGGACAGAAACCACAATAAACGTTTAGATGGAGATGACTATTTCGGCAGACCCATGATAGCAACTGTCCAAGCCAGGAGTGACACACTGGGAAGCCGTCATCATATTTGGCCTCAAGTCTTGCCCCTCCCAAGAGTAAAATTGTTAGAGCTAGGCGAACTGGGTGAGCAATTTATTCAGATAAGAACCGCTAGACCTTGGACAAAAAAGAGTATGAATAGCTTTGAGCTTTTCTCTGAGCATCAGCCAATCCCCGTCCTGGGTGCAAGCAAAGTAGCTGAGGATGACTTCGCTCTGCATGTTGATGTCGCTGACCCAATTCCGAATAGCGCCGAAGTTTGGATACAAAATTTTATCGACACCAGCGGCTATAGCCTGAATTCTGATACTTTGCGATTTGTAAGACCCGAAAAATTTGATACCCTCACTGTGTCCCCGTTTGCTATCGAATGGAAAAATAGTTCTGAAGCCAAGCTGATCTCTGATTCCTCGGCAATGGTGATCAAAGGAAGACTTCCTTTTAAATTTCGTTCCGATACAGGGTTCCAATTATTTGGCAGTGAGGCAGATTCCGTATCTATCCTGGGAAGTTTGAAACGATTGACAACAATGAGCTGGGAATTTATACCGACTGAAAATCTGAAAGATGGCAAGACCTATATCTGGCAGATCGATACTGATTCTATCGAATCTCCCTTGAATGGATTTGAGCTGGACTCTTTGCTGAAAGGGAAATTGTCCTCCGTGAGTAGAGACTCTCTGGGGAGCGTGCGGGTAATGCAAATGGGTTTTGAAGATATGGAATGCAGTCTGGTTTCAAAAGGTGTGAAAAGAAATTTCCTTCTCAAACCGGGCATAGCTGCTCTCATAAAAGATTTACCTGCTCAAAAATACAGTCTTGTCGCATATGTGGACAAAGATAAGAATGGTCGATATTCCGGCGGTGGAATGGAAATAGAATCTGGTTCAGAACCATTTTGGGTTTACCCGGAGGAAATAAAGGTACGAGCACGTTGGGAGACTGATCTTGGATTGTGGAGGTATAAAGAGTGATTCATTTCCATAAATATGTTGCAGCCGGAAATGACTTTATCATTTTTGATTGCTGGGCAGGTCTCTTTGACCCAGGTGTTGAGCAGATTCAGGCTCTGTGTGATCGACGATTTGGTATTGGTGCCGATGGTATTCTACTACTTAGTCAATCTGAGGATAACGATTTCCGGATGAATTACTTCAATGCGGATGGTTCCCGAGGAGAAATGTGTGGCAATGGAGCCAGAGCCCTTGTGAAATTTGCCCAGGATCAGCAGCATATTGCTTCTTCTGGCACCTTTTTGGCAGATGATGGTCGACATCAATACAGAATTGAAAATAACAGGATAGAAGTAGAAATATTGGTTAGCGACAAACTGAAAAATTGGGAATTGCCCGAAATAAACTCAGGTTTCATTAACACTGGGGTGCCCCATATCGTCTGCCCTGTCCAAAATGTTGCTAGGGTGGATCTGGACACGGTGGGTAAGAATATGAATGCACACTCAGCTCATCCTCAGGGCACGAATTTAAATATTGTGGATCGAACGAATAATACCTTTTCTGTTCGAACCTGGGAGCGGGGGGTTAACATGGAAACACTTGCCTGCGGTACGGGAGCAACAGCTGTAAGTGTATATATCAATGAGAACTGGGGCGAACCCTGGCCTATAGCAATGACATTCAAGGGGGGCGTCCTGGCAGTAGATTTTCGGAGAAATCGGTATTGGCTGGCTGGTGATACTGAATTAGTTTTTGTTGGTCACATCGCATCATCAAAGATTCAAAGCAATTAAGAGGAATGGGGTAAAAATGTCTTTTTATGCTGTCATTATGGCTGGTGGAGTTGGCAAGCGGTTTTGGCCACAGAGTCGTCGCGCAAGCCCCAAGCAATTATTAAGCATCGCCGGTGAAAAAAGTATGCTGCGAATGACTGTAGACCGGCTAAAAGAGTTGACCGATCCCAGACAGATCTTAATTATTACCAATTCTGATCAGGAAACTGGTATTCGCAATGAGATTCCTGAATTACCATCAGAAAACATTTTAATCGAACCAGAAGGAAAGAATACGGCCCCAGCCATTGGCTTGGCGGCAATTATCGTCCAAAGTCGAGATCCCGATGCGGTTATGGGGGTATTCCCGGCTGATCATTTTATCGAGCCGATTCATTCTTTCAAGGATTATATAGAAAGAGGCATAGCTGTTGCGATTGAAAAAAAGGGCTTAGTCACTTTTGGTGTCATTCCAACGCGTCCTGCCACTGGATATGGTTATATTCAATACCACGAGAAGAAAAAACGACATAAACCAGTTTATGCAGTAAAAGCTTTTGCTGAGAAACCAGACCATGTGACAGCAAAACTGTTTCTTAGGAGTGGGGATTTTCTTTGGAATAGTGGTATTTTTGTGTGGCGCGTGGATGCAATCCTAAAAAGTTTTCGCCAATATTTGCCTGAGATATGGGATAGTCTGGACAATATTAAGGGTGCCATCGGGAGCCCGGTCTGGGATTCTGTCCTAACTGTTGAATGGGCAACTCTGAGAAGTATTTCCATCGATTATGGTGTAATGGAAAAGGCCAGGAACGTTTATGTGATAAAGGTTGATTTTACCTGGAATGATGTGGGCTCATGGGATGCTGTGTATGATATGCTAGAGAAGGACGATGATGGTAATGTTTCCCAAGGCGATGTTCTCTATCAGGAGGCAAAAAACAACCTGGTATTTGCAGAGGGAAAAGCTGTCGCCATCGTAGGCGTGGAAAATTTAGTGGTGATTGACACAAAGGACGCCTTGCTTATCATCCGTCGAGGACAAACTGAAAGGGTGAAAGATTTGGTTGATGGGTTTGAGAAAGAGAAGAAGGAGTCACTACTCTAAATGTACAGAAATCTTTTTATGGGACACCAGGGTAAGCCTCAATGAATGCAGAACGAATTCGAGATGAATTTGAAATACTGGCTGAAAAGCTGGGCTACGGTGTTCGATATGAAAAGGGTGATTTCAAAGGTGATGTCTGCAGGATAAATACCGATAAGGTAATCATCATCAATAAGCTCATCCCGATCAATCATCAAAACTTTGCTTTTTCCAGAATATTCGCAGATAAAAATCTCTCGCAGCTAAGCATTCTACCCGCTTTGCGATCCATGATCGAGGAAGTAAGTGAACCAGATCACGACACTATCAAGCTTGGCGAAGTAAATGCTTAAAAGAGAAGAATTTCTGGTATCATTGGCACTGGTCATTGTGACTGCAGTGCTTGGATATCTGGTCAATCAGTTTTTAGGCTTTGGAGAACATCCCATTCTCGCGAATGTGGTTTTTGCAGCATTAATTATCAATCTTTATCAGCCGCTACGCTCAACAGGCCGTAAGCTTATGTTGAGAATTGTAGCCCCCTCATATTATCAGAGAAATGAACGATTCAGGAAAATTCTGGATGATCTTGAACAGGTCGAAACCTATCGAGAGATGCTCGATATGGTGCCGGGAAGCTTAAAATTTCTCTTTGAGTCTGACATTGTTGCATTATTCGTCAGACGTAAAGGCATTTTTAAGGTCGAATCTTCAAATGCACCCAAACCCATATATCTCGATGGAATGATCGTGGATTCCGAGCACAGAATATTGAAGGATCTTTTTGAAAACCCACATCATCTCATCAATGTGAATTATAGCGTAAATGATCTGCAGGTTGATCCTGAAGATGTCTCACCAATGGACTATCGAAATTTCAAATTATTTCGTTGGGCCATCCCCTTAAAGACCAATAATAAACTCGCAGGGTTCATTCTTTTGGACAAGATGCCTATGGACATGCAGGCACGACGGTCCGGTACACTCTATAATTTTGTCGTTGATCAATTGGCAGTTTTGCTCGAGAAAAGGAAGTTGTATCATCGAATTCGCCTAGAGGCTAGAAAGCAGGAAGCCTTAAGTCTCATCGCGAGTAGAATGGCGGTCACCAGAAATACTACTAGAATTTTCAACATGCTCTTAGATCAGGTGAATACCATTGTTCCCTTCGATGCATGTGGTGTGTTTTTAGCCTCACCTGAGGGTGTGAACATTGAAAAATTCCTACAAAGAGGCTACAACACCCGTCGGCTCAATCCTCTAAAATTGAAAATCGGCCGCGGGATTGTGGGACGCTGTATTGCCACCAGGAAAGCAGTCTCAATTCCAGATGTACGGAGAGAAAAGGCATATATTTCCGGCAGATCGGACTCTCGCTCGGAGCTATGTGTTCCAATTGCGGGAGGGTCTCAGATATATGGTGCAATGAATCTGGAATCTAACAAGGTGGCCGCATTTAGCGATGATGACCTCGATTTCTTACAAACCATTGCTACACAGGCTGGTGTGCTGATGGAACGATACCATATTGAAAAGCACGTGGATATCCAGAGTGATATCAGTGAGGATATGGATAAAGCTCAGATCATTCAACGATCCATTCTTCCTGAGACGCTACCGGTACACGATGAAGTAGAATTTGTAATTCGCTATCTGCCCAATAAAAAGATCAGTGGTGATTTTTATGACATATCCAGTAAAACAGAGGATGTTTTTTCTGTTGCAATCGGAGATGTTGTGGGGAAGGGAATCTCAGGGGCATTGATCATGTCAAATTTCTACGCAGCCTATCTGAATGAGTCTCAAAAAGGCCACCCGCTGGCTACACTTATAACAAACCTGAACAAGTATCTCACAGATGACACTCAATTGGACGAGCAAGTCACTTTCTTCCTGAGCAAAATGGATGTGGATTCTGGTGTTATCAGGTATGTGAATGCCGGACACCCAGCTCCTCTCATCCTGCATCAGGATGGGACTTTTGAGCGCATGGAGACCGGTGGACCACTTTTGGGTTTCGATTCCGAATTCACTTACGAAATGGGCGAAGTAAATTTACAAACAGGCGATCTGCTTGTACTCTATACAGATGGTATCACTGAGACAATTGGCAAGTCAGGGCAACTGTTTGATGAGAGTGGGCTAATAAATGCTATCCAGTCAATCCAGGATGAGCCCATTCATGAGATAGCTCAACAATTTATGGAAAAATTAGAAAAATTTAGCGGCAAGCAGTCCTTTGAGGATGATCTGACTTTCATACTGGGGCTTTATACGGGTATTCCACCCTCAGATTCCAAGGAGGTGACCTAGCTGCAAGTCCTCCTGAATAACAAAGCTAAAAAAGTCTTGCGTAGACTCGAATTATAGAGATTTTTGAACGCTTTAAAATTGCATATAATAATATTAATATTAATGTCACTTCGGACCCACCATAAAAACACTATTCACACCCACTGTCGGGCTATAATTAAACTATATAAAATCACTTAATTTTATCGAGGAGTTAAGAATGAAAGACTATTTGACAAAGGATATCCGAAACGTTGCCATTGTCGGCCACGCTTCATCAGGTAAGACTGCCCTGAGTGAAGCCATGTTGCACTCAGCCGGTTTGACAACCAGAATCGGTACCATCGCCGAAGGAAATACAAAATCAGATTACAGACCAGAAGAGATTGAACGGCAGTGTTCAGTGGGGACCTCCTTACTGGCTATTGAATGGGCCGATACAAAACTCAATATCCTCGATACACCTGGGTTTAGTGATTTTATTGGTGATGCATTAAGTGCAGTCCGAGTTGCAGACACTGGTCTTATCGTCCTTGATGGTACAAACGGCCCTGAAATGGGTACTGAGAACATGTGGAATTATTGCACTGAATATGGCATTCCCAAAACTTTTGTCGTGACGGGTTTAGATAAAGAACATTCAGATTTTCGTAAAGCATTTGATCGTCTCAAGGACACATACGGAAATCATGTTACCGCCCTTCAGCTACCAGTGAACGAGGGGATTGGTTTTAATAAGATTGTTGATATTATTCGGAAAAAGACCCTGGTTTTTAATGATACTAAGGGCAAGTACACCATGGAAGATCTTCCTGCTGCCATGGTTGAAGAAGTTGAGACGATGTATACCGAATTAGTTGAACAAGTCGCTGAATCAGATGAAGCTCTCATGGAGAAATATTTTGACCAGGGAGAACTGTCTGAAGATGATCTTCGTCATGGACTCCGGGAAGCCATCATTCATAAACAGATTTTTCCGGTTTTCTGTACTGCCTCCCTGGCGAATGTAGGTGTCTCACGATTGTTAGAATTGATCGAAAAATATTTTCCATCTCCTGCTGATATGCCCTCAGCCGTTGCTGAAGATGGAACTGAGCTACACGCCGATGATATAAAAGAAACCGCTGCATTGATCTTCAAGACCGTAAGCGAAGCTCATGTTGGGGAATTGAGTTTCTTTAGGATTTACGCCGGGCAGATCACATCAGGCATGGACCTGGCGAATTCTGTCCGTGGCGGTAATGAACGTGTCGGTCATGTTTATTCTGTAAATGGTCATGACAGAGATGAAGTTCATGCCATCAATGCTGGTGATATAGGTGCTACGGTAAAATTGAAGATCTCTCATACGGGAGATACCCTATCTCATCCAAAGAATCCCATGACATTAAAAGCCACTGATTTTCCAAGACCTAATATTCAATATGCTGTTGTTTCCAAGGCTAAGGGTGAGGAGGACAAAATCAGTTCCGGTCTCTCCCTGCTACACGAAGAGGACCCAACATTACTCTATGAAGTAGATTCTGAATTGCATCAGACCGTTTTATCCGGTCAGGGAGAACTTCAGATAAATGTGGCGTTTACGAAGCTTCAGGAACGTTTCAAAGTTCAAGTTGAATTGGTTGAACCCAAGATCGCCTATCGCGAAACAATTAAAGCCAAAGGTGAGGCACGCTATCGCCACAAAAAGCAGTCAGGTGGCGCAGGACAATTTGCTGAGGTCATGCTGCGAGTTGAGCCCTTGAAGCGTGGCGAAGGAATTGTTTTTGAAGAAACCCTGGTAGGTCAGAATGTTGATCGTGTATTTGTTCCCTCTGTGGAAAAAGGGATCATGGCAGCTTCCCAGGAGGGCTTTATTGCAGGATTTCCTATTGTGGATGTCAAAGCAACATTCTATGATGGAAAAATGCATCCTGTGGATTCCAAAGATATAGCCTTTCAGATTGCCGGTAAGGGTGCCTTCCGAGATGCTTGCAAAGAATCCAAACCCTGTCTTCTAGAACCAATATTCGAGATAGAAGTGCGTGTCCCTGAAAATTACATGGGTGATGTGATGGGTGATCTGACTGCCAAGCGTGGTCGGATTCTTGGTATGGACGCAGATGGACATTATCAGCTCTTGAAAGCACAGGTGCCCCAGGCGAATCTGTTCAAGTATGCCTCAACCTTGCGTTCTTTAACTCAGGGAAAGGCTTCTCATAAGCAGAAGTTCTCTCATTACACAGAGGTTCCCAAGGAAGAAGAAGCTAAACTGATTGCAGCCTTAAAAGCTGAGAAGGAAGAAGAATAGAGTGTCAGGAGATAGGTGTTGGGAGTTAGGTGGAAGCCCACCAATTTCTAGCACCTATCACCAGTGTTAATATGACTAATCCAATCAAAATAGAGAGAATGTGGGCTCCCTGGCGGATGGAATACATCCGTACGATCAAACAGGATGGTTGCATCTTTTGTGACAAGCCAGCCGCCTCCGAGGACAGGGAAAATCTGCTGCTCTATAGGGGTAAGAACTGCTGTGTCTTGATGAATCTCTATCCCTACAACAATGGCCATTTGATGATAGCGCCCTATGAGCACAATCCTCGGATGGAGGATTTGCCGGTAGACACCTTGACGGAGGTTATGCAGTTGAGTCAGGAATGTCTCAAAATACTGCGGACAGAATTTAGAGCGGAGGGCTTTAATCTGGGTCTGAATGAGGGTGAGATTGCCGGTGCTGGAATTGCTGAGCATATTCATTTTCATATTGTCCCGAGATGGGGTGGAGACACCAATTTTATGCCGGTAACCGGGCATGCCAAGGTGCTAGTTCAGGGCTTGAAAGAGTCCTATGACAGCTTAAAACCGTATTTCGATAAAATCGTATTGTAAGCAGTTGACAGCAGGTATGTCCCAGTTTACATTTGCGCGCTTTTAAAACGATCCGGAGTAGCCCGACTACGCTCTCAAGAGCTTCGTCGCGGCATGCCAGGTAAGTAGATTTCTCAGAGGAATCTCAAAATCTGGTTAAACCGGAGAGAAAGCAGACAATTCCGGAGTAGCTCAGCGGTAGAGCGAGTGACTGTTAATCACCAGGTCGGGAGTTCAAATCTCTCCTCCGGAGCAAAAAATAAAAAACCTCCCTTGTGGGGGTTTTTTGTTTTTACTGAGGCGATGAGTTGAAAGAACCAGCGCAGCGAGAGTTCACCACGAAGGAATCTGCCAGTAGCAGATTGCGTAGTAGAGCTGGAGCGCTAGCGAACAGCAAATCTCTCCTCCGGAGCAAACCAAAAAGGTTCCCCTCAGGGAGCCTTTTTGGTTTTGTTGAGGGGCAGGGTTTAACGAATTAGCGAAGCAGGAGTTCACCACGGAGCTTTCTGCTAGAAGCAGGAAGCGAAGTAGAGGCGAAGCCCCTTCGACTTCGCTCAGGACAGGCTTCGTGAACGCCCAATCTCGACGACGGGTCGACAACGAGTCGACTCTGGTATCTCGGTACTGTTGCTTCGCAACAACTCGATGACCGGTCTTTTCTTTTTAGACCCTTTTCTATTTGCTGAGGATTCGGTTTTCTAAATTTCACCGAAATAGTGGTAGTAGTTAGAAGGGGCGTATGATGTAACGCCCGTACGAATATAAGGCGGCGATCTCAATTTGATGCAAAACCGATTTGAGATGCTAGCACGGGGTCAAGATTAACTTGCAAGGGGACAGGATTTTAGTCCAAAAAAAAAGAATTGGGCTAAAACCCTTATATTCTTTGAATTTCTGAGCCCCGCTATAAATGCCGGGGCAATTAACCTACACGATCTAAAATAGCTGCGATTCCACCGAACAGCTTTAAACTTTTTTGGGGTCTTAAACGAGAAGGGGAGAGTGAAACTTAATTGGGATTACTGTGCTTTGAATTTAGCTTCGAATTGACTGATTTTAAAAAATCGACCACATCAAATGGCTTCTCAAAGCTGATATCTACACCAAGATTCATAACTTGCTCAAGAATATGTGGGTGTGCCGCCGACAAAGCAATAATTTCAGGTGCAGGTTCATATTCCATAAGCTCTTTACAGACTTCAGAACCATCCTTTTCCGGCATAATCATGTCGGTAATCACAAGATCATAGCGTTCTTTCTCGAAAAGGTCCATACCTACAGCACCATCAGGAGCACTATCAACATTATAACCCTCTAACTCAAGCATGGTCACCATAAACTCACGCATGGATGATTCATCTTCTATTACGAGTATGTTTGACATTTTTGTCCTCCTGACCATTTTAATTCCATAGTAAGCCTTCAGCATCCATGGAAAGGTCTTAACAGTGCAGATTAATGCTCGTGCACATACTTACTTAAATCAAATATTAAGCCAGTTATGCATAATAGAAGCTAAATGAATGATAATAAAGGTATTATGCTGTATTTAGAGAAAGAGAAACCAAAACTGTATGTCATCATATGATGACAATATTCAGTGGAATGTTACATATTTATGTCAGTAGCCACCCTGATACGATGTCTCGTTAAGTTTAATATCATACTGATCGTCAATAACCCCTACTAAAGAAAACGGATTGAAAATGCTCCCTGCCGGCTTATTCTATCCAGTACGCGGGATCAATTTCCTTTAAGAGCTTGGTCCTATCTTAATAAAGTTGACAAGAACCTCTGCCCTGGACTTCAGGATGATAACGAAAAATGGAAGCACATACTTATGAATATTTTAGATAAGCTCAAAGAAATGACCGTCGTGGTTGCTGATACAGGTGATATTGAATCCATGCGGGTTCATCAACCTCAGGATGCCACTACCAACCCCTCCTTGTTGTTGGCAGCAGCCCAAATTCCTCAATACAGTGAGCTGGTTAAGGATGCGCTCCATTTTGGCGACAGCGATATTTGCGACCCAAACCAAAGTATGAGACCCACCCTGGAGAAGCTGGCGGTGAATTTTGCTCGAGAAATCCTTCAGGTTGTACCTGGTAGAGTATCAGTGGAGGTAGATGCCACCCTGTCCTTTGATACCCAGGCCACCATCGAAACTGCTCGTCGTCTGATCGCCATGTTCGAGGATGAAAAAATTGATCGATCACGCATCCTGATCAAGATTGCCTCCACCTGGGAGGGCATCAAGGCGGCTGAACAACTGGAACAGGAAGGTATTCATTGTAATCTAACCCTGCTGTTCAGCTTTGCTCAGGCAGTGGCCTGTGCCGAGGCTAAGGTCCAGTTGATTTCACCGTTTGTGGGTCGGATCCTTGATTGGCATAAAGCCCAGCGTGGTGTGGACAGCATACCCGCACCAGAGGATCCAGGGGTCCATTCCGTGACAGAGATATACAATTATTACAAAAAATTCGGCTATGCCACAGAAGTGATGGGTGCCAGTTTTCGCAATACGGGTGAGATCATTGAGCTGGCTGGCTGTGATCTGTTAACGATCTCTCCCGGACTACTCAAAGAACTTGAATCCATTAAGGGTGATCTTCTCCGTAAACTGGATCCACAAACAGCACAAAATCTGGATTTGAAACAAATCCATTTGAATGAGGCTGATTTTCGCTGGATGCAAAACCAGGATGCCATGGCCACTGAAAAACTTGCTGAGGGGATTCGCAGGTTCAGTGTTGATCTGGAAAAATTGGGAGCACTCCTACGCGAGCAGCATTGCCGCTGAGGATAGCTGAGACAAGTAGGGTCTCTCTCGTGGACTGAGAGGCGCTGGAAGCTGCCTTATGAATCTTTTAGGTGCCACAGGCGTTTCAGCGGGATTGAGATCCATGACCAGGCTCGGTCTAATAAGGTTTTTAGAGGTCCAAAGGGCTGTCCTAGAAAATCGTCAATGGTCCTAGCCATTTCGGGGCAGCGCAAGTATCCGTAGGATTTGTGCGGGTTTCGATCTTCCTGATTGAGATAATCATTAAAAACCATAATATCTTCTACTGTAACCCCTTTATCATTCGCCTCATAATCATCAGCCAACACCTGGTCGAAGGCAATCTTATCCTCAGGATCGGAATAATTGATCCAACGACCTTTCAAAATGGACGGCGTCCTCAATCTGTCAGCAAGACGTTCCCTGGGGGAGATGCCTTGAGCTAATTTGCCGACGATCACTGATAGACCCAGGGGTGAGCCTATGGTAACGAGCATATCGATCTGAGAACACCTCTCCGGGTAATTGATCATGACATCGTAAGCGATTATGGACCCCATGGAGTGGGCTATGAGCAGGACACGATCATCAGTATGGCGATCCAGCACTTCTAGGAAACTCTGTTGAATTCTGGTCCTGATAGATAATCCGTTACTGTCCTTGGGCTCATCGGTGGAAAAATATTTGTCCAGATCGGTAAAGAAGTGTTGAAAAAGACTATCAGTGATTTTCTCATAATTCATGGACAGATCGGGGTTCAGGAAGATCTGGTGTAATTGTTTCTCCAGGTAGCGTCGAAGTTGATCCAGGCGATTTGAACGGACCTCTTTTTCTGCCGATACGTTCCATTGATAGGGTTCGTCTAGATACTGTTTATTGTCTGGATCTGTTATTTTTGGGTCAAGGGGTTCTGGATACAATTTGTCGGCCCAGTAGAGAAGCTCAAAAGGGATCTTTGTACGTGGACGGCCGATACGCTCAAGACCCTCTCTCAAGGCCAGCTGCCACCATGAATTTAGCAGCTTTTCTGGTGGTTTATTGCGAAGCCCATGGATACCAAGTATATACCGACCCATTTTCCCTCATTCAAGTTTATGCAGACTTGAGCAAATTTGATTGTGATGATGCACATATCAAAGCTTAAAATCCCAGTGTGCTCCCAGTGATATCTCATGAGATCAATTAGAACGAATGGAGAAATCTATCAATCAGCGAAGAGCGGGGTTATCTCCTCAGCTGAGAAATTACCAATTCTATCAGATGTGATCTGGCACTGAACTCCCCAGGCCCTTCAATCCTCACAAAAATATTTAGCGTATCCTGGCTGAGGTCAAGTTGTGAGGGGGGCGAAACTTCCCCTTCCCTTGCAGACTTTAGTTGATCCAGGTCTATTAAATCTTGATTCAATTATGTAAGAAATACCCTACAGATTTATACAATAAAAAATTAGTTTAGAATAATTGTGATAATTATTATCCATAATGTTCTAAATATAAGACACCCCTCATAAATGATGTAACTATATATTATTTATAAATAGTTCAAGTTTTTTTCCTCAAAATGCCCTAGGCCTATAAATATTCATCGCTAATTTTATATAAAAATATGGTAATATTAATATTACTGATTGTTAAAAATCGTTAAAATAGTCGTAAAATAATTACAGAATTAACATGATGAATATATAAATTACAAATGTAATATATTAATAATATTGTGTTTATATAAAATATATATAACTGGAATGTCCTTTGAATGTTATACAGGCATGAGAAATGCTGAAACACAACCAGATAGAAAGAGCGAAAGGTAGGACCCTATGTTAGTTGCCGTTATTATGATGTTCATGGTTCTCTCTTTCACGGGTGTTGCTGTTCTGGATATCTCTTATAATAGTAGAAGTGCTTCCTTGGAAACTGTGGACAATGTCAAAATTCAGTACATTATTGAATCAGAAGTAAATGAGGCATTTTGGAAGATCAACTTAGGAGCGGATTCACTTGTTAACAAAACAGCTGATGGTTTAGTAACTTTCTGGAATGATACGACAAATACTCTTACCGTTAGTGTTGACACATTAGGTATGAGCACTGAGATTTCCATTCTGGTTGACGCTGATTCGCATTTTGAGCGCGGTCTGGCTTCAAATAATGAGATCCAAACTAATGGTCACGCTTACGGACTCGATAAGGAACATAAGAGTCGTAAATTTGATTTTCTACCAAATGTCAACTTGCCTTACTTTTTTGACAATGCTGCACATATTGCGCACGGAAATCCCAGCTCCTGGAAAGCCGCAGATCTTGAAAAAGAAGGTATTCATATTTTTACTGGTAACAATTTACATATTGAAAACATGAACTTGAGCAATTCTACCCTCGTATTCACCGGAACAAACATCACGCTGAGCAATAATTATATCAGTGCTCCCATCCCTGGAGAAAATGAAGATGCTGTTCCAGCAATCTTAATAGTTAACTCCAATAACCCAGTTACAATTTCTTCTGATAACAATATTTATGGCACGATATACAGCGTTGGTCAGCTCAATGTTGAAAATGCCACTTTATCCGGTCCCATCATTGCTGACCTTATCTCTCTGGAAGAAGATATTGACCTAGTTGACGCCAATTACGATGAATACTATCGTTGGACCGCAGGTTTTGGTGATGTTGATAATTATGACTGGCCAAAAGAGGTTGGTACCTGGAAAACGACGAAATGGGAAAAAAAGCGTAACGGTTAAGCTTCCTGTTTCATCTCCACTCTGTCACTAGTAAGAAGTTCAAAAACCCCTAATTTAGCACCACCCCAGTAAATAGAATAAGAATCCAAACCGAAACAAATATGAGAATCTACCCCGAAAGTCTCCCCGGGGAACAAAGCTTTCCACTTTATGATGAACCCATTGATGTGATCGTTGAGGGCTAAACTGTTGTGGGTCTTATTATGTTTTCCATCGGTGACTAGATTTAGTGCCCACCTTTAATCCGATAATCTGTCTCACCAGCCTCAATAGCAATGGTTAGCAGATTTTCTGTTGGAGGTAGGGGACAGGTGGCATAGGGTGAAAACACGCAGGGCATATTGTAGGCTTTGTTAAAATCAATGAAAGTAGTGCTGCTCTCATCAACAGCTGGAACCACAAGAAAACGACCAGCACCATAGGTACTCAAGCCATTCGTAGCATCTCCAAAAATGATGAAATAGCTCTCGTCACCCGGATTAGCCAGGGGAGTCAGTGTGTATTCGCTACTCCCTAGCTTGAAATGGAGCAGACCTGGAGTTGGAGAGGGCTCAGAGTCTCCCAGGACATTAATAATATCGACAGTCGTCGCAGTATCGAAAGGCACCAGAGTAGCAGGAACCCGCCAGGTGCTATCAATGGGGAATAGTTCTGTTGGTTTAAAATTTACATAGTTAGGATTTTTGGCATCTTTCAATCGAACGCCAGTTTTCTCCCCTCGTTGGATGATATACCAGGTCAAACTTCCCCAGCTAAGAATATCAGGTTCACCGCTTACATCCCTTCTGAGCCCCATTTCATTCACAAGAGAATCTCCGAGTGTGATCTCCATACCTGGGGCTGATGTGAAGGAGACACTATCGCCAGCCAAGCTCAATGTTCCCATAAACTCTGGGATGTTATTGCCAGGGAATACGAGATCATTGTCTCCACTTCCACCAAATCGGTTGTTACCTTGCTCCAACCAGAAGAGTCCAGATAAGGTTAGCCAGCCATCAACCCGAATGAGTTGTTCATTCCTGGTCTGGTGCCATTCACGGATCTGCTTTTCATAATCTGAAGGCTCTGAAATCGGATCAGGTGTTGTAGCTACACAGGCCGAAAGGATGAATACTATCGCGAGGGTGAAGGCTTGAATTTTCATTTATGCTCCGCATTTAATTTTCTTTATTGACGAAATATTATTGACGCATCCATAATACTTTTCACAAACAAATATACCATCCATGTTACATAGAGAATACGATCAAGTTCGTTTCAGAATAGCTGAGGATAAATTTCAGATTTTACATTCAAAATTATTACTGCAAAAAGTGGCAAAACCGCAGTTACTTTACTAACCTATACTGAAGGCTATTCCTAGGAGATGAAATGAAGCTTAACACTATTCTACTATTGATATCACTTACAATTGTCTCGCAGTTGAACGCCATGAGTAAGAATGAGCAGGAATTAAAATATTACCTAATCCGTCTTGATGATATGGGGATGTCCCACGGTGTAAATATGGCTGTTAAGCAGGTGATCGAAACAGGAATACCAGTTTCCACATCCATCATGTTCGCTTGCCCCTGGTACCAGGAAGCTGTAGATATTCTCAAAGAACATCCTGACGTGAGTGCAGGAATTCATTTGACGCTTAATGCGGAATGGAAGAATTATCGTTGGGGTCCTGTCCTGGGCAAAGATGCTGTACCTAGTCTGGTTGATGAAAACGGATATTTCCTGCCCGCACGCTCCCTTTTGTTCTCCCAAAATCCGGAATTGTCAGAGATAGCAAAAGAATTAAGGGCTCAGATAGAAAGAGCTATGAATAGTGGAATCAAGATCGACTATGTGGATTATCACATGGGAGCTGCAGTTCAAACACTGGAAACCCGGGAAGTGGTAGAAAAACTGGCAAGTGAATATGGTCTGGGGATGGTCTACTATATGGGTGAAAAGCCTGCCAGCAGCACCTATTTTCCAAGTCAGGACGCTAAACTGGATTCACTCCTCTCAAATGTTCGGTCCCTTAAAGCAGGTATAAATCTGCAAGTTGTGCATGTGGCTCTGGATTCGCCTGAGATGCAAGCCATGGAAGACCTTAATACATTTGGGTTAAAGGAAATGAGCAAGCACCGACAGGGAGAATTGGACGCAGTAACATCCGCGGCTTTTCGAGAGGCGATCAAGGAGAATGGTCTGACTCCCATTACATATCGAGACCTGATTAATATGGTTGGGCTGGAGAATATGACTCGCCCTGAGCTTGAATAAATTCAGGAGCGATATTGGAGTAACTCGTATTCGAATTGGAGATCGTAATTTGATTTTGAAAAGTTTTGGTGCAATTCTTCTCATCCTGGGATTATTTCTGCAGGGACAGGAATTACAATTCATCGACAAAGAAGCTGATAAGTGTGGTCCTTATAATGAGTTCATTTCAAAGGCTCTATTAAAAACACTGGGGGATAACTGGGGATATGGCTATGACGATCTTCTAGCAGATCTTGAAATATGGAAATTAAGTCCCTTTGTCGAAATTGACTCTATAGGCGCTAGTGTCGAGGGAAGAACACTGTGGGAACTCACCATTAGTGGACCAGACTCAAGTGCCATTGGCGTTAAACAAATCGTATTCATCCACGCACGTACTCACCCAAATGAAGTCCAGGGGTGGTGGGTTACAAATGAACTTATAGAATTGCTTCTTTCAGATACCAAAGCAGGAAAAAAGCTTAGAAATTCAATGGTTTTTCATATTGTTCCCATGTACAATCCTGATGGGGTGGAGTTGGAATATCCCCGGGAAAATGCCCACGGGGTGGATATCGAAAGTAACTGGTATTCCCAAACTATCGAACCTGAAGTATTGGCACTTAGAAACCGCTTTGAAGAACTTATGAGGTCTGATAAGCCAATAGATATTGCATTGAATATGCATTCCTCATACAGGGGGGAACGATTTTTTGTGTGTCATGATTCAACAGGGACTTCACCACTATATCTGGACTTGGAAAAACGTTTCATTGGCGAGGTTCGATCAGGATTTTTATCTGGGATCGAGCCTTGGGATTATCTAGTAACCTGGACAGGAGCTACTGCGCTGAAATATCCTGAATCTTGGTTTTGGCTGAATCACCAGGAATCTGTCATGGCACTTACCTATGAGGACAATAACAGTGAGCTAGCTGGCGCCTTCGACACAACTGCTTCTGCCATATTGCAGGGCATCTTTAAATATCTAAATCCCACGACAACAAGCTTGACCACCGAAATATTGGATGTTCCGGGAAGCTTTTCGCTCAATCAAAATTTCCCAAACCCTTTCAATCCCAACACAAGTATTATCTATAATTTGTTCACAGAATCCGATGTAGAAATAAGAATATTTGATATTTCGGGTCGCACTCTACTGCGGCACATCTATGGCGATCAAGTCGCGGGCTACCATAGCCTTCACTGGAACGGAACAGACATGAATGGAAGGCTTGCGCAAACGGGCATTTATTTTTGCCGGTTAAGTACTGCTCACTATTCTCAGACGATCAAAATGGTCTTGGTCAAGTAGGTGATCGAATCCGAGAGAGATCAATGAGTAAAAAATATTGAGGAAGTTAACAATGAAGACAAATCCGGTAATTGAAACTCAGAATAATCATGTGACAGTCAGGTTGTTCACGAATGACTCCGTTGACGACGAAATGCTTGATTCAATCCTGGAAGCCGGTAGACGTGCTCCCACGAGCAGCAATATGCAGGCTTACAGCGTCATCGTGGTAAGAGATCCTGTTGTCAAGAAGCAACTAGCGGTCGTGGCTGGGAATCAAAAACACGTTGAAACCTGTCCGGTATTTCTGGCTTTTTGTGCCGACGTGAACCGTCTGGAAAAAACTTGCTCCATGCATGATGTGGAGATGAAGAATAATCTGGAGACCTTTCTCATATCGACCATCGATGCATCTCTTGTGGGTATGTCGGTTCAGACCGCCGTAGAATCTTTTGGTTTGGGTGCTGTCATGATTGGCGCCATGCGGAATAATCCAAAAGAGGCTGGGAAACTTTTAGGACTTCCCAAGGGAGTCTATGTAGTCTTTGGGATGTGTATTGGTTGGCCGAATAAATCCGAAATTCCACCCCAAAAGCCCAGATTACCAAAAGAACTTGTCATCCATGGGGAAAAGTACTGCAACGAAAACGTAGATGAACAAATCGAGGAATACGACAGGGTATTGGCAAAGCACTATGAATTGCAGGGTAAAAACATAAGTGCCTCCGCCTGGTCTGGTCCGGTGGCTAGAAATCTTGGCAAAATACTTCGCCCTGAAAACATATCGCTTCTTTCAGAAATGGGATTTGACATTTGCAGAGGGCGAGAAACTTAAATTAGAGAAATTATCCCTCATGTCAGACTAGCGAATTTTGCTAACCCGAGTATATTCAAAAAATTAGATTCAGGTGCATAAAAATAATTGCTGTTGGGAAAGAATCGGATAGAGTGATAACAAAGCTCAAAAATTGGATAAATGTTTTGAGGGATTCTCAAAGAAAGATGAATGGCTTTACCTTCATTGAAATCATAATATCCATTACCCTCATGTCAATTATCGCTCTGGGGACAGCCCAGTATATGGTCTATTCTCGTTGGGATATTGACAGGGGTATCAGGAGACAGTTGGCCTGGATGAATATGGCCTCCCGCATGGAACAAGCTGTGGACTGGGGCTTCGTAGTTCTGCCAGACAGTATGCCCGAGACTTCAAAATCTATTATGATAAACGACATCCAGGCTTATCGCACAACCACAGTCACTGGTATTGACGATGCTACAGACGATTTATGGCCCACAGACGGCTCTCAACCGGACTATTATAAAATTCAGATTTACATTGCCTGGTTTACAACAGACAATGTGGGTGACACGCTAACGGCCTATCTGGCTGAAGGCACGAGCTGGAGTTATTGATGGATCCACGTTGGTCACGAGGTGCAACCCTGGTAGAGATAATGATCGGAATCGTGATCGCCAGTATCATAGCGATTGGATATTCTTCAATGCTCATGTACACACGGAATATGTATAATGACACCATCATTCGATCACAGCTGAGCAAGGATGCCTATATCATAGATAAGTATGTAAGGTCAAAACTCACCCTGCAGCTTGAAGATTCTCTACGCATCTACGCAGATGCAAGTGATGAGGGCAATGGGATCACATCTAGCGCCGGTACTATCCTACGCTCTGTGAGGGTGGATAGTACGGTTGATCACCTCTCGGTTTCATCTTCTCAGCTTGTGTGGGCCACTGATGGGCAGCTGAATAATCCCGTTGATTCAGAGGTCTCTTCGCTGCTATTTTCCACACGGGCTGGGTACACCAAGACGATACTGGATGTTTCCATGGACATATCTGAGGGAACTGATACATTGGGATTAGAATGGATTGTAAGTTTAAGAAATTAATGCATTTGCCCTGAAATGATTCTAATTTAACTCATGTTTAAATCTTCTGAAAAAGTGAGATCAGTTTAGTCATGTATATCGTCGCTGTCATGGTTACTGCGGTTGTCTTCAGTATCACCGGTCTGGGTGTGATGAGCCTGGCGCTTATTGTGAATCTGGATACACAGCAAGCTGTAAGGAACACTGAATTACAGGTTGAGACAGAATCTAATGCGAATATTGCCTTATGGAAAATCAACTCGGGAGAGGATACTCTGGGTACTTATGTGGATGGTGATTTTTCCAGCGTTTTTGATTCAACAGACATGACCCTCACTGTCAAGCAGCTCTCGGGTGACGACTCAGCTGGCTACATTTTAACTCTGGAAGAAGATTATCACTTCCAGCGAGCACTTGCTTCCATGAATTGGATCGAAACTTATGATTACACTTTAGGTGAAGAACCAGAGCATAGGCCCCGCGAAAATTTTGATTTTTTACCACGGGTTGACGCAGCCTATTGGATGTCTGTGGCAGATTCAGTTTATCATGATAACAGCAGGACATTCTACGATGCAGATCTGGTGGAGGGCATCCTGGTATTTACAGGTAGCGGACTTAATTTTGAAAACATCGATCTGGAAAATACAACCATGGTGTTTACAGGTAATGGTACGGTTGATTTTAGAAAAGATAACACGGTCGAGGCTACAGTTACTGATTCAACTATATTTCCGGCACTGGTGTTTACAGATAGCACCTCTTACTTTTTTATTAACGAATGGTTTTCTTTCTACGGTAAGGATCACATAAAAGGCGCTATTTTTTCCCTGGGAACAATCGTACTCCGCGTTGGTGATTTGACTGGACCCATCGTTGCTAGAAATATTGTGCAATGGCGCAATATGGATTTGGATGATGGTGATCATCCTGAGTACTATGGTTGGCCTGAGGGTTTTGGTGAGTTCAATTCATACGACTGGCCCAAGCAGATCATTCAATGGGACTCTTTCTAGTCCATCTCTATAAACTAAATCTCTGCGCTGAAACACCCTCTTAGAAAATAATTAAAATGTAGGCGGACCGGATGGCTTATTGTCCAGAATTTCTTCGATTCGGGCCATCACATCTGGCGTGAGTGAAGGAACCGCGTCTAACGCTTTCAGATTTTCCTCTAATTGTGACATCTTCGAAGCTCCCAAAATGACAGTACTCACATTTGGATTAGCTGTGCACCAGGCAATGGACATGTTGGTAAGAGAATGACCAATATCATCAGCGATTTTTTGAAGTTCCCCAGCTTTTCTAATTTTCTCCTGACCCTCGGCTGATTCAAAATTCTTCTTCAGCCATCCATATCCCGGTAGATTCACTCTCGAATCATCAGGGAAACCATTGCTATATTTTCCGGTGAGCACTCCGGAGGCCAGGGGAGACCAGATGGTTGTTCCCAGACCGATCTCCGTATACAAGCGTCTATAATCAGATTCAACTTTGTCCCTGCGAAACATATTGTATTCGGGTTGTTCCATGGTGGGTGGTGTCAGACCGTATTGCCTGGCAACACTGTAAGCTTCCATGATCTGCTGGGCGGACCATTCTGATGTTCCCCAATAGAGGATCTTCCCCTGAGTAATGAGATTGTGCATAGCACGGACGGTTTCCTCGATGGGTGTTTCCTCATCGGGGCGGTGGCAGAAAAAGAGATCAAGATAATCTACCTGAAGACGATTCAGAGCCGCATGACAGGCATCTCTCAGGTGCTTATTGCTTAATCCTCTTTGCGTAGGTAATTGTCCTCCCCAGAATGCCTTCGAAGAAACTGTATATGTGTTCCGTGGCCATCCCAGTTTTTTAAGGGCAGCCCCCATGATCTCTTCGGAGGCTCCGCTGGCATAAACCTCAGCGTTATCAAAAAAATTAACACCTGCATCATAGGCGGTTTTCATCATATTCACTGCCAGTGCAATATCAATTTGAGTTTTAAAGGTGACCCAGGAACCAAATGAGAGAGTGCTAACTTTTAATCCTGATTGTCCGAGACGACGATATTCCATATCAAAATCCTTCTTGAATTGTATTAAGAATCATTGGCTCCAAGAATAAATCAAGAACTCAAAAAAACAAGCCGTGAATCTGAATAAATCTGTAATTGAAGTGTTTGGAAAGGTGGATGGCAGGGGATTTGCTTTTCACTTGACTTGACAGGCTCAAAACCTATTTTGTGAAAAATTGACATGCGTTACCAAAAATACTTTGAAGGCTTGGTTCTTCACAGTTTTACGGAAGGGATATCCCATGAGAAAAGTACTTTTATTCACTATCTTAATTAGCACAATGATTTTCACTTCGTGTTCCACGCTTAGCTTTATCCCGACTGAGGGAGGAGCCTCAAAATTTAATCTGGCAACAGTAGAATATGTACAAGCTCAATCTGTTAGGCAGCAAGCTGAACTCATGACCAGTCTTTCCGAACATGTCACCACAGTACTGGATTCTCTTCTGGCAGAGGATCGCGCTTCACTGGAAGCTTTTACAGAGCAGCTGGAAGCGCTGGATGCAGCCTTGCTTGAGCTTTCGACAAAGATCGATACTGTAGGAATGGAGACTGATAGATCCCTGGCCCTCTTCTCAAAAGATCTTACATCAATTAAGACCAATGCAAGTAGTACTCGTATGGTTATTCGCCGTGTAAATGACAATATTGACAAACTGCCGCTGAAAGCCCTTGAAGCTTTCAATGAAGCAATTGAGGCCTATCTGAAAAAAGACGAGCCTGTTACTGAATAATAATTCTTTCCATTTGGAAAAATGTTTAAGTCCCCTAAGCTATATGCAAAGGGGACTTTTTTTATCTGCAAAATGATGGAGATGACGAATGCGTAAATCGATTGTACTCATTACTGGTGTGAACGGCGAAATTGGACATGGATTGGTTCGATCGCTTTACAAAAAGGGCTTCGAAAATTTGATCGGAGTAGATCTGAATAGTCCAGACGATTTCGTAAAAGAACGAACCCTGGATTGTATGGTGGGGAATATTCTTGACCGAAATCTTTTAGAGAGAATTAATGCGCAGTATGAAATAGAGACCATCTATCATATGGCGGCATTGTTGAGTACAAGAGCAGAATTTTCCCCTGTTGTTGCCCATGAAGTGAATGTGGATGGTACGCTCAATTTACTCCATTTGGCCATGGAACAGGCCCAGAGCCGTGGGGAATCAGTAAAATTCTTTTTCCCCAGCTCAATTGCCGTCTATGGATTACCCTCGCTGCAAGAAAAGAGGGCGGCAGGTGCAGTAGCAGAAGATGATTACCGCCATCCTCAGACCATGTATGGCTGTAATAAACTTTATTGTGAAAGTCTGGGGGATTACTATAGCAATTATTTTAAGCGCCTGTCTGCCACTGACTCAAAAGGCCTGGTAGATTTTAGATCTATCCGTTTCCCCGGTATCATTAGTGCCCATACTTTACCTGCTGGAGGAACCAGTGACTATGCTCCGGAAATGATCCATGCTGCAGCAAAAAGTGAACATAACGATTGTTTCGTCCGAAAGGACGCGCGAATCCCATTCATGACCATGGTAGATGCGATTTGTGCCATTGAAATGATCATGGCAGCACCTCAAACTGCGCTAAGCCAAATAGTATATAATGTGAGAGCCTTCAATCCATCGGCGGGTGAATTCCTGACCAAAGTGAAAGAGTTTTACCCTGGTGCTGATGTTGATTTCGTGATCAATGACAATCGCCAGTCCATCATAGATAGTTGGCCGGAAGACGTTGATGATACAAAAGCCCGCGAAGACTGGGGCTGGAAGATTAGCCATGACCTGGATAAAGCTTTTTCAGAATATTTAATCCCTGAGATCAGGAGCCGCTATGAGCAAAACTAAGCAGCGTTTACGTGGAGAATTGGAGGAGATCAAATCGGCTGGTCTCTTCAAAGCAGAACGTGTTATCGAATCACAGCAGAGTGCTGAGATTCAAGTTGCTGGAACTTCAGTCCTCAATTTTTGTGCGAACAATTATCTGGGACTAGCCAATCATCCCAGGCTAATAAAAGCTGCTCAGGATGGTCTGGAAAAATGGGGTTTTGGTCTCAGCTCAGTCCGCTTTATCTGTGGTACCCAGAGTATTCATAAGCAACTGGAACAAAGGATATCAGAATTCCTTGAAATGGATGACACCATTCTTTATACCTCCTGTTTTGATGCCAATGGAGGCCTATTTGAGACTATTCTTGGGCCCGAGGATGCAATCATATCGGATCAATTGAATCATGCCTCCATCATTGATGGGGTGCGTCTCTGTAAAGCCCAGCGATATCGCTATGCCAACAACAATATGGAAGAACTGGAAGCAATCCTCAAGGATTCTCAGGGAGCCCGCACCCGACTCATCTCAACCGACGGTGTTTTTTCCATGGATGGATTTGTCGCACAGATCGATAAGATCTGTGATCTTGCCGAAAAATATGATGCCCTCGTCCATGTTGACGATTCGCATGCCACAGGCTTCTTTGGACCAACTGGACGCGGATCCTATGAGTTTCGTGGCGCCATGGGACGGGTTGATATTATTACCTCCACCCTGGGTAAAGCCATGGGTGGTGCCAGTGGCGGTTTTACAGCTGCACGGCAAGAGATCGTTGACATATTGCGTCAACGTTCACGACCATATCTCTTTAGCAACACCTTGGCACCTGCCATAACTGCGGCAAGTATAGCCGTTCTGGACCTGCTTGCTGAGTCATCAGCTCTCAGAGAGCAATTGGTACAAAACACGAAATATTTTAGAGAAAAAATGACTGACGCCGGATTCGATATCAAAGCAGGTGAACACCCCATTGTACCCATCATGCTGGGAGATGCCAAGCTGGCTCAGGATATTGCGGCTTCCATGCTGGAAAAGGGGATCTATGTTATCGGATTTTCATTTCCTGTGGTGCCCAAGGGAGAAGCCAGAATTCGGGTACAAATAAGTGCAGCTCATAGCAGAGAACATCTGGATAAGGCGATTCAGGCATTTATTGAAGTTGGCCAAAAGTTCGGTGTGATCCAGGGCCCTTAAAAGCTAATCTTCAGCACCAGTTTCCTCAATCGGTAGAATCCCTCCTTGTTTAATATGGAAAATTGCCCTATCAGATACGCCTGATCTATGCTAAATTTCAGCATTCAGCGCAAAGTTGATCACCATGAAACAATTATTTATTATCAGGCATTCCAAAGCATCAGAAACTGCTGAGGACAATTCAGATTTTAATCGCTGTCTGGCTCCCTATGGAGTGAATAAAGCGACTCGTATCGCGGAGTATCTCTCATCCCATATCGATCATGTTGATCTCATGCTCACTAGTCCTGCCTGCCGGGCCTTTGAGACCGCCCAGATCTTTGCCCGTGCACTTAACTATCCCGAAGAAAACATTAGGGGCAAAGACCCTCTCTATCATTTTGGGGGTATCGAAAATGCATTGGAAATAATCTCCAATGTCAGTGATAGTGTTGATACGCTCATGTTATTTGGACATAACCCCACCTTTAATGTCCTGGCATGGCATCTCTGTGATGAATTTAGGGAAAGTATGCCAACTTCATCTGTAGTGGCAATCGAGCTGAAACTCAAGACCTGGAAAAAGATCCATAAAGCCAAAGGCAAATTGATTACCTACGTGACAAAAAAGCAAATCCAGCCATTTTAGATGGCCAAAAAAAATAAAAAATTCAGGGTTATCAGGCGTCCGCCCGAAGTCGATTGGATTCCAGAGAGCCAACAGCGTTATGCTGCCATTGATATTGGCTCAAATGGCGTTCGCTTACTCCTTTCAAAAGTGATCACCTCAGGTGAATTCACGGTTTATACCAAAGAGTCACTCGTACGTATGCCAATCCGACTGGGGGCTGATGTCTTTGCCCGTAGGTCAATATCTGAAAACCTGGAGGAAAAACTGGTTTTTACAATGATGGGTTTTGCGAACTTGATCAAAGCCTATGGACCTAGAGCTGTGAGAGCTTGTGCCACCTCTGCCATGCGGGAGGCTGAAAATGGCGCAGCTATTACCGAAAGAATACAGCAGGAAAGTGGACTGGAGCTTGAAATCATTGATGGGGGTGCAGAGGCGGAAATCATACTAGCGTCTCATGTTGCTGAGAGCTTGAATCCCGAACATGCCTACCTCTATATTGACGTTGGGGGTGGTTCAACAGAATTAACCCTGTTTGCGAAACAGGAGCGCCTTGCCAGCAGATCCTTTGCCATAGGCACCGTTCGTATGCTTAATAAACAAGTGACAAAATCTGCCTGGCTGGAAATGAAGGCCTGGGTTAAGGAACATTCCCCTGTTGGCATGCCGCTAAGGGCGATTGGTTCAGGTGGAAATATGAATAAATTATTTCGCATGAGCGGCAATATGCCTGATCAGGCGGTAAAATATAAATCCCTTGTTGCCATAGACGATCTGTTAAACAGCTATAACATTGAGGAGAGGATCAGAATTTTACATCTCCGCCCAGATCGGGCAGATGTCATCCTCCCTGCGAGCAAGATATTCAGGTCCATCATGAAGTGGGGGCAGATCAAGCTCATCTATGTACCTCAGTTTGGTCTGGCTGATGGTCTGGTGCATGTGATGCATCACGATTTCATAGGTGAACAAAAATTAAAGAAATAAAATGAGTGATAATAATCTGACAATCCTTGATGGTTTGAAAGCCATAATTCCTGAAGAGCGGATCAAAGATCGCTTGATTGACCGGCACAGTTATGCCCGCGATGCTAGTTTCTACAGACTGATTCCTCAGGTAATTGTACAAGCTATGAACGAAAGTGAAATCGTCGAGCTGTTTAAATATTCCCATGAGGTAAAAATCCCCCTGGTATTTCGTGCCGCGGGAACCTCCCTCTCAGGACAATCCATCACGGACGGAATCCTGGTGGAGCTAAGTCGTCATTGGCAGGAATTCTTTTTTGATCCTGAATCTAAGATAATCCATCTCGAACCTGGGCTCATTGGTGGCCAGGTGAATCGACGCCTGGCATCCCATGGTAGAAAGATAGGACCTGATCCAGCATCCCTCGACGCCGCCATGATAGGGGGGATTGTTGCTAATAATGCCAGTGGCATGTGCTGTGGCGTGAAAGACAATGCCTATCATACCATCGATTCTATTCGATTTATCCTGCCCAATGGGCGATGCTATGATACTATCAATGATGGTGCTGATGAGCAGCTCCTAAAAGATTCACCAAAGATTTATGATGGGCTACTTAAGCTCCGTGATCGGATCATTAAGGATAAAAAACTTTACACGCGAGTCCGTGACAAATACACACGGAAGAATACCCAGGGCTATTCACTCAATGCATTTATTGATTATGAAAAACCCATCGATATCCTGGCGCATTTGCTGGTGGGATCGGAAGGGACTCTGGGATTTATTTCAAAAGTGAGAATGAAAACCCTTTCAGATGATCCTTTTAAATCGACTGCTCTTCTGTTCTTCGAAGATATTCGTTCTGCAACCGAAACCGTTCTTCCTCTGCAGAAGGCAGGCGCCCAGGCTTTGGAGCTCATGGATCGGGCAGCATTGAGATCCATTGAAAACGAAAAGGGTATGCCGGAAGAAATAAAGTCTCTCCCTGAGGGTGTAGCTGGATTACTGGTGGAGTTTCAGGCGCTCACAGCAGAAGAATTAAGCGAGAAGGTAGAATCAGGTCTTGGAGCCCTGAAGCATGCCAGACTTGTTCATGAAGCACAATTCACTGAAGATGAGAAAACCCGCCTTCTGTACTGGAAATTGCGGAAGGGCTTACTCCCCTCTGTAGGAGCTGTACGAAAATCCGGAACAACCGTAATTATTGAGGACATTTGTTTTCGATTGGAGAATCTCGCTGACGCCACCCTGGATCTTCAACAACTGTTTGATGATCATGGCTATGATGATGCCATCATTTTTGGTCATGCGAAAGATGGCAATCTGCATTTTGTGATCTCCCAGACTTTTGCCGATGAAGCCGGTATACAACAGTACGAAAGATTTATGCAGGATGTCATCGACATGACCGTGGGAAAATATGATGGCGCACTCAAGGCTGAACATGGTACCGGTCGAAATATGGCGCCCTTTGTAGAGACAGAGTGGGGGTCAGTGGCAGTTAGTCTCATGCGCGATTTGAAGCAATTGATCGATCCCAATCTTTTATTGAATCCCGGCGTGATTATTAATGATGATCGAAATGTCCACCTGAAAAACATTAAACCGAGTCCCAGTATTGAAGCTGTCGTAGATAAGTGTATTGAATGTGGATTTTGCGAAACTTGGTGTCCTTCCAAAGATCTGAGTATGACACCCAGACAAAGAATAGCCGTCTGGCGTGAGATCCAACTACTTCAAAAGGGTGATTTCACAGATCGGGAAACTGCTCAGGTTCTACTCAAAGACTACGCCTTTGAGAGTGTGGATACTTGCGCTGTCGATGGTTTATGTGCCCTGGGCTGTCCGGTTAAAATTGATACCGGGGATCTGACCCGTCATTTTCGACATGAGAAGCATGGACTATTGGGTCGCCGTATCGCCTGGTGGACCGTGCGCTATTTCAGTTTCGTCGTTGAAATGATTCGGTTGGGTCTGAATGTGGCCACACCCTTGGCCAGGTTGCTGGGATCTGAGAGAATTGTAGCCATCTCCATGAAGATTCACAATTGGAGCGGTGGTCGTATCCCGGTCTGGCACAAGTACATGCCAACAGGTGGAAAGGGCTTACCTATCATCAGGATCAAGAATCCTGATGAGAAGGAAGAAATGGTATATTTCGCATCCTGTCTGAATCGTGGCATGCATAAGATTCCAGGGGAGACCCATAAGTTAAGCACCGCAGAGGCATTCATCGAATTACTGCAGGAAGCCCATATTCATCCCATCTATCCGGCTCACCTGGAGGATCTATGTTGTGGAACCCCTTATTCATCGAAAGGCTTTAACAAGGCCTACAAACTCATGGCAGAAAACACGGTTCGTTCACTCTGGCGGACATCCAGACAAGGCAATCTTCCCATAGTTGTGGACACCTCACCCTGCACCTATAAAATGCAGCATTACGATAGCGTCCTTGAGGGAGAATTACTGGATCAGTGGAAAGCACTCAGGATCGTTGATATCATCGAGTATATGAATGATACGCTGATCCCTAAATTAGAGATAAAAGCCAGGGTTGATAAAATTGTCCTGCATCCCACCTGCTCAAGCCGTAAAATGGGGCTGGAAGGAAAGATGTACGACGTGGCGTCCGCCTGTGCTGAAGAAGCCATCATCCCGGAAGATGTGGGTTGTTGTGGTTTCGCTGGTGACCGGGGATTCCTGGTGCCTGAATTAACGGAGAGTGCCACCCAAAAGGAAGCAGCAGAGGTTCGTGCTACACCTGATGTTCAGGGTCATTACTCAACATCAAGAACCTGTGAGATGGGGATGTCAAATACAACAGAGGAAACTTATTCCTCGCTGGTTCATCTTGTCCATAAGGCGGTTTTTGATCAGAGCTAGTTGAGGAATCGATACACGAAGAGTTGCACTCCTACCCCATTCATAAGATTTCTCATAGAATTAATTTATGTCGGAACTAGGCATAACAAGCCGGGTGTCAAGCGCAGAATCATTGAAACCTTGGTGAATACCAACAAGTCGTACTAGTGATTGCAACTTTCGTCTAATTAACTAGATTTGTTAGTAATTATTATGAAAATGCTCGGGGGAAATCGAAAAACCGTTGCTGTGTATCTGACGCAGCTGTTCGTATTTCTAGGTTTAATGATTTCACTTGAAGCAGCTCCTCATCGCAATCTCCATTTTAGGAATATTGGTACATCAGAGGGTCTCTCAAATGGTGCGGTCCATGCCATTCTCCAGGACAGCAGGGGTTTTATGTGGTTTGGTACCAAACGAGGGCTCAATCGCTGGGATGGCCGTGAGTTTAGAATCTTCAATTATCAGCCTTTCGATAGTGTGGGTATCCCCGGCTCCCGCATCTCAACCTTGATTGAAACTCCGGATAAAATGCTATGGGTTGGCACCTATGATTCTGGCTTAGCACGGTTCAATCCACAAACAGAAAGCTTCTATACCTATCATCATGAGGAGAGCGATGTTGGCTCAATACCGGATGAGAACATCACCGTCCTTTTCATTGATTCCAGAGACATTCTCTGGGTGGGGACAAAAAACGGTTTGTGTCGCTATTATAAAGCGCAAGAACAATTCAAGAGCTATAAACATATTGTTGAAGACGCGCATTCAATACCAGACAACTGGATCACAGCGATTACAGAGGATGCTGACGGCAATATTTGGATTGGCAGTAATTCGAGTCGTCTCTGTTATTACGACCAGGAGCTGGATTATTTCTCGACAATAGAGCACGGACGCTTTGCACCAAATAACATCGGAACCAATCGTATCTCGGACCTGGCAGCCGATTCCGTAGGTCACAAGATCTGGGTATCAATATTCCCAATAGGTGTTTTTAGCTATCATCCCGGTAGTGGTGAAGTAATAGAATATCGCACGGACATTCATGATGCTCACATGATAAATACCAATGCCGTATTTGATATCGATTTGGATAAAGACGGTAAGCTATGGATGGGTTCACTTAAAGGTCTTTCTGTTCTAGATCCAGTAAGTGGCACCTACCAATTTCATGAACCTGACCCAAATGACAGAGGCAGTATAGCTGGCACAATTATTCACGAGCTATACCGTGATGCCCAGGGCATTATCTGGATGGGATCAGATGGCCAGGGTGTGGATATATACAATCCCAATCAGGTTCGTTTCGAACACTATCGATCTGAATCCACAGATGAGAGCTTATTGCAGGCTTCTAAGGTCTTAGGCTTGGATTCAGATGCTCATGGAAATATCTGGGCTGCAACAATGCCCGGAGGGTTTCATCGGCTTGACTTGCGCAACAACGAAGTGCGTCTTTTTCAATCTGACGATAGCAATCCATATGTCTGGAGCATGAACTATAGCAGTGAGGTCTTGGTGGATAGTCAGGATAGGGTCTGGATGGGTGTCTTCGAAGCTGGCCTATTCCGTTGGGATCCTAAAACTGACTTGATTGAGCACTTTAGACATTTCCCTGGGAGGACAAATGACCTAAGTGGCAATAACATTTATGCTCTTTATGAAGATCAAAATAGTGAAATCTGGGTGGGGACCGAAGGTGCCGGATTAAATCGCTATCAACCAACTGACAACTCCTGGTTGCATTATCGTCACGATCCCCTGGACAGCCTGTCCATTCTCAGCGACAATATCAATGTCCTCATGATGGATCATCGCGGAGACCTATGGATCGGGACAGCAGATGCGGGTCTGGACAGATTGAGTGCCGGGGCAGAAACATTTGAGCATTACCAGCTCAAAGCTGATGGAAGCTCAATTATGAGCAATGCAATCCACACATTATTAGAGGATGCCCACCATTGTCTCTGGATTGGAACGCGTGGTGGGGGGATAAGTAGGCTGGACTCGAGCCGAAAAATCTTTACTCAGATAAATCTTGGAGGTGATTCACGAGCACTTGCCATCGATGCTCTACTTGAGGATGAGCGGGGATACATCTGGGCCAGCTCAAACTTAGGAATCATGAAAATTCACCACGATACCGGTTTGGAAAATACGTATCAGCTATTTGATGGGGTGCAAGGTCTTGAATTTTATTGGGATTCCGCTACGAAAGATGAAGAGGGCTATTTCTATTTTGGGGGTGTCAACGGGTTTAATCGATTTCATCCTGATTCAATCCGTAGCAACACACATCAACCCCCCGTCGTTTATACTAATCTAAGAGTCAATCACGAAGATGTGCCAATAGGTACTATGCCCGATGGTCGTATTCTGCTACCCAGAGACATCAGCTATATGGATACACTGCTCCTGAATTATAGCGACAAAGTCTTGAATTTCAGTTTTGCCGCCCTGGACTACTCCAATCCAGCACAGAATCAATTTCGCTATCGTCTGGATAATTTTGATCTGGACTGGATCGACGCAGGTCACATAAATAACGTGACCTATACCAGCCTGGAACCGGGTTGGTACACGCTGCGTGTCACGGGTTCAAACAATGATGGAATCTGGAATACAGAGGGAACTGCTCTGACTCTGTATATTCGACCACCCTTCTGGGAGACCATTTGGTTTCGTAGCACTATCCTTCTGATTATTGCCTGCCTGGGTTTTGCCATTTACCAAGTTCGTATTAATAAATTTAGGATGATTGAGCAGCGCAAGGCAAGTGAGCAGAAAGTTCAGCTTCAGCTTGAGCACCAGCGACGGGAACTGGTTACAAAATCCATGGACTTGATAGAAAAACAGAAATTTATGGAAGAAATTCTGGATCAGTTAAAAAACCTGTCAAAATCTTCAGATTCAGAAAGATACACCAAAATAAGAGCCCTTGTCAAAAAGCTTACGACTCTGGTTTCCTTTAATCATGTCTGGGAGGAATTTGAGAAATGGTTTACCAAAATCCATACTGGCTTTATCAAGACCCTGGCAAAAGATCATCCAACACTGACTGCTCGTGAAATAAAAGTATGCGTGTTACTGCGGTTAAACTTAATGTCCAAAGAAATTGCCAGTATCATGAATATTGAACCAGCCTCGGTCGATGTTCATCGCTACCGCATCCGCAAGAAATTGGGTCTCGGGCAAGATGAGAACTTAGCTAACTACCTCACTAGATATTAAATACACACATCCCATCCTGCATAGAACGGCTTAATAAAAACAACCCCAGTCTGAGAACCAAATAACCTGTAGCCCTGCTTCATTTCGAAACGCCAGGCTAGCGATTATCAATCTGTGAAATCTTGCTTTGTATGGATTCTGTCTAGATGGTTTCCCCCCTTTTTCGCACTAATATTTGATCAACAAAATAACCTGAAGGGGATTTCGCTATGAGAAAAGCAGACAGTCTATTAATTATCATGATGTTTTGTTTCAGTCACGGGTACGCTACGATAGTACATGTACCTACAGAGGTCTTAACGATACAGGCTGGGATTGACACTGCTACAACTGGGGATACTGTTTTAGTGCAACCAGGTACCTATACTGAAAACATCAATTTTAACGGTAAGAATATCACGCTTCATTCAACCGGTGGACCTGAAGTAACCATTATCGATGGTAACCAGATGGGCAGCTGCGTATTTATAGCCAGTGGTGAGAATGAAAATGCGGTGATGGATGGTTTTACTTTGACGAATGGTACGGGTTCATTTTCTGGGATAGCATATGTTGGGGGAGGAATCGCAGTTATAAACAACTCGTCACCCACTCTGACAAATCTCATCATAACAGGGAATTCTTCGACAATCGGTTCTGCTCCCTCTGGCGGAGGTATCAATATTGGGGTTAACTCAACTCCCTATCTTGAGGGGATTGTAGTAACTAATAATACATCTGTTTGGGGCGGTGGTATATCAATCTATGATTGCAGCCCCGTCATGCAAAACGTTGTTATTTCCAATAACCATGCAACTACTGGCGGGGGTGGACTGTACATAGGTGTTGATGCAGCTCCGGAAATAAGGTCAGTTGAAATCTCCGACAATACTGCTGAGTCCTTTGCTGGTGGTATTTTTGTTAGCGATAATTCGTCTCCCTTGCTGAATGAGGTTACAGTAGTCGGAAATAGATGTCCCGCTTATGGGGGCGGCTTAACCATCATAGACAACTGCAATCCTGTTATTACAAATTCCATCTTCTGGGATAATGCGCCGTCACAGATTTATCTGTTTGATAGTAATGTGTTTCTTCCTTCCACCCTGACCGTCAGCTACTCAGACATTATGAATGGCTCAGGAGGTATCGAGCTTGGGAACGGAACATTATTTTGGCTGGAAGGCAATCTTAATGCGGATCCATGGTTCTGTGAACCTGAAGCATCCATATTTACTCTGGCTGAAGACTCTCCCTGTCTGGGAACAGGTGAGAATGGTATAGATATGGGAGCCTATGGGTTAGGATGTACAACTCCTGTAGCACTAGATGATGATCCCACACTCCCAGAGCAGCTCACCCTACATCAGAACTATCCCAATCCCTTTAATCCATCAACCACCATCAACTTCGATCTGCCCGGTGCAGGTTGGGTCAGGCTTGTGGTATTCGATGTCCTGGGACGTCAGGTAGCTACCCTGCTTGATGCTGAACAGGATGCTGGTTATCAATCCATCTTCTGGAATGCCAATGATGAACAGGGAAAATCCCTGGAAGCTGGTGTCTATCTTTACCAGCTTCACTATGTGAATAACAACGGATCAGAGTTCAGATCAGTTAAGAAATTCAGCCTCATTAAATAGCGATTATACAAAATAAGCCCTGGTTAGTATAGTAGACCGGGGCTTTAATCAGGAGTTCAGGATGATTCTTACCAGGAAGTCATTATTTATGTTTGGTTGGGTGGTTGTAATATTTTGTTCAGCAGCTCAAGCTCAAACTCAGGGTTATTTCAAGGATATTTTCAGTGATGGGGGTGCCTATCTCACACCTCTGGCCTATATGGCGGCAGCTGATGAGCTGGGTTTAGCGGTGGAGTACTTGTGTACATCTGAATCAAGAATCCAGAATAGAGTGATGATATCTGATAATATTGATTCAAACGGTCATCTTCTTTATCCGGACGGAGCTCCCCGGTTTAGAATGATTTATACCAATGGTGGTTATGCAGGCGACCATGGAAACTCATTAGGTGAAACCGGTAGAGAACGGGTAAGAACATTCTATGCGAACGGTGGCAGCTATTCCGGATCTTGCGCTGGTGCCTTCATTGCCAGCATTCACTGGGAGGACACCGGTAGTTATCCAGATTATTACCACATCTGGCCCGGCAGAGCCAGAGCAACAGGCTTGTTAGGTGCGTATACTGGACACACCATCCCGTATAATTCAGCACTCCTGAATTATTATGATTTTGGAGGTGATCTGTATATAGATAACGTGCGTCATAATAATGGATGTTTCGCCATGGAAAATATCGATTATCCACCGGAAACAGAAGTATTGCTAAGATATGATTACCCGGGTTGGGAGATGCATGAAAAAGCCAGCACCTGGGCTTACAAACCCAGTGGTCCCCTGGGACTTGCTGCAGGACGTATCGTTGTCACCGGTTCCCATCCTGAATCAATATTTGAAGGTGAAAGACTAGAGTTGATGCAGGCTATTCTGCTGTATGCCCTGGATGGGACAGGTCTACCCAGGCATAAAGCTGAGCTGACCAATGGTGAAATGCGATCGATGGATTTGTATGCTGGTGATAGTTTGCCCGAATTTACGCGGATTGGTGATAAGCAATATCATCACTTTACAATATTAGTTCCACCTGAAGCAAATAGCTTAACGATTGAGCTTGATGCTGAAGCCGATTTCGATTTTAATCTGTATGCTAACCCTGGTGAATTTGCTTTTCAGGACTCAGCTCAATTCACAAGTTTATCAGAAGGGGCAGAGCATGTTCTGCAAGTACCTGTTGAGGAAGCGGGTCTCTGGTATATCGGTGTGGAGTGTGCTAGCTCTGTAGATGCTAATAATTGTGTTTACACCGGGCAGACTGACGTTTTGAACGGAGTGGCATATGACATAACAGCCACCTGGGATACAGCGGTTGTTGGGGTTACGGATTTTTCCACATCACCGTCCATGGTAAAATTATATCCCAATTTTCCCAATCCCTTCAACCCAACTACCACTATTAGCTACGCAGTACGAGATCATTCCAATATTAACCTGACAATCTTCGATATTCTGGGTCAAGAGGTCACGTCTCTCCAAGCGGGTATGAAACCTCCCGGCAACTATCGGGTGCAGTGGAATGGATTAAATCAATCAGGCAATCCAGTGAGTACGGGTGTGTACTTCTGTCGACTTCAAGCAGGGGATTACAGCAAGACAATCAAGATGGTGTTTCTAAAGTAGAATTGTTCACATAATCCTGCCTAAGAATACGTCTAATCAGATAATAAATGAAAGTATGTTACTGAAACTTAGAGATAAAAGAGGGCATTAATGATGAAAAACATCAGTGAGAAATTATGGGTCACCCTAGTAATGATCTTAATCATCGTCTCAACTTCTACCAGCGCATTGGCACAGAATCCTGGATGGATTGATCTTACCGATAAAGTACCGCGGACTGGTTTTATCAATCAGTTGGCCTTTGATAGTAAGGGCAACCTATGGATGACTAGTCCGTTGATGCAGTATGATGGTGAGACCTGGGTGGTACATTCCGATACAGCTTTGGGACATGAGTTAAACAATGCTTCGTCTCTTGCAATAGACGCCCTAGACAATATATGGATTGGGTGTTATGAAGCAGATGGTTTAGTTCGCTTTGATGGGGAAGACTGGTCTTACTTTGATTTAAGAGATTGGGGCTTCCCAGAGAATGTTGTCTATTCTCTGTCAATCGACCAGCAAGGTGTTATCTGGATCGGTACAGCTGCAGGACTTGCGAGATTTGATGGCACTATGAGGTCGGTGTGTGATCCTTCAAACTCACCAATATTATCAACAGAGGATGTTCAATCGATAGCAATTGACGATAATAATGTGAAGTGGATAGGAATCAATGGTGAGCAAGACGGTACAATCCTTAGCTTCGATGATACAACTTGGACAGTCTATAATGAGAGTAATACGGGTGTAGATTTCGGTTATACCAGATCGATAGTTATTGATAGTAGCAGGAAGAAGTGGATTCTTGGAGATCACAAGTTATACAATCTTGCCAGATATTACTGTACAAGCTACGATGTTCCATATTCTAGATTTCCTGATTCCGGGTTACCAGGGGGAGGACCATGGTGTATGGCCATTGATAGGGACGATGCTATTTGGATAGGAACTGGTGAGATAGGTGGGATTATGATGCCCAGTTTCTCGGGAGGCGGTTTGATGAAATATGATGGATTAAATTGGACTATTCTGGACACATCAAACTCTGAGATTCCAGGTAATTTTGTATCCGCATTGGCTATTAATGAAAACGGTAATATTTGGATGGCATCAATACCAATTGGATTAGCTATTTACAATCCAGCTGGAATTGTCGGTTTACATGATGAAGTTCGTCCGATCCCTGAAAAAATGACGCTTTACCAAAACTACCCCAACCCATTTAATCCCAGCACAACTATCAACTATGATTTACCTGAGCAATCTCAGGTAAAACTCGCAGTCTTTGATATTGTTGGGCGAGAGGTAATTACCCTTGACCAATCTGAGAAACTTCCGGGTAACTACGAGGTAACGTGGAACGGATTAGATCAATCAGGAAACCCTATGAGCACAGGTGTCTATTTCGCTCGGCTACAGGCAGGGGATTACTCTAAGTCGATAAAGATGCTTTACCTCAAGTAATCTAACGTTAAAGTGATTTGAAATATGAAGGGCTGGTCATTGACTGGCCCTTTCCACTTGATAAAAGTGTCAGCATTATGGAGAAGATTTGTGTTCGGGGGAAATAAAAACGCCGGCGCTCTTTCGAGGCCGGCGTTTTATAAATTCTTTATTTTAAAGAATTAAACAGCAGTAACGTTCTCTGCTTGAGGACCTTTTTCGCCCTGTGTAACATTCAATGTAACGTTTTGTCCTTCTTTTAAGGACGTGTGGCCGTCACCATTGATTGCACGATAATGAACAAAAACGTCTGGACCATCTTCTTGCTGAATAAATCCGTAACCTTTTGCATCGTTAAACCATTTGACAACACCGTTGACTAATTGATCAGCCATAGTTTGAACCTCTTTCTTTACATAACCACATTAAAGGTGGCTTTCTTCTAGTCAGGTTATTCTACATACTCTTGCAGAAATCATTACCGCCCACTTGGACTTTCCTGACTATGGCGAGAATATGAACACGGAAAACTTAAAACAAACAATCATTTACATTTATTTTAAAATAATATTTTGTTTATAGAGCGCTTAGTTGAACTCGTTTGAGATACCCAGAATAAGTCAATAATTAGTTAATACCTCAAATGGTTTCTATGGATATATGCCCCTAAGCCCACACCACAGCCAATATTTAGCCCCAGTATGAGGTAGAAATTCACCACTAAATAAGTTTTATTAAATGCTTTGCGTTTGATTTTGATTCTATTAACTTACTACAAACGTAGGAGAGTGACGATATGAGTAGTAATCTAAATCCTAATGCATTGAGTCAATTCGAATGGCTGATCATGAATCATCTCTGGGAGGTGGAAAAAGCATCTGCCCGGGAAGTTGTTGAGGCCATGCCCGAGAAAGCCCAACGGGCTTACACCACAATCCAAACCTACATGGAGCGCCTGGTGGATAAAGGATACTTGAGCAAAGAGAAAATCGGCATGGTTAATTTTTATACCACTTTGGTGGTCCGAGAATTAGCCGTCGATGGCGCCACAACCAGCTTCATCGAAAGAGTGTTTCAGGGATCAGGATCAAACCTGGCTGCCTACCTTTTGAAAAACAAAGGATTGGATCCAGGTGAGCTCCAGAAGATTAAAGACATATTGGAGAAAGGGGAGAGCAATGATTGATCAACTCATGAATATTTTGGTACAGTCCTCATGGCAAATTCTCATTCTTGGACTCATCGTCTGGCCACTGAGTAGATTGAGCCTCCGGGCTTACCCTAACTTTGCCTATGTCTTATGGGCTGTAATTTTGGTGAAAGCTTTGATCCCCTTCAATATATCACTCCCAACACAACAGCTTCCCGTTGTTTCGGTCTCACCTGTCATCACAGGTCAATTCATCCTTACCGCGACTGCAGAGTCTGCTAGTCCTTTTTCGCTCAACACACTCCTGGCAATGGTTTGGATTTTTGGTGTTATGTTTTTTGCGGCAAAACTGGTTTTAGGTGAATACGCACATCGGAAACGAATGAGGTCTGCTGAAAAAATCTCAGTTGAAGCCTGGTTTAGTGATATGAAAGCAGAACTGGGCATCAAACAAAAGGTTCATATTTATATAAATGAAAATATCCAGAGTCCTCTAATGCAAGGTCTGTGGAAGGTTCGGATCTATCTGCCCCTGGAATACACTTCCTGGACACGTGATGCGCAACAGAGTGTTCTCGCCCATGAGCTCATTCATGTAAAACGCAGGGATATTGTCATAATTTACCTCCAGGCCATGGTAAGAACTCTCTACTTCTTCCATCCAGTCATCTGGTTGGCGAATGACCAGGTCGATCTAGAGCGCGAGAAAATTTGTGATGATGAAGCCATCGACTTATGCACGGCCGATCGGGGAGCCTATGGTCAGCAGCTGTACAAGCATCTTGAATCTCAAAATGGCAGGCGCTCCACACCAGTCTTGGCTGGGGGTTTCTTTATGACTGATAGCAGTATTCTAAAACGATTCAGATATATCAAAGAAAAGCGGGGAGATATGCAGAATAAGTTAAAGCTTTATCACGTGTTCGTGATTCTGACAGTTATCAGCCTTGCAGTCATGATTGCCTGCTCAACAGAGTCTGACACATCAGGAGTAGAAACAGTTACATTGGGAAAACTCGCAAGTGATCAATCCAAAGCAAATAGCGATGCTAAGAGTCAACTTCAAATAAACGGTCTTATTTGGGATAAGGAAAAAGCATATGCCATTATTAATAATGATATATATGGTGAAGGAGATGTGGTAGAAGGCTATAGCATAGTTCAGATTTTTGATACTCTCATTCTTCTAGAAAAAGGAGGGGAGATTGTCAATTTAGAGCTTCAACCGAAAAAAGAACCTGCTGTGCCCCGTCCGGAGCAACCACCATTCCCCAATGAGAATGTAGTTTTTCAGGAGTATGATGATCCACCAACGCCAGCTGGTGGATATGCTGCGATCCAAAAAGCTGTGAAGTACCCCGAACAGGCAAAAAAAGCTGGAGTTGGCGGCAGCGTAATAATACAAGCTACAATTAATACAGATGGTTCTGCCAAGGTCACAGAGGTGTTAAAGGGTGTAGATGAATTGCTAGATCAAGCAGCCAGAGAAGCTGTAGAAAGAGTTGAATGGATTCCAGCAAAACAGGCAGGTAAAGCAGTAGCTGTGCGCATCGCATTACCAGTTGTTTTTACCATGATGACTGGGGACAAAGAACATTCAGTTACATCAGCAAAAGCAGTTGGAAATAAAAACTGGGACAAGCATTCCAGGCCAGTTGATTGGAAGGCTATTAGTAATAACATTATTTATCCAGAGACAGCTCGAGCAGATGGTGTTACAGGGACATTGACCATGCAATTTACGATTGAGACAAATGGAGACTTGGTAAATCCGCGAGTGATTACTGGACCGACACATGCAGCCCTCAAAGAGGCGGCAGTATATGCGCTCAAATCAACCAAGTGGATACCTGCTGAAAAAGATGGCCTGCCAGTCAGTTCGATTATGGAAATGGGGATTGGTTTTGGGTCTGAAGAAGAGCGGAAAACCCAGAAGATAGCTAATGGAGTACGACCAATCGATTGAATAGGTGATGTACCTGTAACCATTAAGGGTCCAAATGGAGCTAAAAAAGCCAGTGATGTTTCATTCAAAATCTATATTAATTCCGATGGATTATTTGAAGGTATCAGTGGTTCAACCTCTAGTTCAGATGAAGATGTGATAGTTGATCAAAAGGAATTGCAGAAGTGGATGAATAGTAGGTGGGAAGCAGTTCCCAAAGAGGATAAGCTTGAGGCGCAATGGATTGAAGTCCCTCTGGATTTTACCTTCACTGATTAGCAAAGCATTACCATGCTGAAAAGTATTGGCAGTCTCGCAGTTGTGAGGCTGCCCTTTTTTAACCTAGCAGCCAGTAAACCCAGAGCACGGCCACACCTGGACCCAGCACTCCCATGATCAGTCCCCCCCTGAGAAAATCAGTTGTTTTTAACTTACCAGTAGCAAAAGCGATGGCGTTTGGAGGTGTTGAAATAGGCAGACACATAGCAGCAGAGGCGCCCAGGGCCAGGGGGATGACAATGATGGGTTCAAATCCTACTGCCACGGCTACACCGAGAGGTGCGAGAATATTGGTTGCAGCCGTATTGCTCATAAAATTGGATAAAATGGTAGTGACATAGGCCAGGAGGAAAGCCAGTGCCAGTAGACCCAGCGAATCGATGGGCAGAAGTCCCAGTATCCACTCAGCCAGTCCGGTCTGTTGAATTGCAATACCCAGGGAAAGACCTCCTGTGAGGAGGAGTAATACATCCCAATTCAATTTTTTTATCTCTGTTGTATTTAATATTCCAGTCACCGCGAAGACAGTGATGGGTATGAATGAGACAACAGCCGTGGGCATGCCATGTATGGGACCTGTCATCCATAACAGTACAGTTACCATGAAAACAGGGAAAACCAGAATACGCTTCCACATGGGTAACAAGGATCCTGTACGGGTTTCCCATTCCAGACCTCTCAGATCCAGGGTCTTGTTCATTGAGGGATGGGCAATTCTGAGATATAACCAGATGATGAAAAATAATATCAGGGCAGGTGGCAATCCTGCCATCATCCATTGCGTGAAGGTGATATTGTGAGATTCGGACAATAAACCTGCTGCGATCGCGTTGGGTGGACTACCGATGATGGTAGCCATTCCACCAACATTGGCGGCAAAGGGGATACCTAACAACAGGGACTTGGCAAAGGGATCCTTTTTGTCCAGAGCCGCGATAACTGGAGCCATAACCGACATCATCATGGCGGTAGTCGCTGTATTGGACATGAACATGGAGAAGGTAAAGGTAAGACCCATGGCACCCAGAAGAATGACAGATGGTCGGGTCCCGAATCCGCGCAGGACGAAACGCGCCATCATTCGATCTAGACCTGTGGTTTCAGCAGCTTGGCCCAAAACAAAGCCACCGAGAAATAGCCACATGATAGGGCTGGACCAGGGGGCTACAAACATCTGCCAGTCCTTTGGACCTGTGGCAAAAACACCACCTGGTCTCCCGAGGATGAGGATCTCTAATCCAATGATGAGGATGGCCACTGCAAATGCAGGTATAGCCTCACTCATCCATAGTCCTGCAGCAAAAATGAGAATAAATAGCGTCCACATGGGAGCGGGTTCAAGACCGGAATATTCGGGAATAAACGCAATACTCGCTGCCACGATGGCTGATATGAGGAGTTTAATTAATCTGGTGTTTGGAGATATTTGCAGCTTACCGAGGAGTCGAGCAGCTTGTCGTCTAGTATCTAGCATTAATTGCCTCTAACCTTGCGAAGGTTCTAAACCTTCGCAAGGTTAATAAAATCTTTCTAATCCTAAGCCAGTACGCCTGCATCATGCTCAATGAGCGTTTCTGTGACAGCCCGTGTGCAGCTTGCCAAATCACCCAGGTCATAGCCACCCTCCAGACCCAGGAGAAGTCTGGGACTGATATCCAGACAGTATCTTGTGAATTCTGCAAAGTGTTCGGGGAGTAGCTGCATCCCACCGATGGGGTCATTTAGGCTGGCATCAAAGCCGGCACTGATGATCAATAATTCGGGTTCCCAGGCACGTAAAAAGGGGAGTACCTGTTTATCAAAGGCGGAGAAATATTTATCTTTTCCTGATCCAATATTCATGGGAATATTCAAAATATTGTTGAAATCACCTTTTTCATGGGAAGCACCGGTGCCAGGATAGAAAGGCCATTGATGTAATGAGCAATAAGCGGCTTTCTGGCTGGTCTCAAGAATATGTTGAGTACCGTTCCCGTGATGTACGTCCCAATCCAATACAGCAACCCGATCCACACCCTTAACTTGGAGAGCATATCTGGTAGCGACAGCACAATTATTAAATAGACAGAAGCCCATGGCTCGGTCTACCTCTGCATGATGGCCAGGCGGCCGGGAGATAACGAAAGATGATTCTTTGTGATCCAGGACCCGATCCACGCCATCAAGCCAGGCTCCGGTACTCTGCAGAGCGACGTCATAGCTCTCCGGACTGATCGTTGTGTCAGGATCCAGGCTAAAGCCACCGCGTTCGGCCGTCTTCTTTATATTTAGGATATGCGATGTTGGGTGAACCAATTCGAGTTCTTCAATTTCTGCACGCCTCGGTTCTACCCAATTGAGGGCATCGACTGTCTCAATCTCTTGAATCCCCTTCACACAGGCATTCAATCTCTCAGGGCGCTCGGGATGACCGTAACCGGTGTCGTGTAACAAAAAACGGTCGCTTGTAAGAATATTTATCATGCCTCAAGATATTCAAAAGCCGTGCCTGTGACATTGATTAGTTGATGACAATTGAGAAAAATCCGATAAAATCATTTATATAGTAATCTGTTGTTGTGAGGAATATCAGTATCCCCGGGTTTCAACCCGGGGTAGCGGAAACTCTCAATAACCCTGTCCTTCCCGCCTGCCATAGCACTATGTGCGGCGGACAGGTAGGGCGGGGGGCAGGTTACCCCTTCCCACTGGTTTTGTGAGCTGGGGCATGTCTTAAGGAATGCCCCAGCTCACAAAAAATTTGATGGTTAGGGCTATAACACCCCGGGTCGAAACCCGGGGCTATTGAGGGAAATTCATATATCCTTGGTGCATGTGTTAGCTGGGGTAATTGAGAATAATTCTTACCCCATCGCCATGTTTGCCCTTGCATACGTGACTTGTCGGTTTAGTATGTGACCGAGGAGTCAAATTATGAACGATAATTCAAATACTGCAACATTAAGCCGAAAAGAGCGGGATAGAATACGCAACAAAGAAACCATCATGGAAGCTGCTGTCCATCTCTTTGCTCAAAATGGTTTCAATGATACCAAATTAGAAGATGTAGCCACCCTGGCCGAATTCGGTAAGGGAACCATCTACAATTATTTTGAGAATAAACAGGATCTGCTTATTTCCACCTTTGATTTTGCCCTGTGCAAGATGTCCAGTTTCCTTGAAGAACAGTTGAGCACAGTTGAAAAACCTCTTGATCGGCTACGATTGGTCGTTGAATCTCAATTTGAGTACTATCGTGATCATGAAGACTTCCTGCGGGTAATTGTTTCAAACCAGAATGTTATTGCTCAATGCATGAGTCAGGCGTCAGGTAGTGATCTGCAGCTCCATTTTATGCATTTAAGAAAGCTTATGGTTCAGGAGATTCAGGCAGGAATTGACAGTGCTGAAATCAAACCGGGGAATGCCAACCGATATGCATCCTATTTAAGTGGGATGATACACGGACAAATTCGCTCTTTGAACCAGGGCGAGATGAAAATAGATGAGGTCCACTCAAATGAAATATTTGACATATTCTTTTCAGGGGTAAAAAATGCGTAAACCATTCTTTTATATATTAATCCTAGGTGTTTTCACCGGAAATCTATCTGCTGAATCCATTGAGCTTAGTCTGGATAGAGCAATTGAGATGGCTCTTGAAAACAATATCAGCATGCAGAATGCCAAGGAAGATCTGACCAAGGCCAAGGCGCAACGTAAAGAAGCCTTCTCCTCGGCACTCCCTATCCTTTCTGCTTTCGGCCAATTGTCTCATAGCTTTGCGATAGCTACGCAGCCAATGTCATTTCCAATACCCTTTGGTGTGCTGGATGCAGCAGGTGATCCCGTAGCTCTAACAGATGGAGCAGGTGCGACCGTTCCATATATTGGACCAAATGGTATCCCGATTCCCGGCCAGCATCTTCAACAAACCGGTGTCCAACTCGTGCCTGTTGATCTGGCTTTTGGATCGGAAAATACCATGGTCTATGGCCTGAACCTCACACAGCCCTTATTCGAGGGGCGTGTGATCGCAGCCATCCGGGGAGCCAATGTTTTTGGAGATCTGGCCGAGTCTTCAGCACAGGTCACCAGACTCTCTGTGGTCGAAAAAACAAAAAAAGCATATTACGGGGTCTTATTGGCTGACAAAATGGTTACCGTGATGGAAAATTCTTTGAGTGTTATGGAAAGAAATTTAGCCAACGTACAGGCCATGTACGCCCAGGGTAAAATAGCTGAATTTGACGTGATTCGCGCTGATGTACAAGTTGCCAACCAGACCAGTATGGTGAGCAATGCCAGAAAGATGAGAGAATTGGCCTATGCCGGTCTCAAACGTACCTGCGGTCTTGAAATTGATCAGGAGATCATTACCTCAGGAAAACTGCGAGTCGATACCGAAACCGACTTCAATTTGGTTGAATTGGAACAAAAGATGATCAGCAGACAACCCCTGCTTTCCCAATTGGACGCCAATGTCCGACTCATGAAGGAAAATATTCTCATGGTAAAAGCAGAATTCATGCCCTCCGTTGCATTAACAGGCTCCTACCAGCAGATGCTGCCCTACAATGATGGTGAGTATGAAGATGGAAAGTTTAGAGAATCCTCTTCCATCGCATTGGGTGTAAATGTGCCCATTTTCAATGGCTTTGGATCAACTGCAAGAGTTCAGAAGGCAAAAGCGGATCACAGGAAATCCGAATATCAGCAGGTGGATACCAAGGAGAACCTGCTTCTGGAGCTAAGAAGTATTTTTCTAAGCATCCAAGAATCCTCTCGGAAAATTGAAGCAGGGCGCAAAGGTGTTGCCCAGGCTCATAAAGCGGTCGACATGGCTCAACGTTTATTCCAGCAGGGAATGGCCAGTCAGCTTCAAGTATTGGACGCCCAAAGTGCCAGCGACCAGGCCGAATTGGGTCTTTATCAAGCATATTATGAATATAACAGCGCACAGGCATCACTCGCTCGCGCTCTTGGAGAAGAATAATGAGATTTCAACAATTGTCAGTTCGATTATTAAGCATAAGTATTCTAGGAATTATACTCGTAGCCTGTGGTGGGGAAGTTGAAGAAAAAGTCATCGTGGAGACCAAGATTCCCGTTGCGCTAAAAGACGTGGTCTATCAACCCTTTCAAATCGATTTCCATAGTATTGGACGTGTCGTCTCGGAAAACCAGGTCAACCTGCTCTTTCAGTCAAGCGGTCAAGTTGATTCCATCTGGGCAAACATTGGAGATTATGTCCGCAAGGGTCGACCATTAGCCAGCATCGAAACAGATGTTTATGCAACCATGTTTGCACAAGCAAAATCTATGTATGAAAAAGCCCAACGTGATCTTGCAAGTTCTCAAAAATTGTTCGATTCGAATGTTATTTCCTCCGATCAATACCAAATGGCACGCATCGGGCTGGATAACGCACGCGCAGGCTTCACACAGGCGAAGAAATCCATGGATAATGCAAAATTGAGAGCGCCGTTTAGTGGCTGGATTGTTGCCAAAAATCTAAATATCGGGGACCTGGTTTCACCTGGTGGAGCCATGCAACCACCCATGGTTCTCGCGGATATGAATCATTTAAAAATTATTGTTCCTGTCCCTGAATCTCGCATCGGACAGATCAAGAATGGACAGTTTGCACAGATCCAATTCAAAACCTTTCCCGACCGTACAATTGAAGGGGCTGTCCTCCGCATCGGAATGGCGCCAAAAAACTTTTCCAACAATTATGATGTAGAAGTTCGCATCACCGGGGATGTAACGGGTCTCAAATTAGGGCTTGTGGCCGATGTACGGATCGTCCTTGAGTATTTTGAAGAAGCCTTGGTCGTCCCTCTGAATTTGATTCAGGACGATGGTAATTCGCAATTCGTATTTATCGAAGAAGCTGGTAGAGCAGTAAGAAAGCCCGTGGAAGTTCAGGCATTGTCCGGTTCGGAGGTCTTCATCAAAGCTGATATAAAGCAGGGGGATAAACTGATCATAAATGGACAGAATGATGTAAAGGATGGATCTCTACTGGATATTGTAGAGTAGGGAAGGATACTTTCATGAAAATTTCAAAACAGGCCATCAATCACCCCAAGACGGTGTTATTTGCTTCTCTGGGTATATTTATTGCCAGTATCACCGCCTATTTTATTCTTCCCCTGGAACTGGTCCCAAGAATTGAAATTCCTTATGCCTTTGTTTCTGCAACCTATATTGGGGCGGCACCCTCTGAAGTAGAAACTGAGATCATCAAACCCATTGAAGAAAAATTGGCTCAATTGCAGGATGTTGATGATATCACGGCTTATGCCTTGCAAAACGTAGGATTTATCACCATTAAGTTTTCACCTGAAGCGGACCTTGAGAAGAGTATTGATGATTTGAAGGAAAGGGTAAACGAGGCCATCCCTGAGCTTAGGGATGAAATCGAAAATGTAACTGTCACTGATATCGATTTTGCAGATATCCCCATAAGTATTTTGAATATTTATGGGGAATTCACTCCCCATGAATTACGGAAACAGGCTGAGCTGATCAAGGATCAACTCACACGAATATCGGGTGTCAATCAGGTAGAGATGTTTGGTGGAGAAGAACGTGAAATCGGCATTGAAGTTGATCCCAATCTACTATTGGCAAACAATCTCAGCATCCCCCAGGTGCTCATGGCTCTGAGAAAGAGCAATATAAACTTTCCCGGTGGGACTGTGAAGCTCAAGGGACAGGATATTTTTGTTCGAACAGTGGGCAAGTATGTAGAGATCAATGATATCGAAAATACCATTCTGGGTGTCGATCAATCAGGCAATGTAAAACGAATTCGTGATGTGGGAACTGTCACCGATGGATTTGAGATACCCTCCAGCTATTCTCGCTACCAGAAAGAAAACAGTGTAACACTCCTTATTTCGAAGAGAACCGGAGCTCACATTGTGGAAGCCACTGAAAATATTGAAGCGGTTGTTGATAAACTGGCAGAAAAATTCCCAGCGGGAATGCAATATGCCTATACTGCCAGACAGGCTACAGACATTGAAAAGCAAACGAGTCAGTTAAATCAAAATGCTGCCTGGGGAATCCTGTTTGTAATTATTGTGCTCTTTGTAGGAATCGGATTCAAAAATGCCCTGATTGTATCTCTGGCCTTGCCCTTTGCACTGATGACCTCCTTCCCATTGATGTATGTTTTCGATTTGGCCAGGACTAGTATCTCCATGTTTGGTCTGATTATCGTACTGGGTATTGTTGTAGATGGTGCCATTATTGTAGCAGAGTCAACTTATAGACATATGGAGGAAGGCTTGAGCCGGAAGGCAGCCGCCATACAGTCTGTTGATGAGGTGGGTATCCCCATTTTAACATCGGTATTGACCACCATGGTAGCATTTGCACCCATTATTTATATGTCCGGGACTATGGGTCAGTTTTTATCTGTGATTCCCAAAGTGGTGATATTTAGTCTGTTTGGGGCTTTTCTGGCAGATCATTTCCTCATTCCTGTTCTGGCGTCAAAAATGATGACGGTCACGAAACGAGCCGGCATGCTCAGTGGTGAATGGATTGGCAAAAGAATCTACACTAAGATGGTGAACAGAGCCCTGAATCATCGGCTATTGGTCATTGTTGGGATTACGGTCATTTTCTTTATGTCCATTGCAGTCGTGGGCATTTCTGCCGTCAGTGATACCAAGTTGGTGAAACTGCAAATTTTCCCCAAAGTACCCAAACCCAGAATTATTGTCGATATTAACACACCGGCTGGCAGCCAACTCGATTATACGGATGCTGTGGTAAAAGATGTCGAAGAATATCTATTAAGCTTTGATGAAGTTGACCGAATTGTTTCCACCGTTGGTGAAAGTGGGGTGCAGAATCTGCGCGTAGCTCAGGGTGGGGGCAAGGGAGCTGAAATTGGTCAAATTAATGTGGATCTTGTGGATGCAGGGGATCGTGATACATCTGTCGAAGATTTGATGGAGATCATGGATGCCAAGCTATCGCGCTGGCCAGGAGTTAGCATTACGCTTCAAACCATCGCTGAAGGACCTCCCATCGCCAGCAATGTGGTCATCGATGTAAGTGGTGATGATCTTGAAGCCATTGGATTTGTGGCTGAACAGATCAAACGGGATCTGGCGACTGTTGAGGGAGCTCTCAATGTTGAATCCAGTTTGGGCGTTCGCAGAATGGAGTTTCAGGCTGTGGTAGATCATGATCGGGCTGCTAGTTATGGACTTTCCAGTCAGGAGATTAGTAATACTCTGGCTGCGGCAATGATTGGCATGGAGGCGACCACCTATACGGATGGTCTGGAGGATATTCCAGTTGTGGTTCGCTTGAAAACAGAAGGTGATGATGCAGTCGATGCTATTCGAAATCTGAATATCATGAACCAGATGGGCCAGATGATTCCTTTTGAGAATGTGGCCTCCCTGGAGCTGGGAAGCAGTGAATCGCTCATCAAGCACCAGGATTTTAAACGAAATATTTCTGTTTCCTGCGACTTGGCCAAGGGAGTGGATGCCACCGACATTCATCGGCGTTTGGACCCCTTTCTGGCCAAACTTGCCATACCCAATGGAGTGACTGTTGAATATGGTGGAATTGAGGACGAGGCAGCCAAATCTTTTGCCAGCTTGGGAAGAGCCATGATGATTGGTTTTATTATTATCATGATTATCCTCAGCGCCCAATTTCAATCAATCAAGCAACCCTTGATTATTGGTCTCGCCATACCCCTATCATTCATTGGTGTTATCTTCGGACTCATGGTCACACGAGTACCGTTTGGTATTATGGCATTCTTCGGCGTGGTAGCGCTCATGGGAGTGGTGGTGAATGATGCCATTGTGCTCATCTCCTATGTGAACGATTTGCGTCGTGAAGGATTACTGGTTCGTGAAGCTTTGATAAAGGCTGGTAGAAACAGACTTCGACCAATTATTCTCACAACTGTAACTACCCTGGCAGGAATGATTCCACTGAGTCTGAACCTGGCTGGTGGTGCAGAATACTGGCGACCCCTTGCTGTAAGTCTGATATTTGGTCTGGCCATCTCATCATTTCTCACCCTGGTTGTTGTACCGGTCCTGTACTCACTGCTGGAGAGTGGCCGAGAAAAGAAGTTGCTGGCAAAAGAGAGCGAAGGCGAGATCACAGGACTCATTTGATGAATTCCTGTGATTATAAATTGATTCGCATGTAATGGTCATTTAGATAAAAACATATCCTGAAGAGGGTCATCTAAGAATGGCCCTCTTTTTTTGTCAATAATTAATCAAACTCACATATTTGTTCATGCGAGTACGCGCTTATATTCTTTTCGTGAGAGGCAAGAATTTCGAGTAATAATTCAATTGGGATATTAGCATGAAACCTTCTGCGGATGTATTAGCTGGGAAAGCACTTCTTGATAAGATAAGTAAAGATTTTATTGGTCTCGATACGCGCTATGAAAATGCATATGGAGAAGTCTCCAAACGAATCTATATGGATTCAACAGCAAGTTCTCTACTCCTGAGACCCTCTGCTACTGTCCTCGCAGAGTTCATGTCGCACTATTCCAATACCCACAGCAAACTACATCACAGTGCCCATATATCCACAGCTGCCTATCAGTGGGCACACAAAAGAATCCTGTCTTTTGTAGGTGCCGATCCGGACATTTACACCTGTTTTTTTACCGGTGCTGGAACCACAGGTGGAATCAACCGCATGGCTCGCGTTTTTAGGGATTATGACCCTGATAAAGATATCGCCATCATTTCCATTATGGAGCATCATTCTAATGATCTACCCCACCGCAAGCATATGCACAGGGTCATTCACATTCCGGTTGAGGGTCTGAAAGAGAGCCAGATGTGTATCAGTATGGCACGACTTGAAGCCGCGCTGAAAGAGGCCGAGGGTAGGGTTAACTACGTGTCCATAACAGCAGTGAGCAATGTTACCGGCATCATTAATCCCATTCATGATATTGCTCGCCTGGCCCATAAGTATGGTGCCCTTATCATGATCGATGGCGCCCAGAGTGTGGCCCATTTACCTACGAAAATGTTTTATGCGGATGATCCTGATGCTTGTATCGATGCCTTAGTGTTTTCTGGTCATAAGACCTACACTCCAGGATCCCCAGGTGTTGTCATCGCACGCAAAGATATGCTACTGGGCATTGAGCCTGAAGAAGTTGGCGGCGGCATGGTCGATCGAGTCCTGGAGGACCGGTATCTGGTGAAAACGAATTTTCCTGATAGGGAAGAGGCCGGTACCCCGAACATCCCCGGTGCCATAGCTCTGGCCACCACTATTGAGATTTTAGATCGCATTGGCATGGAATTGCTCATGAAAGAAGAAGATAAGGTCATGATCAAAGCTCTGGATGCCATGTCGCAGATACCTGAACTCATTGTTTATGGTGGAACCGATCATGTGAACTGTCCCCGGGCCGCCTCGATCTCATTTAATATAAAGGGGATGGATCATGGTTTGGTAGCAGCCATTCTGAATGACTATTTCAATATTGCCGTTCGAAACCAATGCTTTTGTGCGCATCCCTATGTGAAGGAGATGATGGCCAAGGATCTTGAAAAGGATTTTGGCGAGATCGATTTTGGGAATATGAGTCCAGAATTCATGCGGAAGGCAGGGATGGTAAGAGCCAGTTTTGGTCTGTATTCAACTTCGGAGCATGTCGATAAGCTCATCGCAGCGATCAAGGTGATCATTGCTCAAGCCGATGATTTTGCCCCGCACTATGAAATCAATGAGGATAACGATTACCAGCACAGGACCTACCGACTGCATCATGAGGATATCTTTAATATTCAATCGGCTCTAGACTCCTATTTAAGCTGAACGAGTTATGTATTAAATATTATGTAAGGGCTTTCAAACATTGCCTCAGAAAACGCCCTGACTATTTTCATCCCTATGAACAGATTTGTCCCTCCAGTGTTTGATCCAGCTCCCTGGCTCCCTAATGGTCATTTTCAGACTGTATTCGCATCACTCATCATGCCTGCGCCCATGCCTGACTATCGCCGGGAGATCATTGATTTGCCTGATGGCGACATCATCGCTGCAGATTGGGTGGCGGGAGAACCAGAAAAGCCATTATTTGTTCTGGTTCACGGAATGGAAGGAGATTCTGAGAGTCGCTATGCCCGGCTCCTGATGAATCAATGTTCCTCAATGGGGTGGTCCGGTGTTGTACTGCATATGCGTAGCTGTGGTGGACTCATGAACAAGTTGAGGAACTTTTACCATGCCGGATTTTATCAGGATATCCAATATTTTCTGGATGATCTACTCCCTACGAGAAAGATAGTAGGCAATATTTATCTGGCCGGAGTATCCCTGGGAGGAAGCCAGGTAGCTCACTATCTTGCCAAGGGGAATCCCAAGGGACACATCACGGCTGCTGCTATGATATCAACCCCTGTTGATTTGAAGGCATCAGCGGATTTTATGAAGACTGGCATGAACCGACTCTACATAATAAAATTTCGTCGTAGCCTTCTGAAAAAATATCATGTGAAGGCTGCTCTGATTCAAAATGATGAGATGGTAGAACAATTGTCAAGGTCTCGTAATTTCTGGGATTTGGACAACGCAGCCACAGCACCCCTGCACGGTTTTCGGGATGCTGAGCACTACTATGAAGCAATGAGTGCAGTGAATGTCCTGAAGGATATATCGATTCCAACCCTGTATCTCGCTTCCCGGGATGATCCCTTTGTTCCCGAATGGTCTATGCCCAAGGGGGAGGGAAAAGCTGGACTCCTGGAATCCCATCTAACGGATTTTGGTGGGCATGTAGGTTTCGTGGACAATTACGGTAAGTCGTGGTTGGCGCCAACCGTACTAAAATATTTTATGAGTTTTGAATAACAATTTGATTAAGAGGGAAATAAAAATGATGAGATCGAGTGCCAAACTAATTTTGGTCGTCACTGCAGCTCTGATGTTGGGCGTTTGTGGCAAAAAGGAAGTGATATCACCGGATAGGTTCAAAGTTCTAGCGGACACACTAGCGGGGGAAATGGATTATGGACCCTGGATGGATTTTGCTTATGAGATGGCCAAAAATTACCCCGAGGAGTACATGGCGGGTATGGTGATGATTCAGGCTGCTGAACGATCTCTCATGGAACGGGATGAAGATCGATTTGATGAAATCTTTGCACTATTGGAAAATTATCCAGCCAATGGCGCTCTGGAATTGACAGATCAAATTGCCATCTGTAATCGGCTTGCCTGGATTATGTCCAGCCAAGATATCCTCGCCGGGAAATCTTCTGATGTCATGAACTTTGCCATTGAAATGTTCAAAGCCAATGAAGTTGGATTACAATTTCGAGATGAATTGGGTGCCATGCTCTATGATACTCAGGCTGGCATTTTTGAAGGCATGCAGGATACCGCCAAAGCGCTGGAAGCTTATAATCTAGCCATTGAATATTTTGAGCAACCCGAGACACTCCTACGTCGTGGCTTAATCCTTGAATCACGGGGCGAGTTTGATCTCGCGCTTGAGGACTATATCGCAGCGCTTGGACATGCTCCCAACGAGCTCATGATCGCCAACAAAGTAAAAAGCGTCTTTACGGTCTTGAACCCTGAGGCGGATGCCACCGCATTCATCGCTGATCTTAAGGAAAGTCTCATGGAGGGCCGGAGGGAAGAGGTTTTGGGAGAAGTCTTTTTTATCGAGGCTCCGGAATTCCAATTTACCGATCTATCTGGTGAGGTTTACAACAACACCAATATGCTGGGCAAAGTCTTTTTCGTGGACTTCTGGGCGACCTGGTGTGATCCCTGTCGGCGTGAGCTCCCTGAGTTTCAGGCTTTTTACGATCGTTATAAGAACAATCCCAGAGTTGCCTTCATAGCAGCTTCTACAGATAGTGAGAGAGAGAAGGTCAAGCCTTACATTGCGGAAATGAACTTCTCCTTTCCAGTAGCCTATGCTGTGGATGCTGCAACAAAATTTGGTGTGGAAGGTATCCCAAGTTTGTTTATAATAGGACCACAAGGAAAAATCCGTTATAAGATTGTGGGATTTGATCCGGACAAGGACTTTGTCAGGGAGATGAGCTGGCGTTTAGAAAGTCTCTTGGACGGTTAATTCTTAATTTAACTCAAGGAGATTTGTTATGAGTCGCAAAGTTCTATTGGTATTTCTCGTTATCAGTGTGACCTTCGCTCTGGGACAGGAAGCTAAGACAGGTTGGGGATTTGGTGGTGTACCAGCAGTTGCCTATAATTCTGATACTGGATTCTTATATGGAATTGTTTTTGAAGCCTATAATTATGGGGATGGTGCAAACTATCCTGACTATGACTATACGATCAAACCGACCTGGACCAGGACTACAAAGGGAAGTGGCGAGAACACCCTCTTTTTTGATTCAAAATATCTCTTACCCAATGATATTCGCATTACGGCCTACGCAGGGTACCTGACTGAACAGGCTCTCCCATATTACGGCTCCAATGGAGCTGTATCACACTATAATTCTGAGTACGAAGACACTAGTTTTGCTGCATACAAAACCAGAATGTATTATCGACATGAGAGAAATACTCTACGGCTCACTGCAGACTTTCAAAAAAGCGTAATTAGTGAAAAATTTAGAGTTATCGCGGGTTTTGGATATATCGATACCCAGATTGATACGGTAGACGAAAATGCTTTGAATGAGGGGAAGGATGAAGACTTACTACCCCTGGATGTCGAAACACTCTATGAAAGAAATATCCGTCTTGGAAAGATCGGGGCCGATGAAGCAAAAGGTGGCTTGACTAATTTTCTTAAACTGGGATTGGTGTATGACACCCGAGACAATGAACCCAATCCAATGCGTGGTGTCTGGACCGAAGCCCTCTTCACCACCTATCCAAGTTTTATGGGAAGCGATTTTACCTTTTCAACGCTGACAGCTACTCATAGACAATATTTTACACTCATTGAGAATGATCTCTCAGTCACTTACCGATTGGGCTATCAGCAAAATTTCGGTGATATTCCATTTTATATGCTGCCCTGGTATCAAAGCAGCTACAAAATGACCGAAGGATTAGGTGGATCAAAATCTTTGCGCGGCATTCTTAAAAATCGGATTGTGGGCAATTCAATTGTCATGGCTAATCTTGAACCAAGGTGGAAATTTTTTAAAACCGTTGTCGGTGGACAAAATCTCTATCTCGCTTTGAATGGATTTGCTGATTTTGGTATGGTTTTGGACACAGAAGATGATACAGATGTACTCGTTGGAGCAGAACTTACCAGCGACAATGATATACTTCATTTGTCATACGGGGGTGGTCTGCGAATTGTCCTGAACGAAAATTTTATCGTTGCGGTTGATTACGGATTGGCAGCAGATGAACAGGATGGAAATTCCGGGCTTTATATTGGCTTGGGTTATCTCTATTAATCTGACCTAACACCAAAATATTGAAAAGGCGCGGAACCTCACCGCGCCTTTTTTATTTCCTGGCAATCCCAAAATCACCGATTCTATTTTGGATTTCGCTTAGGCTTATTACTTTACATTCGTACACAATTAACTTTTTGAATTCATTATTTGATCCAGAGTTTGGGCATTTCACAAACGTGTTCTTTGGCGAATAAATCTATCACAGATGATAAATAAGGGAGTTTAGAATGATCAAATTCAGTAAGCAGCAACTCAAGATACCTCAGATGAGCAAACCCGTTTATCTGGTGACCGGAGGGATGTCGAAATTTGACAGAGCCATCCCGGAAAAGAGAACAGAGGAGCTTGTCATCGATGCCTTTCTTGAGGCAGCGGAATTTATCAAAAAATCCCCCGAAGAACTGAAGAGCTATATCCATAGCTGCTATTATGGCCATTTTGCAGATCACTTTGGGGATCAACTGCTAGGGGAAGCAGTCATTCATGACCGATTAGGATTAGACCCACTTGGAAATGTGGGTATCAAAACCGGAGGTGCCACAGGTGGCTCAACCATCTGGGAGGCCTACAAAGCGGTGGCTTCTGGATATTCAGATACCGTCCTGGCCATGGGTTGGGAACGTATGGATGAGGTTCCCACAGATGAAGGAAATCACTATATCGCATCAGCTGCCGATAAAGACTGGGAAACCCCCATGGGTCATATCTACACAGGTTACTACGCTGTGATGGCTCAGAAATACTGGCAGGTATTTGGAAAAGAAGAGGAATCATTCCGCAGAACCCTGGCAGAAATCGCAGTGAAAAACAAGGGCTATGCCCGCATGAATCCGCATGCCCAGAGCCCCATGAAGATCACTGTGGAAGATGTTCTCAACTCGCCAATTGTGGCTCACCCATTACGCGCTTTGGATTGTTGTTTAATGAGTGTTGGGGCATCGTGTGTAATCCTGGCTGATGAGAAAACGGCATATGAGCTTACAGACAACCCACTACTCCTTTATTCATCAGCTGGTTCGCATACCCTACGTGTGGCGGATCGTCGCGATATGGATATCCCTCTCCTGCCAAACGAATCTCCGGATCAGTACAAAGATCTCGGTAAAAGATTTCCTGGAGGCGACAGGTATCCTGGATTTACGGGCTTTCTTGCAGCAAGAATGGCCGCCTACTACGCCTATGGAATGGCGGGCATCGTTGATCCAAACGAAGATCTGGATATTGTCGAATTACATGACGCGTTCACTATCAGTGATATTCAAACCTATGAAGATATTGGTATCCGTCCTTATGGGGAGGGAAGAACCTATGTAGAATCCGGTGAATGCTATCACACCAATCCTTTCACTGGCAAACCCGGCAAGTTGCCCGCAAATCTGTCAGGGGGCCTGATTGGAAATATGCATGCAGTTGGTGCAACCGGGATTATGCAGGTGGTTGAAGTTGCACAGCATATCTGGGGTCGCTGGGGTGAAATGCATGCTGATGAAGCCAAATGGAAACGATTCAATCGCGTCAAACCGGATGATTGGACCAATCTGCAGGTTGTGGGAGCGAAACGAGGATTGGCCATCAGCCATGCCGGTGTTGGATCCCATGTGACGGCCACGGTGCTTATGCACCCGGATCATCAACTGGAAAGGAGGGGCTAATATGAGTGTTGAGAACAGGGGAAAAGTCAGAGTCGAAAATGGCCGCTATCGTGTAACGGGCAACTTTCATTACGCCTATCCCAATGACCCGATCAGAGATGAAACAGGGAAACTTCTCGGTGTAACCAATCCAGCAGATATGACTCATATTCATGCCTATGGGGGTGAAGCCCCCTTCTTTGAGAATCTGAGCAAGGGTAAACTGTTGGCCACAAAATGCGCCAATCCAAAATGTGATGCGCACAATTCCATTTTCATACCCTACCGCATTCACTGTCCTGATTGTCTCACGCGCTGTGAGCAGATCGATATCACTAAGCTTGCCCAGAAGGGTGCCAGCGTTCACACCTTTATGATCACTGAACGAACTGGAGCCTTCAACACATTGGACAAACCCATTCGTTTTGTCAATGTTGAGTTCGAAGGTGTTTCCACCATTCTCATGGGGTATTTATCTGTGGGTGAACCCCGGATTGGGATGAAAGTGATTCCCATTTTTCAAACAAAAAACCCCACCTATACTATCATGGACCTGTCGTGGGTCCCACAAGGTACGAATGAAGCAGATCTTCCTGAGGGGTTTAGTTTTTAGACCTTAGCGAGGTTTGATCTATAGTGCTTTTATCTACGGGCGAGGATTCAAATCCTCGCCTGTGGATTAAAAGTGCTACGCACCCCAGGAACTTTTTTTGATTGTATTATGTTTATTAATTCCATCAAGAAAGATGTGCTTTTTCTTGGTATGCATACTGTATTGTCTAATTTCGTTGAATGAAATGTTTGACCCAGGAGTTGATTATTGAATAATTTTGTAGAATGGTGGCAGCATCTGCCATCTCAGATGGATCCCGTCATATTCAGCATAGGAAATTTTCCTCTCCGCTGGTACGGGATGATGTACATCGCCTCTTTTGCCACAGCATACCTGGTAGCCAAATATAGAATAAAGGATGAGAAACTTCCGTACAGCCTGGATTTTGTGGCTGACGCGATCATGTGGGCCATTGTCGGGGTGATCCTGGGGGGAAGACTTGGCTACGTCATCTTTTATGGCTTCGAAGATTTGATACATGATCCATTACGGATCATTTCACCCATTGCCAAGATCAATGGCCACTGGAAATTCACGGGAATATCTGGAATGTCATATCATGGCGGTATCTCAGGTGTCGCCATAGCTCTCTGGCTCTATGCCCGTAAACAGGGGGTGAAATATTTTGAACTAACTGATTTACTGATGACGGGAATTCCACTGGGTTTCACCTTTGGTCGCCTGGGCAATTTCATCAACGGTGAGCTCTATGGACGAGTCACGGAAAGCTGGATTGGAATGTATTTCCCCCATGCCCGGGATAGTCTGCTCCGTCATCCTTCCCAGTTGTATGAGGCTTTCTTTGAGGGGCTGGTAGTATTCGCCGTGGTCTGGGCATTTCGGAAGAAATCACCCTTTCCCGGATTCCTGTCAGGGGTGTATATATTTGGATATGGCTTTGTTCGATTTTTTATCGAGTTTTTCCGTCAGCCTGATGCCCACTTAGGTTTTGTTTTTCTGAACTTCAGTATGGGGCAGATGCTGTGTATCGCCATGCTTCTGGCAGCCGGATTGGTTTGGTATTTAGGGTATACCCAGAATAAAGAAAGCTCAGTCGCAGGCAAATGACCCTCCTCACTATTGCTGTGTTTGCACTCCTCGTTGGTCCCCTTTTAGCAAAGGTGTTCGACCGTAAGACCGGTGTTAACCGGTTTTTAGATGGGTTTATCCTTGTCTCCATAGGTGGAATAGCTGTTACTCATCTCTTACCAGAAGCAGTTGTGGCAATCGGAGGGATGGCACTGGTTATGGTCTTTTTAGGTGCATTGTTGCCCTATTTTGCTGAGCGAGCTTTCCATAGCTATGAACGGGCCACCCACACGGGTGTATTGGTCCTCGCCCTCAGTGGTATCCTTGTTCACACATTAATGGATGGAATGGCACTCTCAGTGTCCTCCAAGGGACATGGGGCAGGCCAGGCACTGGCAGTTGCTGTAATTCTCCATAGACTACCCGTCGGTCTTCTCATCTGGTGGGCCTTAAAACCCTTAAGCTCGAATAGGATGATAATCATTGTACTCGGATTAATGAGTCTCACAACAATTGCCGGGTTTCTAATTGGGGGGGCAGAAGTACCTTTTGCACATTCCTCAGCAGTAACCTACTTCCAGGCATTGGTAACGGGTTCACTCCTCCATGTTCTTTTTCATAGACACCTGCATAAAGAAACTCCCGACCCTTCTCAGCCAGATCACAATCACAATCATCATGGTAAGCCTTTTCCTGCTGCTATTGGAGCCCTGGCCGCAGCCGCCCTGCTCTATTTATTACCTCTCGGGGGTAATTTACCCCACGATCACTCTATTGATTCTACAGCCAGTCTAACGCTTGCACTCTTCTTCAAGAGCGCACCGGCACTGCTCCTTGGATTCATCATTGCGGCGAGCATTCAAAATTTTATCCCTGAAGCCGGCATGAATTGGCTCCATTCAAAAAGTAGAGCAGTCCGGGTCACCAAAGGGATGTTATTTGGATTACCACTACCTATTTGTTCATGCGGTGTGGTTCCTCTTTATCACAGTCTCGTTCGTCGGGGAGTGCCCATAGGTGCCGGCATGGCTTTCCTGGTTGCTACTCCAGAGCTGGGTGTGGATGCGATTTTAATATCTGTCCCCCTTCTAGGGTGGAAAATGACACTGATCCGGCTGGCTGCCGCTGGTCTCATTGCCTGGTTTACCGGCTATATCATGGATTTACTCATTCCGGTTGAGAAGAAGGTCGAACTCCCAATAGTTGACGCACAGCCTATGGCGAAGCAGGGTGATCCATGGAAAAAGTTCTGGACAACCCTGAACAGAGAGTTGATCGATCATTTGGGGCCCTGGGTGTTACTCGGTCTCATCATAGCTGCTATCACCGACCCATTTTTATCCAGGCTGGACTGGGCATCTTTCCCAGGAGGTGTCGATATACTTCTCATGGCCCTTGTCGGCATGCCCTTATATGTTTGTGCCACGGGAGCAACACCCATCGCTGCTGTTATGCTTATGAATGGTGTTTCTGCCGGTGCTGTACTGGCTTTTTTAATCACTGGTCCTGCTACCAATATCACGACATTGGGAGTGATGAAAAAACTGCATGGAACTCGGGTTGCAGTTATCTTTCCAGTGGTGATCGTTGGATTGACAATTATTGTTGGCTTGGGTGTGAATTTTCTACTGGGTGATTCAACCATTTTTAAGGGTGGTGCCCATCTGCATGAGGATCACTCCTGGATCAATCTCCTGTCTGGTGGCATTTTGATACTGCTCTTTGTGGGGTCTTTGTTTAGAATCGGTCCAAGGGGAATGTTGGAAAATCTATACGAAGGCTTGGGCACTTCTGAAGAGGAAGAAAGCTGCGACTGCCAACATGATGAACATTACTCTAGTGGCAAATGAGATTTAAGGAAAGTAAATGAAAGTACTGTTAGTTGGTGGTGGAAGTTCGCATGAGCGTGAAGTCTCCTTGAAATCCACTGATGCCATGGAACGAGCCTTAGAGGAATTGTCGTATCCATATAACCGGATAGATCTCAGCAGTGAATTGGATGTGGCGAATTACTGGGATGATTCGTATGATATTGTCCTGCTTGGCTTCCATGGACGAGCTGGTGAGGATGGACTCCTCCAATCCACCCTGGAAGTAAATAATATACCCTACACTGGAGCGGGAGTCAGAGATAGTCTCCTGGCATTTTCAAAGGATGCATCGAAGCGTCTTTTTAAGAAACATGGTGTGCCTACTGCGGATTGGGAATTACTTCTACATAATCCTGGAACTGCATTGCCACTGTCTCGCCTGGAATTACCCTATGTGATCAAACCTGACAATGAAGGGTCCACAATAGGACTATCCGTCTGCAAGGATGAGAATGACCTGCATGATGCGGACAAAGTTTCAGGTCCGTTTAGCCGTTTGATTTTTGAAAAATTTGTACCCGGTCGGGAATTGACCGTCGGTGTGGTTGGGGATCAGGTATACCCCATTGTGGAAATATTCCCTGGTCATGAACTCTATGATTATGAATCCAAATACACCAAGGGGATGAGTCGCTACGAATGTCCTGCGCACCTGGATCGGGAACTGGCAGAGAAAATCCAAGCCCTGGCAAAACAGGCGATGGATGTGGTGGGCGTTCAGGTCTATGGGCGGGTAGATTTTAGGCTTGATCCAGATGGAAACCCCTGGTGTCTTGAAATAAATACCCTCCCGGGAATGACAGAGACTTCTTTACTGCCCATGGGTGCTGAATCCCATGGATTGTCTTTTCCTCAGCTGATCGATGAGATTCTGAAGCAGAGTCTGAAGAAATATGGACAGGAATAGTATGAGTATGCGTTTTCAAAACACCATTCATAGAACGAAGGAAGATTTTCGATCCATCGAAAAGGGCAAGGTCCGTATGTATACCTGTGGTCCAACAGTCTATGATTTTGCTCATATTGGTAACTATCGTACCTTCCTATTCGAAGATCTATTGAGGAGATATTTAGAATTTCGTGGCTTTGAGGTAGTTCAGGTGATGAATTTGACAGACGTTGATGATAATACAATTCGTCGCAGTCGAGAACGTGGCATCTCACTGGAAGAACTTACAGATGAATTCAAAGCTGCTTTTCATGCCGATCTGCTCACTTTGAATATGCAGCCGGCCCATGAATATCCGGAAGCAACAAAATACATCCCACAAATGATCGATATGATCAAGGATTTGGAGAGTAAGGGCTTTGCCTATAAAACAGAAGACGGTAGTGTTTACTTTGATATTGAAAAATACGGTAATTATGGAAAGCTAGCCCACCTGAATCCAGAAGAGATGGTAAAGGCTGAGCGGGTCACCGATGACAACTACGAGAAGGAGGGCGCACGTGATTTCGCCCTCTGGAAGGCCTATAAATCAGAAGATGGCGACGTTGAGTGGGATTCGCCCTGGGGCAAGGGTCGCCCCGGCTGGCACATTGAATGTTCGGTTATGTCAACGGAGCTGCTGGGTAATCACTTTGATATACACTGTGGGGGAGTGGACAATATTTTTCCTCATCATGAGAATGAAATTGCCCAAAGTGTCTGCGCCCATGGCGATGATTTTGTGAATTACTGGCTCCATTCTGAATACCTGCTGGTGGACAATAAAAAAATGTCTAAATCCTTGAACAATTTTTATACCCTGCGCGATCTACTTGACCAGGGATATCCGGCAACGGCTATTCGCTGGATGCTGATCACCACTCATTACCGACAGAAACTGAATTTCTCCTTAAATCGTCTTGATGAAGCCCAAAAAGCGGTGAACCGACTCGGGGATTTTATGACCAAGTTGAGCGAGTACGAAGGACAGGGCGCGGACAATGGAGCAAAGCATGTCGCGAAAGCTGAGAGTCTATTCGTAGAAGCCATGGATGACGATCTCAATATCTCTGGAGGACTAGCTGCTATCTTTGATCTAGTTCGCTGGGGCAATAGAGCTATGGACCAGGGTGAACTGAGCGAATCAGGTGCTCAGGGAGTTATAGAATTCATCCAAAGGGCTGATCATGTCCTGGGTATTCTCAGTATGGCTAGTGGTTTGACCCTGGAAATTGACACTGAATTTATTGAGGGAAAGATAGCTGAACGGAATCAAGCCAGGGTGAATAAGGATTTTGATCAGAGTGATTCAATTCGTAATGAACTGGCTGCCCAAGGAATCGAGTTGATCGATACCCCTGACGGAACAAAGTGGAAAGCTAGCTAGAATACACTGATTAAGTCCAGGCCACATTTGGGCCCCAGGACCATCGCCAGCATACCGCCTCATCGGGACGAAACAAGCTAGCCCAAGTACACTCTCACTACCCTGCGCCTCGTAGGCGGCGCGATAAAACCTTTGACCTGATCCAGCAATTCATATATTTCTTCCATCTGAACAACATCTCTCAGGAATAATTGGAAGGAAGCAATCATGGCGAATACCTATACACGCTTGTTTATCCATGTAGTCATAAGGACCAAAAGAGGTTTCCCTTATATCACATCTGAAACTGAGGAAGAACTGTACGCATACATCGGGGGTGTCATCAAAAACCAGGGACATATTCCTATCAAAATCAATGGTGTATCCGACCATATCCATATCCTTCTGGTTCAAAACCCTACATGCACACTCTCCGACCTCATGCGGGAGGTGAAATCAGAATCATCCAGGATGATCAATGAAAAGGGTTGGACACGGAGGCGATTCAGGTGGCAAGCTGGATATGGTGCATTTTCATGCGATCATCATAGTGCTGATGTGGTAGTTAAATATATAGAGGGTCAGAAACGGCATCATGTGAGAGAGCTAACATTTAGGGAGGAATACGAAAAGTTTTTGGATGATTATGATGTGAACTGGGATGCGAGATATGTTGAGGATTGACAATCCTTATCACGCACCTACGGCGCGTTGGTGGCTGGCCGAAGATCGATTATTTGCCCCCGATGGGGGCTTGAACCACCGTCTATTTGGCTTCATGGCCTTCTGGAGGAGGATATTTTGGACCCCAATAACAATATGATAAGCATCCTAAAAATTTTCTTAATAATACTTTCTCAATTGTGCTTGCCTCGAGGTGAATAGCATATATATTCTTCGGCTTTTGAATAAATCGGCCAAGGTAGCTCAGTTGGTAGAGCAGCGGTTTTGTAAACCGCCGGTCGGGGGTTCGAGTCCCTTCCTTGGCTCGGGCATTTTTTTGGGTCGATGGCCGAGTGGTTAAAGGCGGCAGACTGTAAATCTGCTCTCGTATGAGTACGGTGGTTCAAATCCATCTCGGCCCACGCTTTTTTTGACAAGATTGGGGAGGCAATTCACAAAAATTGCTGTCTGAACCCAGTGGGTGTAGTTCAATGGTAGAACACCAGCCTTCCAAGCTGGTTATGTGAGTTCGATCCTCATCACCCGCTCAACAAGACAGCGAATTGCCCCAGAGTCCGGGGCTTTTTTATGTGAGCTGCTCGGATAGCTCAGTCGGTAGAGCACCTCCTTGGTAAGGAGAAGGTCGGCGGTTCAAGTCCGCCTCCGAGCTCTAGCTTCCCCATAATTTTATAAACAACTCGCTAGTAGCGATACGGAGGAATGAAGTATGGCAAAAGAGAAATTTGAACGTACCAAGCCTCACGTGAACGTCGGAACGATCGGTCACGTTGATCATGGTAAGACAACCTTAACCGCAGCTATTACACAAGTATTAGCAGCCAAAGGATTGAGTGAAGTTCGTTCATTTGACAGTATTGATAATGCACCTGAAGAGCGGGAGCGCGGAATAACGATCGCCACGGCCCACGTAGAGTATTCGACAGAGAAGCGTCACTATGCGCACGTAGACTGTCCCGGTCACGCTGACTACATTAAGAACATGATCACCGGAGCGGCCCAGATGGACGGAGCTATCCTGGTAGTATCTGCAGCTGATGGAGCCATGCCCCAGACCCGTGAGCACGTATTGCTTGCCCGTCAGGTGAATGTTCCTTCCATGCTTGTATATATGAACAAGGTAGATCAGGTTGATGATGAAGAGTTATTGGACCTGGTTGAGATGGAGCTTCGCGAGCTATTGGATGAGTATGATTTCCCAGGAGATGATACCCCAATCATTCGTGGATCTGCTTTGGAAGCATTGAACCATTTGGATGATGATACAAAGACAGCCTCCATCATGGAACTTATGGATGCTATTGATAGCTTTATCCCGGAACCAGTGCGCGAAGTTGATCGTCCCTTCCTGATGCCTGTTGAGGATGTATTCTCAATTACAGGTCGTGGAACAGTGGGAACTGGTCGTATCGAGCGTGGTGTGGTCAAGGTTGGTGAAGAGATTGAGATTATTGGAATCACGAGTGAGAGTAAGAAGACAGTTGTGACTGGTGTAGAGATGTTCCGTAAGCTGTTAGATAGCGGAATGGCCGGAGACAATGTAGGCTTACTTCTTCGTGGAATAGATAAAGAGTGGTTACGTCGTGGAATGGTATGTATCAAACCCGGTAGTGTAACCCCTCATACGAAGTTCAAGGCCAAGGTTTATATCCTGAAAAAAGAAGAAGGAGGACGTCATACGCCATTCTTCGAGGGATATCGTCCCCAGTTTTACTTTCGTACAACAGATGTAACCGGTGTTGCCACGCTTCCTGAGGGAACCGAGATGGTAATGCCTGGTGATAACGTAAACTTGACGATCGAGTTGATACAGCCCATCGCTATGGAACAGGAACTCCGCTTCGCTATTCGCGAGGGTGGGCACACTGTTGGTGCTGGTGTTGTAACAGAGATCATCGAGTAAAGGGTCGGCGGTCGATTTATGCGTGAGATAATCACACTAGAGTGTACGGAATGCAAACATCGCAATTATTCGACGAAAAAGAATAAGCGATTGCACCCGACGCGCGTGGAATTCAAGAAGTATTGTCCCAATTGCAATAAACACGTCGTACACAAGGAAACGAAATAAAAAATGAGTGCTAGACAGGAGAGTGGCTCAATTGGTAGAGCAACGGTCTCCAAAACCGTAGGTTGCAGGTTCGAGTCCTGTCTCTCCTGCTCAATTTTTAGATCGTTAAATAAACTATGATAAATAAGCTAAAAACATTTTTGGACGGAGTTCAGCAGGAATTCAAAAAGATCTCCTGGCCGACTTATGAAGAGCTAAAAGGGTCAACCTGGGTTGTCCTTGGAATGTCTGCATTTATTGCCGTCGTTCTATTTACGCTTGACAAGGTTATGTCCGTCCTGGTCCTAAATGTGATCATGGGGCGTTAATATGGCTTTGAAGTGGTATAGCCTCCGGACTTTTTCCGGTAAGGAAAAAAAGACAAGTGAAGTAATTCTTCAAGAGGCAGAGCTCTCTGGTTTAAGTGAATTGATTCCAGAGGTGCTGGTACCATCAGAAAATGTCGTAGAGATGCGTGCAGGCAAAAAATATGTTCGTAATAAAGTATTTTTTCCCGGGTACATCATGATTCAAATGGAAGTGACTACTGAGACACGCTATCTGGTAGAAAATGTACCAGGTGTCATGTCCTTTGTAGGTCCAAAAGGCGATCCTGTGCCTTTGAAAGATATTGAGGTTCGAAGAATTCTTGGAGAAGTCGAAGAACGTGACGGCCAGGAAGTCATGGGAACCATCTTTAAAGCTGGTGATCCGATCAAAGTTATGGATGGTCCTTTTGTGGACTTCACCGGATTTGTTAAGGAAGTTGATGAAGCTAAGCAGAAAGTCAAAGTTGAGGTCTCAATTTTTGGACGCTCAACACCTGTTGAATTGGATTTTCTGCAGATAGAACTAGAAAAGTAGTAAAAAGGTAAAAAATAATGGCCAAAAAGGTAATTAATAAGATCAAGCTGCATATTCCCGCAGGACAGGCCAATCCCTCTCCACCGGTTGGTCCGGCATTGGGACAGGCGGGTGTGAATATCATGGAGTTCTGTAAAGCGTTCAACGCAAAAACTGAGAAAGATCGTGGTTTGATCATTCCTGCTGTGATTACGGTTTATGCTGACAGATCCTTCACATTCATCACCAAAACTCCTCCTGCAGCAGTATTGTTAAGAAAAGCTGCTGGCCTTGAAAAAGGCTCACCAACTCCTAATTCAGTTAAAGTGGGTAAGGTTACACGGGCGCAGGTTTTAGAGATTGCAAAGATGAAAGAGCCCGATCTGAATGCTCACGATGAAGAAATGGCCATGCGAATTATCGAAGGTACAGCCCGCAGCATGGGCATTACGGTAGCAGAGTAGGAGAACTGGAATGAAAGCTACGAAAAAACAAAAACAGATTCTCGAAAAGTTTGATAGAGCTAAAGAATATGATCTAGCTTCCGGTGTTAAGCTCCTTAAAGAATGTGCAACTGCAAAGTTCGACGAAACAATTGAAATCTCTGTAAATCTTGGGGTTAACCCAAAATATGCAGATCAGATGGTTCGGGGAACTGTAACTTTACCACACGGAACAGGTAAAAAGATCAAAGTTCTCGTTCTCGCAAAGGGTCCAAAAGCTGATGAAGCAACTGCAGCTGGCGCTGACTACGTTGGATTTGAAGAGTATATCCAAAAGCTAAACGATGGTTGGGTTGATGTTGATGTCATCATCACAACACCTGACAACATGGGTGAAGTTGGTAAGATGGGTAGAGTATTAGGTCCTCGTGGTCTGATGCCAAACCCAAAGACTGGCACTGTTACCATGGATGTCGCTAAGGCTGTTGATGAGTCAAAGGCTGGTAAGATCGAATTAAGAACTGACAAATACGGTATTGTACACTCAATAGTGGGCAAGGCTTCTTTTGAAGCTTCCGCACTCAATGAGAATATCACAGTTCTGGTCAACCGATTGATTGCTATGAAACCTACGGGTGCAAAGGGTAACTACTTCCAGAAAATGGTTGTGAGTTCCACAATGGGACCTGGAATTCGTATTGACAAAGCTACGCTAGGCGTATCAGCGGTCTTAAGGAAATAAAAATATGCCAAATCAAAAAAATATTAACTCTCTTGAATCAATTAAAGAGAAAGTTTCACAAGCCAGTGCTATTTATTTTACTGACTATGTTGGTTTGACTGTCGAGGAAACGAATGCATTGCGTTCACTGTTTCAGGCAGCAGATGTCGAGTTTCGTGTTCTCAAGAACACCCTCGTCAATATTGCAGTAAAAGAACAAGGCTATGAGGGTCTGGAAGATGTCCTTAAGGGACCAACCGCCCTGGCTTTTGGAAATGAAGATCCGACAGCTCCTGCTCGAGTGATCAAAGAATTCCTCAAAAAGGAAGGTAAGGCCAAAGCGAAACCCGCCGTCAAAGGATTGGTTTTCGAAGGCCAGGTAATGGACGCTTCGTACTATGAGAAGCTTGCCAATTTACCATCAAAAGAAGAGTTGCTTGCCATACTGCTCGGTGACCTGATGTCTCCCATGCAGAATACCCTGAGTGTGCTTCAGGCTCCCATGCGGAATTTGGTAGGTGTGTTAATGTCATTAAAAGAATCAAAGAATTAAATCTGGAGGTAATCTACTCATGGGTATTAAACGTGAAGATGTCATGAGCTATCTTGAAACTGCTAACATGCTCGAAATTTCTGAGCTAATAACTGCCATCGAAGAGAAATTCGGTGTCACCGCTGCTGCTCCTGTTGCTGTTGCTGCAGGTCCTGTTGCAGGTGGTGGCGAGGCCGTAGAAGAACAAACAGAGTTTGATGTTATTCTTGAAGGTCCCGGCGACAAAAAGATCAACGTTATCAAGGTTGTTCGTCAAGTTACAGCTCTTGGTCTCAAAGAGGCGAAAGAGTTGGTTGATAGTGCTCCCAGCAAAATCAAGGAAGGTGTTTCCAAAGATGAAGCTGAGGAACTCAAGAAACAGTTGGAAGAAGCTGGAGCTACAGTCGCTCTTAAGTAGTTTGACTTCCAAACGTAACGCTTATTTAGTTTTAGGCTCGCGGGAGTTTTCTCCCGCGGGCTTTTGCGCCTTTAGTTGATTAACTAAACGTGGAGGTGGCTTTTGGCCCTGCCCAGTAAAATAGAACGACACTCCTTTTCCAAAATTGGTTCACAGATAGACCTACCCAACCTGCTCAATCTACAGGTGGATTCCTGGAAAGATTTTCTCCAGGAAGGTGTGGCTACTCATGAACGCGAAGTCAAGGGATTGGAGGCGATATTCCAAGCTGTATTTCCCATCGAGGATAACCATGGAAACTACAAGCTGGAATATGTGTCCTACAGTATCGGTTTACCCCGCTATTCAATTCAGGAATGTCTTGAGCGAGGAGTTACCTACTCTGTACCTTTAAAAGTTAAACTCATTCTCCATGCCACAGAAGAGGGTGCAGAAGCAGGAGACTATTCAGTTCATGTTGAACAGGATATCTTCTTCGGAAACATCCCCTGGATGACCAAGGGTGGAGCGTTTGTTATCAATGGAGCCGAGCGCGTCATTGTTTCTCAGTTAATGAGGTCACCTGGTGTGTTCTTCGATATGAAGATTCATCCAAATGGCACAAAATTGTACTCTGCTCGCTTGATTCCATTCCGTGGAAGCTGGCTGGATATTACAACCGATATTCATGACGTGGTTTATGCCGTCATTGATCGTCGTAGAAAATTTCCAATCTCACTCCTGTTGCGTGCCATGAAATTCTCGACTAACGAATCTATTCTCAGTGCCTTTGGCGTGATCCGCGAATTAAGGCTGGCTGACAATGTGGGTCTGAAGGACTTCTATGATACACCCGTTCCGGTTGATGTTGTCAACAAGGAAACAGGTGAGATCCTCATGGAAGCCGGTGACAAACTTACCAAGGAAAAGGTTCGTGAGCTTAAGAAAGAGGGCGTTGGCGGTGTTATGGTCGTCAGTGATCCTGAAGATATTGCTTATGACCTGCTTGCTAATACGCTGGCGAAGGATCGTTCTGCAGATACCAATGAAGCATTGAGGATATTCTATACTGAAATGCGCGGTGGAGAACCACCAAACCTCGATCTGGCAGAGAAATTTTTATTCCGCCTTTTCTTCGATCCCAAAAAATATGATTTGGGTGAAGTAGGTCGCTATCGTATGAATAAGAAATTTGGCATCGATATCGGTCTGGACGAGTTAGTCTTAACTCCCCAAGACATTATCATGTCCGTAAATTTCTTACTTGAAATGCGTAAAGGGGAACGGGGAACGGATGATATTGACCATCTGGGAAATCGTCGTGTGCGCACGGTGGGTGAGCAGATCGGAAATCAATTCTCAGTTGCACTCAGTCGTATGTCCCGAACCATTCGTGAACGTATGAATGTACGTGATAATGAAAACCTCACGCCGCAAGACTTAATTAATTCTAGAATTGTGACCTCGGCTATTAGCTCCTTCTTTGGAACCAATCAGCTCTCACAGTTTATGGATCAGACCAACCCTCTGGCTGAAGTGACACATAAGCGTCGACTTTCATCCCTGGGGCCAGGTGCCCTCACAAGAGAGCGTGCCGGTTTTGAGGTTCGTGATGTTCACTATACCCATTATGGAAGACTCTGTCCTATTGAGACCCCTGAAGGTCCAAATATCGGTCTGATCTCATCCCTGGCATCTTATGGAGTTGTTAATCGTCTTGGATTTATTGAGACTCCTTACCGTAAGGTCATTAACAGCAACGGTAAACCAAAGGTCTCTAAGATCATTGATTATTTATCAGCTGATGATGAGGATCGTACCTTTATTGCTCAGGCGAAAACGCCTCTTGATAGTGAAGGATTTATCGCCGACCAGCAAGTGCAGGTAAGAATTCGTGGAGATTTCCCCATGGTTGATACGGAAACCGTGTCCTACATGGATGTTTCACCTCTACAAATTGTGTCTCCTGCTGCGGCTTGTATCCCATTCCTAGAGCATGATGATGCTAACAGGGCGCTTATGGGCTCTAATATGCAGCGTCAATCAGTGCCTCTTCTCTGGCCTGAAGCTCCAATTGTTGGAACTGGTTTTGAAAAGATCGTCGCCAAGGACTCTCGAGCCTTACTCCTTTCAGATGTAAAGGGCATCGTTAAGTCTGTTAGTGCTAAAGAGATCGTTGTTAAAACCACTCGCAGAATTGATGAGGACGTGACTCTCATTGAAGAGCCAGGTATGATTACCTATTCCTTAAGAAAATTTCAGCGCAGCAATCAGGATTCCTGTATCAATCAGAAAGTTCTCGTGGAAGTTGGGCAACGCGTAGCTCCAGGAGATGTTCTTGCTGATGGTATGAGTACTGATCGGGGTGATCTAGCCTTAGGGCGTAATATCACCGTGGCCTTTATGCCATGGCGCGGATATAACTTTGAGGATGCTATTGTTCTTTCTGAGCGTTTATTGAAAGACGATGTCTTCACAAGTATGCGTTTAAAGGAAGTTGAACTCGAGGTTCGCGAAACCAAACGTGGTGAGGAAGAACTAACGCGGGATATTCCTAACGTTAGTGAAGAAGCCACCCGCAACTTGAGTAACGACGGAATTATCCGTGTAGGTGCTGAAGTTCATCCTGGAGACATTCTTATCGGTAAGGTTACACCCAAGGGTGAGACCGATCCCACTCCTGAAGAAAAACTACTAAAGGCTATCTTTGGTGAAAAAGCCGGTGATGTGAAAGATGCATCAAAACGTGCTGACCCGGGTGTGAAGGGTGTGGTCATTCGCACTGAGCTCTACACTCGCAAAGGACGTGAGTCGAGAATCGATGAAAAACGCAAACTCGATGCACTGAAACAGCGTGCAAGTCTGGACAAAACCAGTCTCACCAAAAAACGCAATGAAAAAGTTAATCACCTACTGCTGGATCAGAAGTGTGCAAGTGTTACTGATCTGACAGGTAAGGTGATCATGAAGGCTGGGACACGCTTTACAAAGGAAGCCATCGCTACTTTGAATTTTGATCGCGTGGATCGTCGCGAACCCATTGTTGCAGATGAGATTCTCGATACCAAGCTGAATAAATTGCTCAACGAATACGAACGTCTGTATCGGGAGATCGAGCAGAATTACGAGAATGATGTCTATAAACAAAAGGTAGGGGATGATCTCCAGCCTGGCGTTATACAGTTGGCTAAGGTCCAGATCGCCACCAAACGTAAGATCAGTATTGGTGATAAAATGGCTGGACGCCATGGTAATAAAGGTGTTGTCGCTGCAATTGTTGCAGAAGAAGATATGCCTTTCCTCGCCGATGGCCGACCTGTGGACATCGTTCTGAATCCATTGGGCGTGCCCTCTCGTATGAATCTTGGACAGCTCTATGAGACCATGTTGGGTTGGGCCGGTCGTGAATTGGGAGTTATGTTTGAGACTCCGGTTTTCGATGGTGCCAGTCTTGCTGATGTTGAAGGCTTCATGAAAAAAGCCAATCTTCCTGTCGGTGGAAAAATCGAACTTATCGACGGACGAACAGGCGAGTACATTGATAATCCTGTAGCAGTTGGCGAGATATACATGATGAAATTGACCCACCAGGTCGATGACAAGATGCATGCTCGCTCAACAGGTCCCTACTCACTTATTACACAGCAGCCATTGGGTGGTAAAGCCCAGTTTGGTGGCCAGAGATTCGGTGAGATGGAAGTTTGGGCGCTTGAAGCATATGGTGCAGCACATACGCTGCAAGAAATGCTTACTATCAAATCTGATGATGTTGAAGGCCGATCTCGAGCCTACAACGCCCTGGTTAAAGGGGATAACCTACCAGAATTCGGTATACCTGAATCTTTCAACGTGCTCTTGCGCGAAATGAAGGGTCTGGGGCTGGATGTTGAATTAAAGTAAAAAGGGAGTACTCCTTTGCTTAATAAATCTGTAGTCAACGACTTTACCGAGATAACGATTCGTCTGGCCTCACCAGAGAAGATTCTTCGTGAATCTCGTGGTGAGATATTCAAGCCGGAAACCATCAACTACCGCACCTACAAACCAGAAAAAGATGGTTTGTTTTGTGAGCGTATTTTTGGTCCTGTAAAGGATTGGGAATGTCATTGCGGTAAGTATAAGCGTATTCGTTATAAGGGTATTATTTGTGATCGTTGTGGTGTTGAAGTTACCCGGAAGAAAGTTCGTCGTGAACGTATGGGCCACATCACGCTTGCAGTACCTGTCGTTCATACATGGTACTTGCGATCCATTCCTTCTACCCTTGCTCATACGCTGGGAATGACATCAAAAAATCTTGAACGTATCATCTATTACGAGTCCTATGTAATTATTTCTCCTGGAAAAGCTGATGTTGAAGTTGGCGAGATCCTGGATGAAGAAGATTTCATTGAACTTGATTCTATCTATGGTCCAGATGCTCTTGGTGCAGACGAAGAGGATGTGTTCATCGCCAAAACCGGTGGTGAAGCTATTCTCTCCATGCTTCGTGATCTAGAAATTAAAAAGACCATGATCGCACTCAAAGAGATCGTCAAAACCACCAGATCTCAGCAGAAAAAGGCTGATGCTCTCAAACGTCTTCGGATGATCAAGGCTTTTGATACAGCAGGTAGCGATGTCCCCAACCGTCCTGAATGGATGGTTTTAACCATTCTCCCTGTAATTCCACCAGAATTACGTCCTTTGGTTCCTTTGGATGGTGGTAGATTTGCCGCTTCAGATCTAAATGATCTGTATCGTCGAGTTATCATTCGAAACAACCGTCTCCGCCAACTTATGGAGATCAAAGCACCGGATGTGATCTTAAGAAATGAAAAACGAATGCTCCAGGAATCTGTGGATTCTCTCTTCGATAATAGTCGCAAGCAGAGTGCCGTCCGTTCCGGAACACGTCGTCCACTTAAATCACTCTCTGACATGCTTTCAGGTAAACAAGGTCGTTTCCGTCAGAACCTATTGGGTAAGCGTGTTGATTATTCTGGTCGTTCTGTAATTGTCGTTGGTCCGGATCTTAAGCTGCATGAATGCGGTATCCCAAAAGAAATGGCCATCGAACTATTTAAACCACACATCATTTCTGAACTTCTTGTACGAAGCTATGCCAAAACGCCAAAACAGGCTAAGGTCATGGTTGAGGAGAAGATGCCTGAGATCTATGATGTGCTTGAATATGTAGTAAAAGACCACCCGGTCATGCTTAACCGCGCACCGACCTTGCACCGTTTAGGTATTCAGGCTTTCCAACCTGTCCTTATTAACGGTCGTGCAATTCGACTGCATCCCCTTGTTTGTTCAGCTTTTAATGCTGACTTTGATGGTGATCAGATGGCCGTTCACCTGCCACTGTCACCTGAAGCCATTACTGAAGCTCGCATGCTTATGCTCTCAAGCCATAATATACTTCACCCTGCTCACGGTTCGCCGATCACTATCCCATCTCAGGATATGGTTCTTGGTTGTTATTATTTGACCAAAATGCGTCCAGGATCTAAGGGGGAGGGAATGACCTTTAGTAAAATGGATGAAGTTCACCTGGCTGTTCATAATAAGTACGTCGATCTACATGCCAAGGTAAAGGTTCGTCATAATGGTGTAATGATGGAGACCACCCCAGGTAGACTCACTTTGAATAGTGTGCTTCCAGAAGGGTATCCTTATATCAATGAGCTAATAACCAAGAAACGTCTGGAAAAATTGATCAGTGATGTTATGCGTTTCGCTGGTAATTTCCATACAGTACTGTTCCTGGATGCTCTCAAGAATCTTGGTTTTGAATATGCCACTAAGAGTGGTGTTTCTATTGGTCTTTCAGATATCCTTATACCTGAAAAGAAAACAGCCCTGCTTGTGAAGTCTGCCAAAGAAGTTGAGAAGGTCAATGCTGACCGTAAGGCTGGTTGGTTAACTGAAGGTGAGCGTTACAATAAAGTGCTTGATATCTGGACCCACACTACAAACCAGGTCGCCGGTATGATGATGGACGGACTCAGCAAAAGTGAGAGTGGTTTTAATTCCGTGTACATGATGGCTGATTCAGGTGCTCGTGGATCCTCTGACCAGATCAAACAGTTGGCTGGTATGCGTGGATTGATGGCCAAGCCTCAGAAATCTTTGAAGGGTAGCCAGGGTGAGATTATTGAAACCCCCATTACCTCAAACTTCAAAGAGGGCTTGTCGGTGTTGGAATATTTTATTTCTACTCACGGTGCTCGTAAAGGTCTTGCTGATACTGCTCTGAAAACAGCTGATGCTGGTTACTTGACCCGTCGATTGGTTGATGTTGCCCAGGATGTTGTTATTCGTAAAGAAGATTGTGGTACCATTAGTGGTATCGATGTCAAAGCGCTTAAACAAGGTGAGGATGTCATTGAGACACTTCAGGACCGCATTAGAGGCCGTGTTCTTCAGGAAGATGTATTTGATCCCTTGACTGACGCGATGATCGCTGAGGTTGGCGAACTGGTAAATGAGGAATTGGCGCTTAAAATTTCAGAATCCAATGTTGAAAAGGTTCGTATTCGCTCCGTTCTCACTTGTGAAGCTGAATTTGGTGTCTGTGCAAAGTGTTACGGTCGCAACATGTCAACTGCCAAACTGGTAAACGCTGGAGAGGCCGTTGGAATTATGGCTGCACAAGCGATTGGTGAACCTGGTACACAGTTGACCCTCCGTACTTTCCATATTGGTGGTACTGCTGCCCGTATTATTGAGGAAAGTGAAATGTCCGCAAAATTTGCCGGTACTGTTCGCTTCTCCCCAGGACTAAAAGTGACTGAGGCGACAGAAGAGCTGGGTCGCATTGTACTGGTCCGCAACAACTATATGGAAATTCTTGATGAGGATAACCGTGTTCTCACAAAGGCAAATATTCCTTACGCCAGTATCCTGGAAGTAGAGGATGGTGAGAAGGTAGCAAAGGGACAGGGACTCGTTCGCTGGGATCCTCGTACCGACTTCATCATCGCTCAGACTGGCGGAACCATCCACTTTGTTGAGATTGTCGAAGACATGACCTTTGTTGAGGAATCTGGAGAAACTGGTAAGGTTGAACGTACGATCACAGATGCCCGTGGTATGCGTATGACACCTCGTATCGAGATACTTGGGGCGGATGGTATAATTGTTGGAAAAGATGTTGTTCTGCCTGTTGGTGCTGTTTTGACTGTTGAAAACGGCCAGAAGATTACTGCAGGTACAACTCTAGCAAAATTCATGAAAGGTAAGTCAAGAACAGCTGATATTACTGGTGGTTTGCCACGTGTGGCTGAACTCTTCGAGGCTAGAAACCCCGTGGACCCATCGGTTGTTACAGAAGTCGCCGGAGTAGTTCATTATGGTGATCTGAAGCGCGGTGTTCGTACCATTCTTGTTGAAACACCTGATAATGTTAAGTATGAATACGCCATTCCCTACGGTCGTCACATCATTGTTCTTGATGGTGATTTTGTTTCGGCTGGTGATCGTCTTTGTGAAGGTCCCGTCTCGCCGAAGGATATTCTCCGTATTAAGGGTGAACGTGAAGTTCAAGAATATCTCGTAAACGAAATTCAAGAAGTCTATCGTTTGCAGGGTGTACGTATTAATGATAAACACATTGAAACAATCGTACGACAGATGATGCAGAAAGTTCAGGTTGAGAATCCCGGTGATACTCAATCCCTGCATCAGGATCGTGTGAATAAATTCCAATTCCAGTCTGATAATGAAAAGATTCTTGGAATGGTTGTGGTCGAAAAAGCTGGTGAATCTGATTATACCGAGCACCAACTGGTCGATCGCGCAGAAATGAAAGAAACAGTTGCTGAATTAAAGGCAAAAAAAGCTGCTCTTCCTGAGTTTCGCGATGCTGAACCTGCAACGCATACACCGCTGTTGCTGGGAATCACAAGAGCTTCATTGAATACTGAGAGTATTTTCTCAGCTGCCTCATTCCAGGAGACAACTCGTGTTCTGACAAATGCAGCTATCAATGCTAAGACTGATACCCTTCGAGGTCTGAAGGAGAACATCATTGTTGGTCGATTGATACCTGCTGGAACAGGTTTGGCGAAGTATGGAAAGATTAAAGCTGAGGGACCTGTAAATGAGATTGCAGAACAGGTCCTTGAAGTGCGGAAGCAAAGAGAAGAAGCAAAGGTTATTTCGAGAGAAAATCCAGAGCCGGAAAGTGAATAAATGACCTTGACTGCTCATGGGTCTGAAATTATACTGTGCGGCTTTTTAAAAGGAGATTAAATGCCCACGATTAATCAATTGGTGCGTAAAGGCCGAAAAAGCCTTATTAAGAAGAAAAAAGCACCAGCATTACAAGCATGTCCTCAACGTAGAGGCGTGTGTACAAGAGTATATACCACAACCCCGAAAAAGCCGAACTCGGCTCTTCGAAAGGTGGCTCGTGTCCGTTTAGCTAACGGCATCGAGGTGACGGCCTACATCCCAGGTGAGGGACATAATTTACAGGAGCACTCCATCGTACTGATCGAGGGTGGCCGCGTAAAGGATCTTCCAGGTGTACGCTACCATATTATTCGTGGCACATTAGATACAGCCGGTGTTGAAAATCGGAGAACAAGTCGTTCACGCTATGGCGCAAAACGACCTAAATCATAAGAATTTGACTGATGCGAAGACGTAGACCAGAGAAGAGAAGTATTTTACCCGATCCTGTATACCAGGATGTGGGTGTTGCTCGTTTTGTCAACTACCTCATGGAGCGTGGCAAGAAGGGTTTGAGCGAAAGCATCCTTTATGGCGCTTTTGACATTATGAAAGCAAAGACCAAAAGCGATCCCTTGGAGCTTTTCAAAAAAGCCATAGAGAATGTTGGCCCAATTGTTGAGGTAAAATCCAAGCGTGTTGGTGGTGCAACCTATCAGGTTCCCGTGGAAGTTAGGAATGCACGTAGACAGGCCTTGGCTTATCGCTGGATCATTTCATTTGCAAAGAAACGCTCTCAGAAGACCATGTCTGAAAAATTGGCTGCAGAGCTAATTGGCGCTGCTAACAATGAGGGTGGCTCAATTAAAAAACGTGAAGATACTCATCGCATGGCCGAGGCTAATAAAGCCTTTGCTCACTTTAGGTAGACAGTGAAGAATACAGATCTAAATAGTGTAAGAAATATTGGTATCATGGCACACATTGATGCCGGTAAAACGACTACTACTGAGCGTATTCTATACTATACCGGACGTACTCATCGTATTGGGGAAGTACACGATGGTGCGGCTACTATGGACTGGATGGATCAGGAACGTGAACGAGGTATTACCATTACCTCTGCAGCAACCACTGCTCACTGGAAAGATCATAGGATCAATATTATTGATACACCCGGTCACGTTGATTTTACTGTAGAAGTGGAGCGTAGCCTTCGTGTGCTCGATGGGGCCGTTGCTCTGTTTTGTGCAGTGGGTGGTGTTGAGCCCCAGAGTGAAACCGTTTGGAGGCAGGCTGATAAATACGGCGTCCCTCGTATTGCCTTTGTCAACAAGATGGATAGGGTTGGTGCAGATTTTTACAATGTTTTGGAAATGATCAAAAAGCGTCTAGGCGCTAATCCAGTACCCATAGTTTTACCGATCGGGGCAGGTGATCTATTTACCGGTATCATCGACCTGATTAACATGAAAGCAATTTTATATAATGATAGCTCCCTGGGAGCTCATTTTGAATATAGTGATATCCCCAAGGATATGGTTGAGAAGGCTGACGAATACCGTCATCGCCTCATTGAGGAAGTAGCCAGCTACGATGATTCTCTGCTCGAAAAATATCTTGAAGGCGTAGAATTGAATCCAGAAGAGGTCCGTCTGGCTATTCGTGCAGCAACTCTTGATGGTTCAATGATCCCGACCATGGTTGGCTCCGCTTTTAAGAATAAAGGTGTTCAGCGTCTCCTTGATGCGATTATTGATTACCTGCCCTCACCAATGGATTTACCACCGATTGAAGGTCATGATATCGATGATAATGAAAAGATAATTACGCGCAAAGCAGATGAGAATGAACCTTTTGCCGCTTTGGCTTTCAAGATCATGACAGATCCGTATGTGGGTAAACTAACATTTTTCAGAGTCTACTCAGGTCAAGTAAAAACTGGCGATTCTGTGCTTAATTCCGTCAGTGGAAAACGTGAACGCGTTGGACGTCTCATGGTGATGCACTCTATCAAAAGAGAAGAACGCGATGCTATCTATGCCGGTGAAATTGCTGCAGCTATCGGTTTGCGTAACACACGCACTGGTGATACGCTCTGTGATCAGAAACATCCCATTGTCCTTGAGTCAATGGATTTTCCAGAGCCAGTTATCTCTGTTGCTATTGAACCGGAATCAAAGGCTGACAATGATGCATTGACAGTTGCTCTTTCAAAACTATCTGAAGAAGATCCCACATTCCTGGTGAATGTCGACCATGAAACTGGTCAGACCATTATTCGTGGTATGGGTGAGCTTCATTTAGAGATCATTGTTGATCGTCTTCTCCGCGAATTCAAAGTAAATGCCCGTGTGGGTAAACCTCAGGTCGCCTATGTGGAGACAATTACAAAGGCTGTTGATCAGAATACCAAGTTTTCACGACAGACCGGTGGAAAAGGTCAATATGGTCACGTGATGATCAAGGTTGAACCAAATGAATCTGGTAAAGGCTATCACTTTGAGAATAAAATTGTCGGTGGTGCTATTCCCCGTGAATATATCCCCGCTGTTGATAAAGGAATTCAGGAAGCCTTGAAAAATGGTGTCCTGGCTGGTTATCCCCTTATGGATGTTCGTGTAGAGCTCTATGATGGTAGTTATCACGATGTAGATTCTTCTGAAATGTCTTTTAAGATCGCAGGATCTATGGCTATTCAAGCCGCCTGTAAAAAGGCTGGTCCAAGACTTATGGAGCCAAGTATGGCTGTAGAAGTTGTGGTCCCGGAAGAATATTTGGGTGATGTGATGGGAGATATCTCCTCTCGCCGTGGGAAAGTGCAGGGTATGAACCCCCGTAAGGACGCTCAGGTAGTAAATGCCTATGTCCCGCTTTCTGAGATGTTTGGGTACGCGACGGACCTTCGGTCCTTAACTCAGGGAAGGGCTGTATTTAGTATGCAGTTCGACCATTACGAGGCGGTTCCAAACAATATTGCAGAAAAAGTATTTGAGAAATCTTAAGGCTCATTAAAGCAAGCCTGGAGGAATGAAAAATGGCAAAAGAGAAATTTAACCGCGACAAGCCTCACGTAAACGTCGGAACGATCGGTCACGTTGATCATGGTAAGACAACCTTAACCGCAGCTATTACACAAGTATTGGCAGCCAAAGGATTGAGTGAAGTTCGTTCATTTGACAGTATTGATAATGCACCTGAAGAGCGGGAGCGCGGAATAACGATCGCCACGGCCCACGTAGAGTATTCGACAGAGAAGCGTCACTATGCGCACGTAGACTGTCCCGGTCACGCTGACTACATTAAGAACATGATCACCGGAGCGGCCCAGATGGACGGAGCTATCCTGGTAGTATCTGCAGCTGATGGAGCCATGCCCCAGACCCGTGAGCACGTATTGCTTGCCCGTCAGGTGAATGTTCCTTCCATGCTTGTATATATGAACAAGGTAGATCAGGTTGATGATGAAGAGTTATTGGACCTGGTTGAGATGGAGCTTCGCGAGCTATTGGATGAGTATGATTTCCCAGGAGATGATACCCCAATCATTCGTGGATCTGCTTTGGAAGCATTGAACCATTTGGATGATGATACAAAGACAGCCTCCATCATGGAACTTATGGATGCTATTGATAGCTTTATCCCGGAACCAGTGCGCGAAGTTGATCGTCCCTTCCTGATGCCTGTTGAGGATGTATTCTCAATTACAGGTCGTGGAACAGTGGGAACTGGTCGTATCGAGCGTGGTGTGGTCAAGGTTGGTGAAGAGATTGAGATTATTGGAATCACGAGTGAGAGTAAGAAGACAGTTGTGACTGGTGTAGAGATGTTCCGTAAGCTGTTAGATAGCGGAATGGCCGGAGACAATGTAGGCTTACTTCTTCGTGGAATAGATAAAGAGTGGTTACGTCGTGGAATGGTATGTATCAAACCCGGTAGTGTAACCCCTCATACGAAGTTCAAGGCCAAGGTTTATATCCTGAAAAAAGAAGAAGGAGGACGTCATACGCCATTCTTCGAGGGATATCGTCCCCAGTTTTACTTTCGTACAACAGATGTAACCGGTGTTGCCACGCTTCCTGAGGGAACCGAGATGGTAATGCCTGGTGATAACGTAAACTTGACGATCGAGTTGATACAGCCCATCGCTATGGAACAGGAACTCCGCTTCGCTATTCGCGAGGGTGGGCACACTGTTGGTGCTGGTGTTGTAACAGAGATCATCGAGTAATAAAAGCTTAAGAAAGCTAAGAAAAGGATCCAAGAATGCCGTCACAGACAATAAGAATAGGTCTCAAGGCATATGATCATAATCTGCTGGATAAGTCCACGGCAAGAATCGTACAAACCGCTAAGTCCACTGGGGCTGTTATTGCGGGGCCGATTCCGCTGCCCACGAAGCGTTCTATCGTGACGGTATTGCGGTCCCCCCATGTGAACAAAAAATCACGTGAACAGTTCCAAACAAAGATTCATAAGCGTTTAGTCGATATTCACAACTCGTCTGCAAAGACAGTTGATGCCCTGATGAAACTGGATTTACCTGCTGGTGTTGACATTGAGATTAAGGTGTAACATGAGAGGTTTAATCGGACAGAAACTGGGAATGACACAATTCTGGCGTGAAGACGGTCAGGTAATACCTGTCACCGTTATTCAGGGTGGACCATGTGTTATTACTCAGATTAAAACGGAAGAGCGAGACGGATACTCATCCGTTCAGCTTGGGTATAAGGATAAAAAAGAATCCCGTACCCCAAAACCTCAGGTTGGCCATTTCAAAAAGGCGAATACCACTCCAAAATATTTTGTAACCGAATTTCGTGATATGAATATAGGCGACAAAAAAGAGGGTGACGCTCTTGATGTGGATTTATTTGTAGTTGGTGATCATGTCACAGTCTCAGGGACAAGTAAAGGTCGCGGTTTTACTGGTGTTATGAAACGACACAATTTTCATGGTGGTCATGCGTCACATGGTAAATCTGATCAGCTTCGTGCTGGTGGATCCATTGGTGCCAGTTCCGATCCAAGTCGCGTGTGGCCTGGGCAGAAAATGGCTGGACGATACGGTGGAAAGAGAAGTAGTGTTCGTAACCTGGAGATCGTCGCTGTTGATGTTAATAATCACATTGTGATGGTTAAGGGTGCTGTTCCCGGACCAAATAATGGCTTTGTCGAGCTGCTGGATCGGGGTTAAGTATGAAACTAAAAATTTATTCATCCGCTGGGAAGGCTACCCAGAAATCCGTTGACTGTGCTGATTCAGTTTTCGCTATTGAGCCAAATGAGCATGTTGTTTACCTGGCCGTAAAAGCTGAGTTGAATAACCTGCGCCAGGGTTCAGTAAAGACCAAAAGTCGTTCTGAAGTTAGTGGTGGCGGTAAAAAGCCTTTTAAACAGAAGGGTCGCGGAACTGCTCGTGCTGGATCCACCCGTTCTCCAATATGGGTTGGCGGTGGTCACACCTTTGCGATTTCCCCAAAAACTTACAATATGTCCTTGCCCAAGAAGGTGAGACGTCTGGCTCGTCGCAGCGTCCTTTCTGACAAGGCCAAAATGGATTCTATTTTTGTAATAGATGCTTTCAAATTCGATAAGCCAAAGACAAAAGATATTATCGTATTGCTGAATTCCCTGAATCTGGCAGACAAAAAACTTTTGATCCTGACAGCCGATTTTGATGAGGGCTTGATGCTTAGTGGTCGCAACTTGAAAAATGTTGCCATTATTGAGACTGCCTCTGTATCTGCTTACGATCTGATAGACAATGAAGCCATCCTTATGGATAAAGCTTCAGTTGAAATTCTTAACAGCCAGTTGGCAGAGTAGGAGAGAGTTTATGAGTCACGATATCATCATAGCACCAATTCTCTCTGAGAAAAGTGCCACATATCAAGAGTCTGAACGCAAATACGCTTTTAAGGTATTAGGCTCAGCAAATAAGATTGATATTAAAAAAGCAGTTGAAACTCGCTTTGATGTTAAGGTTGAAAAAGTTGCAACCATGAATATGAACGGCAAAGTCAAAAAAGCCACGATGAGAAGTAATGGTCATGTGATTCGGACAGAAGGCCCGCGTGCTTCCTGGAAGAAAGCTATCGTCACTCTCAAAGAGGGTGAAGCTATTGACTTTTTCCGTGGTGAACAGGCGTAAGGCGGTTCTCAATGGCAGTTAAAACTTATAAACCAATTACTCCTGGACAGCGCTTCAAGACGACTTCATCTTTTGAAGAAATTACGAGGACTGATCCAGAAAAAAGTCTACTAGCCCCTCTGAAAAAGACGGGTGGTCGCAATAACAATGGTCGAATCACCTCACGTCGTCGTGGTGGTGGTCATCGCAGGCATTATAGGATCATCGATTTCAAGAGAAATAAAATCGATATTCCTGCTCGTGTTGATTCCATTGAATATGATCCAAATCGTTCAGCTAATATTGCACTCTTGGTCTATGCTGATGGGGAGAAGCGCTACATTCTCGCTCCTCATAAGCTGGTCGTTGGCACACAGTTGATTTCCAGTGAAAATGCTCCTATTAAAGTAGGAAACTCACTTTCATTAGAGAATATCCCTGCTGGTTCCATCGTTCACAATATTGAAATGAAACCTGGTAAAGGTGGTCAGCTTTCCAGATCTGCCGGTGCTGGTGCCCAGATCATGGCTAAAGAAGGTGACTATGTCACCCTGAAGCTTCCCAGTGGCGAAATGCGCATGATCCACAAGCGCTGTCGTGCCACCCTTGGTGAAGTTGGCAATAAAGAGCATGAAAATATTACTTTAGGTAAAGCGGGTCGTTCTCGTTGGTTAGGTCGTCGTCCTAAGGTTCGTGGTGTCGCAATGAACCCTGTAGATCACCCAATGGGTGGTGGTGAAGGTCGCTCTTCCGGTGGTCGTCATCCATCAACGCCTTGGGGGAAACCAACCAAGGGATTTAAGACACGTAAAAAGAATAAAGCTTCCAACAAGTACATCGTTGCTCGTCGGAAGAAGAAATAAGGTCTGATTTATTATGCCAAGATCTATTAAAAAAGGACCCTATATCGAAGCAAAGCTTTTAGCTAAGGCTGAAGCTGCTCAGGAAAGCAAAAAACGTGTTGTGATCAAAACCTGGTCACGCCGTTCAATGATCGTTCCTGAATTCGTAGGGTTAACTTTTGCCGTTCATAATGGTAAGAAATTTATCCCTGTCTATGTCTCTGAAAATATGGTGGGTCATAAACTGGGTGAATTTTCTCCAACTAGAACTTATCGCGGTCATGGCGATAGGGCGAAGAGGTAAGCTATGGAAGCTGTCGCAAAAGCCAGACATATCCATCAGTCTGCTCGCAAAGTCCGCCAGGTACTAGATGAAGTACGAGGCACAAAGGTTGAAAATGCCATGAATAAATTGCATTTTACACCCAAAAAAGCTGCTAAAGTGATTGAGAAGACACTTCGAAGCGCTGTGGCCAATGCTTTGAACCGTGAAGGCTCAGAGGTAGATGCGGACAAGCTGTTCATTAAAGAAGCTTATGTAGATGAGGGCCCAACACAGCGTCGATTTCGTGCACGTGCTATGGGTCGAGCAACCATTATTAGAAAACGCACCAGTCACCTGACCATCGTGGTCGCTGAGAAAGAGTAGAGGAGTCGTTTTGGGTCAAAAAACACATCCTGTTGGATTTCGCCTTGGTTTTAACAAGACCTGGAGTTCAAACTGGTTTGACGAGAAGAATTTTGCCGACAAGCTCAATGAAGATATTCTCCTAAGAAAATATATTCATCAGCGTCTTGCACATGCTGCCATCGACAAAATCGACATTCAGCGTACTAGTAAAAAGATTACTCTTTCCATCTCAACCGCTCGTCCCGGTATTGTTATCGGTCGAAAAGGTGAAGAAGTTGACCGTTTACGCGAAGAAATTCGCAGGCTCACTGGTCGTGAAATACAGATTAATGTCAATGAAATAAAGCGTCCCGAATTAAGTGCTCGTTTGGTTGGTAAGAACATTGCTGAGCAGCTGGTGAAGAAAATTGCATTTCGTCGCGCTGCGAAGAAAGCAATTCAATCCACCATGCGTATGGGTGCTGAGGGAATCAAGGTTACCGTTTCAGGTCGTCTTGGTGGCGCTGAAATGTCACGTACAGAAACCTTCCATGAAGGTCGTGTACCGCTGCATACCTTGCGTTCTGACATCGATTATGCCCTGGTAGAGGCTCACACAACATATGGCGTTATCGGCGTCAAGGTGTGGATCTGTAACGGGGAAGCTGTCGGAATCGCCGGTTAAGGGAGAATAGAAAATGTTAATGCCAAGAAAGGTTAAATACCGTCGGCATCATCGCGGAAGAAAGCATGGTAACGCTGCTAGAGGTAGCGAAGTTTCCTTTGGTACCTTTGGGTTGAAAGCGCTTGAAGCCGGTTGGATTACCAGTCGCCAGATTGAAGCTACTCGTGTTGCTATCGTTCGTAAGGTTCGTAAGACAGGGCGTATGTGGATTCGTATATTTCCACAAAAGCCTGTTACCATTAAACCTGCTGAAACTCGTATGGGTAAAGGAAAAGGCTCACCTGAATATTGGGTGGCTGTCGTAAAACCCGGTCGAATTTTATTTGAGGTTGATGGTGTTGATCTTGCAGCAGCCTCTGAAGCTTTCCGTCTGGCCGGTCATAAATTACCTATCAAAACAAAAACTGTCGCCAGACGCGATATTCATGAGAGTTGATGATGAAGACTTCTGAATTAAAAGATTACTCCATCGAAGCCCTGGAAAATAAGCTTACTGATAATGAAACAGAGATGGCAAATCTCCGTTTCCAGAAGGCATTACAGCAGTTGGAAAAACCAACTCGCATTCGGGAACTACGACGAGAGATTGCACAGATTAAGACCAGGTTGCGCGAAACCGAACTTGGAATTATTGAGAATAAAGGGCAAGAAGCATGAGTGAGCGCGGAAAACGCAAGGTCATCCAGGGAATTGTGACAAGCAATGCCATGGACAAGACCATTGTTGTAAAGGTTAGTCGCCGATTGCGTCACCCTTTATATGGAAAGTTCATCAAAAAGAGCAAGAATTTTAAAGCTCATGATGAGAACAACATTTCCAATGTTGGAGATGAGGTAAGAATTATTGAGAGTCGTCCTTATTCAAAAGATAAGCGTTGGAGACTTCTCGAAACAGTCAAGCAGGCTCTAGAAGCCTAGTAATGAGATAGAACGATGATACAACAAGAAACACGACTTAAAGTCGCTGATAATACAGGTGCTAAGGAAGTCCTCTGTTTCAAAGTTCTCGGTGGAAGTCGACGTCGCTATGCTACAGTAGGTGATCTTATTGTAGTGACTGTCAAACAGGCCATACCAAATAGCTCTGTCAAGAAGGGTGAAATCTCGACAGCAGTTGTTGTGAGGACCAAGAAAGAGATCCGTCGTAGGGATGGAAGCTATATTCGTTTTGACGAAAATGCTGCCGTTCTACTAAATGCACAGGGTGAACCACGTGGAACCCGTATCTTTGGACCCGTTGCCCGTGAATTGCGTGAAAAGAAACACATGCGTATCGTTTCTATGGCGCCAGAAGTGCTATAGGAGGGTGATAGAATGAAGATTAAGAAAAACGATCAAGTCGTAGTCCTGTCAGGTGCCGATAAAGGCAAGACAGGCAAAGTATTGGCAGTTTTCCCTAAGACTCAGCGCGTGCTGGTTGAGGGTGTAAACTTTATAAAAAAACATCAGCGCCAAACTTCTGCAAATGCGCCATCAGGAATTATTGAAAAAGAGGCAGCCATTCATATTTCGAGTGTTGCCCTTCTTCAGGGTGGAAAAGCAGCAAAAGTTGGATACAAATTTTTGGATGATGGTCGCAAGGTTCGGTTTTTAAAAGCCAGCGGCGAAATCATCGATCGATAAGGTGTGAGAAGATATGAGTGATTATACACCTAGATTAAAGATGAAATACAATGATGAAGTTCTTCCTGCACTTATGAAGAAGTTCGAGTATTCTAGTAAAATGCAGGTCCCTGTATTGCAAAAGATCACCCTGAATATGGGGTTGGGAAAAGCAAAAGAGGAACCTCGCCGTTTGGAAGCTGCGGTCAACGAACTGACTATTATTACCGGTCAGAAAGCAGTGATTACCAAGGCAAAACAAGCTATATCGAACTTTAAGCTTCGTGCCGGTGATCCTGTGGGTGCCAAAGTAACTCTGCATGGTAGAACCATGTGGGAGTTCCTGGATCGCCTGATCGCCATTGCCTTGCCACGCGTTCGTGACTTTAATGGTGTTCCTAATCGATCATTTGATGGTCGTGGGAACTACAGCATGGGGATCAAGGAGCAGATCATCTTTCCTGAGATCGACTATGATAAGATCGAAAGCGTAAATGGCATGGACATTAGTATTACCACATCTGCAGCTACGGATGAAGAAGCTTTTGAGCTCTTGACAGCTCTGGGCTTACCCTTCAGACGTAAGCAGGTATAGGAGTAGATAGAATTATGGCTAAAAAATCCCTAATTGCTAAAGCGAAAAGAGTTCCAAAATTCAAGGTTAGAGGGTATAACCGCTGTCGTGTTTGTGGAAGACCTCATGGTTATCTCCGCAAATTCGGACTTTGTAGGATCTGTTTTCGTGAGTATGCTTTAAAAGGCGAAATTCCTGGCATTGTTAAGGCCAGTTGGTAAGGAGACCATTCTAAATGTCAATGAATGATCCAGTCGCAGATTTCCTGACCCGCATTCGCAATGCACAACAAGCCGGTCATCGTTGGACTGATATACCCAGTTCCAACCTGAAGCTTCGTATGTCTCTATTGCTTAAGCTCGAAGGATATATTAAAGATTTTGTTGTTATCGAAGATGACAAGCAGAATGTATTACGTGTTTACTTGAAATACACAGCCGATGGCACACCCGTTATTGGTGGTTTGACTCGCATCAGTCGTCCTGGTCGTCGTCATTATGTACCCGCCGATAGTCTTCCTCGCGTTCGCAATGGTCTAGGAATAGCTATTCTGACAACCAGTCGCGGCGTGATCACCGACAAACAAGCTAAAAAAGAGCGTGTTGGTGGTGAAGTCTTGTGCCATGTGTGGTAAACTTTAGGGGTTTATTGTGTCAAGAATTGGAAAAATGCCCGTTGTTATTCCTGATGGAGTTGAGGTAAAAATCAACAAAAATTCTGTTGAGGCCAAAGGCCCCAAAGGTGTCGATTTTGTTGAGTTTCTTCCGCTGGTCAAGGTTGAGCAAGTTGGGAATGAAATCATTGTTACGCGTAATTCTGACGAAAAGGACGCTCGCTCGGCTCATGGCCTAACACGAGCGCTCATAAGTAATATTGTTAATGGTGTTACCACAGGTTATACGCGACAAATGGAAATCATCGGAACTGGATATACAGTTTCAGCTGAAAAGGGGGGATTGCTGATCAATGTTGGCTTTTCACACCCCGTCTTCATCGGTGCCGTTGATGGAATTGATTACACTGTTGAGAAGGGAAATACTTCCTTCACTGTGAGTGGCTTCAATAAGTATATGGTTGGCCAGGTTTCCGCCAAGATTCGTTCTGTACGTCCCCCTGAACCTTTTAAGGGTAAAGGTATTCGTTATAAGGATGAATATGTCAGGCGCAAAGCTGGTAAAACCGTTGGAAAATAAAGGATTTAAGCTGTGAAGTATCCTAAATCAGCAAAAGATTTAAAAAGGCTGAAAAAGAAAAAAGCTCTGCGCGCCCGTATGACGGGGACAGCAGAGGTACCGCGCTTGGTTGTATTCCGCAGCAATCGTCATGTGTCAGCGCAGATTGTAAACGATCTCGAGCATCGTGTACTATTTGGTGTATCTGATCTTCAGGAAGGCGTAAAAAGCCAATTGAAAAAAGACAGTACAAAAACTGATGCAAGTAAGGCTCTTGGTAAAGCTATCGCTGAAAAAGCCAGTGCCGCCGGTATTAAAAAGGTCGTATTTGATCGTAATGGGTTTAAATACCACGGTCGTGTTAAAGCAGTAGCTGAAGCAGCTCGAGCCGAAGGATTGGAGTTTTAATGAAACAATCGATTAATCCCAGCGAAATCGAATTTAAAGAAGAAAAAGTCGTCAAGATCAACCGTGTTGCAAAGGTTGTGAAGGGTGGACGTCGATTTAGTTTCAATGCTATCGTTGTTGTCGGTGACGGCAATGGACATGTAGGTGTTGGACTTGGTAAAGCCAATGAAGTGATGAATTCCGTGAACAAAGGAAAAGAGAATGCCAAGAAGAGTGTGGTAAAGGTTCCTATCGTTAATGGAACCCTCCCCCATGCGGTGATCGGGAAATTTGGCGCAGGCCGGGTAATGTTGAAACCAGCCTCTCCTGGAACCGGAATCATTGCCGGTGGAGCCATTCGTGCGATCATGGAGCAAGTAGGAATCACTGACGTTCTGGCAAAAATTTTAGGCACTCGTAATCCTCACAACGTGATCAAAGCCACAATGAACGGACTGGATCAGTTGGAGGATGCAACTGTGATCGCCCGCAAGCGTGGAATTACCATTCAGGAGTTATTTAACTAAAATGAATGCAAAGACTAAAGTTGAGCAGATCAAAGTTACCCAGATCAAGGGTTTGATCGGCCAAAAAGAAAAATTAAAGAGAACAGTTGAAGCGCTCGGTTTAAAGCGTATCGATCATAGTGTAATTCATGAAGACAATGACGTCATTCGCGGCATGGTTTTCAAAGTGAAGCACCTGGTCACTGTGGAGAAAGTATAAATGAAGTTAGGTGATCTGAAGCCAGCTGCTGGTTCTACAAAAAAAAGAAAACGTATCGGTCGCGGGAATGCCTCCGGTTGGGGACGCAACGCTGGTCGTGGCGAAAAAGGTTATGGCTCAAGATCTGGCTCAAAAAGTGCCGGTTTATTTGAGGGTGGCCAGATGCCGCTTCATAGACGTCTGCCCAAGCGTGGTTTTACAAATCATTTCCGTAAAGAATATGAAATATTGAATCTCAGGGATCTTGAAAGAGTGGAAGTGGCAACGATTGATGCTGCAGTGCTTGTAGAAGCCGGATTAATTAATAAGGCTGAGAGTCTGATCAAAGTATTAGGCGACGGTGCCATTGAGAGAGCAGTTGAAATCACGGCTGATGCTTTCAGTAAATCTGCTGAGGAAAAAATAACTGCTGCCGGAGGAAAGGTAACGCGTAGATGATTGATAAAATCAAAACCGTTTTCCGGATTCCCGAATTAAGACAACGCATCCTCTTTACACTGGGGATCATTGCTGTCTTTCGTTTGGGTAGTCACGTTCCACTTCCTGGTGTGGACGTAGCTGTCCTCGGAGCTGCCATCGAGAATCTGCAGCAAGGTATGCAAGGTTTCTTGGGCTTATTTGATCTATTCGCAGGTGGAAACTTCAAAAAGGCCACTGTATTTGCCATTGGTATCATGCCCTATATCTCAGCTTCGATTATTTTACAGCTTCTTGGATCTGTAATCCCATACTTTCAGAAACTCCAAAAAGAGGGTGAAGAAGGTCGTAAAAAGATCACGCAGCTCACGCGCTATGCCACAGTCCTGATCGCAACGATGCAGGCATGGGGAATTGGTATCTTCTTGAGTAGTATGGAAGCATCTATTGGTGGTTCTACAGCTCAAGTTGTACCTGATGGTGGTATTGGCTTCATGGCTCTGACCGTAATTACTCTGGTCACCGGAACCATATTTTTAATGTGGCTTGGAGAACAGATTACTGATCGTGGTATTGGGAATGGAATTTCTCTTATCATTATGATAGGTATTCTAGTAAGATTGCCTCAGGTCGTGTTTAAAGAGATCCACTATGTACAGAATGAAGTGCATACCATTTTTACTGAGATTTTGCTCATTGGAATATTAATCGCTGTTGTTGCTGGTGTAATCATGCTAACTCAGGGAACGAGAAAAATTCCAGTGCAGTATGCGAAGCGTGTTGTGGGTCGTAAGGTTTATGGTGGTCAATCCACTCATATACCCATGCGAATTAATACGGCTGGAGTAATGCCTATTATTTTCGCTCAGGCTATTCTCATGTTGCCGGGTATGGTAGGAACTTACTTTTCAGAGAGTCCATGGGTTGGTACTATGTTGCGACTATTTGATTACAATCACCCCTTCTATCTGATCATCTTTGGCCTGTTTATTGTATTTTTTACCTACTTCTATACTGCAATTGCTTTCAATCCAGTTGAAGTGGCTGACAATATGAAGAAGCAGGGTGGCTTTATTCCTGGCATTCGTCCAGGAAAGCGCACTGCTGAATACATCGATAACATTTTGACCAGAGTTACATTGCCTGGTGCAATTGCTCTAGCTCTCATTGCTGTATTTCCTTCCATTATTGTGAATTTTTTGAATGTTGACTACGATGTAGCCAGCTTTTTTGGTGGCACCAGCCTGTTGATTATGGTCGGTGTTGCACTAGATACTTTACAGCAAGTTGAATCTCATCTATTGATGCGTCATTATGATGGATTCATGAAGTCAGGAAAGATTCGCGGCCGTCGTCGCATGTAGTCTTTTCTCACTGCGCTTTTTGATATGATTCGGTATAAAACTAAGGATGAAATCCGTACAATCCGGCGTGCTGCTAGGATTGTACATGAAACCCTTCTAAAGGTTGAAAAACATGTTCAACCCGGGGTGACACTGCAGGAGCTTGATGCGATTGCAGAAGACTACATTCTTAGCCAGGGAGCGATTCCAGGCTTTAAAGGCCTGTATGATTTCCCAGCTACCCTTTGTTTGTCTCCTAATGATATGGTTGTGCACGGCATTCCAGATAGTACTGTGCTCAACGAAGGAGATATCATCGGTGTGGATTGTGGTGCCATTGTGGATGGATATTACGGAGATCATGCCAAGACTTTTGCAGTAGGTACGATCTCAGAGGAAACTCAAAAACTTCTCGACGTAACAAGGGAGTCACTGAACCGCGGCATTGGGCAGTGTATCCCAGGAAACCACCTAAATGACATCGGACACGCTATACAGTCATTCTGTGAATCACATGGTTATGGCGTTGTTCGCGAGCTGGTTGGACATGGTATTGGACAACAGTTGCATGAGGATCCCCAGGTTCCTAATTTTGGAATTGCAGGGACAGGCGTGGAATTGAAGGAAGGTATGTGTCTGGCTATTGAGCCGATGATAAATGCAGGTGTAAAAGATATTTACACTCGCAAGGATGGATGGGCAGTTATGACCCGGGATGGGAAATACTCTGCTCACTTTGAACATACCATCGCAATAACTGCAGATGGTGCAGTGGTGCTAAGCACTGCTGATGAAACGGTATTTGATTAGGGTAAGGAACGTATGGCAAAAGAGAAAATGATCGTGGTTGACGGCAACATTTTGGAAAACCTTCCGAATGCTTCATTTCGCGTGAAACTCGAAAATGGCCATGAAGTCCTTGCTCACATATCTGGTAAAATGCGGATGCATTATATCAAAATACTTCCAGGGGATAAGGTAACGGTAGAATTATCACCGTATGATCTCTCTCGTGGTCGGATCACATACCGCTACAAATAACTAAATAGGACGTAGATCGATGAAAGTTAGAGCATCAGTAAAACCAATTTGTGATAAGTGCAAGGTGGTTCGCCGTAAAGGCAAGGTGTTAGTTATTTGCGAAAATCCTAAACATAAGCAAAGACAAGGTTAAGGAGTAATCACTTGGCACGTATAGCAGGTGTAGACTTACCCAGAAACAAAAAGCTCCAATATGGGCTGACTTACATTTATGGCATCGGTTTTACATTTGCCGGTAAAATTTGTGAGAAGGCTGGTGTTGACCCGGAAATTAGAGTGCAGGACTTAAACGAAAATCAGGTTAGAGATATTCGTGAAGTTATTACCAAAGAGTATCGGGTTGAAGGTGCACTGAGAAATGAAACTCAGATGAACATCAAACGCCTTATGGATATTGGATGTTATCGTGGTTTAAGACATCGTCGTGGATTACCTGTGCGCGGACAAAATACAAAGAATAATGCCCGCACACGTAAAGGTCGCAAGCGCAATGTCGGAATCAAGAAGAAGGGTTAGGAGATAGTTAAGTGGCTAAAGCTCAAGCTAAATCCAGAAAAAAAAGAAAACTTAAAGTAGAGCCTGAGGGAATTATCCATATCAAGGCTAGCTTTAATAATACAATTATCAGTATTAGTGATCGTAACGGAAACGTTATCGCATGGGGCAGTGCCGGTGTTGCCGGTTTAAAAGGCTCCCGTAAAAATACTCCTTATGCAGCTTCATTGGCAGCTGAAAAGGTTGGCAAAGAAGCTATGGACCTCGGATTACAGCGTGCTGAAATCCGCGTTAAGGGTCCTGGTGGTGGTAGAGAATCTGCGATTCGCTCCATTGCTGCTTTGGGTCTTGAGATCACTGCAATTAAAGACATCACACCCATTCCACATAATGGGTGCCGTCCGTCTAAAAAACGTCGCGTTTAAGGAATTATAGACTATGGCACGTTTTAATGGACCTCGCGGAAAGATTTGTCGCCGATTAGGATTTCAGGCATTTGAATCGCCGAAATTTGCATCGCCGACTAAAAATTATCCCCCGGGGCAACATGGTCCAACTTACAGACGCAGACCCTCTGAATATGGACTGCAGCTGAAAGAAAAACAGAAAATGAAATACCTTTATGGTGTTCTTGAAAAACAGTTTCGTACCTATTTCAAGAAGTCCAATAAGAAACAAGGTATTACTGGACACAATCTGGTTGTAATGCTGGAAAGCCGTTTAGACAATACAGTGTATCGTCTAGGCTTTGCTCGTACACGCCGCCAGGCTCGCCAACTCGTTACACATGGCCATTTTCTTGTGAACAGCAAGAAAGTCAACATCCCCAGTTTTCAGATGAAAGCAGGAGATGTGGTTAAAGTTCGTGAAAAAAGCAAGAAACTTGACTTTATTCACGACGCTATGCGCCGAGTACAAGGCGAAGGAAGTTTCCCCTGGCTAAAGTTGGACAAGGCAAACATGGAAGGTATCTATGTTGAAGCCCCGGCTCGTGACCAGATTCATGATGAATACAATGAGCAACTCGTCGTAGAGTTGTACTCTAAGTAAAAGTGAAGAAAGGATATCATGCCTAACTTTCACATACCCACATCGTTTAAGATTAAAGATGGTGGAACTTCAAACCACCAGACTTTTGTAGTAGGTCCACTTGAGAGGGGCTACGGAGTCACTATTGGTAATGGACTCAGACGTGTTTTATTATCTTCAATGCCCGGAGCGGCTATCACCAGTGTGCGCATGGACAATGTTCTCCATGAGTTTGCCACTATTGAAGGTGTTAAAGAAGATGTTACAGATCTCGTTCTGAATCTTAAGGGAGTTCGTTTTAAACTTCTGGATTCCAATCCTGATAAAGTCCAGCTCACGCTTAAAGGCCCTCACATCTTTACGGCCAGTGATATCAATAACAACAGCGAAGAGCAATTCGAAATTTTGAACCCAGATCATCATATCGCAACATTGAATGATGATGCTGAGCTCAGTATTGAATTGAGAGTTCAGAGAGGCAGGGGATATGTACCTGCTGACCAGAATAAACTTCCTGATTATCCCATTGGCACAATTTTCATCGACAGCATTTTCTCGCCTGTTGTGAAAGCAAGCCACGAAGTTATCCAACTTCAAGGTGCTGAAGATGAAGATCTTGAAATGCTCGAACTAACCGTTGAAACCGACGGAAGTCTGGCACCTCAAGAAGCTGTTAATTATGCTGCAAAAATGCTCATTGATCATGTCCGTATCTTTGTAACAGAAGATATCAAATTGATCACTGAACCTGAGTCAGAAATTGACGAAGAAGTATTGCGTATACGCAATGAGCTGAAACGCAGCATTGATGAACTTGAATTATCCGTTCGTTCCTATAATTGTCTCCAGGCAGCCGAGATCAAGAATATTTCAGATCTTGTGAGCAAGGAAGAGCAAGAGATGCTTCGCTACAAGAACTTTGGGCGTAAATCTCTTACCGAACTCAATGAAAAACTCGCTGAGTTGGGTTTACATTTTGGAATGGACATCGATAAATATATTTCAGAAGAATAGGCTGGTTTTTTAGAATGCGACACAGAAAAGATGGTAGAAAACTTGGCAGAACAGCCAGTCACCGTAAGGCTATGTTGGCCAACATGGCGGCAAATCTGTTCCTGCACAAACAGATCCGTACTACACATCCCAAAGCACTTGAAGCTCGTCGTCTTGCAGAATCATTGATCACAAAAGCTAAAAAGGGTGATCTTCACGCCCGTAGACTTGTTTTGAAAGTGATTAGGCAAAAAGATGTAGTTAAAATTCTTTTTGATGAGATTGCTCCTCAGTATGCCGACCGTAATGGTGGGTATACCAGGATCATAAAACTTGGACAGCGGAAAAACGATGCAGCTTCTGTATCTCTCCTGTCTCTGGTGGATTTTGATCCTTCAGGAGGCGTAACAGTTTCTAAAGAGAAGAAGAAAAAAGCAAGTGCTCCGGTAGCTGTTAAAGCTCAGACTGAAGTCGAGCAGGATGTTCAGACCGAAGTTGTTGAGGAAGTCTCTGAAGAACTTGCCGAGGAAGTCTTGGCTGAAGCTGTTGTGGAAGAAGCCACTGTCGTGGATGAAGATCCTGAAGTTAGTGCTGAAGAAACTGAAGTTTCTGAAGAGGCTGCTCCTGAATCAGAGGCATCTGAGACTGAAGCTGAAAAGTCCTGATCATTTGACTCTAATTTGAGAATTCGATGAAAATGAGAAATATGAAGGCAGGGTTTTTCCCTGCCTTTTTGATTCTGCTAAGCTTTATCCAACCCCTGACTGCCAAATCGGTTCAAGGCATTTGGGTCGTTCGACACTCTGTTACATCACCTGAAAAAGTACGACGCTTGGTGACATTTGCATCAGTGAATGGCTATACGGATCTCTTTATCCAGGTACGGGGGAGGGCGGATGCCTACTACAATAGTCGCATCGTCCCTAGAGCTACTTTGCTGCCCAAAAATAATTATGATCCTCTGGCAGATATTATTCCTTTGGCTCACTCAAAGGGAATAAAAGTACACGCTTGGGTAAATATGTATCTTTCCTGGTCAGCGCGAACTTTGCCCAAGGATCCCTCCCACATTGTGAATAAACACCCTGAGTGGGTGGAGGTCAACGGTCATGGAAAAAGTGACCTTGAATTTGTTGCCCAAAATGGCCGGAATGGTCGGGAAGGTGTCTATCTCTCTCCCTTAAATGACGATTCAAATAATCATTTGTTAGATGTGATCACCGAAATTGTTCAAAATTATTCAGTCGATGGTGTTCATCTGGATTATATCCGCTATCAGGATAGAGATTATGGTTACAACAGAGCAGGCCGTAAGAAATTTCTAATGCAGTACAATGTTGATCCTGTCACTCTTGGAAATGGGAACGGTTCCTATTGGTACCGTCTCAATCCTGAAGACAAGGAAAAATATTGGTTATACTGGAATGCATTTCGACGTGACCAACTCACAGAATTCATTGGCCGAATTGATAAAAGTATGAGTCAGATCAATCCAGGTGTTAAGTTGTCTGCAGCCGTTAAACCTAACCCGGAAGTGGCCAGAAAAAGATATTTTCAGGATTGGCCGACCTGGCTAAGGAACGGAAGTATGGATTTTGTGATACCTATGAATTATGCTCAAGCTGATAGAGATTTCATGCACAGCATGACGATGATGAAGGACGAACAACTCCCTCAGGATCGAATATTTATGGGGATTGCCACATACAACCAGAATTCTTTTACATCCAGTTCAAAAATCAACCGTGCACGGGAGGCAGGATTTAATAATTTGATCATCTTTTCTTATGATACCTATGAGAAAGATCCTAGATATTTTGATCAGATTCACCGTGTAATGCGACGATAGGAGGCCTCATGGCGCGCGTAATCACACCACCGACTGGCAATAAATTACATTGTAAGGGTTGGCATCAGGAGGCTGCGTATCGCATGATCCAGCACAATCTCAGCCCCGATGTTGCAGAAAACCCTGATGAATTGATCGTCTATGGTGGCTATGGAAAAGCCGCCCGAAACTGGGAATCGTTTGATGCCATCCTCAAATCATTAAGAGAACTCGAAAACGACGAAACATTAATGATACAATCGGGAAAACCGGTTGCTGTCTTCAAAACACATGAACAAGCCCCCCGAGTCCTGATCAGCAATTCTATGTTAGTCCCTAAATGGGCTACCTGGGAACACTTTAATGAGCTTGATAAAAAGGGCCTCATGATGTTTGGACAGATGACAGCCGGCAGTTGGATCTACATCGGTAGTCAGGGAATTTTGCAGGGCACCTATGAAACTTTGGCAGCATTAGCAAAACAACACTACGGTGGTGATCTCAAAGGCAAAGTTGTCGTAACTGCGGGTCTGGGCGGGATGGGTGGCGCTCAACCACTTTCGGTGACCATGAACAATGGGATAGCCCTCGTGGTGGAGATAGATCCCAGCCGAATTAAGCGAAGATTGGATACACGATATTTGGATAGAGCAACCCAAAATTTGGCTGAAGCCTTGAATTGGATTAATGAAGCTAAACATGAGGGCAAAGCTCTTAGTATAGGTCTGGAAGCAAATGCGGCAGACATCCTCCCAGAATTGATCTCTCGTGGTTTCATTCCCGATGTTGTTACGGATCAAACATCGGCTCATGATGAATTAAGGGGCTACTACCCCCATGGAATAAGCTTTGAAGAGGCAAATGCATTACGTGATTCTGATCCCAACAAATACATTGAAATGAGCTATCGCTCCATGGCAAGACACGTCGAAGCCATGTTGGCCTTCAAAAAAGCTGGATCCATCGTGTTTGATTATGGTAATAATATTAGAGCACAGGCTGAAAAAGCCGGTGTTAAAAATGCCTTCGATTTCCCAGGTTTTGTCCCGGCTTACATCAGACCACTATTTTGTGAAGGCAAGGGACCTTTTCGCTGGGTCGCGCTTTCTGGTGACCCCAAGGATATTCACCGCACAGATGAGCTCGTAAAAGAAATGTTTCCCGAAGACGAAGCCCTCATTCGCTGGATTGACATGGCTCATGATCAGGTTGAATTCCAGGGATTACCAAGCCGAATCTGCTGGCTGGGTTATGGCGATCGTGCAAAACTTGGTTTGGCCATAAACAAGCTGGTTCGAAATGGTGAAATTTCAGCCCCGATTGTAATTGGTCGTGATCATCTTGATGCAGGATCCGTCGCTTCCCCAAACCGAGAAACCGAAGCAATGCTCGATGGCTCTGACGCCGTGGCTGATTGGCCAATTCTAAATGCCCTTGTGAATGCTGTTGGTGGTGCAAGCTGGGTGTCTGTCCATCACGGTGGAGGAGTCGGTATGGGCTACTCAATTCATGCCGGAATGGTGATAGTTGCTGATGGCACAGCAGAAATGGATGAAAGATTGCAGCGTGTGTTGACTACGGATCCAGGAATGGGAGTTGCTCGACATGCTGATGCCGGATACGATTTAGCGATTGATGTTGCACAAGAGCGTGGTGTCAAGCTACCAATGATCAATGGTTAACCTTGATGAGTCCCAAATTATCATCTAAGCGCATCAGGGGAATTACAAATATAGGACAGTGGGTGAGTTGGAACCCCGCTTCTCAGGAAATGGAAGTAAGAGAGGGTGGGACATGGCATATTGCGGATGGAAAATTTATTGAACATGATCCCAAGGTGTACTCCGATCCTTCATTTCTAGATGCACAGGCAAAGCTGCTCACACCGGGCCTTGTCGATTCGCATACTCATCCAGCCTTTGCAGCAACTCGGGAAAAAGAATTTGAAATGCGGGCTGCCGGTATGACTTACCAGGAAATCGCAGCAGCCGGGGGTGGAATTCGAGAATCCGTAAGGCAACTCCGAAAAATATCAGAAGTAGATTTGAGTGGGCTTATCTACAAGCGCCTTCTCATGATGATGCAGCATGGTACGACCACTGCTGAATGTAAGAGCGGATATGGTCTCTCAACAGAAGCAGAAATTAAGTCTCTTCGCGCTATTCAATCTGCCTCGGAGAGATTGCCCATCAACACCTATTCAACTCTTCTCGGTGCTCACGAAGTCCCCGATGAATATCAGAAGGACAGAGCAGCTTACATAGATATTCTTATTGATGAAATGATTCCCAAAGTCGCAGGTGATAAGCTTGCTGATTTTTGCGATGTTTTTTGTGAAGAAGGAGTTTACACAACTCAAGAGACCCAAAAAATTCTAGAAACAGCTCGGATCCATGGACTGAAATTAAGATTTCACGCTGATGAATTTGTTTCAACCGGGGGGGCAGAGCTGGCAGTCCAGATGGGAGCCCTCTCCGCTGATCATCTCATGGCTATTTCTGAACAAGGGATCGAAGCCTTAGCGAATTCTGATACGGTTGCTACACTCTTGCCGGGAACAACCTTCTTTCTCGGCAGCAATACCTGGGCTCCTGCTAGAAAAATGCTTGATGCCGGGGTGAGCATTGCCTTAGCCAGCGATTTCAATCCTGGCAGCAATATGAGCTTATCCATGCCCTTTATTATGACGCTGGCAGTCATTTATTTGCACATGACTCCACTGGAAGCACTGCAAGCTGTTACTTATGGCGCTGCAAAATCACTGGGTGTCTCAGAAAAAATTGGAGTAATCACGAAGGGCTATCAGGCAGATGCAGTGCTTTGGAATGTTTCGAATTACCGGGAACTGCCCTATTTTTATGCCAGCAATTTACTGGCTGAGTCGGTGATACGGGGAAACCACCTTGTATCAGTGACTAGATTTTGACTCTGTATCTTTCCATATCGCTTGATTCCGTGCGAGCAAAAAGTATATTGCTTATCTAAATACGTTTGAATTGGAGGAACACCTGTGCAACTCAAGAAATTGACCCTAATATTGTTAAGCTTACTGATTCTCGGATCATTTAGTTTTGGGCAATCCAGCTCAGCCATGTACAAAGAAGCCCAAAAAATATTTAAAAATTATCGTTATGAAGTTGATTACGCTGACTTTCAGCTAAAAACTTATGAAGAAGATGGCCATACCATTCTGCAGCTACTGGTCATCCTAAAATCAGGAAGAAATCGATTTGATGAGGCTTTACTGGTGGCATTTGCGGCCAGTGGAGCAGCAATTAAGGTTTCAAAAAGAGAGGTAGATAGAGTTAGTGTAGTTGTAAAAGTACAGTATAAGGAAGAAGTGTCCATTGCTGCTACTGCCGATGCCAGCGATGTGTTGAGTCTTTACGCCGAAAAAATGGACGTCTCCACCTTTATGGGGCGTTTAACCTGGTACTAGTCAACTGATTACAAAGCGAAATAGTTTACAAGCGAGGATTCAAATCCTCGCTTTTGTTTAGCAGCCAATTTGAGGTCATGATGTTCATAAAGAACCAAGAATTAAAATTCATCCCCCTTGTATTCGTTAGTATTTTTCTGTGGAATTGCAGTGGAATGTTGGGGCCAAATGTGAAACCGGGCGTAAAGCTGCACGATTCAGGTGACTATAACGGTGCCCTAAAACATTACGAAAGTATTATTGCGGCAGACAAAGCCAATGCAAAAGTGTATCGCCTGGCATACGAGAGTGCCTTTAAAGCAGGCAAGAGGGTAACCGCATCCAAATATTATGATGAAGCATTAACGGCCGGATATGACAGCGATTCATTAACATCACTGGCTACCCACCTCTGGTATGACCGTGCCTTGATGGTCATGGGGAAAGACCAGTGGAAGGAAGGATTCAAAGCTGCTGAGCAGATATCTATAATTGCTCCCGGATCAAATCAGGATCAATTTTGCCAAAATATTGTTAAGGGAAAGAAAAAGTTTGATCGTGGTGCTCATAAAGGATTATGGGATGCCGTTGCTGATTACAGCAAGGCTGCCAATTATGATCCCAATTCAGGCTTACCTTATTTCCTCATGGGACAAGCTAGATACAAGAACAACCGAACCGACTATGATGCAGCGCTGGAAGACTACTATACTTCACTAAAAATAGAACCGGATGGCTTCTTTGCCCCCCAAGCTCGTGCTGATATAAAAAAGATTGAGGGAGTTAAGAAAAAAATGCAAAATTTCTGGGGTAAATAGCATTTCCAGAGTCTTACTATAATACAAAATGCTCTCGTAAAGCACGCAGAGCCGCAAAGAATAAATAGCAATTCAAACAGCATAGAACAGATTTAATATCACTCATCATGGTTCAGCGAACAATTAGCTTTCCTATATACCGATCACTCAGCGTTCTCTGAGAACTCGGCAAAAAAACGAGGATTATTTTTTCTTGAATATTCTCGCCTTCTCAAATCGATTCTCTGTTCCCTCCATCATTCGTTTAATATTCGAGCGATGGGTGAATATGATGAAAGTCGGGATCAGGAGTGCAAATACCCTGAGGGTGAGTGAGATTTGCATGTCAGGATTCATCCCCTCAATGATGAATAGGGTAACCGGCAGTGCTGTGGCCGCCAGCATGCTTCCGAGAGACACAATTCCTGTTATCATCAGGGTCAGGATGAATACCAATAAACAAAAGGGTATTGCGATAGGGAAGAGTGCGAGCATCATTCCTGCCAATGTTCCTACACCTTTGCCTCCTTTAAAACCTGCAAATATAGTATAAGTGTGTCCCAACACTGCGGCGAAGCCTGCGATGATCATCAGAGCATCCGGATTTGAATGAAACAGGATGGTAGTGGAATCCAGGTGTCCAGCGATATATGCTGGTAGCCAACCTTTGAATACATCCACCAGGGTGACAAAAAGAGCTGGCTTCCATCCGAAGGTACGAAAAACATTCGTTGCTCCTGCATTACCAGAGCCATGGTCACGAACATCTTGTTTGTAAACCATTTTAGAGACAATAATACTCGTAGGTGTTGAGCCTACAAGGTATGCAATCAGGATGAGGATTAATAATTCAAGCATTTCTGTGTTCCTTATTAAGTGAGAGAGAATATAAACAAATATTCAGTCAACTTAGCTCTCTGTTTTAATGATACTGAACAGCTATCCCTACTGCTCCAACCCCACCATGAACCCCCAGCGCCGGGCAAAAATCTGAAACGAATACCAAGGCGTCAGGAAATAGCTCTGAGAAGGTTTTTTGATACATCTCAGCGATTTCAAGATTCATCCCATGGACAATCCCAATCCGTTTAATTTTTCGATCTTTCACCTTTTTGAGCACAAATTTCTCAAATTTCTCGAACAGCTTACTCCGACCAAATGTTGCGCCACAGGGCTTTAAGGATCCGTCCTTTTTAACTGTCAATACCAGGTTCAAGTGAAGGAAATCAATTAATCTCTTTTTACTCACACTTAATCGTCCACCACGCATGACTGCATCAAGGGTTTTCAATCCGATGTAGATTTCAGTATTCTGGATCACTTTTTCACCCAGAATTTTAATCTCTTCAACATCTTTATTCTCATCAATGGCCTCTGCTATTTCCAGAGCGATGACGCCAGTTCCTGCTGAGACCGACAATGAATCCATAAGCATCTTGCTGCCTTTGAACTCGATCTTGTCGAGGGCATTTGCCGCATTTTGCATGGTCCCACTTAGTACATCTGGTAGGTGCAACGATATTACTGATTCATAATGGGAGGCCAGGAATTGATACATACGACGGAAGTCTGCCGGGGGAGGTTGTGATGTTTTAGGATGATGTTGGGATTCGCCAAGTCTCCGGTAGAATTCCTTATTGGTGATTGTCACCCGGTCAATAAAATGCTTATTCCCAAAATTTAATCTGACGGGGACAACATGAATATGATGCTTCTCCTGAATCTCAGGAGGGAGATCGCATGTGGAGTCTACCACAAGGGCAATTTTTCTCTCAGAAAGTGCACTCTTATTCTGCTCGCGCATATCATCCACCTTCTGTTGCTGGATTTCTCCAAAAGTCTCAAGACTTGAAAAAAGTTTGGCTGGATATGCTGTGTGAATATGAATTTTTGCCCGATGCTTTGAGCCTGCAATGACAATGCTATCACCCTGGTCTCGCAGGGCTTTATTCAGATCTTCACGAGGAATATCTTCCGCTACGATGATACATTCGGTACAAAATGGATAGCTGAGCTTGTCCATTGTTTCTTGACTCATCTCAATAGCTGAGACCGAGAAACTTGATTCGATGACCGGTAATTGACGAATATTACCCGTATCCATAAAAGCCATGACACCTTCGAGAATACTTTGGAAGCCGCGCCCCGCCGCATCTACAACACCTGCATCCTTGAGAACCTGTAATTGTTCTGGTGTGTAGTCCAATGCTTTTTGGGAGGCCGCCATCGCTACTTTCCAGACATGCTGAAAGTCAGCGCTGGTTTTTGATTCTTCGATAAGCGTATCGCTCCAGGCTCTCAGAACAGATAGAATGGTTCCTTCGCGGGGATTCATGAGGGCCGTGTAGGCCTCATCTACTGCAATTTTTGTGGCATCTGCAAATTGGCTTGTATTTACCGCGCTAAATGGCTTTAGTCCGGTTCCAAGACCTTGAAAGAACTGGGCCATGATCACACCTGAATTTCCACGGGCATTGTCAAGTGAAGCTTCTGCAACCAGATGGCTCAAATCGTTTAAGTCAAGTTCCTTTTTAGCCTCAATATTTTCAATTATACCCATGAGCGTAAATGCCATATTGGTACCGGTATCACCATCGGGAACTGGAAAAACATTGATCTTATTTAGATAGTCCTGTTCATCCAGTAGACTTTGGATTCCTGCATAAAGAACTCGGTAGAAACGAATCCCATCAAGGTAGGCAATTTTCATACAACCCTCTTTTAAAGAAATAACTCAATAAATGGTTAATCATCGACATATATATGAATCTAATTGGCCACAATATAGTTTTAGAATGCCTAATCTGGATAAATATTTAAAAATTTAGAAGAAAGCTCTTACTCCTCTCAAATAGTGTTTGGGATTCGTGGTTGCGTCCATCATATTTGCACGTTCATTGATGAACTGCACAAGGTTTTAGTAGAAACTGAATCACCATGTGCTCAGGTATAGAACCTAAATCGTCACACTCGTAATTTGTATATGTGTGACACTATAAATTGAGATGGAAAATCACAGGAGGTTTCATGTCTCTAATAATTACAGATGAATGTATTAACTGCGGTGCTTGTGAACCAGAATGCCCGAATGATGCGATTTCTGAAGGGGATGAGTATTACGAAATTGACCCGAATCTATGTACAGAATGTAAAGGACATTTCGACGAGTCACAATGTGTCGAAGTCTGTCCCGTTGACTGTATTCCCATAGGTGTTGTGGAAACAGAAGAAGTACTCATGGCTCGCTATCAGAGAATTACCGGTTGATCTAAACCGGTCGTTTTCAAGCGATCATTAGTTGAATTTAAAGGTCTCCCTCTTGGAGACCTTTTCTATTTTGGGTGCATCGAGATTTACCCGTACCAATGCGAATGGATTAATGAAAAACATTGCCGGTAATAATCGTGATAAATCATCATTTTTCCTGCATCTGGGGAATTGAAAACTATATTAGCAGGCTATGAAAGTTACAGGAATATATACGCGATGAGTCAAGATAAACTTAAATCCCTTTTAGAGCAGGTGAAGTATCCCGGGTTTAGCAAGGATATTGTATCATTTGGGCTAATCCAAAACGTAAAAGTTGAAGATAATGGTGTAGAGCTTGGTGTTAAATTTTCCAGTGAGAAGGAAGAGGTACGCCAGGAAATACTTGCAAATATAGAAAAAGTCTTAAGAGATGGTGGCTACGAAAAGATCAGTATCGAGATCGTCCAAGCTCCCGCTCAAAAACCGATTAGTGATTCTCCAGAATCTTCAGCCCCTCCATCGATCCCTGGTGTCAAGTACACCATTGCAGTCGCCAGTGGAAAGGGAGGCGTTGGCAAATCCACCGTCGCTGCGAACCTTGCAGCGGCCCTGAAAAAGCAGGGACACACTGTGGGAATCCTTGATCTGGATGTTTTTGGACCGAGTTTGCCCATCACCATGGGTATCCATGAAGTGCCAAAGGTACTGGCAGGGAATAAAATTTTACCCATTTCTAAATATGACATATCATTGATGTCTCTGGGCTTCTTGCTTACGGACAGTGCCCCTGTTATTTGGCGTGGAGCCATGGTGGCCAAAATGGTGTCCCAGTTCCTCTTTGATGTCGCCTGGGGCGAACTGGACTATTTGATACTTGATCTACCCCCTGGTACAGGAGATGTGCAATTGACTCTGACACAGCAAGTCGCTCTCACTGGTGCGCTCATCGTAACCACACCCCAAGATCTAGCGCTCCAGGATGTTGAACGCGGTGCGAACATGTTTGAAAAGGTGAATACACCAGTTCTGGGTATCATAGAAAACATGTCTTACCACATCTGCACGAATTGTGGGCACGAATCCCAAATTTTCTCATCTGGTGGTGGGGACAAGGAAAGTGCAAGACTTAATGTACCCTTGCTGGCTAAGATTCCTCTGAATGAAGAGATCATGAAAGCCGGCGAGGAGGGTGAACCCCTGGTCATCCATCGTCCGGAATCAGAAGCTGCCCAGATATTCATCAGAATTGCTGATCAAGTACATGAAATGGTGAGCTGATCTTAACATTGGTCTCCGAAGCACAAATATTCGAATCATTACGCAAGGTCTATGACCCTGAGATTCCGGTTAATTTGGTAGATCTCGGACTTATCTATGATGTTTTGATCAAAGAATCAGATGTCTACGTAAAAATGACGCTTACTGCTGTAGGCTGTCCCATGCATACTGTGATCACTAAAAATGTGAAGGACGCTATTGAAGCTCATACAGACGTGTCCAAAGCTAATGTTGAGATAGTTTGGGAGCCGCGTTGGACTCCAGAGATGATCAGTACTAAGGGTCGTCAAGCTTTAGGTATGGAGTAGAATTTTTTAAGCATGGTATTGACTGATTTGGAAAAATTGAAGGCAGAAATTCTGTCACACGGTAGTTTGCCGAAGCATGTAGCCATCATTATGGATGGTAATGGACGCTGGGCAAAATCCAGATCCCAGCCTAGAATATTTGGACATCGTGCCGGCGTGAAAACGGTTCGCAAGATGACTGAGCTTGCAGGTGAACTCGGGCTTGAAACGCTGACCTTGTATACCTTCTCTAGTGAAAATTGGAATCGTCCAAAAATGGAAGTTTCAGCTTTGATGAAATTATTGTTGGATACGATCACCAGAGAAGTTGATGATCTCGACCGCAATAATGTGAGACTTACCGTTATTGGTGATCTTGATTCCATGCCTGCCGGACCTCGAAAAGGCATGCTCGATGGAATTAAGCGAACTGCCAAGAATACAGGTTTGAACTTAAACCTGGCATTGAATTATGGTGGAAGGCAGGAAATTTTACATGCCGTCCAGACCATTGCCAGATCAGTGGCAGATGGGGAGCTTAGTCCATCGGATATTAGTGACGATACCATATCAAAGCATCTTTATACAGCTGAGCAGCGTGACCCTGATCTTTTAATTCGGACCAGTGGCGAATTTAGATTAAGTAATTTTCTATTATGGCAATTGGCATACACCGAAATATTTGTTACTCCGGTGTACTGGCCCGCCTTTGAAGAAAAAGATTTTTTAGAGGCAATTAGCAACTTTCAAAAGAGAGAACGAAGATACGGACAAGTCAGTGAACAAATTCAAAGTTAGAACGTTCGTTTAGATATGAAAAATTTATTAATTAAGCTTACAAGTTTTATTCTGATTGTTTCTTCTCTTCTGGGGCAGCAAGCGACTGCCATCAAAATTGCCAGTATTGATGTCATAGGAACTAGAACAGCAACCCCGGAAGTAGTGATTGCCGTATCCGGTCTTGAAGTAGGGGGGGAAGCCAATCAGGAAATGTTCTCCGAAGCTGTAAAACAGTTATGGAGTCTTGGTCTTTTCTCTGATGTAAAGATATTGACAGAGGAAAAACAGTCTGGTGGCGCCTTTCTTATTATATCTGTCGAAGAATACCCCAGATTGTATAAGATCGTCCTTGAGGGTAATAAAAAAATCAAGAAAGACGATATCGAAGAGGCGCTGGAAATCCATCCAGGTCAAGCCTTGACACCATTCATCGTTTATGAAAGCCAGAGAATTATTCAGCAACTTTATTATGAAAAGGGCTATCTCCTGGCAGAAATTGAGCCCACCACATTCGAAGGTGAAAAGGAAAACACGCGTGGTGTTAAATTCCAGATCACCGAGAATAAGAAAGTTTCGGTAGGTGGAATTTACTTCACTGGAAATACACAGCTTAGCGATCGTAAGCTGAAAAAAAAGATGGAAAATATTAAAGAAGAACGCTGGTGGAAGTTTTGGGCAGAAACTGAATTCTCCATCGATAATCTTCGAGCAGACGAACGTGCCATTGAAGATCAAATGCATGCGCTTGGTTTTCGTGATGCCGAGGTCTTAGGTGACAGCCTCTATTACTCGGATGATTTGAAGAAAATGTATTTCCGAATCGATATTTATGAAGGTGGAAAATACCACTATGGTGATGTAAAAGTTACAGGTAATACTGTTGTTGAATCTGAAGATATTCTAAGTGCATTAGGGCTTTCACGCGGGGATGCTTACAACTCTGAAAAGCTTATGGAAGCTATTGAACTGGGTGTGAGGGGTCCGTATATGGATAAGGGTTACCTCTACGCGCAAATCAATCCTATTGAGATGCCCGTTGCCGCTGATACCGTTGACTTGACGCTGGAAATCGTTGAAAACAATCCTGTTCATGTTCGTCATATCAACATTATCGGGAATGACAAAACCAAAGAGAATGTCATTCGGCGTGAGCTTAGGATATTCCCTGGTGATCTATTTAGCAGGACAGCCTTGATGCGCTCCCAGCGAGAGATTATGATTCTGAATTATTTTGGGAATGTGGTTCCTGATGTTATTCCTTTTGATGAAGATCAGATTGATCTCGTTTTCGAGGTTGAAGAGAAGAACACGGGTACGGCAACTGCAAGTGCTGGGTACAGCGAGCGCGACGGATTTATCGGAACTGTGGGTCTTCAATTTCCTAATTTCCGTGGAAATGGTCAGCAGCTCTCATTTAATTTCCAGAGAGCCTATAGTTATGAGGCTCTCTCCATCAGTTTTGTGGAGCCTTGGTTGTTCGATACTCCTAATTTATTGGGTGTTAGTTTATTCGACCAAAATAGATCTCAGGGAAACAACAGCTTTTCAAATTATTCATCTAGCTACTCAACTCCCTATGACGTTCATACCACAGGTGGGTCCGTTACTTTTGGTCGCCGTTTCCAGTGGCCGGACAACTATTTCAGGGGTCGCTGGATGTTGAGAGCTACCCAGGATCGTTATGACCTGAACAAAGTCTACTATCAGAGTATTTTTGATCGTGTAAATCCAGCTCATCTTGAAAAAACAGCGGGAATCAGCTTGACCCAGACGATTACCAGAGACTCACGTAATGCTCCGGAATTCCCGACTGCAGGATCAGTAATGACCCTGAATTCGGTTTATAGTGGTCATTTATTGGGTGGAAACGAGAGCTATTTCAAACAGAAAGCCAGTCTTGAGTGGTACACTCCAATCTGGAAAGATAAACTGGCCATGAGGAATTATATGGAAGGTGGTTTACTACACCCACTCGAGCAGGATTCGAGTCATATAATTCCATACGATACTTATTTTTTCATGGGCGGTGCCGGTCTGATCTACGGAAGTGCTCTGCGTGGCTACGCTGAACGATCTGTTGGAACATTGGAGGGCGATGCTTACTTTGGTGGGATGGCGTCTTTCAAGTATACATTGGAAATGCGCTTTCTCCTTTCTCCGAGTCCAATGATGTATCTGATTGGATTTGCTGAAGCTGGGAACGTTTGGGATACTTTTGAATCTAGTAACCTTTTCGATCTTAAACGATCGGCGGGTTTTGGTGGTCGTGTTATCATGCCACCGCTTGGTATGTTGGGTATAGACATTGGTTGGGGATTTGATCAAACCCCGGTACCCGACTGGAAATCACCGGAATATCACTTCATATTCGGTCAGCAATTTTAAAAATATTGGTTAAGGAGACACCGTTTTGAACAAAGTTACGATCCGTTTAATCCTACTATTAGTCCTGTCAGTGGCAGCATTTGGGCAGAAATTCGGCTATATCAATTCCGAGTTTATTCTTTCACAATTCGAAGAATTTAAAGAAGCCCAGAGCAAGCTTGAAGTCGAAGGACGTAAATTGGAAAAACAATATTACGATATGGCAGCAACACTCGATAGCCTACAGCAAGAATATGAGCGGCAAAAATTTCTGATGACAGAGAACAACAGAGCCATCAAAGAGAATCAAATGCGTCGTCTTGCGGAGAACATACAAAAGTTCCAGGTAGAAAAGCTGGGTCCTCAGGGTGAATTTTACCAGAAGCAGCAGGCATTGGCTGATCCTGTACTGCAAAAAATTAATTCTGCAATCAAGAAGGTCGGTGAGGAAGGTGGCTATGATTTCATCTTTGACACCGTAGCCGGTAATGTGCTATATGCACAAGACAAACATGATTTAACTGACAAAGTGTTAAAGGAGCTCCAGCAATAAGGAGCTCACTATCCTGTGGCTTTAAAATTAGGTGAACTTGCCCGGGCACTCGGTGTCAAGTTCGAAGGCGATGAAAGTGTGGAGATCTCAAAACTTAATGAGATCCAATTCGCTACATCGCATGAAGTCTCATTCCTATCTAATCCGAAGTACCTTAAATATGTCCAGACAACTCGGGCTGCTGCTCTCATAGTACCTGAGGATATGGACATTGAATTTCCCAATTTATTGCGGGCTTCAAACCCCAAGCAAAGCATGCTGAAGGCCTTGGAACTCCTCAATGAACAAGTCAGAAAAATTAAGCCGGGCATTGCTCCCTCAGCCACCATTGACCAGGATGTTAACATTCCTGCCTCAGCAGAGATCGGCCCTGGTGTGGTTATTTCTAGGGGCGTCCAAATTGGGGAGGGCGTCTTGTTAGAGGCAAATGTTGTCATTGGGATGAATTCCATCATTGGTGACCACAGCCATATCTATCCAAATGTAGTCTGTTACAATGATACGATTCTTGGGACTAGCTGTATCATCCATAGCGGCACTGTCTTGGGGAGTGATGGGTTCGGATTCGCAGTAGAATCTGGAGAAATTGAAAAGATTCCGCAAACAGGAAACGTGATCCTGGGAGATCGTGTGGAAATTGGTTCAAATTGCTCCATTGATAGGGGCTCCATTGGGCCAACATCCATAGGTGATGGCACAAAATTGGACAATCTGATTCACATCGCCCACAATGTTCGTATAGGAAAAAATTGCTTTCTCACAGCTCAGATTGCCATTGCTGGCAGTACTGATGTAGGAGACCGGGTTCAAATGGGCGGACAGAGTGGTGTCATTGGACATCTAACAGTGGGAAATGATGTATCTATAGCCTCCCGAGGTGGCGTGACACGAGATGTGCCTGACGGTACCACAGTGAGTGGCTTTCCAGCCCGTCCTCATCGTGATGAATTGAAAATTGAAGCCATTATTCAAAAATTACCAGAATTGTACAAGGCTGTTAAAACACTTGAAAAACAAGTAAATAAATCCTAAGTGGACGCTGTGAGTGGGGAATAAAGGATTGAGGTAGATGCAACAGAGAAGAGAAAATCAGAGAAGCATAAAAAAGGCCGTATCAATTGCAGGTATTGGTTTGCATACAGGTGTCCAGACTCGGATGACATTCAAGCCGGCTGCTCAAAATACGGGTATTCGCTTTCTCCGCACAGACGTTCCCAATGCAAAACCTATCCCCGCCGATATTGACCATGTCGTAGACATTTCAAGGGGAACGACCCTGGAACACAATGGATCCAGGATTCACACGACGGAACATGTTCTCGCAGCTATTAGTGGTTTAGAAATTGATAATATTCTTATTGAGCTGGATAATAAAGAACCGCCGGTGATGGATGGTAGTGCCATCCAGTTTGTCGATATCCTTTTGGCTGCAGGTTTTGAGGAGCAGGACGCCCCTAGAGAGTATCTGGTTCTTGATAAGACCATTACTTACTCTGATCCTGAAAAGGGTGTGGATATCCATGCGCTTCCTTCAAATCAGTTTAGAGTCACCTTCTTAATTGATTACAAATTACAGTCTCTGGGTACGCAGTACATGTCTTTCTATTCGCTCGAGCAAGACTTTGTTGAACAAATAGCCCCTGCCAGAACCTTTTGCTTTCTACACGAAGTTGAAGAACTCAAGGAGCAGGGATTGATCAAAGGTGGAAGCGCCGATACTGCACTGGTTATGATTGATAGAAAAATTGAAGAATCTGAGCTAGATCGGCTCCAAAAATTGTTCAACATCGATAAAAAGCTGGTTCAAAGTGAAAACGGAATCTTGAATGGTAAAAAATTAAGATCCAAAACAGAGCCTGTCCGACATAAGATATTAGATCTTATTGGTGATCTTGCGTTACTGGGAATGCCGATTCAGGGTCATATCACGGCAGCACGTAGTGGCCACGCTAGTAATGTCGAATTAGTTCGCCTCCTGAAAAAGGAATACGAAAAACAGATTCTAGCAAAACGTTTTCAAAGAAAACCGAGAGAACGTCAGATCGTTTTTGACACTGAAGCAATCATGCGGATACTGCCGCATAGATACCCCTTCCTGCTCATCGATCGAATCATTGATTTTGTACCCGGGGAAAAGATCACGGCCATAAAGAACGTGACCATGAACGAACCTTTCTTCCAGGGGCACTTTCCAGGTAAACCTGTTATGCCAGGCGTTTTGTCGCTTGAGGCAATGGCCCAGGCCGGTGGCGCTTTACTCTTAAATGCAGGTGAAGATCCCGAAAACAAATTGGTATTCTTCTCAGCTATCAATAACGTAAAATTCCGTAAACTTATCGAACCGGGTGACCAGATCATTTTTGAAATTGAACTACTTAAATTTCGCATGAGATCTGCTAAACTGAGAGGTCTTGGATTCGTCGATGGTAAATTGGTTGTTGAAGCGGATCTAATGGCCTCAATAGTTGATAGATAACTTATGACACCACGCATTCATTCAACTGCTATCATCAGTCCCGATAATGTTGTTATTGGAAAAAATGTAACAATCGGTCCTTATTCGATTATTGAAGAGAATGTGACGATTGGTGATGGATGTATCATTAAGGCTCACGCACTTGTTGGAGCTCGTACAACTCTGGGTAAAAATTGCCGTTTGTTCAATGGGGCTGTTGTGGGGGAGATTCCACAAGACCTCAAGTACGCAGACGAGAATACTGAAACCATCCTGGGTGATAATGTTACGGTCCGTGAATATTGCACCATTCATCGTGGAACCACAGATCGATGGAAAACTACGATAGGCAGTAATGTGCTGATCATGGCGTATTCACATATCGGTCATGATTGTATCATTGGGGATAATGTGATCATCGCTAATTCATGCAATATGGGTGGACACGTTGAAGTAGGTGATTTTGCTATTATTGGCGGTGCAGTTCCAATTCACCAATTTGTAAAGATAGGGCAGCACGCGTTTATTGCGGGGGGATTTAGAATTACCAAGGATGTACCCCCCTTTATTAGGGCTTCAAATACACCCCTGACTTACAATGGTTTGAATTCTGTGGGTCTCCATCGTCGGGGCTTCCCCAGTGAATCTATTAACCTTATCAAACGTGCGTATACCAAAATATATCGCAGCCATTTGAACGTGAGTCATGCTGTGAAGAATATTAAGGATACCATGAAGCTCACCCCGGAGATTCAAGAGATTCTTGAGTTCATTAAGGAAAGCTCACGCGGGATCATTAGAGGATAATCGGCTTGAGAAGGAAGAATCCTTCTTAATCGCATTATTTATGTCATCATCCATTTCCAAGTCCAGCATTTATACCCTCATCAGCCTACTGGCTGCGTCTTTTTTATATTCTGGAAATGATTTCCCTACCAGGGGAGAGCTCGATTCATTTAAAAAAGATCTAAGCAGAATCGCCATGATTTCCAATGTAGCAAATACGCAGGGGACTGACTATTACATTGGTGTTAGCTCGTCGTTTGCTGGGATGAATTCAGTAACTGAAGGTATCCAAATGTTACCAGCTTTACGTCTCAGCATCTATCCCAATCCGGGATATAACATTTGGGCACAATTTGCTTCACTCGCTAGCGATAAACCCACTTTCTCTGTCGGCACTGGGATCCAGGTCGCTTTTCAGGGTGAAAATCTCCGGAATGGTCAAGCACTCGGGGTCAGTTGGAATAAAATATATGGGGACGGCTACAACCAACGGGATATAAGTGTCCATGGGATGCTGACTCGTTTTTCAACTCGCCTGGATTTTGGTCTAATGGCTGTCTATGATATGCATCATGTCCTCATAGAGAGTGTGAGCAATTTTAAGAGTTATGATGAAACCATCCTCTCGATGATACCCTATATTAAGTGGACAGCAAATGAACCATTCCTGGTCTCAGCGAGTGTACCTGTTGCCGCAAACGGTGTGAGCATTCAGCTAGATTTTGAATATCTGCTAGGAAAAAGGAAATAGATGGCGAACGGCAGTAAATATCTTTCCATTTTGGGCTCTAGCGGAAGTATTGGGGTGAATGCCCTAAATGTTGTTCGTGATTTCCCAGATCACTTCAAGGTTCGCTACCTCTCTGCACACACTCAAACTGATCTCCTGATTTCCCAGGCTCAGGAATTTACTCCTGATGCAGTTGCAATTGGTGATGAAAGTCAGCGTGCGCACTTGAAACAAGCCCTCCCGGGTACTGAAGTATTAACCGGTCGATCCGGATTGTTGGAACTGGCATCCCGAGACAATGTGGATATCATGCTCAACGCCCTGGTAGGAAGCGCCGGGATGGAGCCTACGATCCGAAGTATTGAATCTAGTGTCAATATTGCCCTCTCAAACAAAGAGAGCCTGGTAATGGCGGGGGACCTTATCAATACACTCCTGGTGGAAAAGGGCGTCGACCTATACCCAGTTGATAGTGAGCATAGTGCCATCTGGCAATGTCTCGTTGGAGAAGCACCTGAGGATATCAATCGCTTAATCATCACTGGATCAGGTGGTCCTTTCAGGACCATTCCAAAAGAGAGTTTTAAAGACGTGACCGTAGCTCAAGCGCTAAAACATCCGAATTGGTCCATGGGCAGGAAGATCACCATCGATTCTGCTACCATGATGAATAAAGGCCTAGAGGTAATTGAAGCATTCTGGCTTTTTGATCTTCCTGCAGATAAGATCGATATTGTCATCCACCCCCAGAGCATTGTCCATTCAATGGTTGAATTTGTGGATGGATCAGTAAAAGCCCAAATGGGTTTACCCGATATGAAGATTCCGATTCAATACGCATTGAGTTACCCGAGGCACTTTCCACAAGCGTGGGAACAACTAGATCTGGCAGAAATCGGAACGCTTAGTTTCGAAAAACCAGATTATGAAAAATTCGTATGTCTCAAATTAGCTTTTGAGGCATTAAAGGGAGGTGGCAGCCTGCCCGTTGTTTTGAATGTGGCCAATGAAGAAGCTGTCTACCGGTTTCTCGATGGAAATATTCCCTTCACCGCAATCCCTGAACTGATAAGTAAAGCCATGAATGAGCATGATTTCCTTGAACACCCAAGCCTGGATGATATCTTAGCTTTGGAGCAATGGACAAAGTCATTTATACAAAGGAGTTAACAGAAGTTATATGAGTTTCTTCTCATTAGGTACATTATTTACCATTGCCGCGGCTGTATTTACGCTGGGCATTTTGATATTAGTCCATGAGTTAGGTCATTTTTTGGCTGCTCGTATGGTAGGTATTCGAGTTGATCAATTTTCCATAGGAATGCCACCCAGATTGTTGAGTTTTAGAAATAAATTTGATGGTCTCTGGTTAAAACTATTTATTCCATGGTTCCTCCAAAAAGCTGTCGATGCAGAAAGCGTTGAATATCGAATTCCACGCAAACATCCCAGAGCAGGTGATACAGAGTATGCTCTGAGCTGGACTCCCTTTGGTGGATATGTAAAGATGGCAGGAATGATTGACGAGTCTTTGGATGGAGAGATCAAGGGAGAACCCTGGGAATTTCAGAGTAAAAACCGCTGGCAGCAGCTCCTGGCTATCTCGGGTGGTGTGATTATGAATACAATTCTAGCATTCCTTATTTTTAGTGCCATTGTTTACACAGCAGGAACGGAAGAAGCTGTAGAGGGGACACACGTTGGTTCATTGGTGAGTACCGATGATAGACCAGTTTTCCCAGCAGAAGAAGCCGGCGTTAAAATTAATGATCAAATCATTGCAGTAAATGGACAATCAGTGACCGATTGGGAAGATTTGACTGGTATTGTCCATGAACTCCCTGGGGAATTGATTCACTTGGAATGGATGAGCGGAGGTGCTCACCTCTCTGATTCACTGCTTGTTGTAAAAGAAAATGTGCCAACTGCCGATGGCAATGTCGATGTCGGCATGATCGGTATTGGAAGAGTTACAGAGCACGTTGACCTGGGCTTGATAGCTTCTCTGCAATATGGTGCTCGCAGTACCTATATGTTTGGAACACTGATGGCTCGAGGCTTCTGGTCAATGATCACAGGGGAAACTTCCATGGATCAGGTTGGCGGTCCCGTCATGATAGCCAAGATGGCAGGGGAGATGGCTCGTCGTGGCTGGCTGGACATTTTCTACTTCATGGCTATTATTAGCATCAATCTGGCATTTATAAATATTTTACCCATTCCCGGTCTAGATGGTGGACACTTTCTAATTATCAGCATTGAGGGCATTATTCGGAGACCACTCCCCTTGAATGTAAAAATGATTATTCAGCAAGTTGGGATGATGTTCCTATTGGGTTTGATCATCTTTATAACCGTTCAGGATATTGCCCGGTTATAGCTTAAACTAATGGTCTAACAATGCCCGCTAATTCAAACAAAATTAAGCTATTAACATACTTAAGATATTCACTTGAGTTTGTGTTGTTGTCCATATTCAATATCATTCTATTTGTCCTTCCATGGGCTCTCTCCTGGCGTTTGGGCAGGGGCTTAGGCTGGTTATCATATCATTTCCTTCCCAAAAGAAAGTCCACAGTCTTAAGAAATATTCATCGCGCATTTCCTGATCTTAAGGAAGCTGAATATGAAAAATTGATCAAGGGATGTTACCAGCATTGGGGAGAAGGATTTATATCGACTCTGAAGCTATGGATGCTTCGACAGAAAAAGGTCAGATCCATTGTTGAAGCGGAGGGCGTGGATGAATACGTCGAGGAAGCCCAGAGATTGAACGAACCCATCCTCTATTTCACTGGTCATTTTGGATCCTGGGAGATGGCTGGTCGCTATGTAGGCGGGATTGGACCTGGGGCTGCTTCCATCTATCGCATTCAAAATAACCCGATGGTGAATTGGTTCTTAACCTGGATTCGAGAGTTTCATCAATTAAAACTGATTAATTCCTGGTCAGGTATGCCAGCCTTCGAAGATGCCTTACAGCGTTACGGGGGCTTAGCCGTTGTTGGCGATCAGTTCAAGGGAGCGAAAGGGATACAGATAAATTTCTTTGGGATCTCTTCCTCCACACCTAAAGGAGCCGCGGTTATCACATATAGAGTGAAACCTAGACTCGTATTTTTAGCCTGTACACAGCACAGGGGAAAATATAAAATTAAAATGGTAGACGTTCCTTATGAGCTGCCGGAAAAATTAACAAACACATGGGTTCAGAACCTTACTCAGGAGCTTACTGACAGATTAGAAACTGAGATCAGGAAGTACCCGGAACAGTACTTCTGGTTTCACAAGCGCTGGCGAGATCTTGATCGAGAAGAAGCGAGAGTTTCTAAAAAATCGTGAAAGTCATAGATCTAATAAATTATAATGGAGATCTGTCAAACTCTGCTAAAGCTATGATACTCAGTGCTTTAGAGCGAGATCAGGTTCTGGTATATCCCACTGATACTCTCTATGGTCTTGGTGTTGACGCTTGCTCCCAACAAGCGGTCGACAAACTGTATCTTCTCAAGGAACGGGAAGATTCTCCAATATCTGTTCTCGTGCAATCCACAGACCTCCTCATTGAAATGGCTGAGGGACTTAGTTCCAAAGCTCGGGAGTTAATTCAAACTTTTTTACCCGGAGCAATGACTGTGATCTGCAGGAGTAACTATCCTTTTACTTCCAAGCTATACTCCAAGAATGGGACCATCGGCTTCAGAGTTCCCAGTGATACGATTTCCCGAATGATTCCAGAAATTCTGGGACGCCCAGTGACCACGACGAGTGTGAACCCCATGGGTCAAACACCGGCGAATTCTCTGTCTCAAGTGAGAAATTATTATGGAGATGAGCTTTCCCTTATGCTGGACATAGGCCCAATGGATAATTCACTGGGCAGTACTGTCGTTGATCTGACAAGCCAGCCATTTAAGATTCTTCGCGAGGGTGAAATATCTCGCCAATCATTGCAGGATTTCCTAAACTAAGAGCGTATGTATCTTCGAATATTAAAGTTGGTCAGGCCTTATTGGGCATACATCACAGCGGGCATGGGATTTTCTGTTGTCAATGTGATCTTTCACTCGCTGACGCTCTGGCTTTCCGCCTCTTTCATCACCACGATATTTTCTTCACCGGAAGAAGTGGTAAGCAGTCCTATAGATCAAATGGCTCAGGGTGCTGATCTTAACGAGCGTCTCAAGCAATTTACCAGTGAGTATTTCTTTTCAGGATCCCAATTGGACGCCCTGGCTACACTAGGTGTGGTTATTCTGGTGAGTTATCTGATCAAATCAATTGCCTATTATGGAAATGCCTTATTTACCGGATATGTCCAGGCAAAAGTTGTTCAGGATCTAAGAGCACGACTCTATCAGCATTTTTTAGCACAGCCATTAAGCTTTTTCCAGTCAAGACGAAGTGGTGATTTAATCTCATTGGTAATGAACGATGTTTTAAAGGTGAATCAAGCCCTGGCGACCACTTTTCATCCATTGGTAATTGAGCCTTTGTACTTGGTCACCTATATGAGCCTGCTCTTTATTATTAATTGGAAATTAACGCTTATCTCCATTCTGGTAATACCCCTGACCTCCTTATTCATCTTTGTGATCAGCAAAAGTATTCGCAGAAAGGTCATTCGAGTTCAGACCCAGCTTGGGGAGATCACATCGCGCTTTTCTGAGTTGATTCTTGGTATACGGATTATCAAAGCCTTTGTGAATGAGGATAAGGAAAAGAATCGCTTTGGCGGAGAGGCTCAAAAATTATATCGACTCATGTTTCGTCAGATCAAACTACAGTCATTATCACTGCCGGTGACAGAAATGCTGGGAGTATCCATGGCTGTATTACTCCTCTGGCTAGGCGGAGTTCAAGTTCTTGAATATCACACCATTAGCAGTTCAGATTTTCTTAGATTCATTGTGATTCTTTTCGCTACTTATCAGCCAATCCGGAATTTAGCGAAGGTGAATATCAATATTCAAAACGGTGTGGCCGCAGGTGAACGTGTCTTTGCTTTGCTTGATATTGAACCTGCCATCAAAGATGAAAGTGATAGTTCAGAGCTCGGTGAATTTGGAAAAGAAATTCGCTTTGATGCTGTAACATTTGGCTACGAGTCCTCCGAGATCCACGCCGTGAAGAATTTGGACACTGTAATTAAAAAAGGTGAAGTGGTTGCCCTGGTTGGTCCAAGTGGTGCAGGGAAGACAACGGTAGTAGACTTGATCCCGCGTTTCCATGATATTACCAGCGGTACTATCAGTATTGATGGACACAATATTCGAAAGCTCACCCGAGCAAGTATTCGTAAGCAGATTGGTATTGTATCTCAGGAGACGATCCTCTTTAATGATACGGTGTTCAATAATATCAATTACGGAATGGATTGTACTCAGGAACAGGTTGAGGAAGCGGCGAGAGGTGCCAACGCTCATGAGTTTATCCTCGGGCTGGAGGATCAGTACTCAACAATGCTGGGTGAACATGGTACAAGACTATCAGGTGGTCAAAGACAGAGAATTGCCATTGCCAGAGCCCTGTTAAAAGATCCGGCCATATTAATCCTTGATGAAGCGACCTCTGCTTTGGATACAGAGTCAGAGAAGGCTGTTCAATCCGCCATTGAGAGATTGATGAAGGGTCGAACAGTGATTGTGATCGCTCATCGGCTATCGACAATCCTAAATGCTGATAAGATCCTTGTTATGGACAAAGGGGAGATTGTGGAGCAGGGTGACCATGCCAGTCTGAGCACGGCTGGTGGTCTATATGAGAAACTTTACCGGCTGCAGTTTGCCGAAAAAAATGCATAGAATATTATAAAATATTTTTAATGGGGAATTTGATGCGATTATTGTTTTCATTATTGATGATCATTTGTATTCCGATTTTTTCCCACTCCCAACTTTCGCATAATTCAACTTGGGAACAATCCCTAATTCGAACAAGTTGGATTAGGCATTTTGGTTTAATCCCGTTCCCAATAAACACTGTTCCAGTACAACTAGTGACGGATGCCATGGGAAATGCTTATGTCGCAAATAGAAGTAAAAACCCCAGCGGTAACTACGATATTATTACAATTAAATACGCTCCGGATGGGCAAGAACTCTGGGTGACAAGCTATGATGGAACTGCTTTGGGAAATGACGTTCCCAAAGCAGTGGCTGTTGATGGAGTTGGAAATGTTTTTGTCACGGGAGGTAGTGTTGGATTGGAAGGAAATACAGACCAAGCGACCATAAAGTACGATTCTACTGGGAGAGAAGTCTGGGTGGTTAGATACAATGGTCCCGGAAACGGACACGAGTGGGCGGATGGCTTAGCGGTAGATAAGATTGGAAATGTATTTGTGACAGGTGGTAGCGTTGGGATGGATGGGGAATTGGATTGGGTTACAATTAAATATTCGACTGATGGGGATGAACTGTGGAAGGTTTACTCTAACGGGACTGAGGGAAGTGAAGATATACCTCGTGCTTTAGCCTTGGATGTAGAGGGTAATGTGTATGTATCTGGTCATATTGACGGCTTATTTTGCACTATTAAATACTATAGTGATGGAACACAAGCCTGGTTATCAAACTACAATGGATCAGGATCTGTTAAAGCAATTGTCGTAGATTCGAGTGGATATGTATATATGATGGCTCGGTATGGAAGTGTACCAAATGCTGATTACTTTACCATTAAATATTCGCAAGATGGTAGTCAAGAATGGGCATCTCGGTTTAACGGACCTGAAAATTCTGATGATCATCCTAGTTCTTTCGCAGTAGACTCAAGAGGCAATGTCTTCGTTACAGGGATGAGCTGGGTGCGAGGAATTGGGAACACCTACACTACAATTAAGTACACACCTACTGGGACAGAAGATTGGATTGCACAGTACCATGGGCCGTCGGTTGGGGGGAATGAAGCTTTGAGCATGGCGGTGGATGATGAGGGTTGTGCATATATTACAGGATATGATGACACTTCTAGAATGACAACCATTAAATATTCTACCAATGGTATGGTAAGCTGGATTTCCAATTATCGAGCTCCAGGGAGCAAACAAAGTAAGGGATACTCTTTAGCAATCGATGATTTCGGAGACATATTGGTTACTGGAGTTTCGCGTTACGAGGATTTTGATATAACTACAACCATTAAGTACACTCAGGCAGGTGACCCAGTGTCCACCAAACCTGAATCAATGCCAAAGCAGTTCCACCTTGAGCAAAACTATCCCAATCCATTCAATCCCTCCACAAGAATTAAGATTAATATTCCCGTTGCAGGTAGATACAAATTACTTGTATATAATATTTTGGGTGAAACGGTATCCACTTTAGTTAATGGATATCAAGATGCTGGCGTGTATACAATAGATTTTGATGGGTCGCAGTTATCATCCGGATTATACTTTTATAATATTAGCGGAAGTAATGTCAATATCACAAGGAAAATGATGTTGCTGAAGTAGATTTATTTAGCAATAACCTTTATTAAGCCCTTTGTCTAATAATGATGAATGGCTTTATTAAAAAAATGCCAAGTTCATTCGATCATAAAATTATCAATTATTAAAATATCAGCAGGGCGATGTCCGACGAGCCTACATCTCTCGTCAGCACACTCATGTGTTCCTTCCGTCCAGCTATTGGATATACTTCGGCTGTGGTTTGTAGCGGCGAAGTTCCAATTTCAAGTCTCCAGTTTTTCTCCAAACGTCCAAAAATCATTTAATAAATAATTCAAAATTGAGGCAAAGAAGATGGCGATTAAATTCGCCACGATGTAGTAAAGTCCCGTGTAGTGTGTCAACAGGAGGAGAATGATCCAGTTTAGGGCACCCGCAACCCAGCTCACTAGCGTAAATCGCAATAATCCGGCCCTAATTGCCCCATAGCCTTTCATTGGGCGGTCTGCCCAGGTATAACGTCGATTCCAGATAAAGTTATTAAATATGGCGATCTGAATGGCGATTAGAGAAGCGATGGCGATGGGTAGAAACAAATATTCTATGGCGGCGTACAAAACACCACTATTGACCACGATACCCGAGATTCCTACCAATGTAAATGTGATGAAACGTCTAGGATGCTTGAAGTGCATGGTTCAATTTAGCATTTGCTTTTATAATGAGTAGACAAAAAGCTTGAGTATATTGGAGAATGGGAATAGCTTCTAAAATGATGAGAATCTTTATAAAAATAGTAGTGCTCATCTACGTAAGCATGGGCCCTAACATCTATGCTCAAGCCTATTCCTTTAAAGTAAAATATGGGATGATCTATGCAGGTACTGCAGAATTGATCTACAATTTGGAGCAGGGGATACTCGTAGGCGAATTGACCACAAACTCTTCTCCATGGCTTGCAAATCTATGGATTCTAGCGGATTCGATAAAAAGCACTTACAATTTAGAGAGTGGATTGCTGGAAGAGCATATCAAGGCAATTCATGAAGGCTCCTATCATAGAAATTATTCTGTAGAATTTGCAGACAGCAATCGTGTATTGGTCAACGGCAAAGAAGAAGTTGTTCCAGAGAGTGGATTAAGGGATGTCCCCAGTTTATTGTATGATCTTTCCAAGTATGATTTCCGTGATGGTGAGATATTGGAAATTCCCCTATGGGACGGTCGTTCTTATGGAATTTTGAGCCTTCGAGTTGAGAAGGTTGGGAAACCTTCGCTTTTTCACCCCCTTTCCTCTCCTGGCTGGAAGCTGACCCCATTAAACAGTAGCCGAAAATCCAGGGAAAATCGCATTCAATTAGCCCTGCTACTATCCAAGTCTGTGCCCCACATTCCCTTGCGGATAGAGATTGATACAAAATACGGCTATATCGTCATGCGATTAGAGGAGCCCTAATATTGTTGAATTAGGTTTTACTCCAAGGAAAAGGATGTTATCTTTCCATACTATTCTATGTTTCGAAAGTCAAGCAAGACGGGATAAATCATGAAACGCATAATGCTATTTTTGTTATTACCTATTTTCCTATTTCCGCAGGTCTATGTTCTGGAAGTGAAAGGGACAATAGATATGGGACTGGCCTATTTCTTCGAACGCCAGATCCCTCAATTGAGTCGCGAAGGTGGCGATGTTATCATCCTTGATATCGATACTTTTGGTGGCCGGGTGGATGCCGCGACCATGATGAAAAACGCCTTATTGAATTCGGAAATACCCACCATTGCATTCATTAATACTAAAGCCATATCTGCAGGATCATTGATATCCCTTGCCTGCGACACTATTGTGATGCGTTCTGGTGCGACCATGGGAGCGACTACAGTGGTGGATGTTCAAAGTCAGAAGGCTGGTGAAAAGGCTCAATCCTACATGCGGGAAGAGATGGCAGCTACGGCAGAATCAAAGGGTCGCAATCCTCATATTGCCATGGCCATGGTTGATGAAAGTATAGATATTGATACTCTGCTGATCTCTGAGGGTGACACACTATTTCTGGATGATGTTGAAGGTGCCATGCCGGGCAAACTACTTACCCTCAGAACATCGACAGCCCTGAAATACGGGATGGCAGATTACCAGATGAATTCCTTGGATGAGATTCTCGAGCATTTTGGGTATTCCCAGAACGACGTAGTAAAGGTTAAACCTACCTGGTCAGAGGTTGTGGTGCGTTTTTTGACCGACCCAATTGTGAGTTCATTGCTTATGACCATTGGCTTCCTCGGCTTGATATTCGAGATTCAAAGTCCGGGTTGGGGGATACCGGGTACTGTTGGCTTGATTGCTCTGGCATTATTCTTCTCCACTTCACTGATTGCCGATCTTGCAAGCATAATGGAAATTCTCTTTTTGGTAGGTGGACTTGTCCTTCTTGGGATCGAAGCTTTTGTGATACCCGGGTTCGGAGTGGTAGGCATCCTGGGTATAATTCTCATGATTTATGCCATGTTTACCATGCTCCTTCCTGCGGCACCAACGGCTGCTGACATTAATTCCGCGCTATGGGGCTTAAGTATTGCCGTAGTTGGGGGCATTGTTGGCTTTTGGTTTATGATCAAACGGATGCTGACCTCAAAGGCTTGGCAAAAGATCAGCTTAAAAACCAGTGAAACAAAAACGGAAGGTTATAGTGGAAGTATTGGTCTGGAGGACTATGTGGGGAAAACTGGTGTGGCATTGACCATGCTTCGTCCTGCAGGTACCGCTCTTATTGAAGGAAAACGAATAGACGTGGTTACCACAGGAGATTTTATTGAAAAAGACACTGAGATCGTGATTCGCCGGATAGACGGGAATCGCATCGTCGTAGATAAGAAAGATTAATTTTAATAAACTGGAGGAATTGTGGAAGCACTACCTTTGATGTTCATCCTGGTTGGCCTCGTCGCCTTCCTTGTACTATTTACTTACTTTATACCCATCGGATTGTGGATCAGCGCGGCGGCAGCCCAGGTTTATGTTGGATTGCTGACGCTCATTGGTATGCGTTTAAGAAGGATACCACCACCACTGATTATCAACTCACTTGTTAGTGCTCGAAAGGCTGGGCTGGGCTTAGATACGAATGTCCTTGAAGCCCACTACCTGGCAGGTGGTGATGTGAACAAGGTTGTATTAGCACTGATTGCCGCTGATAAAGCTAATATTCCTCTGGAATTTCAACGAGCCGCTGCCATCGATCTTGCTGGTCGTGATGTTCTTGATGCCGTGAAGATGAGTGTTAATCCGCGCGTTATCGAAACGCCCAAGGTGTCCGCCATTGCTAAAGATGGTATACAGTTATTCTCAATTGCTAAAGTAACTGTCCGGGCAAATATTGATCGCCTTATTGGTGGTGCCGGTGAAGAGACGGTGCTCGCCAGGGTAGGAGAGGGGATTGTTAGCTCAATCGGTTCTTCAAAATCTCACAAAGAAGTGCTTGAGAATCCGGACATCATCTCTAAAAATGTACTGGCCAAGGGTTTGGATGCGGGAACCGCATTTGAAATTCTTTCCATCGATATTGCAGATGTAGATGTCGGTAAAAATATTGGTGCTACGTTGCAGATGGATCAGGCTGATGCTGATAAGAACATCGCCCAGGCTGTTGCTGAAAAACGCCGCGCCATGGCTGTTGCCGAAGAACAGGAAATGAAGGCCAGGACACAAGAAATGCGTGCAAAGGTTGTGGAAGCGGAATCTGAAGTACCCAGAGCCATGGCTCAAGCTTTCCGCGAAGGGAATCTGGGAATTCTGGATTATTACAGAATGGAGAACATCCAAGCAGATACCTCCATGCGTCAGAATATCTCAGGTCCTGACAAACCAGAGAAGAAATAGGATTCTTTGATGGAAAATATTGGTCCAGTCGTCCTTTTTCTGCTTTACATGGTGATCTCTGCCTGGGCAAAGCAGAGAAAGCGACGGATGACTAATTCTGAGAAAACTGAATCACCGGCTGACCAGAAGGAAAGTGCCTGGCAGCCTCGCTCAAAGGTTCAGAGCATCTTTGATCAAATAAAGAAGGAATTATTTGAAGAAGCAGAACCGGAGCTCCCACCATTAGAATTTCAGGAGTTCGAATCCCAGCTCGATGAAGTCATGGAAGGTCCAGAAGAGGTGCAAGCAGGGCCAGTATTTGTTGAGGGGGAGCGTGCCATTCACGCAGATGTGACATCGAAAAAAGCTAAATTAGACTCTTTTTATGATGAGGACAGGGATACATCTCTTTCTGGCATATTAAAGAGCTACAATACTATTCAGCAAGGAATCCTACTTCGTGAGATACTTGGTAAGCCAAGGGCGATGCAGGACAAGAGTGAATGGTTTCATAACGGATAGATTCGATCCGATTTACAAGAAAAAGGCTGAGAGTAGAGTGATCTCAGCCTTTTTTATTTGTTCAATGACTAAAAGCGAGGAATTATTATTCTTCCTCGTCTGCTTTTAATTCACTTGTCTCTGCCTGATTTTCTTTTTCAGCCTCTTCTTCAGCTCTTTCATCATCATCTTTACGAGCAACTAAATCCTGTTTGTCTTTATGCATGGTGAGCACTGTGAATGAAGTAGCAAACCCTGTGGCAAGTGTTGCCAGGGCATAAGCAGGAACTGCCAGGTAGGCCAGGAGAGAGGTAAATCCAACCAGCACACCACTAATGGCCTGAGTTATTGTTGGAGAACTTGCGACATGAGCCGTTACGCATCCTCCACAGCCACCACTCCCGGAACCACAAGCGCCACAGCCGGCAGCAGCGTCACAAAAAGGAATAAGACAAGAGGGTAGCTCATAATAGGTGGGTAGGAAATTGAAGTTACCAAAAAGATCCAGACCAACCTGCTTAATGGCAATATAGGTTTCTCCCATGATCCCTGCATGACCAAACACCATATCGATCAACTTGAAGGCGGACAGGATGAAAACATAGAAAATGTGATACCCAAAAAATGCCAGGGCTGCTACAATTAAGGTATAACTAATCAACCTGGCGGGTTGGTTCCATAGCAAGGTATATGAACCGAACATCGATCCCATGGTGTCTTCTTCTGCACAGGCGACAATACTGGGAGACATGAATAATCCAGTTACCAGAGCAAGCAGGGAGTAGACAAGGAAAAGAGTGGTGGGTAAAAAGATCACAAAAAGAAATCCAAATAGCAGGATATCTAGCACTGGCCATTGGGCCAGCCATCCAAAAATCCCAGCGAGGATAACAAAAAAGCTAATGGTTATCGCGATAGATATGGGACCAAAAAAGACAGGGAACCAATTTTTAAAAGCCCAATTCCAACCATCTTTTGATGAATAGAAGAGATTTCCCTTATATTCCTTAATTGTAATTTTGGCAACTGCCGTCGCACCTAATCCTATGGCAATGGCAGAAAAGACATATGCCAGCACCATGAAAACTTTTGCGATACCTGTGCTAACAACGCACATGATACAGCTAGGCATGAGGTGGAAATCATTCCATATACTGCCAAATGAATAGCCTTCAGCGAGAAGGGCAAGATAGGTCATCGAAAGATATGCAACATATGCCGCCAGCAATGCTTCAAGCATGACGAGTGTTCTTCGTCCGAGTGCTAGTCTAGGTGCCCTGAAAAGATCCTTGAAAGTAAAGTATAACTGAGTTTCAAGCATTGTGATTCTCCGAGATTTTAAATTGATACTATGTAGAAAGTTTACATTTCCTTGCGAACCCAATCCACCCAAACTGGTAGACTGGTCTGCTCCTGAATTTCTTTGGCGTAAGCAGTGGCAGCAGTTTGCTCCTTGAAATTCCCAACCCGTAATCGAAAATAAACTTCATCCTTGTCCTTAAAGAAGGCTCGTTGGATGTAACTATCGATACCGTACGTATTCAAAAGTTCGTCAGAAGCAGATTGTGCTTCCTCCAGAGAGGGCCAGGATGATACCTGGATGGTGAAGGTTTTGGTTGCCAGAGGGATGAGATTCCCTCTGCTCAGGGTAGGAGTTGCGCGTTTTTTTGTTGGCGTAGCCTTGCGTTTAACCGGAGCTTTCTTTGCATCAGGAGAAACGATCTTGGCCAAATATCTACGCTGGTCACCCTGATCAGTGAGCGAGCTCACATCCTGAGTATCAGAAACAGTGGTATCCCCGTTATAGCCCGATTCGACCAAATGTTGAGGGATCTCAGTGCTGAAAGAGGTGCTATCTCCAACCCTGACAGCCTCATAACTATATTTTGTTTCTTCCACTTCACCGTTTATGGTTCGGCGAACAAGAATTTCGTATCCACCTGGTACATCCGGTACAAAAGAAACAAGGGAAACCGTATCAGAAGGTAAAAAACCACTCAACTTGCTTGTGTCAGGAAGCTGAGAAAAGACCCAACTGATACTTTGAACATCTGTTGTATCTTCTACCTGGAGGGTGAGATATTCACCGACATTGATCTCCTCGCTCCCAAACCAGGAATTCCATATACTGCAACCGCTAATTGCTGCAATTAACAAAATACTTACAGCGATTCGGCTAGTGTTCGAGCGTTGAGTCATTTCTGCCTCCTGATACAGACTAGTAATTAGAGATTAGAGGCGATAATTTCAGCCTCACTGAAGAAAAATGCAATCTCTTTCTCAGCATTTTCATCAGAGTCTGACCCATGTACAGCGTTTCTACCCTTATTCTCAGCATATAGTTTTCTGATTGTTCCATCGGCAGCTTCTGCGGGGTCTGTAGCACCGATTGTGTCGCGCCAGGATTGTACGGCATTCTCTTTTTCCAGAGCCATGACGAAAGTTGGTCCTGAAGACATAAATTCAACCAATTCACCATAAAATGGTCGTTCACGATGTACGGCGTAAAAAGATTGAGCCTGAGCTCCAGTGATCAGTGTCAGGCGTCCTGCCTTGATCTGGAACCCTGCTTGCAGGGTGGCGTCAATTACTTTACCCATTTTACCAGAGCCCACGGCATCTGGTTTGATCATTGCGAATGTTTTGTTACCCAATTTGTTTAACTCCTTGATTATAAACATTTTAGCTATTTAATACTTGTTCCATGAGCTCCCCAATACCGGCGGGGCTTTCTGTGACAGCAATTCCCGCAGCTTTCAGTGCAGTAATCTTATCAGCTGCAGTGCCTTTTCCACCTGAAATAATGGCACCAGCATGACCCATCCTCCTACCGGGAGGTGCGGTCGTACCGGCAATAAATGCCACAATTGGTTTGTTAAAGTTATCCTGTGCCCAGGCTGCGGCCTCTTCCTCAGCGGTTCCTCCGATCTCTCCGATCATGACAACGGCATCTGTTCCACTGTCTTCATTGAACAGTTTTAGCAGATCGATGAAGTTGGAGCCGATAATAGGATCACCACCAATACCGATACAGGTTGACTGCCCAATACCTCGTGAACTCAGCTGATGAACTGCTTCATAGGTCAAAGTTCCACTACGAGAGATAACGCCAACGCTTCCTTGCTGGTGAATAAATCCAGGCATAATCCCAATCTTGCCAGCCCCAGGTGATATTACACCAGGACAATTTGGACCCACCAGTCGGGTTTTTTTGCCAGCCATATAGGCATGGACTTTTACCATGTCTGCCGTGGGAATACCCTCAGTGATGCAAATGACCAGATCAAGATCAGCATCCACTGCTTCCATGATGGCATCAGCTGCGAAAGGTGGGGGAACAAAAATAACTGATGTGTTCGCACCTGCCATATCTCGAGCTTCACAAACTGTGTTGAAGATCGGTACACCAGTATCTGTTTTTTGGCCACCTTTTCCAGGGGTAACACCAGCAACAACCTTGGTCCCGTATTCCAGCATTTGAGCAGTATGAAAGGAGCCTTCGCTTCCCGTAATTCCCTGAACCACCAGTTTTGTATCGTTATTTACTAGAATCATAAGACTACTCCTTGATGGCTGCTGTGACTTTTTCAGCAGCTTCCGCCAAACCCTTGGCTACAATAAAATCTATATCTGAATCAGCTAAAATCTTAGCTCCCTCTTTTGCATTTGTCCCAGCGAGTCTCACGACAATTGGCACATCGACCTGAACCATTTCCAGAGCCAGGATGATTCCCATGGCAACTCGATCACAACGCACGATTCCACCAAAAATATTGATGAGCACTGCCTTAACATTTTCATCACTCATGATGATGCGGAATCCATTGGCTACTGTTTCAGGATTCGCCACACCACCAACATCCAGAAAATTGGCAGGTTCACCACCATACAGCTTGATGATATCCATGGTACCCATGGCCAAACCTGCACCATTTACCATGCAGCCCACATTACCATCCAGTTTGATGTAGTTTAGATTGTATTTGGAGGCTTCGACCTCTGATGGTTCTTCCTCACTCAGATCGCGGAATGCCAGGATATCAGCATGCCGGAAAAGGGCATTGTCATCAAAATTCATTTTGGCATCCAAAGCCATGACATCCCCAGAACCTGTCACAACCAGTGGATTGATCTCCACCAGAGAGGCATCTGAAGAACTAAATGCCTTCCACAGGGCGAACATGAATTTTAATCCCTGTTTAACTTGCACACCTTCAAGTTCTAGGGCATAGGCAAGTTTTCTGGCCTGGAAGCTTTGTAGACCCATACCCGGATCAATCCATTCTTTGATGATCTTCTCAGGTGTCTCAGCAGCGACTTTTTCAATTTCCATACCGCCTTCTGTGGAGACCATGAAAACGAATCTGCCACTTTCCCTGTCCAGAACGATACCCATATACAGCTCACGGGCAATGTCTATCCCTTCTTCGACAAGCAGCCTGGCGACTTTCTTGCCAGCCGGTCCTGTCTGATGGGTGACTAATGTTTTACCAAGTATATCTTCTGCATGAAGGGAAACTTCATCTAGACTCTTGGCAATTTTTACGCCACCAGCCTTTCCGCGACCCCCGGCATGAATTTGAGCCTTGACTACAAAAATGTTTGAGTCAAGGGATTTTGCGACCTCCAGAGCTTCCTCAATAGAAAATGCGACGCCGCCCCTGGGAACGGGAACATCATATTTCCGGAAGATCTCCTTCGCCTGATACTCATGAATATTCATGTATTATTTCCTTTTTTTCTTTTAATAATTTTGGGTCCTGAATTGTTTTAAATACTTGAGCTCATGCTTTAATTATTGTGCCCAACTTACCACTGGCATCCCGTTTAATACTATCAATGCTTGTGATAATGACCCGTTTGCCCCCGTTTTCCAGAAAACGAATGCTGGCTTCAATTTTGGGCCCCATATTTCCTGGAGGAAAATGACCTTCTGCCATGTATTGCTTGATGGTGGCGAGATCAATATTTGAAAGTCGTATTTCGTTTTCTTTGCCAAAGTTCAAAGCTACCTGTTCAACATCGGTAAAAATGTACAAATACTCAGCGCCAATCTGATTTGCCAATAATGCGGAAGCCTTGTCCTTATCAATAACAGCATCAAGACCTTCAAGATCACCATCAATGTCCCTGAATGCCGGAACACCGCCTCCGCCCACAGCGATGACAATATGTCCCAATTCGATCAGCTGACTGATAACTTTGGAATTAATAATATCTATGGGTTCTGGTGAAGGTACGACGCGACGCCATTGACCATTGTCCAGTGCTTTTATATGCCAGCCAAACTGTTTGGCTTTTGTCTTGGCCACTTCCTCGGGCATTGCTGCACCGATATATTTGCTTGGATTTTGGATGGAAGGGTCGTTCTCATTGACCAAAACTTGTGAAATAAGCGTTACTACATGACGATCAATACCTTCATCTCTAAGACGATTGATGAGCGATTGCTCGATCATGTATCCCATGCCGCCCTCCGTATCAGCGACATTAATGCCAAGAGGAAGATATGGGACCGAACCAGCTAATTCTTCTGTGCGTAGTGCAGCATTCCCAACCTGGGGTCCGTTCCCATGGGTGATAACTGGAATAATCCCCTGATTTAGTAAATCAATCACAGCATCCAGGCTCTGTCGAGTCTGTATGAATTGGTTGGCTATTGAGTCAACCTTGTCAGCTGGTGAGATTGCGTTTCCACCTAAAGCGACAACTGCTTTTTGCACTGGTTTCTCCTCTATCAATTCAAGCAAAGTAATGTATTTGTGCAGGCTCAAAACTCAACTCAAATCAATTTGATTGAGCTATTTTTTAGGTGGGTCTAAAGGGGGAAAAGTGAAGGCTCAGTCCTGGATTGTTTCTTCCGCTTCATCCTCGAATCGGTAATCAGGGATACCTTGGTTAACTTCATAATCTTTAAACTGAATGCTGATAGACCCATCCAGCCACTCATCTGTCATACGAGCGTTAAACGCTTTCATTTCATTGGGCTTTTTACCCAGACGTTGAATATTCTGAAAATCTGGTGGGAATTTCATTTTTATCTCAGTTGAAACAGGAAGGGAGATACCGTTTTGCTCCTCATAGATAGATTCCAAATTAAAAAATCTTTGATCCTCGTGAATGGCCCATGCTTGATATATGCTCCCTGACTCCTTGTCGATATAAAACCCCAACTCGCCGGCTCGGCCCATGAATGTATCCTGGAGCATAACCTCAAATACTGGTTTTCCGTTTAGACTCGTGTCCGCCACTATTTGAAGCGAGAGTGAATCTTTCAGAAATGTAAAAAATGGTTGGATCCCCTGTTTAGGTACAATAGCAAAACCTTTCACCTCGACCTTGCTTTTATCCGGGGCTTTATAGAGATAGTGAATCTTTCGAGAGGGCATCCTGAAACCTGGAATTTTTATAGCAAGCCTGATATCGACTTCATAGTCTTCAATTTGAGACCAGCTTTTCACCATAAGTTGATGCAGTTCTTCACTCGACGGTAGCTCCTTTGCCGGTGCAGTGAAGGGAAAAAGGAATAGTAGAATGAGTAGCGGTAGTCTTGAATGGATCACGAAAGGATATCCTTTCTACGAAAAATGAGATAAGCTGTACCTAAGAATAATACCAGGTTGGAAACGATCAGCCCCAAGCCCCTGAAAAGATCAGCCCAGGGAATGGGATCGTAGAAAGCCATTTCCCAATTTGTAAAATAACTGGTGAACATGTATGGTTGCACAGCGCCAAAAACCTCTAGAGGCAAGTTAGATATCATCAGACCAAATATAATTAAGGCCATGGTGCCAATGACCGGCCCAATGGCATTCCGTACCATGGTGGAGAAAAATATGGCAATGGCACTAACCAGAGCCATGTTCATAAAGGAGAAGCCATAGGCGATGAAAAATCTACGCAAGGCATCTCCGCCTTCAAGAATCAGGATCCCATCATGAAAAACAAGCATATCTCCACCACCGTGCCAGATCAAACCCAGACCAAGAGTCAACAGTCCAAAGTAAATGACAAAGAGAAAGGTGTAGATCATGGTAGCCAGAGTCTTTGATATAAAGATGCTTAATCGGGATATGGGGCGGGTAGCGTAGACCCTGAAAGTCCCATTGGCCTGTTCACCGGCAAAAATATCTCCACCAACCAGAGCGATAAGGAAAGGGATATGAACCCAGAAAAAATTCATGATAAAATAGGCAGCTGTGAAACCATTTGTGGGAGAGCCTTCAACAAAGAACATCTCTGAAACTGAACTCTCGATCTGTGCCTGAATGTGAGTTGTTCCCATACCGTATCCCCAGAGTATCAAGGGGACAATGGCGGTAAACAGGACAACACCTATGTAGGATCTGATCAATGAAAAGATCTTAAATAATTCATTCTGTGTAAGCTTTAGTAGTATCATTGCTTTCCCATGAGTGATAAAAAGAAATTCTCTAGTCTATTCCTTTGGGAAATTGAAAAGATTCCGATCCCTTTTGCTGACAGATCCTGAATGAGTTCTGGAATGTTGTCGTAGAGTATTTCAATACTTATGGCGTTGGCCAGAGGCTTACAGTTGGTGACAAGTGAGGATTTTTCTAAATATCTTAAGGCCGCTTCAGAATCTCTTACCTCCAATTCAACCGTCACATCTTCCATCTCATTAAAAATTGTATTCATCGAACCCTGGGCTGCCAATTTACCATTAAAAATGAGAGCGATATCGGAACAGATCAGCTCCACCTCATGCAGCAGATGAGAGGACAGAAAAATGGTAACCTTCTGCTCCCTAGCGATCCTGAGAATAAAATCCCTGATCTCATGCATACCCTGTGGATCTAATCCGGTGGTAGGTTCATCGAGAACCAGCAATTTTGGCTCTGGCAGAAGGGCTTGAGCGAGACCCAGTCGTTGTTTCATGCCCTGGGAGAATGTTTTGACCTTGTCTCCGCGTCTCTCATAAAGACCCAATAGATCAAGAAGACCATTGATTCTATCCTTTTGCTCATGGCCGGTGAGTCTCCCCAATATCTTCATGTTTTGGAAGGCACTTAGATTCTTATAGAAATCAGCACGGTCTACTAGTGTACTCATATCTTGACGCACCCGATGCCCAGATCGACTAGACCTGTTGAAAATATTAAAATGGCCAGTATCAGCCTTGATAAGACCGGCAATGACTCGGATGAGGGTTGATTTTCCAGCTCCATTTGGACCGAGGAATCCAAAGATACTCCCTATAGGGACTTGTAAAGATACATCGTCCAAGGCTTGAATGGTTTTAAAGCGTTTGGACAGACCATGGCATTCAAGGGCTAGTTCCTGGACTGGTTTCACTTCTGACTCATGAGAAGCCTCTGCAACTGGCTTACTATGCATAGAGAGAGGAATCAGATCGATTTGGTATGTTTGAAAGAATATACTCAGCGACAGCGGTAATTGAGAGGCTGGGGTTTACGCCTAAATTGGCTGGAATAACCGAACCATCGACAACATACATATTTTTATATCCGTGCACTTCACCTTTAAAGTCGCAAACACCATCTTGTTCCGATTTTCCCATTACACAGCCTCCAAGAATGTGGGCTGTGGAGGAAACATCAAATAGGACTTCTGGGAGAACACTATAGGCATCCCCATCCATTTTCTTTGCCATGAGTCTGGCTACCTTATTGGCAACTGGTATAAATGAGGGCACCATAGGGACTCCGGGAACCTTGCTTGAATTCATGCTGCGCATGCCCAGGCGCCACCAGCGCCGCTTATAGGTGAACTTCATATAGTTCTCTACTGTTTGCATCACCAGAAGAATAGCTGTCCGGTGCGCCCATTGAAATGGGTTCAGGGCTTCTAGAGCTTTTAACGGATGACGCAGGACAGTTAGTAAAAAGCGGAGGGGTCTTGGCATCCAACCACCGCCATCAACGAGCAGGGTGGTAAGTAGTGCCATAGCATCTGAGCCTTTGGGGTATCGAACCACTTCGATGTGAGTGTCCTTATCCGGGTAGATACCAGAGGTTATGGCAACTTCTTTTGAATAATTCACATCTCTATTTTTTGTCTTAACACCGATCAAAGTTTCGGAATTTGTGCGGATGGGATCACCTAGTCGAGGTGACAAAGCTTGAAGATCACCATTTTCTCGTGATTTTAACAATAATTTCACAGTCCCCATGACGCCACCGGCCAGCATGAGCCCGCGGGTGTTAAAAGTTTTTAGCGGATGTCTGAAGCCAGTGCTCTTTCGAGTAACGATACGATATCCTTCACCGCGTTTAAGAATTTGGGTGACTTCTGTCTCTGGAACGATATCCACACCTAACTTTTCTGCGAGATAGAGATAATTTTTATCAAGCGTGTTCTTTCCGCCGTCCCGACATCCCACCATGCAGGCCCCACATAGGGTACAGCCGATTCGTTCTGGACCTTCTCCATTGAAGTAAGGATCAGGTACTGCTTGTCCCGAGGATTCGTAGAAGACACCCACATCATTAATATGAAAGGTGTCCTCTCCGGTGAGTTCTTTGCCCACCTCTGCCAACATTTCATCTGTAGGAGAGAGGGTGGGGCTGGGTGTTGCTCCCAGCATCATCTGAGCGGTCTTGTAATGAGGAGCGAGGAGCTCTTTCCAATTTCCCGGACCCCATTCCGGTTTTTGGAATACATCATCGGGCGGAACCAGTAAATTGTTTGCGTAAACCAGACTACCACCTCCCACACCGGCACCATGAAGAATGAACACATCCTTGAGAAGGGTAAGACATTGAATCCCATACATTTTGAGTTGGGGTAACCAGAAATACTTTCGAAAATTCCAGTTGGTCTTAGGGAAATCTTCAGGTCGGTACCTTTTTCCCTTTTCAAGGACAAGCACCTTGTAACCTTTTTCAGCGAGGCGCAGTGCTGAAACAGCTCCACCAAAACCGGAACCAATAATGATGTAGTCATAGTTTTGAGTCATGGAAAAATCTACCCCAGATAAAGCTTTATGGTATAAAAAAAGTCCCGAATTCGGGACTTTTCACTAAATCATATTAATGCTGGAAAAGCTATGCGACTTTAGTCACCTTACCTGATTTGATACAGCTTGTGCAAACTTTCAGGTGAGTGTTCTGTCCTTCATGAAGAACATGAACGCGCTGCAAGTTAGGTAACCAGCGACGGCGACTCTTTTTATGCGAGTGACTCACATTATTTCCCGCTACAGGGCCTTTTCCACATATATCGCAACGTTTTGCCATTTTGAACTCCCATTCTAAAGCGCGGAAATATAGACGGGGACAGACGCGTGTCAAAGAATATTTACAACAGAAATATCCCAGTGAATATTCTTCTGTGGGTGGAGTAAAAGATGTTAAGTGTGGCGCAAAACCCATTGTTGTCATATCAAGTTCAGGATAACATATCGCGAGATGTGGAAGATTGGATCTATAGAGATTAATTCAAGAGCTATTCTAGCTCCCATGGCTGGTGTTACCGGGTATCCGTTTCGGGTACTCTGCAAACAGCATGGTGCTGGTATTGTGTACACAGAGTTTGTCAGTGCAAATGGAATCATTCGTGAAAACGAAAAAACGCTGGATATGATGAAATTCACTGAGGCTGAAAGACCCATCGGTGTACAAATATTTGGTGAAACTCCGGATGTATTGGCTCAGAGTGCCCGATACATCGAAGAGATGGTGAAGCCAGATATAATTGACCTGAATTTTGGCTGCCCTGTACCCAAGGTTACCAAGCGCGGTGGTGGATCCGCAATTCTTAAAGACCTACCCCTCATGGATGAGGTTGCAAGAGCGGTCGTTGAGGCAGTATCCATTCCGGTTACAGCAAAGATACGTGCTGGTTGGGATAAGGGCTGTATTGTGGCCCCAGTTGCAGCAACCGCCCTTGAAGATGCCGGAATCGCTGCTCTCACACTTCATCCCAGAACCACAAAACAATTGTACACCGGTGCTGCTGATTGGAGCCTGATCGCTGAAACAAGGAAAGCCATCAAGATTCCATTGATCGGTAATGGTGATATTTCAAGTGCTCAGGATGCAAAGCGGATGATGGATGAGACAGGATGTGATGCTGTCATGATTGGTCGAAGAGCCCTGGGGAATCCCTGGATATTCAACGAGATCAATGAGTATCTTGACCATGGCACGATTCCTGAACCTGTCCGGCTCATCGATCGTGTGAAACTTTGTCATCGCCATTTGTATATGGAAACTCAGGCTTTGGGCGAGTACAGAGGGACCAATTACATTAAAAAGCACCTCAGCTGGTATCTCAAAGGATTCCCCGGTGCATCAGGATTTCGCCAGAGACTTTACACGATAATGGAATTCGGCGCGATGGATGAAGAGATCAATAGGATTATTGATGAGCTAGAATCTGATACAGAACTAGCAAATTTCACATACAGGGAAGAGGGTCCTCTTTTTCCAAACCTCCCCAATAGTCGGGACAACTATTGATCTGATCGTTTGAAGCAGAGAATAACATTCCTGTGTATTTGATTAAATCTCAATTATAATATTTGACACTGGCAAGAGTAGTATTGGCTGGAAATTTGCTTATTCTAATCCAGTGATTTACAGAATACAAAACTACAGATAAATATTTAAAGGAGAAACAATGAGCGATCGTATCAAAGTATTGATAATGGGTGCTGCTGGCCGTGACTTCCACAATTTTAATGTGCATTTCAGAGAGAATGAGGCCTATGATGTGGTTGCCTTCACAGCAACTCAGATACCCGATATCGATGGACGTAAATACCCTGCTGAATTGGCAGGAAGTCTTTATCCCAAGGGTATTCCCATTCATGATGAAGAAGAGCTGGAAGACCTGATCTACGATCTTGATGTCGACGAAGTGGTTTTCGCCTATAGCGATCTCCCTTATGAATATGTGATGTCCAAAGCAGCCCTCGTCAATTATGCCGGTGCCGATTTCCGTCTTATGGGCGCAAAATCAACCATGATACCATCCACAAAACCGGTGATTGCGATCTGTGCAGTGCGCACAGGCTGTGGAAAAAGTCAAACAACTCGTGCCGTATGCGACCATTTGACCTCCCAGGGGAAAAAAGTTGTAGCCATCAGACATCCCATGCCATACGGTGATCTGGTGAAACAAAAAGTTCAGAGATTCGCCAAACTCGAGGATCTCAAGAAACATGATTGTACCATTGAAGAGATGGAAGAGTATGAACCCCACATCATGAATAAAACAATCGTTTACGCCGGTGTTGATTATGAGGCCATACTTCGAGAAGCTGAAAAAGAGGCTGATATAATTGTCTGGGATGGTGGAAATAACGATATGCCCTTTTATATGCCTGATATCATGATCACGGTTGTGGATCCACATCGTGTAGGACATGAATTGAGCTATTACCCTGGCGAAACGAATCTGCTCATGGCGGATGTTGTGGTTATCAATAAAATTGACACAGCTGATATTGATGATATTTCCACGCTTCGCGATAATATTCGTATGGTTAATCCCGATGCCATCGTTGTCGATGCTGCTTCACCGGTATCAATAGAAGACGAAGACATGATCTATGGAAAAAATGTACTCGTTGTTGAGGATGGTCCCACCTTGACTCATGGGGAGATGACTTACGGTGCCGGTGTGGTTGCCGCTGAGAAATATGGTGCAGAAAGCCTGGTGGATCCAAGACCATGGGCTGTTGGGAAAATGGCCGAAACCTTTGATAAATATCCAGATATTGGTCAGATTCTGCCTGCCATGGGGTATGGAGAAGAACAGATGAAGGATCTTGAGACCACCATCAATAGCGTTGAATGTGATGCCGTGGTCATAGGAACTCCAATCGACCTGCGGAGGATCATCAACATCGAAAAGCCTTCCACTCGGGTGACCTATAAATTACAGGAAATAGGAACACCTACCCTGGCGAGCATTCTCAATAAGCATGTCCTCAAAGAAATGGAAGAAGCTGTAAAGAATAGCTAAGAGTCCGGACACTGAGGCTCCCTGTCAAGCTGTAGCTTATTGCGAAGGCTGATCGAAGTGTCCATCCAAGGGATGATGCATTTACCTGGAGGTTTCGAGAGCCTCAACCTCCAGGTTTTATCTCTCCCATTTCTAAAATTCGTCACCCCGAGCGGAGTCGAGGGGTGCAATCTTGTGAAAAACATCGATGGAGTGATGATTCATATTCAATGATTTTATATTCTTGGGGTTAATAATTATCCCTCGACTCCGCTCGGGATCACGAGGATGACTTTTTATTCCATTACAGAAGATAAACGCTAGATTGTCCACCGATGAGTGCCAAGAGAAGTCAACGAATAAGTGGGGGGACGGGTTGGAGTTTTAACTCTGGATCTCACAGTAGTAAACCTAAACCTACAAGTGGTCAAAAGATTATCCGCCTTCGCATGGAAAAGCGGAAAGGGAAACCTACCACTATCCTTTACGATATGGAAGGTGTGCCTGATATGAAAGCCCTGGCGAAACAGTTAAAAAATCTTGTAAGTGCCGGCGGGACGACAAAAAACGAGAAAATAGAAATTCAAGGTGAACATCGTGACAGAATTCGTGTATACTTGAGCGATGAAGGTTACGAAGTAAAAGGCTGAGCATGACATTTATTTTAACAATCGCAATTGTTGGTGGAGCATTTCTCATAATGAGCATTGCCCTCATCCTCACTGGCGAAAATAAAGTTCATAGTTCCTGTTCTGCCACCCATCGCCTGGATGCTGTGGATGAGAGCTGTGCATTTTGTCCCAATGATGAAGATGAGGACCATCTGACAACTCTATCCAAGGCCGGCTATCCCGGTCGTAAGGATATCGTGTCCCAAGAAGTCTATAAAGGTAAGCAAGATCGTAATATTGTAGTCGAACGTCTGAAATATAATTCCGGTCGAGAATAGCCGTCGCTAAACAAGTACTAAATATTTCTCCCTCAGTGTGGAAAGTTGTTCTGGGGTTCACTTTTTTCCGGACACTCCTCGCTTTATTTTTACCACTTACTCCGCAAGAAGCCTATTACTGGAGCTGGAGCCGAGATCTGGCGCTCTCATACTTTGATCACCCACCTTTAGCTACTTACAGCATCTGGCTAACGACTCTCATCTTTGGTCAGACCATTTTTGGAATAAAATTCGCTGCTGTCCTGTGGTTCCTCGGTGCAAATATTCTCTGGGCTCGCCTCATTCAAGAGATGTTTCAAAATGAATCTCAAACTTTTTGGACCCTGCTGGCATTAAATGCCAGTATCGTCTTCCAACTGTATGGTTTTGTGATTACCCCGGATACACCGCTCATCTTCGCCTGGACGGCAACTATTTATGCGCTCTGGAAATTGATTCAAACTGAGGAAGCAAAATGGTGGTATGTAGCAGGATTATTCATGGGTTTGGCATGGGTGGGTAAATATTCAGGAATCTTCCTGGTTCCTGCTGTGCTGACCTTCGCTCTGATCTCTAGGAATCACCGTAAATGGCTGCTTACGCCACATCCCTATCTGGGAGCATTTCTAGCGATCCTGGTATTTTCGCCAGTACTCATCTGGAACGCCCAGCATGATTGGATCTCATTTGTCTTTCAAGGATCACGGAGAACCTCGGGAATGGGGCAGTGGGAATTCAGATTTTTTGGTGAATTACTTGGCTCACAGCTATTCATTCTGACACCCTATCTCTTTGTGCTTGTGGTTGCCGCCATCACTCGCTATGGTCGCCAATTAATTTCAGAAATAGAAGATAAAATCCTGTTGCTGGTGAGTAGCGGCCTTTTTACAGCCTTGTTCTTTACCCTGGTCAGCTTCAGAAGTCTGGTCAAAATGAACTGGCTGGCTCCAGCTTACTGGTCATTTATCATTTTGGGGGTGCACTATCTTTTTCAGGACCCCACTCGATTTAAAAGAATGAAAATCGGTATTTATTCCTCATTCGCTTTCCTGGGTCTGGGGATCTCAGTAGTAGCCATACCGGATGTGCCACTGGGGGAAGGTAATACCTGGAGTGGCTGGAAAATGGCGGCAGAGGAAACTTCCTCTATCCAGGATTCTCTCATGGCCCAAGGCGAAGACACATTCATCTTCAGTACGAATTATAAAGCTAGCTCTCTGCTTAAATTTTATTTACCTGGTCAGCCTCGAACCTATGCCCAGGATATTATTGGGAGACATGCCCTGCAGTTTGATATTTGGACCAAAGACGAGGAATTGAAAGGAAAAACTGGGATTTTAGTCGTGGATGATCGTCGCGAATACCGATTTAGAGCTAATCGGATCGAACCATACTTTGAGAATATTGAGAAGATAAAGGCCATTAGTATTGAAAATTTTGGTCAGAGTGTAAGGCAGATAGATATATATCTTTGTAAAGACTATCACGGACTGATCAAGAAAGATTGAGATGCAAAAACAACTAAAGCCTTACGGCGCATGGGAATCTGAAATATCAGGAGAAACCCTCGTTCAGGGGAGTCTCCGACTCGGTCAGCTATGTATTGATCAAGATAAAGTGCTATGGACAGAGGGCAGACCCTCCGAAAAAGGTCGTACTGCACTCATGGCGTGCTCACTTGCTGGTGGATCTCAGGAAATAAGCAGCCCAGACCAGGATGTTCGTACACGAGCCCATGAATATGGTGGGGGGGCTTTCATCTCTAATCAAGGGCGATGCTTCCTAGTCGAAAATAAAGATCAGCAATTGTATGAACTCAGAGAAGACGGGCTCAGCAGAAAAATTACTTCCAATGAAACCTTCCGCTATGCAGACCCGATACTCGATGCTAGTAGAAATGTGATATATTGCGTTGGTGAAGATCATGCTGATCCAACAAATATCATCAACTGCCTATTGAGGATCGACCTGAATGATGGGGGTCAGCAGGTCATCGCCTTCGGTCATGATTTTTATTCCAATCCAAGGCTTAGTCCGGATGGAACTCAATTACTATTCCTCAGCTGGGATCATCCAAATATGCCCTGGGACGGAACGGAGCTTTGCTTGGTGGACCTGGATTCTGGTGGAAATATGGCAAATATTCGCTCAATTGCTGGCGGTCCCAAAGAATCCGTATTCCAGCCTCAATGGGACTCCAATGGCAGTATTTATTATGTGTCAGATAAAAACGGCTGGTGGAATATTTACCAGTATGCAGACAATAGCTCTCGTTGTTTACTTGAGATGGATGCTGAATTCGGTCTGCCTCAATGGGTTTTCGGAATGAGTACTTACGCAGTTTTGAGTTCGGGGAAGCTTATCGCCAGTTACAAAGATCCCTCAGGCTCCCACCTCATTCGCATCGAGGTAGAAAGTGGAGAAACTGAGCACATTGATGTACCATACAGAGAAATTGATCAATTACATGGTTTTGGTGAAAGAATCGCATTCATCGGAAGCTCTCCCAATTTTCCATCGAGAATTATAAGCATGGATCTAAACTCTGGTGCAGAGAGTATTCTCCAGCAGGCATCAGAAGTTGATCTTGATTTTGAATCACTTTCTATTCCGGAATCGATCACTTTTGATTCCCGGTCTGGCGAATCGGCTTATGCCTGGTACTATTCCCCTACAAATCCCAACTTTGAGGCACCCAAAGACGAAAAGCCACTTCTCATCGTTCTCAGTCATGGTGGTCCAACTGCATATAGCTCGCCCTCCTTCAGCCTTGCCATTCAATATTGGACAAGCCGGGGTTTTGCTGTTGCAGATGTGAATTACAGTGGCAGTACGGGATATGGACGCGCCTATCGTGAACGCTTAAATGGTAATTGGGGACTCCGTGATGTTGAGGATTGTTCTGCTGCAGCGGTTCATCTGGCGAATCAAGGGCTGGTCGACAAGGATAGATTAATTATCAAAGGTGGCAGTGCTGGCGGCTATACCACATTGGCAGCCCTGGCCTTTAAAAATATTTTCAAAGCCGGTGCCAGCTATTATGGTGTAGGAGATCTGACCCGTCTGGCCGGGGATACTCACAAATTTGAGAGTCGCTATCTGGATAGATTGGTTGGTAAATATCCCGAAGATGCAGCTATCTATCAGGAACGCTCGCCCATCAATCATACGGATCAGCTGGATTGTCCAGTGATCTTTTTGCAGGGATTGGATGATAAGGTTGTACCTCCGAATCAGGCTGAAACCATGTTTCATGCCTTACAGGAAAAGGGAATACCGGTGGCCTATGTGCCGTTCGAAGGTGAATCACATGGGTTTAGACAAGCCTCGACCCTGATCAGAGCAATTGAGAGTGAATTTTACTTCTATTCCCGGATATTTAATTTTGAACCTGCCGAGGATCTTGAAGAAATCGAAATTTTGAATCTGTAGTTAAACCTCTGAAAATCTGGTAATAAATCGCACGGGCAAGCTCTGTGAATTCTATAATGGCGGATAAAAAAAGCTGTAATAATGTGACGTTTTTGAACCGTGTTATTCACGGTGGGTACCGCCCTTAAAGATCAGACTTCCTTGATCCCTAGGTCGGGAAAGGCCTGTCTTAGCAGCAAGGAGATGAGGTTCCCTTTGATTAAGTCTCGTTCAAAAAATGCCGACACTATTACAGCTTAAAGGCAAATTAGACGCTCCATAAGAGCGCATCGTTGGGACAAATTTAGTGCCTGTTTATCCAAGTTCAAAGACTAAAACAATTTGTTAAGGTGAATCCTCAATAGAGGGTAAAAAGTCCCTTATTTAGATCTAGTCGTCAGAAAGAACATCTTCGCCTTCTGACTTGGCTATGATCACCGCTCCCATGCTGTCACTGGTAATATTTACTACAGTACGAAACATATCCAGTGGTCGATCTACTGCCAACATAGTACCCACAATGAGTGCTGCCTGGGGATGATCTCCCAAGCCTACCGCATCCAATACGATGAAAATCATGACAAGACCTGCCGATGGAATTGCTGCAGCACCAACTGAAGCGAGGAAGGCTGTGATCACGATGAGGAGTTGCTGGGTAAAACTAAGATCAAAGCCCAATGCCTGTGAAATGAACAGGACACCAGCACACTCGTAGAGAGCCGTCCCATCCATGTTAATGGTTGCCCCCAGTGGTAAAACGAAGCTGGTGACCTTGTTGGAGACTCCTGCTTTGTTTTCTACACAGTCCATGGTCACCGGGAGGGTGGCCCCTGATGAGCTTGTAGAAAAAGCCGTTGCCATCGCTGATGCAATCGCTTTAAAGTGCTTGAGTGGATTTATTCTTGTAAAGAGCCAGAATATAATGGGCAATACAATGAATATATGAATGGTGAGACCGCTGGCGATCGTCACCATGTACCACCCAACAGCCTTGAACAGTTCGAAACCCGTACTGGCCACTGCCTTGGCGATCAAACCGAATACTCCAAAGGGCAGGAAGAGAATCACTCCCTGGGTTAATTTCATCATGACATTGAAAAATGTTTCAAAGAGATCCCGAGTAAATTCGTACTGTTTTTTCGGAAGGGTTGTAATCGCCATGCCGAGAACAATTGAGAAAAAGATAACCGCAAGCACATCGCCATTAGCCATGGCTTTTATAGGGTTTGTGGGAATCATTCGGAGCAAAATATTGCCGAGGTTGCCTGGCTGACTCAGGCTACTGGGGTCAAATTCTGTGCTGCCTGCTTGAATATTCACGCCCACACCGGGTTGTATGATGTTCGTTAAGGTCAATCCGATGAGAATTGCCAGAATGGAGGTCATGAAATAGTAGCCGAATGTTTTAGCTCCCAATCTTCCCAGACTTTTAATTTCACCAATGCCCGCTACGCCAGAAGTGATTGAAAAGAAGATCAAGGGGACGATGACCATTTTAAGTAAGCGCATAAATATATCACCAATAGGCGCCACGTTCATGGCTGCATCACCTAATAGCAATGCGTAAACTATCCCGGCACCCATACCGATAAAGACCTTCCAATACAATTCCAGATTCCAGAATTTCATAAATGCTTGGCGCAGCAGAGACATGTTACCTACCTCTATTTTCCTGTTAGTTTATTGAACGTGTCACAATATAGAAGGCACTGAGGTGAAAGCACCTTGCAAATTAATCGCTATGCCGCGATGAAAAACGGGCATAAATATATTGCCAAGTAGCAGTTTTATTTTTAGTTCATTCCGGGGAAGAAAAGGATCATTTTGTGTTTTTAGCAAGTGTATTAATTATTTTAAGTCTTTTACATGGGTATGTAGGGTTTCGATTAATTGCACCCTTCAGCGTATCAGGTAATTTCCTTTATATATACTGGGGCGTGATCACACTTCTGGCAATGGCACCCTTAAGCGGTATTGTTCTACGGGTGAAGGGGGTGGAAAATTATTCAACCGATCTACTACTCTGGGTGGGGTACACAAGTCTTGGCCTTTTTTCATTGGCCTTTATTATCTTTTTTATTCGCGATATTGGCTGGCTACTGGGCTTGGCCATTGGAAAATTATTCATTTTCATGAACGGTGAAAAAGGAACCCCATCAACCTTTAGTGTCGATAGGAGACAATTTATCCTCATGGCAGTCAATTGGGGAATTGTGGGGACAACAGGCACATTGGGGGCTGTTGGATTATTCCAAGCTAGAAAGCTCCCTAAGGTTTTCCGACGAAAAATAAAATTGCAACGTTTACCGGAAAAATTGTCGGGATTAAGTATTGTGCAGATCTCAGATCTCCATGTAGGACCTACCATAAAATTAGATTATGTCCAAAAAGTTGTGGAACAGGTTAACGTTCTTGAGCCGGACCTGATCTTTTTTACAGGCGATATGGTAGATGGCTCGGTTGACTATCTATCCAGGGATGTGGAACCACTCAGACAATTAAAGGCAAAATATGGAAAATATTTTGTCACGGGAAACCATGAATATTATTCTGGCGCTGAACACTGGGAAGCAAAGGCTCAGGAACTTGGCTTAAAAAATCTTAGGAACGAACATGAAATTTTAAAAATACGGGGAGAATCAATCGCCATTGCAGGGATCACTGATCTCATGGCTCATCAAGTGCTGAAATCCCACCGGAGTGATCCGCGCAAGGCACTTGCTGGCATTCCTGAAGCCATGGCGACCCTCATGCTGGCCCACCAACCAGGGAGTGCTTCTCAGGTTGGGGACCTGAAAATTGATCTTATGCTCTGTGGTCATACACATGGAGGACAATATTATCCATTTAATCTGGCCGTAGCGAGGGCACATCCCTACATCGCTGGCTTGTACAGGCAGGGAAATATGCAGGTGTATGTGAATCAAGGAACAGGCTACTGGGGTCCACCCCTGCGCCTGGGCATACCCTCAGAGATCACCCTGATTGAATTGATATCAGGGAAATCGTCCGTAGCGTAAGGACAGCCCAAAGAGCTTGGTTAAAAAAAAGCGCCCCCTGGTTTGGGGCGCTTTTTTTGTTGAGGGGAGGAAGTCTCTTTATGGACGATGATGACGGGGTGGATCACACTTCATTTTATCTTTACCGCCTCGATCATCTCCAAAACGATCACCGCGCATCAGCATACCCTGACGGAAGATCTTCAGTTGGTCGTCTGTAAGAATATTCCTGACACTGAGTTTGTGATCAATCCTAGCTTTTTCAATGTTGACCTCAGCGACACCAATTTTTTCAACTTGTCCGAAGATCTTTTTCTTATTGGGTTCATCTGCACTGAGGAGTTGTTTCAGTTTCAATCGCTCGGACTGCAGATCAGCCTTCAGGTCGATCATTTTTGATTCGAGATCAAAGCGCAGATCTTTCATCTGTTTTTGCTGAGCTTCGCTGAGATTCAATTTTTCCACTATATTCATTCTGTCATTTCCCCTTGGACCCTTTGCCTGCATGGGCTGAGCCAAAGCAGAAATACTGAAGACAGTGATCAGGATGAGGATCAAAGCTGGCTTTTTTAGTTCTTTTCGCATGGTTTAGTTCCTTTCTTATTTTTGATTTCTGTGTGTTTAGACCCTTTCCTTGAGGAAAGGTTAAGGGAGATAAATATTTTAAACCTTTAAGCATCCTTTGCTTATTTTCAACAGTTACTTATCCTTAAGAAAGGAGGAGAGTATGCTGCTTGCCAATGGTGATATATATTTTGATTACAATGCTTCGACGCCGATTGATCTACGGGTGTATGAGGAAATGCAGCCCTATCTACGACAATCCTTCGGGAATCCATCCAGCAATCATCGGTTTGGACAGGCGAGTCGAGAAGCCATAGAGAAAGCACGCTCACAGGTAGCAGTACTATTAAATTGTCAAGCCTCTGAAATAATTTTCACTTCGGGAGGCTCTGAATCGAATAATTTGGCTATTAAAGGGGTCGTAGCAAAAAATGCTCACAAAGGATTGCACATTATAGTCTCCGCCGTTGAGCATCCGTCCGTTCTTGAGGTATGCAAGTACTTGAAGGGAGAAGGCTTTCGTATTTCGTATCTGCCAGTGAATGATCAAGGTGTCGTGGATCCCCAAGACTTGGATGAGATCATCACATCCAAGACCATACTGGTCTCAGTTATGCATGCAAACAATGAGGTCGGCAGCATACAGGCAGTGCGCGATTTGGCGGACATATCACATCAGAATGGTGCGGTCTTTCACACAGATGCTGCACAATCGGTCGCAAAGATTCCAACCCAAGTGGATGAATTGGCATGCGACATGTTGAGTATCGCTGGTCATAAAATGTATGCTCCCAAAGGGATTGGAGCGCTCTATCTTAAAAATGGAGTAGAGCTTGAACCACTGATCCACGGGGCGCATCAGGAGCTGGGCAGAAGAGCGGGAACGGAGAACGTTGCCTTTATCGTTGGTCTGGGGAAGGCGGCTGAAATTGCCCAGGAGAGGCTCTCAGAAGAAATGCTCCGGATCAAAACCCTCAGAGATATACTCCAGCGTAACCTGAAACAGGCCTTCCCACAGATACGTGTCAACGGAATCGGCGTCGAGCGTCTACCAAATACACTGAGCATCAGTTTTTCTGAGCTATCTGCACTTCAAATAATGGAAAAACTTGAAGGTTTGATGGTCTCACCAGGGGCGGCCTGTCACAGCGCCGATGGCAAGGGCTCTGGGGTTTTAGAAGCCATGGGAGTCCCTTTAAAATATCAACTGGGCACTCTCAGGATATCTCTGGGACGATTCGTGAACACGAGTCAGATTGAAAAAGCTGAAACAGCGTTTATTGAAAGCATAAATAATCTGTTGGTTTAGAGAATTTCTAATTGAATTCTAACACAATCTCTTAGGTTTTAGTGCATGAGCGACATTCATAATAATAATCTGATTCTTATCGTAGACGATGAGCAGGATATTCGGGAACTGGTCAGATACAATCTGAATAAGGTTGGATTTGATACACTAGGCGCCGAGACAGGTGAAAGGGCCATTGAATTGGCACGCGAAGAACATCCCGCGCTGATTGTTCTTGATCTTATGCTTCCCGGCTTAGATGGTCTGGATGTTTGTCGGATTTTGAAAAATGATGCCCGAACGGAAGATATTTGTATCATTATGCTTACGGCCAAAGGCGAAGAGGCGGATATCGTTCGTGGACTTGAGACAGGTGCTGATGATTACATCACAAAACCCTTCAGCCCAGGTATCCTCACCGCCCGTGTCAAAGCAAATCTTAGAAGAAGCACAGGCTCAAAGGGTGCGGATGGTGTTTTGGAATACGGGGACTTATTCATCCACAAGGGTCGCCGCGAAGTCACAGTCGCTGGCAAAGCAATCTCCCTCACAAACTCTGAATTTCAAATCCTATACTTCCTGGCATCCAACCCAAACTGGGTATTTACAAGATATCAAATCATTGATGCAATTAAAGGCGATAATTACCCTGTAACAGAACGATCTGTTGATTTTCAAATTGTTGGATTAAGAAAAAAACTTGACAGCGCAGGGGACACAATTAAAACGGTGAGGGGAGTCGGCTATCGCTTTATCGAAAGCCCGGAATATTAAATACGGCATTTACATAATGCCCTTTGAAGGGGTAAGGAAGTGAGAAAACAGAAACTCACTGTCCGCCTATTCATTTCCTATTTCACATTGGTATTTATTGCCCTGGCTCTCATTGTAATGTTCGCTTCAAAGGCATTTCAACAATTTTACTTTGAGGAAAGCGTAGATAATCTTCGAGTAAGAGCCCGCATGGTAGAAGAAATTATCAGCCACAGCCATTTGACCCAAGCAGATTCTTTGCAGATCCTTTGTCAGAAACTAGGGGCAGGGATTGAAACCAGAATCACCCTTATCACCCTTAAGGGATACGTCATCGCTGATTCTGATGAAAATCCGAAAAACATGGATCGCCATCATGATCGACCAGAAGTAAAAGCAGCGCTAGCAGGAAAAGAGGGCATCAATCGGCGATCAAGTTATACCTTGGAGGAGGAGCATCTTTACTTCGCTCGCCTAACTCAAACCACAGACCCTGTAATGATCCTGAGAGTGTCGCTCCCCACAGAAGCTCTGACGGATGCACTTACGCATCTCAAGATCAATCTCATCTGGGGTGGACTTTTAATAGCTGTGTTACTGGCTGTCCTCAATTGGATCCTTTCCCGTCAAATTATTAAACCTATAAAGATCATTGAAGCCGGAGCACGCAGATTTGCCAAGGGGAAATTAAAGATGAAGGTCCCTGAAATTAACACTCAGGAATTAGGAAATCTGGGACATTCCCTAAATCTTATGGCCGATAATATATACGATCGTATCCGGGTGATCACTCAACAAAAAAGTGAGCTACTCGCAATTATGAGTAGTATGGCTGAAGGTGTAATTGCTCTAAGTCCGGAGGAAGAAATTTTATCCTGCAATCGTGCGGCGGCATACATGTTTGGCCTCCGATCAAATCCCATTATAGGACGTCATCTCCATGAGGTCATTCGCCATACGGAATTAATAGATTTTTCTACCCGAATGCTGCAGGGGAAGAAAAGTCAACAATGCCGAATCTCAGTGTATGAGCCTGAGGAGCGCAGCCTCAATGTCGTTGGCAGCAGAATGCCAGCCAAAAAAGGAGCTGTCGGCGGTATCGTTCTGGTATTCACTGATCTGACCCAGATCCAAAAACTGGAAGGAGTCCGCAGAGAATTCGTGGCCAATGTTTCTCATGAGCTTAAAACACCAATCACCTCTATTCAGGGATATGTGGAAACCTTGCTGGATGGAGCACTCGACGATGCAGATAATGCCAATAAATTTCTGGAGATCATTTCCAAGCATGCCACGCGCCTTGGGCAGATAGTGGATGATCTCCTGGAGCTCTCAAGAATCGAAGAATTGAATGAGGATGAGGATCAACATCTCAAATTGGCCCTCCTTAACCCCATCGTTGATGCTACAATACGGGAATTTCAACCTGTGGCAAGCAGCAGATCTATTTCTATTTACAAAGAAATGGACAAGGATATCAAATTGCCTTTGAACGAGAAACTATTCGCTCACGCACTTGGGAATCTCCTGGATAATGCGATCAAATATTCGGATCAAGGAGGCCGCGTTATCTTTAGAACGAAACTTGAGGAGAGTCGAATCATCCTGGAAATAGAGGACACGGGTCAAGGTATTGAGCAGGAGCATCTCTCAAGAATTTTCGAACGGTTTTATCGGGTTGACAAAGGTCGCAGTCGAGATGTGGGGGGGACTGGACTCGGGCTTTCTATCGTGAAACATATCGCGCGGATCCACCATGCGGATATAGAAGTGCAAAGTGAGATTGGAGTAGGTTCAATATTTAGACTTACTTTTCAGCAAGTCAATTGATGATGTAGGTTCCACAAATTCAAATATTTTTACCTCCTTGCTTCGCTCTGCTATTTTTTTGAAATCAAATCATAAACTATCATACTCCTAACAATTCTCTAACAATTCAACTGCACACTGTCGGCATGAAAAATGAAATGAAACGTAAAGGAAAATTTACAAATATGAAACTATCAACAGTTTTAATTCCAATCTTGGCATCTACAACAATGCTGGCAGCGGAAAATTTAAAGATCAATGCCGATACGCATTTCCATTATAGTTTTGTGGATGCAGAAAATAGTGCGAACAAGAGTGCTTTTCAGATTAGTCGGGCCTATTTTTCAATTCAAAAAGAAATAAGCGATAAAATATCCTACAAATTCCAAACTGACGTTGGTGGGGGAACACCGAGTGCCTTCACTGTCTACTTGAAAAATGCCAAACTGGACTGGAAAACAGATTTTGGAAAAATCACTTTTGGTCTGCAGGGTATGAATATGTTCGGTGTCCAGGAAGCCACCTGGGGCTATCGATTTATTGAAAAAATGCCCATGGATTTGAATAAATACTCAAGCTCTGCTGATCTGGGTATTGGATGGGAACGGAAATTTGGAGCTTTAACACCCAGTGTCATGCTGACCAATGGAACGGGTTATAAAAAGGTAGAGGACGACAAATACAAGAAAATCTCCTTACGCCTCCTTTATGGTGAAAGCAAACTCAAAGAAGGTCTCAATGCAGGTGTAGTCGTCAGCACTGAACCTGCAGATTATGCAACTGCAACATCTATTGAAACTGGTAATACTCTGGTGTTTGGTGGATTTGCCGGGTTCGCATCAGGAGCTTGGCGCATAGGTGGTGAATTTGATATGAAATCAGAGAAAATGTTAGCAGACAAAACTGCGCAGTTGGTCTCGATCTATGGAAACTATAAACTAAATGAAAAATTAACTGGATTTGGCCGCTTTGACCTGGTCGACCCCGATACAAAGACAGATAAAGATGGATCAAATTATCTGATTTTAGGCTTGAGCTACCAGCCAGACAAGGTGTTCTATATTGCCCCAAACATGAAAATGTATATGCCTGAGGCCGGAAATGCAGAATCCACCTATCAGGTCAGTTTTCGCTTTAAAATTTAATAAATCGTAATTATTGATTTCCATTAATTCTTTAATCGCTGAAAGGGAAAAGAAAATGATAAGAAAAGTACTTTTAACCGGACTATCGCTCATTGTTGCGAGCCTCATGATAGTTGGATGTAGTGATAAGGCGAAGGACGCTTCCAAGCCTGCTGCAAAATACATTACAATAAAAGGCTCTGACACCATGGTCCATCTGGCTAGCGCCTGGGCTGAAGCCTACATGAAAGCCCATCCTGATGCAGATATTTCTGTGACAGGCGGTGGCTCTGGAACAGGCATTGCAGCCCTGCTAAATGGGACCACCGATATCTGTATCGCCTCACGCAAGATCAAAGCCAAAGAAGAAACTCTGGCAGCTGAAAAAGGACTACACCCCAATGAGATCGTCACCTCCCGTGACGGAATTGCCGTCGTGGTAAATCCCGGGAATCCCGTAACGGAACTCACTATTGAGCAAATAGGAAAAATTTATACAGGTGTCTATACCAATTGGAATCAACTTGGGGGTCAGGATCATGAGATCGTCATTCTATCACGTGAATCCAGCTCAGGGACCTTCGTCTTTTTCCAGGAACATGTCATGAAGAAAAAGGATTATTCACCTGAAGCCATGCTCATGCCTTCAACCTCAGCCATCATCCAAAGTGTCACCCAGGATGTCTGGGCTATTGGATACGTTGGTCTGGGATATGGCGTTCAAGCAGGTGACAAAGTGAAAATGCTCCATGTTAAAAATGATGAAAATGCACCTGCGGTTGTTCCTTCAGTTGCGACGGTACAGGATGCCAGCTATGGTATTGCCCGACCCTTGCATTTCTACACGGATGGCGTGCCGAGCGGTATGACCAAGGATTTTGTCGACTTTGTACTATCTGATGCTGGACAGCAAATCGTTCTAGAATCTGGCTACGTACCTATAAACTGATCAGCCTATGAATCGCTGGCAAGACAAAGCAATCAAGACGATACTGGTAGGGTCCGCCTCTACCAGTATCCTTATTGTTTTTCTGATCTTTGTCTTTCTCGGCAAGGAAGCCTTCCCCTTTATTAGAGACCCTGGCTTTGACGCTCTTTGGCACACCCGTTGGATCCCAGTCTCATTCAAGGAAGAGATCTTTGGCCTCATACCTCTGATTTCAGGGTCTCTCCTGGTGACTAGTTTAGCCACACTACTCATGATCCCTTTTGGTGTCTTTGGAGCCATATATATTGCTGAAATAGGCAGCGAAGTTGAACGCAGCATTCTTAAGCCATTTATTGAGGTTCTGGCTGGCATTCCATCGGTGGTCATTGGATTTTTTGGTCTGGTCGTACTTAGTCCTATTATCAAAAATCTTTTTGGTTTGAATACGGGCCTTACAGCGCTGACTGGAGCCATCTTGCTAGCCCTTATGGCTGTCCCAACTGTTATTACTGTTAGCGAAGATGCCATCCAAAGTGTCCCGAGAGCCTATCGTGAAGCCTCGCTTGCTCTGGGTGCCAATCGACTGCAGACCATTTTCAGGGTGATTGTCCCGGCAGCGCTGCCGGGAATCATCGCCGCTATTATGCTGGGCATGGGCCGCGTCATTGGGGAAACCATGGCTGTGCTCATGGTTACCGGCAACGCAGCTAAAATGACATTGAATCCATTTGACTCAGTGAGAACCATGACAGCGACCATTGCTGCTGAAATGGGTGAAGTGGCATTTGGTAGTCATCATTACCAGGCCTTATTCTGGGTGGGGATATTTTTACTTCTCATGACTTTTGGATTAAATCTGATTGCACAAAAAGTATTAAGAAAGTACCAGATGCGATGAAGGCAGCGCAAAAGGAGCAAATTGCTTTTAATTCCATACGTCTGATCACTTACTTTATAGTAGTTCTTGTAGGCTATTTGTTATTTGATATCATTATTAAGGGAATTCCAACTATCAGTTGGGAGTTTATCACAGGCCTACCGAGAAAGAGTGGTGCTGAAGGGGGCATTTTCCCAGCGATCGTAGGAACGATCTATCTGGTTTTTGGTGCACTTATATTTGCTATTCCACTGGGCATGGGCTCGGCTATATATTTGTCAGAATATGCCATGCAAGGACGCTTGAACCGGAGCATCAGGTTAGCCATTATCACCCTGGCTGGCGTGCCCTCCATTGTCTTTGGTCTCTTTGGGTTGGGACTTTTTGTCCTGTTCTTCGGTTTCGGAGCTTCCATCCTTTCAGGAAGTTTGACCCTGGCCTTCATGATCCTACCCACTATTATTGTTTCCAGTGAAGAAGCCCTCCAAGCGGTACCCATGGGTCTCAGGGAAGCCAGTCTGGCTCTGGGTGCCACCCAATGGCAAACCGTTTACAAAAGTGTGTTGCCATTCGCCTTGCCAGGCATGTTCACAGGTTCTATTCTGGGTATAGGACGAGCAGCTGGTGAGACAGCTCCGATCCTTCTTACTGTCGCAGCTTTTTTTCTGCCTCGACTACCAAATTCAATCTTTGACCAGGTCATGGCTTTGCCCTATCACCTGTACGTCCTGGCCACCCAGCATCCTGACACGACCAAAGTCCTGCCCATGCAATACGGCACGGCTCTTGTCTTAATTATCATTGTGGTCTTTTTCAATCTGACTGCAATCATTTTACGCAACAAGTTTAGAAAGAAAATAAAATGGTAAAATTGCACGAGACCAAGCTCTCTGCTGAGAACGTTAATTTTTATTATGGTGATACTCAGGCGCTGTTTGATATCAATTTGATCATCCCCGATCGCCAGGTGACCGCGCTTATCGGACCTTCAGGATGTGGAAAATCAACGTTTCTGAGGATGTTTAACCGTATGAATGATATTATTCCAGGGACACATCATACGGGTACAATATCCATGGATGGAAAAGACCTGTACCATCGTGATACAGATGTAGTACAACTACGCAGGGATGTAGGCATGGTGTTTCAGAAGTCCAATCCATTCCCAAAATCTGTATATGATAATATTATTTATGGCCCAAGTATTCATGGAATTTCAGATAAAACCCAGCTTGATGCTCTGGTAGAGAAAAGTTTACGGGGAGCAGCCCTGTGGGATGAGGTGAAAGATAGACTGACTGAGAGTGCCATGGGATTATCCGGTGGTCAGCAACAACGTTTATGTATCGCCAGAGCACTGGCGGTGGAACCGAAGGTATTACTAATGGATGAGCCAGCCTCAGCACTGGACCCAAAATCTACAGCCCACATTGAGGAACTTATTGGCGAATTAAGAGAAAAATATACGATTATGATCGTTACCCATAATATGCAGCAGGCTTCACGTGTTTCAGATCATACTGCATTTTTCTATGAGGGTGAGCTCATCGAATTTGGCGAAACACCACAAATTTTTACAAATCCAACACGGCAGAAGACTGAAGACTATATTACCGGAAGGTTTGGATAATGGCACAGGAGAAAATGATGCAACACCTACATAGAGAAATTGAAATCGTGAAGAAAGAAATTATCAGGGAAGCCTCACTGGTAGAAACCAATCTGAGGGACAGCATAAAAGCCCTCATGACCAGGGATAAAGCCTTGGCTGATGACATCGTCAGTCGGGATCATATTATCGATGAACTCGAGGTCGAAATTGAAGAGGAATGTCTAAAGATATTTGCCCTTTACCAACCTGTTGCGGTAGATCTTAGATATCTAGTGGCATTTTTAAAGCTCAATAATGATCTTGAACGAATTGGTGATCTGGCACAAAATATTGCCTCTCGGGCAGCTTCTCTAACTGTGAAAGAACCTCTGGATATTCCTTTCCAAATTCCAAGAATGTCCGAACTGGTTCAAAAGATGTTAAAGGACAGTCTTGATTCCCTGGTTGACCTGGATAGTGAAAAAGCAAAAGCTGTCTTACTCCAGGATGACAGTGTTGATGACCTCCACTTTTCCATGTATCAAGAAGTTGGGGATAAAATCCAGTCTGACCCACACCAAGTTGCCCTCTGGATGGAGATCATGGCCGTTTCCCGCTATCTGGAACGAGTCGCTGATCATTGCACCAACATCGCAGAGGATGTGGAATATATGGTCCATGGTCGTATACAACGACATCAATCTCTTTAGATCATCACCCCCTTCGATCAATCCTTTTCTTAACTTCATTCGCTCCCACTCGTCTAAGATGAGTTTTGAAGGAAATCTATAAAGGAGAGTTTATGCCCAGATCAATAATATTATCATTTAGCCTTGTCATGATCTTTGGATTAACAGCATGCACCGGAAATAAATATCTAAGTCAGCCAGCTGATAGCAATTTCAGGATCGATGGATTTCAAACAGAGTGGGAGGGGAGGTTTAAGACCCTCAAAGCTCAAGATTTTGCCATAGCGATCAGTTATGATAATAATTACCTGTACTTAGCCATAAGCAGTCTTGATCAAAAGTTTAGGCGCTCACTTTCCATGCGCGGATTCACACTCTGGATCGATCCCAAAGGTGGAAAACGTGAGGAGCTGGGTATTAAGTATGAAGGTGTCATGAACAGGCATGGAGCAAGTCGAAGGATGGATCCACAAAAAATGGAATCCATACGCAGGCATCCCGGTGACATGCGATCAGAAGGCTTATCCATAGAAGGGGATCTGGATCTTATTGTTATTGAGAATCATAGCAAACGTATGGGGCCTGCTGACCTCTTAGCCACAGCCTCAGAGGATCGTGATATCCTCTTCCTTGAGTATCAGATACCTCTGGTCCTTTTAGGTGAGAACTTTAAACCCGAAAATAAGCTGGGTATTGGTCTCATTTCTGAAATTGACAGAGACAAAATTCGACCTCCTGATCGTGGGGGCATGTCAGCTGGTACCCCAGGCGGGATGTCAGGCGGACAAAGAGGTGGCAAAGGAAGAAGTGGGGGCATGCATGCGAATCGCCCCGACCTGAGTAGCATAGAAGCGTGGATCCAAGTTAAATCAGCCCCCTAGTTCTACTGTAGATCTTTCAATATACTTCACTTATTGGTGGGGATTTTTATCAAACACATGTTGGTAAGACCCTCTCTTGCGATTATTCTTAGCATGATAAAAATAGTCACATAATCAGGGGAAGAAATGAAACGATACATGCGCGATGAAATGAGCAAATCTGTATATGTAGATAGTCTGTCCAGTTCCCACGGTTTAGAAAATCATGGTTTAAAACACTTAGGAAATGTTTACTGGAATCTTTCCACGTCTGAGCTATACGAAGAAATTCTGGATCGGGAAGAGGGCAAGATCGCCCACAATGGACCTTTACTGGTCTACACGGGTAAACATACTGCAAGAGCGGCAAATGATAAATTTGTAGTTAAAGAGAGCTCCACAAAAGATGATATCTGGTGGGGAAAGCATAATACACCTTACACCGAGAAGAAATTCGCTAATCTGGCTGCGCGGCTCAAGGGATATCTCCAGGGTAAGGATGTATTTGTCCAAGATTGTCATGTTGGTGCAGATAAATCCTATGGGATGCCTATTCGCGTGATCACTCAGAAAGCCTGGCATAGTCTATTCGCAAGGAACATGTTCATTGTTGAACGGGATGATGAGAAACTCAAGGAGCATGTCCCGGAATTTACGCTGATCTCCGCCCCGGATTTCAAAGCTGATCCCGAGTATGATGGCTTAAATAGTGAAACATTCATCATCATAAACTTTGAAGAACGCCTCGCCATTATTGGAGGCTCACTTTATGGGGGTGAGATCAAAAAATCGTTCTTTACCATCATGAATTATCTCCTCCCCAAACGGGATGTTCTTACCATGCATTGCTCAGCCAATGTGGGTGAAAAGGGTGATGTCGCTATCTTTTTCGGCCTGTCTGGAACAGGAAAAACGACCTTGTCAGCAGATGTGGATCGGGGACTCATTGGTGATGATGAACATGGCTGGAGCGATGCCGGTGTTTTTAATTTTGAAGGGGGCTGTTATGCCAAGGTCATTAATCTGAATCCGGAAGCCGAGCCTCAAATCTACGCCTGTACAAAAATGTTTGGGACTATCCTGGAAAATGTGGTCTTTGAACCCCGTTTTCGCCATTTGGATCTGGACGATGACATGTATACTGAGAACACACGCGCATCCTATCCGCTAAGTTTTATCAGCAATGCAGTTCCTGACGCAAAAGGTGGGCATCCCAAAAATATTTTCATGCTCACTTGTGACGTTTCAGGAGTATTACCTCCCATCTCCAAGTTGAGCGCCGATCAGGCCATGTATCATTTTATCTCCGGATATACTTCCAAAGTTGGAGGGACGGAGATTGGTTTGGGAAATGACCCAATCAGCACCTTCAGCGCCTGTTTTGGGGCCCCCTTCATGGTTCATCATCCCTATGTCTATGCTCGACTACTTAAAGAGCGCATGCTTGAGCATGATGTAGATTGCTGGCTGATCAATACTGGCTGGACCGGAGGACCCTTCGGCACAGGGAATCGGATCAGTATTAAGCACACACGAGCCCTCTTGAATGCCGCCCTTGATGGTGAATTGAATCAGGTTAATTTCACGACTGATGAAACCTTCGGTTTTCAAGTACCTGCCAGCTGTCCTGGAGTCCCCGCAGAAATTTTAGACCCTCGGGTCACTTGGAAAGACAAAAATGACTATGATCGCAGGTATCAGAAGCTGGCTGAGAATTTTGTGGAGAACTTCAAGAATTTTGAGGATGGAGTCACACCAGAGGTGATTGCTGCAGGTCCTAAACCTAAGTAATTACTGCTTCAGTAGCCAACGGATCCGATCATAAGATGCGGTATAGTGTAATACCACCGTGCCGGTGAAGATCCAGCTCAACTTGATAAATCCCATACTTCCCAGGGCATAGGCTGCCGAGCAAAAAAAGAGTAATTCCATACCAAGCCGGATACTCCCTTTTGTTGGAATGGGGGCTTTTCCTGAACGGCTAGGATCATCAGGGACAGCAAATACTCCCCAGATAGTGGCAACCAGTAGAGGAAGACCAATAGCCAGGGGATATCTATACCAACGTGTACTTGCTCCCCAAGCCCAGGATCCCAAAGATAATAGAGCGATTACTTCCAGTAGAAAACGGAGGGCTAGATTTAATGGATGTGACCCCAATTATTCTTTGCTCCAATCATTATTAAGCATTGCTAGCACGAGCTCATAGCCACCCAGGCGATCTCGGGGTTCGATTTCCTGGTATTCTTCCCAATGTGAATTTGTGAGACCGCCACTGGCAAGCTGACCCTCTTTGTCAGACCGGAAGAAATGAATGCCCCCTACGTAAGTTTCATTGGGATTGCATAAAAATTCGACCAATAAGGCATATTCAGTATCAAGATGGCTTTCTTTGATATGATTTGCAAATCCCTGGGCTTTTTTCGAAAGATAGGACCCCCAGCCTTTCAAGCTCATCAAGAACCAGAGACCTGTGATTAATATGTGGTATGAATGATTATTCATGTTTTCCCATCTTCACAGAATTTTGAAGCATCTGTTTCCCTGGCAATGAAATATAGGTTTTCCTTGATGAAAGCCAAATAATCTAGGCCAGGGGTTGCTCAAATGATAGAATTGTGATAGAATTTGGATTGATTGAATTATTGTTTTGTGATTGGGTGACTAAGGCACTTTATTTGCACGAGCGAAAGATGGCTGAAGTGCCAGGAAGAGAGTGCGTGGAACAGTGAGCGAAAAAGATAACAAATCAATAGCTTTGAAACGCTTACAGGAGAAGTATCCTGAGAAATTTGTAGATGTTCAGGTTGCTCTCAAGTCTATCCATAGAGGGGATCGCATTTTTGTCCATACAGCCTGTGGGGAACCCCAATATTTATTAAAATCCCTGGTCGAATACATTGAATCACATCCAAAGGCCTTTTTTGATGCTGAGGTCCTGCAGGTGTGGTCACTGGGTCTGGCTCCCTATGCTCAAGAAAAATTTAAGCACAACTTTAGGCATAATTCCTTTTTTATCGGAAACAGCACAAGATCCGCAGTCAATTCGGGATTAGCCGACTATACGCCAATTTTTTTATCTGAAATACCCCGCTTGTTTAATAGAGGCCACGTTCCAGTTGATGTTGCCCTCATTCAAGCGTCCTGTCCAGACGCCCATGGCTACATGAGTCTCGGAATTAGTGTCGACATCGTTAAAGCTGCAGCTGAAAATTCACAAACGATCATTGTTCAGGTAAATCCTCGTATGCCACGGGTTCACGGAGATGGATTTATCCACGTCTCAGATGTGGACTTCGTGGTTCATCATGATGAACCCCTCCTTGAATACAGCGATGAGCTCGACAACGAGGTAGCAGACGCCATTGGTAAACATGTCGCCACACTCATAGAAGATGGGAATACGATCCAGGTAGGCTATGGATGTCTGCCCAACGCGATCCTCTCGAACCTCAGCCATAAAAAGCACCTAGGTGTACATACTGAATTGCTTGGGGATGGCTTGGTCAAGTTGATGAAAGATGGCGTTATTGATAACTCAAAAAAATCAATAAATCGAGGAAAAACCATTGCCACGTTCAGCATGGGTTCAGCCGAGACCTATGAGTACTTGCATGACAATCCATCCATTGAGTTTAAGACCGTAGATTATACGAATGATCCCCGCGTGATTGCTCAACATGACCATATGACAGCTATCAATTCAGCCCTTGAGGTCGATCTTACAGGTCAGGCGACGGCAGAATCATTAGGCAAAGTCTTTTACAGCGGCATTGGTGGCCAAGCTGATTTTATGCGTGGTGCTATTCTTGCTACTAGTGGAAAAACCATCCTGACCATGCCCTCCACAGCCAATCATGGTGAAGTTTCGCGTATTGTACCCTTCCTAAAGGCGGGCGCAGGCGTGACCCTGAATCGTGGAGATGTTCACTACGTAGCGACAGAGTATGGGATTGCCTATCTCCATGGCAAGAATATTCGTGAACGCGCCATGGAACTGATCTCCATTGCTCATCCAAAATTCAGAGCTCAACTCATTAAAAAGGCCAAGAAGCGAAATCTCATCTATCAGGACCAGGCCTTTATTGCTGGAAAAGCTGGTGAGTATCCAAAAAAGATTGAGACATACAGAACCACCTCTGCTGGCGTGGAAATCTTCGTCCGACCAGTAAAAATAACCGATGAACCCCTGATGAAGGATTTCTTCTATTCATTGTCTGATGCAAGTATGCAAAGACGTTTCATCTCCGAGCGCAAGGATATGCCCCACGAACGTCTTCAAGATTTTGTAGTTATCGACTATACAAGTGAGATTATTCTCCTGGCATTTACGCAAGAGAAAGGCGGGGAAGAATTGGTCGGCGTTGGCCAATACGCTATCATTGGAGAAACCCACACAGCCGATGTGGCCTTTGTTGTGAGAGATGATCATCAGGAACAGGGAATTGGGCGTGAACTGCTACGATATTTAACCCTTCTGGCTAAGAAACAGGGATTACTGGGTTTTACAGCTGACGTACTGATAAGCAATGCCAGAATGATGAGTCTGTTTGAAACCATGGGATTTGATGTACAGAAACATATTGAAGATGGAATGTATGAAATGAAGATGACATTCCTGGAGAATAAATGAGTGATAAGAATTCAGACATAAAATTTCTTTTCGAGCCACGCTCAGTGGCGGTAATCGGTGTGAGCCAGGAGCCGGGAAAGATTGGATACAAGATATTAGAAAACATGGTCGAGGTAGGATATAAAGGAAAAATATATCCTGTGAACCCCAAAGGGGGACAAGCGCTCGGGTATGAGATTTTAAAGAGTGTGAAAGACATTGATGGAGAGGTGGATGTAGCAGTTATTGCCATTCCTGCCAGATTTGTATATGACACCGTTGTTACCTGTGCGCAGAAAAAGGTGAAGATACTATCCATCATTTCCTCAGGATTCTCAGAGATCGGTAATCTTGAAGAAGAGCAAAAGGTGGTGAAATACGCCAAAGAGCATGGCATGCGTATCTTGGGTCCCAATATTTTTGGGCACTATTCCTCAAAAGTTTCCTTAAATGCCACTTTTGGTCCCCGCGATATTAATCCTGGGAATGTAGCCATCATTACCCAGAGTGGTGCCCTGGGAATCGCCATGATAGGCAAGACTGCCGTCCAGAATATTGGTCTCTCTTCCATAATATCCGTCGGGAATAAAACTGATATCAATGAAGCTGATCTTCTGGAATACCTCATTGAGCAGGAGGAGACAAAAATCATCCTCATGTATGTTGAAGGGGTACAGCAGGGTGAACGCCTGATTGAGGTTTTGAAAAGGGCGACTCAGAAAAAACCAGTCATTGTCATTAAATCGGGAAGATCAAAACGCGGTGCTGTAGCTGCCGCCAGCCATACAGGATCACTTGCCGGCTCTGACAAGGTTTTTGATGCCATTATGCGTCAATGTGGGGTGTTGCGTGCTGAGAGTATTCAAGAAGCCCTGGAATGGTCCAAATTTCTTTCCCACACACCAACCCCCAAAGGACGAAACACGATAATTATCACAAACGGTGGTGGTGTCGGCGTCATGGCCACCGACGCTTGTGAGAAGTACGATATCAAACTGTACGATGATCAGGAAAAATTGAGAGAGACCTTTGAAAGTGTGGCTCACGGATTTGGTTCCACAAAGAATCCTGTGGATATTACAGGGGAAGCTTCCAAGGCCGATTATATGAAGGCACTTAAGGAAGCGTTGGTAGATGATGATATCCAGTCGGTGATTGCTCTGTATTGCGAAACTGCCATGATGGATTCGCTGGAATTGACTGAGCTGATCGACGAGATGTATGTCCAATACCAGGACAAGGGGAAACCAATCACATTTTCTGTCTTTGGCGGAGAAAAAACTGAACAGGCTATCACAACCCTCCACAAGCATAATGTCCCTGTCTATAGGGATGTCTACGATGGGGTCTCCTGTTTGGGTGCCCTTCATTTTATCCGTAAAGTTCAGGAAACTGAATCAAGTGATCCCATAGTCGCTGATATCGATGTGCAGGCAATAAATAAGATTGTGGATCAAGCACTACAGGATGGACGGTCATTTTTATTGGCCGAAGAGGGGCAGGGTCTTTTATCTGCTTGTCAAATCCCAGGACCAAGAGGCGGTGTGGTTCAGTCCGTGAGAGCAGCTGTAGGTCTTGCCAACGATATTGGCTATCCCGTGGTGATGAAAGTTGTCTCTAGGGACATCTTGCATAAAAGTGATGCCGGAGGGGTGCTCCTGAATCTGGAAAATCAGGAAGAAGTCATTGATGGGTATCAGACCATCATCCATTCATGTAAGGCAAATGTTCCCAATGCAGTGATTGATGGGATCGAGGTGGTGGAACAGATTAAAGCTGGTACGGAGGTCATTCTGGGTGGTCGAAGAGATGCCAGTTTTGGACCGACCATCATGTTTGGACTGGGTGGAATTTATGTAGAAGTGATGAAGGATGTCGCTTTTCGTGCCGTCCCTTTGAGCCAGCAAGAGATCCGCGCCATGATCAAAGAAATTCGATCCTACCCATTGCTCCTGGGCGTAAGAGGTGAGCTGAGAAAAGATATTGAAACTATTGTTTCCACGTTGGTTAAGGTTGCTACCCTAATTACCAGTGTTCCCAGGATTACTGATATCGAGATCAATCCCATGGTTGTTTATGAACAGGGGGAGGGTGCTCGTGCTGTGGATATACGCGTATTAATCTCTGATGATAAAGAGGACTTAAAATAATGAAAAATATTATCGTTACTTCAATTCGGAAAGATGCCGGCAAAACAAGTACCATTGTGGGGCTGGCAAAAAATTCCTCTCTGCAGATCGGCTACTTAAAACCTTTTGGGGATCGTCTACTTTACCGTAAGAAACGACTTTGGGATTTTGATGCCGCAGTATGTACGACTGCCATGGGTGCCACTGAGTCACCTGAAACAATGAGTATCGGTTTTGACCACTCCAAATTGCGCTTTATGTATGACGAAGAAACCACACCAAAAAAAGTGCGGGAAATAGCAGAAGTCAATTCTAAGGGTAAAGATCTCATGCTGATTGAGAGTGGAACCGAGCTGAATCGAGGTCTTTCAGTTCACCTCGATGCCCTATCACTCTGTCGCTATCTGGATGGTGAATTATTAGTGATCCTCAGTGGAAGCACTGATCAAATCTGTGATGATGCGTATGCACTCAAAAAGATTCTGGACAGAAGTGAGATTAAGCTTATAGGCGTGATCGTCAACAAGGTCCATGATGTAGAAGATTTCAAGGCTGTATATGAAGAGGATTTCACCAAGCTAGGTTTACCTCTGCTAGGTGTTGTACCCTATACGGAGAGCTTGACCCGACCCAGCATGAAATTTCTAGCTGATCTCTTCTTCGCCAAGATCTTGGCGGGAGAGAGGGGTTTGAACAATACTATCAGGGATGTATTTGTGGGTGCTATGTCAGCAGATGCTGTCCTGAGGATGCAGCGCTTCGCTAAAGAATCTAAACTTGTGATCACCAGTGGAGATAGAAGTGATATGATTCTGGCTGCCCTGGATACAAAGGCCGCGGGTGTTATTCTCACCAACAACATTCTTCCTCCCTCAAATATTATTGCCAGAGCTTCGGCGGCCAATATCCCACTTCTTCTCGTTGCCCAGGATACTTTTCAGGCAGCTAAAAAGGTTGATGATCTGGTTTCCTTGCTATCCAAGGATGATGATGTGAAAATGGACGAATTGGGTGCTTTGATCAAGGAGCATGTAAAGTTCAGTAAATTGGTATAACACCTTCCTCAGAATATTCCTCTCGGGAAAAAGAAGTTATATAGGCAGCCCGGGCTTTTGTCGGGCTGCCTATATTATGCATCAAGCTCTAGATGTATAGGGGAATACAGGCTCTTGCAGGGGGAAACCGCTACGAACAAACAAATGATTTCCAGACAATCTCTTCGTTTCTACTGCGGATATATCCAGTTTGTCCGTATGAAAGTGAAATTCTATCACATCGCTTTCTGGAGAGGAAATGTAGGGGTAAATATCCTCAAATTTTGGTATCTGAGCACCAATGATATCAAAGATCTTCAGCATTCCCTGCTCATGTTTAAATGAGATCAGGATGTTTAGATCTGGGATTGCATAAATATGATCCTTAAGGAAATACAGGACGTGAAACATAAGCAGTTTAGCATTCATAATACTAAATATGTCAGAGAGAGGAGCTCGCTGTCTGGCGTATCTATATATTTCATCCAGATCGGATGCCTTGGCAGGATCTAATTTTATAATTCTTCCATTGCTAGGTTGAGGAACAACTCTTATGATTTGGATATATTCATCAAGAGCATTGAATCCTGTTTTCTCATAATAGGGGATGGCATCTTCATCGGCAAAGAGAAAAATACCTTCATGTTTTTCCTTCGCCCATTCCAGGCCAATATTTGTCAGTTCCCGACTTAATCCCAGCTTGCGCCACTCACTGGAAGTGCCCACACCACTTATTTGAACAAGTCGAGTGGATCGACCAGATATGATGGCATCCAATAAGTAGATACTGATGCTAGAAATAATTTGCCCATTCTTGAAAAAAGAGAATGGTGTATGAGCTTTATCCCAGAAACCAGCTTTGTCCCAGGCTGAAAAGTCCAATCCGTGAATGTCGAGAATGAATTTCTTGAAAGCACTTTTTGCAGAAGGTTTATCCCAATAATGAGTTTCTAGTTTTAGGTCCATATTTTCATACTGCTTCATTCATTGTCCTTTGATGGGGAGGGTAAACTAATATGCCAGGCAATTTTGAGAAACTATTATTAGCAGAACAAGGTTATACAAACTAATATTTTAGGTCTGGGGGATTCAATCAGGGGTGAGTTGGGAGTAGCTGTGAAACGTCGCAGGGCTTTGAATCTTATCATTGGTTCTGGCCTGGCACTTATCACAGGCATATTTGGCAAAAGTGTAAGAAAATCATCACGATTAGAAAAGCATATGAAAGATAATTCAATGAATATAAAGATAACAAAGCTCCCGGAGATGGGTCCCTGGCCTACATCAGATCCATTTCTATTCTGTGTCCACCACAATGATCAATACCCCTCAGCCAATGAAAAGATGGGTCCAGATGCCTCACTGGCAGGTCGCAATATGGGGCAGGATTTTGACAACAAGGATGGCTGGAACATGTATCATGGAACGCAGATCCCAGGGTTTCCCCAACATCCACACCGCGGGTTCGAAACGCTTACGGTGGTGAAGCAGGGGCTTATCGATCATTCTGATTCGCTGGGTGCCAAAGCACGTTATGGTGATGGAGATGCCCAGTGGTTGACGGCAGGAGATGGGATCGTACATGCCGAGATGTTTCCCCTCCTGAATCGTGAAGGAGATAATCCCATGGATTTTTTCCAGATCTGGATAAATCTTCCAGCGGCTCATAAACGAGTTGATCCTCATTTTGCCATGTTCTGGGACAATCAAATTCCAAAGTATACACATAGTGATGAGGCAGGTAAAAAGACTGAAGTAACAGTTGTAGCCGGAACTTACCAGGGAAACAGCGCACCGAAGCCACCTCCTAATTCCTGGGCAGCGAATCCTGAGAATGATCTGGCTGTTTGGGTAATTAAAATATCTGCAGGGGCAAACTGGGCGCTTCCGGTAGCCTCCTCATCATCATTGAGATCCGTTTATGTAGTAAAGGGTTCAGGTGCAGAATTTCAGGGACAGGCAGTCCCTGAAAAAAGTCGGGTCGAACTTGATGCTGATCAAGAAATAAGCATAAATAATACGGGTGAGGAACTCGAGCTATTGCTGCTTCAGGGGCGCCCCATTTCAGAGCCGGTGGCACAATATGGACCATTTGTCATGAACACTTCAGCAGAAATTCGGGAAGCTTTCAACGATTACTCCAGAACCCAGTTTGGTGGATGGAAGTGGGCAGATAGTGGACCTGTACATGGCAAAGATCCCAAACGATTTGCCCAACTGATTGATGGTAGTATTGATGAACCTGCCTGAGGCATAGAGGGCGCTTCAACCTAGATTTTTAAGATTAATTCACACCCCGTCCCATGTAAGGATAAGGTACCCTTTCACCATTTATTACCACATATGTGAAGAGTGAACATATGGACGAGTATCTAATTTTACAGCCCACAATCATCCTTGAACAATTAGTGTAAAAGAGTAGTTTTAGGGACGAGTTTAACTGTGGTCGGGAGACGAATGGAAAATACAATTTCTACGCATTGTGGATATTGCAGATGACACTCTCATATAGGTGTACGTTCACCTCCTTGAAGAACAGATTTATTCGAAAACTAGTCAGGGTTAATTTATATCCACCCTTACTTCTCTTAATATTTGTCCCCGCTTTTTTATTATCCCAAGATTTCAGTAATTCGGGTGTAAATGCTGTTGACTCATTGTTGGTCGAGCGCTCATTTGAGCAGGCGAGGCGTTTGATTATTGAATTAGATCTGGATGAAGTAATTGAAGCAAAATATCTCAAATTATGCGACCAACTCACATATCTAACCAAGTTTGATCAGAATGAATTGCTAGAAAGCTGTAATGCTGCCAAACTTTACCAAGCTCAATTCGTCGATAGTATCGCAGGTCATAAATCCGCAAGATACTATGAAAAATTTAATGATCTCAGCGCTTCACAGGAATACCACGATGCAGTCGTGGCATATCGAATTGCTAAGTTTTATAGAGGTCTGTTCATTTATGATATCCGAGGGAAAACGGTCCTGAGCATGGATGCTTCGGAGGTTCTTTTTTCTCAAGGTAGTTATGAGAAAGCGCTCGATTTACTGCTATCTGTTGAGGAGGATCTATACAGATATCTTTTGTTAAAAGAGTACCGGTGGCACTATGAAGCGTTGCTGGAAAAGTATGAGGAAGCCCTCCTCACGTTGAAGAACAAAAAATCACTGACCGATAGGACGTTCAAACCCAATCATACTTACGACCTTTCACTTAACTCAAGCCTGCTCCTGCTGAGTAGTCCTTTTGAAGAGGCAAAGCCTGTTTTGATTTCCCATTCCAGTATGACCGCATATGAATCATATAAATATCTCAGTGATTTTAAGGCATCTGGCGGGATTTCTCTAGGAATAGAATTGAGCAGTAGGTTTACCAGCAATGCTTCACTAAACCTAAAAGTCTCGGGAGGCAGAACTTATTATAGTGGATTTAATGATTCAACCGGCTTGAGTTCTAACCTATCCGCAAATCATCAATCTCTGGCTCTAGGTATTTTATATCATTTTAAAGATCATGGGAGAGTCAATCTCTTCTCATCGCTAACATACTGCCTGACGAAGTCAACAGTCAGAAAGGTAATCACAAAGCGACACCCATACATTGAGGAGGAGTATTACTACATTGCGCCAATCTCAGAATATGACAATCAGCTAAGGATGCATGTTGGGGCTAGTTATTATCCGATCTCAACATCTAAAAGATTTCATCGCGCTAGCGTCGGTCTGGCAAAGGGAATAGCGGACCCTTCTTTCTTTGGAGACACACAGCTAATAGTTTCCTTTTCAACTGGATATTTCTTCTGATCTATTCAGCTCAGTATATCAACATTTATTGGGATAGGGGATAGGCTATTGCTGTCTCTCATGAAACCGTTGAAACGGTTTAACATTAGGCTCTTTCATTCAATACACCCAACTGAAGTTGGGTGTATTGAATATTTCTTGAAATAATGTGTCAAACAAAAAAGCCCCTGATTTCTCAAGAGCTTAATGCGGGACCGATCCCGACGCTTCGGTCGGGACGACCTCCGTCAATTGTTATGAATTAAATTATCCAATAATTCTCGTCGCCATTTCTTTAATTGTTTTTCTCGAACCACTGCTTCGGATCTTGATTCATAATCTTCCAAATATATCAATTTCCAGGGTCCCTTATTGCGAGTGTAAGTAGAACGACCCTCATTATGTCTGATAAGGCGCGCATCAATATCAGAAGTTTGTCCGATGTAGTATTTCCCTTGAGGGTTCGACAATATGTAAATTGAATATTTCATGATACAAAAAAGCCTCAAAGCTAATTGAGGCTTTTGCGGGACCGACCGGGATCGAACCGGCGACCTCCGGCTTGACAGGCCGGCGTTCTAACCAAGCTGAACTACGATCCCAAAATTATCAAATGCTTCAGTCTTTTTTCTTGTACATAATAGCTACAGGGAAGATCACCAAATAGCCAATGAGTAAAACGATAGGCGAAACAGTCAAAGATTGCGTACTATTTAGCTCACCGGTTCCCATGAGAATGTATCCAAGAATAATGACAAAAAGCCCAGCTATGAAAAGAATATAATTGGTTCTCGTGAATGGTAACTCGGAGAGCCAGTGTTTGCCGTCTTTGTTAACTTCATTTCCCATAGCGCGGCGAATATAGATGGCGGTTAATGGGCGCGCAAATAAAAATGATAAATATCGATAAATATTTACCGTCGTTGACATGCCAAAAGCACCCACATATATTGATCGACTATAAAAAGGAAATTCTGTTTGAAAAACGTCCTGCGACTGAGCCTGATTATTATGAATATTCTCCTACTACTCGGGATAACTACTCTATACTTCATCTTTGATTCAAGACCAATTCAGGGTGATGGGCATAAGGTGGAAATTGTTATTAATGAAGGAGCCACGTTAAGCACCATCGCTGACCAACTTTACGAATCAGGTGTTATCCGCTCACCCGGTACATTTAAAATGGCTGCCCATCTTTTGCGTAAAACGCGAGCCATTTATCCTGGCATGTATTCCATAGAAACCAGACTGAGCAACTCAGAGGCCATATCAGCCCTGGCCCATGCCAGAGCAATTGAAATCCGCATCACAATTCCGGAGGGCCTTAGATCAGATGAGATCATTAGTCTTCTATGCAAGGAGCTAAAACTAGATTCCTTAAAAATGTCATCCCTGTTAACTGATTCTAGTTTGCTGAAGATCGCCGGAGAGGGATTCCAGCATTTGGAGGGAACCCTTTTTCCTGAGACTTATCGTTTTCTGCAAAACAGTGATGAGTACATGGTGTTGAAAAGGATGGTCACACATTTCCGTCAGAATATCTCTGATTCGATGCTGAAAAAGGCTCAGGAGTTTGGTTTTGATATTCATCGACTTATTACTTTTGCCTCTCTGGTGGAGAAGGAAACTGCTCGTGAGGATGAGCGTCGTCTGGTGGCATCTGTTTATCACAATCGACTAAAAAAGGGGATGCTGATGAACTGTGACCCCACCATCATTTATATGTTGGTTCAACAAGGCGAATGGGATGGGAATATCAAGCGCAAACATTTTGCAATCAATAATCCCTACAACAGCTATATGTATACGGGATTACCTCCGGGGCCCATTGCGAATCCAGGATTAGCCAGTATCAAGGCCAGTCTTGACCCGGAAAGCTCAGATTTCCTCTACTTTGTGGGAAAAAATGATGGATCCGGTGCCCACGATTTTTCCAGAACCCTTCGCGAACACAATAATAAAGTGAATCGATACCAACGCCGGGGATCTCGTCGATGACTAATGTTCTGGCGGGTTTAAACCCCCAGCAGAGAGCCGCAGTTGAGGCATTGAAAGGTCCTGTTCTGATTTTCGCTGGTGCCGGTAGTGGAAAAACCCGCGTACTCACCCATCGCATAGCCAATCTCATTAACAGTGGCACGGCTGCTCCCCATGAAATTCTATCGGTAACCTTTACCAATAAGGCCGCAGGGGAGATGCGGGAGCGAATAACAGATCTTCTTGGGACCGAAAAATCCTATGTGAACATGGGTACTTTTCACTCGATCTGTGCACGGATCCTGAGACGGGATGCACTCTTCATCGGTTATGAACAGAATTTCAGTATTTACGATGATGAAGATGGTCAAAAGGTCGTAAAAAAGATCATGAAAGACCTCAACATTTCCACGGATTACATAAAGCCCAATGCAGTATTCTATGGCATTAAACAATTCAAATCTCAGATGATCTTCCCTGATGAAGCCCAGGATTTAGCCTCTTCAAGCTTTGATGATACCGTGGCCAGGATCTATGCACTCTACCAAACCGAGCTAAAAAGAAGCAGTGCCATGGATTTTGATGATCTATTGCTCAAACCGCTGGAATTATTTGACAAAAACCCCCATATCCTGAAAAAATATCAGGATCAATTCAAATTTATTCTGGTAGATGAGTACCAGGACACCAATAAAGCTCAATTTTTATTTGTAGAAGCCTTAAGTCATGAGCACAAAAATCTCTGTGTTGTTGGCGATGACGATCAGTCCATCTATGGCTGGCGCGGCGCAGATATTGGCAATATCCTGGATTTTCAACAGCACTTTCCCGGTGCCCAGATCTTCAAGCTGGAGCAAAACTATCGCTCAACTAAAACGATTCTCAGTGCCGCCTCTGCGGTGGTTGCTCAAAATGAAAACAGGGCACCTAAGGAACTATTTACAGAGAGTGACAAGGGTGATATCATCAAAGTTCTAGATGGGCGCAATGAGCTGGATGAGGGACGCTTAATTGTGGACGAAATCCAATCCCTTTGTCGGGGAAATGGACATGGTTTCCATGATATTGCTCTGTTGTATCGTACTAACGCCCAATCAAGACCCTTGGAAGATGTATTACGCCGCAATGGCATTCCGTATCAGATCATTGGGGGTACAAAATTTTATGATCGAATGGAAGTGAAGGACATTCTGGGTTACTTCAGACTGATCATCAATCCCCTGGACAATGTGAGCTTTATGCGAATCATCAATAAACCAACTCGAGGGATCGGTAAGACCAGCCAGGAGGCTATCAACGCTTTTGCCACCGATCAAGATATCTCCCTGTTCTCCGCCGCTACCAGGGCGCAGGAGATCAATGTCCCCGCTAGAGCCTTCAACAAGATTATCGACTTTGTAAAACTGATCAGCAAGTATTCGGCCTTAATATCAGAGCTTAGCCTGGAAGAGTGGACCCGTGCTTTTATCGATGAATTGGGATTTGTCAAGCTATATAAAGAAGAGATGACTGCCGAAAGTGAAGTCCGACTGGATAATATATATGAACTCCTTGCAGCCATATCAGACTATACGCAGAATGCAGAGGAGCCTAGCCTGGCAGGATATATGGAAGAGGTGGCTCTACTCACACATATCGATAATTACAATAAGGATCAGCAGCAGGTTACGCTCATGACCTTGCACAGTGCCAAGGGATTAGAGTTTCCGGTCGTTTTTCTAACCGGGATGGAGGATGGACTGTTCCCAATTCAACGCTCAATTGAAGATCCGCCCGCTCTGGAAGAGGAACGAAGATTATTTTATGTAGGCTTGACTCGAGCCATGGAGCGTGCATATTTAAGTGGTGCTCAAATGAGGCAACGATATGGGGAGACGATGTACAGTCGTCCCTCTCGATTCCTGGAAGAGATACCATCACATTTACTTGAATATGGAACCAGAACTATCAGCGATTATTCTCCTCGAGAATATCGTAGGGAAAAAAGTACGAAGGTGACGAGAACGAAGACCACAAAATCAGCAACGGCTCCCAAAAGGCGCTCAACTAACATGCAACGTGCCCTGGGAAACCTCAATAATAGGGAAGAAGGGGTCTACGAGGCTGGCATGCAAGTGGGTCATAAAATATTTGGTAAAGGTAAGATCCTGAACGTTGAGGGAGCCGGACCGGAAGCCAAGGTCACTGTTATGTTTCAAGGCAATGTTAAAAAGAAACTGATCGCCAAATTCGCCAACCTTGATATTCAGGATTAATCTAGCAACACGCCCTCGTTTTTCTCTCTTCAAAAATACAAGTTAAAAGAAATAGCTTTCTCTGGTTAAGCCATGGTAGTGCAGGCTATGGACCAAACATAATAATAATCTAAATGAGACTTATTTGCACTTGCGTAAATGAGAATAAGTCTTATTTTCGTAACCAGAGGAGATATGATTATGTCTGCAACAGCCAACCAGGAATTAAAACAAACACTCAGAGATCATGAGCTTAAGGCGACGAACCAAAGAATTGCATTGCTCAAACTATTGGATGCCACCCATGAGCATTTTGATGCTGAAGAGATATATTTTGAGCTTCATAAACGCCAAAAGAATGTGAGCAGGGCAACCGTCTATCGTAGCCTTGAAGCTCTTGTGGAACAGGAGCTGGTGACCAAGCTTGATTTCGGTGAGGGACGGATGCGCTATGAGCGTAATAAGGGGGCAGACGAACATCATGACCATTTGATTTGCGAACAATGTGGAAAAGTGATTGAGTTTTTCAACCTGGAAGTTGAAGCCCAACAATTGGCTGTCTGTGAAGAGCATGATTTTACTCCCTCCACCCATACCATGCATATTTTTGGGACATGTTCTGAATGTCGTCAAGTCGGATTGAAAGCCTAGTCACCCATGTTCAATTTTAAAAAACCACGTCACAAACTCTCAGAAGAGAATAAGGACGGCTTGCGTTTGAGTGATCTAAAGCCAGGTGAAAAGGGACGTGTTCTTGAAATCGGAGGAAGTGAGCAATTCCGCCTGCGTCTTATTGAAATGGGGCTGACCCGAGACACTGAAGTATGTGTAGACAAATATGCGCCCCTCCTGGATCCCCTGGAACTGATCGTTAAAGGATATCATCTCTCTCTACGAGGGATTGACGCCCAAAAAATTTCTGTAGAACGTAGCAATTAGCATGAATTTTAATATCGCCCTCGCTGGAAATCCAAATTGTGGTAAAACCACGATCTTCAATATTCTCACAGGCGCACGTCAACATGTGGGGAATTGGCCTGGTGTCACCGTCGAGCGAAAATCAGGACATTATACCTATTCTGACTACAAATTCAATCTGATTGACCTGCCCGGTACCTATTCTCTTACTGCATTCTCAGCTGAAGAAACCGTCGTAAGACAATATCTCATTGATGATGTACCAGAGGTTGTGGTCAATATTGTCGATGCCTCCAACCTGGAGCGAAATCTATTTCTCACCACCCAGTTGATCGAATTGGGTCGACCTCTGGTCATCGTGTTAAACATGATGGATATGGCTGAAGAAAAGGGTCTAAAAATCGACACCGAAACACTTTCAACACTCCTCGGGGCACCCGTGGTCTCAGTGGTGGGGCGTACTGGTGAAGGTGTAGACATCCTTAAAGAAAAAATTCTTCGTGTTGCCACTGAACAATCAAAGAAGTCCCGACCCATAAATATTAATTATCCCCGCGACATTGAAACCGAACTTCAAAAGCTAAGTGCCCTCATGGAAGTGAGCAACGACAAGGACCATTTAGATCGCTGGAGAAGTGTTAAGCTTCTGGAATCTGACAAGGATACGCGCGATGAAATGAGATTGCGCAGCAATGGGTCTGAGATATTGGATCAGACCAATATCTCAACAGAGCGTATAGAGACACTTTTTAAAGATACAGGTCGTGCCATAATCTCTTATGCCAGATATGGCTTCATTCAGGGAGCCTTACGAGAGTGTGTCGAGGAAAACCTGAAGCTCTCCACCGATTATAGCAGACAGATTGATAGAGTTCTTACACATCGTTGGTTGGGCTTACCCATATTTGGTTTCTTCATGTGGCTCATGTTCAAGATCACCTATGATTTAGGATCGATTCCCATGGATTGGGTTGATGCAGGTGTTGTGATGTTGATGAATTTCTTTTCAGGTATTCTTCCATCCAGCATGTTTGCCAGTCTCCTGGTTGATGGCGTCATCGGAGGTGTGGGTGCCATCGCAGTTTTTCTGCCAAATATCTTTATCCTGTTTTTCATAATAGCCATACTTGAAGATTCCGGGTATATGGCTCGCGTAGCCTTCATTATGGATAGGATCATGCACAATATTGGTCTCCATGGAAAAGCATTCATTCCTATGATCATGGGATTTGGATGTAATGTGCCGGCCATTATGGGGACACGTATATTAGAATCAAGACGGGATAGAATTCTGACCGTTCTAATCAATCCCTTTATGAGCTGTTCCGCTCGTCTCCCCGTTTATATCCTGGTGGGAGGAGCCTTTTTCCCTGAGCAGGCCGCTACAGTCATCTTCTCAATGTATGTATTAGGAATTGTGGTGGCTATTACCAGCGGCAAACTATTCAGCAGAACCATACTAAAAGGAATGTCGAAACCCTTTGTTTTAGAATTACCACCTTATCAGCGTCCCACTGGACGATCTCTCCTCTTGCATACCTGGGAGCGGGGGTATCTGTTTATTCAGAAGATGGGAACGGTCATTCTGGTGGGCTCTGTTCTAGTCTGGGCGTTGGGCTATTTTCCCCGTGAGGTAGAACTGGAAACAGATTACCAGACAATTGAAACCCAGATTAAACATAAATATGATGATCAAAGTATAGAACTAAGTGAAAAATATATAAGGTCCCTGGAACAAAGCGAGCGAGAGTACCACTCTGAGATGGTGCCCTTTTTACAGAGCAAAAATTATCTGTCCCTTAAGGCACAACACGATTCCCTGGGGTATTTGATCCACACAACGGAAAAGCTTGAAGTTTACGCAAATAAACAAGCGGAACTGGGTGAAATCATGTCAAAGAGATGGATTGGGAGATTAGGAAAAGTTATTCAACCACTCATCGAACCCTTAGGGTTTACCTGGCGCGAAGGGGTTGCACTCATCACCGGATTTGTTGCCAAGGAAATCGTGGTCTCAACCTACGGTGTCCTTTTTGGTGTGGGGGAGGATGTGGACGAAGCCAGTCAGGGAGTTATCCAGGGGCTTAGGTCTTCTGGAATGACACCATTGGTTGCCCTGGGCTTTATGATCTTCACGCTTTTGTACACGCCTTGTTTAGCGACAGTGGCAGCCATAAAAAGGGAAACTGGAACCTGGGCATATACCTTTTTCTCAATCGGGTATTCTCTTGGTCTGGCGTACAGCCTGGCTTTTGCAGTTAACTATTTTGGAAGGATGTTCAATTGGCTCAGTTAATAGATATACTTCTGGTTGCTTTGGTACTTGGAGTCGCAGTGTGGGCAGTAATAAAATATTTTATAGGTTTGGGTAATGCTCCGAAGGATCAGCCAATTAGCTGTGGAGGATGCAATTCATCCTGTCATGACACGACGATTCCTCAGAAACTCCATTAATTTCCCATCAGGGGTCATTTTACGCACAATAAAATAGGTAGTATCTCACGACCCGAGTGAAAACTGAGTTCAGGATGTCCCTTGATGTAGAGGGAAGTTGAAGAACCGCCATCCAGATTGACAACATTCAAATTCCCCTTAAAAAAACCAGTATCCAATAAAACCTGCCCTAATTCTACCAGGTCAATACCCGCTTGAAGTAGGGGCTTCTGCTTTACAATGATATAGTGCTCAGTCCCATCAACTGAGGCAAATGCGGTTCGGGCATGTTTCCCCATACCATTGATAGAGTTTTTGATTTCTTCTTCCTGTACAACATTTTCGCGAATGATCTGGGGGCCGGTTTGAACAACCAGATCATATTTCATTGTCTGATCGAGTTGTTCCAGTTTGAAATATCCTGCGCTGTCATTTTGAAAGTCGTATGTAAAGAGAGTAGATAGCTGCTTTTCTCCTTCCATCATATCTGCATAAACAGAATCTTGAATCCGCAGGTATCCCGCGTGGGTAAAAACCAGATCTGCTCTGGAAACTGGACGTGGTGATTCATAGTCGAAATATGAGCCGTTGACGGCTAAGGTAAAGTTGCTGTCTGCTGCGATCTCAGCCAGGCTTTTCCCAGGTTGACGGAAAAATGTTAAAGAGCTGAGCTCGGGGATCTTCACGATGGTGATAGCATGTGAATCCAGAGAATAAATAGTTAGATCCCCAACTGTCTCTATGCCATATCCGGCAGTTATCTCTTCAGGGACAATTCCTGGAAAAGGGCTACACGAGATGAGTAGAGTTACGCAAAGAATGAGCAAATAGGTGACCAACTTCATCTTGAAATATTCCTAATATTTCTGGTTCCCAACTCCCAGATAATCATCGATCTGATGTGCAACTTCTTTAATGAGTTTGGTGCGTTCCCGATGCTCCAGAAAGGCTGATTTAAAACCACTAATGATGAAGTCCTTGAAATCCAACATGTTAAAGTTGAAGGTCTCATGGGCCAGCATGTATTCATCAACCAGAGTGACCCCACTGATCAAGCGGTTATCTGTATTCAAAGATAATCTTAGTCCATAATCATGGTAAAATTTTACCGGATGATTCTCTATCTTTTTCAGAGAACCCGTTTGATAATTACTGGTTAAGCATACCTCGAGGCAGATGCGATGATCGTTGATATAATTCATCAGATCTCCATCCTCGCGCAGCCTCGTTCCATGACCAATACGATTGGCTCCACAATAGTGAATGGCTTGATGAATGGAAGCGGGACCATAGGCCTCGCCTGCATGCAGCGTCACATTCACATTATTATTCCGGATGAGGTAAAATGCCTCAAGATGATCCTTTGCCGGGAAGTTTTCTTCGACACCCGCAAGATCATAGCCAATAACCCCTCTATATTTGTATGCGATGGCTAATTCGGCGAGTAGAATGGAGGACTCAATGGAGAAATTGCGAATTCCGCAGACAATTACACCGGTACTAATGTTGAATTCCTTCTCAGCCTCGTGTAAGCCAGCAATAACAGCATCCAGAGACTCCATGGGGGTCATTCCCCGATCCTGATGCAGGATGGGGGAATATCGCACCTCCAAATGACGTACATTTTCAGCGGCCGCATCCTGGGCAAGCTCAAAGGCTGCCCTCTGCAGGGCATCTGATGTCTGCAGGACACTCAAGGTTATCTGGAATTTGTCAATATAGGTTTCAAGATTTTTTACCTGACCCTGCACCGTGACAGCTTTTTCCAATTGATCACGGTCAGTAGAGGGGAGTTCAACCTTGTCCTTTTGAGCAAGATCTAGAATAGTATCCAGACGCAGTGATCCATCCAGATGGCAATGGAGCTCTGGCTTGGGGAGCTCTAACAGAAAATCTCTACGAACGGGTTTCATTAGTTGCCACCTAACTCAGTTTTGTCAGCCTTTAGGGTGGTGATGAACCAGATCACGATAGCGATGATGAGGATCGGACCCAACCATCCAAAGCCTGAAAATGTTGGCCACCAGTCTTTATCTGCAGTTAGGAATATTGGTAGTGCAACCAGAATACCCATAATTGCCTCACCCGTTATCATACCGGCTGCAAGGAGGAGTCCTTTTTTCTTGGTGACTTCCGTAGCACCCATTTTGTCGCCAAGATGAGCGATCATTCCACCGATAAATATGGGAGTGGTCAATGAGATGGGAAGATAAATTCCCACTGCCACAGCAAGAACGGGAATTCTAAAATCGGACCCGACTCTTTCCTGACGAACATCCATGGCAATGATGATCACACCTATAATGGCACCCATAATGACAAAGTTCCAGGGTAAATTCCCTTGAAATACGCCTTCAGCAACTGCCTTCATGAGGGTCGCTTGTGGAGCTGAAAGTGTGGGTGAACCAATGGTGTATGCAGTATGTAGAATGTCTAGTACGATACCCAGAACGATAGCAGCACTGAGGACACCGATAACCTGCATGACCTGCTGTTTCCAGGGTGTTGCCCCCACCAGGTGTCCTGTCTTCAGATCCTGAAGGTTGTCACCACCAATGGCGGCTGCATTACACACAACGGCACCTACCATGATGGCGGCGGCAGCTCCATGAAGGGAGCCTGATCCTAGAATGGCTAGGAGAAGCAAAGATGCAAATAACACGGTTGCGACGGTTACACCCGAAATCGGGTTATTTGAAGATCCCACAACACCAGCCATGTAAGCAGCTACTGCAGAAAAGAAAAAACCGAAAACCATCATAATAATGGATATGAGGACTGCGAGCTGCGGGGTGGGGAGGATGTCATTGTAAATCAGAAAGACAGGGATCATCAGAACCAATAAGGCGATTGCCACATACTTAATGGGAATGTCTCTCTCTTCCCGAGGAAGTGTCTCTCCATCTTGCACTGAACTATACGCTTTAATGCTGGCTTGAATCCCGATAATGAGAGGCTTAAATAATTTGATCAGGGACCAGATGCCGCCCACAACCATGGCACCAACACCTAAATATCGGATCTTCGTGTCCCAAATCGTGTTCGCCGCCTCCATGGCATCACCTTCATAGCCATTAAAGGCAGTATAGATGGGTATAGCAAACAACCATGAGATCAGGCCTCCGGAAAAGACCAGAATACTGATATTCCTACCAACGATATATCCTACAGAGATAAGAGCGGGAGATAGATCCATTCCAAATCCAAACACGGAGCGACCCATACTCGTTGCCCCTTCAAGGGCAGAATGCCAGAGGGCGAATCCCTGCTGACCAAGTTTCATGACTCCGGCAGAAAGACTGGCATAGGTCAACAGTCTCAAGCCTCCCCGGACCTCTTCTTCAGAATTATTATCACCTGCATGTCCTGCCTCTAAAACTGCGGCAGTTGCTACGCCTTCAGGATAGGTCAGGTTGGCTTCTATGATAAGTGCTCGCCTTAGGGGAATTGTGAAGAGTACACCGATCAGCCCACCGACTGCTGCAATTTTCGCTACCTCGAGATAGTTGAACGAGTCCCAGTACCCCATTAGCAATAAGGCAGGAATGGTAAAAATGACACCAGCAGCCAGGGATTCACCAGCGGAGGCAGCGGTTTGGACAATATTATCTTCAAGAATATTATGTTTTTTAAACATGCTCAGTATGCCCATGCTAATAACTGCAGCGGGTATCGATGCTGAGGCTGTCATGCCAGCAAAAAGTCCCAGGTAGGCATTTGCACCGGCCAGCACCATGGATAGCAGTATTCCAAGAACAATTGCCTTAAATGTGATTTCAGGTAATGGTTTACTCACGGTATCCCTTTCGATTTTCAGTTTAGTTCTAAAGATAAGTGAGATTGAAATAGGAGAAAGTGCTAATTATCAAGCCATCTCTTCCTAAAGTGTGATTTAGGTAATGGTTAATTTCTCAAAATAGGTTTGCCACTTTAATCCAATTTCATTTGCCGGTAGGAAGAAAGTGTGTCTGATCCCACCGACGCCGATAGATACGGCGTTATAGTAATCCAGAGTAAAAATTGTAATGCTATCCAATGGCCATGACTTGACCTCTTGGTCCTTTTGAAATAAAAGAAAGCGCTTGTCAGTGATCGTCAGTGAGAGATAGTCAGTTAAATCGACCCCATCCTCAGATTTGTAGCCATCAATAGTCGTCGTTTGGTAAGCGCGTTCACCGGGTGCAAGTCCAAGATCTTGAGTGAGGGAGATGGGCTTATCCAGGGCTCTATCGCTGATATCTTGAATCCATTCATGGAGTGAGAGTGATTTTGAGGTCCTATTATTTATGAGGGTATAATTGTTTGTAACTGTCCACAGGGATTCACACTGACCACATCGAATAGAGCTACTCGATGCGAATGCTATGCTGTTCCTGGCATCACATTCGGGACAAGCCCACAGAAAAGTTTCCAGGCCATTCGCTATTGATCTGCTTTTTACTGCACGATATTCCTTTTCCGGGGAAAAAATGGCTGTTTCCAAATTTGACTTCAGATGCTCGAGATCAGCCTGATCTTCAACGGGGATTACTGGTTTAAAGCTTGCGGAGACTTGCCCTCTTCGTCGTTTTTCTGCCCATCTAGGCCATATCTCATAAGCGCCATCAAGGTGAACCGGAAGAATGGGTACCTTAGAGTGCTGGATTAATTTTAAAGTTTCATTTAATATAGGAAGTGGTGTTCCATCGATGGAGCGTCCACCTTCTGGAAAAATACCCACGACTTGACCACTTTTAATCATGCGGATCATGGTCCGGATCGATTTCAGATCCTGCCTGTGTCTTCGCATGGGAAATGTACCAATCCCACCAAGTAGGAATCTCATCAGAGGTGAGGTGAAGACATCTGCTGTCGTCACAAATTTGAGTTCAAAGGGCAGAAAGATAGCAAAGAGAAATGGATCCAGATAGCTCTCATGATTTGCTACAAGGATAAAAGGTTTTTCATGAGGGATGTGTTCGATTCCAGAGACCTGAATTTTATACCAGTTTCGCAAAAAGAGCATCCCGAATATCCAGATTAATTGTGGCAATAGTTTAACTGAGCGATTCTGCGCTATTTTTATCTTCCAATGGTATAGGGGTGTGGTTTCTTGGTAATCACGATATTTATCACCAAATGATCTAAATAGCTGCCTTTCTTGTAATATTGACAAATAGCCAATACCAAAAACTGTAAGGATCAGCCAAATAGATATTGAAAGGAGGGAAATACCCAGATGGGAGATTAGGATTCCAAGCTGGTACAAGGAGAGGAACCAAAAAAATGGATGTCGGGTTCTGGCGTAAAAACCCACATCAACCAAACGAGTGCCGCTATTGGAAAGGTGGACATTGCCATCACCAAAGCGCATTAATAGGATATCGGCGACCAAGAGCCCAATAATTCCTACTATAATGAAGGCCATACTGAATACCAGGGGGATGCCTTCAACTTCCGCTAGAGGTAGGTGTTCACCAAGTATAGCGATTGCCACAGGAAGTGCTGCTATCTTAAGGAATAGCCCCAGAAAATTCTTCAGGGTGCGGATGTGATTATACATAGGCCTCATATTAATAGAAATTCCAGGTAGTGGATATAAATATAAGTACAAGAAAATCAGGAGAGGAACCCATATGCCCTTGCCCCGTACCATGGTGGAGAATATATTCCGCCTCTGGATTAAAGAACAAATTGACAACCACTTAATAGTTTGAAGATATAATCTGGTAAAACAATAACGTTTTGTACGTTAATTAGGATCAGTAAAATGAAATTTGAAACTGAAATTATAAAAGACACGCTCATTGTACGGGTTCAGAATACGACCTTTGATATTCGTGGAGTAAAAGCCTTCAAGCGCGATATCTTTATGGCTATTGCCGAGTCTGACTTTAAAGACATTATGATCAATTTGGAAAATGTACGAATGGTAGACAGTACAGGTTTGGGTGGTTTATTATTCGCAAAACGCCAGGCCACCATCAAAGGAGGGGTTTGCTATATCGTTAAACCTCAACAGAAAATATTATCCTTGATAAAGATCTCCAAACTGGATGATGTGTTTGAGATCATTGACAGCGAGAAGGCTGGCCTGAAGGCCTAATCTCCTTACAAAAAAAGCGACCCTTGGTCGCTTTTTTTTGGTTTTGCTTAAAAAGAAACAGGGACAGCTAAAATCCGGAAGCGGGGGAATACGACCAGACCGATGTCCCTGTAAAAATACGTGATAAAAATAGTAATCATTCTGGTGTATGTCAATAATTTATATCGTTAATATCAAGGAAAAATTTCTGAGGGTCAAAAGTGTCTTTTCAGGGTTTGAGAAGTCCAGGCCATCAACTATTTTTACATGTAGCGCAAGAAGCTACGATAATCTGGATGAATACTGGAGAAATGGGATGATCATAAAGCGGGGTCTAAAACGTCTAGTGGTAGTGGGTGTACTCCTCAACTTAATGGCATGTACATTTTTTAGTGAGTATGCGAAGCTGGAGCGCAGTGCCCGCGATTCTTATGAAAGAGCCGATTACGATACGGCAGTATTTATGCTTTCCAGAAGTTTGCAGCTCAACCAAGACTATCTTGAAAGCCAGATCCTCATGGCGGACGCCTTTCTCATGGCCAATAGGACTCACGCTGATCGAATTAAAAAAATCAAATCCGGTTCGAATGTATTTAAGTACGACAAATTGGTTAACGAATACCAGAGTCTGATCAATATTCATGATGCTGTAAAAGTTTTGCCCCCAATTCGTCAACCTAAAACCTCAGTTTTACTTGAATTTAAAATCATTAACTACGCTGCAGATCTCACCAAGGCACAGGAAATGGCGGCTGAATCGCATTATCAAGCGGGTGAAAAACTGGCAAAATCTAAGACTATGAGCGATCAGAAAGCTGCAGCAAAGGAATATAAAAAAGCGCTTAGATTTGTCTCCAATTTCAAGGACGCTGAGAGCAGGTATTCAGCGAGTCGTGCAGCAGGTGTCAAGCGCATCGCAGTTTTTCCATTCGAAGACCTAAGTGGTAAGCGAAAACGCTATGGTGCCGTCGAGGAATTTGTAGTGGATCAAATGGTCAGCTCGGTGATGAAGGATCGTTCAGCTACAGAATTTCTGGAATTGGTAAGCCGTGATCAATTGGACCGGGTCATCGCTGAACAAAAGCTTGGTCTCAGCGGCCTGGTGAATGATGAATCAGCTGTTGAAGTTGGTGAAATCCTTGGCGTACACGAAACTATCACCGGTAAGATCACACAAATTATTTATACGCCAGTTCAAACCGTACATCGAGATTTCAAACAGACCAGAAGCGTGGTTGTAAAAACTGAGAAATATAAAGACAAAGAGGGTAAGACCAAGACCCGCAATATCTATGGTGATGTGCATGCATACGTCCGGGAATACACCCGAACCACCAAGGCGGTTATCAAAGGCTCTTACAAAATCGTTGATGTAAAAACAACAAAACTGGTACGTAGTGAATCATTTAAGGGAAACTCGGACTTTAGTACGAGCTGGGTAACCTTTAGTGGGGATGAGAGAGCGCTGAGTTCAAGTACACGACGCTTAGCTCGAAAGGGCGAGAGTGTGGCTCCGGTTGCTGAGGAGATGGTGAGTCAAGCCGCTACGGATCTGGCTAACTCCCTAACAGCGACATTAAAAATATATGCAAGATAGAAGTGCCAATCCAATTACATTTCATTGATTAGCTCTATCAGGCTTTAGATAAGAAAACACAACAACGGCGATAAATGCGATCACAAATGCTGAGAATCGAACAGTCACCCAATTCCCGAATAGATCTACAACCGTAAAGAGCGTCCCACTTACCATACCGGCGATCACGCCCGCTCTACTCGCTTTTTTCCACCATAAGGTGAGCAGAAGGGCAGGTCCAAATGATGCACCCAGACCGCCCCAGGCATAACTGACCATCTCAAAAACCAGTTCCTCTGACTGCCAGGCCATAAAAAAGGCTAAGAGGGCAATAAGAATGGTGAGAATTCTTCCGATGAACAAAAGGTCAAATCGATTTTTTAACGATTTGAAATAATTGGCGATTACATCCTCAGTTAATACTGTTGTTGAAACCAGCAATTGGCTGTCAGCAGTAGACATCATGGCTGCTATGGCACCGGAAATAAAAATACCTGCAATCCAGGGATGGAGTAAATTTTGAGCCATGATGGGCATGAGTTTTTCAGGATCAGACAGAGCTGCAACTGATCCCAGAAGATTTCCCTCAAAGCTAAGGACACCGGCATTTAGTAAATGATAGCCTGTTAGCCCGATAAACATACTGCCAAAGAAGGCAGGGACGGCCCAGGAGATGGCGATTCGCCTACTAATCCTAATGTTCTCCGGTTTATCAATGGCCATATAGCGGGTCACCAGATGAGGTTGACCCATATATCCCAATCCCCAGCTTAGACCGCCAATAGCTGCGGCCAGCGCAGCCAGCCCGGTTTTTCCACCAAATAGGCTTGTAGTATCCAATACAAAGTCTACAGAAGGGAGAGCACTGATCTCAATAAATGCAACCAATGGCAAAATGACCAAAGTCCCGATCATTATGATACCCTGTACCAGGTCGGTCCATGCAACAGCGAGGAATCCACCCATGAGCGTGTACATTACAATGATAACAGCCCCGAGCAGCATCCCATGCATCTGACCGATACCAAAGGTGACATTCAGGACTTTCCCTGCTCCTGAAAACTGGGCTGCTACATAAAAGGTAAAAAAGAAGGTGATGATGAGCGATGCCAGGATTCTAAGGCTACCCTGCTCATCGTTAAAATGCTTGGCAAATACCTCAGGAAGGGTCAGTGCATCAAGGGTCTCCGTAGCTACCCGCAAACGTTTGGCGATGACAAACCATGAAAATATGATCCCTGAGACACAACCCACGACTGTCCACAGTTCCAATAGTCCCGCAATAAGGGCTGCTCCTGGGAGTCCAAGTATCAGCCAGGCGGATTCACCTGAGGCTCTCTCGGAGAAGGCGATCACCCAGGGTCCCAATCGATTTCCTCCAAGGGCGAAATCCTTCATTGAGCGTGTGATGCGTGCCGTGTAAAATCCCACACCAAGGATAAGCAATAGATAAAGGGTAAAACCAAGGGTGACCGGATCCATAAAATAGTTCCTTCTTACAAACCAAAAATTCTTAGATGTTAGTTCAAATGTAAAATAAATGTGGAGAAAGAGGAGCAGAAAAATGAATAGACAAGGGGTAGTTAAATTGAAAAACCCTTAACAGCTCCTTGTAAAATGTCTAAATTCATGCCACAATGAGATTCATACACCCACTAAAGCACATCACGTATTCCGTCGTATTCCTTCTTCTGATAGCGAGTCCAGGCTTCTCCCAAATTGATAGTACCCAATTGGATACCGCGAAAATAAACTCACAATTTGACAGCCAATTATTGCGCCTAAATGTGCCGGATGCCTTCCAGAAGAACAGCCTCAAATTGGAGATTTTTTCTGATTCATCCTGGCAAATGTACCGGGGGAGTGAGGTGCTAGGATTTGAGGAGGCTCTTGAGCTTTTGGATCTCTCAAACAAATTGGCGGATTATGACCTACACCTGAAAAAAGAAGCCAAATACCTTAAAGAATTCCGATCAAGACGGGTTTTCGCATTGATCACAGCTCTGGGAGGGCTGAGCTATCTAGCGATCATATGGGACAAAGGTTGGGTGTATCAAATTCCAGGCTACGTGGCTACAACAGTGGCAGGGTTTCGCTTATACGAGAGTCGACAGCTGGAGATTCTGGCACTTCGAGAACAGTATTATTTACATTCATTGGTAAATCCATCCGATATCAAGAAACGGGTCGATGATTACAATTTCAAACTCTATCAATATCTTTCATCAGCAGGGATACAATTCAGTGATTCATAAATCCATTATCACGCTATTTTTGACTGCCTTCTTGTCCACTCTCGCAGCCTTTGAGTTGTACCACAATCCACCGGAAAAATTCCTCCAAGGTTTTCCCGGTCAGATGGAAGTCCTGACTCCCCATTACTTGCCAACACCTGACTATATAAAACTATTTCTCAGGCATAACGATCAGACCAGTTTCCAGGAACTATATTTTTATGAAACTGAGGGTGCCTGGTATTGCGATATTCCTGCTGCCTATATGGATACTGACACACTATGCTATTATATCGGAGCATCATTTGGTGCTGCAGGACTGGCGGCTTTCCCGGCAGAGAATCCTCAATCGACACCCTTAAAAATTCCCATGGTCAAGTTCCAAACACGGAATCGGAAGCTGGAACCGAAACTGATTAAAGACAGTATTGTCAATTACACAGTAACTCCCTGGAAACCAAAGCCAGCCTATCGCTCCAGCAAATTCCCTGTCCTATATATTCCAAAAACGAATAGTGCCTTTATTGAAAGTGGCTATATCAAAATTATTGGGAATGAAAAGGCCAGCACGAATGATCTCTTCCAGTCCATGCTGTATCTCTGCCTCCTGGAAAATGCAGATGCAATCACGGATATTAACTTTTCCTTACTCTCCAACAAACCGGAGTTAAGCAAAGTGAAGGGACATATCGAACTGGAGGGGGTTTATCTGAGAAGAGCTTCAGAGGATTGAGCTCTTCAACGTATGAATTAATTGCCTGAGTTGCTAATTCTGCCTAGTTTAAGGCACCTAAGATGTGAGGATACTTTCAACCCTAATTTACTGGAGAGCTGCATGCCGTATAAAAAAGTAGAAAAAGTAGAAGTTGTAGAAGTAGTAGAAGAAGAAATTGTTGAAGCTCCTGAACCAGTCGATTTTGACAGTTCAGAAAGCAGGATGAAATTTCTGAAATCTCAACTCAATGATCTTCTTGATGGAATCAACCATGTTTATGGCCAGGATCTCATGGAGGAGTTGCTCAAGCGACTGGAGAAAACTGTTGAGTCATTCAATGAGGAGGTCAGCGGATTGATTGGACGTCTAAAAGACGGTAAGATCAATGAAGAGGATGCTCCAGAGGCAGAATCCGATGAAACCGAATCGAACGATGAAGACCCCGACCCAGAAATGGATTTCGAGCATCAAGAGGCAGAAGATTCAGATATTATTGCACGGATGAAAGCCCGCATTTCAAAAGATTAAACACTAAATCTTTAAATAATGTCACAACAACAAACCTCGCCCCCATCAATCCAAGAAATGGGTGTGAGGATTGTTAATAATATCTCTCGAGTACAAAAATATCTTGAAATTTTAAGATATGAGATCAAAGATCCCCAAAAACTGGGTCCGGGGTCTGAAAGAGAAGACTGGCTTGAGGCGACCAACGCTTTGAGCACTTATCTGGATGATCTTGAAACCTTATTAAATTCTCAAGACTGGACACGAGAAGATGAGTAAATCTCTGAGCATGGCTGAAATTGCCTTGATCATCAAAGAATTTGATGCTGAACTTAGAGAAGCCTTGCAAACGGGTCGTTCAGGTATTTTTCGGAGAGCTGGTGGGGATCTGTACCTGAGAAAGGATGTGCCACTGGGGCAGGGTTATTCTGAAGAGGTGCTTGGTATATTCGCGGATGTTATGGACCTGGAATTCTTTTATAAATTGTATCTCGATAAAGATTGAACGAGTGCCAGATGAGGGTTTTTGGATTACAATTTGCTTCCTCCCAGGCAGGTGAAAAAATTGAATAATTATATTAGATATTTTATAGGAGAAAATCATGTCAGATAAGATGGCAATGGTCCCAGCAGCAGTAAATGAAACCATATTGGATTATGCCCCGGGATCCCCCGAGCGGAAAGAATTGATAGAAACTCTGGAAAAGATGAAATCAGAGGTGATAGAGATACCTGTAATTATCGGTGGTAAGGAAATATTTACCGGAAATACAGCAACGAATGTTATGCCACACGATCATAAGCATGTCCTGGCAAATTATCACATGGCCGGACCCGCTGAGATCGCTCAGGCAATTGAGTCATCACTTAAAGCCTGGAAAACCTGGTCAATCATGCCCTGGGAGAGTCGTGTCGCCATTTTTAAGAGAATGGCAGTCCTCTTAGCCCATCCATTTGGGCATATCGTGAATGCTGCAACCATGCTGGGGCAAAGCAAGAATGCATATCAGGCTGAGATTGATGCGGCCTGTGAATTAATCGATTTCTTTAATTTTAATGCCCAGTACTTGCAGGAAATATATTCTCAACAGCCACCTCATTCACCGACGGGAACCTGGAATCAGGTTGAACATAGAGCGCTTGAAGGTTTCGTTTTTGCAGTCACACCTTTCAATTTTACATCCATTGCAGGGAATTTACCTACTGCACCAGCCTTGATGGGAAATGTGGCATTGTGGAAACCTGCATCATCCTCTGTTTACTCTGGATATTATCTGATGAAATTGTTCAAAGAAGCAGGATTACCTGATGGCGTCATCAATTTTATTCCGGGCAAGGGTTCTGTCGTTGGACCCACCGTTATGGAGAGTGAACATCTTGCAGGGATTCACTTCACAGGTTCAACAGCCGTGTTCCAGAGCATGTGGAAAACAGTAGGCGATAATATTTCAAAGTATAAGACTTATCCTCGCATTGTGGGAGAAACGGGTGGCAAAGACTTCATCGTCGCCCACGAGTCTGCCAAGATGGAGGTTCTGAGAACTGCCATCATTCGAGGAGCATTTGAATATCAGGGACAAAAATGTTCGGCTGCATCACGTATCTATATCCCGCGTGCTTTGTGGACTGATCTCAAGGAAAGTTATATCGCAGAAGTTGGCAAGATCAAGATGGGAGATGTCCAGGATCTTGGTAATTTTATGAATGCAGTAATTGATCAAGGTGCTTTTAATGATATAACAGCGTATATCGACTACGCCAAGAATCATGTGGATGCAGAAATTATCACGGGTGGAAATTACGATGACTCAGTTGGCTATTTTATTGAGCCGACAACCATTGTCACAACAGATCCTCACTTTAAAACAATGGAGGAAGAAATTTTCGGACCCGTTGTCACCATCTATGTCTATGATGAGAGCTGGGAGGATGTGCTTGACTTGGTAGACCATACAAGCCCCTACGCTTTGACTGGTGCCGTCATCTCAAGTGATCGAGAAGCCACAGAAATGGCAGTGGAAATATTACGACACAGCGCCGGTAACTTTTACATTAATGATAAACCGACCGGTGCAGTGGTTGGACAACAGCCATTTGGCGGAAGTCGTGCTTCCGGTACCAATGATAAGGCCGGTTCCATCTTCAACTTGATTCGATGGGTGTCCCAGCGGACCATCAAGGAGAATTTCCTTCCGCCAACTGAGTTCCCATACCCTTTTATGGATAAAGAGTAAATCGCCCGTATTCAATTCGGGCTTTAGGACCGTATGCAAAACATTGAACAAATCAGTGTCTTAGACAGAAATATTCTGCATCGCCCTGCTGTGGATACAGACAAGATAAAGGGCACAATGCTGCTTCTTCATGGCTACGGTGCAGACGAGTATGATCTCATGGGTGTGGCATCGTATTTTGATGCGAATCTGCAAATATTTAGTGTTCGCGGTCCGCGTCTAACGCCTTATGGTGGCGCCTCCTGGTTTGATATAGATATGCTGGCTGACGGTTCTCTTCAATTCAATACCGACCAGGCGCTGGAGAGTGCGAAAGGTATCGTAGCGCTCATTGATGAGATGAGAAAGCTGGAAATTGTAGCTGACGAAAAATTGGTCCTTGCTGGATTCAGTCAGGGGGCGACCATTTCAAATCTTGTAACACTACTAAATCCGGAAATAATAAAAGCCCTGCTTATCATGAGTGGGCGTTTGGCTGAGCAAGCCATGATATTCGTGGATCGGCCCGATAATTGGAACGATATACCAGTATTTGCCGGACATGGGACCCATGACAATGTTATCCCGATAGAATTTGGACGGGAATTGGTCTCTTTCTGGTCCAAACTACCTGTTTTGCTAGAACATCATGAATATCCCATGGGACATGAAATATCCCAGGATGAGTTGGGTCATATTCAGAATTGGTTAAATCAGTTAAATTGGTGAATCCCTCAATACCCTTAGCTATCTGCTTCGCCCGCTAATATTTCCAATCAATCGGCAAAATATATTGTCACGTGGGAGCTAGAAACGTATCTACTAAATAGGAGGCAGAATGAATTTAAAGAAAATTAGCATATTGTTTGCAATTGGAGTCTTAATGTTTGGATGTAGTCGTGATGATGAGCGGGTGGAGGCCCCGAGTAATGCTCAGGAAATAAATGTTTCGGGTGATATTCAAGGTGGATACAGAATCCTCCCACTCAAGATTACTGGGGAACCAGCGAATCTTACGGTTTATCGTGGTGATTATATAAAGTTCCTCTTGGATGATGAGGGCGCGACTGAAGAAAACTACCTTCTGGAAATTACCGATTTGGGTATCAGTAGCAACATAGCGGAGAATATCGAAGAACAGGCATTCTTTAAGATGAAAACTGTTGGTGTTTATCCCTTTGCAATAGGTGAGCGAGCCGGAGTCATCAATGTTGTGGAGTTCCGACAAGCCAATTATGCAGAGCTATCAAATCAGGAAGCTTTTGATTTGCTTAGCGACAATCCACCACTCTTGCTTGATGTGAGAACCCAGGGTGAATTCAACAGAGGATTCATCGAGGGTGGCGTTCTTATTCCCTTGCAGGAAATTCAATACAGGATTGGAGAACTTGAGAAGTATAAAAATCAACCGATTCTTATCTATTGTGCCACCGGTAATCGGAGCACAACCGCTTCTAAAATCCTGCTTGATCAAGGATTCAAGGATATCATGAATCTACGCTCAGGTATTGTAGGTTGGGCTCGAAATGGCTACGCTATCCAATTTCCATAAATTCAATTTACAGGCTTAAACATAAAAAGGAGAGCTTTGCTCTCCTTTTTATTAATTTAATATTCACATCGATTAGGAGTTGGTGAGACAGGTTGCACAAGTTCCTACTAGCTCCAAACTAATGGTGTCTATCTTAAAATTATTGGATTGCGAAAAGGCATCAATGGTTTGCTTATCCAGGATATCAACATCATACCAGGTATTACAATTCGTGCAGCAAAAGTGATCATGGCCTAGGATATTTCCATCATATCTGATCAAGGTTTTATCTTTGATCATGGAAATCTGCCCCTTCTCAACAAGTTGATTCAGATTCCTGTACACTGTTCCTAAGCTGATATTTGGCATTTTCTTGCGTGTCTCTTTATAGATCCAGTCAGCACTTGGATGAATCTTTGCCTGCTTAACAATTCCGAGGATTGTGTTTCGCTGCTCGCTAAAGCGTTGTTTCTTCATGGTCATGGAAAAAACTAAGTAATAACAGGATTATGACAAGTATTTAGTAAGGATTACTGAGCGATTATTCATCTTTTCAAGATGCGCCAGGCGGAGGGATAATTATTACGAATCTGGCCAGTCTTTAATTTATGCAGCCACCCCAGGCCATAGCCGCCATGACAAACAAGATATCGGCCTGGCTCGATATTGGGATCGATAGCAAGAGTTATGTGAGCAAGAAAATCCAAGGCAGACTCCATATCTAGATCGATTCTGGGGATACTGCTTGAAATATGCTGGCTCAGTGCCAGCTCAGGGGAGGGTTTTAAAACTTTGTGGTAGACCTTACCCATATTCAAACCTGCTGCAGTGATTCTGAGGGTATCTGCGATATCCTGTAGCTGATCTGTTAAGCTGCTGGGGATAGCAATGCGCTGCTCATCGCGCATGAAAAATTTGTATCTAGCGGGTGTGGTCAACCAGGCAGTGTCGTTGACTGTAGCATTATTAAAATGTATCTGACGGAGAGCACCCCTTCTTTGTTCATATCTATCACTCGCTGCTCCACTTTTCTTAAAAGTGGCAATAAAAAACCCTTCTCCACTCAGGCAGTGGGGATAGAATCTATAGCCTGGAGAATTGTTCTCTTGCATGCATACGCCCCATGAATCAGGCACTGGTAGGTCAATGAGTTCCAATTGTGACTCCAGAAGTAGCCATCGCATATTTTCCTCATTTTCTGCCTCAGAATACGTGCAGGTGCTGTAGATGAGGACTCCTCCTGGAGCAAGAGCAGGGACAATGTCAGCCAGAATACGTCTCTGACGGGATGCACACATTTCAACTTTGTCCTCAGCCCATTGGGATGCTGCTGAAGGATCCTTACGTATTAAGCCCTCTCCAGAACAGGGTGCATCAACCAGGATTACATCAAAATATTCCGGGAGCTTGGAAAAAAATCTAGGATCACTCTGGGTAACAATATGATTGTCACCGCCCCAGCGAGTTAAATTCTGTCGCAGGGTATTGTTTCGGGAGGATATGATCTCATTGGCAACCAAAAGAGAATTCTGGCTGATCATGGACTGGATAAGCGTTGATTTTCCACCGGGAGCTGCGGACAGATCCAGGACTCGCATATCTTTACTAAGATCTAATATTTCCTGAAAAACGTGTGCCAGAAACATTGATGAAGCTTCCTGAACATAGTATGTCCCGGCATGAAACAAGGGGTCTTTGGTGAAGTTTGGTCGTGAGGGCAGATATCGACCTTGTGAGCACCAGGGGACAAAGCTATCGTATGTCCTCTGGGGTAAGGGTTTACCTGGATTCAATCGAATTGATACAGGTGGATCAGCGCTTAATGATGCTTCAAAGTCTGTGAATTGATCTGCCAGCTGTCGCTGTAATCTTGCTCGCAATGCTTGAGGTAGGGTATGAAGGTGAACAGACATAGCTCAAACTAATCAAAAGATGAATTAAATAAACCGATTATCCTTATATTAGCTTCAATAAATTATACTTCATTTTCGCAAAGACTGCCCTTAGGCATTATATTTGCACCAAAACTTTATGTAATAATTTCAGACAAATATCAGAAGTCGTTATGTGAATGGGGATATTTGTGTTTTATTAGGGGGACTAAAATAAACTAATGGGAGTTTGAATATGTCGATGTTAAAACAAAAGATGGAAGAAATAATTCCTCCTTTTCGGGAAGAAGTCGCAGCAATTCGTAAAGATCATGGGGACAAAAAATTATGTGATGTGACCGTTGCGCAAGCCTATGGGGGGATGCGTGGCGTCAAGGTTATGATAACGGAGACATCGGCGCTTGATCCGGACGAAGGCATCAGGTTTAGAGGTTTTACCATACCAGATCTTCAGGAGAAACTTCCTCATGCCGCTGAAGGAGAGGAACCTCTTCCAGAAGGATTATTCTATTTGCTCATGACTGGTGAGTTACCCACACAAGAAAACGTGGCAGAGATCAGTCGCGAATGGCAGGAGAGAGGAAGCTTGCCCGAGCACGTATATAAAACCATAGATGCGTTGCCAAAAAATACTCACCCCATGACCCAGTTCTCTGTGGGAATCGTAGCCCAGCAGACTGAATCAATCTTTGCTGCAGAATACCGCAGTGGAATTAATAAAATAGACTATTGGAAACCGGTCTATGAAGATACGATGAACCTGCTGGCTCGTTTACCGGCTTTGGCTGCATACATTTATCGCAGATCCTACAAGGACGGTCAGATCATTCCAGCTGATCCATCATTGGATTGGGGTGGAAACTTTGCCCATATGATGGGTTTTGATACCAAAATGTTCAGGGAACTCATGCGCATTTATCTCACGATTCATGCAGATCATGAGGGTGGAAACGTTTCTGCTCATACAACTCACCTGGTGGGATCTACCCTATCAGATGTCTATTATGCCCTTTCAGCAGGTATGAATGGTTTAGCTGGACCTCTCCATGGCTTGGCCAATCAAGAGGTACTGAGGTGGATCATGGGCGTTAAAGAGGAGCTTGGTGGTGGCGTTCCAACCATGGATGAATTAAAGAAATTCGTCTGGGACACCCTGGCCTCCGGAAATGTAATTCCAGGTTATGGTCATGCAGTTCTGAGAAAAACAGACCCTCGTTATTCTGCACAACGTGAATTTGCCCTAAAACATATGCCCGACGATGAATTGTTTCGGATCGTTAGCATGCTATATGAAGTTGTACCTCCCATCCTACTTGAACAGGGGAAAGCTAAAAATCCCTGGCCAAATGTGGATGCGCACTCCGGTGTCCTTCTTGTGCACAATGGAATGCACGAGTATGATTTTTATACTGTCCTCTTTGGGGTTTCTAGAGCCATGGGTGTTTTGGCATCAACGGTTTGGGATCGGGCAATCGGTCTCCCTCTGGAACGGCCAAAATCACTTACCACAGAGTTTATTAAGTCGATTATATAGAAGCGGGGATATTGACCGATATAGAGCCCTGGTTAGTCACCAGGGCTTTTTATTTTGTACAGGCTATCAAAAGGGTCATTTCTATTTCAGCGTCATTCATTTGGATGAAGCGAAGACTGCTTATAGGTATTTGATCAGGCCACCCTGGTCCTGTTCTATTTTAAATCCAAATTTATAGAAATATCCGGGATGGAGAAAACCAGTCGCAATGGACTTCTTCTGTTCATTTTTCATCCGATTGATAAACTCATCCAATAATCCTCGACTCACACCGCTGCTTCGATGATTCTCTGTGACCACAACTTTGTCCAAATAGACCATATCATCGCTCTGATAGTGGTAGAATAAACCACCAATTACTCTTTCTTTACTATTAATTGCCACCATGAATTTGTGGTCATGTCGAAAACCCACATCCATGCTGGCTTTGATAAAGAGTGATTGAAGCTGGATGATCTCTTTGGGATGCATGGCTCGCCGGATGCGGTACACCACACCGCTACTATCATAGCGAGAGATCATGATCTCAACCTCGTCCAGCGTAGTTGAGCGTGTGGCAATGAGTTCAATATCTTCAGTAGGGGGTAGTTCTGGAAAGGCTAATCGTTTTAAGAAAAATGCCTCATACTCATCCAAGGTTTGAACATTAATATACTGACTGATCTCACCTTGAAGGCTACTCAGATCTAATGTTTGTTGGCGTAAATTCCCAGAAAGTGTGGAGAGGTAAGCTTTCAGGTCCTGATTGGAGTCTGAAAAAACGGTCCAATAGAAGAGTTGTACGCGGGCGTCTGGATATGCATTTTCGCTTCCTTGGATGTTATAGTCTCGATACAGATCCTTGAGAAAACGTGCCTTGGCATTGAGTGTAGCACCAGGATTCAGACTTAACCAACGGTGATAGCGACGGGTGGCAAAGTATACGGTCTTGGTTTGATACCCATGGAGTTGGACATCCTCCAAAAATGCTTCTATATCCCGCAAACGATCAGTAGAAATATTTTTGTCCTGGAGGATAGATTGAAAGAACCGGCTACTTTGATTATTCCCCAAGGCCTCATGGATGGCATGGTAGATAATGTTGGTATCAATTTTCAAGTTAAATGATGGAAAATTATTTCGGGTATTAATGCCGTAGTAAGTCTCAAGATTCTCTAAGAATGACAGGTCACTCTCCACATTGCATATCCCTGTGATTGAGACAAGTCGTCCCCCCACATGATAATCGTGGATGGGGACGATGATCTTACCCGGAATCGGTTTGCAGATCATCTTGGAAAATTGGGTCATTTTCCAAAAACTGGTAAATGTATAAATGCCGGTCCATAGAAAATGTGGCCAAATATATTCCGGAGAGGGATTGTCATCTGAGGATCCCGCCCAGGTGGCCTGCTCCAGATAGTGTTTGACTGTCAATCCAGGTATGAACTCCTCTGACCAGAGATCATATTCTTTCTGATATGAGCCCAGAGCTTCAACCAATTGATTCAGCTTATCATCTTTTGCACAAGCAAGTAACCAGTATAATTCTTCTTTCGATTTCTCAGGATTTGGCTCATCCATGAGATTGAGCACAAATTTATAGCTTCTCTCACTGCTCTGCACACTTACCCGGTAGACCGTTTTTCCGCTCCCACTTCTTAGCGATGTGATCCAGATTCCCTGGGGAGGCAGATCTTGGAGTGAGATCCGTTTACCTTTAAAAAAGATGTACATGGATTCATTAAAAAAACTGGTTTTGCTAAAGGCGGACTGGATGCGCAGCCTATGATCTTCACTCACCTCCTTATCGAAAACGAGAACATCTTCCCAGCCTATGACACTTGCTTCATAAAGATTATGGCTTTCGGATTCTAATTCCACCATGGCAGCAGAGAAATTTTTCACGATTCCATCACATACGTCCATGATCAGCTTAAAAAGCGCCGAATTCTCTTGCAGGCCAACTGTGGCGCTGATGAATGCCGAGCGCAGGTTAGCAAAGTATCTGGGAAATTGATGTGACCAGGAGTGCAGAATACCCAGGACATTTTGCATCAGGATAGAGGGAGACTTTAAATCTTTCTCCTCTCTGGAGAGCCATCTCAAGTAGTCCGTAGCCAGTGATACTTTATACTTGTTCATGTTGGACCAGGCGGACTTGGTGTGATTTGAAGGGAACAGTAGCTTGGGCGCCAATACATGGCGTACAATTTTTCCCAGTTCACTTGCTGAATACAAAGCCACGGCCTGCTCCACCGCGAATTGTGCCTGTTCGAGATCATCTGACTTAATCAGTCTCAAAAATGCATAGCGTATAATATGTCGGATATTCTCATTGGCCTGGGAATAGATCTTACCCAGGAGGCGGAAAGCTGCTTGAGAAGGATGCAGTGTCTCTGAATAAATTAGGTAAATGATGGGTCGTAGAGCCTCCAGTGAGTAATCAGCCTGATCAAGCGCTTCCTGGATATGGATCTCGTATTGGGATTTTTCTTCTGGCTTGATCTCCTGGTCTATCCATGATCCAGGGAACCAATCCGGTGCCTGGGTCAGTGGTTTTATGCGCAGATTGGAATAATCGAGGAAAGCTTCTAATTCTTTATTCCCAATACAATAAGCAGGTTGCCTGACAAAATCATCAAATTGAAGAATTGGCGCGTCGAACAGATAATTAAAACTGCCGATGCGAATTTCAGGTGAATTGGACTGAATTTGAAGAGAAAATTTCTGTTTCCGGTGTTTGAGGAAAAATCCCTTAACCTCAAGATCATTCTGTGTCCAACTCCTTTGCCGAAATATCCAATTTGGAATCTGAACTTCTAGCTGGTCGATGAAATATGACTTGTAGGATTTTTCGTAAAGCGCATTGACCAACGATTCGAAATTTTTCAGAATAGCGCTGCGCTTAAACGTTCCCTTTTCGGTCAGTTCCTCATTTTCTTTGTTAAAATCCCGATCCACCAAAAGGAAATCAACGATTCGTTCAAAGGGTGCTAAAAATGAATTAACTGAATTTATGACTGAAGCCACGTAGTCCCGCAGTGCCTGCTCATCGGTCCGGATACTTTTCAAGTCACTATGCTTACGATTTACTCTGACTAAAGCAGTGTTGTAGGGCATATGGTCACCAACAATAAAGAGTTGGTGAATGCTATCAAAATCACGAAACATATTCTCGATCTTTTGGGGAGCGATGGTCTGACCATTGGCATTCTTATAGATTTCTTTTTTACGATCTACGATCTCGATCTGACCATTTTCTAGCGTTTGAAAAATATCACCGGTAGTAAACCATCCTTCTGGACGATCATCTGCTGTCTCAGGTTTCCAGTAGCTGGAAGAAACATATACACCCCGAACCCAGAGTTCTCCATCCTCGGCCAATTTGATCTCCATGCCCGGAAGGGGGACTCCCACAGAATTTTCAATGTATCCATCTGTCGGTGTCATCGTGATGCCACCAGTAGCTTCGGTCATTCCATATCCACTATGCAAATGGAGCCCGTGGATCTGAAAAAATTTAAATACCTCCGGTGGGAGATAGCCTGCTGCTGAAAGCCCCCATCTAAGCTTACCTCCGGTTACTTCTTCGACGAAGGGATGCACAGTATGAGCCTCTTCATGTTCCACATCAATCTTCGCAGCAATAGCTTCGTAGATATCCTGCCAACGCTTGGGGATGCTGATCAGCACAGATGGTTGAATTGCCTGAAGATCGCTTAGGAGAGACTGAATACCCTTCCCACTGGAAAATGTGTACTCAGCCCCCCAAAAAATGGCGCCCCACATCTCCAGGAATCGTCCGAAGGTATGAAATAGGGGTAGAAAGCAGAGGAAACGATCGCTTTCCCCTAGATTAAGTGCCAGACTTCTAGCAAATCTTTTTGAGATGATATTTTCATATGTGAAAACGATGCCCTTGGGATGTCCTGTGGTACCTGAGGTATACATGATGCTGGCTACATCTTGCAGGGATACTGAAAGCTGAATTCCCTCCAGCCAATTCAAACTTTCGCTGCTGCTCCCTTCCTTTAAAAGCTGTTTGAATGACTTTACCATGGGGTTAGATGAAACCACACTGCTGTAGGTGATGATGTGCTTTAATTGTGGGAGCTGGGGTAAAATACTTTCAATTGCCTTAAGATGTTGGGCATCAGAGACAAATATGCCCTCGATCTCAGCGTGCTGAAGGATGTACTCAAGCTGGGCAGGGGGGGCAGCTGGTTGGATGGGTACGTTCACAAAACCATAGCTAAGACAACAAATATCCGTGTAGGCGACCTCAATTCTATTCTCAGAGAGTACTGCAATACGTGGATTGGTACTCCCCATAAGATCAATCAGACTCGCAGCAAGAGGGTCGATGGTATTTTGTACGGCTAACCAGGACCTGCTATCCCATTCTCGTCCATTTTTGAATTTGAATAAGGATTTATTCTTCAGTTGCTCAACCCGTCGGGAAAACAATATTCCTGGGGTATAGTTAAGCTTGCGAATCAGTCCCATCTCAATTTCAAACCAGGGGTCTTGAATTCTACATTTTTTTAGGAGACTGGTGAAAATTGGGTTCCAACCTTGCTCCAAGACAAGTATTTGCCCTGTTGGATTCTCTGACGCTAAAACTTGCGAGCCAAAGATCAGGATGTCCCTCGCCCAGGAATCCAGATTATTCGAGTTGTCTTCAAGTCCCTGGAAATATGTGAATAGATCTGACTCAAAGGTTTGAGTATTTTCTGTCACATTATTTGTGAGTTCATCGAGCGTATTATTCAACAATTATTCCCTACGTTTAAGCCATGAAGCTAGGTGGGATGACTTGGACATCCAAATAGATTGCTGAGAGTCAGACCCCAGCATGCTGAGCACTTGTTTTTAAGAGAAATATTAGAATTTGACTGCTTCCTCAACCTGAAGAAAAAACATGGAAGTTGCCTGGATAGAATTATTATTAACGCAGAGTTATTTTCGCTATTTCAGACGAGATGGCACAAGATTTGTCTGACTACATGAGCAATGATAAGAAAGATAAAAACAGCGGATATTTCAGTAACTGGCTTCTCAGCCAAGTCAATAAACTGGCGTCAGTAGGAGGGCGAGTTGAAGACTGAAATCCAATTTTCAGGAGGTAAGCATGTCTAAGCATGTTGCAGAATTTGTAGCTGGAGTTCAGGCAAAGAACCAGGCCCAACCAGAGTTTATTCAGGCCGTCGAGGAAGTTGTGACCTCTCTAATGCCAGTAATCGATCGCAATCCCCAATACAAAGAAGCAAAAATCCTTGAGCGTATTGTTGAACCAGAGCGCGTGATCATGTTTCGTGTTCCCTGGGTGGATGATTCAGGTACGGTCCAGGTTAATCGTGGCTTTAGAGTTGAATTCAACAGCGCTATCGGCCCTTACAAAGGCGGCTTGCGTTTTCACCCAAGTGTAAATCTGGGAATTTTAAAGTTTCTGGGTTTCGAACAAGTATTTAAAAATGCACTGACGACACTACCCATGGGTGGCGGCAAAGGTGGATCTGATTTCGACCCTAAGGGAAAATCAGATAATGAGGTAATGGCCTTCACACAGGCGTTTATGTCTGAGCTGTTTCGTCATATCGGTCCAAATACTGATGTACCTGCTGGTGATATTGGTGTTGGTGGTCGTGAGATCGGTTTCATGTTTGGGCAGTACAAGAAATTACGCAATGCCTTTGAAGGAGTGCTTACTGGTAAGTCTCTGAACTGGGGTGGTAGCTTAATTCGTCCAGAAGCAACTGGTTATGGTACGGTTTATTTTGCCGAAGAGATGCTGAAGACTCGCAATGATGGTATTGAGGGTAAGATTGTAGCAATCTCAGGTAGTGGCAATGTAGCCCAGTATGCTGCTGAAAAGGTCCTAGACTTTGGCGGAAAACCAGTCACATTTTCTGATTCTGCCGGTACAATTTATGATCCAACTGGTATTGATCGTGAAAAATTAGCCTGGGTTATGGATCTTAAGAACAACCGTCGGGGTCGTATCAAAGAATACACCGAAAAATTTGGCGGTGAGTATTATGAAGGTCAGCGTCCCTGGCATGTAAAATGTGATGTAGCTCTCCCATGTGCCACTCAGAACGAAGTGAACAAGGAAGAAGCGGAAGCATTGATCAAAAATGGTTGTTATGTGGTGGCTGAAGGTGCCAACATGCCCTCACTTCCTGAGGCAATCGAAGTATACCAGGCTGCCAAGATTCTTTATGGTCCTGGAAAAGCTGCTAACGCAGGTGGTGTCGCTGTTTCAGGTCTTGAGATGTCACAGAATAGTTTACGACTTTCCTGGACCAGGGAAGAAGTAGACCTGAGACTTCACAATATCATGAAGAGCATTCATACCAATTCAATTGAAACTGCAGAACGTTATGGCTTCCCAGGTGACTATGTCGCTGGGGCCAACATTGCTGGTTTCTTGAAGGTGGCCAATGCCATGATGGATCAGGGTGTTGTTTAAGTCCTGTTAATCACAGTAATGGAAAGAGCGCGGTGGACACCGCGCTCTTTTTTTATCTATAATTTTAGGAAGGATTGGAGGAGTAAAACTAGTTTAAAACTTCCTCGCTGATCTTCATTTTGAAGTTCTGATAGATCTCTTCCAGTCGTTTTCCCTGTTTTTCAATCGCTTCACTCAAAGAGGGTAGATTTTCACCCTTGAAGGCCACACTTTTAGCTATGGATTTACAGTATTCAAATCCATTTTGCATGTTCTCATAAAAAGTATGTAAAGCGTTGTGCTCTTTGGGGTTGCTGAAGCTATTCTCAATAAGTGATCGAAAATGATCTACATAGAGTTGAATCTCTTTGGCAAACATATGAGGACGATCCTTAGAAAGCAGTTCCTTACCCCGACCGTAGATTTGATCCACCATTTCCTCTAGCGTGTAATACCTGTTGAACCAAGCAATACTTGGTCCGGGGCAAATAGCCTGTGGGGATCGTTCAGCTGGAGCAATACCCAGACTGATCAGAGCACCATTTCCCAAATGCTCACACAGACAGGTCTTGGCCAGCACCTTATTGATGGCTGTATCTTTTCCCTCACCAGGCTCCATCTTCGTATTGATCTGATCCAATTTTTGAACGATGTATTCTGTAGAGGCTGTGCAAATGGGTTGCTCAGTGAATTCTGTATTTGAAACCAGGAAGCCCTTTGGACAGGGTGAACCAGGTTTGCCATTTTTGTAACGATCCATAGTCCACTTTTCTGAGCCTGAGTCCTTCAAATTATTAAAGGGTACACCCAGGGGGGAAGCACCGCTCAAATATAAAGCATCGTCTTTGGAATTCATGAGTTGCATGCGTGTGGGGGAATCAATGGGCGTTGCTTCAGGAACGAGCAAAAAGGGGGTTGCCCAGCCGGTACGATCTATATTGAATCCTTTTTCAAGGCGCTGAACCTCACCGTGATTCCCGATACCACCCTGAACAGTCAGTTCAGGATGATGCTCTAACTCAGTAGGATACTCCCAACCCATTTTTTCATAAAAACGTTGAATAATGGGCTGAAATTGAGTCCCTAATTCTTTGCGTTTCTCTTTAAAATCTCGCAAGAGAACTGGTAGGAGAAGACCTGGTGAAGCAAAGGCATGACCTCCGCAGTTCAATCCTGATTCGATTCTGAATTCAGAAATTTCCAGTCCTTTTTTGGCCATATAACGACCCTGAATCATGGCAGATCGAAAATCACTGACCTTCAGGATGATCTTTTTCCTGATCTGACCCTCTTGGTCGCGATAAAAATCTTTGTATTTAGTCATATAGCCATAAAGACTCTGATTGATCCCCGCAGAGAATATCATAGCCGAGTCAACTTTGCTCTTGGCATATCCGCGCAAAGCGGCTTTGGCATCAGAGAATTCTTCACTCAGGGGTTTACCATGTTTATCAGCCCTGAGACGATCTACCTTTACCATGATGTTCACATCGATATTGCCAGGTCGCATTTTTTGACTTAATTCTTGGGCGATTTTTTCCCTGAGCTCACCAGGCTTCATGGCGAGGAGGTCCTGATAGGCTTTCTTTAGGCCACTTGTTTCCGGCAAAAGTTCAAAGTAGCGCGTTTTCTCATTTTTCTCAAAAAATGGGAGAGAGCGGACATTCTCCATTTTCATCTCAACGATGTCGTGTACCATATCCAGGTAGGCTGTGATACGTTTGGCTCGACCATCTTCCTCACGAGCAGGAATCCGTTCAAAGGGTAGGTCATACTGAGCGGTATAATACTTACGCAGTCTTTCCAGCAGGATATCATCAATAATTGAAATGACAGATGTAATTCCCAGGTGAGCCAGTCTAATGGGGGTATCAATTGAATGACCCGTTCCCATGACCGGTATATGAAAATTATGAAGCGTATCTGACATAAAAGAACCTTTATTATAAATTTTTATATACAATTTAAACTAGCTGTTCATCATAAAAAATAGACTGGAACAGAGTTAACTCAAATACTAATCTCTGTCAGTGTGCTTAACAATAAAAAAGCCCCAACCAAAAGACTGGGGCTGTAATTAACAATAACTTGCCAATTCTTAGAAAAAATATCTGAATCCAAATGTACCACCAACACCAAAACCAGTTCCACCCAGAACTCCAAAGGCAGGTGTCAACTCGATATATATATCTATGGGCATTGAGGAAACGTAATAGCCCAAGCCAATGACTCCGCGGAGATTGAGATCAAGCTCAGTTGTCGATTCGAGATTATTGTTTACACCCTTGTGTGTACCCAGACCTACACCTACTCCATAGTAGACGGGTGTTGGTGCATCTGTGAGCTTTAGCATATCAGGATTATGCAATAAATAATCTGCAGCTATGTGGCTACCCAGGTTCCAATGAATTGCGAGGGCTGTGGAACCACCCATCCAATACTTTCCTTCCAACCCATCTGTGGAAAGTCCGATACCAAGACCTGAGCCCTGACCATTGACAGCAATAGAAAGGGATAAAATTAAGATAACTAACATTAGTTTACGCATTCGAGGTATTCTCCTTTTTAAATTATTGACCTATGAACATAATATAAGATGGATACGACTCAAGACTGATTATAAGGTCTAGTTCCGCTCATCGGCGATCGTTTTATAGTTTTTCGGTTTCCAAATCGTTCCCTTTCCTTTGAGCCCATCAACCTGGATGATGAATGGTTTGTTAAAATGAAAGTGCTTCAGATATTTGAATTCTGAGTTGGAAGTCTGATTCTCAAACCACTCCAGATTCATGGCCTCTTCCAATTGGCGAGGAGGAATGGTAAAATAACTGATACCAAGTGAGGTAATGTTCTGGAAAAAGTGACTCCCAAAAGAGGGGTCGACATAGAGGTCGGGCAAGCCGACTTCAACGATGGATCGTGCATTGGAGATAAAATCCCAGGAGACTGGAATTCCAAGCATTGGATCTGCTGTGCCCCATCTTCCGGGACCTACCAACATATAGGGTTTGTCAGCGCTAAACCGGCGATTCATCTCACCAATTTCCTGTGCGATTCGCCGACTTTCCATGATATTAAAACTATGAATGTCGACATAGACCAGGTCATAGATGCTGAGGTTGTCACCATTCCCAAGGCATATTTCACTCTGCATAAGTCTGTCAGAAATATCCGTAGGTAGTGATTCTATCAGGTGAGGACGTTCAAAGGTGACCATTGGTCTAATTTGCAAAATGGATAATTCAGCGGGGTCTTCAGGATTGTCACTCAGATTTACGGCAAATTCCATTTCCACTTCACAGCCCATGCCTAGTCGACCAAATTCCATGAGATCTTTCAATAGGGGAGCTAAGGGAAGGCTTTTCCATTTGAGAATATTCGCAAAAGTGATGATCCGAGGACCTGACTCAAACAGATTGTCACGGAATCGATTGTCGCTGAAGGAATAAACACTGGCAATTTGATCCAATGTTCCATGCTCTTCTGCTGCCCTCAGATCGAGTTGAACCAGATTTGAGTTCTCCCCGTGCTCCAGGGGCGAATCAACATCACTCATACCAAGCGCGTAAAAATGACTCTGACTATTTTTTAGAATTGATTTCTCATCAAAATATTGTGGAAAAACATCGGGTCGTCGGGGGCTGAATTTGAGGGCTTTCTCACCGTTGACTACGGTTCGACCCAGACCAAGCGCCATGGTGACGATGCCTTCATCTCTCTGCATAGCTCCCTGAGGGTAGTAATTCAGGGTTTGTATAACACCTGAGAAATTAGGATAATAGTATTCAGCGTGGGTTCTACCACTCAAATTCTGGATTACCACAGCCATTTTTTCGTCTTCGTGGCGGTTTCCTGTTGCTTCCAAGTAAGCAATGGCCTCCTTATGAAAGCCAGAAGCATATACAAGCTTGAGTGCCTCCAATAGGTGGAATACACGTGCATCGAGTGCCCCTGAACTATTGGGTAGCATGAAAGTACTGTATATTCCGGCAAAGGGCTGAAAAAGCGAGTCCTCCAAGAGACTCGAGGATCGCACTGCAAGAGGAACGGTGTGATAGCCCAGATAGGTATGCAGTTGATCCATAAAGTTCCCCGGGAAAACGGCAGATTTGAACAGCTCATCGACTTCCTCATTTGTCTCTACCGCGAGCGCCTTGTTCCTCAGATTATTCACTTTTAGAAATCGATCATAAACATCGGTGGCAATGACAAGGAACTGGGGTACATCTACCTTTATTTCGGAATATTCCTGGTTGAAGTCAAATCGCCTTAAATGGGTGGCTAGAAAAGCCAGACCTCTGGCTTTTCCACCGATGGACCCACCTCCAATGCGGATGGCTTTGATGGTGGGATCATAGGTGTCCGGATTAAAGTATCCGATCTTATCAAAATGGAGATGGCCAATCTGATCGGCCACAGCTTCGATTAGAATATTGCGAAAATCCTCCGGATCTTCAAAATCTTCAATGTTGATTGGCTTTAAATAGTCAGCCAGATCAAAGTGACCGCGTACAGCCAACCAATTTGAGAAATGATCACGGCGCGCATGATACTCAACACTCTGAATGGGTACGGAAGATAGTGCATTTGTGAGCGTATTTAGATGGCGGACCTTAGCGATCGTTTTACCATCCTGAGTGCTGAAGTCCAGATCTCCAAATCCGCAGTGGCGCATGACGAAGTCCTGCAGACCTTCAATGAGGTGGGGTGAATTTTTATCCAGGAAATAGGCACCCAGATCATTTGCCAGTGATTTATTTTCGCTTTCCATCGATTGCATGATGATGGGTGTGCTGGGGTTCTTTTTAAGGACTTTCCGGATAAATTTTTCTCCCGCTTTGGGATCTAATTTCCCATCGACAGGGAAGCGTACATCTGAGATCACCGCAAGGAGATAATTTTGATAGCTATTGTATAATTCAATAGCCTCCTCAAATGTTGATGCGAGTAAAATCTTGGGTCGTGATCGCATTCGAAAGAGGCGCAATTCATCGTTATATTCATGCTTCATCAATTTGTGGGTGGTTCTGATGATGATACTGTAGAGCATTGGCAAAAAGATAGAGTAGAATTTAGGGGAGTCTTCCACAACGATGATCGCTCGGACCCCACCCTTTAAAATATCTCGAGGTGCATTCATCCTATCTTCGATGTATTTGACAATAGCTGTGAAAATACTGGAATCTCCAAACCAGATGAAGGCTTTGTCAATACCAGCTGAATTCTCGACGCGTTGCGTCGCCCATTTGTACTCTCGACGATTGGACGCGAGCATGATTACGGGAATGGAGGGATATTTCTTTTTGACTTTACGCCCGAGTTGGAAGGGATCCATATCTGAAATACGAGTCATCGTAATTACCAGATCGTAGTGGCGAGCCTTTAATTTTCTAAGCGCATGATCCGCAGTGGATACTCTGGTGATCCGTGGGGCGTTGGAAAGATTCATGTCCTGATACTCGGTAAAAATCATTTCCCCTAAACGCCCGTCCTCCTCAAGCTTGAAGGCATCATAAAGACTGGAGATAAGTAAAATCTCATGGACGCGATGTTGCATCATGTCCCGGAAACCCGGTTTTTGTTTCAGGGGTAAGACATTTTTAAACATGACTTAAAATAACGCGGATCGGGCTATTAAAAATGCTGATTTGAGAAAGAAGTCTCAAATGAAAGAGAAAATAGTTGACTTTGTCAAAGAAATGACTTCTTTACCCTTTCCTGGCTCATTAAAAACGCATATATATTGGCACACTGTTTGTTCTAACTAGTTAATGATCACAAAGGTTATATAATCTCGGGAGTCCTTATGAATTTTGGCATTCTCCATGAAGTTAGTTTAAATGAGAAACGAGTCTGTCTTACGCCTAACGGAGCACTTTCCCTGACCAAAAGGGGACATACAGTCATCCTAGAATCGGGTGCTGGTCTAGCCAGTGGTTTTCCTGATCAACAATATCTGGATAAGGGCGCTCAGCTTGTTTTTAACCCGGAAGAGGTGTATGGACGATCCGAGATTCTGCTGAAAGTTTTACCCCTGGATGTAGCTTCCCTGGATAATATGATAGAAGGCCAGACAGTCTTTACCTTTCAACATCTCTCCGTAAGCTCTCCGGCAATCTTTGACGGTTTGACTCGCAAAAAGATCACCCTCGTAGGGATGGAGATCATGGAGGAAGAGGATGGGACCCGACCTATCCTAACTATCATGAGTGAATTGGCGGGGCAGACGGCTCCTATAATTGCCGGCAATTATCTGGGTCGAGATCCCATGGGACGTGGTGTCTTGTTGGGTAGTGTCCCAGGCGTGGCTCCGGCCTCCGTGGTCATCATAGGTGCCGGTACGGTTGGAACGAGTGCGGCAAAAGCATTTGCCGGGGTGGGGGCCCAGGTCCACGTCCTTGACAATAATATCGATCAGCTTAGAAAAATTGAAAGATTACTGGGTAATCGGGTGACAACAATTTATGCCAATCAAGCTGCTATTGAGATGGCACTCAGTTTTGCAGATGTGGTGATAAGTGCTATTTTGAACCGCGGGGCTTTGACTCCACAACTGATCACACGCGAAATGATACGTAAGATGAAAGATCTGGCCGTTTTCATCGATTTCTCAGTAGATGAAGGTGGTACAAGTGAGACGACCAGGCCAACACTCCTGTCAGATCCAGTCTATATTGATGAAGGTGTCATTCATTACTGTGTACCAAATGTAACATCAGGAATTAATCGGACGAGCTCTATCGCCTTGAGCAATGTTCTTTCCAAATATTTGAAGAAAATTGCTGCCGATGGGGTTGATAAGGCAATCAAAGACTCCCATGCTCTGCAAAAAGGGCTATATACCTTAAAGGGCCGAAACATGCAGCCTGTACTCAATAAGATGTTTGGAATAAAAATAAAATGACCTGGACCGATCACTACAGATCACGTATTGGCACAGCAGAAGAGGCAATGAGCCTTATCAAATCCAGAGATTCCATCTACTTGCACGCCGGAGCAGCTACACCTCAAATACTCATTGATGCATTTACGGAGCGGGTAAAAGAATTAGAGGGGATCACAGTTACTCATATTCTCTCCATTGGTGATGCCAAATATGTCAGCCCTGAGATGGAGGGTCATGTAAGACTCAATTCTCTCTTTACTGGTCCCAATGTTCGGGAGGCAGTAAACGAGGGCCGCGCAGATTGGACACCCATATTCCTCTCTGAGATACCGGGTCTTTTTAAAAATGGACATATCCCTGTTGATGTAGCGATGATCCATATTAGTCCTCCCGATCAGCATGGTTTTTGCAGTTATGGTGTGAGTACTGACACAACAATTGCAGCCTGTAAGGCTGCAAAGATCATCATTGCCCTGGTGAATCAAAAAATGCCTCGGGTCCATGGGGACAATTTCATCCATGCATCAAAATTGGATTTCATCGTCGAAACTGACACACCTCTTTTCCAAGCTCCCAAGATAGAATTGTCTGAGAGGCATATGCAGATCGGGAAATATATTGCCGGTTTGATCGAGGACGGTTCTACCCTCCAGATGGGGATAGGTGCCATTCCGGATGCGACCCTTCATTATCTGAAGGATAAACGAAATCTGGGGATCCATACAGAAATGTTCAGTGATGGCGTTGTCGCATTGGTTGAAGCTGGTGTGATCAATGGAGAAGAGAAAACGCTGCACCCCGGAAAAGTAGTCTCCAGTATTGTCATGGGCTCTCAGCATGTCTATGATTTTATCCATGAGAATCCCTTTATGGAATTTCATCCCACTGATTATGTGAATGATCCATATATAATTGCCCAAAACAATAAAATGGTGGCCATCAATTCATCCATTGAGATCGATCTCACAGGTCAGGTATGTTCAGACTCAATGGGAAGGACCAATTTCTCAGGAATTGGGGGGCAGGTTGATTTTATGCGCGGTGCCTCACGAAGCAAAGACGGTGTTCCTATCATTGCCATGCCTTCAACAGCAAAAAAGGGGACTCAATCCAGGATCGTATTGGATCTGAAGCCGGGTGCTGCGGTTACCACCAGTCGAGGGGATGTTCACAATGTGATCACTGAGTTTGGGATCGCCTATTTGCATGGTAAAACTTTAAAACAGAGGGCCAAAGCCCTGATTGAAATCGCTCATCCTGATTTTAGAGAAGATCTGGAGCGCCAATCTCATGAGAGTAAATTATTATTTTAAGTATGATGGACAGGCTACAGATCATAGGAGGTTCTATACATGAGTAAAGCCCGTGGACTCGTTGCTATAAATGTGGAAGAATGTAAAGGGTGTCGGCTCTGTGTTGAGGCATGTCCTGTTGATGTTCTGCATCTAGCCCAAACTTTTAATACACATGGATATTCCCCGGCGGAATACGATGGAGAAGGATGTACGGGATGCGGTGTCTGTTATTATGCCTGTCCGGAACCGGGAGCAGTCACAGTCTATAAGAATTGGGCTGAAGCTCAAGAAGCCTACATCTGCCAAACGAAGCAGGTAAGCAGCCGCCTTACAGTGGTTGATCCCGTGAAAGGGATCGCGGAATGTGAAGCCTGTGGACAACAGGTAATTCTTAGTAATTTTAGCAGTTTAAGCTTTACGGAGTAGAGAATGGCCAAACAATTTGTAAAAGGAAATGAAGCAATAGTAAAGGGTGCCATCCTGGCTGGCTGTCGGGCCTATTATGGGTATCCCATTACACCTGCCAGTGAAATAGCTCATGCTGCAGCCCTGTATATGCCCCTGGTTGGCGGGACATTTCTTCAGGCGGAGAGCGAGATAGCCGCGATCAATATGGTATATGGAGCAGCTGGAACCGGTATTCGTGCCATGACAGCAAGTTCAAGTCCAGGTTTCAGCCTGAAACAGGAAGGCATGTCCTATCTCGCTGGCGCAGAATTGCCCTGTGTGGTAGTTGATATTATGCGTGGGGGACCTGGTTTAGGAAACATTGCTCCTGAGCAGGGAGACTACCATCAGGTGGTTAAGGGTGGGGGCCATGGGAACTATAAAAATATTGTGCTGGTCCCAAACTCGGCGCAGGAAATGTGCGATCTGACAATCCTGGCCTTTGAGCTGGCAGACAAATACCGTAATCCCGCCGTCGTTCTGGCTGATGGTTTCATTGGTCAGATGATGGAACCCGTCGATTTTCCGGAGCCTGTGACAGAATTCGCTGAAAAGACATGGGCAATTCGAGGTGTGGACAAGGACAGAAAGAATCTGATCAGTTCCATCGAGCTGGATCCAGACGACCTGGAGCGACACAATCAGAAATTACAGCAAAAATATGAGATCATCGAGAATCTTGAAACTCGCTATGAGGAATATCGCCTGGAAGATGCAGAATACGTCGTTGTGGGATATGGTATTGTTTCCCGTATGATCCACACAGCTGTTGATCAATTGAGAGAGGAGGGAGTCAAGGTCGGGATGTTGCGACCAATCACTGTTTCACCCTTCCCACGCAAGCGATTGGCTGAATTGGCCAGTGAGGCGAGGATCAAAGCATTTAGCGTTATTGAATTGAGCAATGGGCAGATGGTGGATGACGTTCGCCTTGCTATTAATGGTGCAAAACCAGTTGAGTTCTATGGCAGAATGGGTGGGAATGTGCCTTCCATAAAAGAACTGGTCCGCGAGATCAAAAGAATGATGAGGGTAATATGAGCGTCAAAATATTAGGAAAATCTGATTCATTTTATGATGTATATGAGCGTAGACCTGGTGAAAATAAGGAGCAAACCCACTATTGCCCTGGTTGTGGTCACGGTATTCTCCATAAGCTGATTGCTGAAGCGCTTACCGACTATGATGTTGCTGAAAAGACTGTATTTGTGAGTCCCGTCGGCTGTAGTGTGTTCGCATATTACTATTTTAATGCCGGTAATTTTCAGGCTGCTCATGGTCGAGCACCTGCAGTTGCAACTGGTGTAAAGCGAGCACTCCCTGAATCTATTGTGATCTCATATCAGGGGGATGGTGATCTGGCAGCCATTGGCGGCAACGAGATCCTCCATGCGGCTAACAGAGGAGAAGCCATCACGGTATTCTTCGTGAATAATGCGATCTATGGCATGACCGGTGGTCAAATGGCCCCAACGACGCTTATTGGTCAGAAGACAACGACAACACCCTATGGTCGAACCCTGGAAAACGAGGGGTATCCAATAAAAATGGCTGAGATCATTTCCAGTCTTCAGTCCCCTGTATATGTTGAGCGCGTGATGCTCGCAGACACCAGATCGATCAATGCTGCTCGGAAAGCGGTCAGGAAGGGTATCAAGAATCAGATCGAGAAGAAGGGGTTTTCCTTTATCGAGGTATTATCTACCTGCCCAACAGGTTGGAAAATGACAGCACCACAGTCTGAGGAATGGATCAAAACAACTCTGGTAGAAAATTTCCCATTGGGGGTTTATAAGGATATAGCTGATCAGGTCGAACCTTTACTGCTGGAGAAAAACCTGGCGACTCCCAAAAGAGTACCGAGACTGCTTGGTCTGGACCGGGACAGGATGGAATTTGACCCAGCCAAAATGAATCTGGCGGAGGAGATTGACCAGGAGATAAAAATTGCAGGTTTTGGGGGACAGGGAGTTCTGTCCCTGGGTGTGTGGATGAGTGAAATAGGAATGCGTGAGAAGTTGAATGTTAGCTGGATACCTTCTTATGGGCCTGAAATGCGAGGCGGCACAGCAAATTGCCATGTGAAACTTTCCCGAGCCAGCATTGGCTCACCACTGGTGACCCACCCAAGCATATTGATCGCCATGAATCGACCCTCGCTTGAGAAGTTTGAAGATGATGTTATTGAGGGAGGAGCCATTGTTTGGGACAATTCTCTCATCGATGTTGAGCCCAAGCGACAGGATATCAGAAATATTCCGATTCCAGCTACGCAAATCGCCAAAGAAATGGGCAATACAAGGATTTCAAATGTAGTGATCCTGGGCGTTCTGGCCGGGTTTACTAATTTTCTCGATCCTATGGTGATTCAGCAGGTATTGCCTCTTATCTTTAAGAAGAAGCATCTTTTGCAGATCAATCTGAAGGCATTTCAGAAAGGTCTTGAAATGGGGAGGGAACTCCCCACCTAGTTTCTGCTCAACTATTAAGGAGGTAGCAGCATGCAATTTTCAAAGATTCTGGTTCCAACGGACTTTTCGGATTCAGCCAGATTTGCCCTTCCATTTGCAGTTGATCTTGCACAAAAGTATCAGGCAAAATTGTACATTCTACATGTCGTCGAGCCTATCGTGGTCCCGGTCGACTTTGCCTGGGGCACCTACAGCTATCCTGATATTGAAAAACAGCTGAGTGGCTTTGTGGAGGACTCTTTGGCTAAGATCCTCAAGGAACAAATCCCTCCGGGAATAGAGGCTGAATCAAGCAATTTAAACGGAAAATCCTGGAGAGAGATCGTCTCTTTTGCCAAGGAGCAGGATATGGATTTGATCGTCATGGCTACCCACGGATTGAGTGGACTCAGTCATGCACTCTATGGTTCGACTACCGAAAAGGTGGTAAGAAAAGCCCCCTGTCCTGTATTGACTGTTCGTCATCCCGATGTACAATTTGAGATGCCATAAAGATATCATTGCTTTTTCTTATTGGCGTTATCTGAGGAACCAAAAATAATTATCCACAATTAATAAATGGGCTATCAGAATCAATGTGATACATGATATAAATTATACAATCATCAGTATATCAGTTGATTACAAGAATAACAATATCTAATTTATTTCACATATCCACCTCAATTAAGGGTTTTCGTCCTGTCAAATAATGGGTAATACCATACAAATCCGTTTAGCAATTATGCAGCCCATTCCTATCTTCACCGCTTATGAATACGCCTGATATCAAAAGTAAAATAAGCGATAGCATAGCAAGTCTAGAACATGTGTACCAACTGAAATCCATGGCAAGAAGTGGCTGGCTCCAATCCGGAATTGCAGCTGAAGATGTGGAATCTATCGCTTCCCATAGTTTTGGGATGTCCATCTTAATCCTTTATTTAAGCTCGGGATTAAAGGAGGCTGGAATCGATGTAAGTCGTGCATTGAGCATGGCTCTAATTCATGATGTTGCAGAATCCATTGTTGGAGATATCACGCCTGATGATGCAGTATTATCATCCGAAAAGTTTGCCGCTGAATCAGAAGCTTTCGATGTAATCATGGATAGGGTTGTGGATGGAAAATACTTCCGTGAGCTATGGGATGAGTTTGAAGCAAATAAATCCAGAGAAGCCCGCTTGGTTAAACGAATTGATAAATTGGATATGCTTTTCCAGGCTTATTTATATGAAAAGAAATTTTCTCTCCGACTTGACTCTTTCTGGGAAAACATGGATGATCTGTTCAGGGGGAGTGAATCCGAGTCGCTTTACACTTACATACGTTTAAACAGATACGAAGTTGAAGGATGATTTAAATGAGGATAATACATTTCACAAAATTAATGATCATGGTTCTTTGCCTGGTGGGTCCCTTATATGCCAATGATACAGAGCAAGGGGATGTGAATGACGTCGTCATAAGCCATGACACGACGATGCTGGTGAATTCGGATACCGGTATGCTCACGCATGACACATCCGAACCTGCGGCAAATTCAACGGAACACGCAGTTGAGCATCATTCGGCCTTACCACCTATATGGTTAGTAGCCCCATTTATTCTTCTCCTGGTCATGATTGCTACTGGTCCTCTTTTTTATCCCCATTTCTGGGAACATCACTATCCAAAGGTGGCCATGACCCTGGGGACCATAGTTGCAGTCTATTACGGATTTCTCATGGATCATGGTGTGTTGAGTCTGCTGCATACTTTGGAGGAGTACATCTCCTTCATTGCTTTGCTCACGGCTTTATTTGTTGCCTCTGGCGGCATCCTTATCAAATTTCATACAAAGGGAAGACCACTGGTCAATGCAGCCATCCTATTTGGGGGAGCGATCCTTTCAAATTTAATTGGGACCACGGGTGCGTCGATGCTGCTTATTCGACCCTTCATGAGACTGAACGAAGATCGCATTAAACCATTTCATGTGGTATTTTTTATTTTCATCGTGAGTAATATTGGTGGTGGCCTGACACCAATTGGCGATCCACCTCTGTTCCTGGGTTTTCTAAAGGGTGTTCCCTTCTTCTGGGTGATTGGCCACGTCTGGGATATTTGGTTGGTCACCACACTTGCAGTAATCGGTGTCTTTCTCGCTTTGGATATGAGAGTACCTGCATCAGAAATGATCCCCACAGAGGGCAAAGCCTTGGAGATTAAGGGGGCGAAGAACTTCATTTATCTGGGTATCGTCATTATATCTGTCTTTATGGATCCTGCAGTCATCGAGGGTTTCCCAAGTCTCCAGAAAATGTTTCATGTCCCTTTTGGTATCCGTGAGGTCATCATGTTCACCGTAGCATATTTGGCCTATCGTAATGGGGATGAAGAGGCGCTACGTGGAAATGAATTCAACTTCGAACCCATCAAGGAAGTGGCATTCCTATTTGTTGGCATATTTGCGACCATGATCCCTGCGCTTCAGCTCATCGGGGCATACGCCAGGGAGAATGCAGCACAATTCACAGTGTCTAGATTTTATTGGTTCACGGGGGCCTTATCCGGTGTCTTGGACAATGCACCGACCTATCTGAATTTTTTAGCTGGATCCCTGGGTAAATTTGGTCTGGACATTGGATCCTTGGATGATGTACGCCATTTCGCAGCAGGGACTCCCTCCCCGGTGGAGGGTGATGTTGGCTCCATTGTATACCTCATGGCAATTTCCGTTGCCGCAGTATTCTTCGGAGCTATGACATATATTGGTAATGCGCCAAACTTCATGGTAAAAAATATCGCTGAACAAGCTGGTATTGATGTCCCCAGTTTTCTTGGCTATCTATTTAAGTATTCAATACCGGTTCTCCTGCCTATCTTTGCTGTCGTGTGGTGGGTGTTTTTTAACCTTTAAGCAGCTGTAGAAGGAGCATACTATGATAAAAACAATTCGCCAATCAATTGAATCAGGGGATACAGGTTTTTTAATTAAGAATTCGATATTTTTACCCTTCCACCTGGAGTTGCTCAGTGTGTGGATCGGAAAGGACATGTCCCTGATCGCAAAACCGGATGTACTGACAGATTTTAGTGACGACAAGGGTGATATTCACATTCGTGAGGGCGAGGGCTATACAAATCTATGCTTTTGTCACCACAAGGAATTAAAAAAAGAATATGGCCGCTTCAAGGGTCATGTCATTCTATATGGGACAGAAAAAGGGGCTGATATCTTTGATGAGACGAGACGTCACTACATACAACTCTCCTTCAATGATGATACCAATAATGTCCAAATGGAACTCATTGATGATCCTTTTTATCTATAATTATTGATTCGAATAGCTACCCCAATGGGGAACATTGATCTGATAAATAGTGCTCTAGTAATCTATCTGTCTCTCTCAGCTTACCTGATGATCATAGTGGGTCGGAGAGTTTCGGCGAGTCGACAGCATGAATTTGCTTTTGCGGCAATACTTTTATTGATCCTGGGTATGTTTCCTCAGCTAAGTCAGACCCAAGTGATTCCCGGAATAATATTAAGTCTGGGGATGATGCTCATTGCCCTGCATTTCAGTGCCTACTATTCAGGGACGCCGAAAAATTCAGCCCGCATGTATGCGGTTCTCCTCTTTATTAGCTCTCTTATGCTCGCTCAGCAGATTCATCCAATATTCATGGAATACAGTATTGCCAGACTTTTACCAATGGTGGGTGTTGCTTATTTTCTACTGGAGTTTGAAAAGATCATCTCTGGCTCAGCTTATACCCGGTCGCGAAATGAGAATATCTTTCTCTGGATCTGGATAATCAGCGCTTGTGCCAGTCTGGCGGAAAGCAGAATACAGATACTCCCGGATCTATTCTTTCTCCTGCTCCTGATCACCCATATGGAGCAGCGCTGGGGAAAAGGCGGGGTGCCAGCTCCCATTGTTGCCCTGAATGGAACGATTTTGCTCTGGTATGGTCATTTTATTGTATACAGCCATTCACAGCATTCTGGACTCATTCAAATGGGGTCAGAAACTTCCTATGTGCGCCTGATCATTCTCATTAGTATTATTCTCGTTCTCTTATGGCAATCCTTCCGATCCCAAAGTCTGACTAAAAAATATTTATACTTCTTTTTTGCTCAGGAAGTACTCATACTGGGACTGGGCTTAGGGAACATCTTTGAGGTGAGCAGTGAACTTTTTGCCCTGCAGCGATATCTGCTCTTTATTGCCGTTAATGGGATGCTGGTGATGATCGAAGTGGAGGAAGGCAGAGCGGTGGACTCAAATCTTTTCAAGGGAATGTTATACGACAGACCCAGGTTTACAGTAGTTTTTCTCAGTCTGGCAAGCATGTTTATGATCTATCCAGGCGTATTATTCTCAAGGGATATGCTTATCAGCAACGTACTTTTAGGGGCACTCATGCTGATGGGTATGGTAATTGTTTTTCTACAAATGGTCTCGGGCTTAAAAAAATCTGATCAGGACAACCGGATTCTACGACCATCTCTGTCGATCTGGTCAACGGTCATTTTTACCATTCTTTGGTCGGCAGTGACAATTCTAGAGATCATCACTAGAGTTATCCTGGCATAAGCAGCATACGAAAGATCTTTATATTATGAGACTTACTAAAATTTATACAAAGACTGGGGATAAGGGCAAGACCAGATTGGCTGATGGTACCGAAGTATCCAAGGATTCAGCGTCTATTCAAGCATCAGGAGAGGTTGACGAGCTCAATAGTCTGCTCGGTGTGGTGATCGCTCAAAATCCCAGTCGTGTCATCTGTGATTCCCTTTCGGCAATCCAGCATCATCTTTTTGACCTCGGTGGGGAGCTTTCTGCTGCAGGGAGCATAGATAATCTGATCACCCCTGAAATGGTAAGTGAATTAGAATCGCAGATTGATGATCTAAACAGCGAGTTGGAACCTCTTAAAGAATTCATTCTCCCTGGTGGAACACCTGCGGCAGCTAATCTCCACCTCTGTCGAACTGTTTGCCGAAGAGCTGAGCGGAGTATCATCACGCTTGGCATATCCCAGGCAATTAGCGCTGATCTGTTTAGTTATATCAATCGCCTTTCTGATCTTCTCTTCGTTATGGCCCGCCATGAAAACCAGGTGGATGGCAACAATGAGATATACTGGAAGAATCCCAGGAAATAGATACAGCCTCAACGCTATCAGGGTTCAGGAGAGTTATTGAAGAGATAATTGAGTGTATCTAGACCTAGAGAATCTCAACTTCCTGTGAAATAATGTAGGCACTTGCCTGAATCTCCATCTCAATGAAGGACAGCACTTTGTCAAAAGCAGATTCGATGAGAGTCTGATCATTGGAAACCATGGTGATTGCCAGACCAGCGCGTTGCCATTTGTCCAGATAGGCAACCTCAGCAACTGACACATTGAATTTTAATCTCAGACGATCTTTGAGACTTTTGATCACACGGCGTTTGTCCTTCAAACTTTGGGCCGAGGGTAAATGGAGCTCAACATGGAGTAAACCGGTGATTGTCATGTATTGCCGTGCTTAAATTCCGATCCGAATGGAGCCGGCCGTAGTCGCGTCATAGGCTATTTGAAACCTGGTCCAATCTGTTTTGATCCTGTCTGATTCAATTCGAATCGGAGTATAAATAAATTGGATGGGCCCCATCTTGAATACAGGGGAAATGCTCCCGATAAGCTCAACTTTGTCATCGCTATCATCAAGAGCCAGTGCAATACCAGTGAGAATGTTGAAATCTTCCATTTTTGGGATATCTGCGCGCACCTTGATGCCCATGAGCCCCTTTGTACTTGGAACGGTAGCCGTTTCATTAGAATACAGATAACCGGGAATGTTGTATTCTCCAGGATAGAGGATACGGTGTCCTGCTGCGTACCAACTTGTTCCTCTGGAGACAAAGAATTTGTGATCCATACTTGGGTTCATATCAGTTGAGAGATAATAACGGTCCTGAGTGGGAAGATCGCCGAAGGCATATCCGGCAAAGAGAGTCGTACGAATCGAGCCTTTACGAGAGTACCGATTGCGAAAGTTTAGATAGGATTGGATCTTAGCGAAAGGTTTTGCATCTGCTCTTGCCCCGACCAGGGTATTGAATTCGAATTTACGAGTCCAGAGGGTCCTCCTTTTTACTGAAAAGAAATTTGCATTCAAACGCAGATACTCACCGTTTTGCCATATCTGGGGATCCAGATAGCGTATTGTATCACCCTTGAGGATTAGCTCACCATCAGCAATATCTTGATAGAGCAGCGAGAATTTCAAACTCTGTTTATCATCTGTTAAGAAGAGATCACGCTTATTAAAAGAGGTACTGAACTCACCCAATCTGTGGGACCAGCCCTGTACGGAACGCGCAGACAGCTTCGTTTCACGGCCTGCTCCTGTAACATACTTTTTCCTAATAGCAGCTACATAACCACCTTTTTGACTGACAGGACCATAAAAAGTCCTTAGATACCAGTCCGCATTCTTCCAGGGCATGAAATTTTTATGCGTGAGGATGAGACTGGGATGAATATTATCGATGGTATTGTACCAGAGATAAGGGATGGCTGTCACGGAATAGTCGGCTCTGGAATTGAGATCCAGTCGAGCTAGATTTAGAGCCAGATTCAATTTTCTGTCATTATTGGATCGGTTGAGATCCAGCAGGTTTTGATTGGGATCTAGGACCACATTGGTCACATTAAAATTAGTTTTTAGCTTGAATTCATCATGCTGATCACCAGGATGCACCCAGATAACTCTTTGCTCTGAATCCCCAAAGAGTCCTATGGGTAATGGGGGTGAAAAATCACCTAAATTTTTAACATTGATGCTTGTTTCAAAGGCATCATCCTGGGGTTTACATTCATATTTATCAAGTGCATAGTCAATCTGTCCGGTTGAACCCAGCATTCCATCAAAGTACCAGGAGAGGTCTTCACCGCTGATTTCCTCGAATACCTGGCGGATATCTTCTGGTTGAGGGTGTTTATAAGCCCAGCGTCGAAAATATTCATGCCAGACAGAGTCCATTAAGCTGGCGCCAAGATAGGACTCCAGTGATTCGGTGGATACGGCCGCTTTTTTATAGACCATCATTCCATAATTAAAATCAGTAAAGGCTTCGCTATGCAGGTCCGGAGCCTGATCCATTTTGGGTCCAGCGCTCAGATAATAGCTAACGTCTTCTATGGCACTTTTAGTGGGATCTTTAATAAAGTATTCAAGGATAGGATACCAGACGGGCTTCTCCCCATGCAGGGCTAGCATACTGTCATCACTATACTTGGTAGCCCAATAGCGGTTTTCAGCATAAGAGTTGAGCCCTTCATCCATCCAGGGATAGTCTCTCTCATTACTTGCGGACAATCCATAAAACCAATTGTGGCCGACCTCATGCATGATCACCATTTCAAGCATGGGAGGTATGCCAGTATTATTGATCAGAGTGATCATGGGATATTCCATCCCACCTCCTGCAGAAAAATCACCATCAACCACCGTGACATGGTCGTAGGGATATTCCATAAATTTTTTGGAGTAGAAGGATACTGCGTCTCCAATATATGCATTTGATAAACGATAATTTTTCAAGTTTGCTGGGAGGGCAAAGGTCCACGTTGCAGCCCGCCGACCTGAGGGCAAGCTGACTGAGTCGCGCAGAATGACAAACCGCTTATCTGCGAACCAGGCAAAATCATGGACATTCTCCTGTTTAAAGGTGATGGTTTTTAAGGTTGAGGAGGAGGAGGGTTTCTCTTCAATAAGCGCTTTTAAACCAGGGAGTTTTGGTCGTGGGTCCATTTTAAATGAATCAAGGTAGGTACTTCCGATCTGTACCAGAGAGTCTCGCCAGACGATCTCTGAAGAATCCTGAAGCACTCCTGTGGCAGCGACCCGATAATTCTCAGGGAGAGTGATACTGACATCAAAATCACCCCATTCGCTATAAAATTCACCCATGTCAAGGTAGGACATTGGGTGCCAGCCCTTCCAGTCATAGACAGCAGGTTTTGGATACCACTGGGTCATCTCATAATGATGACCAAAATGGCCTAGACGTGAGAGTACATTCGGGACACGAACTGCAAAATCCAGATCTATGATTATTGTGTCCCCAGACATGAGGGGTTCGTTGAGGAAAAATTTGGCGACATCCAAGGTGTCTAATGATCTATATTCCCACTTCAGTTCCTGGCCCTGGGTAGACACATCGCTAATATCTATCCAGCCAAAAGATGAGTCGGGGAGGAAGTGCATCTTGGTCGAGAAGCTGTTGAATTTCTGTCTGGCCAGGGCGCTTTCATTATTTTTATAGGCATTTGGCCAAAGGTGCATCCAGATAAAATTGAGATCATCTGGGGAGTTATTGATATAGGTGATGGTCTCATAACCTGCGACCTGATTGAGTGAATCGACTAGTGTCACATCGATATCATATATCACTTTTTGTTGCCAGTAATCTGCTTTCAAAATCAGGGGGAGGAGCAGTAAAACGATCAGGGGTATTTTAACTCTCATATTCATCTCCAGAAATATTTAACTAGGACCAGTTTTAATGATCTTCTCCCTGTTTGACTTGAGCAATGGTCGAATTGTTGCAATTTACTGATTAATCATGAATTGAAGAGTGAAAAATATACTGAGGCACTTGAAAAATGATCGCAGATCAAAGTCTGTGTTTGAATTGATTGATCTCTTTGATTAGCTCAGAGTGAATATGGGGATTGCCCGCGACAATGTGTCCCTTTGCCAGGTCCAGTGCTTCTCCGAGCGGACCTGATATATGTCCCCCGGATTCTGTTACAAGGAGTGCTCCAGCTGCGATGTCCCAGGGTTTAAGACTGAATTCCCAGACTCCATCGAGACGTCCGCAGGCTAGCCAGGCCAGATCCAAAGCAGCCGCTCCTGCTCGCCGTAATCCTTGCGTCTTCCCATAGATGGAGGCCCACAGTTCCATATTCAGCTTAAAGTAATCATCATTGAAATAGGAAAATCCAGTAGCCACGAGTGACTTCCCAAGCTCCCTTGTTGAACTTATCTGTATTTGCTTGCCATTCAGTGTGGCACCCATGCCCTGGGCTGCAGAAAACAGTTCATCCCGATTTGGATCGAAAACAGCTGCGACAATAAGCTCACCTTTGAATTCGACACCAATGGAGACTGCAAATACAGGGAAGCCATGGACGAAATTGGTCGTGCCATCCAGGGGGTCAATGATCCATCGATAGTCAGAAGTTGCTGAGGATTGCCCACTGCCTTCTTCGGCGAGAATCCCATGATCAGGATAGCTTTCTCTTATCTGAGAGACGATGAAGTCTTCGGATGCTTTATCCACTTCTGTGACCATATCCCGGGCACTTTTGTAGGAGATTTGGCGCTTTTGATCACTGAGTTCCATGATGAGAGCGCCTGCTTCCCGGGCGATCCGAGCGGCATCTTCCCTCAATTGAAGCATAGCTTTGGTCATCTACAAACCTCTGGATTGGTTAAAATGATTTATTTGTAAGGGACATGTTCCTTGTTAAAGTATTCTGTGGTCATGGACTTTAGTTTTCCAGAAAGCAGAATAATTGCTACCAGATTTGGAAGGGTCATGAATCCCAGAGCCGCATCACCAAATTTCCATACAGCATCCAGGCCAGCGATCCCTCCTAAAAAGACGAAGAATACATAGACAAAGCGATAGGGAAGGATGGCTTTAGGTCCAAACAAATATTCTGTGGAACGATCACCATAAAAGGACCAACTGATTGCAGTTGAGAGTGCAAAAAGAAGAATGGAAAGTGTAATAATTTTATCACCCCAACTGATCATCCAAGCCAAGCCTTCCTTAAAGGCAAAGGAGGTTAGCAAACTGCTATTCAAGAGCTCGCGGCCCTCGAACATTCCAGAGGCCACAATAGAATCTGCCAGGTTTGCATCCTGAACACTTATCCGGACAAAAAATTCTGTGTGCTCCCAGGCGCCGGTAGAGATGATTGCCAGACCCGTTAAGGTACAGATAAGGATTGTATCAATGAAGGGCCCTAGCATAGCCACAGCGCCTTCTCTAACAGGTTCATCAGTCTTGGCAGTGGAATGAGCGATGGCTGCTGATCCCTGACCAGCTTCATTGGAATATAAACCTCTCTTGATTCCGTGGAGCATAACCAGCAATACACCTCCACCAACTCCTCCAGCCATGGCAGGTGGATTAATAGCCATTTTAAAGATCAGGCCAAATGAGGTTCCCAGTTCACCCAAGTGTGAAAGGAGAATGAGGAGGGCAGCAGTAACATAAATCCCAGCCATAAAGGGGGCAAGATAGCCAGTAACATGACCGATGCGTTTGATACCACCAATAATTACCATTCCCACGAGCGTTGCCATGAGCAGGCCATTGATGATTTGCTGAACTGAAACTTCAAATCCTTCGAAAACCAAATGTTTTAAGGTGAGCCAATGCGTTGAGCCCAACACCTGCGAAACCTCAGAGTATATCTGATCTGAAACTGTAAATGACTGGATTGCATTGCCCGTAGCCATTGAACAGATGATGGTAAACGCAGCAAAGGCGACGGCCAGCCATCGCCAGTTCTGACCTAGACCATTTTCGATGGTATACATGGGACCACCAGCCGTGTCACCATTTACATCCATCTCTCTATATTTTAAAGCCAAGGTACTTTCGGCAAATTTCAGAGTGGTTCCAAAAAAGGCAGTGATCCACATCCAGAGCAGAGCTCCTGGTCCGCCATAGTAAATGGCGATGGCTACACCGGCAATATTTCCAATACCAACCGTAGCGGAAAGCGCTGTTGTTAAGGCACGGAAATGATTTAGGTCGCCCTCATCCTTGGGATTATCAAAAATTCCCCTAGTAACTTTTACGCCATGCCAGAAACGTTTTATCTGCGGGAACCCCAGATAAATGCTGATATAGATACCTGTTCCCACCAGGGCGATGACCATAAATGGGACTGCTCGTTGAGAGGGGAAGGACCAGATTGCGTCAAAGAAATCAACGCCAAATGCATAGAGAAACAGAGCAATGAGAAAAAATGCCAGAAAGCCGGCGGTAGAACGATTCATATAGATACCCTTCTGTGTTCGACAAGCAGTAGAATTTGTTGGCCTTATTTTAAAGCTAACAGAGGGTTGGGAAAGGAAAAAGTTCCTAAAAAAAGGGCTGAACTCCTGATTCAGTCCCTCTAGTTGATCGCTAAAAGTTGGGGTTGTAGAACTTCACGTCCCGGGGGAAGCCCGCGACGGCAATGCTTGCCTCCAGTATACCCAGGTCGGAGAAGAAGTGGACCGAATCAGGAGCTGCGTAATCGCTGGTTCCAACCACAGCCTTTCCATTCTGAAACGAAAACGAATAAATATTTGCTAAATCGATGATAACATCACGCCTGCCAATGAGTAGTGGAGAATTTAGAAACACGATCGATTTCCCATAGACACGATAGGGTTCATTATTAAAAACATCGATATCAGCATTGTAAGTACTGTAAGATCCGTGCTCTGAGGTAGTGACGATCCCAGTAACCAGATCAATGCTGGATGTACCAGTAACTGCTGCCCAGGATGCATCATAGGCGAGAGAAGTCACATAGAGCATATCATCTGCCAATGCCATTGAGCCAGGTCCATCTAGAACCGTAAAATTTCTGGCAAGCACAGGATCAACACCGCTAATATCAAATTCAAGGACTTGATCATTTGCGGACCAATCTGTATTCATGGTCATAGAAACATAGAGTTGATCGCCATCAATAATGAGTTCTTCAGGCATGGCATTCAATTGCACCGTATCAACGACCGAATTCGTATTTAAGTCGATGATCAGGAGTGCCGCTAATTTCCAGCAACTGACAAATCCTCGATCCAGTGATGACTGGATGGCCATATAGCGGGGGCCTGCATCAGGTAATTCGATATCCTGAACATGGCTGGGACCATTTTCCAGATTCACAACTTTGATCTCGTGAGAGTTGTTCATGATCAGATAGAGATTGTCCTCATGGATGGTCATGGATTGACCTACATCGCCCAATGGGTTGGTATTTGTATTCCAGATGTGTGGTCCACTCACAGTTTCGAAATTCTCATCAACGGACCACAGAGATGCATTAGCCTGGCCAAAATTACCTTCACATAGGATATAATATTCTGAATCCAACAACTCCTCCGGCAGCATCTTATCCTCACCAGTATCAAATAGATCACAGCCATGGAGTAAGAATCCAAAAAGGAGAAATAGAAGCGCCGGATAGCAAGGTGTTCGGTGGGTGAATTGGGGGACGTGGTTCAAAATATTTCCTTTCATAAGATCAATTTACCAGACATATCTGGCGTTCACTTGTACGGACCGTCCCGGTTCGGGATAGCCCCGGATGGTTTCGTATTGCACGTTTTGAAGATTGTCCCCACTGAGGATCAGTGTGAAGGGTCCTTTACTTAGATTCCAGGTATAGGCGGCGCTTAGCGACCAGAGGCTAGTGGCATCTAAAATGGTGTCCTCGGGATAATCATACATGCTAATCCTGTCCGAGACATAATTATACAGGATATTCATTTCCCAGGAGCTGGGTGTCCAGGTCACCCCGAGAGCAGCAGTCTGCTCAGGGGCATAGCGAAGGGCTTTTTTAATTGTACGATCTTCAGTTTCTATCAGGCTGACGTGGGCAAACCCTGATATATCCAATTTCAGACTCTCGAAGTTCCAGATGGCTTTGGTGCTCGCTCGTCTTGCAGACTGCACATTGCCTGGTTGCCAATAGGAGTGGACTGGCATCCACTGGATAAGATTTGAACTCTCTTTTTGCTGCCATTGAAGCGTGAGATCTCCAAACTGTTCAAAATCAAGGTGAAGTTGAGCCGTGAGTATCTCTGATTCTTCTGGTTTCAAATTTGGGTTGCCGCCTGGTTCCCAGTACTGGTCATTGAAACTGGGATATCTATAAACTTCTCCACGACTGGCAGCAAATTTTGAAATGGGACCTAATCCGATGGGAATCTGGAGCTGCAGATCGGTGAGAGCTTGCTTGTAGAGATCCGGGCTATAATGCAGTTTGATTCCGGGAATGATCCTGATGTCTCTGTATGTCTGAAAAATGGGTGCGAGAGAAGCAATATAGCTATTACGGGTATGACGACTGGTGGCAGTACTTCTAATATTATCCTGATACATGTTTATCCCTGAGATGAGAGAAAAATGCTTACCCAGAGTCTGCTGATCGCTAAACTCAAGTTGATAGCTCTCTAAATGGTGATCACTATTTACTAAGAGGGAGGGATTTGTATAGTTCTCCGCTGATCTTCTTACAGAGAACCGCATGTGAGAATTCCCCGCTGGTCTGATCCAACCCAGAGTTGAACCAATAAGCTGCAGCTTATCATTGCGATGGGATATCTCATTCGGTGACCATACCAGACCTGCAACACCGCGGGATTGGCGGGATTCCAGGGCTGTCAAAAGGAAAAAAATATTCGGTTTGATCATTCCATGTAGTCTCAGTCCCGCAAATCGTTGATCGAGTCCGTTATTCTGTCTCTCTAGCTCCTGTTTATCCCAGACAACCGGGTAGTTTCCCTGTTCCCGTCTTTGTCCAAATTGCAGCGATGCCCACAATCCAAAAATGCGCTCAGCAAAATTGATGTCGTAAGCCTGGTGACCAAAACTGCCCTGACTCAGGGCGATATGATTCTGGGGCTTCCCGCTCTCCAGCCTGATGGTTCCGTCACTGCCACCATTCTCGCTTTGGCCGATATCAAAAGGGATATAACTCATGCTCTCAATAAAAGGGAGTGGGAGTTGGGATAGATCCGCTTCCCCGTTTTGAGCGGAGCTTATGTTGATACCGTCTACCAGAACCTTTATGTGGGAACTCGGACCTCCATCCATGCTCAAAGTGCTGATCCCAGCGGGACCACCATAGGCTTTGATTGAGACGCCTGGAACTCTGCCCAACAATTTTCCGTGGTCCATGCTGCCTGATCCGCTGGTCTTGGTATAGCGGCCCATTTCAGGTAGTGCAGTGGGACTATTTATCCCCGATACTTGAATCTCCACCGATTCAGCAGATAGGACGGTGGGAATGAGGATGATCTCATTGTTTTGGAATAGGTACTCAGCCGTAATAATACGATTCTTGAAACCGATGCGGTTTACAAAAATAGAATCACCCTGATAAAGAGGAGCATTGTAAATAAAATAACCATCTTTATCGGAAAGGACGAAGATCTCTGAAGTGGTGAAGATCAGAGAAACATAGGGGACAATATGACCTTCCGTATCTATGGTACGCCCATGGATAGTCGGATTCAGGCTGGTTTTGGAAGAAGCGATTGCTGTGGAAAAAAAGAAAGAGAAGCAAATCAGGGCAGAAAAAAAGCCCCGACTCAAGTGGGGGCTGCTTTGTGAATGGTTCCTGGTTCTCAGGCTCATCATCCTATCCCTTTTCTCGCGAAGGTTGGTGGAAGAATGCATCTTAGGCAAGTATCCTGACTTCCGGATCATCCTCCGCTGACACCTTCCCTCAAAATTGAAGTGGTATAAGTGTTAAATCATTCAATTTAACACGCGTCAGCATTGTTACCGGTTACAGTAGCGCGACTGTGCTCGACTTTCACGAGCTTCCTTGAGCTAAGAGCTGTTAATAAATAGCGCTAATAGCTTATCCTGTTTTGGTAGGAATGTCAATTGGAATGTTGGGAACCGGACATTGAGGTTCTCGAAATGTCCACATATTAATAATATGTGGGAAATCCAGATGGACACTTCGAGAACCTCAGTGTCCCGAGTCTTTAATACATCACAAATTTTGCGAGACGGCCGTCAAGACCACCATTCATCAGGGGTTTTTTCCATTCAGGACGAAGACCAATATTCTTGAGATATTTGCGATCACCAAAGTAGATATAGGCTTCACTGCCAGAACAATTATTCTTGAGCCAGTCTCCGATACCCTTGTAGAAATCAGATAGATCCTGATTTGGTTTCAAACGAATGCCATAGGGGGGATTCATGATCAGGGTAGCTCCCTCGACCATGGCTATTTCCTGAAAATCCTTACGATGGGTGTATATCCGTTCGCCACCGGGTAAGTGGCCTAGATTTCTTTTAGCGACCCTTAAAGCGCTGGGCTCAATATCTGAAGCTTGGATGGGCACAGTTCCGGGTTCTTTAAAGTCGCCATCCATGGATTTACGAATTCGTTTCCAGAGGGCATGATCGAAATCAGGCAGCCTTTCAAACCCAAATGATTTTCTGAAATATCCCGAGGATAAATTGGTATAAGCCATGTAGGCTTCAGCGGCAATCGTTCCACTGCCACACATGGGATCCAATAATACTCTATCACCGTTCCATTCAGAAAATTTGACAACGGCTGCCGCCAGAGTCTCCTGCATGGGTGCTTCCACAGTATCCAGGCGGTAACCACGACGATGCAGTGAGCTTCCACTGGTATCGATGCTGATGATCGCTCTATTATTCTCAATGTGAAGATTGAACCAGATATTCGGATATTTGGGATCAACATTTGGTCTACGATGCGTCTTGTCTCTAAATCGGTCAACAATAGCATCTTTAAGTTTGAGGGACGCATATTGAGAATGGGTGATCTGACTGTTGCTGACCTGGGCAAAGACGGCAAAGGTTTGATCCGGAGTGAAGATCTCTTCCCATGGTATATCCATAGCCGTGTTGTATAAATACTTAGTACTGTGGCAATCAAACGAAAGCAGGGGAGCCAAAACGCGGGTCAGCAGGCGCGAGCCATAGTTGATTCGGTATAGAGTGGCACTGTCAGCATTAAAGTAAAGACCTCTGAAGCGTAGATTTACCTTCGTCGCTCCCAGAGCTGTGATCTCTTCAGCAGCTAGCTCTTCCAGACCATTGGCCACTTGGGCAAAGTATGCGTTGGTCCTCTGATATTGAAAATCCATTTAATCGTTCAATCTTTTGTCTTTTCGCATTTGCGATAAGCGTTTGTTAGGATCCAACTCCATCTTACGTAGCCTGATATTTTCTGGAGTTATTTCTACCAGCTCGGTTTCTGAGATGAATTCAATGGCCTGATCCAGGGTTAGCAGACGAGGTTTTCTCAGGGTCACGGTTGCATCTGAGTTGGCGCTACGCATGTTTGTGAGTTTCTTCTCCCGGGTGATATTCACATCCAGATCACCAGGTCGATTGCGCTCACCGATGACCATACCACCGTAGACAGCAGTTCCGACCTCGATTTGGAGCTCACCACGGTCTTCCATGCTCAAACTGGCATACCCAGTCACCTTACCTGCTCTATCGGACACCAGGGCACCTGTCATGCGTTGAGGAATGGATCCGAACCAGGGTTCGTAGCCTTCCATGATGGTATTCATCACACCAGCACCTTTGGTTTCAGTCATAAATGTGCTTCTGAATCCAATAAGTCCACGAGAGGGTATCTTGAATTCCAGGTTTACGCGGCCGCTTCCATGATTAATAATATTCACCATCCGACCCTTGCGGATGGATAGTTTCTCTGACATAATACCCACATGTTCCTCGGGAATATCCAAGTAGAGCTTTTCAACCGGCTCATTAACCACGCCATCAATCTCTTTGGTGATTACGCGTGGTTTGGAAACCATAAATTCATAACCTTCGCGACGCATGGTCTCAATGAGAATAGCCATTTGCAATTCGCCGCGACCCCTGACCTCAAAGGCATCTGCTCTGCCCTTTAATTGTTCGATTTGCAAAGACACATTCAGACGCATCTCTTTTTCCAGACGGGCAAGAATGTGCCGGGAGGTAAGAAATTTGCCGTCCTGTCCGGCAAAGGGGCTGGTATTCACGTAAAAGATCATAGAAACAGTGGGCTCATCCACATGGATTCGCGGAAGGGGGGCAGGATTGTCAACCGAAGTGATGGTGTCACCAATGGTGATCTCATCAATACCGGCAAAGGCAATGATATCACCGGCAACCACTTCTTCAACCTGCTGTCGACGGAGCCCATCAAATGTGTACAGTGCTGAAAATTTCACATTGGGGATGTGTTTGTGCTCTCCCACCAGGAGATAGTTCGTATTCATCTTAAGGGTACCGTTCTTCAGTCTGCCTATGGCAATCTGACCGACATAGGCATCATAATCCAGGTTGGCAATAAGAAACTGGGGGACATGATCATCGTTGGCTTCAGGACCGGGGATGTATTCCAGAATAGTATCAAACAGGGGGCGGAGATCAGTGGAATCATCACCCACCTCGTGATGTGCAACCCCATCCTTGGCCACCGTATAGAGGATGGGAAAATCGATCTGTTCCTCAGAGGCATCCAGATCAATAAACAGGTCATAGACCTCGTCAACCACCTCCGCAATACGAGAATCAGCTCTATCTATCTTATTGATAATCAGCATGATTCGTAGATTCTTCTCAAGTGCTTTCTTAACTACAAAACGAGTCTGGGGCAGGGGACCTTCACTGGCATCTACCAAAAGGATAGCACCATCTACCAGGTTCAAACCTCGTTCAACCTCGCCTCCAAAATCGGCATGGCCGGGGGTGTCAATAATATTGATCTTTACGTCTTTATAGGCGATGGCTGTATTCTTGGCACTAATGGTGATTCCACGTTCGCGCTCGAGATCCATATTATCCATCACTCGGTCTGTCAGTTCCTGATTCTCGCGGAAAATACCACTTTGGCGGAGCATCCCGTCCACCAGAGTTGTTTTGCCATGATCAACGTGGGCGATGATGGCTATGTTTCTAAAATTCTCTTTCCGCATTTATATCCCTTCAGGGGGTGTTTACTCAAACGAAACACCGTAAAATTAAGCAGTTAATCAAGGCCGCACAGGATGTGTTCGAATGTCACTGATTCCAACAGAAAAATGATGGTCCTTAAAATGGAAATGTGGAGAAATCAGGATTCAGTAACCCCAGGTTTCACCCAGGGGGCCTAGCGGATCAACCCGAAAAATCAGTATTCGTCATTGCGAGTCCCGACGATTTTATCGGGACGAAGCAATCTCGAATCTCTTATCAAGTACAAATGTCGAGATCGCTCGCCTACGCACACGTGCTTCGGCTGAGCAGGCCGAGGTCGTCAACTCCCTCCAGCCCTCCCCTTCGAGAATACTTCGACCTGGCAGGCAGGATAACTAGTATAAATATGGCTCATTCTTCTTTATGCTTGGAGACCTGTGCATTTCAGGCAATTTTCCATGGTGATGATTATACACCAACCCTCAAGCGCCCATATCGATTGATTCATGGCAGCGAAGTCCACTAAAATCTATGCAGTATTTCAGGGGGAACAGCCTGGTCTTTACGCCAGCTGGGATGAAGTGACAGAGCAGGTCAAGGGATTCAAAGGGGCTAAATACAAAAGTTTTGCCCAGCGGGAACAGGCAATTCAATGGCTCAGAGCGTGTGTTCTGGCTGCCAAAGAACCCGTTGATGACAGCATCATCGAAATCATTAAAACGCAGGGTGCTTCCCAATTGAAGCAAGAGGTTCATGGATCATCCGACGATCAAATTATCATTCATACAGATGGGGGGGCTTCACCGAATCCTGGTGTAGGTGCCTATGGCATTGTCATGGTTAAAGGTTCATATCGCAAAGAACTTTCAGCTGGATACAAGCTTACGACAAATAACCGCATGGAAATGATGGCCTGCATTGTTGCACTTCAGGCACTGAAGGATCCCTCCGAGCTTATTCTGTACACTGATTCCAAATACGTTGTGGATTCTATCAGCAAGGGCTGGGTCAAGCGCTGGAAAAGCAAGGGCTGGAAGAAATCAGATGGTCAGTTGGCTGAAAATATCGATCTATGGGAAATTTTAATGTCCTTGACCAAGATTCATGAGGTGAAGTTCCAGTGGGTTAAGGGTCATGCCGGAAATGTAGAGAACGAGCGCTGTGATCTGCTGGTAAACGAGGCCAGAGAATCCACTAAACTGCTCATAGATACAGGCTATCTAAAGCGTTAGAATTCTGTAATAATCTTCGCCAGAGGTGAGATTGATCATACCTACGAATCGATTCATGCCTTAGTTTTGACCACCTAAAGGGGAGACTTAAATTGAAACACTTTCGATCTATTCGATACCTTCTGCTCATCATACTATTGCCTGTTATGCTGCTTTCCACTGGGACAGTCTATCTGGTGCTTGGCTCTGATACGGCTATTTGGGAGGGGATGTCCACCAATCGCTATAATGACACATACAATCTGGGACTCTATACCGATCCCTTGCGAAATGCATACACGGTCATGGACCCGGCTTTTCGGGCTCAATTCCTTGATTCTTACGGTCAATCCATGAAAATGACCTGGTGGATGATGGCTGGAAACATCTTTCGCTATGCCACAAACAATGATGTCCCAGTGCCCAATATCATGACCCTCTATCTCATGAAAAAGTATCATGGGGAAAATGTGATCAATAACGGCGATGAGCTATCACTTCATTATCACACATTCTTTTGGTCAGACTATGACCGGGATGGCATGTACTACTGGAATCAGGCTCTAAGTTTTGAAGAGAGCAAGGATGATTGGGATGTAACCCTGGCGCAATTCCTCCTGGAAGAAGACGTATTCCCTGTATCGTTCAGAAGTGGATGGCACTATATGGACAATGCCTGGCAACATGAGCTAAATAATGTGCTGCCCTACAGTATGCACAACGCTTGGCCCTCAAATAGGGTTGATACTGAAGAACCCCTTGATAATACCTACAACTGGTCGGAATCGCCGTCTGAGTTTGTGCCCTTTCGTCCTTCCCTGGATAATTATATGGTCGATGGAGACGGACCTGGCTGGAATGTGCGCTCAGCATCCTTTCAACACGTGCGTAATTCAACTCTGATGGACGATGTATTTTCCAAGGCTAATGATGGTGTGGATCAGGTCGCCTGTTTTTGGGCTCACCTACCGGAAACTGATTTTCCAGAGAACATGGCTCTCATGGATCAGTTAGCTCATGAAGCGGCGCTTAAATATCCAAATGTGAATTTTCGCTACTGCACAGCCATTGAAGCCATGCAGTTATGGAGGGGAACGGTTGACACCACCGGACCTGTTGTGACAATCGAAGAAAAAGGGACAAGCGCTGAACGCTATTACATCCTCAGCAGTGATGAACCCTTGTTTATGCCCCAGCCCTTTGTTGCTGTAAAATACAAAGATGAAAGCTATCAAGTTATTGACTGTGAGCAAGTTACGGATATGACCTGGAGGACTAATATTGTACCATTTGCCAGCGAATTGGCAAAAATTGGATTAGCTGCTACTGATACCTCAGGGAATCTGAGCAGCGCTTTTATTTCCTATGTCCCGGATGATATCTATATAGATAATTTGGATGCAGGATACACTGAATATGCTGGTGATTGGAACAGCAGTACGGATGTAGCATGGGGAACAGATTCACGCATTACCTATGTCAGCGCTGTGAACCCCGCCCATGTGGGATGGGAAACTACTATCTCCCAGGAAGGGACTTACAAGCTCTCCTATCAAGTCCCTGAAGCCATAGACAATGAGGTAACTCAAAGTTTTATTATCCATTCAGCAACTGGGCCTGACACTGTTTATCAACAGACTCATCAAGCGGCTTACGAGTGGATCTATTTAGGGACCTACCCACTTTCAGCAGGTACATATGAAGTGCTGGAACTTGCCTCAGTTGAACCATATCCCATCGGTACAGGAAGTGTCGTAACAGATGTGGTGAAGATTTCTGCCATGATCCGTGATAAGGACCTGCGCATCTCTTCCAATATTCTGAATTTTGGTGAAGTCGGTCTTGAGCAGCCTACGAGCAGGACAATAGAATTAGAAAATAGAGGCATCCAGGATCTAAGCATTCATAATATCACCAGCAGATATGGCAATTTTGACATTGATCTTACCACGCCTCTGTTGATTGAAGGAATGGGAAAGATCGATCTATCCCTTAGCATACAAGCGAGTAATCTCGGGTTGGTCTCGGATACGCTGACCATCCTGAGCGATGACCCCATGCATCCAAGCCTGGATATTCTGGTGACAGCTGATGTACGGTTTCCCTTTGTGATCGTGGACAATGAAGACGGCGAGAATTATGCTGAATCGGGAGAATGGTTCACCAGTGTGGCCCAGATCTGGGGCAATAGCAGTCGCTATGCTTATTTGAACAATGGTGTCTCAGCCAGTTTTACCAGGGAAATGGATCTTTCCGGAACCTATGATGTTCTGGAAATCGTCCCCAGAACGGTCAATTCAGCAGACTCAGCGCTCTATGTGATCAAAATCGATGGTATAGCTATTGATTCTGTATTCAAGGACCAGAATGCCGGGAGTGGTGAATGGGTCAGTCTCGGTCAATATTACTTGCCAAAAGAAGTTCCCATTCAGGTTGAAGTGCATGATACCGGCTTGAGTACGGTTGGTCCGGTCCTCCGAGCCGATGCTGTCAGATTTCAAATGCTGACACCCAATGACCTGGACCCAGGCAAATATGCTGAATGGATGCCGAGTGAACCTGTGCTCCAACAAAATTATCCCAATCCCTTCAATCCATCGACCACCATACGCTATTCACTCCCAGTTGAGTCCAGAATGACCCTGGAGATCTTCGACGTTATGGGTCGGGAGATCCTCAGTCTTCGTGAGGATTCAAAACCTGCAGGACAATACGAACTAGTCTGGAATGGCTTGGATCAAGCAGGAAATGAAGTAAGTACAGGTGTCTACTTCTGTAGACTCCAGAGTGCAAATTTCAGCGAGACGATAAAGATGGTCTTTCTGAGGTGATAATTGTATTCAGCTTTTCCCGTTTGTTTTTAGATTAACTGCTCATCTTATTCACTCCGGGGGCAGTCAGGACGAAATAAATGAATTGCTGTACCCACTGTGAAGCAACTGAGTCCATCTTTGACATAAAATCAGCCAGGAAAAGTCTTAAACGCTATCTGGACAAAGGTCCTGACAAAACTACTTCTTATATCCTCAATCGAATACATGAGCAAAAGGACAAGCCCGAAAGTCTGCTTGATATTGGCGGTGGAGTGGGGGTTGTTCACCATGAACTTCTCGGGAAGGGAATTGACAGTGCCTTTCACGTAGATGCTTCTTCAGCCTCAATTCGAATTGCTCAAGAGGAGGATCAGCTAAGAGATCAGCAGGACAGGGTCCGCTATTTGTTTGGTGATGCTACACTTTTATCCAGAGAAATACCGAACGCTGACCTTGTTACTCTGGATCGAGTAATCTGTTGCTACCCACTTTGGGAGTCGCTCCTCCAAGTCTCAGCAAGTAAGGCAAACAAGCTTATAGCGTTGAGTGTACCGCGTGACCGTTGGTATGTAAAAATGGTTTTTGCAATGGACAATGCATTCAGACAGATAAGGGGAAATGAATTTAGGGCTTTTGTGCATTCAACATCACAGATGTATGATAAATTGGCAAATCTAGGTTTTCACAAACTCTCAACCGACACAACACTTACATGGGAAGTCTCGGTTTTTACCCGAAACTCGGAATAGGCTGATCAGGCTTTTCGAATGATCTGACCCGCCATAGCTCCGGTGTGTTCACCCTTTTCAACAGTCACCGTTCCATTGACGATAACCGTCTCAATCCCCACCGGATATTGGTGTGGATCAGCAAAAGTGGCTTTGTCGATCACAGTTTTTGGATCAAAGATAACGATATCCGCTTTTTTTCCCTCAGCCAGAACACCTCGATCAAGAATTCCCAGGGAATGGGCAGGCATGGACGTCATTTTGCGGACCGCATCGGCGAGTTCCAAAACATTCTCATCGCGGGCATACTTACCCAAAACCCGGGGAAAGGTCCCATAATAGCGGGGATGAGGTTTGCCTTCTCCCAATTGTCCATAAGGAGCCACTGCGCTGCCATCGGATCCCACCATGACAAATTCGGCACTGAGTACTTTTTTAAGATTTTCTTCGTCCATGGCAAAGCCCACGACACCAACGCCATTACGTGAATTGATCAGGAGTGAGCGCACGAACTCAAAGGGCGCGACATTGCGTTCCTGAGCCCCATCAAAGATGGTTTTTCCTTCACATGCCTTATCTGCTTCATTGGAACAGCTGCTGATCAAGACTCGATCCCAGCCGCCGATCCGTTCTGCGCGACCATTGGAATATTCTTCAATCTTCTTTAAGTCTTCAGCATTGCTGAGACGTGATAGAACCTCATCAGTATCACCCTGACGAGCCCAGAGAGGTAGAAAGGCAGAGAGTCCTGTGCCCCAGGCATCATAGGGATAACGATCAGCAAGAACAGCTTGATTGCTCCGAGCTTTATCAATCATATCCAGCATATTCTCGACCTTGTGCCAGTTGTTCTTGTTGCAGGCTTTCAAATGAGAGATCTGAGTAAAGATACCTGCATCTCGGCCAATAGTTAGCGCCTCTTCGATGGCTTCTTCCACTCGATCATCTTCGTTACGCATATGAGTAGCATAAATGCCATTTGTTTTGGAGAGGACAGAAGCTAGTTGAATCAATTCCTCGGTACTGGCGTAGCTGCTGGGAGCGTATTCCAGACCTGTGGATAGACCAAAACTTCCCTGTTCAACAGATTGTTCCAGGAAGTACTGCATTTTTTTTATTTGCTCTGTATCAGCGGGAACATTATGGCGACCAATCACGCGAGTTCGGAGGGCACCCTGGCCTGTGAGTGTAGCGTAATTCAGAGAGAATCCAGTCTCCTCAAGGGCAGTGAAGAAGCCGTCCAAATCATCCCAGGCGGTTTCTAAACCATACTCCTCAAGCATATCTTGATGATACTCCACAGCCCGTTCCGGTGAAAAAGGGAAGGGGGATGAACCACAGTTTCCGCCGATCTCGGTGGTCACCCCTTGTCGAATTTTACTTTCACCTCTACCATTAACCAGCAATTCTCTATCGGTGTGCGTATGAATATCGATGAAACCGGGACAAACTACCTTCCCACTAGCATCGATGATAGATTTGGCTTTAATACTCGACAGATCTGTTAGAGCAATAATTTGATCTCCCCGAACACCGAGGTCCAATGAACCACCAGGACCACCAAGACCATCCATGATGAGTCCATTTTTAATGATAATATCAAAATTTCGACTTGATGCACAACCCATTACCAGACCTAGACCCCCAAGTGTACTCATTTTTACAAAATCCCTGCGATTAATGTTTGCCATTTTCAAAATTCCCAAATATTAGTCCATAAATATTGTTTTGCCAAAGATAAGCTGCAGGCTGGAAAATCTTAGCGCTTAATTCAATAACTCAATCCTCTTTGATACGTCCACCTCTTACCGTGGCTCCAACCACCAAGCCGGCACTGATGAGCACCAGGTTCTTGATGATGTATTGTCCTTCCAGGGTAGGGGCATAGGGAAAGCGAGTAAAGGTTTCAGTGGGAAATAGCACGAGGGGAGTGAGCGTGCCCAACATCTGAGCGAAGAGGAGGAAAAGAATAACTCGTAAATATTTACCGAATATCAATCCCAGCCCGATAAGAGTTTCCCAGCTTGCGAGGAGGATGATGGATACTGAGGGTTGAATGATTCCAAAGCTCAACATGGAGATCGTCTTTGTGGCGATCTTATCAGCCGGACTCAAACCAGGAAAGAATTTCAGGAAACCAAACCAGAAGAAGATGATACCCAGACTGATCCTTAAGAGTAGAATGCCATGCTCACGCATAAAAAAAGTAATTTGTTCATCGAGCTTGTAGTAGCGATCATTTATAGAGCTCATTGTAAATGTTTTCCTTTCATGCCCCATGTCTGCAGTGGACCTAAGGGCTGGTAATTGAATTCTCTTGATTATACAGTCGGAGAGTCTACCTTGAAAATGAAATCAACAACAAAGTGGGGAAAAGCTAGAGTACTTGTGCTGAGTTACTCTGGTTCCAAGACTGTGAATAAAGCCTAGATAGGAGACATGAATATTATGCGCGAAATAAAAACTGAGATAGAAATTGCGGCGTCAGCGTCAGAGGTATGGGCCATCCTCATGGATTTCCATACGTGGGCTGAGTGGAATCCTATCGTAAATCAGGCCAGCGGGACAGCCACTCTGGGGGCCAAACTTAGTATCACCATGCGTGGACCTGAGGGCAAGGATGGCCAGAAATATTTTCCACAAATCACCGAGTTCTCAGCCCCGAGTTCTTTTAGATGGCGGGCATACATGATGCTGGGCTTCCTGTTTACCAATGATAAGATATTTGAGCTTGAAGAAACAACAGCTGGTATCCGACTCACTCATATCGAAGCATTTAGTGGCCTGCTTGTACCTCTCTTTTGGGGAAAATTGAAAGACTACGTTCCTGGCAGCTTGAGGTCGATGAATGAGGCGCTGAAAAAAAGAGCGGAGCTAAACTCCCAGCCGTAAGCATCGAATAAGAACCGATCAGTATCATCAGAAACTTGATTTCTTCTGAAAATAAGATACATTCTATCATCATTTAGATTACAATGGACAATAGGGAATCCTCTTGGGTATTAATATTCGTAGAATGTATGGTCACAAGGAATCAGCGGATACATTGCTGAACAGGTTTATTGCGACCCTGGAGATGAAGCGTGTTCCCTTTGTCATGCAGATAGCCAATAATCTCATCATTTTGAAAGTGACCGAAGAAGAATCAAAGTGGTGGTCACCGGAATTGAATCTTCGAATTGAGAGGGAAGAGGAGGGGAGCATGATCTATGAGGTGGTGGGACCCAATGCTTCCACTTTCACCCTGGCCATGTTCTTTATTCTTTTCTCTGCAGTGGTCTTTATTGCTGCATTCATCATGATGCTAGCTCAGATGCAGATCGGGATACCCTCTGGTCTCGCTCTGGCAGGGACTATGGTTTCCGGAATAATGGTCGTATGAAAGCCGCAGATCAGAAAGCGAGGATCAAAGTGTTTATAGGGGGAATTTTATTCTCCTAGAAGTGCTTGATATTCATGATGAGCTCATTTTGGAAATTACAAGCAATTTTTAAAACAAATCAATTCCACTCAACATCATTAAGAAAAATCAGAAAATATGACAAAAATAGTAACCAATACCATTTCCCATTGTACTAATACTCTAGAAATCAGCATTTAGACCACATTTAATAAGCGAAAAGTATCTGTTACTTATGCACTTACGAATATGTGATGAATATTATCATAAAAAGCTTGCAATCATAGAATATGTATTTAAACTATAATGAATTTTAGTTCAATATCTTGGAGAATGGAATGACAAAGCATGCACGAATTAGAGGTCCTCTTATGAGATTTTTTGATTTTCTAAATGCATGGGTTCATCTCACCACCACAAACAACAACAAACAGAATGAGCCGGGGATGCTGTGGGTCCGTGGAGGGACGCAGGTCAAAAGACTCATTGAAGGAGGAAAGTTGAAAAAGTCGAAACTATTTTTAACCGCGGTTTTAGTGCTAGTGCTGAGTGCTCAGCTATTCGGGGCATTCGAGAATGTCGAGCTTGCGGATTATAACTTTGGCGTCAAAACAGTTAATGGTGACGCAGCTGATGTCGACCATGATGGGGATCTCGATTTCCTGACGGGGCAAACCTATTTCAATCATTTGCACTTCACGCGCAATGATGGTGCCAGTGGTCTAGCAAACTTTTACCTCACCAATTATGCTGGTGATGGTAAATTCATCGATTTCGATGGCGATGGCTATGCTGATATTGCAAATGTCTTCAATTATGGTGCCGTAGGTCAACACGGACTCCAGCTCAGGCAAAACAACGGTAGTGGTGGATTCACGCATTTATCCACGATGAGTAACACAGATCTTGGGTCAAGTCTGAACAATATTAGTTCCATTGCAGCTGGTGATTATGATGCTGATGGTGATCAAGATCTCGTCCTTGCTGGAAGTCGCTGGAATCAGAATGCTATCGTTCTTGAGAATGATGGCTCAGGGAACTTTACTGAGGCTGCGAAGGTGAGTTGGGGAAATGGCCAGACAAATGATGCCGTTGAAGTACAGTGGGCAGATTTTGATGGAGATGGAGATCTGGATATTATGCTTCTTGCCCAAAGCTGGATTCCCAATAGCCCGCTTCCAATGGTTTGGGAAAATACAGGATCTGGCTTTCAGCCTGCCTATACGGAACCGGCTCCTGGAATTTTCCTGTGGGGTAGAGATGCCTCAGTAGCTGATATGGATGGTGACGGCGACATGGACATCGTCGCTCAGGGTCAAAGCATTCATGGAACACAAAATAGTGGTATCCTCATATATGAAAATACCGGAGCATTCAACTTCAACATCCATTTCATTCATGATCAGACAGGCCAGAGCATAGGCGGTGTACGCGCTGCTGATTTTGATTATGATGGTGATATGGATCTGATGACAACAGCTGGAGTTCAATGGGGTGGCACGGATAATCAACGACTTATGTTAATGGAAAATGTAGGTGGTCTGAATTTCATCGCTAGTGCCTGGGAAGGTGCCCAGAACACAGGTACCTTAGCAACGATCGTTAATTCCATCCCTTGGGTGGGTGATGCCGAAGGTGATGGGGATCTCGAAGTTTTGACTGGTGAATACTACGCCGGTTTTCTCTGGGGATTTAATTCTCCTCCACCAGAAGTTTGTGATGCTACAGTGCAGACCTTTTCAATTATCGGTGCAAGTGGTTCCGTTGGTCAGGTTGACGCGTATACAGACGTATCTCTTGATGGTGGACTGACCTGGGGTCCTGCATATCTCTCTGGTGGACATCCCTGGGGTTATATTTCTGGGACCAATTCCTGGGTAAGTATTAATCCTAACCAGACTGTAGGTGCCGGCACTGGTCCTTATGGCGGTGGTTTTGGCTCCACTATAGGTTGGGCTTATGCTGACTTCCGCATCCGCTTTAATATTCCGGCTGATTTTTCTGATCCATCCATGGTTTTCCAGGTTAAGGCTGATAACGAAGCTGATGTCTTTCTCAATGGGACCTATGTTCAGCATATCAGTGGGCAGAGCGGTACAACTGTAGATGCAAGCATTGCAAGTGCTCTACAAGCTGGTGAAAATCAGATCATCTTGAGACTTGGTGATTACGGTGGCATCTGGGGAATCAACTACCGCATTGATGTGACCATGAGTTCATGTGAAGATGTATCTGATCCAATCGTTGTGGTAGAAATACCAAACACTGCTCCCACAGCCAATGCAGGTGCAGACCAGACCATCGACTGTGTCGCCAGCACAGCAGATGTTACCCTGAACGGATCAGGCAGTGATGCTGATGGTGATGATTTAAGCTACCATTGGACAGATGCGCAAGGAACGGTTTATGAGGGTGCCAGCCCGACGATAAACCTGGGTGGCGGAACTCACAACTTTACACTCACCGTCTCTGACGGTGCATTAGAAGCTACGGATGATGTGTCAGTAACAGTCAATCTGGATATAACAGCTCCCGCTCTCACCCTTCCTGCTAATATTGCAGTTTCAAATGACGAGGGTGTCTGTGGAGCCGATGTGACATTCAATGTTGGCGCAACAGATGCTTGTGGTGTAACAAGCCTAGTCGCTGTACCAGCTTCAGGTAGCCATTTTGATGTGGGTACGACCACAGTGAACGTGACTGCAAGTGATGCCGCTGGTAATTCCAGCACAGGTTCATTCACTGTGACAGTCAATGATACTGAAGCACCTGTAATAGCCGCAATCGAAGATATCTCAAGCTTCAATGACGCTGGATTATGCGGTGCTGCAGTGAGCTTTGATCTCAGCGCCACAGATAACTGTGCCGTAGCATCTCTTGTTGCTGCTCCTGCATCCGGCAGCTTTTTCGCTGTGGGAACCACAGAAGTGACAGTGACAGCCACAGATGCCGCTGGAAATGCCTCGACAAGTACTTTCGAGGTCACAGTAGAGGATAATGAAGCACCTACATTTGCTGCTTCAACAGATCCAGGCATGATGTGGTCACCAAATCACAAATACCAGACCTTTGACATCTCTGATTTTGTTGTCGAACTGAATGACAACTGCTCAGACCTTAGCGTAGCCGACATCGTCATTACGCACGTCACTAGTGACGAGCCAGAGGATGTTCAGAGCAGTGGCAAAGGTAAGAACAAAGTTGATGGTAATGGTGATGGAAACACGACCAATGATATGGTCATCAACGATGGCTCAGTAGATCTACGCTCTGAGAGACAGGGTGGTGGCAATGGTAGAGTCTATACTGTCCATCTCGCTGTAGCAGATGAGCATGGAAACTCAAGTTCTACCAGTTTCCAGGTCCATGTACCGCATAGCAAGAAGAGTGGTGCTATTGATGATGGTGTAGCCTATACCGTCTCTGGATCCAGTCTAGGGAAATCACTGGGTGGCGAAATCGCCTCTGCGAAGATCATTCCTGAGAACTTCCTGCTTGATCAGAACTATCCGAACCCCTTCAATCCTAGCACAACGATTAGCTATGGTATTGCTGATGAGGGTATGGTAAGCCTGGTGGTGTACGATATTCGTGGATCGCAGGTAGAAAGATTGGTACAGGGCTTTCATCCAGCCGGAATGTATCAAGTGTCATTTGACGCTTCTCATCTCGCAGCCGGAACCTATCTATATGTTCTGGATGTCGATGGACAGCGATTCGTAAAACGGATGTTGCTCGTTAAATAGTCCAAGTTCAAAATAGAGATAATGGAAGAGCCTCAGAAATGAGGCTCTTTTATTATATGACCTATTCATTTCTCTTAGAGTGAAGAAGGAGAGTAGGATTGCCAGCGGACTTCGCCCTCGGCTTTCTTCACAAAGCTGTCAGCGACAGCTTTGCTCCGAATCGAACCATTAGGATTTGATTCCAATCTCCATACAACAACAAAGCTCACCTGAAGGAGGAAATCGGACATTGAGGCTCTCGAAATGTCAACTTGAGGCAGGATTCATGTTCAGTTGCTTTGCTCCCTCCATGTTCCTCCTCATTAAACCGCCGCCTTAATTCGTCGTAATCGAACCATTAGGATTTGATTCCAATCTCCATACAACAACAAAGCCCCCAAAAAAAAGGGGGCTCTGTTATTGTAGCGGCCTGTCCCGTCGAAGCCTTTAGGCGAAGACGGAGAGTAGGATTCATGTTCGGGAACTCCGTTCCCTCCATGTTTCTCCTCATTAAACCACTGGTTTAATTCGTCGTAATCGAACAGGTAGGTTCTGCATCACTACTCTTACAAACAAAAAACGCCACACAAGGTGACGTTTTCTATTTGTAGCGGGAGTAGGATTCGAACCTACGACCTTTGGGTTATGAGCCCAACGAGCTACCAGACTGCTCCATCCCGCGGTATGTAAACCAGGCGTCTCTGTTAGAGCTAAACCTCGGCTTAAGCGGGGTGAATATAATCGGACTCCCAGGGTCTGTCAAGAGGTGAAAGAAGCATTATTGTTACAGAATATGTCGTGAATCCTTACCAACTGACCTGACCCCCGATCTTCAGCAGGTATTCCTCATCAAACGCTTTGCTCAAAACAACTGTGGCAGCAAAATTATCTGCAAAGATAAAGCTTAAGCCCGTATTAAAGATGAGCGTATTGTCAAAGGTCTTGATATCTGGGAATTTGAAGCCTTCTACAAAGTTATTATCCTCTGTTGTGGTCGTCGTCGTCCCATCGCCATCTTCAATCAGGCGTCGAAAGACAATGACGTCATAAGTTTCGGTGATCTCAGTCTTCCGGAAAATCTTCGTAAGTCCAGAATTAAGCTGAAAATATTTTCCAAAATCCAGGACAAAACCGACTGGTAAACCCACGATCATTTCATTCTCAATACGCTCCCAACTATATTCCTGCTCATCTTCCTGATGACGAATATCTATACCAGGGTTATAATAATTATCGCTTCTGTCCCAATATGAATATTTTTCGCCTGTAAATGGTTCCGTGGAGGTCTGTAGCCGCTCTCTCTTATTTAGATATATCCCTCCTAGAAAGCGAAAACTGGGAGAGACTGCCCAATCTATCCCGGCAGATCCACGCAGGAGTGATTGCTCAAATACACCTGTTCCCGTGCGCTCCACGGTAGCCCAGGTTGTTGAGTAATATTCGGAAACTGTCGAATCGTAGTAATAGAAATAGCGCGAGCGGTAATTGTTCGATTGATAAAGTGATTCCGTTTCAGTGAGATCACCTTTTCTCTGCTCAGCATATACAGAGAATCTATAGCTGACCCCATTGCTACCCTTTGTACGATATTGAAGACCACTGTAGAGGGTCTGACCATCATACAGCCAATTTTTAGCTGATTCATGATCTGAGCTACTGATATAATAGCTGGAATCATCGGCGCTGAGATCCGGATATTGATCATAGCTCATGCTGTAGTAATTTGAGGAGTCCTGTTCATTAAAGACCCTATCCATATCGGCATTCAGCATTCCAAGGCTTATTCCAAATTCTGTATCATCATCTAGCTTGGTGTTGACACCCAGCATAATATCAGAGCTGGTAAACGACTGCTCCCTGGTGGTATTTGATTCATTGAAACTCAGGTATACATCTCGGTAATCGCTCTGATCATTAAAATTGTAATCACGTAAATTCCCATCTACGGTTTCGGTACTGGACGTAAAGCGAACGCCAATATCCGTTCTGCTGGTCAAAGGGTGAGCCAGGAAGAAGGTCAGGTTATACCCTTCATTGGTATTCTCATCATCCCCAGCCTGTCTCAAACGATAATCGTCATAGGGGTCAACCTCATCATTGGCGTATTCGGCTCCAAAGGCATCCCGATAACCAAAACCCCAAATATCGTAGGGTTGGTAAAATTCACTTAGCTCATACATCCAGTCCACTGAGAATCCAAGGCGCGTGTTTTTGAGCGCAGATATGGGATATCCCAGATAAACCAATCGAAAAGCTGGTTCGTAATCCACCTTCTCTTCATTCTGCTGATAGTAGGACCAGGGATAGGGATAATAAGAATCGTAATAGGGCATGATCCCACGACCAGATTCCATCTCTCCACCAAAAAATTCCTGCCCAGCCAGATCCAGATGGAAGTAGTGCTTGGAATCCATATTCATTGCTGCAGCTGGATTGATGCCAATATTATCCAGAGGAGAATCATAGAGATCCGTGAAACCATCACCCAATGCGTAAACCGACATGGAATGATAAGAGGAGGGTGCCAGGAATGCTCGCCCGACCACAAAATCACTGGCCATGACGGAATATTCCGGATACCAGGCTATTGCCGTCGATGAAATCATAAAAAGTACGATCAACAAAGCAATTATCGTTCTCATCTTAATTCCCTCCTATGCTCTTGTGATCTGATGATCACGAAAATAGTACAATAATTTTTATATCAGTCGAAAATCTAAAAGTTCCAACATTGAATTGAATATAATTCGCTTCACAGGTGAGGATTGAAAATAATTTGGGAACTCTTTTGGACGAATGACGTAGGTCTATTGTCCTCTTCTTCCTACATAATCAGGCTTTGGGGTCATCCTTGACAACGGAGCCTGATTTTTCCTCAACTCGATTCATATATTCATCCTTAGCTGCATCCAGAGCTTCTATCAAGGCCATACGCTCACTGATAATATCGTACATGAGGGTTTTACGTCTGATGAACAGAGTAAATATACGCAAATGTTGGCGGTAGCGTTGCATGGTGTCATGATAAAAAAGGGCGAATCGACCAGCTGGCAAGAGACTGATCAGATAAATCGTTGTCCAGGGACCTGAGTTGCTGAGCCACCATACCAAGAATCCCTGAAAGGTGTAAAAGGCGCCGAATATGGCGAGTCCCGAGAGCATTTTGATCGTGGATAGATATTCAGTGGAGGTTCCCAGGAACTTCACCAGTTGTGCGGGGATTCTGAAGGGAATAAAGTTATTTAAAATTCCCCATAGGTAGATGGGAAATCCAATGAGAACACCGATGAGGCCAAGGGCTCTGCGTGCCACAGTTTTTTGGCCCTGAGCCGTCGAGAGCAGATCATCTCGAAGCTCCAGACCTTCGATCTTGGCCAGATAGGTGTTCATCTGCCGTTCCAGTCGCTTGAAAGATTCCGGGTGCTGTGTGTGATACCAATTAATGGCATCTGCCATGCCTCGGGTCACAGAAAAACCTTGCTGTTTCAGTTCCTCCTGCAGCCCCAGATCCACAGCCAGTTCCATGTGGTATATGGTCCTAAGGTTTTCTAAAACTTCAGCAGATTCAGTATCTTCTACCGTCGTGGTCAACTTCTCCAGAGCATCTCGGATCTGATTGGTCACCTGGTAAACAGCTTCGTATTCATCCTTCTCATAGAGATCTTTATACTCTCGCAGGTCAATGGGTCGTCCGAAACGACAGTGAACATCACTAAAAAATTCAGTCGGGGAAGAATAATTAATGCCTGCCGGTATGATCTGCAGACCCAGCTCAAATCCATTTCGAACTTCAGCTCCCAGTCCGATCCGCGCGGTTCCAGTTTTTATCTCATGTAGAGTTCCATCCATCTGACTGATACCCTCGGGCATGATGACCAGGGCATTCCCAGCTTCCAGAGATTCATAACATTTTTCAAAGATCTGGGCATTTTTTCCCATCTCTTTTTCAGCGTCCTGTTTCCGATAAACCGGGAGCACATGTACCGATCTGAAGAGCCATTTGGCGATCCACATTTTGAACAGGGTACTCTTGCCCAGAAAGTGCGGGTTTCGTCCCGAGAGTAGGGCTACCAAAAGTGGATCCATCATGGTGTTTGGATGATTTGCAGCCAGGATCACCGGCCCCTTGCTTGGGATACGATCCTTATGCTCAACGTGGATACGTCGGAAAAAGACGTACACCACCAGGAACATTAAATTTTTAAGGATATGATATAGCATACTAGTCCGGGATGATTGCCTCTCCACGTTTTACTGGGAGCATAAATACCAGGGCAATGAGCAGTGTGACAGAGCCGTAGATAAACCCCACCCCGTAATTATTATTAAAGATCTCAATGATCTTGCCAGCCATGATCGGTCCCGCAATGGCTGAGGATTGGGACGAGAGATAGTAGAGACCGGTGTAGGTGCCCAGGCGATCCTGGGGTGCCATGTCTACAACCATGGGCAGGGAGTTTACGAGGATCAGCGACCAGGTGATTCCGGTTAATGGCAACATGATCTTGATCATGCCAAGACTTTGGATGGAGAATGCCCAGAATAGGAGTATTGCAAATCCGATAATTCCCAAAATGATGATGAAGCGTCGACCGAATTTTGCGCCGAGATAACCACTCAGGGGTGAGAATAGTACAATTGGCAAGGAAAAGAAAGCCAGAAGCCCTGTGGCTTGACCACTATCGATGCCAAAGCGGTTGACAGCGAAGGAGGTAAAGAAAACTTCCAAGGCACCATAACCCAGGAACCAGAAGAAAATGGCCAAAAGCAGAAAGAGGGCAGAGCGATCCTTATCTGTTACCACAGTTTTTAGACTATCCAGCAAACCGGGTTCCTTTTCAGCCGGTTCAGGAACATCAGGTTCTTTAATGAAAAAAATCACGACGGCGGCACCGATGAGCATGATGATTCCCCCAAAATAGAAAGGGGCGCCTACTGATACCTTAAATAGCATACCACCGACCACAAATGCCAGGACAGCACCAACACCACCCATAAGATTGATCATGCCATTGGCCTGTGATCTTTTAGGAGAGGGTGTGATATCAGGCATGAGGGAAATAACAGGTGTACGGAAAAAATCCATGGCGAAGAGCGTGATGAAAATGGCGATCATGAATGGAATCAGTGAAACATTCAGCATGAGAGGGATTCCAATGAATCCGATGAAGGCTACTGGTGCTCCAATGGCGATAAAAGGTTTGCGTCGACCCATACGGGTCCGAATACGATCTGACCAGGCGCCAATGAAGGGGAGAATAAAGAGGGCGGCGATATTGTCCAGGGTCATGATGAAGCCTGTGGCAGTAGGGCTCATCCCAAATCCTTCAACACCCGCCGACGTGGCAAAACCCTCACGACCAGCCTGGAGGAAAATGGGAACATAGGCATTGTAGATACCCCAGAGAATGGTGGTACCCATAAAACCAAAACCGAGCAGCAGCAAGCGTCTGTAACTAAACTTCATCGCATTCCCTTTCCCTGAATAAGAATTCCGTGGTCGATTAAAATAAGGGAATCACCTGAGAATCCAATAATGATAAAAGAGGGGAGGAGAGGGTTGACCTCTCATTTTTGTAGATAATTGTATGGAGAAGCAATTGCTAATATATATGAATGCATTAAGTTTGAGGATTAATTATTTGGAGTGACCCCATGGATTTCTTTAGACGCTATCTCATGTTTATTCAGCTACTTTTTATGACCTGGATCGGCAAACTGGGGGTCATTCTTGCCAGTACTGCATTCATATCCTTTTTTATTCTTGAGGGTCTCACCCTAATCGGCGTCTTCAGAAATACTTATACCGGCATCGTCACCTATTTCCTCATCCCCATCATTTTCATTGTTGGACTTGTGCTCTTACCATTTGCGTGGAGGAAGCAAAAGAAGCTTACTGGAACTACCTTGCACAATGTCTTTACTGATAAGCTGGAAGCGGGTGGAATCGGTACCCAAAATTTTTGGGAAAAAGTCATTCCTGTCGTCCTGGTCCTAACTATTGTAAATGTGCTTTTTATCGTTGGCGCTGGATCAAGTGCCATGCACTACATGGATGACTCTGAATTTTGCGGTACAGCCTGTCATAGCATCATGGGCCCTGAATGGCAGGTCTACTCTCAATCACCTCATTCCCGGGTTCCCTGTGTGGATTGTCATATCGGGGAGGGTGTCAAAGCTTTGGCAGAAGCAAAATTAAACGGCGCCTGGCAAGCGGTCTCGACCATTTTTAATCTCTATGATAGACCCATCGGAACCCCTATTCATAATTTACGACCTGCGCGCGAAACCTGCGGGAAATGCCATTGGCCAGAAAAGCACTATGGATCTAAATTAGTCAAACATAATCGCTATTTGGAGGATGAAGCCAATACGCTTCAATTCAACACGCTTAATTTGAAAGTTGATGCCACAAATGGTGTCGGGTCTGGCATCCATTGGCATGTCTCTGAGGAAAATGAGGTACGCTACAGTTCACTCGACGATGTAAGAGAGACGATGATCTGGGTTGAGGTGAGGAACGAAGATGGCGAATATCATCGATATAGTAATTCCCATCTTGTAGATTCCACATTTACCGAATTCGAACCTCGGATTATGGATTGCGTGGATTGCCACAACCGGGCCACGCATATTTATGAACAACCAGATGCGGCCTTGGATCTGGTCATGGCCAGGGGTGAGGTTGATGTCAAGCTGCCCTTTATCAAAAAGGAGGGTCTGGCCGCTCTCATGACGGAGTATCCTGATAAGGAGACCGGCTTGCAAAACATTGAGGAGCGCTTAACGGCTTATTACATGGTCGAGTATCCTGAGCTCAAAACACCTAATTTACCCACATCCATTGAAGCGATTCAAGCTATCTATGACCGAAATATTCACCCAAATATGAAGATCACCTGGAACACGTATCCCAATCACCTGGGGCATAAGGTTGAATTCGGTTGTTTTTCCTGCCATAATTTCATGCAACATGAGCAGAGCGATGGGTGTTTCAGATGTCACAATAGACATCTGGTGGATGAGGCCGGGAAATCAATTTCAGATGAGTGTACCCTGTGTCATTCAATTCTATCCATGGGGGAGACAGATCCCCTGGAGTATATACTGGACAGGGAATTCAACTCATTTGATGAGCACAAGAACAAATATTTCAGGGAAGAGTACCTAAAGACGTTTTAAACAAATAATTCCGTGGGTTCTGTTGTTAAATATCTTGCCACTCCATAAGCAGAATTCTACTTTCGCCCGCCTACGCAGGTCTATGACCTGTCTTTGGCGGTCAGGCTCGCCAGGATTGACATATTAGGAGTAGCAATTGTTATCCATTCATAATTGTTAATTCGTAATTGATCATTGAAATGGCAGGGTAGCCCTAGTTATTTTGGCAGAGCCAAAATGACGGAGCGCCCGAATTATTTTGCGAAAGCAAAATGATGGGGATTCAGTTGGTTAGAGCATCCCGACACAAAGGTCGGGAGTGTCGGTAATTGACAGTAAGAAAATTGAAATGGCAGGGTAGCCCTAGTTATTTTGGCAGAGCCAAAATGACGGAGCGCCAGTTGGTTAGAGCATCCCGACACAAAGGTCGGGAGTGTCGGTAATTGACAGTAAGAAAATTGAAATGGCAGGGTAGCCCTAGTTATTTTGGCAGAGCCAAAATGACGGAGCGCCAGTTGGTTAGAGCATCCCGACACAAAGGTCGGGAGTGTCGGTAATTGACAGTAAGAAAATTGAAATGGCAGGGTAGCTCAGTTGGTTAGAGCACCGGCTTCATAAGCCGGGTGTCGGGAGTTCAAATCTCCCCTCTGCTACACCACTTAAACCCTTGATAATAATAACATCAAGGGTTTTTTATTTACACAAATTCAAATTCAAGAAGTGCACGGATGTGCTCGTTTTGCACCAACTGTAACCATTTGTATATGTTTCCGGTATACCTAAATTGGTATACCTATTTATTTAGTTGTCTACTTTCGATTGAAGTCCATTCATTCATAAATAGGAAAATATTCTCATCCCACATTATGATGATATGGCCACCAAAATGCCGGCCACCAGTAAATTCAAAGGGATACTAGCCCAGATTAAACAAACAATTGGTGAAAGTTTATCTCCTGCTTTAATGGAAGCGGTTCAAGAGCTGTGAGGTGACACGGGATTCTCATTCCCGTTGTCTGGTTTTGTAAGTGATTTAGCGGGTGCACTATATGTGCAGTCAAGACAACATTATGGCTCGCGGAAACCTACACATCAATAATCAGATGCTTGCTAGTCATTCGGATAGATCAAATTTTCAGTATCACCATCATCCCTTGATTAAGTAGTCAGACGGGCTACATTTGAGTTACATTCAACTACTTCGTGCGGAGCATATTGAACTGTTCATCTTATATAGAGCCGCATAAGACCCTAAGATTCCATCACGACTTGGATATCTTTGACTGTTTCGCAGTAAAATGATGCAAATTTATAAAAGGTATAACCGGCAAAATTGCCACTTAACCTAATTTTGATAGTTCAGTATTATGCTATTTTAGCCAGCAGGTCAGACAAGTGAGGAGTAAGCATGAAACTCAGTTTTAATTTTGAGGATGCTAGTCAGATTTTTGTTGGTGCGTTTGCTCTTGCTGTGCCAATATCTTTTTCTGAAGAAGCATGGAGGTTAGGAGAGACGCTCCCAATAGCAAATATACTTATGCTTTTCACACTCTCCGTTGTTTTTCTTGGATTATTCACTTATGAAAGTGTGTTTCAAAGAAACATCAAATCAAGACCATTAGTTTTTATATCGCGTATTGTCATAGCGTATTTGATGACGACCTTGGTTGTAGCTTTAGTGCTTTTTTGTTTAGATAAATTGCCGCTATTCATCGACCCGTTCGTGTCATTAAGGCGAGTTATTATTATAAGCATGCCTGCGTCAATGGGCGCAATAATTGTCGATAGTTTCGACAAAGAATAAGTTTTTTCATCAGGTAGATTGTATAAAAAACCTCGCCAAAGTTCAAGGGTCATGTTCCAGTGTATTGGGTAGAACTAAATGATGGGGGAGGTCATCAAGGTAGCTAACATCCATACGAAACTTTTTTCACCCTTCAATCTTCTGCTCCAAGGTCGCTTTCTTATTGTAAGGTTGACAAATCTATGGTGCTGGAATAATCATTGAAAGTGCCATTGAGGAGATCGATTGACATAAGTGGAGTATAGCTATTCATGTCCCGAAAAAAGCATAAACTAATCTTGGTGATTGGAAATGTACCCAACGCTTCCCGACTAAAAGGATGTAGGATGTTTTTTATTCGCTCAATTGCGGATCCAGGAGGTTGAACAAAGTAGGCCAGGCTCACATGACCCAAAAATGATCGTTCATCCACATCAAAACCATCCTTAAGACATTTTTCGAGAGTCAGGCAATCGTTTAAACGAATCGCTGAATCGAACTGGGCCAGCAGCATGAGGCTAAAATCAATACCCATATTAGTCAGCTTGCAGGATAAATCGGGATTCTTCCCGAGTTGCGGAAAAATTTTACGAGCAGTTTGGATTATCCCCTCAGCGTCCGGTATTGGGATTGGAAGGGGTGACGCCACGATGTCACAGAGGGCCATATGAAATGAAATCGGGTCAAGGAAGCTGAAGGTGGAATCTAATCCAGCTATTTTAAGCGCCGTTTTGATACGATTTTGATAGTCACATAATTTCTGATATAACTCTGAATCTCGATCGATGAATGCCACGACCGTAAGACCATAAAAAGGTTTGGCTGCTCCTGAAGGATGAAATTTTGAGCTCAATTCACTGTGATTTCCACTGGGAAACACACCATCAAAAGCTTCAAATCTCCATACATCCTGTCTGCTTTTATCGCTTGCAAGAACTTGATCTATCATTGGTCTCCATAGGTTCTCAGGTGAATAAATTCTACTCGGACTAAGAAAGTATCTAATATCTGTGACCTGAATAAAGGTATGGTATCAACCTCCACAAGCAAAGTATTGTATTTCGCCATAACATCTAGCACACAATTACAATTATGCTAGGCAATCTTCCACAACCTCATTAGGAGTTTCCCCTCACGCGCTTGATATGGTCTGGATAAGGATTCCGTCTTAAAAATAGTTAGTACATAAATGATTAGCATAAGAACTATAATGATACTAATATATAGCATGCGAAATATATATGAAGAAAACACGGAGACCATTTGATGAATGATAATCGTATTGATGAGACTGATACAGCGCAGCAGCTGCCCGATGAACTCCTGGTCCTACAGTCATTGCGACAGATAATTCGGTCCATTGATGTTCATTCCAGAAAGTTGGAATCAGTTTACAAGATTACTGGACCCCAGCTCCTTTGTCTGCGGATTGTTCAGTCTAACCTTTCTACTACTGCAACAAAGATTGCACAACAGGCATACCTCAGCAACAGTACAGTAGTAGGAATTTTGGATCGATTGGAAAAGGGAGGATACATCATCAGGGAGCGAGATCTTCACGATAAACGAAAATGGAATGTTGTATTGAGTGATAAAGCCAACTCACTGCTTAAGGTCGTACCCACTTCTCCCCACGATGGTCTTCTTCGCGCTCTGAAATCATTGCCAGAGCAGGAATTGGCTTCCATCGCCGTGTCGATCTCACAAATTGTAGAGTTACTGGGGGCTGAAACGCTTGATGCAGCGCCAATTTTGGAGACAACAGCAATCGAAGTAAATTAAATTAGAAAAGAGGCCATTCAATTATTGTTAAAAAACCACTCCCTATTTATCCTGTATTTTCCCGCACTAACGGCCCATCACCTCTGATACTCAATATCTGCTGATTTACAAATCCAGCGCCTCCATTTTCGATATTGGAAAGCGCTTAGACACAATTATCAAGGGCATACGGATCACTACAAGGATTCAAGTTTATGCCGCAAAGCCAAAAGGAGATCACCTTAAGTTGACTAATAAATCACACTCAAAATCAATAACTCACCAAAAATTTGTCTTGAGGGACTGCGCACTCATCGCTATGGCGACAGGTAAAAGAGCTCGATCATTGATTGGATTACGAGACCAGCTCGAGACCATCGAAGAGGAGAGCATTTATTACCACTTCTGGGGGGGGTTATTGAGACCGCAATTTGAAGATTATGAATACCACAATGACTTTGCCAGTTGGGCAGCTCACACGCTGAATGATCGCACAATGGCCGAACGATTAGGTATCATTGATCCAACCAAATATGAAAATTTGGACCAATTAAGGCAAGAGTTGGTCGAGCTCATTGACGAGCGGATCGATGAACTGGAAGAAATACCGTGGGCTCCACGGGATAAGCAGTTTGAATTCATTGTTTCAGACATTGTTGTGTTCACTACAAAGCAGGCCTTATCAGAGCCTGAAGCGCTCTTGGGCATTATTCCGAAAATGTCCCTGGGTAGCATTTTTTATCATTTTATAGATGCCAGGCGAAGATCCCCGCAAAGAACGGATGATTTCACGCCCTGGCTGAAGAGTTTTGGAAAGAGGTATCAGGATTTGATAGATGGAATTATGGGAATTGACCCTTGTCTCACGTCATTGTCGGCACTCAGGGATGAGCTGACCGAAGAATTTTCAAACCATCTCGAGGTGAACTAATGAGCCGCCTAATAGATCAATATCCGCAAATTACAGGACCGGACGTCATTGAACAACTTCACCAGTTGGCCAAACCGCTCAAGGGGTTACGCGTCGTGCATGTGAACGCAACGAAGCAGGGCGGAGGCGTTGCCGAAATCCTGCAGAAAATGATCCCCTTAATGAATGAATTGGGGATTAAAACCGAATGGGAAGTAATTGAGGGGAATGCTGATTTCTACACCTGTACCAAGGCATTCCATAATGCCATGCAGGGGGATCAGGTGCAGATTCCAGAACGACTATACAAGGCTTTTGAACAGACGAATCTTGAAAATGCTGAAAGTCTTAAGAAATCCCTAACTGATGCAGACATCGTGTTTATCCATGACCCTCAACCGGCCCCACTCATTGAAAACATCAAGGGTCGGAAGGGGAAATGGGTGTGGCGTTGTCATATTGATGCCAACAAACCTTTCCGCCCAGTCTGGAAATATCTCCGAAATTATGTTTCCCAATATGATGCCAGTGTATTTTCACTTTCAGCTTTTGCACAACCATTACCACACCCCGTCTATTTGATCCCTCCCAGTATTGATCCTCTCAATGAGAAGAATGTACCGCTGGACCGAAGTGAATGTGTGGCTGTTCTTGATGAGTTCAATATTGATCCAGAGAGGCCATTATTGGTACAGGTTTCACGGTTTGACCGGTTTAAGGATCCAATTGGAGTAATCCAGGCATACCGACTGGCAAAAGAATTCATTCCAACCTTACAGCTTGTTCTGGCTGGCGGGGGTGCCAGCGATGATCCAGAAGGTGAGATTGTACTCGAGGAGGTGAGAGCCGCTGCCGCAGATGACGTTGATATCCATGTCCTGCAATTGCCTGATGACTCTCACCGGAAGATCAATGCGCTCCAAACTGCTGCCACCATTATTGTGCAGAAATCGATTCGTGAGGGTTTTGGTCTGACTGTAACAGAAGGGATGTGGAAACAGAAACCCGTTATTGGTGGAAATACTGGGGGCATCCGTTTACAGGTGATCAATCATCACACGGGCTTCCTGGTGAATTCCCCTGCCGGAGCTGCCTTAAGGATCAGGTACCTGCTCAAGAACCATGATAAAGCCCTCGAAATGGGTATCAAGGGCAAGGAATATGTGCGGGAGAATTTTCTTATAACCAGGCATATACGCGAGTATCTGACCATGATGCTGTCCCTGGTTTATGGGACCAAGCACCGAATTGATTTGAAATAGATTTCATAGAGATGGAAGAGAGACATGCGAATACTAAACGTTGATTTTGATTTTGATGCATTCTATAAAATATTGGAAGGAAATGGGGACAAACTACTATTTCTAGATTATGATGGGACATTGGCCCCCTTTAACGATGAACCAAAACTTGCCTTTCCATATCCTGGAGTTCCTGAAATTCTTGATGAGATCATCAAAAATTCTTCCACACGGATTGTGATAATCTCCGGAAGAAGCATCCAGGAATTAGAGCCAGTTCTGGGAATAAACGGTAAGGTAGAGATTTGGGGCACTCATGGTCGTGAACGCCAACTACCAGATGGTTCCTATCATCGAGCAGATGCTACTCTCGAGCAGTCAAAGGGCCTAGGATTCGGTATAGCCAAGGTGATGGCCTTGGAACCGCAAATTCGGGCAGAACCGAAACCGGGCGCTGTTGCATTTCATTGGCGAGGCATAAAGACCAGCCGAGTTTTACAGCTCAAAGAAGAGATGCCTTTTGAACTAGAGCAGATCGCTGTGGCTTACCAACTCGCCGTCAAATCCTTTGATGGAGGAATGGAATTGATCGTTCCCGGTCAAGATAAAGGTACAGCGGTCAGGGAAGTTCTTAGAGAAGTGAACCCTGATACTGCTATCGCCTATTTAGGAGACGATCTCACCGATGAGGATGCCTTCTGGGAAGTAAAATATAAAGGTCTTTCCGTGTTGGTTACTGGCTCCCTGCGTGATACACAGGCGGATTTATGGCTACAACCACCTGAGGAGCTTCTCGGGTTTCTGGAGAAATGGAAAGGGTGATGGAGCAAACACAAAAAGCGGCCAATCTATCGAATAGAAGGACAGAGAAGACTAAGCAGCATAGGCTCGTCATTGTCTCCAATCGATTGCCAGTTGTATTACAGAAAAATAAAAAAAAACGATGGACCGTTGAAGCAGGATCCGGTGGTTTAGTAACGGCTCTCGCACCAGTACTTCGTGATCGCGGGGGTACCTGGGTAGGTTGGCCTGGAACAGATGATACAGATATCGAGAATGTAAACACGGTACTGGAGAAGCATAATGAGAGTATCGGGTATACCCTTAATCCAGTACATCTGGATCAAACATTGATCGAGAACTACTATAAAGGATTCTCCAATGAAACTCTGTGGCCACTATTTCATGATCTCATCGATCACTGTCAGTTCAAACCCGAATACTGGGAGGCGTATCAGGAGGTTAATAAGAAATTTGCACAAGTAGTCAAGGACACTATATCTGAAAACGATTTTATATGGGTTCATGACTATCACCTGGTCACGATGATCAGTTTTCTGAGAGAAATGGGTGTGAAAAATAAGGTAGGGTTCTTCCTGCATATCCCTTTTCCACCAACTGATATCTATACGCGACTGCCCCAGAGGGTGGAGATTCTGGATTCGCTATTGAAGTACGATCTCATCGGGTTTCAATCACCAAGGGACCGGCGTAATTTCATAACAAGTGTCAGGACCCTCGTGGATAAACCCCGAATTGAAGGCAAAGGTCAAGTCATCAACATTATAAGAAAATCAAGAGTGATGCGAGCAGGAGTCTTTCCAATTAGTATTGATTTCAATGAGTTTGCCAACAAGGCAAAATCACAAGAAGTTCAGGATGCATCATGGTACCTCCATGAGCAATATCCGGATCAGCAGATCATTCTGGGCGTTGATCGCCTTGACTATACCAAGGGTATCCCTGAGAGGCTCAGAGCTTTTCGGTTCGCGTTGCGTACCTTCCCAGAGCTACAAGGTAAAACATGCTTTATACAGGTTGTGGTACCCAGCCGTAGGGATATTCATAAATATGAAAGTCTCAAGATAGAGATCGAGCGATTGGTGGGCGAAATAAATGGCGAGTTTTCCCATGCTGGATGGGTTCCCATTCACTACATGTACCGCTCCCTGCCAAGAGCAGAACTTTTATCCTACTACCGAGCTGCCGAAGTTGCCATTGTGACCCCATTGAAGGACGGCATGAATCTGGTGGCCAAGGAGTATTGCGCATGCCAGGTGGAAGGAAACGGCGTCCTCATTCTCAGTGAATTTGCAGGGACGGCGGCCCAGATGAAGACTGGTGCGATTCTCGTCAACCCTCACGACACAGTGGCCTGTGCAGAAGCCATTTACATGGCCATCCACATGGATGAAAAGGACAGGAAAATCCGCATGCAGAAACTCAGACGCAACATCAGACACTTTGATATTTTCTGGTGGGTGGACAGCTTTCTCAAATCAGCCTTTTCAAGAAATTTGGGGAGCTTTCAACTGGTGGCAGACTACAAACCGCTTACAGATGGAGATTAAAATTCACACAAAGGGGCGCAGCGCAATATCTACTATTTATGCGAGTCATAAATCAAATGAAATAAAGAAAATAAAGGAAGTTAAATATGCTAAGAAGTGCAAAAGAAATAATGGGATACAAACTGAAGGCCCTGGATGGCGAGCTTGGACGTTCGAAGGATTTTCTATTTGATGATGAGCACTGGACGATCCGATATCTGGTTGCCGATACTGGTGATTGGCTCCGGGGAAGGCGCGTTCTCATTTCACCTATTTCTATTGATGGATCTGATTGGGACTCAAAGCTGCTTCCAGTACGTTTACTGAAAGGTCAAATCGAAAATGCACCCAACCTGGACGAGGAAAAACCGGTTTCCAGGCAATATGAAATAGAATTTTTTAAATATAACAATTGGCCCTACTACTGGAATGGCGGGTTTCCCTGGGGTATAGTGAACACCCCAGGAGGGATGAATACGCAGACAGTGGCTGAGGAAGGTAAGGCTGACGATATTCCCCCTGGCGACAAGCATTTGAGATCGATGCTGGAAGTGAAAGGTTACAATATCAGTGCAGCAGATGGGGACATCGGACATATAGATGACTTTATTATAGATGATGAAACCTGGACCATCAGATATTTGATCGTGGATACCCGCAACTGGTTACCTGGGAAAAAAGTCATCGTTTCACCATTCTGGGCAAAGCGGGTCGATTGGGCTAAGAGTAAAGTATTCTTTGGCGTAAATCGTGATAAGATCAAAAATAGCCCTGAATATGATCCATCTATGCCCATTACCCGTGACTATGAAGAACACCTGCACGACTATTATGGGATCCTTAATTACTGGTTTTGAGTATGACCCGGGAAAATCAAACATCAGGGAATTGATCGGAAAATGCATTCATCCTTCGATCAATTTCCTACGTACCCGATCCGTAGGTATTGGCACGAAACCCTGGTAGACTAAATGATTCAACCAGGACGTGGATCGTACATGTGCAGTATATATCGAATAACAAAGGAGAGTCTGCTTTGGAGCCATTAAAATAACATTCTGGCAGATCATGAGAGCCTGTTGATCCAGTCATTAATGATCCTCTTTAAAATGGCTGTAAGTTATCATTGAGGCGATTGGCTATGGCGAAAGCAAACCCATCTCCAGCAACGAGACCCGGTTGGGCCGTGCCAACAACCGCCGCGTTGAAGTTGTCATCCATCCATGGTAGAGGAACAGCTAACTTGAGAATGTTAGATTCACACTTTTATGAACAGATCCAAGCAGGGGAGCTAGTAAGCTCCCCTGTATGTCGGGCATCGATCACAAAGGGAGATTAATATGAATGATACATGGGAATTTTCTAAGAATAACCTGCGTAAATGGCGCTGGCGGAGAATATCGCCAAAGGGCGATGTAATGGGCTCAGGTCCCAGGGGATATAAGAATAAAGCTGATTGTGAAGCGAATGCAAGATACAATGGCTGGGAAACAGGTGATACTACGGATCAGGACCTCGTGGAAACATTAACTGATAAAGCTAACGAATCGTCTGAGGAGAGTAACTCTTCAGACCATAATAATTTAATCGATGAGGTTGAATCAGAGCAGAATTCTACAAAGAGTAGGTTCGGATCAAAACTCTTCATTCAACAAAACCTGCTCAAGCTGATCGCGACCTTTTTAGGTCTCATGCTCTTGGTTCTTATTCTCATATTACTGAAAAAAGACCCTGAGCCGGAATTGTCCGACAAGAAGATATCTAATATCTATGTCCTCGTTGACCAGGACCTATCAAGTGATTCGGGAATTGCGGAAAAAAGGTTGCCACGGGAACTATCAACATGATTAACAACCCAGAACCCGGGAACAGGGAGACATCTCAGCTTTCCCAATTAATTGGGAGTTCAATTGATCGGAAAATGCATTCATCCTTTGATCAATTTCCTCCAAACCCGACCTGTAGGTATTGGCACGAAACCCTGGTAGACTAAATGATTCAACCAGAACGTGGATCGTACATGTGCAGTATATATCGAATAACAAAGGAGAGTCTGCTTTGGAGCCATTAAAAAACATTATGGCAAATCATGAGACCCTGACAATCCAATCATTGGTGGTCCTCTTTCTGATGGCCATGAGCTATCTGGGGATCCGTTTTTTGATAATACGGCGATTAAAGGGAATGATTGAGCGCTTCCGGGATATCAAAGTGCCCCTGGAAATCCTGTATCGTCCATTAAGCTTGTTGTTTGTTTCGATATTCCTGGTTCTTGCCAGACCTTTACTGGCACTACCTAAGGGGCTGGGGGAGAACCTTGATCATCTACTCAGGATATTACTTATCTCTGGTGTTGCCTGGTTAATGACACGCCTGTTCAGGGCATTCAAGGAAACACTCCTCAGCAGATATCATGTTGATGTCAAGGATAACCTGAAAGCACGCCAGGTGAGTACCCAACTCATGGTTCTTCAACGGGTCTTTACTTCACTGGTCATTTTTCTGGCGTTAGCATCAGCCTTGCTCACGTTTCATGGTGCCCGAGAAATCGGATTGAGTCTATTGGCCTCTGCCGGTATTGCTGGTATCATTATTGGTTTGGCTGCTCAAAAAAGTCTGGCAACCCTGTTTGCAGGCATACAATTGGCCATTACCCAGCCCATCCGTATTGATGACGTGGTCATCATAGAAAATGAATGGGGTCGCATCGAAGAAATTACATTGACATATGCGGTCGTACGAATTTGGGACCAACGTCGCCTGGTTGTACCGATCACCCATTTTATAGATAAACCATTTCAGAACTGGACACGAACGCGCGCAGATATATTGGGTACCGTGTATCTGTTTGTAGACTATCATGCGCCACTGGAGCCGTTGCGTCTGGAGCTGGATAGGATTGTAAAGGACTCCAAGTATTGGGACGGTCGCGTTGCAAGTATACAGGTAACAGGCACCACGGACAGAACCGTTGAATTGAGAGCCCTGGTTAGCGCCGAGAATTCTTCCAATGCCTGGGATCTTCGTTGCCTGGTCAGGGAAGAGTTACTCATGTTTTTACAGAACTCCTATCCTGAAAGCTTGCCACGCACTCGCATAGAGCACCAGGAAGTCAATCAGAACAGGAGAACATCATGAAGGTAGCAGAACTAATCATCAAAGCCTTGGAGAACGAGGGTGTGGAATATGTCTTCGGTGTCCCAGGTGAAGAGACAGAAGATCTACTTTTTGCACTGGAATCGTCACATATCACCTTTATTCCCACGCGCCACGAACAGGGGGCGGCGTTTATGGCAGATCTTTATGGAAGATCCACCGGCAGGGCCGGAGTTTGTTTGGCCACGCTGGGTCCTGGTGCCACCAATCTCATTACAGGGATCTCAGATGCCTTTCTCGATAAAGTTCCTCTGGTTGCAATCACAGCCCAAGCGAGTTCTGAGAGAGTTCACAAGGAAAGTCATCAAGTGCTGGATATCATCAACATGTTGAAACCGATAACCAAGTGGAACTCAAGTATTCAAAATCCGCTTATTGCCGGCGAGGTGGTTCGCAAAGCATTCAAAATTGCCCAATCTGAAAAGCCTGGACCCACGCATATTGAATTGCCTGAGGATGTAGCAGCAGAAATAACTGATCTAACTCCCCTGGAACCAACTTCTGTTAGACGTAGTGCCCCTGATTACAAAGCGATTCAAGCAGCCCTTGATCTACTCAGTCGAGCCAAAGCTCCAGTCATCCTTGCAGGCAATGGTGCCATCCGCAAACGGGCCAGCAAACATCTCCGTCAATTTGTGTCCAAAACGGATATCCCTGTGATCTCAACCTTTATGGGAAAGGGAGCCGTTGACGACCGAGATCCACACTCGCTTTATACGATTGGAGTTCCTGGACGAGATTTTCAAATGTGTGCACTTGAAAGGGCGGATCTTGTGCTTACTGTTGGATATGATATAGGGGAGTATGATCCACGCAAGTGGAATCCCTTAGGAGACAAGCTTATCGTTCACATTGATTTTGATCCAGCTGAAGTTTATGAATTTTATCAGCCCGAGGTTGAAGTCATTGCAGACATTTCAGCCAGCCTGTGGGAATTGAACCAACGCATGGAGATGGAGGCTCTAAAATTTCACCCGACCTGGTATGCAAGCCTCCGTAGGGAGATTGAACAGGATTTCGAGTCCTATTCACTCCGAGAGGGTGAACAATTTACTGTGCCAGGCAGCATCAGGTTGATCAGGGAATTTATGAGATCCGGTGATATCATGCTTTCAGATGTTGGCAGCCACAAAATGTGGATTGGACGAAATTTTCCGGTTTATGAACCCAATTCAACCTTTATCTCAAATGGCCTGGCAGGCATGGGCATCGCACTTCCGGGTGGGATTGGAGCCAAGCTAGCTCATCCTGATAAAAGAGTCGTGGCAGCCATGGGGGATGGAGGCTTTCTCATGAATGTACAGGAAATAGAAACCGCCAAACGAATTGGTGTCGGTTTCCCAATATTGGTGTTCAATGATAATGATTATGGCTTGATTCGCTGGAAACAGACCAGCAGTGCAGGAAAGACCTTCGGCACAACCCTCACCAATCCTGACTTTGTTGAATTAGCCCAGAGTTTTAATATTGAAGGTTATGCCCCAAAAAGCCTGGAGGAATTGCGTCAGGTCCTGAAACACGTGATTGAGGAACAGGTTCTGAGCATTGTTGAGGTACCTATAAATGCTCGTGTAAATAATGAGCTTACTGAAAAACTGAATCGGAATATTTGTGAACGGTTTGAATTTCCAGAATTAGGGAAGGAATATAAAGTATGAAGGCCATTAACCCGGCAACTGGCGAATTGATAAAGACTTACAAACGCCACGATCAAGAAGCGCTTAATAGCATCCTCTCAACGACACAATCTGCCTGGGAGGCCTGGCGCAAGACGAGCTTCGAACATCGTTCCAAACTCATGTTGAATGCTGCCCAGGTCCTGAGGAAAAATTCTGAAAAATATGCCCTTCTCATGAGCATCGAAATGGGCAAGGTCCTCACAGAAGCAAGATCTGAAGTGGAAAAATGTGCCTGGGTTTGTGAGTATTATGCAGAAAATGCCGAGACTTTTCTCAAGGACGAACTTATAGAGACAGAGGCCTCCAAGAGTTTCGTTGCCTTTGATCCGATGGGTCTTGTCTTGGCTGTCATGCCCTGGAATTTTCCTTTTTGGCAGGTCTTTCGATTTGCCGCACCAGCCCTCATGGCAGGAAATGCTGGATTACTCAAACATGCCTCTAATGTTCCGGGCTGTGCCCTCGCAATCGAGGAGGTCTTCAGGGAGGCTGGATTCCCAAAGGACCTATTCAGGACGCTGATGATCCCTGCCAGTGCTGTTGAATCGGTGATCCGCGATGCAAGGGTTCGCGCCGTGACCTTGACAGGGAGTGAAGCTGCCGGGATGCAGGTCGCCTCCATAGCCGGCAATGAGCTCAAGAAAACAGTGCTTGAATTGGGTGGTTCGGACCCCTATGTCGTTCTGGAAGACGCGGATATCCCGGCCTGCGTTGCCATGTCCGCTAAAGCGCGGATGATTAACGCCGGACAGAGCTGTATAGCAGCAAAACGATTCATTGTCGTAGAATCGAAGCAGGCAGCATTTGAAGAAGGTCAAGCTGAGATCATGCGCAATTTAAGGATCGGTGATCCTCTGGAGGAAGACACTCAGGTTGGACCCATGGCTAGAGAGGACCTGCGCGATGAGCTCCACGATCAAGTGACCAGGACCCTGAAAGCGGGGGGTCGTTTGATAACTGGAGGGGAATTTGTGAAGGGTCCCGGCGCTTTTTACCAGCCAACGGTGATTTCAGATGTAAGCAAAGGAATGGCTATTTATTCGGAAGAAACCTTTGGACCTGTGTCGGCCATCATACCGGTGAAAGACGAGGAGGAGGCTATCAAAGTAGCCAATGACTCTGACTTTGGTCTGGGAGGATCCTTATGGACCGCCGATCTTGAAAAAGGGGAAGCTCTGGCACGCCGAATTGAATCTGGAGCAGTGTTTGTTAATGGGATGACCATGTCGGATCCCCGGATGCCCTTTGGAGGTATCAAAAGATCCGGTTATGGTAGGGAACTAGGTCAATATGGTATTCGTGAGTTTGTAAATATTAAATCGATCTGGATCAAATAGATTCAATTGGGATATGAAGAGATGATCGTCAGAATATTTTTTTTAATTCCGATCCACTTGTATTGGGGTGGCGATAACCGGTATGGTGATCATAGCGATTGTCGAAACCGTATTTCTCAAAAATCAGAGCGAACCAGATGATTCCAGTAGGGTCAAGTGAATTTCAATTCATAGCTGGTCTTAAGTACGTTAATTAACAATATTTTGATACATTAAACCACTAGCTATACTTTTTTAACTAGTAGGACAAAGGAGAACAAGTATGGAAGACCGCAAGATCTATATCGACAAAATGGCAGCCAAACTGAAGGAATGGGATACAGATATACAGAAACTTGAAGCAAAAGCTGATGTTGCAAAGGTTGATGTAGAAGCTGGATATCGACAACAGATCGACGAATTGCGCAGCAAAAAAGAAGAAGCCCAACAAAAACTCAACAAAATTAAGGAAGCCCAAGAAGATGCCTGGGAAGATTTAAAAGCAGGATTTGAGAGTAGCTGGAAAATGATGAATGACTCCATAAAAAGCGCATTGGGAAAATTCAAAGAATAGGGATTGAGTTCGACGATAAGCATAGAATGAGGAGATAGTATTGTGAAAACTAATAGAAAAATAGGGTTGGCGTTCGGTGGTGGCGCTGTGCTCGGTGCTGCTCATGTTGGTGTTCTTAGAGCCTTGGAAGAATTAGATATTTCAATCAGTTATGTGGCAGGTACAAGTGCTGGTGCTCTGGTTTCAGCCTTTGTTGCTTTTAATAAACACTGGGAAGAAATCAAAGAAATCGTTTTAGATCTTAATTGGCTGAATATTTCGGCAATGTCGCTCTCAAAAATGGCTCTCTTATCTAATGAAAAACTAGGTGATCTCATAAGCGAACATCTTGGAGATGTCAATTTTGACCAATCCCATATTCCAGCTGCCATGATTGCCACGGATATTTCCAACGGAGAAAAAGTTATCGTAAAAGAAGGAAATGTTGCCGATGCGGTTATGGCCAGCACCTGTATTCCAGGTCTTTTTAAGCCCCGTGCAATAGAAGGGAAACTTCTGGTTGATGGAGGCATTGTTGAAAATGTACCCATATCTCCCTTAAAGGAAATGGGGGCTGATTTTATCATTGCTGTGGATTTAAATACGGGGTGTTCTCATAAAAAACCTGAAAATGTTATTGAAATTTTACTAAACACCTTTGATTTTACCATTATGGCTGCCACAGTACTGCAAACCCATGAAGCAGATCTCCTGATTAAACCAGATTTATCTTCCTTTAATAGAGTAGATGCCGATCAGACAGTGGCTTTAATGGAAAAGGGATATGAGGAAGCAAAAAAAGAATTAAAACATCTAAAAGAGCTTTTATAAAATAAACACCTTAGGTATGATGAAAACAAATTACGAAAATCAAAGCGGAAGAACAAAGACAGACCTGGACTGGTAAACTTCATTACGATGCCACTATTTGAGAGGAGGAAGCAATGATACAAGCGAAAAAAGGCGAGGGAATGGGCTTCTGGTCCGTCGTTTCAATCGGTATTGGCGGCATGATTGGCGCTGGTATCTTCTCAATCCTTGGTGTGGCAGCCCAGGTGTCTGGAAATGCCCTGTATATCTCTTTCATCATTGCTGGTGGGGTGGCACTTTTATCCACCTACTCCTTTGCCCGTCTGGGCGCCACCTTTCCTACCGCAGGCGGACCGGTTGAATTTCTAATTAAAGGCCTGGGTGATGGGATTCTCAGCGGCGGATTCAATATTCTCCTCTGGGTGGGGTATATTTTTGCCCTCTCGCTCTACGCCAAAGCCTTCGGAGCTTACGCAGCCACACTGCTCCCCTTCAGGGTGGGGGTGAATTGATGTGCCGATCAATGTTTTATAAGTTAACCTCCCAAAAAACCAGTTTTAGCTGATCTTCCTAGCACGGCGAAGTCTGCAAGACTTGATCGATAATTTGGGAAAAATGAACAGGAAATAAATGAAAGAAAAAACAAGTGGTGTCCGCAATGAGACCGACTCCTTGGGCTCGATAAAAGTGCCAGCTGACAAGTATTGGGGCTCACAAACCCAACGATCCTTGGATAATTTCAAAATCGGCACAGAATGCTTGCCTCGCCCCTTTATCCGGGCGTTGGGAATCGTCAAACGTTGTACTGCTCTAACCAATATTGCCCTAAGCACAATCGATGAAAAAATCGGCTATGCGATCACCGATGCCGCCCAGGTTGTAATTGACGGCAACGTTGACGATAACTTTCCCCTTGTCGTTTGGCAAACCGGGTCTGGCACACAATCTAACATGAATGTAAACGAGGTGATTTCCAATATTGCCAATGAACGTCTCGGTGGCACACTGGGATCCAAAACTCCAGTTCATCCGAACGACCACTGCAATCGCAGCCAGTCTTCAAATGATGTTTTCCCAACAGCAATGCATATCTCAACGGTTGAGCAATTACACAACTTATTACTGCCAGCGTTGGAACACTTGTATAGAGCGCTACTTGAAAAATCCACATCCTGGAATGGCATTATCAAAATCGGACGAACACATCTGCAGGATGCGGTACCGCTGACCTTGGGTCAAGAATTCTCTGGTTACGCCGTGCAGATACAACTGGGCGTGGATCGAGTTAACGACACACTCAAGCGGCTATATCCCCTTGCACAGGGTGGCACTGCCGTAGGGACGGGATTGAATGCCCATCCGGATTTTGGTGATAAATTTGCTGGCGAAGTTGCTAAGTTCACCAATCTTCCATTTACATCTGCTCGCAATAAGTTCGAAGCGCTGGCCACACATGATGCCATGGTGGAAATATCTGGGGTGCTGAATATCCTCGCCGTGGGTCTAAATAAAATTGCCAATGATATTCGCCTGTTAAGTTCAGGTCCCCGTTGTGGAATAGGGGAACTCATTCTGCCAGAAAATGAACCAGGCTCTTCTATCATGCCAGGCAAAGTCAATCCAACCCAGTGTGAAGCCATGACAATGGTATGTGCCCAAGTGATGGGCAATAACACCACAGTGATGATTGCTGGGGCGCAAGGTCAACTTGAGCTCAACGTTTTTAAACCGGTTATTGCTTACAACGTGCTTCAATCCATCCGCTTGCTCAGCGATAGCGCTCTGAGCTTCGCCGACCATTGTATTTCTGGCATTGAACCCGATCTCGAACGTATTTCGGACTTGATGGGAAAATCGCTTATGCTAGTAACTGCTTTGGTTCCCTACATCGGTTACGATAGAGCTGCCAAAATTGCTCAGGCAGCTCAAAAAAATGGCAGTACTTTACGGGAAGAGGCCATTGCCAGTGGTTTTGTTACCAAAGCAGAATTTGACCAATATGTCCGCCCGGAGGAAATGGTTATCTCCAAATGAAAGGACTCAACAAGATGAAACATTCTGAAGATAGAGCCCCTAAATACCAAGAAAACAGCCTGACTCTGACTGGTGCGGTTGCTCTAGGAACCGGCGTGATGATTGGGGCTGGTATTTTCGCCTTGACCGGCCAAATGGCTGAGATGACGGGCGTGCTGTTCCCTCTGGCGTTTCTATCTGCCGCACTTATAGTTTCCTTCAGCGCCTACTCCTATGTGAAGATGTCCAATGCCTACCCCTCGGCAGGTGGAATTGGCATGTACCTCTACAAAGCCTATGGTAGCTCTCTACCAACGGCGTTTAATGCACTGCTGATGTATTTCTCCATGGTAATTGCTCAAAGTTTTCTGGCTCGAACCTTTGGCTCATACACCATGCAGCTTTTTGATATAGACGATCCTGGGATTCTGGTTCCAGCCTTAGGCGTTGGTCTGCTACTGATCGCCTTCCTCATTAACTTATCCGCGAATCGCTTAATCGAAGGTGTCGCGTCATTTATCGGATTTCTAAAAATAGGTGGTATCATCATTTTTGGCGTGGTGGGCATCTGGGTTGCGGACTCTATAGCGGTAGATTTTACCCGGATCACACCTGACTCTACGTGGAGTGGCTTTCTTGGCGCTACAGCCTTAGGTATTCTTGCGTTCAAAGGGTTTACCACCATCACCAATAGTGGTTCCGAACTCAAAGATCCCCATCGCAATGTGGGTCGGGCCATTACTATCTCCATTGCCTTTTGTGTGGTGATCTATACCCTGGTCGGCTTTGCTGTGGCCAGCAATTTGTCACTGAGCGAAATTATCGCAACCAAAAATTACTCCCTGGCTGCCGCCGCAAAACCGGCACTCGGTAATTATGGCCTCTGGTTTACAGTAATCCTGGCGATGCTGGCCACATCAGGTGGTATCATCGCCAGTATTTTCGCGGTATCTAGGATGCTGGCAATGCTCACAGAGATGAAACTGGTGCCTCACAGTCACTTCGGAATGTCGGGTAGCATCCAGAAACATACGCTTGTCTACACCGTGGTTCTCGGCGTGGTATTAACAGCGTTTTTTGATATAACCCGGATTGCCGCGCTGGGTATAATTTTCTACCTGATCATGGACATTGCGGTACATTGGGGAATACTGCGCTATTTGCGGAAGGACATTCATGCCAATTTACTGATTCTGGTTACGGCAATCATGCTTGACCTGTTGGTGCTTGGCGGATTTCTCTGGATCAAGATCCAGTCCGATCCACTGGTTATAGGGGTGGCGATAACCGGTATGGTGATCATAGCGATTGTCGAAACCGTATTTCTCAAAAATCAGGGCGAACCAGATGATTCCAGTCAGGCAATGTGAAACAGTGCGACTATAGCAGATTGAAGTACTAGGACAATGAACTGGGCAACTTGAAAGCATTTTTTTAAGTTTTATAATTAACAATAACTTGATACGTAAAATGACAAGTGCTATTATATATCTAAAACAACAAAGGAGAACACAATGCATTGGATGAATGGTTATGGGGGCGGTGGGTTCGTTATGATCCTATTCTGGATTCTTATTATCGGGGGCATCGTTGCCCTGTTCCGGTGGATAGTTACTCAGAAATCTTCGCAGACCAAAGCAGCTTCTGCACTGGATATTCTCAAAAAACGCTATGCCCAGGGCGAACTTTCCAAAGAGGATTATGAACGCATGAAGAAAGATCTCGAATGAAAGGTCTGTTCTGTGGTTTTTTCATAGCTGTCTAAAGTTGGTCTAAATTATTAAGCATGGTATTTTACAGCATGCGAAAGCAGGGTTCCCTGAGTTCTTCCATTTGACTCACATACAAAGCGCAAGGGAATAGCAATCTGACGAGGGATCGTTATTCGTTATTCAAAGGCATAGAATTCCCACTGGGTGTGAAGTGTTACCTTCAACCTGTTCAATAGGCCATGAATTGAGAGGGATATAGATTGATACAAGAGAAAACGGGTGAAGGGATGGGGCTCTGGTCTGTAGTTTCAATCGGTATTGGCGGCATGATTGGCGCAGGCATCTTCTCAATACTTGGTGTGGCGGCGCGGGTGTCTGGCAAGTTGACCTTTCGAAAACTCTTTACATTTGGAAGAGGGATGACTTAACTGAGGGGGAGTTAATTTTAGGATGGACCAACCTGGGAGCGCTTGTTGACGGTATGAAGTTACTCTTATCGGTATTTTACACAGATTATTTAGGAGATAGTGAAAATAGAAGAGATAGGAAAGGATAGAGTTTTAGAGCAATCTATACAATATGGCCAATTTGGGACATATTGGGGCATGTAAATGGCACAGTTTAAGACCCAATTGGATAGAAAACATTGAGTTAGAACTCGCGGGGGCCACGGATTGGGATATAGTGTACTTCACTGGCACGGGATAAAAAAACACCCGCGAATTACAGGCGTTTGTGTGTTTAAGAAGATGAGAACTCAGAGTATTGATTCTAGAACTTTCACTCCATCTCGAAGTGTCGCATTAATACACTGAATTTTTCACCCTGGATTCGATTGAGCTATTCTTACTCCCAAAAATAGGTTTCTTTTTCATCAATTCCACGATTCCCTTCCAGTATCTCAGATGATCGGCAAACAACCTAAAACTTTTGGCCATCACCCTTATACCAATACACTTGATCAGTAAAAAAATCTCCTGTTAGCTGTGGAATAATGTTGTCATGGATTTCTTCGGAGTGTGATTGCTCCTGGCCGCACTCTAATATCAAATATAAAATTGTTAGAGAAATGAAACTCTCCAGTCGTTACATCATTCTGGACGTCTTTTAGAAGCAGGGTGATACGCTTCTTATGAAAATTACTGTTGGGAAATATTTGTCCGACCACCGTCCCTTTAATCATATATCCAGCGTTCCAGTCATCCACTTTAAATTCAGCATCCCGGAATACAGCATCACCCACAGAGCCCGTTATCTCCATTTGAGGAGAGACCCTTAGCGAGAATCGAACGCTACCAACCTCACTACCCAGATTAACATTATAGAAGTAACCCTCTCCCTGCCAGTCACCAATGAACTGGTCAAGCTGGTCACTTCCCGTCCGGGCCATTCCCGTTGAACAAATATTCAAAAGCAAAAGTACGCTTATCATGTATCTTGTTTTCATATTATACTCTCCATCAGAATCTTTTGTTAAATCAATTATCATTCCTGGGAGGTTTTACGTGTATCCAGTTTTTCCCATTTCCCAATAGGATGATCCCACTTAAAATATCAGCCTATATCCTGAATTTGTGACTGCATGGATACCCGTCCTTGACCATCCCATGGAGCATGTGATCACTATTCCCTGTTCAGTAGCCATCCCCCCCCCAGGTCCCAAGATTTTATGACCCACATCATTAGCTATATTTCAATTATTTTAAATTAGAATCGAAAGTAGCTTACTTAGATAATTGATCGACTGCAAGACTTTTCATATCCTTATTTGCTTTCACGACAATCCAAAAGTATCTCTTAGAAAATCATGTTATTTGCTCTGAATTGCTTTAACAGGATACACATACTTCAGGACACGCCAGTCCCGTCGATTTGAAGCGTTTTGTGGAAGCATTGAAACCTTGAAAAGTTGTGCCAATTCACACCTTTCAATCCGAACGATATGCTGAAATGTACCCCAATGTTGAGATGCATGGGGATGGTGAGTTGTGGTAAGATTTCGCATACTATTATAAAAAGGTTTGGCAGATAGATTAAAACTTGTGATAATTTCCTTTCCTCACTCTGTCCAGAGGGGGAAGTCTTTGTAAATAAGACGATCGGATCACCTAAAGGACACTAGTTTACCAATAGGTATCCTTCAACAATGTTATGCTAAGATTAAAACTGTATCAAAATAGTGTCAAAGAATATGAGCTTGAGTCAGTACAATTTGATGAAAAATCGCTGCTGATATCTAATGCTTAAATAGACCTCCGGTATACCTATATCGGTATACCCACATATCATCCTCTGCACTAAATAATTGATAATTAATATGTTGAAAATATTCTAGTTAGTCTTCATAAGCCGGGCGTCGGGAGTTCAAATCTCCCCCCTGCTACACATCTGCGCTCGATGCTCGAGCTTTGATGCGCAGGCACTAGTAAAAGAACCCGCTTCTGCGGGTTTTTTGCTTTGTGGGGCGGATGTAGAACTGCCTTGGGTTCAGCCGGAATGACTGCTACCTGTGGCAGGAGACATGGAGACAGGTGGAAGGAAGTGAACAGCAAATCCGATACTAAAGAATTATCTATTGGTACCGCGGATTGTATCTATTTTCTAACACTCATAGAATGAATAGAAAAAACACAAGGATCATAAATGCGAAAATTCACGATTGCCTTTTTAGTCACTATCCATTTAGCAGTACTGCCGCTTTCAGCGAATGATCTTGTTCGTGGACCTTATCTACAGGATGGTCAGCCAACAGAAATCACCGTCATGTGGGAAACTGAAATGGCCACAATTGGAAAAGTTCGTTTTGGCGCAAATTCCCGGATACTGACCCAATCAAGCGCGGAAAATGAACCTCAAACCCTGCATCAGATCAAGCTGGAGAACCTTAAACCAAATCAAACTTATTATTATCAGTGTACCTGGAAAAAGGGCAAAACAACACAGGGAAAATTTATAACTGCTCCTGCAGATGCCCTGACACCCTTTCGTATTGCAGTTGTCGGTGATTCACGTAGCGATCTGGTCATGAGTGTAAAAATCTCCAATATGATTGTGGATAAAAACCCACAGCTTGTGCTTCATACAGGGGATCTTGTCGCCAATGGAAATAATCTGGGGGAGTGGAACACCTATCTTTTTAACCCTATGGAAAAACTCTTGCGGAATATTCCGCTCTATCCTGTACTTGGTAATCATGAACAGGAATCACCTTATTACTATAAATATTTCCCCCTACACAATCAAAAGCCGTGGTGGTCTGTGGATTATGGATCTGTACATATTATTGGATTGGATACGAGTATCCCCACTGATCCTCAATCTGAGCAATTTCAGTTCTTGCGTGAGGACTTGAAGAACAATAAAAAACCATGGACCATAATAGTCTTTCACTATCCACTTTTTCATACCCATCCCTCTCGTCCCATTCAAGAATTTCGTCATGAGTGGCAATTGTTGTTCATGGAGTATGGTGTTGACCTGGTTCTGACCGGGCACGATCATTATTACCAACGTACATTTCCGATTGGACAAATGTCTGAAAGGCAGCAAGGAGTTGTTCACATAACCACAGCTGGAGGCGGAGCCAATCTTTACCCCACAATTTCTCAATCATATTCAGCCTATGATCGCAGTCTGTATCATTATTTACTCATTGATGTTACAGAAGATGAACTTGAAATTCGTGCTATTGATGAGAATAATCAAACATTTGATGCAATTATCTTGAATAAAAACCAGGACCATTCAGCAGCTAATTTTGTGGAATATGGCATGTTTGAATTAGAGCGAGAGATCAACGCTAAATTGGGAAGCCTTGCTCCTGGAAAAAATAAAAAGGGAATTGTTTTCTTTGATACAACACTCACTATGGAACCACACTTTTATATGCCAGTTTCCGGGACGTACAAATGGCAGGCCTCTGATAAATGGAATATTGAGCAACCCAGTCAGGAGTTTACCATAAATCCCGGTGAAAAACTTCAGATAAGACTTAAGGCGCAAGTGAACAAAAAGCACTTCATGCCAACCCCGGCACTCTCGCTTCATCTGGAGGCTGACAACTCAAGCCGTAATATTACGAAGCGACGGCCATACCAGAAATCTCTCGGATTCCGAAATCAGGATTTACAGTTTTCAATTGAAGAAGCTGTCTATAAAAATGCTGTTTCAACTCCTGCGGAAGATTTGACTCCTCTTTTCTTCTTTCTTAATTACTACGCCGATAGCGAATATGCTTACGATGTGTTGGTCACACTAGGAAATCAGATCCTAGGAACCATGGATAAACGTATTTTACCGAATCTGGAAGCATTCTTGAAAAATAATCCAAGCGATCTTAATAAATATCGGATCTATCCATTTTATTTTCTTTTTGAGGATTTTAAAAATTTGGAAGAATGGATGGAGATTATCGGGCGTCTGCCATCAGAACAGCTTTCTTTTGCTCCAAAGCTTATCTGCCAGCTTTCAGCATTGGATATTTTTAATTCTCGGACAATTAAGAACTGGCACCTTATTGGTCCCTTTGATGCGTCGGATAGGAAGGGACTTGCAACTATTTATGGTCCAGAAGTTGATCCTAACTTAGCAAAAAAATATAAATCCAGTACGGGTGGAGAAATTATATGGAAACAATATCAAAGCACTGGATCTTACATTGATCTAATTGACGCTTTAGCTGTTCCTGTGCATGCTTCAAGTAATCTGGTAGCCTATGCTCAAGCGGAAGTGCTAGCAGAAAAAGCTGGTGAGGTATTGCTCCTTTTGGGCACTGATGATGATCCAGTCGTGTGGGTAAATGGCATTGAAATTCTTAGGAAAGAGGTGGGGCGAGGACTAAAACCTTGTGAGGATATTTTGCTAGTTCCACTAAAAGCTGGAAAAAATGAGTTACTGATAAAAGTAGTACAGCGTGGCGGTGCCTGGAACCTAGACCTGCGGGTCTCTGATTGGATGGGAATTCTAAGGTAAGCTAAGTGAATCCGCCTACCAGGATGCCTGCCGGATCGTAGTTCCAAAGGAACGGAGAGTGGTAGCCTGAACCCCGGAATCCCGCAATATGCGGTGGCCAACGGCGGCGGGAGAACCGTAGTCTGACCCCTCCGTCGTCGCTCCAACGGAGCTTGAGTCTTGAGTCTACGCCTATCGGCTACGCCCCCACAGGTCACTTTCAGCTACGACCCACAAGATGACGGGACAGGCTGCTACAAAAATACAAAGTCCTCGCAAGAGGGCTTTTTGTCTTTGAATGGGTGAGCTGTAGAACCGCCTTGGCGAGTGTAATACTGACTGCCTGGCCAGAAAGAGTCCGACTCAAGCAGTGGCTTCAAGCGCTGTGTGCTTAATGAGTTGGAGGCTAGAAATGTCTCTCTTAACTTCAGCCCGAAATTCTCAAAAATGCTTTGACGACATCGATTTGAATGCTGAAGATATTTTCGAATGGGATTATGTATGACCACTGCGAGCAAGAGTAGAAAAAGAACCCGGGCAAAAACAACAAAACAGACCTTTGGAACCTTTCTTGGCGTTTACACACCCAGCGTGCTAACCATCCTAGGCTTGATCATGTACCTGCGCTTTGGCTGGGTCGTGGGCAATCTGGGCTTACCGCTTACTCTAGTGGTATTACTATTAGCCACTTCCATCACATTCATAACCGGTTTAAGTGCCTCAGCTGTAGCCACAAACATGCGTGTCGGTGTCGGCGGAGAATATTACATCATTTCGCGGAGCCTGGGTCTTGAACTGGGTGGAGCTATCGGAATACCCCTGTTCCTCTGCCGGACCCTGAGCATCACCTTTTATAGCTTCGGTCTGGCCGAATCAATTGTTGCCTTCTGGCCTGCAGGCTGGGGTGAGGTTACCCCAGCTCTGATACAGATGATGGCCGCCGGTATCATCATAATAATTACTCTGGTGGCTGGCAAGAGTGCTGGACTCGCCTTGAAACTACAGATCCCTATCATGATAGCTGTGGGATTGTCCATCCTGGCTTTGGTCATTGGTGTCTTGTCCAGTGAGATGAGAATGCCGGAGTTGACCAGCACTTACCGTTCCGCTCCGGAAGGACTCTGGTATGTATTTGCGGTATTCTTTCCCGCTGTTACCGGCTTTACGGCTGGAATCGGCATGTCAGGCGATCTCAAAGATCCTCAGCGTTCCATCCCCAGGGGTACGCTCATGGCGGTGCTTACAGGTGTGCTTACCTATTCGCTCATCCTTGTTCTGCTATCCGTCACAGCAAGTCTGAGCCTGGAAGAATTGGCTCAATCCGGGATTGTCTGGGTGAAGATTGCCGTATTAGGTGCCTGGCTCGTACTACCAGGTGTCTGGGGAGCTATTCTCTCTTCGGCATTTGGCAGTGTCCTCAGCGGCCCCAGAGTACTGCAGGCACTGGCCAATGATGGCCTGGCTCCCCGTATATTTAAACGCCTATCGAAAACAGGTCAGCCAACACTGGCTACCTGGGTCAGTGGTATTCTCGCCCTTTTAGCTGTCTCCCTGGGTGAACTAAATGCCGTCGCCCAGTTCGTCACCATTTTATTCCTCACTCTATACGTAACCATTAACCTTAGCGCAGCGCTGGAGAAGTTGGCTGGTGATCCTTCCTTCAGACCGACCATCAATGTTCCCTGGTACGTGTCCTTGCTGGGATCCTTCGGTGCCGTGCTGGTTATGTTTCTCATTAATCCGCTGGCTTGCATCGCTGCAATTGTCATTGAGCTGGCGCTCTACTCTTTTCTCCGTCGCCAATCAATGAAGAAACGCTGGGGAGATGTTCGTGCAGGTGTATGGGTGGCTCTGGCACGTTTTTCCCTGCTCAAACTGCGAAACCATAAGAACGATCCCCGTAATTGGCGTCCACATATTCTCCTGTTTGTGGGAGATGCCTCAAAACGCATTGGGCTCGTCCGCCTGGCGAACTGGTTTAATCAGAACCGGGGGATGGTAACCGCGTGTCAACTGGTTATTGGTGACCTGGATAGGGATGACTTTGAGCTGATAAAAATGCGAGAGGAAATGGATGAGATGATCGACAGCGAAGATCTCATCGCCTTTAGCGAAGTGAATGTAGTTTCAGAATACGAGAATGGGGTGTTGGATGTGGTCCAGGCTAATGGGATGGCTGGACTTCAATCAAACACTGTCATGTTCGGTTGGTCGGATAAAGCAGGCAGGTTGGAATCCATGTTGCGCATCATGCGTTCCGTCTCCAAGACTGGTCGGAGCACCATTATTTCTCGATTGAACTGGTCCCACGAGCCTGGACAACAAATGCAGATCGACATCTGGTGGGGAGGGATGCAGAACAATGGTGACCTGATGCTGCTGTTGGCTTATCTGCTAAGTTTGAATCCGGAATGGATCGGTGCCAAGTTTATGGTTCGCTCCATAGTGAATAGCGCCAAGGAGCGGTCCAGCATGGTCAATAGCTTGAATAAATTGGTCCCTGCCACCCGGATCAATGCCACCACCGAAGTTATTGTCAGGCCAACTGGTATGACAGTCACGGAACTCATGCATCAGTACAGTGAAAACTCAGATGTGGTCTTTATGGGGCTTATGATCCCCAAACGGGGTAAGGAAGCGGAATATGCCGAACGAGTGGATAAACTAGCCCGTGGATTCAAGACATCTATTTTTGTACATAATGCAAGTGAATTCGCCGGGAATCTGATCTAGGACCCTTTCCCTCACAGCGATAATTGCTCCCACAGACATGCGATGAATCTGTAATTCATGATCGTAAAAGTAATGATATTGCTTCTTTCATATTCCAAACTATCTTCGATAATATTTCAAAATGGAGAGGGGAATCAAATGACTTCCAGAAAACTAATGTTGCTAGGTGCGCTGCTGTCTTCAATCAATCTCTTTGGCCAATCCGCCTTCTTTAATGGACCTGAAGCAGGAGCTAGAATCAGGATAACAAACGAAAATCCGATCAACGAAAACGCGAATCCTGCGGCATATCAGATTACAGGGACAAATATTACAGTTGAAGCATGGGTTTACCCCCTGGGCTTTCCTGATCCAGACCTAGGGAGTCATATTGTAAGTTCACCTATTTCCCCCGCTGCTGATCCCTGGAAAATGTATGGACTTTCTGTTAACCACTCTTCAGGGCAAGCTTTACCTGAATTTACAATTTCCAGTGGAGCGCCGGGAACTCAAGTGGGTGTTGTCTCTTCCACGGCCCTGTCCACATTCACCTGGACCCATGTCGCCGGGACTTATGATGGCGAGAATCTAAAAATATACCTGGATGGGAATCTACAGGGGAGTACTGCTTCGAATATGGCAATTGACAGCGCAGGCGTTGGTTTCTACATCGGTCGCTTCATGAATGATCGCTTTTTTGGATTGATCGATGATGTAAGACTATGGAACATAACCAGGAGCCAAAGTGAAATTCAGCAAAATATGCTCACAGTTTTGGATAGCAACGAGCTGGGACTCGCTGGGTATTGGACGCTGGATGGAAGTTCTGCGGAGTTGGGAATTGCTGTTGATAAATCAATTAATCACAATGATCTATACCTTCAAAGTGTTGTCTCGTTTCCCGCACTTGTGCCTGGCGGAGCATCTCAAGTTGCAGACATTTCTAACTACCCCGGATCACTCAATTATGGATCCGTGGAACAGGCGACCAGTGTGACCCAGATATTCAATCTGAGTAACACCAGTTCAATTCCGCTCATTGGGGTGAGCCGTATCGACAATGATAATTTCAGCGTAGATAGGTTGGCTGGCTTTATCATCCCCCCAGCATCAACCGGAGAAGTTTATTTATCGCTAAGCTGCCTATTAGCCGGGACCCAAAACGAAAGTATCATAATCGAGAGTAATGCAGTTGATCAGGTTTCCATTCCGTTCAGCATCGAATCCATTGCTTTGCAAAATCTTGATGCAAATAACATCAATATGTGGGTGCAGAGAGATGGTAGGTTCGCTCGAGATCCTTTTCCACCTAGACATGCTGGCTTTTATTGGCCTAAAGAAGGGGATCTTACCTCCATTTTTGCTTCTGGTGTTTGGGTCGGCGCAAAGGTCAATAATGAGGTGAGATCTGCCGTTGCAGAATATGGATCTGAATTTCAAGCGGGTCCTATAAAAGGTGATGGCACCATAACAGACCCAGCCAACAATGACTATAGAGTTTACAAAATTGCGTTGGGTGATGATGCCAGTTCAAACATTGATTATGCCGAATGGCCGGTTGAGCTGGCTGCGCCGGTTACGATAAATGGAACGCCTCTGATTATCGGAAGTCAGATTTTATATCAGGTCTACAATGATCTTGATCCTACACGACATTATGATGTTGCTGGACCACTTGGTCTCGAAGTCCAACAGATCAGTTTTGCCTTCGATGCACCCGGTGTATTGTCAAATACTGTCTTCGTGGCCTTCAGAATTATTAATAAAAGTACAGACATTTGGGATGATGCCTATCTGACTCTCTGGTCTGATCCAGATATTGGGAACGCATACGATGACCTCGTTGGTATTGACACGCTTAGAAATATGGCCTATGCATATAATGGTGATGCATTCGATGAAGAGAACACCTACAATACTGGCTATGGAGATATCCCTCCAGCCGTAGGATACAAATTACTAAAGGGATCTTTTTACACCAAACCGATCCAGTCTTTTGCCGTATATACTGCCGGAGCGGATTATCCCTTCAATGACCCTTCATCACCTGAGGAATTTTATAATAATATGGAAGGCCGCTTGCTTGATGGATCATCTAGACTTGATCCACAGACTGGCCAGACATCTATTTTTCCCTTTTCAGGCATGCCTGAGACAGGCAGCGGGTGGATTGATACAGATCCTGCAGATAGAAGATTTCTTTTATCCACAGGTCCTTTCGATTTAGATCCCGGTCAATCCAGGGAGCTTGTTGCAGCCATCTTAGTGGCACAGGGGACAGATCATATTAGCAGTATTGCGGCATTGAGAATTGCAGCTGATGAACTACAGATATTATATGAGAGTGGTGCTGTTTTAGGGGGCATTTTACAGGATGTGGTGTCCCTTGAAATACCGGCGGGCAATACTGCTATTCTGGATGAGGTAGAAAACCTGGGTATGCATCTCAGCGCAACCAGTACTACTGAAGGTGCAACTGTAGAAGTCGCATCATTTCAGGGAGATCCACCAGCAACAGCCGACATCAGAATTTCCGGCCTCGCAAGAGTTGGCAAAAGCTACGATGTTCAAACCATTGGTGAAATCGAGTGGCCAGTCGAGATCAAGATCTACTATACTGATGCTGAGCTAGCAGCTGCGGGGATCCTAGAAGCGGACTTACTCGGTTTAAGCTATTGGAATGGCACACAGAATAAATGGATTCAATATTCTGAATCTGGTGCTGACGATCAAAACAGAGGTATATCCATTTCAGTTCTACATACAGATGATATTTCGATTGGTGGTACCCAATATGCAGGATATGTCTCCACCACCGCCTATCATTTGACACCCATGGTTCTCACTTCCATTTATAAAGGACCCGCCACGGGTCTGGAATCTGAATCTGAATTAATCCCAGATATGCATATTCTTCTGCATAACTTTCCAAATCCCTTCAACCCAATGACAAACATAAGATATGGATTAGCTGAGGATGGGGATGTTCATCTTGTGGTTTATGATATATCTGGTCGGGAAGTAAGGACTCTGGTGCAAACATCGCAAATAGCAGGTTGGCACACAGCTCATTGGGATGGAAAAAATCAGAATGGTCAGCAGGTGAGTGGGGGGATGTACTTCGCCAGACTCCAGGCAGGTGATTTTAGCAACACCATAAAAATGGTATTTCTCAAGTAAAGTTTACTCATCGTAGCCCACAGGGCACAGATGAGACTTGTCCGCCGAAGCGAAGCACCCGCCAACTGCGGCGGGAGAGGCGAAGGTGGATGGAGTACATGAAATAGGACTAGGGGCAGAATATTTGCAGACAGACCAAATTGATTTGAGTGTACAGACTGGATTCTCCGCCAATAACCGGGTTTCAATATGACTAGATACGTCTATTTATTGATTATAGTGTTTGCCCTCTTCGTAGGTATTGGGGCATACACCTTCAATTATGGTGAAGGTCTATCCTATTTTAGTACAAATCCCGAAGCATGTATGAATTGTCATATCATGCGTGCACAGTTTGATTCGTGGCAGAAAGCGAGTCATCATACTGCTGCAACCTGCGTTGATTGTCATTTACCTCATGATTTCATAGGCAAATATATTGCAAAGGCTGAGAATGGCTACAATCACTCAAAAGCGTTCACACTTCAAAATTTTCATGAGCCAATAGTGATCACCCCAAAGAATAGTAAAATTCTACAAGCAAATTGCGTCCAATGCCATCTTTCAATGGTCGCTGATATTGCTGGCAAGAGCCACTATTCTGGGAAGGAACCCCAATGTGTTCACTGCCATTCCACAGTGGGGCATGGAGAAAAACTTGGGCTTGGTCCACCCCTTACAAAAGCAGAATATGGAGGATTAATTAAGTGAATAAGCTAGCCAAATCAAAACCGGCACTGGCCATACTGCTCGTAGTTGTCGTGATCATGACGGCCAGTCTTACAGCATTGTTGGTAAATATCATAGAGCGCAAGGCAGAAGGTGTCCAGCGTTTCGAGCGCATTGTTGAAGTCAATGAGAACACTACAGACCCGCAACTGTGGAAAGCTAACTGGCCCAGACAATTTGATGGATACCAGAAAACTGCACTCTCCACTCGAACAAGGTTTGGTGGTCATGGTGGCAGTGAAGCATTACCAGAGCAGAAAATTGACCGGGATCCCTGGTTGAAACGCATGTTTAAGGGATATGCCTTTTCAATCGACTATCGTGATCGTAGGGGGCATGCATATATGCTGGAAGATCAATTGAAGACTGAACGACAGACAAAGCCGCAATCTGGTTCATGTCTGCATTGTCATGCCTCGATTATGCCATTGTATCGGGAGTTGGGGGATGGAGATGCGATCAAGGGTTTTGAGACAACCAACCAGTATTCTTACCAGGAACTGTACGATTTATTGGAGCAGAGTGGTCATGCCCATCCTGTTTCCTGTGTAGATTGCCATTCACCAGAGACCATGGAGATAAGGGTTACCAGACCAGGTTTTATCCAAGGGATAACTGCTCTGGCAAAATCGGATGTAGCAGTTCCACACTTGCCATCTATAGAGATTTGGAGAAATGGACCACAAGATAAACCTTACGATCCGAATAAGGATGCGAGTCGTGGTGAAATGCGCTCATATGTCTGTGGGCAGTGCCATGTGGAGTACTACTGTGGTAGCAGTATGACCCTTACATTTCCCTGGGGACAGGGCCTGAAGGTCGAGCAGGTCGAAAGTTTTTGGAATGGGACGGAATTTCCAGACGGAACACAGTTCTACGATTTTACTCACACTGAATCCGGTGCAAAGATTTTAAAAGCCCAGCATCCGGAATTCGAGCTCTGGAGTCAGGGTATACACGCGCGCAGTGGCGTTGCTTGTGCAGATTGTCACATGCCCTATATGCGTGATGGTGCAAGTAAGATCTCAGATCACTGGGTCAGAAGCCCACTCCTAAATGTCAATAGAGCCTGTCAAACCTGTCACCGCTTTTCTGAATCAGAGCTATTGCAGCGTGTGGATGAGATCCAGGGACGGAATTTTGAGCTCCTTCAAAGAGCTGGTGCGGCTCTCATGAATCAACTTGATGCCATTGCTGTGGCTAAATCTGATGGAGCCACAGCTACGGATCTTCAACCAAGCCTGGATATGCAAAGAAAAGCACAATGGCGCTTAGATTTTATTGCTGCGGAGAACTCTATGGGTTTCCACGCTCCACAGGAAGCAGCACGTATTCTGGGAGAGGCCATCGACTACGCCCATCAGGGCAGTCAGCTCGCTCTAAAATGGTCAAGGGAATAATAGTTCAGCAAGGGGGCTTCATGATATGTCAAATTTCCTCAAATCGATAAGCCTTCTTGGTTCACTGAGCTTATTTGCGTTTGGTCAAGGGGGTGCACTCCAAAGTACGTTCGGGGGTAATCAGGATGAGCGAGTGTATCTTGCAGCTAGTTCTGAGAGCGAATTAATATACTCAGGTTACACCTATAGTTTTGAAGCTGTAGGCCAGGACATATTCTACTTTAAATCCGATACTCAAGGCAACTTGGTCTGGTCAGTAATGCTTGGTGGTGAAGGTGATGATTGGGCGACAGGACTGCTTCGTCAACCAGATGGAACCTTCATTCTTTCAGGGAGGACTACAAGTTTTGGAAATGGTGGCGTGGATATATTTTTTGCCTGTGTCGATTCCCTGGGTCAGGTTCTAAAATTCAAAACCTATGGTGGTCCTTACGAGGATCGAAGCATGGGTGTCATTAATACATCAGATGGAAACTATCTCATGTATGGTTCCACTAAGAGCGGGAATTTAGGTAATCTTGATATTATTCTTCTTAAGGTCAATGCATCAGGTGATCTCATCTGGTCGCGTACTTATGGGGGGGCTAATACGGATGTAGCTTATTCCGTGAAGGAGACAGTGTTGGGAGATTTTATTGTCTTTGCTTATACCAATAGCTGGGAAGGCATCTTTTCTACTGATGGATATATAATGAAAATCGACATGAGAGGTGATTTGATCTGGACTAAAAATTATGGAGGATCCGGATTTGAATATATCACATGGTCGAGTAGTACAAAAATCGATTCAAATGGGGATATTATCATCGCAGGATATACTGATTCCTTCGGTGCAGGAGGTATGGATCAACTTCTAATTAGGTTTAACCAAGATGGTGATTTGCTTTGGTCGAAGACCTTGGGGGGGCTGGGTGATGACTATGCAAATAGTGTTATAATTACTGAAGATAAGAGCATCATCATTTCTGGTTCAGTGACCAACCCCGAGACTGGTGACTGGGATGCTCATCTTGCGAAATTTACCGCAGATGGTGGGCACCTGTGGAGTAAGACATACGGTGGTCATGCCTTGGATGGGATGGTCAATATTTACGAGCGGGAGGATAGATCATTATTGGGTATTGGGAGAACATATAGCTTTGGTCAGGGAGGAATGGATGTGTATTTGATCCAAATGGATTCACTAGGAAATAATGAGTGCAATCAGCGATCATTCGATCCAGTTGTGAGTTCACCGGAACTTTTAGTCTGGGCGGGTAATACTTATCAGGGGGCGATACTCCTGGAAGTATCTGAAATTGATCCCACTATTATTTCCTCAAAGAATGACATTAATATTATATCTGCGGACGTTTGCAATACCACAACCACAGCACAAAGCATCCCAGGAAGTTTTCGCCTCAATCAGAATTTCCCCAACCCTTTCAACCCTAATACGATAATCGAATATGAGATTCCAGAACAGTCGGAGGTGTCACTAATTATTTATGACATCGCTGGTCGAGTGGTTCAGACCCTTGTCTCCAAACAGCAGGCACCGGGTATCCACCAGGTAGAATGGAACGGTATGAATGGTGAAGGTAAGCAGGTAAGTGGAGGGATGTACTTTGCCAGGCTGATCACTGACGAGTACTCAAGTGTTATTGAGATGTTGTTACTTAGATAAACTGCTCAATTGGGAGATTCAGAGCCTACAGGTCCCATGAGCGGAAAGTAGCGAGTAACGATATCCGAATGTGATCTCGAAGCTTTCATATCATGCAGTAAAACTCATGAGGCGTATGAGGACATCGAAGCCCTCCAATTCAAGAATTTCATTCAGACATTGCATTGCAGGATGCTCATTCTCGAGGATATTATAATTTCTTCGCACAGAACCGATGACTGTTCCCAAGCCTAGGGGCATTGCCAGCGTTAGGAAGGCACTCTCCAGACTGGATCTGACAAATAGACCGGCGCTGTTCTTCGGAGGCAGCATGACAGAAAAATTGCTGAGACCCACTGACATATCCACACCCTTTAAATCAGGATCTGCGTGAATCAATTGCATCGTATTCATGAGACGCTTGAAGTTCCCATCCGTGTCACTGCCGATGGGCATGATACCGGGATCAAGAATGATATCACTGTTGAGGAGGCCATTGGCTCGTTCCCGGGCAATCTTAATGATAGATTTAGCTGTGGCATAGGTGCTCTCAGCTGTTTTATTCATCACAACCTCACCTGAAATATTGGCACCCTCTGTGGCAAGTAGAATGGGAACAAAAGGGTGCTTATCGTAGTCGTCGAACATTTCCAATCGGGCTTCAGAGATGGAATTGAGAATTGGTTTCTGACCTCCGGCACGCTCAGGATCGTAGGCTTCCAGACCTGCCGTAGCAATTTCAGGATCTGGTGTATCGATGGACAGGGGCAGAGTGATGTGTTTTTGAATGGCTTTCACTGTTTCTGCCATGAAGGCCGGGGAATTGCGACCCACATTCACATCGATGTATGAAGCACCCTTTTCGGCCTGGAAACGGGCGATTTCAACGATGCCAAACAGATCGTGGGTTTCAAACAGATCGTGGGTTGAAGGGACTGAATCGTTAATGGATTCACCGATTATGCTTAGCTCAGGAATACTCACTTGCGAACTCCTTGGTATCAAGATTTTATTTCGAAGGAATGTAACCAATCCTCATATTCATGATATTTTCGAGGAAGATAAAGAGATTTCTAATACTTCCAAGACATGCCGTCACCCTGCGACAGTAGCCCAAAACACATGCTGTGATCGTGATAATGAGATACGGGTCTGGCGTCCTGGAATTGATGATTAAATAAAATATGTGAGAGCTAATTGCTGCTTGAATTATGAATCCCCTAGGGATAGATTTATATCTGAATTTATTTAGAGGATATCATGAAAAACGATTATTTATGCCCGTATTGCCGAGGATACCTGAAAGTCGGAAACAATATTATCTTTGCCATTCGCACCCAGGCTCAGGAAAGAGGGCTACTTCTGTTAAGTCCAGAGTTAGGCAATTACCGCATCAGTAAACATAGTACGCTCAAACTTATTGATGGGGAAAGGGTGGAAACTTTTTGTCCCATGTGTCACTCAAACCTGCGTGCCATAAATGTCAATAAGAATCTGGCGGAGGTCATCATGGTTGATGAAGAGGGTGAACAATACGAGATCTTCTTTTCAGAGATTGTGGGTGAACATAGCACGTATAAGATCCATGATTCAGATATCGAAAGCTATGGGGACGACACTGCGGATTACATGAACTATTTTGGATCCTAACCAATCTAGATTACTCCTCTTTCCCACCTGATTCCGAGTTAAAACCCCTATTTTTAGCCATTCCAAGCTGAACTGGCCTGGTCGTATTCATTGGCCATCCAATGCTTATCTCTTTTAATAAAATAGCTATTCTAAGTTAAAATATTACTGAATAAGTCTCATTTAGCAAAATTAAATATAATAAAACTTGCAAACGACAAAAATGATTACGTATGTTAGATATGAGGATATTAAAGGCCCACTGTCCAAAAAGAGTTGGTATTCTGAGGGGAGGGGGCTCATAAAAAAACACTAAGGAATTCTCAGTCATGAGTATCAGCCAACTTGCCAAATCCATCCCCGATTCACCAACTTTACGTCTCAACCAGGTAGCGAAGGAACTTCGTGATAGAGGGGAAGCCGTGATTCACCTGGGTGGTGGAGAACCGAAATCAAAAGTACCCAGCGATGCCATCATCAGCGCCGCATCAAAGCTTAACTCTGCAGAGATCAGATACACCCCATCCGATGGCACCGTTGCCATGAAGAAAGCTGTGATCCGATACGTGGAAGACAATTATGCTAAAATTGTGGGTCCAGAAAACATCATCGTGTCAAATGGAGCAAAACAATCGCTGTCTGTCCTCTTGCAAGCCATTGTTGATCCCCAAGATGAGGTTGTGATTCTGGCGCCGTATTGGGTCAGCTATCCGGAGATGATCAAGATCTGTTACGGAAAACCTGTAGTCGTGACACCAGAGAGTGGTCGATTTGAGCCAAAGATGGAGGAGATCGAGGCTGCCATTAGTTCCTATACCAAGGCGATAATCGTTAACAGCCCTAACAATCCATCTGGGGCAATATTTTCAGAAAAACTGATTGCTGAACTCGTCCAATTTTGTGAAAAGAAAGATATCTACCTCATCATGGATGATATCTATCATAAGCTTATTTTTGATGGCCGGACAGTCCCATCGCCCTATCAATTCGAGAAGGTCAATGCTGAGAAATCAAAATTGGTCGTGGTCAATGGAGTTTCGAAATTGTATGCCATGACGGGTTTCCGAATTGGCTGGGCTGTGGCCAATCCTAAAGTGGTGGAAGCCATGACCAATATCCAGTCCCAGACCACTTCGTGTCCCTCGGCTTTGCTCCAATCAGCGGCAACAGCTGCCCTGAATGGAGTTCAATCAGGCGTGGAGAGTCTTCGATTGAGCTTGGAAAATAATCGCAATATCATGCTTAACGAATTGGCATCATTGGAGGGACTTCGAATTGAGAAACCCGCAGGGACATTTTATTGTTTTCCCGACTTCAGTGCCTTCACCAAAAGCTCCAGTAAGCTTTCTGAATTTTTACTGGAAAAGGTAAAGGTCGTTACGGTTCCGGGAAACGAGTTTGGTCTGGAGGGTCATTTGCGCCTCAGCTATTGTGGTAGCATTAAAGAAATTAAAGAGGGCGTTGACCGTATCAAGTGGGCCCTGGATCCCAATTCATCAAACGAAATCTTCATTGGGGATCGTAAACTAGTCAGGGATTGGTCATGAAATTACATCTTGGAGTAAAATCACCATCTGCGGATCAGTCAGGAAGCACATCAAGTGACTTTAAGCTTTCCAACAGCGGACTTAAGAATCTCAATAATGTGTACTGGAATCTTCCCATCCCTGCCTTGTATGAAGAAGTAATTTTTCGCTCTGAGGGTCAGATGACACATCAGGGTCCACTGGTGGTAAATACAGGGAAACATACTGCACGGGCAGCAAATGACAAATTGGTTGTGAAAGAAGAAAGTACATCCGCTGAGATTTGGTGGGGAGAGTATAATCGTCCCTATCCAGAGGAGAATTTTAGCCATCTTTTGAATCGCCTGCAGGGCTATTTGCAGGGAAAAGATGTTTTTGTGCAGGATTGTCATGTTGGCGCTGATTCGAATTACGCAATGCCCATCAGGATCATCACTGAGAAAGCATGGCAGAGTATGTTCGCCAGAAACATGTTCATCCCATTGCAGAGCATTGATGCCATGCGCAAGCATATCCCGGACTTCACTTTGATCTGCGTCCCAGATTTTATTGCTGCTCCCGAAATAGATGGTACGAACAGCGGCACTTTTATTGCCCTTAATTTTGATAAGCGGTTAGCTATTGTAGGGGGGTCTCACTATGCCGGTGAGATAAAAAAATCATTCTTTACCGTGATGAATTACCTCTTACCCAAAGCCGGCGTGCTTTCCATGCATTGCTCCGCAAATATGGGCGCTAAAGAGGATGTGGCCATTTTCTTTGGTCTCTCAGGTACAGGAAAAACCACACTCTCAGCCGACCCCGGTCGTCGACTCATTGGTGATGATGAACATGGATGGAGCGACGAAGGTGTCTTTAATTTTGAAGGTGGATGTTACGCCAAGGTCATTCGGTTGAGCCCTGAGGCTGAACCTCAAATTTATGCTTGTACCAGGAAGTTTGGCACGATCCTGGAGAATGTGATCTATGATCCTGTGAGTCGTCATTTGGATCTGGATGATGCCACCAATACTGAAAATACCCGTGCATCCTATCCACTATCTTTTATCGATAATTCAGTGGAATCAGCCATGGGTGGGCATCCCGAAAATATATTCATGCTGACCTGTGATGCCTCAGGCGTCCTGCCGCCCATTGCCAAACTTTCACCTGATCAAGCCATGTACCACTTCATCTCTGGCTATACCTCAAAGGTGAGTGGGACAGAGATAGATCTGGGAGCAGAACCAGAGAGTACATTTAGTGCCTGTTTTGGTGCTCCCTTCATGGTTCATCATCCCTACTACTATGCCAGTCTGCTTAAAACCAAATTGATCAAACACAATGTGAATTGCTGGCTGGTGAATACAGGTTGGACAGGGGGACCCTTTGGTATTGGGAAGAGAATGAGCATTCATCATACTCGGACTCTTTTGAATGCAGCCCTTGAAGGCAAATTGGCTAAAGTAAAATATCGTAAGGATCCAATATTTGGATTTGAGGTACCGCTTGAGTGTGAAGGGGTCCCTGAAAAAGTCCTGGATCCGGTTCAGACCTGGTCAAGTGCCCAGGCATTCCAGGATAAAAGTGATCAGCTAGCCAGTAACTTCATCGATAATTTCATGAAATTTGTGGAGGGTATCCCGGCAGAGATTCTGGCTGCAGGTCCCAAGAGGAGATAAAATCCCAGCGGAACCTGCTCAGTGCGGAGCAATTACTTCGCTGCGCTAAGCGCCTGTTCCAGATCTTCGATGATGTCATCGATGTGTTCGATGCCAACACATAATCTGATGGTGTCAGGTGTAATGCCTGCAGCAGCAAGCTCTTTATCCGACAATTGTCTATGGGTGGTTGATGCCGGGTGTGCTGCCAGTGACTTTGCATCTCCAATATTCACGAGACGTTTAAATATCTTAAGCGCATCATAAAATTTAACACCAGCCTCCATACCACCTGTGATACCAAAGGTTAACAATCCCGAGGCTTTCCCGCCGGCATATTTTTTTGCCAACTCGTAATAAGGAGAATCGGGTAAGCCGGCATAATTGACCCAGCTGACTTGAGGGTGATCCTTCAAGTAGTTAGCGACAACTATGGTATTGTCACAATGTCGTTCCATTCGCAAGGCCAGAGTCTCAATTCCCTGGAGAATGAGAAATGCATTCATAGGACTTAAAGCCGAACCCGTATTCCGCAAGGGTACGGTCCTGGCTCTGGCAATAAATGCCGCTTCACCGACGGCCTCGGAATAGACCATATTGTGATAGGAGGGCTCCGGTGTATTCAGCATGGGGAAGCGTTCAGGATAGTTGCCCCAGGGAAACTTGCCCGCATCCACGATTATGCCACCCAAGGAGTTACCATGCCCGCCCATATATTTGGTCAGGGAGTGAATCACGATATCTGCACCGTGCTCAATGGGGCGGATCAGGATGGGGGTCGCCACCGTATTGTCCACCATGAGTGGAACTCCGTTTGAATGTGCCATTTTTGCAATGGCTGCAATGTCGACGATATTTCCGGCTGGGTTCCCGATACTTTCACAAAAAATAGCGGAGGTTTTTTCGTCAATCAGGGCTTCAAGGCTTTCAGCTGAATCATCTTTAGCAAATCTCGCTTCAATGCCCAAACGCGAGAACATGTGGGTGAGGAGTGTCAGGGTGCCGCCGTAGAGTTGTGGTACTGCCACGATATTATTTCCCTGTTCAGCGATTGTAAGTATGGCATAATGTACTGCAGCACTTCCAGCGCTTAGTGCCAGACCCGCTAGACCACCTTCCATTTCTGTCACTCGCTTTTCCAGAACATCATTGGTTGGGTTCATGATGCGGGAGTAAATATTTCCTGTTACCTCTAAATTGAATAGATCGGCTCCATGCTGGGCGTTATCAAATTCATAGGCAACGGTCTGATATATTGGCACTGCTACCGATTTGGTAGTGGGTTCGGATTCATAGCCACTGTGTAGGGCTTTTGTTTCAGTTTTAATGGTGGGCACTCCCTTTCTTTGTATTGAATTTATTTCAAGCCCAGTGGATCAGCTGGATCTATTTCATCCACATAGGGGAGCTGGCGATTCACATTGGTCAATTGATAAACCAATCCGAGCCAGTTATTAAAAATTGATTTCCCTGTGTCTCGCCACGTATTGTCCAGGTAAGGATCAATGGCTTCTTCAGGAAATGAGGGAAGGGGTTTGCCATTTGCCCGGGCTGTGTTCGCTTCCTCTCTATATCTTTGAATGAGCGCTTCTACCGTAGTATTAAAATAGTTTTCGGGACTCTCTGGAAAATCCGTACGCTCACCTGAGTAATAGCGATTTACTTCACGCTTGAATTCTTTTAACAGACTGATGCGATCATATTCCGGATGACCCTGTAGATATACAATTCTGAACATATCGGGACTTACAGCCATATGCACGCCACCATCTTCACCATAAGCCAGGACATGGAAGTTAGCTGCCTGCAGTTGCTCTTTGCTGATATCATTATTTCTGGAATGGGGTACATCAAAGCGGGTATTGATACTGCGGAGCAAAGGGTGATGCTTATGAGCGATGCGATGACTATAGACACCCCAGCGCTTATTCTTTAAGGGCTGGCGCTCAATATCATGTAGATGTTTCACAATGGCATGGACAGCCAGGCATGAACATAGGACAGATGTCACACTTTTCGATGCCCAGTCAACAACATCTCTCAGTGGTTCCCAAAAAGGCTCCTGTTCCAGACTAGGGTTGGCGGGGTTGGTTCCGGTAATGATCAGCGCATCAAGCCCCATTGCCTGAATATTCTCAAAACTCATATAATGCTCATCGATATATTCCTGCGTGTCAGTGTCACGATCAACGCCAGCAATAGTAAATGGATAAACATAATATTGAACGATCTGATTGGAACTCCCCACTAATCTGAGGAACTGTCTTTCTGTGGCCTTAAAAGAGGCATTGGGCATAAGATTTAGAAATCCAATGTGCAACTCTCTGATGTCTTGATGCAGCGCATGACCAAGTTCTAAAATTTCCTCACCCTGATCTCGAAGAAGATCGAAAGTGGGTAGCGATGTGTGGGCGACTAATGGCATTTATTTGAGCTCATTATTAATTTTATCCATATTTGGTGACACTTTTTCTCACAGAATAATATTAGGCATAGAAAGTGTTTTTCACAAAGAAATAAAATAAACTTGCACAATTCGGTCAAAATAGTGTATAATTGTTCCGATTATGAAAACTGCCAAAATTATGAAAACAAACATTCGCATTCGACGCCATCCGAGATATCTGGGAGTAACCGGCGTATAATTCTGTAGTTTTCAAAGATCATTAGAATTTACAAACCCCCGGTTACTCATCGGGGGTTTTTTTGTTTATTTGAGGATTTAGTTTTTAACGATTAAGGATGAAAAGGGAAAATTTGGGATGGCAAAAGAAAAGGTAATTTTAGCCTATAGCGGAGGATTGGATACATCCGTAATTTTAAAATGGCTCGATTTAAAGGGCTATGAAGTGATCTGCTTTGTGGGGAATGTGGGACAAACCGAGGACTTCGGAGCAGTCGAAAAAAAGGCCTACGCCACAGGAGCAACAAAAGTGTTTGTGGAAGACTTGCGGGAAGAGTTTGTCACTCAATATATATTCCCAGCCTTGCAGGGGAACGCTTTGTATGAGGGGCGCTATCTACTGGGTACGTCTTTAGCTCGACCGCTGCTCTCAAAAAAGCAGATCGAGATCGCTGCTCAAGAGGGGGCTAACATTGTTTCGCATGGATCAACGGGGAAAGGGAATGATCAAGTTCGCTTTGAATTGGCCTATTTTGCGCTCAATCCGGATATAAAGATATTCGCTCCCTGGAAGGATCCGGAATTCATGACGGAGTTCAAGGGTAGATCTGATATGATCGATTTTGCCCGAAAACATGGCATTGAGATCACCGCCTCCAAGAAAAGACCTTATAGCGAGGATGAGAACTTGATGCACATCAGTCATGAGGCCGGCATACTGGAGGACCCCGCAAAACGTCCTGACGATTCAGTGTACAGCATTTCAAAACTGCTGAAAGACGCGCCTGATAAAGAAAGCATACTTGAGATATCATTTGAGGATGGGATTCCCACACTTGTCAAAAATTTAGAGGATGGGGTCGAGCTAACTGATCCTCTGGAGTTTTTTAGCTACCTGAATCAAATCGGGGGCGAAAACGCAATTGGTCAGCTAGATATGGTAGAGAATCGCTTTATAGGAATAAAATCCAGGGGAATCTATGAGACCCCGGCCGGTACCATCTTATGGGAAGCACACCGTGACCTGGAGGGACTTGCCATGGATAAAGAAGTGATGCATTTGCGCGATATGCTGATCCCCAAATTTGCGGAACTGATCTACAACGGATTTTGGTTCTCTCCAGAAATGGATTTTATCATGAGTGCCTTTAATAAGAGTCAGGAGGCGATTACGGGAAAGGTTCGTCTGGCCCTGTACAAAGGCAATGTTACTACCATCGGTCGTGAATCGCCCACATCACTCTATGATCAAGACCTGTCAAGCATGGATATTGAAGGCGGCTTTGATGCTATTGATTCCCAGGGCTTCATCAATATCAATGCGATCCGGCTCAAGGCTCATAAAAAGGTCTTACACAGAAATAGACCCTTTCGCTGGAGGGAGGAAACCGCATGAGCAAACTTTGGGATAAAGGCTATGATCTTGATAAACAGATCGAAGCATTTACAGTCGGGAATGACTTCATAATCGATCAAGAATTGGTCAGCTATGATTGCATTGCCTCCAAGGTCCATGCAGAGGTTTTGCATCGGGCAGATCTCCTGACATTTGAAGAAGCAGAAGCGATCAAAAAGGTACTCGATGAGATCATTGAGCTCCAGGCTCAGGGAAGGTTCGAGATTAGCAGGGAACAGGAGGACGGTCACACAGCCATTGAGGCTTATTTATGTGAGAAATTGGGGGATGTGGGAAAAAAGATCCATACGGGCAGATCAAGAAATGATCAGGTGCTCACGGCTTTGAGATTATTCTATAAATCCAAACTGGGGGAGATGAGTCAGCTCAAATCTGAGCTCGTCCAGGCCATAAAGGAATTCGTAAGCAGCTATGGCGGGATCGCCTATCCCGGCTATACCCATATGCAGAAAGCCATGCCCTCTTCCTTTGCCCTGTGGGGAGAGTCATTTATAGACAGCATGGAGGATAATGGGAGTATGCTATCCTCAGTATTGAATTTAATTGATCAATCTCCCCTGGGGACTGGGGCTGGATATGGCATCCCGCTTCAGTTGGATCGAGAATATGCCGCAGATCAGCTTGGATTTGCCAGGGTTCAGGAAAATCCCATCTATACTCAGCATAGTCGAGGGAAATTTGAGATATTTCTGGTCCAGGTGCTGTCTCAGTTCACTCATGATTTAAATAAACTAGCCAGTGACCTCATTTTATTCAATATGCAGGAGTTCGCCTTCGTTGGTTTGCCTGACGAATTCTGCACCGGAAGTTCCATCATGCCTCAAAAAAAGAATCCTGACGTATTGGAACTGCTCCGCGCCAAACATCATCAGATTACTACAGCTCAATTTGAGATCAGCAATATCTCGAGTAATCTTATTTCGGGCTATAATCGAGATATTCAATTGACCAAGGAGCCTGTGATCAGAGCCTTCAAGACAAGTATTGAATCGATGCAGATCGCCATTCTTCTTTTTAAAAAGCTCGTGGTGAACAAGGATAAGTGTCAAAACGCCATGATCGATGAACTATATGCCACAGAGCAGGCTTACCAGCTTGTAAAATCTGGTGTTCCCTTTCGCGAGGCATATCGGCAGGTCGCAGAGAAGCTCAAGGGGAAGTAATGCCACGGAGCTACTCAAAACTGAATCGTATTGTTGTCAAGATCGGCAGCAGTAGTCTGCTTTCTGATGATAATCAGATCCATGAAAGACAGATCATAGAATTGAGTCGCCAGATATCTAAGCTTGTTCAAGGAGGAATGGAGCTGGTCCTGGTTAGCAGTGGAGCGGTGGCTGCCGGGAGGGGGTTTCTGAATCAGAAGAGCAGCTCTCTGGACAATTTCCAGGCGGCAGCTGCGGTGGGACAACCCATTCTCATGGCATTATTCCAAAAGTATTTCCAGGCTTATGATATTGCTACGGGGCAACTCCTGCTCACCCATGATGATTTTCAGTCCCGCAGACGCTATCTCAATGCCCGGAACACCATTCATTCTCTCATGGCCAATGGTATAATTCCCATCATCAACGAAAATGACAGTATCAGTACTGAGGAAATTCGATTTAGTGATAATGACTTTCTAGGAGCGCTCTGCACCAATCTGGTGAGCGCAGATCTGTTCATAATCCTCTCCAATATTGATGGGATAGCTGATAAGAATCCCAAGCTCCACCCCGATGCAAAAGTTTATCAAAAGCTGAGCCTGGTTGAGCTGGAAGGCTTGAAAGAAAAAATAAATGATGATCAGGTGGAAGGTGTCGGGCGGGGTGGAATTAGCACAAAACTTGAAGCACCCATGATGGCAGCCAGATATGGTGTCCCAACCGTTATTGCCAACAGTCGCACTGAAGATGTTCTTACCCGCATTATTCAAGGGGAAGAGATCGGAACCTATGTGGAGCCTATTGATGCTGAATTGAATTCATGGCGGGCATATATCGCCCATGCCCTCAAACCTAAAGCAATGATCATTATTGATGAAGGAGCAGCAAAAGCATTGAAACAGAGCAAAGCAAGTTTGCTCTCCTCGGGTATCATCGGTATCCGGGGGAAATTTAATAGAGGGGACGGAGTACGCTGTTGTCTTCAGGATGGGACTGAGGTCGTGCAGGGGATCGTGGAGTATGATGAAAGCGAGGTCAACAAGATCGCGGGTTGCCAATCCAGCGAAATTGAGAAAATTCTAGGCTACCGACATCGCCGCAGTGTCATTCATAGAGAAAATATGGTAAGACTATAGGACAAAAAATGAACTTGAAAGAACTCGCTCAACTTACCAAAAAATCCAGCAAGATTCTGCCAACACTATCAACAGTAAAAAAGCAGGAAATTCTGCATGCTATGGCAGAGAAGCTTGTAGCCTCTGGGGAGCGCATCAAGGAAGAGAACTTCAAAGACCTTAGCAATGGGAAGGAAAAAGGCTTATCAAATGCCATGTTGGATAGACTTACCCTCACGGATGAGAGAATCCAGGCTATGGCTGACAGTCTGCGGGAAGTTGCTGGGCTTGAGGATCCTGTAGGAGCCATTACTGAAGAGTATGAGCGCCCAAATGGGCTTATTGTGCAGCGCAGACGGATTCCCCTGGGAGTCATTGGTGTCATTTATGAATCACGACCCAATGTGACGGTGGAAGCAGCCTCTCTGTGCTTTTATGCCGGGAATGGTTTGCTTTTAAGAGGGGGATCAGAAGCATTTCATTCCAATCAATATCTTGTCAGCCTTCTGAAATCAGTTCTGGCGGAGCATGGCCTGGAGAACGTTCTCAATATGGTTCCGGATACGGATCGAGCCAGCATAGATCAAATGGCCAGGCTGAATGAGGAATTGGATGTGCTCATACCCCGTGGTGGAGAAGGTTTGATTCGGAGGATCTATGAAGTCGCGACAGTTCCGGTGATTGCCCATTATAAGGGCAATTGTCATATGTTTATTGATGAGACCGCGCTGCTTGACCAAGCTGTGGACATTGCGGTGAATGCAAAGGCCCAGCGGCCCGGTGTCTGCAATGCCCTTGAAACCCTACTGGTACATAGTAGGATCGCTGATCAATTCATGCCTCAATTTTTAAAGCGCATGGAAGCAGAAGGGGTAGAGATTCGTGGCTGTGAAAGATCACGGATATATTCAGATAAAATAATTCCTGTTACACCAGAGGACTATGATACGGAATTTCTTGATCTCATTCTGGCCGTAAGAGTCATTGATGATCTACCCTCTGCAATAGAGCATATTCAAACGTACAGCAGTGATCACACTGAGGCTATCATCAGCCAGGATCAGGACAACATCGAAACCTTCACCAAGTCTTTAGACAGCTCGGCTATCATCATAAATGCATCTACTCGTTTCAATGACGGAAGAGAGCTGGGATTGGGGGCTGAGATTGGGATCAGCACCACAAAATTGCATTCCTTTGGACCCATGGGGTTGAGAGAACTTACCACAACAAAATTTGTTGTAAGAGGGGATGGAAACTTAAGGAATTAAAGAAATAATTTTGAAATGATATAAATATTATTGTATTTAGACTAGTAAAATTAAAATGATTATGTCCAAAAAGAGGAATGGAGAGATACGATTTTAGATTCAGAAAGAGCAGAGAGTCAAATGTTGAAGGTAAAATATCCCCTTTATGATCAATTCGCGCATCATGATGCTTGTGGCGTGGGCTTCATCGCCGAAGAATCAGGCCAGGCATCTCGCAGGGTTATCGAGCTGAGTCTGCAGGCTTTAAGTCGTCTGGAGCATCGTGGAGGGAAGGGATTTGACCATGATACAGGTGATGGTGCAGGTCTTCTGGTAAATATTCCCTGGGAGTTTTTTATAGAGCGCATGGCCTCAGCCGGGATAAAAAAGGCAAAGAAAAATGAACAGCTTGCTCTCGCTGCAATCTTTTCCCGAGATGTCTCGGTATCAAAATTAGAAAATATGTTTTCAAAACATGCCGTCGAGATGGGTTGCAGATATTTAGGACTCATGCAGGTACCCATCGATCCCCAGCATCTGGGCAGCATCGCGCATGAAAATGCACCTGATATTCTCCACGCCTTTTTTGCTATCCCGGCTCATGAGAAATATTCAGCAGAGCAACAAGCTTACCTTTTGAGAAATAAAATTTCCCATGGTCCTCGAATTGGAGAACAAAGCCTCTATTTTAGTAGTTTTTCGACCCGGACAATGGTCTACAAAGGACTACTTTCCTCCTATCAACTCCCTCAATTCTATAAAGATCTGCGCGAGCCGGAGTTCATCTCTCGGATGGCAATATTTCACGAGCGTTTTTCAACCAATACGAATCCATCCTGGGAAATGGCTCAACCTTTCCACGGTATAGCCCACAATGGCGAGATCAACACCATCCGGGGCAACAGACTCTGGATGAATGCCCGCGAACGTCAGTTGAACTCTGAGTTCTGGGGGGAAGATTTCCAGTTGCTTCGTCCCATAATTACACCAGAGTATAGCGATTCGGCAACTTTTGATGAGGTATTTAACATCCTGGTCAATAGCGGTAAGGATCCCAATCATGCCATGATGATGATGGTGCCTGATCCCTACTCCGGATTCCCTCAAATGGATAGAGCGCTCATCGATTTTTATATGTACCATGAAAATTTTATGGAACCCTGGGATGGTCCCGCTGCCCTCATATTTACAGATGGTGATACTGTAGGTGCCAAATTAGACCGGAATGGTTTACGCCCGCTGAGATATACAAGAACAAAGAGTGGCCTGGTTATTATGGCATCTGAGGCAGGTGTGGTTGATGTGGATGATGACGACCTCATTGTTCATCATCACATGTCATCCGGGGAAATATTCTCTGTTTCCCTGACGGAAGGTATCGAGGGTAATACAAAAATAAAGGGGCGTATTGCAGGGCAGGCCGAGTATGGTCAGCTTATGGAAACAAATTTTCTGCGGCTACTCCGAAATGATAAGGAGGAGGAGTTTGGGGATTTCGCCATTCCAGAAGGTGGTTTTGATAAACGAATCCGGCTGGCACACGGCTGGCACCAGGAGTCTATCGAACGCTTTACCAAACCCTTGAGTGCAGTTCCCCTGGAACCTGTGGGTGCCATGGGAGATGATACCCCACCGGCCTTTCTCTCATCTCAGAATCGCAGTTTCTACGATTATTTCGTTCAGACCTTTGCCCAGGTCACAAACCCGCCCATAGACCCCATACGTGAGCGTCTGATGATGAGCCTTTACCATTATCTGGGGAGCGAGGAAAATCTATTAGCCAAGGAACCAACTTTCCATGGAGCTATCAGGATTGCAAGCCCTGTGCTATCTCCCCGCGAGGTCCGTTGGTTGATGAGAAAATATAAGCGATTTAGCCACAAGATCATCTCCGTACTTGCTCCAAAAAGCCAATCATTCAGGGTGAGACTACATGAGATACTGGATGAATGCGCGGAGGCAGCAGAGAGCGGCACAAAAATTCTCTTTCTAAGTGATGAGCACATGGATGAAAACCATTTAGCAATGCCAATGGCCCTGGTCATCTCAGCGGTTCATCATGAATTGGTGAGTCGAAAAATTCGAAGTAGCGTGTCATTGATCTGTCTGGCAGGAGATGTTTATGAAGATCATCATGTCGCAGTGCTTACCACTCTGGGTGCCAGTGCAGTGTATCCCTACATGGCCTTTGAACTAATCCGGGAAACTCTGGATGACGCGGATTGGCTTACGGGAATGGACAATTATCGGTTTGCCCTGGAAAAAGGGCTGCTAAAAAGCATGGCCAAGATGGGGATATCCACCTTTAGCTCATATCAGGGTAGTATGCTTCTGCACACCATCGGTTTACACGATGACTTTCTTAAGGAATGGATGCCTTCTCTACGCCCCAATATCGGGGGAGACAATCTGGAGGCCATCGAAGCCAGGGTCAGGAAAAGACATTCACTAAGTTTTGAGACGAATGAACCTGTCATGACGGATATGGGACTTTTCCGGGTTAAGCGAGACGGTGAGTTACATGGCTACAGTCCGGCTATAGCAAAACAGATCAGACGAAAAGCCACTTATCAAGCAGAAAAGCTCAGAGCTCCTCGAGGTCCTATATATCTCCGTGACCTGTTGGAGTTAAAAGGAACGGGCAAAAGCAATCTGGCAAAAGTTGAGTCGGGTGTTATGATCACCAAACGATTTGGTGTTGCAGCCATGAGTTTTGGTGCACTCAGTGATGAAGCCCATCGCGCACTTACCAAGGGTATTGCTCTGGTTGGTGGACGTAGCAATACAGGCGAAGGGGGCGAAACGCCGGATAGATATTTATTGTTTAAACACAATGACCACATGAATGCCCATACCAAGCAGATCGCCAGTGGTAGATTTGGAGTAAAGGCAGATTATTTAGCAGCGGCACAAGAACTTCAGATAAAAATCGCCCAGGGTGCAAAACCAGGAGAAGGTGGACAGCTCCCTGGCAAAAAAGTAAGTGTGGAAATTGCCACAGCTCGATCATCAACACCGGGAATACCGCTCATTTCTCCACCCCCGCATCATGATATCTATTCCATTGAAGATCTGGCACAGCTTATCTACGATTTGAAAGAGAGTAATCCCCGAGCCAAAATCTCGGTCAAGTTAGCTTCACAACCAGGTATAGGGATCGTGGCTTGCGGAGTGGTCAAAGCTGGTGCCGATATTATTGTAGTCTCAGGAGGTGATGGTGGAACAGGAGCCACCCCTCTCGGGTCAATGAAACATACGGGTATGAGTTGGGAAACTGGTCTGGCAGAAACCCACCAGGCTTTGCTGGCGAATCGATTAAGAGCCAAGGTCACCCTCAGAGTCGACGGTGGCCTGCAGAGTGCCAAGGATATTCTGGTAGCTGCAGCCTTAGGAGCCGAGGAATTTGATTTTGGTTCTGTGGCTTTGATGGCTCTGGGTTGTGTCATGGTGCGTCGTTGTCATGAGAACACCTGCCCGGTAGGCATCGCCAGTCAGGATCCGGAATTCCGTAAGAAATTCAAGGGTACTGCTGAAGAGCTCGCCTCATTTTTCAAACTCCTGGCCGAAGATATTCGTGATGAATTGGGCAAACTTGGTCTTGAGAATCTGGAAGCGATTATGGGTCGCAATGATCTCCTGGAGCTCAAAAAAGACGATGGGACTGACAGGCTCTTCCCGAATGTTGATTTCTCTCGCATTCTTGATCCAGATCTATCAAGAGATTGGCTTAAAAAAGACCAAGATGATGACCTTAAAAGAAAATTTCCAAGTTTTGACGAGAAGATACTGGAGAGCATTCACAAAGAATTGTTAACCCATGGACAGGCGGTAATCCGTGGACATGTGAGTAATAAGGATCGAGCCATTGGGACAAGATTGGCTGGTGAAATTGCATTCCTTTTCGGAGAAGGTCAGTTCAATGGAACGCTTCAATATCGTTTGGGTGGCGTAGCAGGTCAGAGTTTTGGTGCTTTCTTAACCCACGGAATCGAACTCCGACTCAAGGGATTAGCGAATGACTATGTGGGTAAGGGAATGAGTGGCGGATTGATCACCATCCGCATGCCCAGGGATATTCGAATCCCGGGGAGAGAGCATACCATGATCGGAAATGTGGCTCTCTATGGGGCTACGGGCGGGACGCTGTTTGTGGCGGGTCGTGCCAATGAAAGGTTTGCTGTGAGGAATAGCGGTGCTTCTGCGGTGGTTGAGGGGGTGGGAAATCATGCCTGTGAATACATGACCAGGGGGACCATCATTGTCTTGGGTGATATTGGGTTCAATTTCGGATCTGGCATGACGGGGGGACTCGCATATATTTTTGATCTCAGTGCAGAGGACAGAGAACATTTAAATTTAGATTTTGTTGTTGAAGAGCCAATCAGCGAGGCAGATGAGTTTGCTATTATCCGATTATTAGAACGACATAAATTTCACACAGGTTCACTAAAAACTTCAGCGATCATTGACGATTGGGATGTGGAAAAACAAAAATTTTCAAAGATCACACCGCTTGTGATGCAGCTACTGGACAGCCAGGCACTTTATGATCAGCAGATGAATGAACGATTAAGTCTGGTCCTGAATGAGTAGTTTATGGCCTCCGCCGAGCAAATTTCAATATTCAAGAAAATCAGGATTTGAAAACAGCAAATAGTTGGGATCTAGGCCAGTCCAGAAGCCATCATGGGGTTTATCCCCCTTCTAAAGAGGTTCATGATCTGAGACCTCCTGAGCATGTTTAAGATATTGTTATACAAGGGATAAGCCTTGTTTTGAGACACGCTATTAACTCTGATAAGAGTGACTATTCACCTTTTTATGCCCCCAGAATTGTTTGTTTAAAAATATTACAAACTTTTTCGAAAAAGGGTTTGCATATCTTAGCGCATTCGAGATAGAATATATCAGGTTAAAAATGATGAGTAGCAAGAACCCAAATATGAACCTTCAGACTGTCCCTGAAAACGGGATGATTCGTGCAATATCATTGCCCGCTGAAAGTTTATCCGTTCTTACTACACAGATTATAAGTACTGGCCTGATTATTATTATGGTCCTAGTCCTTATTATCAACGCCGCTCTGACCGCCTGACATAATCCACAAGATCAGGTTTGAGAAAGAGAGGCGGCTAACCCCCGGCTAAAACACTCTATACCTGATCGAAGATTATCTCTTAGGCTTCAGTGCAGCAAAACTGAAGGATTTGTTTTATATGAGATCAGATTTGATCAAAAAAGGATTCGATAAAGCGCCTCACCGAAGTCTTCTGCGAGCAACAGGTGTTATTCAGGAAGATGCCGATTTTGAAAAACCTTTTATCGGAATCGCCAATTCCTATATCGATCTGATACCTGGGCATGCCCATTTACAGGAATACGGTCGAATCGCCAAGGAGGCAGTCCGTGAGGCTGGCGGTGTCCCCTTCGAATTTAATACGATCGGGGTGGATGATGGTATCGCCATGGGACATCTGGGGATGCGTTACTCTCTGCCAAGTCGTGAACTTATCGCTGATAGTATGGAAACTGTGACGGAGGCCCATCGATTAGATGGACTGATCTGTATATCCAGCTGTGACAAGATCGTCCCAGGGATGCTCATGTCCGTTCTACGTATGAACGTTCCGGCCATTTTTGTCTCAGGCGGACCCATGAAGGCTGGCAAGACGGCTTCAGGAAAGACAGTTGATCTTATCTCAGTTTTTGAAGGTGTTGGTCAACATCAGGCTGGTAGCATTAATGATGCAGAATTGGAAGAACTGGAAAAAACAGGTTGTCCAACCTGTGGATCCTGCTCAGGCATGTTCACTGCCAATTCCATGAATTGTCTTATGGAGGCATTGGGATTATCTCTGCCTGGCAACGGAAGTAAACTGGCAGTTGATGAATCCAGGCTGGATATGCTCAGAGAAGCGGCAGGACACATTATTGAGCTGGTCGAGCAGGACATTAAGCCCCGCGATATCGTAAACCGTTCCTCACTCCTCAATGCCTTTGCTCTTGATATGGCTATGGGCGGCAGCACAAATACGGTTCTGCATGCCCTTGCTGCTGCTTCAGAAGCAGGTATTGATTTCGATCTGAATGAATTGAACACTTTAAGTTATAAAACACCCTATTTGTGTAAAGTGAGTCCTGCCACAGATCGGGTTCATATGGAAGACGTCCATAGAGCTGGCGGGGTATCTGCTATTCTTGCAGAATTGTCCAAAATCCCGGATCTTCTCGATTTGAGTCGGCCAACTGTCACCGGGAAAACTCTAGGCGAGACCATTTCTGCAGCCAAATCTCTGGATCATAAGGTCATTCGCACTGTGGAAGATCCGTATTCAACGCAGGGCGGGCTGGCCATTCTCTTTGGCAATCTTGCTCCCGCCGGTTCTGTGATCAAAACAGGGGCTGTGGATGAAATAATGATGAAACACACCGGTCCGGCGAGGATCTATGAATCGCAGGATGCCGCCGTGCTTGGCATAAAAACTGGCGAAGTTCAGGCTGGTGAGGTTGTTGTCATCAGATATGAAGGTCCCAAAGGTGGACCAGGCATGCCGGAAATGCTATCGCCTACCAGTGCCATCATGGGGATGGGATTGGGTAGTCAGGTTGCTCTGATAACTGATGGCAGGTTCTCAGGGGGCACCCGAGGTGCCTGCGTGGGTCATGTTTCACCGGAGGCTGCTTCAGGTGGTCCCATCGCCATCGTTAGACCAGGAGAGCTGATCACCATCGATATCCTGGGAAGAACCTTATCTGTCGATCTCAGTGATGAAGAAATTGAGGAACGATTGAACAATTTACAACCTTTTGAACCAAAGATCAAAACCGGCTACCTGTCCAGATATAGCAGGATGGTAAGCTCAGCAAACACAGGAGCAGTATTGAAATGAGTCAAAGCAATACCAACAAGCAACCCCGAGTATTAAGCGGCGCCGAAATTGTATGGGAAAGCCTGATACAGGAAGGGGTGGACGTGATTTTTGGTTATCCGGGAGGGGCTAATCTGCCTATTTACGACGCCCATGTAAAATATGAAGACAAGATCCACCATGTCCTGGTACGACACGAGCAGAATGCTGCCCATGCTGCCGATGGTTTTGCACGGGCAAGTGGCAAGGTCGGTGTCGCCCTGGCAACCTCTGGTCCGGGAGCAACAAATTTGATCACAGGCGTGGCAACGGCCATGATGGATTCAATACCCATGGTATGCATTACAGGTCAGGTTGGTCGCCCGGTCCTAGGCAGTGATGCCTTTCAGGAGACGGATATTCTGGGAGCAATGATACCCATAACCAAGCATAGCTACCAAGTAAATGATATAAGCAAGTTAGCCAGCACCATTAAAGATGCATTCTATATTGCCAGATCAGGCCGACCCGGTCCCGTACTTATCGATCTTCCAAAAGATGTCCAGAATGAGACCATTGAGTATGTCTATCCGGAAACCCACAATGTATTACCTGGGTACAATCCTACTGTAGAGATTTCAGAGGCTCAATTGATCGAGGTGGCTGAAATGATCAAAGACGCCAAGAATCCAGTCATTCTAGCTGGCCACGGTGTCCTCATATCTGGAGCCACTGATGAATTGACAGCTCTAGCTGAGAAAGCTGACATCCCGGTTTCAGTCACCTTGTTGGGCATTGGCAGTATACCGGCCAGTCATCCTCGCTGTATTGGATTTATGGGCATGCACGGTGCTTATTGGGCGAATCATGCTATCCAGAAAGCTGACCTGCTCATCGCCTGCGGTATGCGTTTTGATGATCGAGTCACCGGAAAACTGGAAACATATTCGCCAAATTCAAAAAAAGTTCATATTGATATCGATCCAACTGAATTGAACAAAAATGTGGTTGTTGATGTTGCCATTAGGGGTGACCTGAAATCTGTGCTTGCAGCTCTGCTCCCAAAAGTCAAAAAGGACACCCACGAAGCATGGACTGAGCAGATCAAGGAGTGGATGGGTGTATCGCATACGCGAGAAATTCTTCACCGTGAATCTTCTGAATTATACAGTGCTTTTGTTGTACGCGATATCTGGGAGGCAACCAAAGGCGAGGCATTGGTAGTCACTGATGTGGGTCAACATCAGATGACGGTTGCCCAATACTATTATCAGGACCATCAGAATTCTCTACTCACATCAGGAGGGCTGGGAACCATGGGCTATGGATTACCTGCGGCCATCGGTGCCAGTTTTGCGGGTCGTGGTAAAGATATCTGGCTGGTCGTGGGTGATGGGGGAATTCAGATGACTATCATGGAACTAGCCACTGCGGTTCAGGAAAATGCCAATATCAATATTGCCCTGATCAATAATGGTTATCTGGGCATGGTGAGACAATGGCAGGAGATGTTCTATGAGAACCGTTTTAGTCAGACCCCCATATCAAGCCCCGATTTTGTTAAAATTACTGAAGCCTACGGTCTTAAGGGCTATCGGGTGAAAGATCGGAAAGATGTAATACCCACAGTGCTTGAAGCACAGGCCCATGATGGTCCGACACTCATTGAATTCGTGGTGGAGCCAATGGAAATGGTGTACCCCATGGTGGCAGCTGGTGATGCACTTGATGAGATGTATCAGCGGCCGATGATCGAAGAACAATTTTCAGACATGGAGGTTTAGACAGGCTTATGGAAAAATCTGAGCATACAATCGTGGCGTTCGTAGAAGATGAACCCGGTGTTTTAAATCGAGTTGTGAGTCTTCTGAGACGCCGAAATTACAATATTAAGAGCCTTGTGGTGGGAGCTACTGAAAGACCCGGCTTAAGTCGCATGACCATTGTGACCGATGAGCCCAATCAACATCGACGGCGAGGTCTGGCAAGCAATATCCAGAAACTTGTTAACGCTTACACGGTGGAGGATGTGACTGAAGCACCTTCAGTCATCCGGGAATATATGCTGGCAAAAGTAACTGTTTCCAATGGGGATCGAGTAGATCTGGATCAGCTCACCCGGAAATACAATGCGACCATCATTGATTCTGAGGAAGGCGCAGTGATCATCGAAGCTACTGGTTACGATATGGAGATCAGCTCATTCATTGAGAGCCTAGAAAAGTTTGAGATCGTGGAACTCATGCGCACCGGTAAAATGGCCATGCGCAGGGGCAGTCACGAGGTCTTAAAAGCTAAAATTGAACAAATGACCAAGAATGATACTTGGATAGTCGATCCAGTCTAGGGTGGATGTCCATGAGGGAGAGGAAACTGAAATGGTAAACGCTTATTACGATAAAGATGCCGATCTGGCACTATTAGAGGGAAAGAAATGCGCTGTACTGGGCTATGGTAGCCAGGGGCATGCACATGCGCTGAATTTAAAGGAATCAGGCATCGATGTTTGTGTTGGTCTGCGGAGGGAGTCCGCCTCCTGGGCAAAAGCAGAGGCTGAAGGGTTGGAAGTGAAAACCATTGCTGAAGCTACAGCAGCCGCTGATGTGGTCATGCTACTACTTCCAGATCAAAGTATGAAGGCAATATATGACAGTGAGGTCGCACCTCATCTGGATGGTGTGAGCACCTTGGCGTTCGGTCATGGATTTAATATTCACTATAAGCAAATCACACCTCCGGCGGATAAAAATGTCATTATGATCGCTCCCAAGAGTCCAGGCCATCTGGTTCGTCGCACCTATCAAAATGGTCAGGGAGTACCTTGTCTTATCGCTGTCGAGCAAGATGCAGACGGGAAAGCCAAAGATATGGCCTTAGCCTGGGCCAAGGGTATTGGCTGCACCAGAGCTGGCGCTCTGGAGACTAGTTTTAAGGATGAAACAGAAACAGATCTGTTTGGAGAACAAGCCGTCCTGTGTGGGGGAGTGGCTGATCTGGTCAAAACCGGGTTCGAAACACTGACAGAAGCAGGCTACGAACCTGAATTGGCCTATTTCGAATGTATGCACGAACTGAAACTCATTGTGGACCTCTTCTATGAAGGCGGGTTATCCAGGATGAACTATTCGGTGAGTGAAACTGCGGAATATGGTGGTATGACGCGAGGTCCCGTTGTGATCGACAAAGATACCAAAAAACGCATGAAATCCATATTGCAGGCTGTGCAGGATGGGTCATTTGCACAGGAGTGGATTCAAGAGACTGCAGCTGGACACCCAAATTTTGAAAAATTGCGCAAAGAGAATCAGGAACATCCCATTGAAGTCGTGGGAGCCAAATTGCGTGGTATGATGAGCTTTATTGGAAATAAAGGGTAAACAGTAGCTTATGAGATCGATAAACTTAGCAATATTGGGTGGTGATGGCATAGGTCCGGAAGTCATGGATGCTAGCCTGAAGATCCTCAATAAAATAGGTGAATTGGAATCTGTAGATTTCAATTATGAGTATGCGCTGGTCGGTGGGTGTGCCATCGATGAATTTGGAGCACCCATATCGGAAGGCACCCTGAAGATGTGCAAACAGAAGGATGCAGTATTGCTTGGTGCTGTTGGAGGTCCCAAATGGGAATCACTTCCTCAGGATCAGAAACCGGAACAGGCCCTCCTGAAGCTGAGGGAATCCCTGGGTCTCTACTCAAATCTACGACCAGCTAATGTTTTCCCGGCTCTGGTTGGAGCTTCCTCCTTGCGTGAGGAAATCGTTTCTGGAGTTGATGTCATGGTCGTGCGAGAATTGACCGGTGGAATTTATTTTGGGACCCCAAAAGGTGCTACTAAAGACAAGGGTTGGAATACGATGGTTTATGAGCGCCATGAAGTGGAACGAATTGCTCATGTAGCCTTTGACCTTGCCCGGAAACGCCGGGGGAAGCTGACCTCGGTTGACAAAGCCAATGTTCTGGATGTGTCACAGTTCTGGCGTGATATCATCATTGAAGTACACAAGGATTATCCGGATGTCGAGCTTGATCATATGTACGTGGACAATGCTGCCATGCAGTTGGTGAGGTCACCTAAACAATTCGACGTCATTGTAACCGGAAATATGTTTGGTGATATCCTTAGTGATATTGCAGCCATGGTTACTGGTAGTCTGGGTATGTTGCCCTCTGCAAGTCTGGGGAGTGAATACGCCCTCTACGAACCAGTCCATGGTTCGGCTCCAGATATCGCAGGTCAGAACAAGGCCAATCCCCTGGCAATGATCCTCTCCGTCGCCATGATGCTAAGCTATACTCTAGATATGCCCAGGGCAGGGGATATCCTTGTAGAACAGGTGAGTCAATTGCTGGAAGAGGGGTATCGAACTCAGGAACTTTATCAAGCAGGTGATAAACTGGTAAGCACAACTGAAATGAGTGAACTACTCATTGAAAAACTTAAATCAGCCTATAAAGCTGAATCTCCCAATTGATTGGATCACTAAGCAGATGAATGATAAGATCACCATATTTGACACAACCCTGCGTGATGGGGAGCAATCTCCAGGAGCATCTCTGAATCTTTATGAAAAGGTTGAGATAGCCAGACAGCTGGACAAATTGGGCGTCGATGTGATAGAGGCAGGATTCCCCATTTCTTCGCCAGCACAGTTTGAAGCCGTGCATCGTATCGGCGGCGAGGTCTCAGCTGTTGTCGCCGGTCTCGCCCGCGCGCTTGAAGCTGATATTGAAGCAGTCCGAAAAGCTCTGGAACATGCTGAGCATTACCGAATCCATACCTTTATGGGTACTTCGGATATTCACATTACCCAAAAATTTGGGGATGAGCGTTATGGGAAGGATCTGACTGAGAAACGAGCTAGAGTCATTCAGATGGCCTGCGATGCAGTTGCCTATGCAAAAACATTTACAGAGGATGTAGAATTCTCTCCGGAGGATGCGGGTCGAACAGATATTTCTTATTTGGCAGAGGTGATAGAAGCCGTCATAGCTGCCGGTGCAACAACGGTCAATATTCCTGATACAACTGGCTATACCATGCCAGGTGAATTTGGCGAAAAGATCGCCCAACTAAAGCAAAGGGTTCCCAATATTGATGATGCTGTAATCAGTGTGCATTGTCACAATGATCTGGGACTTGCAGTGGCCAATTCATTGACTGCTATTGCCAATGGAGCAAGACAGGTGGAATGTACAATCAATGGAATAGGGGAGCGGGCAGGAAATGCCTCCCTGGAAGAGATCGTTATGGCACTCAAGGTCAGAGCAGACTTATGGGATTGTCATACAACCATCAACACCCATGAGATCATGAACACCTCTCGGATGGTATCCAGCTATACCGGCATGCTGGTGCAACCTAATAAGGCTATTGTTGGCGAAAATGCCTTCGCCCATGAATCAGGAATTCATCAGGATGGCATGCTCAAGAATCGTGACACCTATGAGATCATCAGTCCCGAGGCGGTAGGGATTTCTGAGAGCAAGATCATTCTGGGCAGACATTCAGGTCGTCACGGCTTGAAAGTAAGGTTGAAGACCCTGGGATACCAACTGGACAAAGAACAATTGGCTCAGGTTTACAAACAGTTCCTGGAATTGGCGGATAAAAAAATCGAGGTTTTTGACGACGATCTGAGAGCTATCATGGGAGATGTGCTTGAGCAGGAAAAAGGGTTTTATAAGCTTGACTACCTCCAGGTGATTCTGGGGACCACCACTGTTCCTTCTGCCACTGTCCGGGTACTGGCGGGTGAGGAAATGTTTGAGGATTCTGCCACAGACGATGGTCCGGTTGCTGCATGTTTTGGTGCGATTAAGAGAGCTTTGGGAATTAAAACTGAATTTAACCTCGAACATTATCAGGTCCGATCCATTACGGGTGGAAAAAGCGCTTTGGGTGAAGTAACACTACGTCTCAAACATGCGGGCACAACGTATGCAGGCAGGGGTGTCTCTACGGATACCATTGAAGCTAGCGCCAAGGCCTATTTAGAGGCTCTGAATCAACAAAAGATCCAGGAAAATACACCTGCTGGAGAAAATTTAACTGTGAAAGATCGTGTTTAATGAGTGGAAAAACGCTATACGATAAGCTCTGGGAAGCCCACGAAGTTCGCAAAGATACCACAGGCACAAGCTTACTCTACATCGATAGACAATTGATCCATGAGGTGACGTCTCCTCAGGCATTTGAAGGATTGAGGATGAATGGACGTCAACCCTGGCGTGTGAATGCCAATGTTGCTGTCCCGGACCACAATATTCCCACAAAAGATCGTGAAAAGGGCATAGAAGATCCCATCTCACGATTACAGGTAGAAACCCTGGCCAGTAATACCTCTGAATATGGTATTACAGAATTTGATATGTCTGACCCGCGACAGGGGATTGTCCATGTTATTGGACTTGAACAGGGTATTACCCTACCTGGAATGACCGTAGTCTGTGGGGACTCCCACACCTCCACTCATGGGGCTGTGGGCGCACTGGCATTTGGAATTGGTACCTCAGAGGTGGAGCATGTGCTGGCGACCCAGTGCCTAATTCAGGAAAAGTCCAAGAATATGCTGATCCAGATCGATGGAAAACTCCAGATCGGTGTGAGTGCCAAAGATGTGGTTCTGGCAGTCATCGGCAAGATCGGAACCGCCGGGGGCACGGGATATGCCATCGAATTTGGTGGTGAAACAATTCGAGAGATGTCCATGGAGGGTCGTATGACGGTCTGTAACATGACCATCGAGGCCGGTGCACGAGCCGGGTTGGTGGCCGTGGATGAAACCACTATCGACTATGTTAGGACTCGTAATTTTGGGCCCAGGGGCGAAGAATTGGAACACGCTATGGCTCATTGGCAGACACTTCATTCTGATGCCGATGCAGAATACGGTTCCGTCGTCTTCCTTGATGCCTCAGAGATCAAACCCATGGTTACCTGGGGTACTTCTCCGGAAATGGTGGCTCCATTTGATGGTTTTGTCCCCGATCCGAAGCACTCAAAGAATCCTGAGCAAATCAGAAAAGCCCTGGCCTACATGGGTTTAGAGGCGAATATGGCCATTGAGGACATCCGCTTTGATAAAGTATTTATTGGCTCTTGCACCAATTCCAGAATTGAGGATCTGCGCGAGGCTGCCAGCATCGTGAAGGGTCGAAAAGTTTCAGATTCCATCCAGTTGGCAATGGTCGTTCCCGGTTCTGGATTAGTGAAAGCACAGGCCGAATTAGAGGGTTTGGATAAGATCTTTCTGGATGCCGGGTTTGAATGGCGTGACCCGGGCTGCTCCATGTGTCTCGCCATGAATGCCGATCGCCTGGAACCAGGTGAGCGCTGTGCTTCGACTTCAAATCGAAATTTTGAGGGCCGTCAGGGTCAGGGGGGCAGGACGCATTTGCTCAGTCCAGCCATGGCAGCCGCCGCAGCCATTGAAGGCAAGATCACCAACCTTTCCAAGTACGAGAAGAATTAATATGAAGAAATTCACCACACTTACTGGATTGGTTGCTCCCCTCGACAGATCACATGTCGATACGGATGCGATCATCCCCAAGCAGTTTCTCAAATCTATCAAAAGAAGCGGATTTGGTCCAAATCTATTTGATGAATGGCGCTATCTGGATCATGGGGAGCCTGGACGGGACAATAGTTTGAGACCCCTGAATGAGGAGTTTGTTCTCAATCAAGCTAGATATGCGGATGCCTCAATTCTATTGACTCGCTCCAATTTTGGCTGTGGATCCAGTCGAGAACATGCACCCTGGGCGCTTGAGGATTATGGATTTAAGGTGATCCTGGCCGAGAGTTTTGCTGATATCTTCTATTCCAATTGTTTTAAGAACGGTATTCTACCGATCACGCTATCTGCAGAACAAATCGAGTCGCTTTTTAATGTGGTGCTTAGCAATCCGGGATACAGTCTCCATGTGGATCTGGAAAAACAACTCATCAGGTATCCCGATGATTCTGAACTTAGCTTCGATCTTGATCCTTATCGCAAAGAATGCTTGCTTGATGGTCTTGATGAGATAGGTCAAACCCTGAATCATGCAGAAGAGATCAGATCATTTGAAGCAAAGCACCAGAATAATTATCCCTGGCTATTTAAGGAAGTGAAATAAAATGTCAGAATTAAAGTCCATCGAACTATTTGACTCAACCCTGCGTGATGGAACTCAGGGAGAGGGGGTCAATCTCTCCGTTGAGGATAAGCTGCATATCGCCAAACGCCTCGACGATTTTGGCATCAGTATTATCGAAGGTGGCTGGCCAGGGAGTAACCCGCGTGACCAGGAATTCTTCCAGCGATCCAAGTCGCTGAAGTTAAAACAAGCCAAGATATGTGCCTTTGGTTCTACTGCACGTGATTTGAATAATGTAGAGATAGACAATAACTTACAGGCATTACTTAAAGCAGAAACTGAAGTGGTTTCCATCTTTGGAAAAACTTGGCGTCTGCATGCAGAACAAGGTTTGGGTTTGACAGCCGATGAGAACGCTGAATTGATCAAAAGATCGGTCGCCTTTCTGGCTGGCGAAGGTCGGCGCGTTATCTTTGATGCTGAACATTTCTTTGATGGATATAAAGATTCATCGGCATTTGCCCTGCAGATGATAAAAGCCGCTGAAGCTGGCGGGGCTGAAACCATCGTATTGTGTGATACCAATGGTGGTGCCATGCCGGATGAGGTCGCTGCCGCTATGCAGGTCGTTCGATCCGAGATCACTTTGCCGATTGGCATTCATGCCCACAACGATTCAGGAATGGCCGCTGCGAATACAATTACAGCTGTTCAACATGGGGCTACTCATGTGCAGGGCACCATGAATGGCGTGGGGGAACGCTGTGGAAATGCAAATCTCAGCACAGTGATTCCAAATCTTGTGTTGAAGTTGAAACGAGATCTGAGGCATGATCTGGATCTCTCACAGATGGCTTCTGTGGCAAACTATGTCTTTGAAATAATGAATATTAACCCCGATGACCGAGCTCCTTATGTGGGACGGTCGGCCTTTGCCCATAAGGGCGGGATCCATGTGAGTGCTGTGATGAAGAACAGCCGCATGTATGAACATATTGATCCTAAGACTGTTGGTGGGCGCCAGCGCGTCTTAATATCGGACCTATCGGGGAAAAGCAATATTCACTATAAAGCAGGAGAGTTAGATATCTCCTTCACTGATGGCCATAGCAAGCTCCCAGGAGAAGTGGTGGATCGAATTAAAAAGATGGAGCACAGCGGCTATCAATTCGAAGCAGCTGAAGCCTCATTTGAATTGATCCTTCGTGAACAAATGGGCAGCTTTAAACCTTTCTTTGAGGTTATAGATTCTCGAGTGATCGTGAGCTATGAGCGCGATTCCCACAATATCGCTGACGCCATGCTAAAGGTTGCTGTAAATGGTGATATTGAGCATACTGCAGCTGATGGGGTTGGGCCAGTAAATGCGTTGAATAAAGCCTTACAGAAGGCTCTGGTGAGATTTTATCCAGAACTGAAAAATGTGCATTTGACAGATTATAAGGTGCGTGTGCTGAATGGTCGTGATGGTACCAGCGCAGGGGTTCGCGTATTGGTGGAGAGTTCTGACGGCGTTGAAAGTTGGTCCACAGTTGGTGTCTCGGAGAATATTATTGAGGCGAGTTGGCAAGCCCTGGTGGACAGCTTGAATTATAAATTGATGAAATCAGAGATAACAAATTTGCATAAGCAAGATAAGCATGCTAAGCAAGCTAAGCATAATAAGGGAGAGTGAGATGCACGCTCATTGTCAAAAAATATGGTTTAATGGAAAAATTGTTCCCTGGGAACAGGCAACAACCCATGTCATGTCCCACGGGATCCATTATGGTAGTGGGGTTTTTGAGGGGATTAAGTGTTATCAGACAGATGCTGGACCTGCCCTGTTCAAATTGCATGAGCATATCGAGAGAATGTTTACTTCAGCCAGGATCTATCGTATAAATATTCCTTTTGAACCGGCTGAGATTGTCCAAGCTTGTGTCGATATTGTCCGGGAAAATAAGATCGAGAATGGCTATATCAGACCCGTGGCTTTTTATGGATATGATACGCTGGGGGTTCACCCAAAAGATTGTCCGATTGTTGTCTCTATTGGCGCCTTTGACTGGGGTGCATATCTTGGTCAGGAAGCGCTGGAGAAGGGGGTTCGCATTACTGTTTCACCCTGGAGAAAATTTCACTCCAGTTCGCTCCCAACGGTTGCAAAGGCTAATGGACAATATCTGAATTCTATGTTGGCAGTTCAGGATGCCAAGGAGAAGGGTTTTGCGGAAGCATTGCTGCTCAATCAGGAAGGGACCATCGCTGAGGGTGCTGGTCAGAACATATTTTTGGTAAAGAATGGTACGATCTATACCAATGAGGAGGATTCATCTATCCTCATGGGAATCACGCGTGACACAATAATCGGTCTGGCGCGCGATAGTGGACTAAGAGTGAAAGTCAGCCGATTGTCTCTGGGCCAGCTATTTGGAGCTGATGAAGCCTTTTTTACTGGTACTGCCAGTGAAGTGACACCCATTCGGGAAGTAGATGGTCGCCAAATAGGAATTGGTAGTCGGGGGGAGATTACCCAGAAGCTCCAGACTATGTATTTTGATCTGGTTCATGGGAGATTGGCTCAATATAGCGATTTCCTGACACCTGTTTACAACGGTGGCCCACGTTAAATAAATGCTTAATTAACCCTGATTTAAATAGAAAAAATATTGGTAGCATTGTGAAAGTATTAAAATTTGGTGGAACCTCCATCAAAACACCGGAAAGAATCGAAAACGTTCTGAAAATCATTCGGGATGCTCGGGCTGAGGGTGAGATTACGGTGGTAGTCTCGGCCTTTGGGGGAATAACAGATCTCTTGGCATCCGCTGCGCATAAGGCGGAAAAGGGAGATTTAAGTTACAGAAAAGACCTGGAAAAGTACACACAGATTCATGTTGATATGGTAAAAACCCTGATCAAGGGTGAATCTTATCCAGAGGCAATGAAGTTTACGCATAAATACGTCTCCAGATTGTCAGACATATTGTATGGGGTTTCATTGGTAAAGGATCTGGCACCAAAATCCTATAACCAGATCCTCAGTTATGGGGAGCGACTCTCAGCACAGATCATCAGTACCTATCTGAGTGTGAACGGGCTTGAGGCGGAATATCTGGATGCACGAGATGTGATCAGGACTGACAGCACTTACGGCTCAGCCGTTGTGAACTTCAAAAAGACCAATGCTCAGATCAAAGAATATTACAAAGAGAGGGATAAGCTTCAGATCATAACGGGGTTTATCGCTTCAAACGCGAAGGGAGAGACCACTGTTCTGGGTCGTAGTGGTTCCGATTATACTGCTGCCATCATTGGAGCAGCCCTGGAGGCTTCAGAAATTGAGATCTGGACAGACGTGGATGGGATTCTCACAGCAAACCCCAAACAGGTGTCTAAAGCACATCCCATCCTGCATATGACCTATGAGGATGCCATGGAGATGTCCCATTTTGGTGCAAAAGTGCTTTTTCCACCTACCATTCAACCGGCTATGCAGCTGGGGATTCCCATCAGAATAAAAAATACTTTTAATCCTGAGTTCCCCGGTTCACTCATTGATGGGGTCGGGAGTAAAGACAAGCATCATATTACCGGCATCTCAAGTATGGATGAGATCTCCCTCATCCGCATTCAGGGTAGTGGGATGGTGGGAAAAACCGGGCTGACCGCCCGAATATTCCAAGCCATTGCCAGAGCAAATGTGGGCGTCATGCTGATTTCGCTGGCTTCAAGTGAACATTCGATCTGTTTTGCTGTGGAGCCGGACAATGCAGAGACAGCCAAAAACGCCCTGGAGGATGAGTTTGAGTGGGAGATAAAACACAAAAACATTGCTCAGATTCTCATCGAAGATCAACTATGTATCGTGGCAGTTGTTGGTGACAATATGAGGCATATACCGGGAATAGCCGGCAAGGTGTTCAGCACTTTAGGTGAGAATGCAGTCAATGTCGTCGCCATTGCTCAGGGATCATCTGAGCGTAATATATCCATCGTTGTTGCTAAAAAAGATGTTAGCCAAGTCATGCGCGTACTGCATGCAGCCTTTTTTGATGAGATCTAATGATGTCTACTGAAAGTATTAAAATACCAGAGTCAGTGTTTTAGGCGCCAGGAATGGTGGGGCAAAACTATGTGAATTTACTTGCAGATCATCCCTGGTTTGAAATTGTGGATGTTGCTGCATCTCCCAGATCAAGTGGACGGTCATATCTTGATGCCGTCGCAGGTAGATGGTACGCCGAAACTCCTGTCCCTGAGGGGGTTGCAAGCTTAACTGTGCGGGATGTCCGCGACATTGATGGCATGCAGGATTCGGTGAAATGTGTATTCTCAGGAATGGATTTGCCCGATAAGGGTGATACCCGCGCTCTGGAATTTGAATATGCCTCCAGGGGCTTTCCCTTCATCTCCAATAGTTCTGCCAACCGCTGGACAGATGACGTCCCCATTTTCATCCCCGAGATAAATCATTCCCATGTTGATATGATCAGGATCCAGCAGGAAAATCGTGGTTTTGAGAATGGCTTTGTTATTTCTAAACCGAATTGCTCCATTCAGGCATATCTCACAGCTATTTATGCTCTGGAGGAGGCAGGCTTTAAGGTTGACAAGATTATAGTCACAACCCTGCAGGCACTGTCAGGAGGTGGATACAAGACCATTCATGCCGAGGAGATGATCAAAAATGTCGTTCCCTTTATCGGTGGGGAGGAGGCAAAGACGGAGAAGGAACCATTGAAGGTTCTCGGTTCAATTGGAGCCAGGGGTATCATAAATGATGAGCACATTAAGATCAGTGCCACCTGCACCCGGGTTCCTGTTCTGGATGGACATACCGCTGTTCTCAACCTGAAATTTGCGGATAAAATTCCCTCTAAAGACAACATACTTGAGATATGGAGTAAGTATAGATCATTGCCCCAGGAATTGGGTTTGCCCTCTGCGCCCGAACAACCCATTATCTACCAGGAAGAGGAAAATCGTCCTCAACCAAAGACAGATGTCATGAATGACAAGGGTATGGCTGTGACGATTGGTAGACTTCGTGAAGATAATATTTTTGACTACAAATTTGTGGCCCTGTCCCATAATACCATTCGGGGGGCCGCGGGTGGAGCCATTCTCACGGCAGAACTACTGGTGAAGAAGGGATATATCAAGTGAGTAAGTCTGTGCGAGCGTATGCGCCTGCTTCTGTGGCCAATGCCATCAGCGGCTTTGATGTGCTGGGCTTTGCCATGGAGGAGCCTGGTGATATTGTAATGGCCACTCTCTCTGAGAATCCAGGCATTCATATAGCACCACTAAAGGGCGTCTATTCTGAATTACCCACAGATCCGCATAAAAACACTGCCGGTGTTGCCGTCCAGGCATTCTTGAATCACTGTGGAATCGAACAGGGACTCGACCTGGTGATCGAAAAAGGCGTTCCCATGGTTGGTGGGATGGGGTCCAGTGCTTCCAGTGCCGTGGCCGCAGTCGTTGCTGTTAATGAATTGCTTGAATTGAACTATACTACTACGGAATTGCTCCCATTTATCCTGGAAAGTGAGAGGGTGGCAACCGGTGTACCGCATGCCGACAATGCAGCCCCCTCTTTGATGGGTGGTTTTAGCCTCGTGCGAAGTGTAGACCCCTTAGATATCGTTTCGGTGAGAACACCTGAGAATTTTTCCTGTGCCTTGTTGCACCCACACATGCAGATCAAAACCATGGATGCCCGAGCAATCTTGCCGAAGATGGTTCCTATGAGAATAGCTACCAAACAGATGGGGCACGTGGCCGGTTTTGTTCTGGGTCTGTTCACTCACGATCTGGACTTGATCAGCCGCTCATTGGTAGATGAATTGGCAGAACCCCATCGAGGGAAGCTGATACCGGGTTATGAAGCGGTGAAAACAGCTGCCCTGGAAAATGGTGCTCTCGGTTGTGGGATATCTGGTTCTGGACCTTCTATGTTTGCTTTGTGTGCTAACCCGGAGATCGCTTCAAAAGTGGCTGAAAGCATGCAAAAAGCCTTTGTTCGTGCCGGATTAGGGAGTGATCTGTATATTTCCAGAATAAGCACACGAGGAGCCCGCATTCTGGAATAATGTCATGAGATACATCTCTACCAACAATTCGAAACACAACGTAGATTTGAAAACTGCAGTCCTGGCTGGTATGCCTATGGAGGGCGGTCTGTATATGCCAGAAAATTTGGCCAGACTTGATGCAGCATTTTTCAAAGGATTATCGGGACTTAGTTTTCAGGAAGTGGCCCTCAGCCTTGCCAGCCCTTTCCTATCTGAAGATGTACCTGCAGGAGAACTAGTCGATATTGTTGAAAATTCTATGAATTTTGATATAAAATTAAAAAGAATCGATACCTATCTCTCTGTTCTAGAGACTTTTCATGGTCCTACCATGGCATTCAAAGATTTTGGTGCCCGCTTTATGGCACAGCTCATGGCTTACCTCATTCGAGGAGAGGATCGGGAGTTATGCATTTTGGTTGCTACCTCAGGTGACACAGGCAGCGCTGTTGCCAGTGGATTTCTAGGTGTCCCGGGAATTCGAGTCGTTATTCTTTATCCTAGCGGTAAGGTGAGTCCTAGTCAGGAAAAGCAGCTCACCACTCAGGGTGGAAATATCACCGCCCTGGAAGTTGAGGGTAGCTTTGATGATTGTCAGCGCATGGTCAAATCAGCCTTTGCGGATGACGATCTGAGAAGTAAAATGAACATTTCGTCAGCTAATTCGATCAATATTGCCCGTCTCTTACCCCAATCTTTCTATTACGCCTGGGCTACAGGTCAATTGATAGATTTTGAACAGGATAAAGTTTTCTCTGTGCCCTGTGGCAACTTTGGAAATCTCACAGCCGGTCTCATGGCAAAAAGGATGGGCATTCCCATAAAGCATTTTATTGCAGCCACCAATTCCAATGCAGTTTTCCCAAAATATCTGTCTACTGGCCAATTCAAGGCCAAGCCGTCTCAGCACACCATGTCCAATGCCATGGATGTTGGTAATCCCAGCAATCTGGCTCGCATCAACTATCTGTATGGGGATGATGTGGGGAACATTCAGCATGACGTGAGTAGCTGGAGCTTTAATGATAAAGTTTCCCGTTCCATGATAGCTGCCATGTTTTCAGAATATAACTATACAGTAGACCCGCATACTGCAGTAGGCTTGTTGGGGATGCGGGCGTATCACCAACAGATAGCAGCTGAAACCATGCAGGGAGTCGTCGTTGCCACAGCCCACCCGGCAAAATTCCCTGAACATGTGGAGCCGATCATTGGGCGCTCAATCGAAATCCCTGAGCAACTACAACAATATCTAAACCGTGAGAAGCATTCGATTCAGATGTCAACTTCATATGAAGAATTCAGGGAATACCTGCTGGATAACTAAGATTAATTCTGTAGCAATAGTGTGAGATCCTTCGTGTTACTCAGGATGACACAGACTAGTCATTCGATAGCGAAGAATCTCAGGCCCAAAATATTCCTAAATTGCCCCAGTTTTCAGACTGGGGATGTCTGAAATAAGAGGGGCTTTAGCCCCATGGTTTGGTCAAGCGTCCTTTTTATAGACGCCTGAGGCCAGATTGGCTGAAGTAACGATACCTTTGATCAGCGCTGAACTAAATCCGGCATGCTCCATTTGATTTAAACCTGCGATAGTGACCCCTCTTGGGGTGGTTACCTTATCAATTTCAGCTTCAGGATGTTGGTTCATTTCCAGTATAAGTTCTGCAGCACCCTTGGCCACCTGTGCCGCTATGAGCAGCGCTTTATTCGAATGAAAACCAATCTCAATACCACCCTGTGAAGCCGCTCGAATTGCCCTGAGGAAGAAAGCGATGCCACAAGCACCTAAGGCGGTGGCAGCTCCCATCAATTCTTCTTCAATAATGACCGTTTTACCAACTGTATCGAAAATAGACTGGGCAATTGCCAGGGCAGATTCATTCTCAGCAGCTGATGCAATGCAGGTGATTGATTCTCGCAAGGAGATGGCTGTGTTGGGCATGGCCCGAACAACTGAAATGTCGGTCTGACAAGTATTTTTGATCTGCTCAATGGACACCCCGGTTACAACTGAGATAATGGTATGCCTGGCCGTGTCTAGAACCGGGCTGATCTCATTGAGAAGGATATCAATCTGTTGCGGTTCGACGGCAATGATCAAAGTATCTGCAGCTTGTACGGCCTCCAAATTGTTGATGGTGGTCAGAATCCCCAGATCCCGATATTTGTCGAGCCGATCGATCTGGCGACGGGTAAGGATGATGTTCTTTGGCTCAAAGGAGCCGGACTCCAATAATCCATCCACTATTGACATACCAATATTTCCTGCTCCCAGAATAGCTAGTTTCTTAGTTTTGTCCATATCCAACTCTCTCAATTTTGTTCTCAAACCATTCATTATAATTCACTTATAAATATGCCCTCTCTCGTGGCAGAAACGTATAACAAAATTCGAAGATATTATTGCAGAACAATTAAAGTATTTTGGGGACTTAAATTCGTATTGACGGAAGAAACGAATGTAAATATTAATTTTAAATGTTAATTATTAAGTCTTGATTCATGAGGTGTTATTGGCTAGAATATCCTCAGAATGTTTAGAAGTGATAGCCAAAGAACCCTAAGTGAAATGATGCATCATCATCATAACCATCATTTATTGATCTAGCTATCTCATAACATATCCTGAGTGGCTGGAATGATAGTGGCCACTAGGAGGTTCAAAGTATTTAAACCCCCGTTGGCCAGAGTCGCGGGGGTTTTTTTAATTTGGAGAATTGAATGTATGAATGAGAAAAGATTAAAACTTGCCATGCAGAAATCTGGTCGCTTAAGTGACGCAACTCTGGATCTGCTAAACCGATGTGGATTGAAGATCAATAAACCCAAAGACCGCCTGGTTACCCAGGTAAAGAATATGCCAATCGAGATTTTACTCGTGCGCGACGATGATATTCCGGGATTGGTCATGGATGGTGTCGTCGATCTGGGAATAGCAGGAGACAATATTGTTCAGGAGGTAAAACTCCAGCGGGGGAACAAGAATAAAGATGCAGATTTTAAAATGCTCAAGAAACTCAATTATGGAAACTGCCGCCTGTCCATTGCTGTGCCTGAGGAGAAAGAGTATTTGAGTATTGAAGACCTTGCCGGTTCATGTTTCGCCACGACCTACCCATATCTATTATCACGATATTTGGAGGAGCAGCAAGTAACAGCGAAAATAGTTCATTTAAAAGGCTCGGTCGAAGTTGCACCAAGAGCCAACCTTTCTGATGCTATTTGTGACATTGTGTCTACCGGGACAACGCTTGAGGCAAATGGATTGAAGGAAGTCGCCACAATTTTTGAGAGTTCTGCGGTGATCATTCAAAGATCAGGTGAATTAGACCCAGAAATACAATCACTCATTGAGCGCTTGATGGTCCGGATCACCGGTGTGATGCAGGCTAAAGAGAGCAAATATATCATGCTCCACGCACCCAAAGAAAAACTTGAGGAGATCATCGAACTCCTGCCAGGCGCGGAGAAACCCACTATTTTACCCCTGGCCGGATCAGATACCCAGGTAGCTATTCACGCCGTGAGCACAGAAACTGTATTTTGGGAAACCATGGAGTCCCTGAAAAAATTGGGTGGTAGCTCCATTCTGGTTTTACCCATCGAAAAGATGCTGGGGTAGCTTTATGATAAAATGGAAACAATTGGGCTTCGAGGAGCGGGAGAAAGCTTTGTTGCGTCCCGCTCTGGAGCAAGAGAAAGAACTGGAAACCCTGGTAGCGACAATCATCAGTAATGTCCGTCTGAGAGGTGATCAGGCACTTCAGGAATACACATCCCGGTATGATGGCGTAGAGCTCAATGACATCAGAGTCTCAAAATCGGAGATTGAATCAGCAAAACAGAAGGTACCTCAGCAAGTAAGGCAAGCCATCAATACAGCCTACGAGCAGATCAAGGCCTTCCATATGGCTCAGATTCAAATACCAGAAGTCATCGAAACGATGCCTGGTGTCAAATGCAGTGTCAGGATTCGAGCGATGGAATCTGTTGGTCTCTATGTCCCGGGGGGGGCAACACCCCTGCCATCGACCGCCCTCATGCTTGGTGTACCAGCTCAATTGGCTGGATGTCCCCGAACAATACTCGTTTCCCCCCCAGATAAACAGGGGAAGATCGCGCCTGAAGTGCTCTATGCAGCTCAAAAATGTGGCATCACATTCATTTATAAAATTGGGGGGGCACAGGCCATTGCGGCTCTGGCTTACGGGACAGATAGTGTTGAAGCAGTAGATAAGATCTTCGGACCTGGAAATCGCTTTGTCACTATGGCAAAACAGTTGGTGAGTCAGAAACAGGGGTTGGTGGGTATTGATATGCCAGCCGGTCCCTCCGAAGTCCTGATCATTGCGGATGAATCTGCAAATCCGACATTTGTCGCAATTGATCTGCTCTCCCAGGCTGAACATGGACCGGATTCCCAGGTGATCCTGATCTCCAGCAATGAAAAGTGCATCGAGAGCACCAAAAAGGAAGTTACCCGCTTGACTGAGAGTCTGGAGCGCAGGTCTATCATAGAAGAAGCCCTGAAATTTAGCCGATATATCCTGGTGGATTCTGTGGATGAGGCGATAGAGGTGAGCAATAGTTACGCGCCTGAACATCTCATTCTGCAGGTGAATGATCCTGGAAAGTACCTGGATGACATCAAGCATGCTGGCTCAATTTTTCTGGGACCCTGGACACCCGAAAGTGCCGGAGATTATGCGTCTGGAACCAACCATGTCTTGCCAACCTATGGATCTGCTCGGTTCACGAGTAGTCTTGGTTTGAGCGATTTTCAGAAACGAAGCACGATCCAGGAAATCACTCGCTCAGGTCTTGAGAGCTTAGGGTCCACCATCATGACCCTGGCAGCGGCGGAAGGGCTCGGCGCACACGAGATGGCCGTCGCTCTCAGGCTGAAAGGGGGTATCAGGTGAGCTGGATTCAACAAATGCTTCCCGAACATATCCAGAATTTAGTTCCCTACGCTTCAGCAGGTAGAGCAAACGTGAGTGGGGAAGTATGGTTGAATGCCAATGAAAATCCAAATGAGAAGCGTTCTGGGGGTCTTTCTTCAGCTATGAATCGCTATCCTCAGTTCCAGCCGGTTGAGTTGCTCCAGGGCTATGCTAATTATGCCAAATGTTCAACTGAAAAACTCCTGGTTACTCGGGGAATTGATGAGGGTATCGATCTGCTCTTGCGAGCTTTTTGCATGCCAGGGATTGATCGCATCATCTATACACCACCGACTTACGGAATGTATAAGATCTCTGCTGAGGCTCTAGGTATTCAAACCATACAAGTTCCTCTGACTGAGGATTTCCAGCTGGATATTGAAGGTTTGGAAAAGGCGATCAAGGACCAAGATCCGGACACTGAGGTCCTCGAAGTGCAAACGACTGGGCTGGAAAGGGCAGAAAGCGAAACTGGATCAGCAAACACCCCTCGTCCTTCGACGCAGCTCCAGTCTCCGCTCTCGTCCTTCGACGGGCTCAGGATGACGAGCTACGACAAGGCTGGCAGGATGACACCATCTCTGGACACTTCGGGAGCCTCAGTGTCCAGAAAAACACCTAAGCTCATTTTCCTGTGTTCACCTAACAATCCCACAGGAAATCTGCTGGCCAGGGAATCGATTTATCGCGTCCTGGATGCCACTGCCGGAAAAGCTCTGGTCATCCTGGATGAAGCCTATATAGAGTTCTCCCCAGAAGACAGCTTTGTCGATGAATTAGATAATTATGAGAACCTGGTTATTGCCCGCACGATGTCCAAGGGCTTTGGCCTGGCCGGACTACGCTGCGGGTTTGTCATGGCTTCTCCTGAGATCATAGCTGTCTTGCGAAAAGTTTCAGCTCCCTATCCCATACCAGTGCCCGTTGTGGATCTGGTCAGCAATGCCCTGAGACCTGAGGGGATACTACAGATGCAAACAGAGGTCTTTGATATTACCGGGAATCGAAGTAGCCTTGAATCTCAGATAGAAAATCTTCCCTTCATTAAGCAGATCTATCCCAGCTTTGCAAATTTCCTGCTCCTGGAAGTTCTGGATTCGGAAACTTTGATAAGTTTCTTAAGCTCTAAGGGTATTATTATCCGGGATCAGAGTCATCACGACAGATTGGGAAACTGCATTCGCATAAGCATTGGAACCAAAGAGGAGCAGGATGTGCTGTTAAAAGCCCTCAAGACTTATGGAGATCAATTATGAAAGCCACCTCCATTATATTTATTGACCGTGATGGAACCCTTATCCAGGAACCCCCAGTGGATTTCCAGGTGGATTCTTTGGAAAAGCTGGTTTTTGAACCATTTGTAATTCCAGCACTACTAGACTTGCAGAACGCTGGATATAGACTGGTCATGATTTCAAATCAGGATGGGCTGGGGACTGAGAGCTACCCTGAAGAGGAATTCCAAATTCCCCATGCCAAAATGATACAAACCTTTGAGTCTCAGGGGATTGTATTCGATTCGGTGCTCATATGCCCCCATTTCCCCATAGATGAGTGTGCCTGTCGAAAACCGCGCCTGGGACTCGTTCAAAGTATGTTACAAGAGGGGATAGTTGATTTTCAGAGTTCCTATGTCATCGGCGATCGTGCAACTGATATGGAATTTGCTGCCAATATGGGGATCAAGGGGATTCTCTATGAGCCTGCTGTGAAGGGCTGGCAGGAAATTGTCAGACGTATTCTTAAAGCAAAAAGAACTGCGAGCGTAGAGCGGAAAACCAAAGAGACCAATATTTTGGTCGATCTGAATTTGGACCAAACCGGTCTGGTGGAGATCAACACCGGAATAGGCTTTTTTGACCATATGCTGGAACAGATCGCGATCCATGGCGGGTTCTCGTTGAAATGTCTGGTTAAGGGTGATCTTGAGGTCGATGAGCACCATAGTGTTGAAGATACGGCGCTGGCACTGGGGGAGGCTCTTTCAATTGCCCTTGCTAATAAAAATGGAATCGGACGTTTCGGCTTTGTTCTACCCATGGATGAGTGTCGAGCCGAATGTGTTCTGGATCTCTCGGGCAGACCCCATCTTGAATTCGATGCAAATTTCAGCGCGGAGCGAGTCGGTGAATTGAGTACCCAAATGGTCTCCCACTTTTTCCGCTCATTGAGTATGTCAATGGCCATGACTCTCCATCTTTCAACCACGGAAGGAAATGCCCACCACCAGGTCGAGTCACTATTCAAAGTTTTTGGACGAGCTTTGGGTCAAGCCATTAAACAGGATGGCTCAGCCATTCCAAGCAGTAAGGGTGTGCTGTGATAGTCATCATAGATACAGGCTGTGCAAATCTGACTTCGCTGAAATTTACATTGGAGCGTTTGAATGTTGCTGCGGTGATCACCGACGATGCAAACCTGATAACTCAAGCTGAGCGTGTATTTCTGCCGGGTGTGGGAAGTGCCCAATACGCCATGAAGGGATTAGAGCAGCGTGCTATCATTGAGACCATCACCAATTTGACTCAACCCGTCTTGGGCATCTGCTTGGGCATGCAATTACTCCTGGAAAGCTCAGAAGAGGGCTCTACCGGCTGTTTAGGTATTATCCCAGGTGAGGTTAAGGCCATGGACGCCCAGGGGCGACGATTGCCTCACATGGGCTGGAATACCTTGACGAAGATTGAGGAGAGTCCTCTACTGGAGGGAATCCAGCCTGGCGATTATTTCTATTTTGTCCATAGCTATGCAGTGAGCCCGTCACCATTCACCCTGGCAACTTGCGATTATGGGAGTTCTTTTTCCGCTGCAATTCGCAAAGATAACTTTTTTGGGGTCCAATTTCATCCTGAGCGTTCAGGCGAGAAGGGTCTACAGGTTTTAAAGAATTTCGTGGAGTTAGAATTATGATCATACCTGCCATAGATCTATTGCAGCGTAAGCTGGTCAGGCTTTACCAGGGGGATTATTCCAAAACACGCTTCTATGATCGTTCAATCTCAAGTCTGATTCAGGAATACGAGCAGGGTGGAGCGAGGATCATTCATATTATCGATCTGGAGGGCGCTCGCAATGCTGAGAAACGACAACTCGATATCATCAAGCAGATTGCCAGTGAAACAAAGACCAAACTTCAAGTAGGTGGGGGCATAAGATCTGAACAGGATGTTGAGGATTTATTGAAGACCGGGGTTGAAAGGGTCATCATCGGAAGTCTGGCCATCAATGAGCCGGAACTGGTTAATTCCTGGATCAGCCGTTTTGGGAAAGATCATATTGTCCTGGCATTGGATGTATCAATCGATGAGCAAGGGAATAGAACTTTACCAACCAGGGGTTGGCTACAAGCCAGTGGAAGAAGTTTGGAGCAGACATTGGAAAGCTATGAGAATGTGAAACATGTTTTGTGCACAGATATTAGTCGTGACGGGACACTAATAGGCTCTAATATAGAACTTTATAATGATATAGTTAAAGTATATCCTGAAGTGGAATGGCAGGCTTCCGGTGGGATTGGAGAGCTTGATGATATCAGGAGGTTACGTCCCAGTGGTGTGTCCGGTGTTATTGTTGGTCGTGCACTTCTGGATGGCAAATTTACGCTCGAGGAGGCAAGCAAATGCTGGCGAGGAGAATAATTCCCTGTCTGGATGTCCGGGATGGGAAAGTGGTTAAGGGCGTTCAGTTCCGTAATCACGAGATAGTGGGAGATATCGTCCCCCTGGCTGCGCGCTATGCCGATGAGGGTGCCGATGAGCTGGTCTTTTATGATATAACCGCCAGTAGCGACGGTCGAGCGGTCGACAGGAGCTGGGTGGAGCGAGTTGCCAGGGTCATTGATATACCATTTTGTGTAGCTGGTGGCATCGATCGTCTGGATCTGGCAGCTGAAGTATTGGAGATGGGCTCTGATAAGATCAGTATCAATTCGCCAGCGCTTAACAACCCTCAGCTCATCCATGATCTGAATGAACGATTTGGACAACAATGTGTTGTGGTGGGTGTGGATAGTTTTCAGGATCCTGAGACAGGTGAATACAGAGTATATCAGTACACGGGAGATGAAACTAAAACCCGGCTAACAAGCTGGAACACACTGGATTGGGTACAAAAAGCTGAAGCGCTGGGAGCCGGTGAGATCGTCTTGAATTGTATGAACCAGGATGGGGTTCGGCAGGGCTATGATGTGAAACAATTATCACAGGTTCGAAAGGTATTAAATATTCCCCTCATCGCTTCCGGGGGCGCTGGAACCATGGATCATTTTAGCTCGGTATTCAAGGAAAGTGATGTGGATGGTGCTCTGGCAGCCAGTGTGTTTCATAAAGGCGTCATAGATATTCAAGACTTAAAATCCTATTTGCGGAAAGCAGGAGTGGAGGTTCGTCAATGAAAGTCACCTTAGAAAATCTGGAAACCTTAGCCTGGGAAAAGCAGGGGGGCTTAATCCCGGCGGTGGTGCAGGATGCCAATTCCGGTGAATTGTTAATGCAGGCGTATATGAGTCCTGAAGCCTTAAGGCAATCCCTGGAATCAGGGCTGGTTACTTTTTTTAGTCGGAGTCGTCAGAAACTGTGGCAAAAGGGCGAAGAATCAGGGAATGTACTGAATTGTATTGAGATCTCCGGGGATTGTGATAGGGATAGTTTGAAAGTAATTGCTGAACCCACTGGTCCTGTTTGTCATCTGGGAACGGGCACTTGCTGGGAAGCCAGTCTGCAACCCTCCCAGTCCTTCCTCACACAATTAGAGGCTGTTATTGATTCGCGGAAAGGGTCGCCAGCGGATGAATCTTATACGGCGAAACTTTTTGAGAGGGGCACAAAATATATTGCTCAAAAAGTGGGTGAGGAGGCCGTAGAAACGGCTCTAGCCTCTGTTGCCGGTGATGATAAAGAGTTACTCAACGAGAGTGCCGATCTTATCTATCATCTCCTGGTCTTAATCAAGTCTCGAGATCTAAGTCTGGCTGATGTGGTTCAGGTTCTACAGGAGCGTCACCGCTAGATCAAAGGCTTCCTCTTCCTTGAGTAGATAAACATACTTTTCACATCTGCCACTTGACTAAGTGGATCGGTTGCTATAGTTTATGGCAGCTAACCTTTCATTCATAATCCGTAAACATTCCTAAAAATCTATTGGATTAACATTTGATATGAAAGGTATTGCTATGAAAAATATTACTGCGGGCAATAAGTCCAGGCTCATGAATAGGTATCACCAGGAAATTAGAGCGAGGCATTATAGTCCTAAAACGGAACAGGTTTATAGTCGATGGGTGGTCCGATTCTTGAGATTTCATGACTTTAGGCACCCCAGCTCCATGGCTGAAGCTGAGATAAATGCTTTTCTAAGGCATCTCGCTGTTCGGGAAAAGCTCAGTGCTTCTGCTCAAAATCAAGCGCTTGCTGCCATTCTATTTCTATACCGTCACTTATTGGGTCGAGAGGTTGGGGACCTGGGCGAGCTCATCAGAGCGAGGAAACCGGAGCGAGTCCCTGTTGTTATGTCCAGGGAGGAGGTGAGATCTGTCCTGGCTAACCTTGAGACACGTTTCAGCTTATTTGTTGAACTCCTTTATGGGAGCGGGTTTCGCTTGTCGGAATGTTTAAAGTTGCGGGTCAAGGATATTGATTTTGCTCGAAATGAGATCACTGTGAGGCGTGGTAAGGGGGATAAGGACAGGCTTGTCATGCTGCCTCAAAATCTGAAAACTCGTTTATCGGCTCACTTGAAGGCGACCCAGCAGATTCATATAGGGGATATTGAGGCAGGATGGGGGGCAGTTGAGTTGCCCGGTGCACTGGATCGTAAATATCGAAATGCCTCGCGAGAATGGAGTTGGCAATGGGTTTTCCCTCAGGAGCGGAGATGGAGAAATAACAAAACGGGTCAAGAGGGGAGGCATCACATGGATGCGACGATCATACAACGGGCGGTTAAACAATCTGTCCATAAATGCGACTTGACTAAGCATATCACTTGCCATACTTTCCGACATTCCTTTGCAAGTCATTTATTGGAGGGGGGCTATGATATTCGTACGGTGCAGGTTTTATTGGGTCACAAAGACTTGAAGACGACCATGATCTATACGCATGTCCTCAATCGCGGACCGGTAGGTGTCAGGAGTCCTTTGGATGATCTGTAAGGAATGAGGGAGAGATTCAATGGACTGTATAAAATCCCCAATAAATATACACTATACTCTCTCGAGGGTTTGGAGGGGCTTTTGTGAATTTAATAAGCTGCGCTTAAGCGGAAGGATCGCTCAATTCCTGCGCTTCAGCAGACCGCAGAATCATAGTTAGGAGGGTTCAAATTGAGATTAGTTAAGTATAGCGTCATCTTATTAATGATTTCAGTGCCCGCCTATACTCAAAGCTGGAAGCAAATGTTTGAGACCCAAAGCACAACGAATCTTCTTATTGATCCCGGCGACTCAACGAAATTGATTGTCGGCAGCATAAATGATATTAATGATTACAACATTTTAGAAATATCGGGAGACTCTGTTGTCTCGAGCAAAACACTGTCTTTCCGTCCTGACTGGTTGACGATAAACCCGCTTAATTCAAACCAGTGGCTAGTAGCCAGTGGATCTACTATTTATAGGAGTCAAGATAGAGGAACATCATGGGCCATTATTGAGAATTCCATTTTATACGAAGCAGAATGGGAAATGATATGGATGCCCCCAGCAGACACAAGTATATATTATGCAGCTTCAGGAGGTCCATATCCTGGTTCGCTTTATAAAAGTGTTGATCTAGGTCAATCATGGACAAATCTGGCTGGAATTCAACCTACGCACTTCTTACAAAGGACTGGGAGCACAGATGAAATCATTTACTCCTCTATTTATTGGACGGATTCACAACTATATCGACTACATACTACATCAAACGCGAGAAATAAACTTCTGACAGGTGATGGCTATTCTGAATTCTTTGAGTTCTGCGACGAATTCCATATATATAGGTTTTGGGCAATGCCAAATGAAACTGTCGAATCCTACCTTGTTTATGCAAGGATGGAGAGATATGAGACCGCGCCTCATTCCATAATTAGTTTTTCTACTTTTACGATGAACGGTTTAGATAGCGCCCTATGGTCAACCCCTACCGTCACAGATTTTCTACCACTATCATATAGTAATCCTCTTTTATACGATGGTGAGCTCTATTTACCTATTAAACCAGCATCAAGCTCGGGGAGTACTGTGGGCATTGCTCGTTCATCTGATTTTGGTGAGACGTGGGACTTACTTGACACGAAAGGAATGAATTCAACAGCTAAAGGTAGTAATTATAAAACGGCAATAGTAAAAAGTGGTGACCAGGAGACAATATTTCTTTCAACTGATGACGGGCTCTACTATGCTCCCCTCCCTCTTCAGGTTTTAAAGACTTATGTTGGCATAGATGAACCTGCACTTCTTCCAATTTCTTCCTCTCTCGGTTTGCCTTTCCCTAATCCGTTTAATGCTCAAATAACTATTCCTATTCAGATTTCCACCTTATCTGGCAAATATTCAGTAGAAGTAATGGACATAATGGGAAAGGTTATTCGTAGAATAAAGACAAATGAACTCAATGGAGGCAATACTGAGCTTTATTGGAATGGTAATGATCAGTTTAACAGACCTGTCAGTTCCGGATTGTATTTTATTTTATTTCGATCATCTGGTTTACAGGAGACCAGGAAAATATTACTCCTGAAATAGAACCTCCTAACAGGCGCTTGGTGCAGACATGCTGAAGAGAGTTGCTTAATAATTATGATGATTAACATACAGCATTTAGTACAAACCAGAAGTCTGACCTGTGCTGCACAAGCGCAGAGGCGTTAGTGGGATAGAGATGAGGGAATTGAAATTATAGACTTAATAAGAATATTTCTGATTAGTAATTTATTGACGATGAGTACTCTTTACTCGCAACCGTCTTTGGGATTACCAGAAAAAGAGGGTGAAATATTTATTGGATATGGTCTAGGGTATGAAGGGGGATTATCGTTTTGTACAGGAATAGCCAAAACACCAACTTGGGGCAAAATAAGTCTCAGAATCACTGCTCTAAATCCCTACTCAGAAGAAAATAGGATGTCTAGTTTTGACTTGATGATAGGGAAACAGTTTCAAGTCCTAAATAGGTCTGCTTCTGTATCTGCTGGTGTTGGAATGATTGATGGCGAGGCTTTTGAATTGGGAATCCCAGGATTCGATTTTGGGATTCCCCTTGAATTGCAAATAAGCCAAATACCCTCAACGAAATCCAAATTTGATGTTGTACTCGGTTTAAATGTTTTTGGTAATATTAATCAATATTCTCCAATGTTAGGAATAGCACTGATTGGCAAGCTTGTAGGTTGATTGGTTTTGACAAAAAAACCCACTAACAAGCTGCTTCGAGCTGACTCACACGCAAAGACGAGGCTGACGAAAATGACGTGGATGGATACAATTATCGAACAAAGCGAGTCTGTTTCGGGAAGCAGCTCAAGCGCGGTGCGTTAGGATGATCATGGAAACAATGGAAATAAGCTCATTCAATAGCTTCCACAATTTGATTCAGGAACAAAGGGGATATGTCTACAGGGGTGTGAGTAATGTTGATTTTGATCTGATACCAAAACTAGCGCGTGAGTGGAATCTTAGCAGAGAAGTCGTACTTTTGATTGAACAGTTCATTTTCAAAAGGTTTTTCATTAATGCCAGGAGACACTTTGATACATCCATCACATCACTCTGGGAGGTGTTGGCGTTGGGTCAGCATCATGGTTTACCAACCCGACTTCTAGATTGGACAAGAAACCCTCTTGTTGCGCTCTTCTTCGCATGTAAAGGCAATCCTCATCGAAATGGTGCAGTATATTTGAGTACTGGTCCAAAATCGATAGACATCGAGAAGGAGAAAAACCCATTCAAAGTTGAGGGTAGTTATTTGTGGGAGCCATTTCATTTAAATGAACAGATTGCAGCTCAAAGTGGAGTATTTACTTTATCTGACGACCCGTCAAGCCCAATGCTTGACAAGGTATTTTTCAAAATTGTTGTCAAATCAAAAATTAAAGATGAGCTTTTATCCCAGCTTTCAAAGTATGGGATTCACGAAGCTAGTCTTTTTCCAGGTCTTGAGGGAGTCGCTCGCTATGCTTTTAACGAGTATAAAGCACTTAGGGATATCGATGATGCCGACCTTTTACAAGAGCTGCTACGGGAAAAAGAAAAGAAAGAATCCCGCCGGGAAACAATACAATTCCCATTTGAGTTTGATGATGATTTGAAGGAAGGTGTGGACACTATCAAATTCCCGTTTGAGTTTGATGACAAATGACATCCTAACAATGGCTTGGTGCTGACTCACACGCAGGTGATTTCAAAGGGGAAATTATGTGGCCGAATAAACAAATCAAACAAATCGATGCTTCCTTAAGAAGCAGCACAAGCCAAGAGCGTTATGCAAACAAAATATAGGATCGATTAAATGAAGACTACCTGGACCATACTCATCCTAGTACCCTTCTTGCTGATAATTAGCTGTGAAGAAGAAGTACCCGCAGAGGAAATGGAAAATTTCATCTATCCAATTGCAATAGGCAATTCTTGGGAATACAGTTATGAAGCGAAGTTGTACCATTTTGAGGAAGACTCTAGTGGTAACCACATTTATACCGATACTTTAGACTTCCACTCATCAAACATTGATATGTCGATATCTGGACATGTTCAACTGGGAGATTCTATCAGCGCATATTTGATGGAGAGCAATGATAGTTCAAGTACGGGAGAGTACTTAAGTCAGAACTATTATGCATCACTGGACTCAGGTTTGTTCCTAATGGGTCATGGATCAGTGAGTGGTTCGGTTTCAATGCCAAAACAAAGCAAGACTCAAGTCATATGTAGGGGACAACTCTTTTCAAACGTTCATGATTTGATTCAAATAATTCAACAACAAATTCCTATGTCCACAGCAATGCAAAGCGATTCGATATACGGTGAGGGTTACCCACGAAAAGTATTGCAATATCCACTGACTGTCGGGGATCAATGGCAGTACCTTCCCAATGATGACCCGTTGAAAATGCACAGACTAGTAGAAGGATTTACTTCGCACATGATCGGTGAGGTTACATTTGATTGTTACCAAATCGATTATATCTATGATATGGATAAAGATGATCAGTGGGATGATGATATTCTAATGTCGGATTTGATTGCAGAAATAGGGCTAATCAAAAGAACAGTTTTTATTGGTCGGGTGGTTGGAGCTGATGAGAATGGGTTCCCTAATGACAATTATTATGACTATCGGAATGTACAAGAATTGACTGCTTATTCTTTGATTGAGTAGTTGCATAACAAACGCTTGCTACAGACGCGGCGATTGATTGGTGAAGAAATAAATGATTAGTGAATATATAAATATCAATAATAGCAGCCTCGCAGTAGAAGCGCAGAGGCGTTAGGCACATAGGAGTAATAGTGCAATTGGAACATCACATCATCAGAAGGTTGGCTTTTGTTAAATATCTTTACCAAACAGCGATCGCTCAATCGACGTCAGCTCCACCACTAAACAGTGCTTCCATATTAACTATGCATGATTCAGTGGAACTCTTTCTCCAATTATCATGTGAAGTCCTAAATGTTAGTGGTAAAAGAATTCAATTCCTTGAATATTGGGCGTTACTAAATGAGAAACTAGAATTTAACCCGCTGGCTCAAGAAGCAGCCATGCGACGATTAAATAGCACCAGGGTAGCACTCAAGCATCATGGGACTCTGTCATCTGAGATTGATATAGAAGCACATCGTGCAAGTACCACTTCCTTCTTTGCATTAAATACACCCATCATATTTGAACTAGAATTTGATGAAATATCTCTAGTTGAGTTCGTAAATCCTGAAAGATCAAGACACAAACTTCAGGAAGCCATCGCGCTAAAAGAAGGGGGTCATACGCTAGACTCTATTGACCATATTGCATTAGCGTTTGAGTGGATGATCAGGGACTATTCTGAGAGAAAAAGTAACTTCTGGTACAATTCTCCATTTAGCTTTGGCAAAGATATGTCATTAGGGGGCTCATTTAGCTCAACATTTGGTTTTGATGATCGGGATGATCGCAGGTTAGCAGAATTTGTTGAAAATGCCCAGGAAGCAATTAGCTCGCTGCAATCGGCTGTAAGAATACTATCCCTTGGACTTGATTATAGAAAGTATTCAAGGTTCAAGCAATTAACACCAAGTATCGCTTTTGCACTTGGTGGAAACCATTTCATCCATAGAGCTCACAATATCAAAAATGATGACTACTCGGTAGAAGACATTCAGTTCTGTCTAGACTTCGTGATTGAGTCTTCAATAAAATTATCAGAGTTTGACTATACAATTCCAAGGCCAGAATACTAGTGCCTAACAAAGGCTTAGAGCTGACTCACAACGACTTACGGGGATTTTGAATGTTAAGTGGAAGGACACAAGGTTACATAACTATTTTGACTGTTTCTGCGGAAGCAGCTCAAGCCTAAGGCGTTAGAAACAACAAATGAACAGAACCTGTACATCAAAACGTTAGGAGACCCAAAATGAACCGTCGTCGAAAATTTCATATATTAACATGGAGTATCTTGATTATGGCGGTAGGCTGTACTCAATTGCCAAGCGTGGCAGATTCAGCAGGAGGTGTAGTTTCACAAAGTGGCTACGTTCCGCTGACTCAAGAACTAATACAGAAGTATGGCATTACTGCTAACGAAGCAACAACTTTGCAGTATTATTCAAGCAAATCAACTCAGCTACGTTACAGTGCGATAACAACGGTAAGAAAGGACACTTCGATAAGGCGTAGTGGTTCTCTAAGTCGTAGCCAACTGACTTCAAGGTATAGTGTGACTATAAATAACTTAACACCGGGAGTGGTTCGAAACCCCCGGGTAATCTCAAACAGCATGCCTTCCGAACTGTGGGTTCACTTTGATTCTCTCCTTACACCCGTTCGATATGTTTATTCTATTGGGAAGACTGCATTTGATAATGGGTATAAAGTTGTTAACGAGCCAATTGAGCACAATGGTCTTAAGTATGAGCTTAATTCGGGGGCTAATAGTCTTCTCTTTATCAAAATGGATGAGGTGGACCGGGTTGTTGCAGATCGGTTAATTGCCAAAGGAATAAAAGTTATCGCTGAATAAACCCCAGTTTACATTGTGTTTCTAACAAGGGCTTGGTGCTGACTCACATGCGGGATGGATGGAAATCAAAAATGATATGGTGGGATTAACGGAAATTGCAATGCGATGCTTCCACGAGAAGCAGCACAAGCCCAGGGCGTTAGGTAAACAAACAACACATATGATTAATCTGAAAAAGATGACAAACACAGAATTTGATGACTTCAAAGAGAGAACTATCAATTCATATGCCGAAGAGCTGGTGAAAAACATTGGCTTATCAACAACCGAAGCAATAACCAAGTCGAAGAAGGAAACTGAATATTTGCTCAAAGACGGATTAAAAACAGCCAATCATAAGTTTCTGTCAATAATTGAAAGCGATAGCCGAACAAATGTTGGACATATTTGGGTTCAATTACTATTAGAGCAGGGTGAAGCATTTATTTATCACATTGAAGTGCTAAAAGACTTTCAGAATAGGGGTTATGGCTCTGAAGCATTGAAGCAGTTGGAAAACATGTTACACGAAAACAGTATTAGTAGAATACGATTAAATGTTTTTGAGAAGAATTCGGTGGCTAAATCCTTGTATGAAAAACGGGGATTTCAGACTACAAACGTGCAAATGCAAAAGGAAATATAATAGTTTGTTACCTAACAGGCGCTTGCTACTGACACAGCAAATAGAGGGGGCGTAAATATATGACAACATTTGGGCAACAAATAAATGTTTCAGGGCTGTGCAGCAAAAGCGCGGAACGTTATGCATTACTCTTTGACGACGATCTTATATTACTATGCTTAGGGAAATGAAACCATTTACAATAGGGAGAAAAATGAAAATGAGACAATTCAGAAATGGGAATTGTGACATGAAGCTGTCACAAATTGTTGTAGTATTTGCAGTTCTTCTGATTGCTTTAAACTTATTTAGTTGTGAAATGAACGATTCAGATACTGAAAATTACTTAAACAACACTATCACAGCTCAGGTAAGAGTGGGTTGGTTGACTGACCAGCCCCCGCGGTCTTCAGTAAGAGTTGCCATTTTCAAATACGAATCTTCTGATTCTTCGATGGACACAGCAAGTACAAATGACGCTGGAGAGGTGGTCTTCGATAGTTTGGAAACAGGTGTCACCTATGTGATAGAACTTGTTGAGAGTGATGAATATGATCGTCAATATGATGGTCCCACGATAAATCTACACCAGTTGGAAAGTTCTACATCGAAAGCATCCAATGATACAATCAGGATTCCAATACATTATTACTGGAATTTTAATCGGTATGAACATGAAATTGTAGAGGATACAACAACCAATTTTGTGGAAAATGGACACACTTTCTATAATAATGGGATTAGGGATACACTTATCTGTCAGTTTGACAGGAGCTATATCCCAGAGTGGCTTGATTTTACTGTTAGACGAGACACTTTCCCGCCCCGCACTAGCACTCCTGAAGGATTCCCTCTTATGTATGAGTATCAAGATGATTTGATTCCATTGGATTCCCTACCATACGAAATTCCAATAATGGTTACACATCAATACGGTGAAGTTTTGCTTAAATGGATAGTGCGACTGAAATAGGAGAGAAGCATAACAAAGGCTTAGAGCTGACATTCCAAGGGGGGATTAGTAAGCAAAAATGATGTTGAATATACACAATTAAGTACAAATCCAAGAAGCTGTTGAGTGCAGCTCAAGCCTAAAGCGTTAGGCATATTTAAGATGGAGAAGAGGACAATGATTAGAAAAGTTTTAATCGTGATGATCGTATCAACTTTCATGCTGAGTAATGTTTATGCGCAACTCTTTGCAAAA
>Ga0208647_1000001_pt1:267500-399554 | contig 399554 bp, 321 predicted proteins | sample AntAceMetag02UKA_FD_184765 | JGI IMG/M metagenome (GOLD analysis project Ga0208647, IMG submission 184765) | Saline lake microbial communities from Ace Lake, Antarctica - Antarctic Ace Lake Metagenome 02UKA (SPAdes) (version 2) | ecosystem: Environmental > Aquatic > Non-marine... | reverse complement strand
GATGAGAAAGCTCAAAAACAGGGTAGGTCTCTCGGACACCCCGCCTTAAACTAGCTCGACCTGAACAGGGGCGAACAGGGTGTCCGAAACTTTCCGGAATGACTGTCCGAAACTTCCGGAATAACCACTGGGAACTCGATTCAGAGGGGCAGCCTACGCAGAAAATACTGCCAACTCGGCGACCAGCTAAGTTTGTAACTCCAATACCCAAACCAAAGAAGGCAAAATCAGGTAAGAATCAGCAACAGCTTCGCTTTGATGATGTTGAAGGTATATCAACAGCCGAACAACGCTATGATCCCATTTCAACGATTAACGGTGTCAGAAAACAGGTTGATGAATGGAGGGAGATTCCTAACCCTAAGGATTGGCTGGTAACTCCTGAGACGGCACGACTGCTCCAATATTGGCGTCATCACAAGTTTAACAGTATTAGACCCTTCTTCTGTCAGGTCGAAGCGGTCGAAACAGCAATATGGTTGACTGAAGTAGCACCAAAAATAGGGGCAAAAGGTAAAACATTTCTCGAACATCTTGTAGATGCAAACAATGCCACTAGCTCTGATCTAATGAGAGTAGCTTTAAAAATGGCTACTGGGTCAGGTAAGACTACAGTTATGGCCATGATTATTGCTTGGCAAGTCGTCAATTCTCTTCGCCGACCAAGTAGCAAGAATTACTCACGGGGATTTCTAATTGTCGCTCCAGGAATAACAATACGTGATAGACTTAGAGTTTTACAACCCAATGACCCTGATAGTTATTACTCAGCTCGAGAACTGATTCCTCAAGATATGTTACCCGACCTAGAACGAGCAAAGATTGTGATTACCAATTACCATGCATTCAAACTGCGTGAAAGAATCGATCTCTCCAAGGGTGGACGATCACTTCTGAAGGGAAGAGGTCCAGACTTAAACACTCTCGAAACTGAAGGTCAGATGATCCAGCGAGTTATGCCAAGTTTGATGGGTCTCAAAAACATCCTCGTCATTAATGATGAAGCTCACCATTGCTACCGTGAGAAGCCTGGAGAGGATGATATAGACGTCTTAAAGGGTGAAGAGAAGGATGAGGCTAAAAAGAACAATGAAGCTGCTCGTCTTTGGATCAGCGGATTGGAGATTGTTCAGAAGAAGATAGGTATAACCCGCGTTGTAGATTTGTCAGCTACACCCTTCTTCTTAAAGGGCTCTGGTTACGAGGAAGGTACATTATTCCCATGGACGATGAGTGATTTCTCTCTGATGGATGCTATCGAATGTGGAATTGTCAAATTACCTCGGGTGCCAGTTTCGGATAACATTCACTCTGAAGATATGCCCAAATATCGTAACCTCTGGGAGCATATAGGGAAACAGATGCCAAAGAAGGGACGTGGGAAAGCTAAACAGTTAGACCCACTCAGCTTGCCAGTCCTTCTTCAAACGGCAATGGAAGCCTTATATGGGCACTACGCAAAGACCTTTGAACTTTGGGAAGATGCAGGCATTGAAGAACCCCCGTGCTTCATCATTGTTTGTAACAACACATCTACATCTAAGCTGGTCTATGATTTTGTATCTGGATTCTTGAGAGCAAATGATGATGGCTCCGAAACTCTAGAAAATGGGAGGTTGGAACTATTTCGTAACTATGATGAACATGGTAATCAGCTAGCAAGACCTAGAACATTATTGATTGACAGTGAGCAATTGGAATCTGGGGATGCCCTGGATAAGAAGTTTCGTGACATGGCATCAGATGAGATTGATCGCTTCAGAAGTGAGATAATAACAAGGACAGGTGATCGCAAGAAAGCTGACAATATTACTGACCAGGATCTGTTGCGAGAGGTGATGAATACTGTTGGAAAACCTGGCAGGTTAGGGGGTTCGATCCGTTGTGTTGTTTCAGTATCAATGCTGACAGAGGGTTGGGATGCAAATACAGTGACTCATGTATTGGGAGTGCGGGCTTTTGGTACTCAGCTCCTCTGTGAACAAGTTATTGGTCGTGGCTTACGTCGTCAATCTTACGATATCCGTGAAGATGATGGACTTTTCGATGTTGAATACGCTGATGTACTAGGAATCCCATTCGATTTTACTGCCAAGGCTGTCATAGCCCCACCTAGACCTCCACAACCTACAATTCAGGTGAAAGCTGTCCGACCTGAACGAGATGCTCTGGAGATAGTATTCCCTCGAGTACATGGATACCGTGTAGAATTACCTAAAGAAAGACTTACCGCGGAGTTTAATGATGACTCCATACTTGTTCTTACTCCAGATCTCGTAGGTCCATCGGAAGTAGACGTTGAAGGGATTATAGGCGAAGGGATTCACTTAAACCTAGAGCATTTAAAGGATCTCCGTCCTTCCACACTCCTTTTCCATATCACTAAACGCCTAGTATATACAAAATGGCGTGATCCAGATGAGGAACCCAAACTTCATTTGTTTGGCCAATTAAAACGAATCACCAAACAATGGATTGATACGTGCCTCATGTGTAAGGGAGGGACTTATCCAGCCCAACTTATGTATCAGGAGTTGGCAGATATGGCTTGTGAGCGAATCACCGCTGGGATAACCCGATCTATGGTAGGAGAATATGGTATAAAAGCAGTCTTAGATCCTTACAACCCTGAAGGATCTACCAAGCATGTTAATTTCAACACATCCAAGAAGAGTAGATGGAAAACGGATTCTCGAAAAAGTCACATTAACTGGGTAATATTAGATAGTGATTGGGAAGCTGAGTTGTGTCGAGTTGTGGAGGCACATCCAAAAGTATTGTCTTACGTTAAGAATCATAGTCTCGGATTTGAGGTTCCGTATAAGTACGGATCGACTTCAAGAAAGTATATTCCTGACTTTATTGTTTGCTTGGATTCAGGTGAAGCGAATCCATTAAATTTGATAGTGGAAATTAAAGGATATCGTCGTGAAGATGCAAAAGAGAAGAAGGCGACAATGGAGAATTATTGGGTCCCGGGAGTCAATAATTTACAACGCTTCGGTAAGTGGGATTTCGTTGAATTCACAGAAGTATTCGAGATAGATAAAAAGTTCAATGAGCTGGTAGAGCAATTGTGTAACGCTGCTGAAATTAGCAAACATACAAATAGTGAAGACTGAGAATAGATCATGGCCAAGAAACCTTCAAAAAAGAAACAAATCGAATCCATTCAACATGGGGAAGCCTCACGTAAGAATATTCCCACCGCTGAATTCCAATCTATCATGCAAAAAGGGGATCTATCTCCAATACAGTTAGCTTATCAACGACGTAACCGGGATCTAGATCCTCAGCTCGTATGGAGAGGGAAAGATGAGCAGGACTGGTCAGATCTGGTTGTGCAGGCCGCACCTCTCTATATTCAAGAGAAGGTGCATCCGAAAGTACTTATTGATGACTTGAAAAAAGAGACAGAGAAAGCTAGCAAAGCTGATTCAAGTATGTCTCTTGATCTATTTGCTGATTTCAATGGATTGCCGAATGCTGAGGCTAAAACAGAATTCTACCAGCATGATCAGAACTGGTCAAATAGGATGATTCTTGGTGATAGTTTACAGGTGATGGCGTCTTTGGCTGAACGTGAGAGTCTTAAAGGGCAAGTGCAATGTATCTTTATAGATCCACCGTACGGTATCAAATTCAACTCAAATTTCCAATGGTCAACTACCAGCCGTGATGTCACGGATGGAAAGGTTTCTCATATCACGAGAGAGCCTGAACAAGTTAAAGCATTCCGGGATACGTGGCGAGATGGTGTACATACTTATTTGACTTATTTACGAGATCGCATGACTGTAGCACGTGATCTATTGACCGAGTCCGGTTCGCTCTTTGTTCAGATTGGTGATGAAAATGTTCATCGGGTGAGGGCTCTATTGGATGAGGTGTTTGGAGAGAAAAACATCGTTAGTCAAATAGCTTTTGTGAAAACTGCTGCGCTTCAAGGAAATTACTTGTCAAGTAACTATGACTATATCCTTTGGTATGCGCGTGACAAGTCTCAAATGAAATATCGCCAACTATATGTTCCCAAAAAAGAGAGAACTGAATTGGGTACATTTTCATGGATGGAGAATGACATTACTGGTATTTGTAGGAGATTGTCTAGGGCAGAAATGACCGGGGAAATGCCAATGGCTGATGATTCCAGGCGATTTAGAGCCAGCGATTTGTCGGGGCAAGGGGCCACATCAAGCGGTTCCTATTATTTTGATTTCAGGGATAGCTCCTATACACCATCGAAAGCCCGCCATTGGACAACAAATCGAGAGGGGATGCAAAATTTAGCATTTGCTGATAGAATTGTACAACAGGGCAGAGGAATAGCTTATAAGCGTTTCGAGCAGGATTATCCAGTGATGCCAATTGTGAATGTCTGGGATGATACCATAATTGGGACATTCACGCAAAAAACATATGTGGTCCAAACAGGTGAGCTGGCAATTGCCAGATGCATTCTGATGTCGACAGATCCAGGCGATCTTGTATTAGACCCAACTTGCGGATCAGGAACATCGGCGTATGTTGCCGAAGAGTGGGGACGACGTTGGATAATTATTGACACCTCGCGGGTAGCCCTTGCCTTAACCCGAGCACGAATTATGGGGGCAAGATATCCTTTCCATATTCTTGCAGATAGTAGGGAGGGACAAATTAAGGAAGCGGAACTATCTGATTCCGTACCATCAGAACAAACAACATATGAAAACATTCGACAAGGCTTTGTTTATAACCGTGTCCCACACATCACTTTAAAATCAATAGCCAATAATAAGGAAATTGAAGTAATCTGGGATCGCTACAAGGAAAAGCTTGAACCTATTCGTAAATCCTTTAACGACTTGAATGGAAGTGGTTTTAAGGAATGGGAGATTCCATTTGAAGCTGATCTAGCTTGGAGCACAGAGTTGAGGGAAGTGCATCAATCTTGGTGGGAACTGAGGATTTCTAGGCAACAAGCCATTGAAAATTCAATAGCTGCAAAAACAGATTATGAATTGCTTTACGATCGACCATACTCTGATAGAACTAAGGTTCGTGTGGCAGGTCCATTCACCGTAGAAAGCCTATTACCACATCGGACTTTGACTGTAGGCGCAAACAATGAATTAATTGACCCTCAAGATCAACATGGCACTTCTGATGGTGAAGAGTTCATCGACTTAATTTTGGAGAATCTCAGGCGAGCTGGTGTACAACAGGCTCACAAAGAGACAAAGATTAGTTTCACATCACTTGGACCATGGCCTGGAAATTACGTTTGTGCGGAAGGTAAATATTTCGAGGGAACCGAAGAAAAAGGAACACAAAGACGGGCTGCAATTCTGATCGGGCCGGAATTTGGCACGGTCAGCAGACCAGATCTTGTTGCAGCAGCTCGGGAGGCTGGCGATGGCGATTTTGATGTCCTGATTACTTGCGCTTTTAACTATGATGCCCATGCAGCTGACTTTAATAACCTTGGACGAATACCCGTCTTGAAGGCTCGCATGAACGCTGACCTACACATGGCTGATGATCTTAAGAATACAGGTAAGGGTAATCTATTTGTAATCTTTGGTGAGCCAGATATTGATATCCTCGAATCTGACGATACTCAAATCCAGGTAAAAGTGAATGGGGTTGATGTATTTCATCCAAATACAGGGGAGATCCGCAGCAATAATACAGATGAGATAGCTTGTTGGTTTATTGATACAGATTACAATGAGGAAAGTTTCTTTGTACGACACGCCTATTTCCTGGGGGCTAATGATCCATATAAGGCTCTAAAAACCACTTTAAAGGCTGAAATCAATGAAGAAGCATGGGAAAGTTTACATAGTGCGGTTTCAAGACCGTTTGAGAAACCCGAGAGTGGCCGAATTGCTGTCAAAGTGATCAATCACCTAGGCGATGAAGTCATGAAAGTGTATAGTGTATAGTCACAAGAGAACGGAGCAATAGCCTATGAAAGAATCATATCTCTCAAAACTTGGCATTGGCGATTCCAACGCAACCAAGGTTCTAGAGAGTTTACTAGGGAGCATGTTAGAACCAAGTTTTGGGGCTATGGGGAAAAAGGAAATCGAAGTTCTATTAATGCATCTTCTCTCAGAACATGGAAATATATCTGATCTCTCAAATCACAAATTGAGCATTCTACTGAAAATATCCACGACCAGGGTAAAGAATCTCAGATATGAAATGAATCTTAGGTATAGAATAATAGATGATGATTGGTTAGAAAATGAGTTAACCAAGCTCATCAAAAACAACTCTATGCTCATAGAAAAGACATCGAATACCATATATATCTCTTTTGTTACTGAGAATGAAATCCTAAAGCAATCAATATTGGGGAAAGTTAAAGAGTTACATCATTTTGCTGATACATCATTTAACACAGAAATCCTTAAATTATCACAGGATAGCTTTATTACCTTAATTCAGGATATTCTAGGAGAATCGATCGGTAAAGACTTTATTAAACTGATTAAGAAAGAAACAAAAAACAAGATAACATCCTTTAAGCAGTTGGCAAATATGGCACTTGAGGCAGGAGCCAAGCAGGTTGGTAAAAAAGCTGTTAATGCCACAGCAGCAGCTCTAACTGGCGGAATGTCGGAAATTGGAACTCTTGCGGAGTTGCCTGGAAAACTCTTGGAATTTGTTAAGCTAAATGATGACAATGCAGAAGAACTGTAAAGATTGGTAAATTGAATGAATTTCCTTATCGCTAATACGTTTACAGATAGCCTTGCGAAGCTCACTGGTGATGAACAAAAGGCAGTCAAAACTACCGCTTTTGATCTCCAGATGAATCCTGCAAATCCTGGAATGAAGTTCCATAAGGTTGATAAGACTAAGGATCCCAATTTCTGGTCTGTAAGAGTCAGTAGTGACATTAGACTAATTGTGCATAAGACCAAGTCCAGCTTAATGCTTTGCTATGTGGACCATCACGACACAGCGTATAGGTGGGCCGAGGCGAGGAAGGTCGAAACACATCCTCAAACAGGTGCAGCACAGCTAGTCGAAATTCGCAGCAAGGTTCGGGAAATAACGATTCCTAAGTATGTTGAAGCTCCTCTTGAATCAAAAACACCACCTTTGTCAGCTTTAACAGTAGATGAATTATTGAAGTACGGTATTCCCGAAGAGTGGATACAGGACTTACAAAGAGCCGATGAAGATGAGCTGCTTGAATTAGCAGAGCATTTGCCGAGTGAAGCAGCGGAAGCTATTTTGGACTTGGCAACAGGTGGTGTACCGGAGATTCCCAACCCGATTCAACCTGAAGTGGATCCATTTGAACATCCGGATGCAATGCGACGCTTCAGGGTGGTGAAGGATATTGAGGAGTTAGAACGAGCTTTAGATTACCCCTGGGAAAAATGGACAATCTTCCTACATCCTACACAGCTGGATTTAGTATCTCGTGCATACAATGGACCGGCTAGAGTGTCTGGTACAGCAGGGACTGGAAAAACTGTTGTTGCTCTGCATAGAGCGGTATTTCTTGCTCGTTCGAATCGAGAATCTCGGATACTCTTGACCACTTTCTCAAAAGCTTTGGCGAATTCACTTAGAACTAAACTGTTTAGGCTGCTCTCAAATGAACCAAGACTCGGTGATCAAATTGAGGTGATGTCAATAAATGATGTTGGGTCACGTTTGTATAAATCAAGAATTGGCGCACTGGAATTGGCCTCGAGCGAGCAAATCAAGGAAGCGATCATTTCTTCTGCATTGACTGTTCCTGAGAACAGCTTTAGTGATCATTTCCTTTTATCCGAATGGGATCAAGTGGTTGATGGATGGCAACTGAGTACCTGGGAAGAATACCGTGATGTACTGAGATTAGGCAGAAAAACCCGCCTGGTTGAGAAGAAACGAAGAATCGTCTGGGAAATACTGTCACAGGTAAAAGATCAGCTGGACATGCAAGGATTAAGAACTGTCTCAAACATGTTCTCAGACCTTTCAGCACAATTTGCCAAGAGCAGTAACTCGCCTTACGATTATGCAATAGTAGATGAAGCTCAGGATATCAGCGTTGCACAGCTGGGATTTCTAGCTGCATTAAGCAAAGGAAGACCTAACGGGCTATTCTTTGCTGGTGACTTAGGACAACGAATCTTTCAACAGCCATTCTCCTGGAAGGCATTAGGCGTTGAAATCCAAGGAAGATCCTATTCGCTAAAAATCAATTACAGAACCTCGCATCAAATACGGATGAAGGCAGATCAACTTCTTGGACCAGAAGTTAGTGACGTGGATGGCAATGTCGAGAATCGTCATGGTACTATATCAGTATTTAATGGTCCAAAACCAATTCTCGGTATTTATGAATCACAAACTGATGAAATTGAAGCCATCAGTAAGTGGCTCATTCATCTATTTGATGAGGGAACGAAGCCTAATGAGATCGGTTTATTCGTTAGATCTAAGGCCGAAATGGAGCGAGCTATTTCAGTAATGGATATTCTCGATAAGGGATATCAAATATTGGATGGGTCAAGTGAAGGGGATCAGGACAGCGTACAGGTATGTACAATGCATTTTGCCAAGGGGTTAGAGTTTAAGGCGGTAGCTGTGATGGCTTGTGATGATGAGGTGATTCCATCGATAGAGCGAATCATATCTGTCACAGATGATTCTGATCTTGATGATGTATATAATACTGAACGTCATCTTCTCTATGTAGCTTGTACAAGGGCCCGCGATGAGCTGATGGTCTCGGGAGTAAACCCTGTCTCTGAATTCTTAGATGATCTACTGTCTTAGTATCGTCTGAATGTAATAGAGCAAATTCTACCAATGCGAAGCAATCTCGTCCGCGTGACTCTGAAACGATACAAGTACCCACCTGACATGCAGGAAGAGACTGTAGAGCTTGTTCTGGTGCAATCAACAGTATTGGCTGAGAGTTGGTCTGAGGTTGCCTAAGCTATCCCACCACCAACACAGTTAATTAAAGAAGAGTATGCCCACACTTCAATTAGACAATCTCACCACCATGATACTCCCGACTGAATACCAGCAAGACAAGGCATATTGGGAATTATTCCCGTATGAAGCTGAGATTGATTTAGTTGAGTGGACCTATGACGGATTGCCAATGACAGAAGCTCAGATCGCATACCTCAAAATGGTCCATGCTGACGAACTAGGTATGATTGACTCCGACGATAATCTTTATCCAAAGATTCTCAAACGTACTGTTGAAAGCCTTCACAGATATGATATAACTGTTGGATGGGAGTATGGAGTTCTGTTGCGTCGTATGGCGATGATCATGTCCAGCATTGAGCCACTAGAGCATCCATTGGTCGTTACTGCCCGTCCCGGCCTCGGGAAAACACAGATGTTGATATCCACTTTGGTAGAGAAGATCCGCAATTCATCATATTATTCTGCTGTTATCGTAACACGAAGAGTACAAGATGCAGTGAAGATAGCAAGCTCGGTCAATGAAAAGCTCGGGCAGGATGTCTGCAAAGTTAGACCAACCTTCGCCTTAATGACCTTGGATGGAGAGAAATGCAAAAAGGGGCACCATGCAAAAGATTATCACCCTACCATTTGCAGAAAGAAGAATTGCGATAAGAATACTTGTTCTGTAAAAGGTAGTGGTGGTTTCCATCTCAGACACAAAGTAGTATTCGTAACTAGTAGTCACCTTAATGCCATAATGGACGATGGTGAGATCGAAGATTTGATGGAATATGGTCCTGTAATCGATCCTGATACCGGTGAGCGTTATTATGAACTACGGCATGAGCTAATTATTGATGAGAATCCGGGGATGGTATTCAATCCGATGATTGACAATAGGATGCTCAATGATTGCTCGAGACATATTAAAAAGAGTGGTTTCGCGAAACCACTCATAGAGGAATACGAACATGTAATGATGTATATTTCTTATAAGATACCCGGTGAATTCGACTACGAATATGTTGAAAGGGAGTTAATTGTCCGCCCATTGTCCAAGGAGTTCAAGGACGCATGGTATGCTAACCCTCATCAGGACTACTATGATTTGCCACGTATTCTGAACACATTTGTCAATGATGGTGGGATAAGGCGAAATGGGAACAACTATGGCGATTATGCGATAGGGCTCAGCAAGTACAGAGAGATGCAGGGGTTGCCGTTCAGAACTGTAATCCTAGATGGATCTGGCCTGAAGGATCTCACATATCGTCCGAGTGACTTTATTATCCTAAATGTTAATGAGATCCGGGATACAAGCAGAGCCACCATCCACCGGTATCCAGTGAATCTGTCTAAAGCATTCTTCTCTAGTTCAACTGGTAAGAGGTTGGACGCAGTAGCTACAGAAGCCGTCCGAGTGCTTGGTGAGAAGTCTGCTTTACTGATTACATACAAAAAACACGAATCAGACCTCAAGCTTCTATTGGAAAAGCACCCCAACATCAGAGTTGCTCATTTTGGCAACTTGATTGGAAGTAATGAGTACCTAGATTGTACAGCTGTTTTCTTTGCCGGGACGAATGATTGGGGTCCTATGGAGTACTTTACTCAGGCGTCTGCCTCATTTGGCACAAAAATAGACCTGACAACCGCTCCCAATAAAGCTAAATCTTATAAAGATCCGAAGATGCTGAAGTTCTATTTCACGCTGTTGGCAGTGGGTATCTATCAGGATCTTATGCGATCCAACCTAAGAGTGGCGTCAGGTACGGATCCTGTGGACATCTATCTCTGGACACGGGACAATGAAATCATTAAGAGATTGGAGAGCTGGCTTCCAGCAATGAATATCATCAATGAACAGCTTCCCGAGACATTGCAGAATACGAGACAAGTGGATCAAGTATCAGATGATGCTAAACAACTCTTGAATGATTTAATCCAATCAATCAAATCACAGGATCTTCCCAAAACACCTAAACCCAGGGGTAGATTACTGGCTGAATGCTTGGGAAGAGTGCCCAATAGATTTGAAGTAGAATATGTCTTCGGTCCATTTGATCATAGTCATTACCCCCGATATGTGAAGTACGCAACCGAGTATCTTGAGAAATGACAATAGGTCTGGAACCATATTACGTACTGTGCAACCTTCCTGTAGGGTAAATTATCATACATTCTGGCACCGTCAAAAGTGGCTAATCCCTATATAATATATAATTAGCCACTAGCCAGTTTCAACTAAGCGTCAAGTGAGTCAATTATGGGGAGTTTTCAACAGATATCATAACCCTACTTTTAAGTTATCTGCTCATGTTGAAGTGAAAGAGGATTACCCGCCAGCGGTCATGCCTATTAGGTATTTCCAGTTCATCATGCTGTGAAATGAAGTACTCTCTCGTACACCACAAATTGATTCATTCTTCTAGGATGTTTAGGTTTACCCATCAGTTTAGCCCTCGTACACCGGGTTATTGTGACATTAATCTTGTGCAAACCTGCCATGCACCTGCATGTACAGGGAAGAGGTATTTATCATCATTTGTTGATCCCTTGTGTACACAGACCCAATTCTATTATCAGCTAATGTACAAGTAGTGTCATTCGATTAAGCGTTATGGTCAATTAAGACTAATGTGCCATTTATGCACCTAAATATGGCTTATAGTCCACTTAACCTTGCGTCGTAGGGGGGTTCGGTCGGCTATTGTGTGAGTTAATAACACCGTGCCTGACTTTGCCACTGTCTCTCCAGGGATCCCATTTTGGGCATACCTGTCCCTTTCTGTCACCGTTACGTCTCGATATGTTATGAAATATGTATATTAGTAAGCACTATAGTTAATAGTAAGCACTAGAGACGGTGAACAGAGGCTAGACCCGGCCATACGCTGAGAAGTCTAGTGAGACTCTGGTTACTGGTGAACTGCCTGTCACTGCCCTGGAACGTAGTGATACGTTTCCTCCGCAGACTTCAACTGGTTCTCATTTCCAGTCTACTAGCAAATACAGCACCTTCGGGGTACAGACGATTCCCGTACGGTCGTTAATCGTACGAGGTCTGATCGCTGACAACAATACTTCTCCGCCGCAACGGAGAGGCAAGGCGACTCTGAAAGGTAAACAGAGACCCGATAGTAACCCAATCCTTCAAATAACAGCTCGGTGCACACTTAGCACTCTGGCCACACACCAAGGTAACACTCAGTTACAAATTATGTTATGTCTGTCATGAACGGGTCTCATAGAAGTGGATTTCCTTCAATAGAATATGAACTGCTTCGGTATGATGGGTAATGACCAACTCCTATATGTGTATTTGGTCCAAAATGCCACTTTAGACCCGTTTGCTCATAATAGACAGGTCCATATCCCAGTCCGCCCCTAATAGGGACCTAAATCCCATTTTCCTGCGTAGGTACCTATACTAAGAGAATTGCACCCCGGGGGGCCTCTGTTTCGACCCCCCAGGTCTTTTATATGCACTAATCATCAACCGCCGATACAAGCGCTCCTGCTCGCCGTATCATTTGGTGACATACAGTAGGGTAAAACAGGAGAATATCATGTCCGTTTCAATTGCAAGTGAAACAAGTTTAACAACATCCAAACCAAGGAGTACACCAATGTACACAACCATCCTGCATCAGCTGTTCCCGCGCGTTGAGCTAGAAACCTTCAAATCCTCAGGTACAGCTTCTACGCAACATATTTGGGGAGAACCGACCGCCACTGACTTAGATGTTCACCCAGATAATCTCATGGACCATGTATTGCAGCAACGGCACTCGTTCGCGTTTCCGCGGGCGGAAGGTATAAGACTGATACGAGTTTGGAACCAAGATGGCGCATTCATCAGCACGTACGACGAGTTCCTTGATGCTATTGGCATCTCAATTGAACAGGATGCAGCGATTGAACCGTGTACGGACAACCCATACTTGTCCAGCCTGCGTACTCCTACGTCCGTAGAAGCATCAGTATGGACAAAACTCACACTGTTGAAAATGTACCAGGATATGAGAGGTATTTCGATAGGATCCGGCGCAAATAAAGAGATGGTTGAGGTCAGCACGTACGGAACATTGCTCCCAAAGTACGACATCGAGCTTGAGAGTTTAATTGATGCTACGGCAAAGGATATCACCAAAGCCAGCAAGTACTTGGGAAGACTCCTGCGTCCATTCAGATATTACACAATGAAGGCACCATCCATACTCGTACACGACTGTGAAGTTGATGCTTTTATGGATGGCTGGACAGCATCAGTAGATGTACGGTACTGTACCGATGTCCTAAATGTGCCGGATGCAAAAGTGGGTGACCGCCTTGAAATAACAGCCCTGAATGTACAAGGATTGTTGAAAGGCCATGGAGTCGTTGGTGATCATCCTGAGACAAATGTTCTCCTGTACGGGGATCAGTATAAACGTATTGTACGCAGTTCCGGACTCAAGTGGTTTGCCGTTGATGTACTCCATGGTTCTAAGGAGGCATACCTGGACATTCAGACGCTTGTGAATCTCGGTAGAGTATTCCCTGAGCGTACACTGCAGAATTGGATCACAACTACTGTTGCTAATGCTATACATAATACCAAATACGCCAAACTACCATCCATATTGACTGATGTGCGTACGCTGTTGCGGGAACCATCAAGAATGTTTACTGACCGTTGGAGCCTCAGGCGCATGTCTGTACATGGATTACAAGCAACACTTCCAGTGATGTTGAGAAAGACTTATACGTTTCACCGATCCAGTATCAGAAAGCTTAACAAGCTGAGAATAAGAATCCCAGGAGCGATACGCCGTTATGTAGCTCCAGATCTGAACGATGATGTACGCCCAGGTAATATTACTATTAAGGGAGCTTCGTTTCTGATCGCAAGGGAAGATGCACCCTGGTACATGCAGCTACACGGAGGGGCTGACAATGACGACTCTTTTGTGCTAATACCCCTTACTAAGAAACGTGTACTGATGTACCGCAATCCCAATCAATTAGGAGAGTGGAGTGTAATGCATGTTCAAGAGTCTGATGTACACTTCGACGATATCAACAATCTTCAACTACCAAATGCCCAGCGATTGAACTGGAAACGTGACGGTCTAACCGCGGATCAGATAATGAAAACCGTGGCATCATTCTGGGACCATATTGCAGCAGAATCGGTTGAAGTTGATAAAGCGCTAATACCCCGAATTCCGGAACGTATTCGTGATAGAGTAAAACCCACCAATGGTCCAATTACTAGACTTTTCCAGTTTGCTGATGAGAATCTTTCACTCGCTGACGAGGCTATCAGCCTTTACAGCGAGGAGATGAACATACCCGAGGATCTAATCACGTCCCCTCGGTCGCCGTACTATGAACTTGCACGTGAATTAAGGCACATGTATGGCCACGGGATACGTACAGCGAGAGGACTCAATGAAAAGTACTCACGTGCACCACATGTGTCTGAGGATGAAGTTGAAGCCGATCTTCAGAAACGAATTGAAAAGATACACGGTCGTGTACGCGGCACTCTAAATCAATTAGACCCGGATGTACAGAAGATGGTTTTATATGATTTGATGCGCATTTGCTACTTAGAGTTACCAGGCACTAGTACAGGAGATAGTGGTTACACCCTTACTCAAGCTAACGATGGTGTACTTGGTATTCCCAGCAGTCCTAATGGACGACTGAGAGGAACCTTTGATGTTCTCATCGATGTACTTGTCGATTCTGGCTTAGGCCGCCGTCCAATCCTTGATGAGGATAAGATTGTGTTTGATACTGTACGTACACCAATAGAATATGAAACTGAAGGAATAGCTGTTCGAGTGATCGGAGGTTGGCAGAATGTTGGATCATTGTACAAGGATGAGATCCAGACCGAGGATCATCTTATCTCACTTGCTTATCGAGCTGTAAAAGATGCTGTTTATGTACAGGTGAGCTCTCGGAGCTTGTATATCAATGATACTCTGTTTGGAAGCATTGTCAGTAAAGCTCATGTCTCTGATGGTGCGTACAAGGTTCTGTATCCAGGACGACCCGGGAAGTCTCAAGTACTTCATATTGCGGAATGTGAGGCATAGAAGAAACACACTGATTCAGAGTTAACCTCCCAAGTAACTCCGCTGCACGACTGCCGTCGCTCCGCTGCCTAAATATTGATGATAACATCACCTTTCGAACATACTCACATACATCAGGAACAACTGGTGAGAATCAACTATCACCAGAGTGAAGTTCCACTCGGTGTACAGTTTCGACCAATTCTAGATGATTCAAGGGCGAGACGAGTCTCAATAAAACAGTATAAGATAATCATAGCACAGGATTTAGTGAAATAGGGCAAGAAGCCCATGTAACTGATTCTGTAAGAATGGAGGTATTTTGAACTTATCCAAAGTAAACGATTCGGTGATTTTATCCGAATATGTAAAGCGATTCACATTGCCACCCGGAACAGAATATATCAAGCAATCCAAAACCGCTGCAGATCACTGTAGAGCCTATTTATCGGGTGCTGCTCGGCGAGAAATGTTTCTTGTGTGCTTCTTGAATTCACAGAACCAGGTGATCACAACAGAAGTCCTGTTTGAAGGTACCCTAAACACAAGTGCCGTTTACCCAAGGGAAGTGGTCGAAAGGGTCATCGCATTAGGTTGTGGATCCTTGATTCTCTGCCACAACCACCCTTCAGGATGTACAACACCTTCCTCGAGTGATCGTGCTGTGACCCGCAAATTACAGAAAGCTATGGAAGCCATTGATGTACAAATCCTAGACCATATCATTCTCGGGGGAAGTGAATTCTTCTCATTTGCTGATCATCGACTTATTTAGTCTATAACCATAATATTAACAGGAGGTAAGAATGAATACACAAACAAGTGCTGCAGCCGGCGTATACCCTAACGGCGCAACTGAAGAAGTCAACAATATAGCTTTATTTAGTCAAGATCCTGAACAAGCATTTCTTGAAGCTCAGAAGATCGTTAACGTTGTATCTCGACGATGTACTGGTCCTGGCTACTTAGTAAACATAAAAGGTAAGAATTATCCAACCATATCCTGGTGGACAACCGTAGGAGCGAGTTTAGGTCTATTCCCGCAAGTTGTGTACGCTCGGCGTATTGATCGGGATGATGAAATAGTATATGAGTCACGTGTTGAGATTAAGAAGTACGGGCAAATAATTGCCAGCGCTGAATCAATATGCTCTAGCAAAGAGGAACGTTGGGTAACAGCCGATGAGCACGCAATTATGTCCATGAGTTCGACTAGAGCCGCAGGTAAATGTTTCCGCCTTGCATTATCGTTTATTGCTGTATTAGCAGACTTGGAATCAACCCCAGCTGAAGAGATGACTACAGAAGCTACCCCGAACCCTCAGTGCTCCAAAGCACATGATGGTGCTGATGCTCCTACAGATCGTCAAATGGAAGCTGTTTATGCTCTACTGGATCATCCGAAGGTGTATCCCAGGGAAAAGCGTACACTCAGTGAGCTTCTACAGAATGGAAAAGCTACTAAAAGTAAATGCTCTGAAATTCTAGGCTATTTCTATGGAGTGAAGGTTCGAAATCCAGATGGGTTCTGGACTAAATCTGGGAAAGGCCAGCTTGATTTAAGGAGTTGATAATTCCTGCTAAAAAGATAGCTAGATTCAGCTGAACGTAAAATACACCATTCCCAATGGTGAGGAGGACCAACCGCTTCCCTTTTAGTAACAGGTCCCAAACTCCTACCCATCAACATATACAAGACCGGTCCCACCTTAGGCGTCGCTGTGCGGGGGGCTGGGCATTCGAGCAGTGCCACACACATCGATTAGTATTCAGTAGCATGGTTGTCGAGCGACGCAGATATGGGTTTCAATTCCTAGTATGGGAGTTCAAAGCTCTCGCATGAATCAACTGACAGATAACCAGTATTAACATCGGTGGATGGGAAACCCAGACCGTTCTTTTGGGATAACGCTGGTTGTTCCACAGATATTACACATTCCTTCGAGCAGATGGTAAGCGATCCTTGTAAATAAGGAGAATTCCCGTCAGCTCCTAGCACCCCTGACATAACACATAGTGACTGCGGTATGAACTACCGCCCCTAAACGCCCCCCAGAACGGGCAAAATGTGGAAGGGACCACTATGAAAAACACAGAAAACAATGCAGGGATGATGACACTATCTGATGTAGCCGACTACACCAAACTCTCAGAGAGCAAAATCAGGCAAATGATCAGAGCCGGAAAACTGCAGGTAATCAGAAGCAATGGAAGTACCGGTAAGATACTAACAACACGAAGCAATGTGCAAAGAGCACTGGGTTTGCTAGGTGATACAGATGAGTGAGGTTACAACCCAATCGGGTAAATACCCTGCTCCAGATAGTGAGTATCTGACTTTGCCAACGACGGCTGAGCTACTAGGCATCTCGGAGTATCGACTAAGAATAGCAATCACCAAGGGCTTGATACGGTCTAAGCGATCATCCAAAGCACCACAAGCTAGATTCCTTTTTCATCAAAACTGGGTTGCGGATTACCTACGGTATCAGGAATCACCAACCCTAGGAATGCGTATTAAAGCTTGGTTCAGAAAGAACTTCTGATCCAACACCCACTACGTATGAATATGGATTTGATCCATACTACAATCTCCTATGAGAGTAACCCATTAATCCCAGGAGGGGTCTTTGGGAAATCAGAATAAGAGGGAATTGCGATACTGTCCCCAATGTGGAACGCCGAGAATAGGGAAGCTGTACTCATTGAATACGATCGCTGACTTGACTGATACGACTGTAGCTAGTTGGCGTAGACGCGTCCTGGATCGTGAGATTCCATTCGTAAAGATTGGCAAGTCCGTTCGCATTAGCGCAGAAGCATTGCATGAGTACATGGAAACCATACCAAGCCTTTTAGACGAGGCTGAGAACATCCTAATAGACAACTAAGAAAGTGAGATATAATATGGCATCAATTGTCAAACACCCCAGAAAGGATGGTAAGGCTGCTTACCGTATTTATTACTTCGACCATCAGAACAAGAGACGATCCAAAATTGTCCTTGGCAACAAGAAGAAAGCTGATTCCATCGCTCATAGGATTGAGATAGAAGTACAGGATATCCAGACTGGGCTTAAGCCATCTCCTTCGGATAAAGAGAGTATTGGTAAACTTGTCGATAAGTACCTGAGGCATATTCAGGGGGCTGGCAAGCAGCCAAGTACGATTATTCGATACAAATCTTCCCTGATTGCATTCACGGACTACTTCAATTCTGAGAAAGGGATAGGCAAGGTTACCTATGCGGTAATAGAGAACTTCAAGTCTTATAGGCTCAAGACATGTACACCCTCTTCAGTGAATGTGGATTTACGCCATCTCAGAGGCTTTCTGAATCATTGTGTACGAATGGGGGTAATCACCGAGAGTCCATACCGTGGCGTAAAGCAGGTAAAGGTGGGCGAACATATAGTGCGCTTCCTTCGTGAGGCAGAGATTCATAGTCTTCTATTCGAGATTCACGAGGGACAGGATGAAGATATAATGGACCTTATCCAGTTCTACCTGCATACGGGTGCCAGAGCAAATGAGATTCTGCCACCGAACTTTACATGGGACAGGGTCAAGGAGGATTACATAGAGCTGTATGGAAAAGGGGAGAAGACCCGAAGGATTGGTATGAACGATACGATTCGAAAGATTCTCCATAAACGACGTGACCTCGAGTTTCCATTCCCATTCAAATATGAGTATGTATATAGCCGAATAGTGAAGAAGTACTACAAACGAGCAGGAATTAAGAATGCAAATCTGCATACGCTACGCAAAACAGCAGGCGCACTGTTGATACAGCAGGGGGTGGACATCTACAGAGTGAGTCGTTTCCTGGGGCATTCCAGCGTCGTTGTTACGGAACGTCATTATATAGATCTGTTGCAAAAGGAGTATTCCGATATGACTGCCGCTCTGGAAAATGCGATTCCTAGGATCTCAGAAGCTGAGCCGGAGGGTGAATGGAGTGTGGCATCTTAGAAACAATTGTTGGACTCTATTATCTTGCTAAAAGAGGTCAAAAACATGTGCACTATGTGTGCAATAATGATAGTAAATCATAGCACATGATGTGCACATGCTGCAAAATGAGCCTAGAATATGAGTATAATAATAACTTTCAGTGTTATTCGTAAGTGACTGAGTATCAGCCTAATAGAGGTGTACCCGGGGCCGGAATCGAACCGGCACGCCTGTTTAGGGCGAGGGATTTTAAGTCCCTTGTGGAGCTGGGATATTCATTGGAGATGCAGAAGTAAAAGTGTTACCAATTCTACTTGGAAAATCCGCACAACTTCGGACACTTTCGAGGTATAGAACGTAATAATATTTAAAACCCCTTGGCGATCACAAGTGGGTTGTCGTCCACCTTTTTGGTTTGAGTTTACCTTAACAGGTGTCTACTAAACCAGGGAAGTCCATATACTACTACCTGATATAGCTCCTTGCCACTGTTCCACAAATGCATTCATTTGGATGAATCAACCTAAAAACAACCGTCAATAATTTGACCGCCGGTCAAAAAATGTACGGTTGTTGTGAGAATCATAATCAAGAATATGGTCTGGTCAGCGTGACGTGACTTTTTCCACAAAGAGTTTCAATACATTCAGCACAGCCAGTTCACTGAAGTTGACATCGACACATCCCGAAGTATTATTCTATTTATGGGCGAAGATGCTGGTTATGTTTCTAAGCAAAACTTGGAAACAAAAGTGTTGGGCCATTAATGGGTCAAGTAAGTCAAGAAGCCCAAAAACGTGAATACCTTGGTCTGGTTTTCTACCATGACTTCTCACTGAAGCCGAAGCGGAGGAATTGCAGTACACGGTTAATTAATCCCATACATACTGGAAAGGATTTTGAGGAAGAACAATTGACTGAACCATTAAAGAAAGATTTTATTGATAGTCCTGAGGTTTTGAGCCTGATTCAGGACATGCTCAATGCAAAAAAAATGGATATTAAACCTTCAGATGTGAAAAAGAAGGTCAGGCTTAAAGAAAGACCTCCACGTGACCCACAGTATCCCTTGGGAGATATTCAAGCTGGAAACCTCCGATTCAGTAAACCTAACGAGGATAATATCCCGGACAACCTGAGTGAGATGGAATTTTTACAGGAATGTAGCAATTCTTTGTGTCGCTTCAATTCACGAAGGCAGTCGATTGCCTTGTCCAGTATGAGGGGAATAGATTTTAAACACTTCATCAAAAAGCAATATAAGCCGATAACCGATTGGGCGAATTCTCCGTCAAAAGAGCCCTTATCAAAAATGCTTCATTATTTAGTGTCCCAGTTTTCTCCATGGTTGTTTTACTATGCGGAAGGATCTGAACTGTATCGGGAGGAAAGAATTCGGCTCATGACCATTTCGGATTTACTACAGAAGTTAGAAGCCTTTGATATTTTTGGTAGCAATGTTGTTTCGAACAAACGATTTTGGAGAAAAGTTCAAGATCGATTTGAGCTGGAAATCTCTGGTTTGTTGAAACCAAATACATTTGTCGCTCTTGAGCCTCTGTGCTCATGGATTGTAGAGTTTTGCGATCAATACCAATATGATAAATCGACAATTCTTATGTATAACCTCCTTCACCTTTTTGGAACCGATCAAGCAATTCAATTGAAAATTTCCGAATTGCGGCTGAAAAAAGATCTTGAATCATATTTGAGTAAACGAAGGAAGTATTTAAGAAGGACAAGACTGTACGAAACTGAATACGACCCCATGTTTTATGAAGATTATTTACTTCAAGAAGAGATTGAAGAATGGGAAAATGGTCCAAAAACAACACCCCATCCATTAGAAAGATTCCTTCCGAAGAAATAACCAATCATTCTCAGTCGGCAATTGAATTTTTATGCATCCCGGATTATGCTTCAGCCGTGTCCCAGAATTAACGGAATCGCTGCCCGGAGTTCTCTTGAAATTCTCGAGACTGTAAGAAATAATCAGAAGACACCGCTAAACTTTTTCGTAAATGATTCATAGTAGGGATAATCAGCTTATCCTGAATTGTTGATGAATAGTTCACTTAAATGACTGTTAATGATCGTATTGTATAAACATAACAGGGCGCATTAACGGTAATACCCACAAAATCAGTAAACTGCCACGCTTACAAAATACTTTGTATAAAAGACGTATTATTAATAAGATAGACACTTATAAATAAGATAATTTACCCCTAAGTCGATTATCTATTTTGCATTTCTCAGATTAACGGAGTTCAGGAAATAGCCTGATAAGAACCAAACGGGAGATACAAAATGACAAAAAGAACGGAATACTGGTTATCCTCAAGCCAGGCAGCAAATCACCTTAAAATTACCGATCGTACACTTAGGAAACTGTGCAAGGCAGGGGAGCTGAGATACGCTCAACCTGGCAAGAAGCTACTTTTTCATCAAAGTTGGCTTGACAGCTATGTCCTCGGATTTGGCAATCGATTATCTCCTTTAGAGCGAAGAGAACTGGAGGATCTGAGATGATTCAGGCAACGATTCCCGAGCTCCTTGATATTGTCGAAACTGAATATTCCTGGGAGGAAGGGAAGGGACATTCTGATTGTCCTATTCATAGAGGTGTATCTCCCAAAAGTTTTCACTTTAATAACTACATCGGAAGATGCTCAGTTTGTGGATGGGTTGGAAACTCAGCTGAATTAGCAACAGGCTTGGAACTCTATTGTCCTAGTGAAGAGAGGCGGAAGTCTAACATCCCAAGATTGTCCACTACCACTCACCCTGCAGTATCACGCGAGGCAATATTGAAATACGGGCTTGCAATAGCCAGGGTTAATGTTCTTCAAGATATAGATGCCCTTGAAGAGTTGGCGGAGCAAGGAAAGTTGAAGGATGCTCTTGCTACAGTTGAAATTAACAAAAGGTGGTCGAGATTTTTGGATTATGCAGATCACCTCAATTCTGAATTAGACGCAATCCTGCTGAAAGAGGTACAGTATGAATCGAGATAGTTTGGATAGCAAAATCAGGCAATTATTGAGTGAGACATCTTACGAGTCGAAGCTCAGTAGATTCGAATTGATGTTAAAGGAAGGGGACCTGAAAAAGGTCCCCATTGATGAAATTGTAAGCACATCACCGTTACTTAATCGATTGCCCCCGATCGTTTTTCAATTGTAGCAGTGCGGGGCAGAGGAAGCCTCTAGGGAATTGGATGAATTGATAAATGATGAAATCGAAACGGTTACATCAGAAGGGAGTAAAGACATGCAGCGAGATCAAATCGTAACTGTTTCAATAAGTAGGCGAGTGGCAGCGCTTATAGCTGAGGATGATGGATTAGCAGGAAAAGATATTGAAACAGGGTTGCAAATAATTGCCAGCCTGCGCTATCAGGAAATATTGGAGTCAGAAATGCACGCTGAAGAAGATGAAACTCTACTTAGGGCTCACCATGATCATAGAGGGTCGTTTTCGCAACGCTAAGTTGAAGCGATTGTAGCATAATGTCTCAGATTGAACAATTACTCGAGCAGCTATTGCAGCAAAATCAGAAGACCTGGTTTACGCTGCAGGATGCCTCAGTGTATTTGTCCCTCTCTGAGAGAGAATTGCGACGCCTGATAAAGCAAGGTAGAATAAAGAGTGTGCGTGTGAGTGAGGGTCCAAAAGGGCAATACAGAATTGCCAGAAAATGGCTGGACTGTTTTCTCTTAGGCTACAATAACCCCTCACGACTCACTCCCGGTCAAAGAGAAGAACTAAATAATCTAGATTATCGAAGCGTATAGGAGCTTAATAATGTCAATTCATACTTCCATCCAGCACGGCTTTACAGTATTGTCATCACCAGTAAAACATTGGCCGGAAATCCGCTCAGTCCTTTGGCAGGTTACCGTGTTAATGATAATTCAATATGTTATCTGAACGAGTTGACGGGATCAACTAAGGACCTAGGAGTCATGTATGGCGAGTCTAAGAAAAATCGGGAAGAACTATTATGCTCGAGTTATCCTCACAAAAAATGGACAGAGGAAAGAGAGAGCTGTGCCGCTGTGCACCCGAGATCTATCCATTGCTACGACACGGCTCTTCGAAGTAAGCCAGCAGCAAAAATCCATCAAGGGTGGGGTGGACGTATCCTTTCCCTGGATGAATGAGGCACATAGTCTCCAGGTTGTGGAGTTCCGGTTGGATCAGGCCTGGCAGACGTATATTGACTCCAGAAAACTGGAGGGCTTAAGGAAGGCCACCTTGGATATATACGGTTTATCGTATACCTCCCTCACATCAGTAATAAAAGACAACCCTCCCGTGGAGAACATAACAACCAATGATCTTGAGCGATTCAAGAAGGTCATGCTCCCGGACTATTCCAGAAACACGATCAACATGCGATTGCGAGCGATCAGAACTTTTTTTCAATGGCTTTACGATCGGGAACTCATCAAGGACAAACCGCGCGTGTTTCTTCTCAGGATTCCGAAAAGTACACCGAGGTATATTTCGGATAAGGAATTCAAGAAAATCTGCAAGAAAGCAAGAAAGATCGATCCATTTCTGGAAGATGTGTTTGTTTTCTACAGAGACACGGGTTGTCGCCTCAGTGAGCCGTTTAGAGGCCGGATTAAGGGTAAGTACTTAACTGTTGCTCCTGAGTCCGCTAAAGCCGGTAGAACGCGCGATATCCCCATCATAGATGATGCATTGATGCACACGCTCGTTAGCATGAGAGCTCAGACGCATCTGAATGCGGGGAATGGAAAATACCGAGACGGATCACTGCGTCCCAATCGCAAAACCCACGAGTACAAATATTATTCAAAGATGTTTAAGAAATGCTGCACAAAAGCGAAGATCAAGGACACGCACTTTCATGACCTCCGGCATACCTTTGCTGTGCGGCAGTGGCTCATCACGGGTGACATCTTTTGGGTGAGTAACCGCATGGGGCACGCATCAGTAACAGTGACGGAAGTGTATGCCCGAATTGATCTGGGACGACTTCAACAAGATTTCCCAAAATTGGTTCGACAAAGACTTCGAGTAGATAGTACCAGTGTTAAAAGCATTAAGGCTGCTGCTCATTAATCTGATTCCGGACTCTTTCCTAATCAGACTTCAATAGCTTAAACATTTCAATTGATCAAGCCGATGTGGTAAGGAATATGGTGGTAATCGGGGGATGACCATACTCTAGAGCCTTTGCTGGTAAGGCATCAGGGGCGTTGCGCCCCCTAATGGGGAAGGCAGGGGTTCAATGCAAGCATTGGTGAACCGGCCACCAAAGTGCCGGCCCCTACTAATTTGAAACCTATCCTAAAGTAATATGCCATCGTGTTAGCAGAGCTTGAAATCCTACCTAGAAAGTAGCGGTTCAAGAGCTGGGAGGTGACATGGGGATTTTCAGTTCCCTTTTTGGATTCGGTAAGTATAGTGTATCAAGGGGTTGTAGAGGTAGGCGATTTAGCGTGTGTAATATATATGCACAGTTACTCATAAAAGTAGAATGCAGAGCATTGTACTTGAATCCTCAAATAGTTACGACAGCTAAACGGTATTGAAGAGTATTTAATTTGCCCAACGAACTCCTTCAAACGTGTTTTGGAATATCAAATGAAATCATTGCTTCCCAGAGGGATCGTTTCTTTTAGATTAGTCCTATGAAACTGCTAACCGGACTCTGTATCTCTCTTTTTTTTGTACCTCAAACTCTTTACTCTGGCTCACTGGATTGTGATGATTGAATATCTGAAAAGTTTGCCACGGTTGAATTTGTTCAATCATTGCAATAACTGAGATCACTATCACTTATCTGCTCACAAATAAAAGTATCATTTCGCGAAGACTAAGCACCATTGGGTTTGTCTCACTATTTCTATTGAGTCAGATCATCCAGGTATCCCATATCCACCATAACCATGTGGTGGAGTCAATGATCGTTGCGTATAGTTACAGCTCCTCAGAGGTGTCGACAAATCATCATGGTTCACATGATCACGATGAGGGAGTACATCCAAGGCACCAACAGCATGATTTTGAGAAACATGTTGAACGTGAGATCACAGGGACTCGATCTGTTGCAAACCTTGGAGTCTCAGTCCATAGTCCTGCCGACACGGAAAGAATCTTCCCAAAACCCCCTACTAAACATTCGCTTTATGGATATAAAGATTTTCCAATCCCAAATGAAGACCATTCTTCTGTTACCACTATTCGTGGCCCACCACTTTTGGGATAATCGCTTTAACCCAACACATCAACAAATCTTAAGCAATTAAACTGACACAGCACTCATGCAATATATGAGTGAGTGTGTCCAGCGAGGTATTCAGATGATTGAACAATTATCTCAACTGTTATTTAGAAACAAGCTAGTGCTTCTCATTGGGTTTATGGTGATTCTATTCGCCCTCCCACAAGATGTGAGTGCACACGGAGTAACTGAGGGCGACAAAGGCTATATCCAGGAAAGCTCCGGTTCTATGATTATCCCATTCATTTATTTAGGAGCGAAGCATATGGTTACAGGATATGACCATTTACTCTTCCTGTTTGGAGTGATCTTCTTTTTGTATCGTCTAAAGGATATTAGTACCTACGTGACCCTTTTTGCAGTGGGTCACTCAGTCACCCTTCTTTCAGGTGTTCTTATGAATGTAAGTGTGAATGCATACATCATCGACGCGATCATTGGTTTTTCAATCGTGTATAAAGCTCTTGATAATATGGGTGCCTATCAAAGGTGGTTTGGATTTCAACCGAGCACGAAAATAGCCACTTTGATATTTGGACTTTTTCACGGTTTCGGTCTGGCTACAAAAATCCTTGACTACAAGATGTCCTCAGATGGGTTAATCCCAAACCTCATTGCTTTCAATGTGGGCGTTGAACTCGGACAGGTTATAGCTCTGTCGATCATTCTGATCGCAATGAGCTACTGGCGTCGAACAGAAAGTTTTAACGAACATGCCTATAGTGCAAATGTAATCCTGATGGCCGGTGGATTCATCTTCGTCGGTTATCAACTCACAGGCTTTTTCGTTTCATAAATAATTAGGAGAATAGAATGAATACAAATCATAAACCACTGAAATCTGAGCTACCATCAGCAGCACAATTAATGAAATCAACAATTATAGCCATTGTAATAGCAGCGGTCATATTAATTATAGCAGTTCTACCAGCTGAATATGGTATTGACCCAACTGGAGTTGGCAAACTTCTCGGATTGTCACAAATGGGTGAGATTAAGACCTCTCTGGCAAAAGAAGCTGCATTAAGTACACCCATCCCAATACCAGCCCCGCTAAAAAAGGCAATAGGCACTATTCCCAAACCGAAAAATGCAATAGCTGACAAAACGACTCAAGCCAGCGCCACCACAAAGTCAGACACTATCAGCTTCACGTTAAGACCTGATGAAGCCACTGAAATGAAATTGAGTATGAAGAAAGGTGCACTGGTTAATTTTGTGTGGCAGACTGACGGTGGTAAAGCGAATTATGATACGCATGCCGACTCAAGAAAACTCAATATTAATTATCACAATTATGACAAGGGTTCCACAGATTATAGTGAGGGCGTACTGGAAGCGGCTTTTGATGGAAACCATGGTTGGTTCTGGAGAAACAGATCAGGTAAAACAATGATCATAACTCTCGAGGTTCATGGAGACTATTCTGAGATAATCAGAGCCGCTTAATCAACTAGCAATTTATTGGCTAAATACTGTTCTGTAACAAGCCACTCATAGCATTGGAAAGATTATGCAAAAAGAAAATATCCAGCATTGGCAACACGATCATACCTTTGCTCAAGATCAGCGAAAACCAGGAGAGTCCCGCACCCTCATTGTAATTGCGATAACCACAGTTATGATGGTTGTCGAACTGATAGCAGGAATCAAGTATGGTTCTATGGCACTTCTCGCTGATGGATTGCATATGGCGTCGCACACTGTGGCGCTTGGTATCACTGCCTTCGCTTACGTTTATGCACGTAAAAATGCACGCAATAGTCAATACAGTTTTGGCACAGGCAAAGTCAATGCAATGGGTGGCTTTACAGGCGCAGTATTGTTAGCACTCTTTGCTCTATTTATGGGGTTTGAGAGTGTGGCTAGAATGCTAAACCCGGTTGAGATTATTTTCAATCAAGCGATCATTGTTGCCTCGTTAGGGTTGGTGGTAAATGGGGTTAGTGTTTTTATCCTGGGGGTTGATGACCATGATCACCACCACAATGATGAAGACGGAGGGCATCACCATGATCACAATCTGAAATCTGCATATCTCCATGTTATGGCAGATGCTTTGACGTCTGTGTTGGCTATCGTCGCACTTCTTGCGGCAAAATACTTCGGATTGATCTGGATGGATCCTGTAATGGGGATCGTCGGAGCAGTTCTCGTGGCGAGATGGTCATACGGATTACTTGGTTCAACAGCTGCCGTATTGCTGGATCGTCAGGCTCCAGAGAAGCTACTGGAAAAGATTAAATCGGTGATAGAAACTGAGGAGGATACGCTGGTTACTGATTTACACGTCTGGTCAATTGGTCCTGAAATCTATTCGGCAGAAATCAGTATCGTCGCGCACAATCCAGCAACTCCAACTGAATACAAATCTAGAATCCCAAAGATCTTGGGGATAGTGCACATATCAATTGAAACTCATAAACAGCTTGCTATTGACCATACAAATTAGTCAATCCCATTTCTTGAGTACGTCACACGCCAACAGATATGATTTTACTCATATATTATGAGCAAATACTGTTGAACATCGTTTTACTCCTCGGTGATAGGATTATTAAGCCGAAAACTGTAGAATATTCTACAATAATTCATTAGTATCAGATGACAATATTAAATATGAGGAACACCATACGTGTCGACTAGCTATAAGCAGTTAATTCAAAAACCTATTATGTGGCAAAGCCTGATTGTATTTCTTACAGGTCTCATTTCTTACTTTCATTTTACGACTCCACCTGATGAAGGCCACATTCATTTAATACTTATGCAATTCTACCTTGTGCCAATCCTGATTGGTGCGATCCAGTTTGGCGTAATCGGCGGTTTTGGAACTGCAGCTGTCATAAGCGTTATTGTTGCACCGCATATCATTTTTCAATGGATTGGCGGTGCTCAACATCACATGTTGGGATATCTTCAAATAGTCATATACAATGCCATTGGATATTTGACTGGCTTAAAATCCCAACTTGAAAAGAAAGCACGAGATCATCTTACAATGACAGCTGAGGAACTGACTGAAACGCTCTCCCGCCTTGAGAAGCAGTCGGAAGAGATGGCTGCTCTCGAAGAACAAGTTAGAGATTCTGAGCGTCTTTCTGTGATCGGTGAGCTTATGGCAAGTCTTGCCCACGAGCTGCGAAACCCTCTGGCTTCAATTCGAGGTAGCGTAGACATCTTGAAGAAGCAAACGAGCGAACCGGAACAAAGCGGTGAGTTCTTCCAAATATTGGTTAACGAAACTGAGAGAATGAGCGGGGTTGTTGAAAACTATTTAGCGCTTGCTAGACGGAGTAAGGGTACGGATGTTGAATATGACATCATCGAGATTATAAGAAACACATCTATCCTCCTTACAAGCAGGGCTCGTCGTGATCAAATAGCTATCCAGTGTGATATTCCGAAAGACGCTGTGACAATTAAAGGTGATCCAAACGACTTAAGACAGATACTCGTAAATTTGATTTTGAACGGGATACAAGCCATGACCAATCAGGGAAAAATATATATCACTGCCCATGTCGTTTCTGAATCTCCAGATCTGGGACTCGACCAAGATGTTAGATGCGATATAATTATAGAGGACGAAGGCTCCGGTATCCAAAAGGATCAATTTAAGAAACTCTTTGAACCATTCTTCACCACGAAAGAACACGGGTCCGGTTTGGGGTTAAGTATTGTAAAAAGAATCGTTGAAAGCCGGCAATGGAAAATTGATGTGAAGAACCGCGCTGTATCAGGTTCAGAATTTACGCTTTCAATCCCTTTGCCTGATGTAAAAGTTGCTGCCCAAAAAAGGAAGGGCTCAAAATGATGAATAGTGTTCTACTCATTGATGATGACATCAGCCTAAGTCGGGTTTTAGGATATCAACTTGAGCAAAGCGGGTTCGATGTCGTGGTTGTTAATAGCGGTGCTGAAGGTCTTGAAAAGTTTAACAATAAATCATTTGATATTGTTGTTACAGATATCCAAATGCCGGAAATGTCTGGTATTGATGTATTAGGTGAAATTCGCAAACTAGATTCTCAAGTGGTGATAATCCTGATTACGGCCTATGGGAGTGTTGAAAACGCTATCGAAGCGTGTCGGTTAGGTGCAGATGACTATATCACAAAACCATTTGGACAAGAACAGCTTCTCTTTGTCATAGAAAAAGCAATGCGACTGAGAGAGCTACAAATTGACAATAGCCAATTAAGAAACGAGCTAAAGGGAAAACATAAATTCAATAACCTGGTTACCAATAATTCCTTGATGGAAGATGTGTTGGAAACTGCGGGTCAAATAGCCGACAGCAATACTACAACCCTAATTCTAGGTGAGAGTGGTACTGGCAAGGAGCTAATAGCCAAAGCGGTACACTACAATAGTTCGCGTAGTAAAAAGCCACTCATAACAGTCAATTGTCCATCTATCCCGGAGAATCTGTTAGAAAGTGAGCTCTTTGGGCATGTCAGAGGATCATTTACAGGGGCTGTCAAGGACCGTAAGGGTAAATTCGAAATGGCAAGTGGCGGTTCCATCTTCCTCGATGAAATAGGTGACTTGCATGCGACTGTCCAGGCGAAGTTGCTAAGGGTTCTCCAGGAACAGGAAGTTGAGCGTCTTGGGGATTCCAAAATAATTAAGGTTGACGTAAGAATTATCGCAGCCACAAATAAAGACCTGTGGCAGTTAGTACAGGATGGTCTTTTTCGAGAGGATCTTTATTACCGCCTGAGTGTAATTCCGATAACCATTCCGCCGCTCCGGGATAGAAGTGGCGATGTCCCACATTTAATTGACCACTTTTTGAGGAAATATGCTGGTAAAAGAAAATTCAAACTCGATAGTGATGTACTCGACATTCTCGACCTTTATACCTGGCCGGGTAACATCCGTGAGCTTGAGAATCTCGTCCAGCGGCTAGTGACCTTGTCCCGAGGTGACGACATTACTGTTAAGGATCTCCCAGAACATATCAGAGTATCCGAAGCCAATCTAACGCCCCTCTCGTTAAATATTCCAACCGAAGGACTATCTCTTAAAGATGTAGAAGAGAAGTTAATCCGAGAGACCCTGGAGAAGACAAACGGGAACCAATCGAAAGCTGCACGACTGCTAAAAATCCCAAGACATGTTTTGATCTATCGCATGAAAAAACTTGGAATATCTCCGCACTAATAAGCTCCCACATATATTGTAGACTGTAGAATAATCTGCAACATATTGTAGAATAATCTACAACATCACCTTGCCTCAACTCATATCGAGGTAGATAATCCACATCACTATATACATCTAAATATAATATATACAATAGTATAGAATTCACACTTTGCTAGTTCGTGATATTTTGGCACGCATATTGGGATAGGGAGAGTATGGAAATGATGATTTCAAACCAAAGTGGAGACTTGATAATCACAATGGAAAACATAAAAATTCAGATCAAACTAGTAGTGAGGAAATGAATGCAATTTAAGTCAATATTGCTCACGTTAATTATCAGTGGACTAGCTTTAGCTCAGAGTGAGAACCTAGAGATACTCAACCTGGATGAACTCATAAATGAAGGATTGGCTAATAATCCAGCCAGAAAGGCATATTCCGAAGATATCAATGCTGCAGCTTCCCGAGTAATACAATCAAGCACTCTTCCTGATCCCATGCTGTCCGTTAATCTGATGAATTTACCTTTCGAAAATTTTGGATTCGATCAGGAACCCATGTCAGGAAAACAATTGGGCTTTAAACAGGGAATCCCCTTCCCGGGCAAGTTAAATCTCAAGGCTGAGATTGCTGAGGTCGGAGTAGAGATTTCGAGAGAGCAATATGCGGAGGTAAGCAACTCCCTCGTCCGAGATATTTCAAACACATATCACAATCTATATTTCATCGATGAAGCTATCAAAACAATCGAAAAGAATCGTCAACTGGTTAATGAGCTCCAAAAAGTTGCCCAGCAAAAGTATGCTGTTGGAAAGGGTTTGCAGCAAGATGTGCTCAAGGCTCAGGTGGAATTGTCCCTCATGATGGAGAGAATGATATCTCTTAAGCAAAAACGAGAACGCATTGAGTCAACTCTAAACATGCTCCTGAATAGACCCATAGATCAGGCAGTGGGAGTCACACATAAACCCAAAATAAGGTCCCTTCATCTATCATTTGAAGAGCTGAAGCAATTAGGGGAAGAGAACAGACCTCTTCTCAAGTTATGGCGAAAACGTATCGAACGGACTGACCGAAAAATAGATCTAGCCCGAAAGAATCTCCTTCCAGATTTTGCTGTAAGTGCGGCTTATACGCAAAGAGATGTGCTGGCAACCGGTATGGGAGGGGCAGATTTCTTCTCAACAGGCATTAGTCTGAATTTACCTATCTATGCTAAAAACAAGCAGAAGCAACAGATCCAGGAAGAGCGAATTGTACACAAAAGTGTTCTCGAAAGACAGGAGAGCATCCAACAACAGGTTAACAAACAAATAAATGACGCGCTCACTGAATTAGATGAAAATATAGAGCTGCTTGAACTCTATCGAACTGGTATAGTCCCACAGGCTGCTCAGGCTCTTGAGTCAGCACTAACTGGGTATCAAACCGACAAAGTAGATTTTTTGACTCTAATAAGCAGTCAGATGACGCTGTTCAACCTTGAGCTTGAATACGCACGACTTATTAGCACAAATAATAAAAACGTAGCTGATCTTGAGTTTGCTATTGGCACATCCTTGCCAGCAACTGATTAGTATAACCACGAGGGGAGCACACAGTGTTTCGGAGAATTACAATGAGATCAACACTTACGATAATATTACTAACAATAGGACTGGGGATGACATTATTCCTGGTAAGTTGCGGTTCAGCCAACTCAGATAGCAAGCCCGCGCAGGCTGAAGCATCAAAAGAGCTTCATACGTGTGGCATGCACCCAGAGGTTATTCTTGAGGGTCCAGGTCAATGTCCAATATGTGGGATGAATCTGACACCCTTAAAGCGAAACGCAACAACTCAAGATGCTAGCGCACAAAAACCATCTGGGGAACGCAAAATCCTCTACTGGCAAGCACCCATGAACCCGACAGAAATCTATGATGAACCTGGTAAGTCAAATATGGGCATGGATTTGATACCTGTGTATGATGACCAGGGCGGTTCAGGTAGCCAGATTTCGATTGATCCTGTAACTGTTCAGAATATGGGTGTTCGCATCGCTGAAGTGCAGAAGCGAGATTTTAGTCGGGATATTAGAGCATTAGGCAAGGTCGACTACAACGAAGAGAATATTTATGAAGTCTCCTCAAAGATTTCAGGTTGGATCGAAAAATTACATGTGGATTATACAGGGAAGCCCGTCCGCAAGGGTCAAGCCTTACTCGAGCTTTACTCACCAGATCTTGTAACAACTCAACAGGAATATTTGCTAGCACTTAAGAACAAAGAGTTAATCAGTAACTCAAGCTTTGCCAGCATCCGTGAAGGAGCTGAATCTCTACTCGCTTCAACCCGACAGAGGCTCTCCTATTGGGATATCCCAGAATCGGAGATCAAACGACTTGAAGACGGTGGTGAGGTAAGCAAAACGATCACTTTTGAGTCCCCGGCTGATGGAGTCGTCATTCATAAAAATGCTGTTGAGGGTAAGCATATCAAAGAGGGTAGCTCGCTGTACCGCATTGCTGATTTGTCCACGATCTGGGTATTTGCCAGTCTTTATGACAGTGAAGTGCCCTGGGTTGAAGTCGGTCAAACGGCTGAAATGGAACTTTCATATGCACCTGGAGAGATCTTGAAAGGAAAAGTAGCCTACATATATCCTTACTTAAACGAGAAGTCACGTGATGTAAAAGTACGTTTGGAGTTTCCCAATCCTGATCTGATGCTAAAACCAGGGATGTATTCCAACGTCCGCATCAAAACCCAAACAATTCCAAATGCGATTGTCATTCCTTCAGAAGCCGTTATCCGTTCTGGGGAAAGAATTCTCACCTTTATCGCCTTAGGAGAGGGTCGTTTTGAACCACGTCAAGTACGAGTAGGACCAGAAGGTGATAGTGGTGAGATCCTTGTTCTTGCAGGTCTCCAAGCGGGAGAGAATATAGTAACATCAGCTCAATTTCTACTGGATAGTGAAAGTCGACTTCAGGAAGCCATTCAGAAAATGTTAAATGAGAAAAAAACGAAGACTTCCGAATCTGAAACTATTTCAAATGCAGAAAAACCGATGACCATGGGGGCCATGGGCCAGTCAGAGGAAGTGGAATCACATTCCGACGCCAGCGCTGGGCATGAGTCTCACAATCACTAAGAAAATCTATTTCGAAGCCAGAAAGTATCAACAGACTCGAGCAAAGCTTGAGCTAGAAAATTAGAGATAAACTATGTTAGAAAAAATTATTGAAGCTTCCGTAAATAATAGATTCCTGGTAATACTTTTTACCGCATTGATTGGCTTGGCAGGAATCTATGCCGTTATCAACACTCCCATTGATGCGATTCCGGATCTAAGCGATGTTCAGGTCATTATCTTCACAGAATTCCCTGGTCAAGCGCCACAAGTAGTGGAAGATCAGGTTACATACCCATTAACTACGGCCATGCTTGCGGTGCCTTTTGCCAAAGTGGTCAGGGGATATTCATTTTTCGGCCTGTCCTTTGTTTACATCATATTTGAGGATGATACAGATCTCTATTGGGCCAGGAGCCGGGTCCTGGAATACCTGAACTATGTGTCCAGCCGTCTTCCACAAGGTGTAACTCCGACCTTAGGACCTGATGCAACGGGTGTTGGTTGGGTATATGAATATACACTTGACGGAGGAGACGAATACGATCTTCAGCAGTTGCGTTCCATTCAAGACTGGTACCTGCGCTATGAATTAACGGGGGTTCCGGGAGTAGCTGAGGTCGCAAGTATTGGTGGCTATGTAAAACAATATCAAGTTGAAGTAGATCCCAACAAACTCCTTGCCTACAACATTCCCATTCAAAAAGTCAAGATGGCCATCAAGCGCAGTAATAATGATGTGGGTGGTAAGCTGGTTGAGATGGGGGAAACCGAATTTATGGTTCGGGGTCTCGGGTATATAAAGAGTATTGCTGATATTGAACAGATTGCCTTGGGGGTTGATTCAAACGGAACACCTGTTTTGATCAAGCAAGTCGCCAATGTGAAAATTGGACCAGAATTGCGCCGAGGCATTGTGGATTGGAATGGTGAGGGTGAAACCGTCGGTGGTATTGTCGTTATGCGTTCCGGAGAAAATGCCCTAAAAACTATCGAATTGGTTAAAGAGAAAATTAAGGAGCTAAAGAAGGGTCTCCCTGAGGGTGTAACCATTAACTCAGCATATGATCGGTCCGGCCTGATAATCAGGGCCATTGATAATCTTAGCGTAAAGCTATTAGAGGAATTACTGGTTGTAGCAGTTGTTTGTATTTTGTTCTTATTACACTTCCGAAGTGCTTTTGTAGCACTGTTTACCCTACCCATGGGCATACTTGTATCCTTTCTGATTATGTATTATCAGGGCATTAATGCCAATATTATGTCACTGGGAGGAATCGCCATTGCCATTGGTGCCATGGTTGATGCCGCCATCGTCATGATCGAGAACGCCCATAAGCATATTGAGCGGGATAAGGGCAAGAAAGACCACTGGCAAATTATCATCGATTCTTCTAAGGAAGTGGGACCGGCACTGTTCTATTCCTTATTGATTATCACAGTATCATTCCTTCCAGTATTTACCCTTGAAGCACAGGAAGGACGCCTGTTCAAACCGCTGGCATTTACAAAAACTTATGCCATGGCTGCATCCGCCTTTTTTGCTGTGACAATCGTACCCATTCTCATGGGATATTTTGTCCGAGGTAAAATTCTGCCTGAGCACAAAAATCCACTGAGCAGAATATTAATGAAGATCTATAGACCTGTTATTCATGCTGTTCTACGTTTTAAGTGGATCACCATTGTGATTGCGATTGTGATCATGGCCGTGACGATTATCCCATTAGGAAAAATCGGTTCCGAGTTCATGCCACCATTGAATGAAGGGGACATACTCTACATGCCAACGACTGATCCTGGAATTAGCATAACAAAAGCCAAGGAGTTGTTGCAACAGACCGATCGCATTATCAAAAGCTTCCCTGAGGTCCATCATGTGTTCGGTAAGATTGGAAGAGCTGAAACAGCAACAGATCCTGCACCGCTCTCCATGATTGAAACAACCATCATGCTCAATCCCTCTGATACATGGCGAGAGGGGATGACTATCGAGAAGCTCATTCAGGAGTTAGACGAGTCAATTCAATTTCCAGGACTGACCAATGCGTGGACGATGCCCATTAAGACTCGCATTGACATGTTGTCCACTGGCATTAAAACGCCAGTAGGTATCAAGCTGATGGGGCCAGACTTAGAAACGTTATCAGATCTTGGTCAAGAAGTAGCTGCTGTAATCAAAAATGTTGAGGGTACTCTCAGTGTTTTCGCAGATAAAACTGTGGGTGGCAATTTCTTAGATTTTGATATTAAGCGTGATGAAATAGCCAGATACGGTCTTACGGTAGGAGATGTCCAAGACGTAATTATGACTGCAATTGGTGGAATGAATGTTTCATATACTGTAGAAGGGCTTGAACGCTATCCAATAAATGTTCGTTATAGTCGAGAGTTGAGAGACAATATTGGAGCACTAAAAAGAGTTCTAGTACCCACCCCAACTGGCGCTCAAATACCTCTAGAATATGTAGCCAGTATTAATATCGCTAAAGGTCCTCCGGTGATCAAAAGTGAAAATGCCAGACAAACAGCCTGGTTGTATGTGGATCTAAAAGGCATTGATGTTGGTACTTATGTAAAAAATGCTAGGCAGATTGTTGAGGAAAATATCGACTTTCCTGAGGGCTATAGCTTGGTCTGGTCTGGTCAATATGAGTACATGGAAAGAGCCTCAAAACGCTTAAAGGTTGTGATACCTATTACATTGATAATCATCTTTCTGCTCTTGTTCTTCAATTTTAAGAATATCGCTGAAGCCTCCATCGTTATGATTTCACTCCCCTTTGCCTTGGTGGGTGGAATATGGTTCATGTACTTTCTGGATTACAACTTTAGTGTCGCCGTTGGTGTGGGATTCATTGCTTTAGCAGGACTAGCCGCTGAAACAGGTGTTGTGATGCTGGTATATCTTGACAATGTCTTCGATGACAAGGTTAGAAGTGGTCAGATGAGGAGTTTGAAAGATCTTTACGATAGCATCATCATCGGTGCCGTAGAGCGTGTCAGACCGAAATTGATGACAGTGACGACAACCATGTTCGGTCTTATTCCAATTCTATGGGGTACAGAAGCCGGGTCTCAGACGATGAAGAGAATAGCTGCCCCCATGGTTGGTGGGATGGTTTCCTCAACAATCCTAACCCTGGTCGTGATTCCTGCAATTTACTATTTATGGAAGGCGCGTGAGGTAAACCTGCTCATTGCGGGATTTACTGACGAACCTCTAGGTGAGCCCGTTAGCCTGCTCTCAAGTGATGCTGATGAAGTCGCAGAACACAGTGAAGGACCAACAACATCTGACGATAACCTCAATTCAACAATTTGACTGGAGAAAACATGAAAGAAGTGAAAGCATTTATACGAGGTGACAAAGCCGATGAGGTTATCGAAGCTCTACAAAATATCAGTGTTATAAACCTGACAGCAACCAATGTGATGGGAATTGGCAGAAGTCTTTCTCCCGCTGAAGAATCTAAATATTCAGTGGATTTGATACAGAAATATTCCAAAATCACTAAACTCGAGATTGTCTGCCGAGCTGCAGACACAGAGAAGATCGTTGCAGCACTAAGAGAGGCTGCATACACAGGTTTACAAGGTGATGGAATGATTTATGTCGTCCCTGTGTCAACGGCTGTAAAAATTAGAACTGGAGAGTATGGTGGAGATGGGTTGTAACCCCCCGATAATCTGTTTTCCCGTACTCCCGTTCTAGAATATGATGCCCTGAGTGAATTCGATGATAAATCCCTCAGGGCATTTGGATAAATAGTAATTCACGTTTTTATTTTCAATGAGCTTGAACTTTGTGAAAGGAAAGATTATTAACAATCACAACTTACCAAATACGGAAGAGGAATCAATTTGTCTTCCAGATACCAAACTTCGAAGAGTGGTAATTGTTGGTGGAGGTTTTGCAGGTTTAACCCTTGTAAAAGGCCTGAAAAATCGAAATATCCAAATTGTATTGATCGATCGTAACAACTTCCATCAATTTCAGCCATTACTTTACCAGGTTGCTACCAGCGGCTTAGAACCTGATAGTATTCTATTTCCAATCAGGAAACAATTATCAGGATATAAAAATGTGGTCTTTCGCATGGCTGAAGTGACTGAAATTCAAACCTCCCACAATCTAATTATTACTGACAAAGGTAGATTGAGCTATGATTTTCTAGTTTTGGCAACTGGCGCAGAGATTAATTATTTTGGACTAAACCAGTTTCAGAAGCGGAGCTTAGGTCTAAAAGACATTCGTGATGCCCTGGACATACGCCATAAAATGTTGCTCAATTTGGAACAGGCCGCCATTTCCTGTGACCAGCAGGAACGAGATGCCTTGACTAATTTCGTGATTGTGGGAGGGGGACCAGCCGGTGTGGAAATGGCTGGAGCACTGGGCGAATTTTGCAGGTACATTCTACCTAAAGATTACCCTGAATTCTCATCAGCATTGATGAAGATCTTTCTGTTAGAAGCTTCGAATCAATTGCTTACTGGAATGTCTGGAAAGGCATCAATCAGAACATTAGAATATTTAAAGACTTTAAACGTTGATGTCCTCTTGAATGAAACCGTTACAGACTATGATGGAACGGTTATAACCACCGATCAAGGCAGGGATATACTAACTAAAAATGTAATATGGACCGCAGGGGTGAAAGGTCAGTTCCCTCTGGGATTAGCTACCCAAACAAATAAAGCAAAGGGTAACCGCTTAAGGGTGGATGAGTTCATGAGATTGGATGGCACGGATAACGTTTTCGTGCTGGGCGATGTGGCTGCGATGATTACCAGGGAGACTCCCAATGGGCATCCTCAAGTTGCTCAACCTGCTATTCAACAGGGTAAATATCTAGCCAAAATGCTTATCAATATTATTCATGCGAGACCCACACAACCATTCAAATACATAGATAAGGGCTCACTGGCGACTGTTGGTAAAAGGAAGGCTGTGGCAGATATCGGCAATTGGAGTTTTGCTGGATATGTAGCCTGGTTGCTCTGGTCCCTGGTGCATATCATGTCAATAAGCGGTTTCAGAAATCGATTGCTGGTTGGCATCAATTGGGTCATGAATTATTTCAGCTATGAAAAAAGCAATCGGTTAATCATTCGCGCCTCGACGAAAACGAACGATAGCGACAAATAAACACAGGATTCCTTTTCCCTCTTCCTCGCTGTAAAATCTGGATTAGCTAAACCGCAATTGTGAATAGCGTCACAGGGTAGCGAGAACCTTAAATCAATAAAATCCGTCCACAATCTCGTTGTAGAATATCCGACATAGCATCTCAATACATGTAGAATATTCTCCAATATTGATTAATCCGTTTAATATAAGAAATCAATAAACACAATAATAACAGTAAGTAATAACGTACGATTTAGTTTGGCATGAGAATTGGATTATAGGTAGCGAAATGAATGATAAATATATCATAGATCGAATTAAGAAAAACTTGATTGCCAATGGCAAAAACGACATGGGCAGATTACAGAATGGAACTCATTTGAGTTCAATGTCCCCGGTGTACGGACATAGCATATATGATCTGCCCTTTCCAACAAGGCTTATTCTAAGCCAACAAATAAAAAGGAGTACAAAGATGAAGAGTCTTCAATTTCTCACAAAAGCAATGATGGTAATGTCCTTGCTGGTATTTGCGGGAGCCTCAAACCTGAACGCACAACATATGGGAGATAACCATCAAGATACGGACCCTGCAATGGGCGGAGATCAGCCAACACAGCATATGCATGAAAACATGCAAAACATGCAGCAAATGCAACAGACCAACATGATGGGTATGGATGGTCAAGGTATGATGATGAGTTTGGAAGAGATGACAGAGCATATGGGTCAATTAATGGACCATAGCGAAGCAATGATGTCCTCCATGGAGTCTGGTGGCTTGATGGCAATGTTTCGTGGTGACAATGCCGAGAGCCACATGATGGATATGTCACAAGATATGTCTGACATGATGGAAGGGATGCAGGGGTTAATGGAAAACATGCAGACTATGATGGGTGATCAGTCAATGATGAGTCAACCAGGAATGCAAAATGAGATGGATCACATGCAAGCCACCCTAAGCGAGATGGTAGGATCCATGGATCAGATGATGGACAATATGCATAAGATTCAGAAAATTAATCCAAAACTTAAAGCCAAGAACTAGTCAAACAAAATCTAGATGAATCGATTTAGAAATATCAGAATTAATCGTCTCCAAACGCTATGGCTGTTGCTAGCCTGGGTAGCTATGTCTGCCCAGGCGGGGCAGTCATGGTCAGTATTGACATCTATGTCATATAATCAAGGTAAATATATATACGATGACACTGTTGAAAATTTATATCTCAATTTAGGGGTGAGGTACAGGCAACCAAATTGGTCTTTAACCGTCTCTCTGCCTGTAATAGGGCAGCAGGACAATAATGATGCTAATTCTGTAGTCTCGAATGACAGTTTAGCATCAACAATGAATTTCCTCCATGACCAAAATATTGATATAGGGTTAGGCGATCTGTACATCTTTGGACAAAGAAAACTCTGGAAAAGTCCCCGAGGAAAGACCCTATTATCAGCAACTTTTCAACTCAAATATCCTCTAGGATTTTCAAGCGAGATGTTCAGTTCCCAACAAATTGATTATGGGGCGGGAATTTCCTTGAGGAAATCCTGGGGTCCGAATTCGTTATACGGTGACATCGGATATCTCGTACTGGGAAGTCCGGACTGGGGAGAGTACACAAATCCCATCAGCTATGGAATAGGTATGGGAAGAAGCTTTCTCAGGAAGATGGTTGTCACCTCAATTTATTATCGGGAATACACTGAGATTCTCGCTGGATTAATACCCCCAAAACAGGTATCCGTGGGGATCTCAGCCCGATTGACTTATCGAACATACATATCATTGAACCTGACTCAGGGATTGAGTGAAAGCAGTCCGGATAGTGGTGTCACTTCCGGTATTGTTTGGAAAATTTAGCCTTCTGTGTGTTGATCTTCAGATGGGAAAAATATGAACCTCTATGAAAAGGAAATAACATGAAATCTATATTAATATTAATAACACTAAGTACCGGACTTCTCCTGGGTTGCCAGGATAAATCGGCTGAACCAACCGAAAAACACACCGAAATGAAGCAGAGTCAAGGCACAAAAATGAGTTCTGGGATGGCAAAAGAGTCGGATCATTCCGGCCATGATCATGGGAAAATGGAAACCTCAGTGAATGCGGCCTATTACACCTGTCCCATGGAAAGTCATAAGCACATCAATAGCCAAGCAGCTGGGAATTGCCCAGAATGTGGAATGACGCTGGTGCCAGTGGTCGAGGTGAGTCCTGCTGAGGCAGATTTTTACGGCTGTCCTATGCCAAGCCACAGTCATATCAGAGCAGACGAAGCAGGATCGTGCCCTGAGTGTGGGATGAAGTTAAAACCTATGAAATTGAACGGTTGAACTTCTCCAAGATGAAGAATCTAATGCGACAGTTTAAAAGCTAGTGAGGATGGGAAGATGAACAAACGACAACTAATGATTATGATCTTAATTGCAGGAGGCTGTCTATTGTTTATCACGACTGTTATGGCCGGTCCTGCGCCCAAGGTTTGGGTTGCGCCTTCATCTTCAGATACTTTGAAAAATCCGAAGGCAGCAGACTCTGATTCATGGAAAGCGGGCGCTGCCTTATATAATACCGCTTGCGTCGTCTGTCATGGGAATAGGGGCGCTGGAGATGGCATCGCCGGAGCTGCGCTGAGCCCAAGACCAGCCGATCTTACAACCAAAGAAATGCAGGACCAAAGCGATGGTGCGATTTTCTGGAAGTTGACTGAGGGCAAGCCACCAATGGCAGGATATAAGTCTATTTATTCAGACCAGCAGAGGTGGGAACTGGTTGAATTCATTCGAACACTCAAGAAGAAATAGAGGATATAAATGAAAACCATAGCAATACTTTTAATAGTGCTAAGTATCTCAGCATTTGGTCAGGATTATACAGAACTAATTAATAAAGTTGATCGGGCTACACCAGGGGACAGCCAATTCCTCCTAAGAGGGTATGCCCATTCTGGATTCGAACAATTTGGAGAAAACTCAAGTTTCGTTGGTGGGAGTTTTAACCCGATCTTTCTGTGGAGACAATCTGACAAACTACTCTTCGAAGCTGAACTTGAATTAGAATTTGAACACGGTGAAACGGCTTTAGCGCTCGAGTATGCTAATATGGCTTATCAGTTGACAGAAAATTTAACAGTTCGTGCTGGGATGTTTCTACTACCCTTTGGGACATTCAGTGAGCGACTCCATCCTAGATGGATTAACCGATTGCCATCCAGCCCTTTAGGCTTCGGACATGACCCAATAGGTCCCATGAGGGATCTCGGTATTGAACTCAGGGGTAATGCAAAATTTGGGAATCGTAGCCTGACCTATTCAATATACACAACAAACGGTCCCTCATTGAATAGTGGTGTAGACCATGATTTGGAAGAAGATGAAGCTGGCATGTTGAATTATCTAAATGTAGAGGATAACAACGCAAATAAGGCTTTAGGTGGGCGATTGGCAATTTTCCCATTCTCAAAGCCAAGCCTTGAACTCGGGGTGTCTGGTCAATTTGCTAAAGTAGGTAATCATGAAACAGATTACGAGGAAACCACGGCGAATCTATATGCCCTTGATCTCTCCTATGTTAATAACTTGACGTTTCTAAAAGGTGTAATCGATCTCAAAGGTCAGGTAAATAGCATCAATGTTGACAAAGCCGAGTATTTCTCAGATGAAGATTCATCCTTCTATTCTTTTGAAAACCAGAGCCAAGTCTCCTATATCCAAGCAGCTTTCCGCCCGGCATATGTACGAAACTCATTTGTCCAGAAACTAGAATTGGTGGGAAGATATTCTCAATTAGTCACACCTGAAGGCTCGCACTGGGAAACAAATCAGGACCAATTCACTATCGGTTTGAATTATTGGCTGGATTGGCGCTCAGTACTAAAAATTGCCTACCAGGTAAATGGTGGGGGAAGTGAAGACACCCACGCTGAGGAAGAAGAGTCAGACCACGGCGACGAGAGTAGCGATAATGCTATCCTAATACATTGGGCCTTTGGATTTTAAGAATCAATTAGGGAAGAGGAATATATAGAATGAAAAGATCAAAAAAATCAATCATAGCAATGGTGAGTATACTAATCGTAGGATCCACTCTAATGAGCGCTTGCTCTTCACAAAATACTGCCCCCCCTAAATCCGGTGCGCAACTGTGGGGTGAAAATTGTATCCGCTGTCACAATGCTCCTTCTCCATCAGCGTTTAGCGATAACCAATGGGAAACAGTAGCCATGCATATGAAAATTAGGGCTAATCTGAACTCACATGAGACCGCAGAAATAGTGGACTTTTTACAAATGGCTAACTAGCTGAAATAGAACAGGATAAAGAATTATGAGTGTATACAGTATGACCTCCATCTCTGAACTTTCTTTTGATGAGACTGTCAATCTGGTAACAACAGAATTAAAAACTGCAGGGTTTGGAATTATAACAGACATTGACATGAAAGATACTATGAGCGATAAGTTGGGTATTGATATTTCTCGCTACCGAATTCTAGGAGCCTGCAATCCTCAGTATGCATACATGGCTATACGAGCAGAGGATCATGCCGGCCTCTTTCTGCCATGCAACGTAGTAGTTCACGAACTGGGAAGTAAAGAGGTAGAGGTTACCGTTCTCGATCCCATGGCAGCCATGGAAGCCGTGTCAAACCCAAGGCTTAAGGCAGTTGCCTGGCAGGTAAGGCAAAAACTTGAAGGCGTCATAGAGCGTATCTGAGGATTGATGTGATTCCTGGAGGCTTATCAGAGATAATAGGATGGTTTCTAGCCTTCATCTTTGTCGCTCTGGGAACCGGCCTCCTTCTTAAAGAGCTCACTAGACCGCGATATCCGATTGACGGTGAACCAGACGATAGTGCGCTGGGAATAGCTAAGCAAAGATATGCACGCGGTGACTTGAGTGAAAAAGAATTCATGCGAATCAAAGAAAACTTAAAGAGCAATGTGTCATAAACTTAAAACAGAGAATGAAATAGGATCTATATAATTATGAGCTTTATCCCTGAATGGGCACCAAATATCCACCCGGTCCTGATTCATTTCCCCATTGTATTGTTAATTTTGGCACCGATGCTTGATGCTAGTGCAATAATATTTAGGAAAGAACGCTGGTTGCCGCAGAGTGCAAATCTAGTCTACGCCTTGGCTGGATTGAGCCTCCTGGCCGTATATATAACTGGACGATTTGCCGCCGATTCTGTAGACATCCCCACTCAAGCATACAGAACACTTTCTATCCACGCTGATTGGGCACTTTATACATTGATAAGTGGTGGAATTAATGCAGTATTCCGTGGGACTCAACTTCTGAGGAATTATGAAGAGCATCCATTTCAATGGTTCCTGATAATCCCTGGATTGGTGGTCGCCAGTTTACTCTTTTTCACAGCAGACAATGGTGCCAAGCTGGTTTATGCCCATGGTGTGGGAGTCACAGTTCTGGAGCAGGACGATCATCACTCAGAAGCAGAGGTGCATTCCCACGAAAGCTCCGCTGACGATTCGCATCACGATGGAATAGACTATGACTCTCCTTCGCAAACATCAGAAACTGAGTTGAAACACTATTTTGAATGGATACTGGGTGATGTTGAGAGAATCGAGATGGAGCGAACTCATTACCAAGGGCAGGATGCATCGCGAATTTCCGTTAATTTAGACGACCAGGAGGCCCTATTCGTACTCCCGGAGAGTTATAGTAATGTGGAATATTTAATTAAGTTAAATCGTGATAACTTCAATGGCATTATCCGTTTGGTGCATCATGTCACGAGCTCAAACAACTACGACTTTCTGGAAGTTGGCAAGAACTCAATTATGCAAGGGCGCATGGCCAGCGGCAATTTGAGTAACTTTGACACTGCTAAAATTACTGTTGACGGCTGGATCAATCTGAAAATCGTAAGCACTAAAGGGCATTTTCGAGGGTATGTAGATCAGAATTTGGTCACTCACGGCCATGGGAAGGATTTACCTTCGGGCAAAATCGGTATATTTATGAAGGGTAGCGGGGAAGTGAAATTTGTAGAATTGAGTGGGACTGAAATCGAATGAGGGTGCTCACGTTTCCTCACTCGACCCGATCGAGGACTCAGCCCGGTCTAGCATCGATCTATAAGCCAGGATTTCCGTTAGTTCTGGCTTCCCACTCAATGCTTCATCGAATCCAAATTACTAATACAGAAATAGTGAATATAGATTTGAGCGGGATAAATGTTGATATAGGGCCGCGCATGGACCAATATCGAATTGGATTGGAGGGCTCCACACGATCCAACCTCCATCCAGAGCGAAGAGGATTTATTTGCTCTAGCTCCCCGCTCACTTTTGAATCCAGGCACTTTTTAGCCAGAACTATAGGGAGAGAATAATAATGCCACGTGATCCAGTCTGCGGTATGAATGTAAAAGAGCCGAGTGCTCACACATCAGATTTTGAAGGTGTGAGATATCATTTTTGTAGTGCTCATTGTGCAGAACGATTTGAGCAGAATCCTGACCAATTTCTTGAAGGTCAAGACGATCCGACAATTAGCGATGCGATCTATACTTGTCCTATGCATCCAGAAATTAAGGAGCATACCCCCGGTGCTTGCCCCAAATGTGGAATGTCACTGGAGCGGGTTCTTCCAGAAATAGTAACACCCCACATCGAACCTGGGTCAGCGAAAGAATATACCTGCCCCATGCACCCGGAGATAAATCAGGATCATCCAGGATCTTGCCCCAAATGTGGCATGGCTTTGGAGCCAAAGATGGCTACAGGGGATGAAGAAGATGACGAACTGGTCGATATGACAAATAAGTTTTGGATCAGTCTTGTATTATCTATTCCGCTTGTCTTCATCACAATGGGTGAATTATTCTTCAATTCTGAACTTTTCCATCTCAGCTGGCGTCCATACCTGGAACTACTCCTGGCAACTCCTGTGGTTTTATGGGCAGGGGCTCCCTTCTTTAAGCGAGGGTGGATATCCGTGGTGAACCGAAGTTTAAACATGTTCACGTTAATCGCATTAGGTACTGGTGTTGCTTATATCTATAGTCTGGTTGCCACACTATTCCCGGATCTCTTTCCACCGGCCTTTCGATCTGAAAATGGTAATGTCGCGATCTATTATGAAGCCGCCGCTGTAATTACCATGCTTGTTCTATTAGGACAGGTCCTGGAGTTGAAAGCAAGACGTCAAACTGGAAGTGCAATTAAGGCACTGTTGGGTTTGGCTCCCAAAACAGCAACGATTATCGAAGCGAACGGTGAGACAAAAGAGATCCCACTGAGTCATGTTAAGGTGACTGATATTCTGAGAGTTCGACCGGGAGAGAAAATACCTGTTGACGGTATAGTCATTGACGGAAAAAGTACAGTCGATGAGTCCATGGTCTCAGGAGAACCACTTGCCGTAAAAAAAGCTGAGGGTGATTCAGTTACGGGAGCCACTGTCAATCAAACTGGTGCGTTAACAATGCGTGCTGAGAGGGTGGGTGCTGACACATTACTCTCACAAATTATAAATATGGTGGCCAGTGCACAACGGAGTAAAGCTCCTATCCAGGGCATGGCAGATACGGTAGCCGGCTATTTTGTTCCTATCGTTGTCCTTGTCAGCATCATTACCTTCACGGTCTGGGCAATATTTGGTCCTGAACCAGCGTTGACCTATGCTTTGGTCAATGCTGTTGCAGTCTTGATTATTGCTTGCCCCTGTGCGCTTGGTTTGGCCACACCCATGTCCATCATGGTTGGCATGGGAAAAGGTGCTCAATCAGGTGTTCTGGTGAAGAATGCAGAGATTCTAGAACTCATGGAAAAGGTCGACACACTAATTGTCGACAAAACTGGAACATTAACCATGGGAAAACCAAGCCTGGTTAGGATAGAAACAACCGACGATTATGATGAGAATGACCTACTCCGTTTTGTTGCGGCAATAGAGAACTACAGTGAGCACCCTCTGGGAGCTTCAATTGTTGCTGCAGCAAAATTAAAGAAATTGAAATTGAGCGAAGTTAAGGACTTTTACTCGACTTCTGGAAAAGGTGTTGGTGGAGTAGTAGAAGGTCAGACAATTCTAATAGGAAATCCAGCAATTATGAAAGATGCAGGTCTGGACAAAGACCTGGCTCATTGGTTAGAAATTACTCCTGGGTATTCAGAAGCTGGCGAGACGATTATTTATGTTGCCGTTGAAGGAATAATCAGAGGAATATTGGGTGTTGCTGATCCCATTAAGGAAACGACTCCTGCAGCTATCAAAGATTTGAAAGCTGAGGGCATAGACGTGGTGATGCTTACTGGCGACAATCAGCACACGGCAAATTCAGTAGCTAAAATACTGGAAATAGATCATGTAGTGGCAGAGGTACTCCCTCATCAGAAAAATGAAATAGTTTCCCAATATCAAGCAAAGGGTAAGATCGTGGCCATGGCAGGTGACGGTATCAACGATGCTCCAGCTTTAGCCCAGGCGAACGTTGGCATCGCCATGGGAACAGGAACCGATGTTGCCATGGAGAGCGCTGGTGTAACTTTAGTAAAGGGTGACTTGCGGGGAATTCTTGTGGCACGAAAGTTAAGCCGTGCAACGATGCGTAATATTCGACAAAACCTGTTTTGGGCTTTTGCATATAACTCTCTCGGAATACCGGTTGCTGCTGGTGTGTTGTATCCTGTATTCGGATTATTGTTAAGTCCAATCATCGCTGCGGCTGCCATGAGTTTCAGCTCAGTCTCAGTTATCGCTAATTCATTAAGATTGAGGCGTGTAAGTTTTTGAGAAGAGCAATTGAAGTGACGAAAAACTATTCAAGAGATTTGGAAGGGTGATCGATATGAAAATTAATAAAAAGAAATCGACGGCAATTAGTTTCTCACGAGAACAGCTCATACTGGGAACTATCTCCCTTTTAATATTTGGACTGGTTGTAGGAATAATCCTAGTCGAAGGAAGTCCACAGAAAAAACGTGTAACAGCAATAGCCAGGTCCACCTTCAGTACCCATACCATGGAAATCGCAAAGGATTTTAGGTGCCCGTGCGGTACTTGTGGTGAGAAAAATCTTGCTCTCTGCGTGTGTGAGACTGCTCTTTCTGAAAAAAACTATATTGAAAAGAGTCTCAACGCAGGTAGATCCCACGAACAAGTCGCAGCAGATGTAGAGAGAATATATGGATTACGAAATGGTGGTTAACGGTGTCATTTCCATTTAACTCCCTATCACGATATCGTAATTGGATTCAATCTCTTATTTGATCATAAAAGGTGTTTACATTCAGATTTGAATATTGTACTACTGTGTGAACAACCATCGCAATGAATGAGACTTCTCCTACAGAAATGGGAACCAGGATGAAAAGCAAATTAATAATAGCAATACTGCTAACCTTGTCACAAATATTGGCCCAAACCGATATTCTGTTACCGGACACTTTGTCAGGGCCAAACTATAACCTGGTTCTGCAAAATGACACTTTTCAGTTTACACCGGATATTACTTCACCGACTATGGGTGTCAATGGACCAGTCCTCGGCCCGACTCTGATAATGAATAGAAATGATAATGTCAGCATATTTGTTGAGAATCAGCTTGGAGAGGAAACCACTATACATTGGCATGGTATGCATGTGTCTGCTGAAAATGATGGTGGCCCCCATACTGTAATTAATCCGGGAGAAACATGGAATCCGCAATTCACAGTTCTTGACAAGGCTGGTACTTATTGGTATCACCCTCATCTTCATGAACATACCGATGAGCATGTTTCAAAAGGTCTTGCCGGTATGATAATCGTCCGTGATGATGAGGAATCGCTATTAAATCTACCCAGAGCATACGGGGTTGATGATTTTCCAATAGTGATCCAAACCAAAGCCATCAGTCCAGTTGGTCAAATTACAGCCCACACGAACTCAGATACAATCCTGATGGTCAATGCCACTCGCAACCCCAGGTTGAGTGTTCCAGACCAAGTGGTTCGACTTCGACTACTCAATGGATCCTCGCAAAGAGTCTTCAATATCGGATTTACAGGTGATAATACTTTCCATCTCATCGCCTCAGATGGAGGCCTGTTAACTAACTCAGTTGAACTGACTCGGTTATTGCTAGCTCCGGGCGAACGTGCAGAGATATTATTTGATTTTGCCTCCGTGGTTGAATCTTCGATCTCATTAAGAAGTTTTGCATCAGAATTACCAAATGGTATCTATGGTGCCAGCCAACCGGGTATGATGTCGATGCAATCTTTAACGGGATATAATCCTAATCCTCTCAATGGTTCAGATTTTGACATTTTACTTTTCAACATTAATGATATTACTTCAGAACCAATAACTAGCATTCCGCAGAATCTGTCAGAGGACAATCCTTACCTTGAAGGGAGTGCAGATACAACTCGGAATTTTACATTGGCGCCCGCTTTCATGGGACCGAATGCCATAAATGGTGATTTCACAATCAATGGTTCCTTCTTCAACATGAATGTGATCAATGAAATAATAGCTCTCGATAATACTGAAATATGGTCGATCACGAATCAATCACCAATTGCGCATCCCTTCCATATTCATGACGTTCAATTTTATATCCTGGATAGGAATGGTGTACCGCCAGAACCTTCTGAAGCAGGACGTAAAGATGTTGTGCTCATTAACCCCATGGAAACAATACGATTTATCACACGTTTTGAAGATTACGCCAATGATACAGTCCCCTTTATGTATCATTGCCACATGCTGACTCATGAAGACGCAGGTATGATGGGGCAATTCATTGTCGTTGATCATTCAACCACTAGCACTGATGAAGAAGTCGAATGGCCAGAGATATTCGCTCTTGAGCAGAACTATCCAAATCCATTTAACCCAAGCACAAAGATCAGCTTTAATTTGACCGAACAATCCCAAGTCAAATTGACAGTCTTTGATACGTCTGGGAAGGAAGTTAGAAATCTGATGCAATCCGAAAATCCTCCAGGATCCTACGAAATTCAGTGGAACGGATTGGATGGATCAGGAAACCCCGTAAGTACCGGTGTGTATTTCTGTCGATTGCAAGCAGGAGAGTACAGCGAGGCGATTAAGATGGTGTACCTCAGATAGGATTGAACGTATAGACTTAATATGGAGGACTGGCATTTGCTGGTCCTTCTTTGCTTTGGAATGGGCAGGCCCCAATCGGGCAGGCCACACTTTTTCTCACCATGCCCTAAAATCAATATTATTAGTTAGATATAATTTACCACATGCTTTCTTACAAGCAGGAGTTCAATAAAGAAAATTAAAACGGAAATCCTTTTCCATTGCTCACCGGATAAAATTTGAAATAACCATCCACATCTGCCTTAATATTAGGAAGTGGAAACAAATCTGATGGAAAGTCATTAGTCTTATTTCGCTTAAGACACTGTATGTCAACTCAGTAGGAGATTATGCATCAGTATTTGGGAGCAGGGGGCCGGAGGTTCGAATCCTCTCACCTCGACATAAATAAGAAGTCCTTTCACGAAAGTGGAGGGACTTTTTGTTTATATGTTAGGACAGGATGAGAACCTCGGTTCGAAACGCAGGCTTTACAGTGTAAAGCCGAAGTAAGGCGAACGGAATCCCGACGATGCTGTCGGGATGAAGGTTCAGCCAATCCTCTCACCTCGACTCAATATAAACAAGAACTTACGCTATTAATGCGTGAGTCCTTTTGTAATTTGGCTACAGTTTCGGGTAATAATATTAGAATATTATTGAAAATATGGGATTTATTAGACAAGAAAGTCCCCAGATTTACAAGAAACAAATCCTCCAGTACATTCTTTTTAACTGAGGTATGATTCCAATCTGAATCCCCCTGAAATTATTTGTTGAAAATAACACTTTGAAGTTATATAACTCTAAGGTTATATTTTTATCGTGACTAGGATTATTGAATATTCTGATCAGTGACAATTTCATGGTGCATTCACTTGTCGTAATGCACAAATAAATGACAATATTGTGCATGTCGGTATTCTATGCACACTACTTGGGCATGGGCACTAAGCAGAGCACAATAATTAACAATAATAGTGCAAAGAAGAGAAAACGATGACAAAGCAATTTAATAACTTGCTCAAGAATATACCTGATGAGCGCAAACAACGTATTGAGACAAAAAAACGGGAAATCCTGAAAGAGATTGACCTGCAAAATCTTCGTCAAGCATTTGAATTGACTCAAAATCAATTGGCTGATACGCTCAAAGTCAATCAAGCCGCTATTTCAAAGATGGAAAATCAGTCAGATATGTACATTAGTACCCTGCGCCGATTTATTGGAGCTATGGGTGGTAAACTTAAGATTGTGGCGGAGTTTCCTGATCACGAGATTGTTATCAACCAGTTCGAGGAAATAGGTACTCAATCAGAAGCTTCAGTTCAGCAGGTTTAATTGTAGATTGTGTTCCACTATTGTTCCATTATGAGCACTCTACAAGGAACAAGTAACCTAGATTTTGTATAAAATGATCTTATAATTTACTGAAACCTCTGCTGAATAATGAATAATTAAAGTCTGCAGCTAGCCCTATGCTGGGCGCCAAGTAATCCAGAAACAAAAATTATGACCATTCAAACAGATAACTACTGACACGGGGATTTTCAGTCCCATTGTCTGGCTTTGTAAGTGGCTGTGTATCAGTGGTATCCAGAGACAGAAGAGTTCGTGTGTGCAGTATATGTGCAATGAAGTCCACATTACTAATCATAAATGTATATTTTGCTTACTCAGCTTGAATGGGGACCAATAGACATAAAGCAGGTTAACATCGGGGGGTGAAAAAAAATCGGGAATCTCATTCTACTCTAAATATTTAAAACATGACAGGATATATCATTAACCTAGGTAATTGATGATCAACATGATATATTGTTATATTGAAATATGTAAGCTCAATGTACTCATTAATTTATAGCTTGTACTTACCCCTTTGTATCTCAATCTAGCCACGGTCTATTCATTAATTTTTATTAAGCGGCGAACTGAAATATTTGACGAAGTCATTAGCCTGGTCTCCTGCTTTTTATTTAAAGCATTTGAACCCTCATTGAGGGAGCGCCAGATGGTTTATTTGAAATGGGAAATGAATACCCGATGTAGCGTGGTAATTACCTTGGGATCAAGTAAAAAATTATCGAACATTGTACAGAGAAATATGAGAAATAACAACTAACCGGAGGTAGCAAAATGGCCGAGAGTGTTTACAAAGTAATTGAACTTGTAGGTACCAGTAGTGAATCATGGGAAAAGGCTGCTGCTGCAGCAGTAAGTAGAGCGGCGGAATCAATTCGTGATCTCAGAATAGCTGAGATTTCTACCCTTGATTTGCAGCTCAAAGATGGAAAGATTGAAGCTTATCGGGCAAAAGTAAAAGTTTCATTCAAATATGAGGGTGGCCAATAAAAAACAGCCCTTATTCGCAGAAATAATTGCTGTATCCTCTTCATCTGAAATAGTCTTGTAAGAACAAGAAGACTGTGATCAAGATGAACACAGGGTATAAATGGTGGATCTTCATTTTAGTCATACTCGTGGTGCTCTTGTCTTCAATGTGAAAGCCTTTTGAGCAGATGCGACCCCGGGCCTTATTCTAATCTATGCTGGATGTGCAAGCGCGGAGGGTGGCTGGTAGCCCAAGATAGCCGGTGCCTCCTACAACAGCTCATCTTTCTCCAGGGTATCTCCCATAAATAAGGCAAAGTCAATGTGCCGGATCACGAGTAGCAATAGAAAACCCCGCTTACGCGAGGTTTTCCAGCAGAAAGAGGGTGCGGACACCCCGGTCTTTCAATGATACTATTTCAGTTTTGCCAGGATATCACTTCGACTGATAATTAGATAGTCTTTACCATTGTACTGTAGTTCATCACCTGAGTATTTTCCATAAAGAACGACATCACCTTTTTTAATCAGTGCTTTCAACTCTTCATCATTTCCCACTGCAGCAACAATACCCCGACGGGGTTTCTCTTTTGCGGTGTCAGGGATGATGATGCCAGAGGCAGTTTTCTCTTCCTCCCCGGCTGGTTCTACAAGGACACGATCATCCAGAGGTTGTATTTTCATTATATTTCCCTTTAAATTAGCATATTTCAATTCACAAATACCGGACTTAATACATCCCGCCCATACCACCCATTCCTGGATCCATTCCATGACCAGGTGAGGCGGCTTCAGGTTTATTTGTGATGGCACATTCAGTAGTCAAGAGGAGACCTGCGATGGAAGCAGCATTCTCCAGAGCAATGCGAGCTACTTTGGTTGGATCAAGAATACCGGCTTTTAAAAGATGTTTGAATTCTTCAGCGCGAGCATCGAAACCAAAATCATCCTTACCCTGTTTCACTTTCTGAACCACAATGGAGTCTTCCCAACCCGAATTTTTTGCAATCTGACGAATAGGTTCCTCCAGTGCACGGCGCAGAATATCAATACCTAGCTGCTGATCACCTTCAAGAGTGAGTTGTAAGGCTTCTGCGGCTCTTAATAAAGCGACTCCACCTCCTGGGATAATTCCCTCTGCAACAGCAGCACGGGTTGCATGCAATGCATCTTCAACACGAGCCTTCTTTTCTTTCATCTCGATTTCAGTGGCAGCACCAACATTCAATACAGCAACACCACCGGCAAGTTTGGCCAGACGCTCTTGTAGTTTTTCACGATCATAATCAGATGTTGTGTTCTCGATCTGAACTTTGATCTCATTGATACGGGCGGTGAGCTTTTCTTTTTCACCGGCACCATCAACAATGGTTGTTGTGTCCTTAGACAGGATAATACTCTTGGCCTGTCCCAAATATTCAAGGGTGCTATTCTCAAGTTTATAGCCCTGATCTTCGGAAACTACCGTTGCACCAGTCAGAACTGCAATGTCCTCAAGCATGGCTTTACGACGATCTCCAAAACCGGGAGCTTTTACTGCGGCTACTTTCAGCGTACCGCGAAGTTTATTCACAACGAGCGTTGCCAATGCTTCACCATCTACGTCTTCAGCGATAATGAGCAGGGGGCGACCAGTCTGTGAAGTCTTCTCCAGAATTGGAAGTAAGTCTTTCATGGTACTGACCTTTTTGTCGTGAATCAACACATAGGCGTCCTCAAGATTCGCTTCCATGGTCTCAGCATTTGTGACAAAATAAGGGGATAGATAACCACGATCGAATTGCATGCCTTCCACAGTTTCCAGGTGAGTATCCATTGTTTTGGATTCTTCAACGGTGATAACACCATCTTTGCCAACTTTGTCCATGGCTTCAGCGATAAGATCACCAATAGCCTGGTCATTGTTGGCCGAAATAGTACCAACCTGAGCAATCTCCTTACTACTCTTAACGTCCTTACTCATCGCTTTCAGAAAATCAACTACCTGCACAACTCCAGCATCGATTCCACGTTTGATCTCCATGGGGTTGGCACCGGCAGTAACATTCTTTAAACCCTGGGTAACGATTGCCTGAGCAAGCACTGTCGCTGTGGTGGTTCCATCTCCTGCAATATCAGATGTCTTGGAAGCAACTTCCCGGACCATCTGAGCACCCATATTTTCACGGGGATCCTCAAGTTCGATCTCCTTGGCCACCGTGACACCATCTTTGGTAATGGTTGGTGCTCCAAATTTTTTGTCAATAACCACATTGCGACCCTTGGGACCCAATGTCACTTTGACCGCATTTGCCAGTACATCAACGCCGATTTTCAGCTTTGCGCGCGCTTCCTGATCAAATTCTATGTATTTTGCCATTTCTAAGTTCATCTCCTTATTTATTTATTGTGAACCCACATTCGTACTGACCTCTATACTCAAAACCAGTGCCAATTTAATAAGCATGCCTAATTGACAGATATGCTTTTCAACATGCTAAACGAAGCTGCCAAACAGTGATATAATTGGCATAATATTGAAATATGATGACATGCAAATGTCAATATGGCAGATATTGAGGTGTGGCATAGTATTGGACTATTGGCGCACTCGGAGGAGATAATTATGAATGAAAAAATAAATGCAAACCCTGAAGAAATAACAAATGCTGTTGAAAAATACGGTATTGATCTGACTGAACTCGCTCGAATTGGAAAAATTGATCCTGTCATCGGTAGAGAAGATGAAATTCGAAGAATTATTCAAATTCTATCCCGGCGGACCAAAAATAATCCAGTCCTCATTGGTGATCCGGGAACGGGGAAAACCACAGTGGTGGAGGGACTGGCCCGGAGGATTATCGAAGGAGATGTCCCTGAAAATATTAAAGGGAAAAAGCTCGTTGCTCTTGATCTGAGTGCCATGGTCGCCGGAGCGATGTATCGAGGTCAATTCGAAGAACGATTAAAAAACTTTATCAAAGAGGTCGTTGACAGTGAGGGTGAGATCATCGTCTTTATTGATGAATTGCACATGATCGTGGGTGCCGGAGCTGCTGAAGGTCAGATGGATGTTTCCAACATGATCAAACCGGAATTGGCCCGTGGGCGGATGAAGCTTATCGGAGCAACGACCCTCAACGAATATCAAAAATACATTGAGAAGGATGCTGCCCTGGAACGGCGATTTCAGCAAGTCTATATTAATGAGCCCAGTATTGAAGATACCATTACGATCCTGCGAGGTATTAAGGATAAGTATGAACTTCATCATGGTCTGGAGATCAAAGATGCAGCTCTGATATCAGCAGCCACCCTGTCTGATCGATATATTACTGGCCGTTTTCTACCAGATAAGGCAGTTGATCTCATGGATGAGGCTGCTGCAAAAATCCGCATGGAGATGAACTCTGCACCGGAGGCCATTGATGATGCCCGCCGAAAACTTGTGCAGCTTGAAGTTGAAAATGAAGCCCTGAAAAGAGAGAAAGATCAACGGTCCAAGGACAGACTGAAAATAATCGAAGGAGAGATCAGGGGCTTAAAAGAGAATTTGGACAAGCTTGTTACTGTTTGGGAAAGGGAGAAGGCTACCGTAACAAAAATTCAGGCTATCAAAGGCAATTTGGAAACACTGGGACTCAAAGCAGAACAAGCTCAGAGGGAAGGAGACTACCAGGTTTCAGCAAAGATCCGCTACGAGGAAATCCCCACGCAGGAGAAGCAGATCGAAAGCCTTCATCAGGAGTTGAGCGAGAGTAAATTTCTAAAGCTTGAGGTTGGCACAGAGGACATCGCAGAGGTCGTCTCAAAATGGACAGGAATCCCCCTCAGTAAAATGCTGGCAGGAGAGCAGGAAAAGCTCCTGCAGCTTGAAACACTCCTGCAAAAACGCGTTGTCGGTCAGGATGAGGCTGTCAGAAAGGTTGCTGACACCATTAGAATGTCAAAGACGGGCTTGTCCGATCTCATGAGACCACTTGGTTCCTTTCTTCTCATGGGTAATACAGGTGTAGGAAAAACAGAATTGGCCAAAACTCTGGCTGAGGTTCTCTTTGATGATGAAGGCGCCTTGGTGAGATTTGATATGAGCGAATATATGGAGCAGCATGCTGTTTCCAAGTTCATCGGTAGCCCTCCTGGATATGTCGGCTATGATGAGGGAGGCCAATTGACTGAGAAGATCAGGCGTCGTCCTTATTCGGTTATTCTTTTTGATGAGATCGAGAAAGCTCATCCTAATGTCTTGAACATACTCCTGCAGATCCTGGATGATGGACGATTAACCGATGCAAAAGGTCGCATGGTGAACTTTAAAAACACCATCATTGTCATGACCTCCAACATTCCCAGCGAGGATATTCGACAATATCTCAGACCAGAGTTTATCAACCGCATCGATGAGATATTGACCTTTGTGGAGCTGACAGATGAAGTTGTGGCGCAGATCGTTGATATTCAACTTGCAATCGCCACAAGCATGCTGGCGAGTCAGAATATTGAGCTGCGGATCGATCCAAGTGTGAAAGCCTATTTGCAGAAAAATGGCTATCAGGCTGAATATGGAGCCCGACCCATCAAGCGTTTTGTGAGGCAGCAGATTCTTGCTCCGATTTCAAAATATTTATTAGAAAATCCCGATGCCAATACCGTTTTGATTGCAGAGAAAAAAGGAGTGATCAAGATAGGATCGTGATGTGAGCCGACACGACAAAACAGATGAGTACGAGTTATGGTGCAATCCTGAGGGGTCATTAAGCATTTACCGAGACCGAATCGATTAACACCTGCATTGGGCATTTGTTGTTATTCTTGTACCTGTCTTTCTTTATACTATGAGATGGTGTGCAGAGTATGGAAAGATCATACTATATTGCCGGCGATATTCACCATAGTGTAAAAAGACTGAAGGGACCTAAATATGAATTCTGAAGCGCTCATCCATGCCTTCCTGCTCATAGGAGATGGATATGCCAAGAGCTTGAGCTGGGCTGAAGTGCAAACCTGGAAGCCTGCTGACGGGGTCCTCTGGCTTCATTTTCTCAATACCGAACCCGAAGTGTCGACCTGGATGCACAATCAGTCTGGCCTTGATCCGCTGGTGGCTGACGTTCTCATGTCACAAGATTCACGCCCCAGAACCACAGCTATTCATGACGGTTTGCTCATTGCATTGAGGGGGGTCAACCTGAATCCTGGAGCAGATCCGGAAGATATGGTCTCCATCCGCTTATGGGCCAATCACGAAAGAATTGTGAGCACTCGCAGAAGGAGTCTTTTATCGGTAGGTGATATTGTCCAACAATTAGAAACGGGGAAGGGACCGAAAAACGTTGCTGATTTTATTGTAGCCATAACGGATAGGATCGTGATGCGGATGAGCGATACGGTTGATGATCTGGAGGATCAGATGGGAGAAATAGAAGAGCATGTTCTAGCTGAAACCAGCAATTCCATACGGAATGACCTGTCCAATCTCAGGCGTACCACCATATCCCTCCGAAGATATTTATCACCGCAGCGGGAGGCACTCTCCCGTCTCCACACAGATCCCCATGAGCTTTTCGATAAGATGCATATGTTACGAATGCGTGAAGTCAGTGATCGCCTTCTACGCCATATTGAAGATATTGATGAGGTACGAGATAGAGCATCTGTAACCCATGAAGAGCTTGTGAGCCGTGTGTCGGAAGATCTGAACAAACGCATGTATGTACTCTCTATCGTCACTACCATCTTCCTGCCGCTGGGGTTTTTCACCGGATTGCTGGGAATCAATGTAGGCGGGATCCCCGGGAGTGATTACTCAGGGGCGTTTGCAATATTTGTTACAATCCTGATTGTACTGGTAACCATGCAAATCACTTTCTTTAAATGGAGAAAGTGGTTTTAATGATGGTCAATTATCCCTCAGCATCTCCGACATGAATGACTGGGATTGGAAGTGAGACAGCAAGCCATTAGCTGGGCACTATAATAGAAAATAGAGTTAAATAGCGATCAAATACATAATTAAATGAGGAGTCCACAATGAAGAGAATAAGCTCGGTACTCATCTTGACCCTTATCCTTCAAAACTGCACGCTATTGTCATTGGCCAATAGAAATGAGGACATTGCAGGCGTTGAGATAGTCAATATAGAAGAAATTCAGAATGCAGAAGGTGAGAGTATTCGCGAGATTAGAGGTGTAGTCCCAGCCCCCTTTGATACAGATGAGGAATGGATCTTCGCCTTTCGTACTATCCACACCCAAAAGAAAATTCCAGGTCAGAACACGGTGATCAAAATTTTTCTCGAAGAGGACAATTGGGAGTTAGGAACACCCTATGGTGTGGCAAAATATTATCAGACAAAACAGTCAACAATCAGAGTGGATGGTAGACGCTTATAACAAATAAACAAATATTTGCATCGCTGGCGCTTCAGCTCATGAAGTGTGGGCACACTGGCTCCTCCACCCTTGAATAATATCAAAAAAACTCTCCTATTCCTCGGGGTCATTGGTTTAGCATTATCTATAGTGCTGCTCCTCAGCGCCCTGTGGCTCCAAAGCAGTTCTGGGGAAAATTATCTCAAAAATTATCTTACTCAGTTCTTACAAACAGAATATCAATTTGAGACCAGGATAGGCAAGCTGGAGATTGATATGTTTAGCAAGATCCGGATGAACGATCTGATCTTGGTCAGCCCTGGAATGAACGACACGACTCGCTTGGAAATCGATAGTCTTCAGATAAAATATAAGCTGTCAGGTTTATTGATTAAGCGCATCAAGATATCCAGCGTCGATTTGGGTGGCTTTCAGATGCAAATGAGAACGGATACCAGCGGGAATTGGCTCTTGGGCAATCTTCTCACCAATCCTGATAAGAGTGCCGGCTCGGCTTGGTCTATCGATATTCAAAAAATACAGATCGTTGATGCGTCTTTTGATATCGGAGACAGACAAAGTGGTCTCTCACTTTTATTCCCTGCGGTAAATATGGATATCAGTAGTTCTGAATCAGGGCATTTTCAATATGAAATGACCAGTGGCTGGCTGGACGAGAGCAAACCTGAATCCCGCCTCGCTAAGCTGACCACATCCGGGGCACTGACTGGCACTGAATTACTCATGAAGGGCCTCACGCTGATTCATCCAGAGTTTGAATTGCAGGGAAATCTGGGAATTAACTTCGGTGAGTATGCCTGGACGGATCAGAGCACATTCAATATCAAAGGGTCGCCTGCAGCCTTATTAACACCACTTTCTGCACTGATCGGTGTGGAATTACCGCTTCCTTCTGGTGAATTTGAAGCAGAGATTTTCATTGATAAGGGAATTGATGATCCTACCGTGAGGTTCGCAGTCAGATGTGATTCTGTATTTGTTGATGATTATCCACGGCTAGATGGAACACTGAGTGGATTAATAACTACTCAGCAGGTAAGCTTGGACAGCTTTGATATCGTCATCTTCAACACGCCTTTACAAGGCAAGGGGTATTTTGTCTTCGATAGCTTAACTAGCTTTTCAATTACAGGAAAATTGCCGTCCACACCCATTGAAACCAGTCTAGCTGAATATTATGGAAGCGGTGACGATTATACAGGCATTTTACAAGGCGATTTCCAGGCATATGGGCAAATACTGGACATTCAGAACGCCACGATGGACGCCACATTTGATATTTCTCAGGCTGCGTGGCTGGGTAAACCCATCAGGAGTACAAGCCTCCGTGCAAGTCTCGATCAGGGACAAGCGTTGCTTAGTTTTAATCAAGGTCTAAACCATCTTAATGTAAGCGGCTTGCTGGATTCGCTGGAGCAGTATCAGGCGAAACTCACATTTAACCTCCCGGATCTTGCACCCATTATGTCCTATACACCCGCTGTCGGTTTGTCCGGCAAGCTGGTAGGGTCCGCCGACCTGAGATATGCCAACGAGAACTTTATCTATAAAGGAGATCTCCTGGGCAGTTTGCTTGAATACCAGGGTGTCTACATCGACACAACACATTTTAAGATAAAAGGGATAGATGAAGACTGGACCATCCTGGAAGGTAGCTTAAGCTCCAGTGAGAGCGATCTGGCCATGTTGAATCAATTTATTGATACACACTCAATGTCAGGGCGAGCCACTTACCGGATTACGGTGAAGGGGACGCCGGAGCATTTAAGTGGAAATGGAGACTTCTATATTTCAGCGCTCCAAGTCGATTCCTTTTCGCTTGATTCAGCATTTGTCAATCTAAATGTTGAGCAGGATGTTTTTAAACTACACAATGCCTCAGGATATCTCAATGATCAACGGGTTTTAGCCAGTGGTACTGGTAATTGGCGCAGTCCGAATGCGGACCTGGTGCTATTGGTTGAGAAACGTAAGCATTCCAAATGGCTATCTCAGGGAAGCCTGACAGTGAATGCCCATCAATCAGATGGCCGTTCATCAGTCAAACTAAAGGGAAAGCGCTTTGATCTGAGTCTCCTAAGCTATTTGCCATCGGATTACAATCAATTCTCTGGTTTAATCAACTTTGATCTGACGGCGCAACTTGGATCTGAACTGGAATGGGGCAAACTGAGTGCGAATGGGAAGAATATCACATTCCAGGATCAGAATATAGAATCATTCCGCCTGTCCGCATATTTGGACCCAAATCTGCTCAGGTTTGATACTCTCTTAATAAAGCAGAAATCTGAGCGCTTATTTGTGGCACTAGAATTACCCATTGACATGCAAACCAGATCTATTCGAAATCGCAGTCCCTTCACAGCGAAGATTCAAACCAAGAATTTTGATTTATTTAGATTTCAAGCTTTTTTGCCTGAAAATATCGCCATTTCAGGCTCTGGAAATAGTGCGATTTCCGTTGAAGGAAGCTGGTTTTCTCCACATTTCTCTGGAAAACTTGACTTGGCAGACATGAAAGTGGTTTACCCGGGGATACCTGAAATGGAGCTGGAAACAGTCGCTACTGAGTTCAAGGGTCAGCGTGTCTACCTGAGGAAAATGGATCTTGCCATGGATTCACGTGTCTTGTCCATCACTGGGCAGGCCGATATCTACAGTCAGGATAATTATTTCTTGAAATTGGACGTGGATAGTGGTTTAGAGGGGAAAGCACATTTCAACTATCAAAGCAGTAGCGGTGTAGTTAATGCTGGAATTGAGCTTGAAAATACTGATTTGAGCATAGCGAACAATTTCCTAAGTGTGGGGCAGGAAATAAGTGGTTTGGCGAATGTAAAATTGTGGGTGAAAGATTTAAGTGGTGCTCGAAATGTGCGTGGCAGTGTATCGGTTTCAAAAGGTCAGGTACGACTAGCCCGTGGTCTACCAGCGATTCAAGAAATAGAAGCGAGAGTACTTATCTCTCCCGAGCGCCTTGATATTAACCGACTCACGGGAAATTTGGATAATATTCCTTTCTCAGTTCAAGGTTTCATGGAACACAGTCAATGGGATCACTTTAAGGTCGATCAATCTGTTGAAATTGCCGGAGTGAGATCTCTCACGCTCAAGGGACAATTCTCCACGGATAGTCTCGATCTGAATGTGGGAATACCCACAATGAATCTTTCTGCCTGGACTCCACTATTCCCTGCAACAGAGAAATTGTCTGGCCTGATACGGGGTAATCTATTCATCAAGGGCACACCTGAACTCCCTCAATTAGAAGGAAATCTATATGCAAATGATGTGGCCATGGATTTGCCCTATTTTGACCCCGGACTGAGTCAGGGAAAGATTGTCGCTCATTTCCACGATCAACAGGTCAAGCTGGATTCTCTATCCTTCCAACAAGGTAAAAAGGGTCGCATATTTTTGGCTGGTGAGTATGAATATTTTGGTAACAAATTGCCCAAGTTTAATATGCGAATGCGTGCCTCTCAGATCAGTGTGAAGGAAGCCAATGTCGTCAAGGGTCAATTGAATAATCTGAACCTCACCTATACTGGTCAAGATGAAAAATATTTATTGAAAGGGGGGGCAAAATTAGGGTTAATTTCCATACAACAGAGGGTCACACCTACAGATATTCTCAAAATGGCAACAGCATCTGGGGTGCCAAAATCAAGCCAGGTGAAACTAGTTGCTCAAACAAAAATAAATTTTAAAATTGAGGAAAGTGACCAGATTTCTATTCAAAATAATCTGGCGCACGTACGTTTAAAAACAGATCTGACTATCCTGGGAAGTCTTGCCCAGCCGATTCCCACGGGTCGCGTGAAAATTGAAGAAGGCTATATTCTCTATCTTGATCGACGCTTTGTAGTGACTTCAGGTACCATGGATTTTCAGAATCAATATGAGCTCAATCCAATCGTCGATCTCCATGCGAAGAGTCAGCTTAAACCCTACCAAACCCGATCAAAAAAAGCGTACACCATCTATATAGACCTGACGGGACCCTTGGATAAGGCAGATTTTATTCTTCGCTCGGAACCAGCCTTGGATCGAACAGATATTTTGACCCTTTTAACCATGGGTGCAACGAGACAGGAGCTCAGTCAATCAAACCCCAACATGGATAATGCAAAGATCGGGAAAATTCTTCAGGATCGTTTGTCTGATTATAGTTCTCAGAGAATATCAGCGTACACAGCTGATAGAATTGGCACTTTTATGAATCTGGAGAATATCACCATTGAGGGTGATCTGTTTAATTTTGGATCTTCCTGGGGTCCAGAGTTGGTAGCTTCAAAAAAAGTTGGTGAAAAGACCACCTTCACATACAGCACCTCCGTGGGGCAGGCAACCAAGCAAAATGTGAAGTTGGAATATGAAATCAGGGAAGGTGTGTCCGTAGAAGGGCAAACGGATCAAAAGGGTCGCTCAGGTCTCGATTTAAAATTTGGATGGAAATTCAAATGAGACGTGGACTACTTATTCTTATCTTTACCCTGAGTTTACCGGGTCTCATTCTTCCAAAGGACAAAAATTACTATAAAATTCACAAGGTTGAATTTACCGGGAATAAAACATTTGGGGACAATGCCCTTCACAAAGTCATGATATCAAGACCATCGCGATGGTTTTTCCCGGTGATTTATAATGAAGATATCTTTGTGGATGATCTCGATGGACTAAGGAATTTCTATCAAAGGAGGGGCTTTTTAAACGCAGATATCCCTGAGTATAAAGTGGTTCGCGATTCCTTGAAGATGCGTGTGGACATACACCTGACTCTGATTGAGGGTGCAAGAACTGTCATTGATGCTATCACTTATCTTGGGAATACTGCCATGGCAGATTCTGTTCTTGAAGGCGTTGCCAAGGTCAAAGCAAACGACCCGTTTGATGCTGATGCCGTTGAGAAAGCTCAGTTGGCCTTGCTCCGCTATTATGCCGATCACGGATATCTTGAGGCAGAGGTTAAACCATCCTGGGATCTGGACAATACAGCACTGCATGCCATCCTGGATTTTAATATTATCGAGGGTCAACAATACGCTGTCGGGGAAGTGCGCATCAAGGGACTTGAGAAAACTCTACCAGGCGTTGTCATGCGAGAACTTACCCTCAAAACGGGGGGAATTGTCAGCTACTCCAAGATCCTGAAAAGTCAAAGAAATTTATACCTCACAGGTCTTTTCGAATCTGTATTTATTGATCCGGAAATCAATGATAATTCACCAGATTCTGCGCAGCAGGACCTGATCATCCGTCTTAAGGAGAATGAAGCAGGTGCCTTTAATATTTCGTTTGGATATGGATCCGTGGAGGGAGCCAGGATTAAGTCAGAATTTCTGCAAAAGAATGTAAAGGGCACAGCCAAAAAAGTTGGTCTGGTTGGACAGCTCTCTCAAATAGAGCGTCTCATAGAACTGTCATATACCAACCCACGTATCAAGGATTCTTTCTGGCGCATGGATGCGAATCTTAAATATGATTTGCAGTTTCAACCGGTTTATGATCTGCAGACTTATGCTTGGGGTCTGGCTTTTCAAAAACAACTCGAGCACTTTCTATCGCTCACCCTCAGCCTGCGTGATGAATTCAATGAGTTGTCAAATGTCAAACTGGATACATTAAGTGGTGTAGAAGCTGCAAACGTGCATAGTCTCAAGCTGAGATTATCAAGAGATACGCGCAATAACCTGTTTAATCCCAAACAAGGGAGTCTCATTGAATGGGAAAATGAAATCGCTGCCGGTCCAGTATCCAGCTCCAATACTTTTTACCGCTCCATATTAAAATTACGCTGGTTCAAGCCCGTGTTTAATGGGTCTGTTTTTGGCACGGCTATAGAAGGTGGGTTTGTCACCAGTCTGGCAGATAATTCAAGCATCTCACTTCAAGAGCGTTTCTATTCTGGAGGACCCAGCTCATTAAGAGGTTATTCCTATCGTGAAGTAGGTCCCCATGACGCCAATAATAACGCCAGGGGAGGTTTCTATAAATTGGTCTGGAATATCTTCGAATTGCGTGTGCCGATCTATAAGGATTTCAGTATAGCTGGTTTCTCTGATGTTGGGAATGTGTGGTGGGACTATCACGATATTTCTACGGGAAAGTGGGGTCTGGATTATGGTGTGGGACTCTACTATAATACACCCATTGGCGTTGTACGCGTTGATCTTGGGATTCCCGTGGGCAATGTGCCTGTGAAGAATCCCTATCGTTTTAATTTCAGCATGGGCTATGCATTTTAGTATTGTATCCCGAACTCTGCAAAATGAGCCAATCTAGCCCGCCACTCTCAGTCTAAGTAGGGAAGAGCTACACCAAGTCATTTGTCCGGGGATCAAATGGCAATTGACTGTGAGAGAGTTGGCTGAGTAAAATCTCTGTCATTTGACTAGCAAAGGCAAACTCATACCGGATATCCAGCACATAAGCCTTCAGTCTTAATTTCAAGAGTGATTGCCCCTGATGAATCTCATTCTTAATGACGATCTGGATGGGTTTGTTTAAATAGATGTATTGGGACATGGCGGCGGCCTCGTAAGCTATTTTGCGCACTTCAGTCAGGTCCACATCTGGTTGTAGGTATACTTCAGAAACCACCTGGCAATAATGTTCCCCTGAGTTGGAATTACTTACAGAGGTGTTTACGATTTCACTGTTGGGAATGGACACCGTGCTATCATCGGGAGAGATGATTCGAACGGTTCGCATCCCGATACCGATCACTTCTCCATAATGGCTGCCCACCTGAATTTTGTCACCCACTTGGAAGGGTCTGTCAAATAAAATCATAATGCCGCCAAAGATATTCTTGAGAATATCTTGTGAGGCAAACCCCACCGCAATTCCTGCTGAGGCAGTTATTGCCACAATTGTGGCGATGGGGGGCGCAAGTAGATCAACAATAATGATGTACAAAATGATGATCCAGCCTACAATTCGGAGTATGGGGACGATCCCTTTGATGCTTAAGCGAAATTTGATCCAACGCTCACCCAATCGCTCCAGTAATTTGGTGAGATACTTGATAAGAGCGAACCCAATAAGGGCAACCAGCACAGCCCAAATGACTTTATCCCCACTAATCGACCATTCAGGTTGGGCGAGGTTCACGGCTATACTGGGGGTGGTTGGTGCAATGGAAACGCTATTTGCAGCAGCCGAGACGCTGTCAACAGAACTTGCTACAGGATCTGATTGTGAAAGTAGCCTTGTGCTGAGACTAATGAACACGAGAAAAGCGGTGACAATTTTTAGTTGATAATTCATGGCGCTCTTAATGAATAATGTTATGAATAATTAGGGTTTTAACCACAGGACGGTAGAGGAGATAATGTATCTGATACCCTCCTGATTTTTTCACCAGCATGCCGTTTTTCTCAAGCCTGGATATTTGGAGGAGACTGGTTTCATAATCTTGATGAAGAATGTTCGCATGATCTCCTATTGAAAGGGCTTCATGCTGAAGAAAAGCAGCGAAAGTAAAAAGATCTTGAGCTGGCATATGTGCCAAAAACGTGGGGTCAAATTCAATGAATGGGGCAATAATGAACCTGTCCGATTTTATCTCCTGTACAGCTTTTAACCAGAAAATGATGGCTACAGTTAAATTGCCTGCCGCTAAACGGTTTAATTGCTCAAAGAAGTGCCGTCGTAACATATCCTGACGCTCCTGATCAGTGCTCAAATTCTTATAACGGCGATTCCTATTCATGGATTCTGGTACCTGAAACTCCAATTGATAACCACTGACTCTATGACGCTTCATAATGACGTTTTCAATGGTATCAGTATCCAACTCCTGAAGCTTGATGACCTCCTGAAAAAAGCCGCTAATTTTGATCGTGCGTTCAAAATAGGACCAACTGTATAAGCCACAGGAAACAATCCAGAAAACATTGCTTGCTGTCTCATTCATAAGAAGTAAGAATCGCTTTAGAGCCTCAAAACCGCCAGGATATCTCAAAAACATATTTTGAATATTCTCAACAATAAATGTTACTTGAGTCGGCCTCTCATTCAGATACACTTCAATGTCATCAATCGTCTTCAGATCTGTAACATTGAGACCTTCACTGAGGAGGGTAAACAATTCTGCCGTAGTATGAATGGAAGCAGTCAGACTGATTCTATATTTGCTTGTGGCTGAGAGATACTTTGTTTCTGCCATATTCAAAAGGCTGGTACGTCCACTCCCACTTTCACCTACCAATGCAATTGATACCTGCCGCCCACTTTTAAAATTATTGTAATTATTCTGAATTTTGGACAATTCACTTTCGCGACCGATAAAAAAACGTTCATCGACGGCGGGTTCAAATCGAAAGAGTCTTTGATATACAAAAGGCAGTGCTTCTATCTGTCTGCGGGTTTCGGACAGATAGAGGTTGAGTTGCTTATCTATATCTATGGGAACTTTCGCCAGGCCCGTAATCTTACGAATGCGACGATACCAGGAAAGTGTGCCATTGTAAGCTGCGCCAACGCCGCTCCTTAAATGTGGCCACAGTGAACGCAGCATCTCCATCAACCGATGTCGAAATGATAGTAATTTATACTTTAGCTTGGTTCTGGTCACCCTGATTTGGAGTTCAACAACCTTTTCGTTGTCTGCCAGCTCTCTAAGGCTCAAGCCTGCATTCTGTGATATGAGTGGCAATGTTTCCTGGCAAAGCAGGTGAATGTTTTGGGTCTCTTCAATTAATAGACCGAGTTGCCCACGAGCCCGGTCCAATCCATCAACCACAACCTTATATGCTCCATCAATTGAGCCTTCATTTGAATCATCAGAGAGCAACTCTAAAGCAGCACCAAGATTGAATTCAATAATCTGATCGATCTCAGTGACCTCACGCCCAAGTTTGTCTGTTTGATCATTGATTTTCTGACTAAAGACTTCAAACTGCTCGGATAATTTGGGATATACTTCACCTAGCGCCAGAGCCTTCATTTCAATGTCCATGAAGCGAGTAGATGGTTTGCCGTTGCTGAGACGTTGTCCTAGAAAAATGCGATGACTTTCGGGGAGTTGATCCATTAAATATTTGACTTGAGAGTTGAGATTATTCAATCGGTCAGCCAATCTTGCCTGTAACAGGCTGTCTAGTATTCTTGGGAGGAGCTCTCTGCGCAGATTCCGCAATAACGTGCGATTCTCACTTGCAATACCGCGTTTTAGTTTGCTCTCCGTACTATTCTCGATTTCACGAAAGCGCTTCAGGGCATCACTTATCACTTGATGCGGATTGACAAATGCAGGGAGGATTTGCTTTGTAATTTGATCGTGGATGGCTTGCCAGCCTCCTAAAAGGCGCAAGGCAATTTGGGTCTGGAGTAGGCCCAGCTCCATATCTTTCAGACGATCCTCTTTTTCGCCCTCAAAAAAGAGTTGCCATCCCTGGTTTGATCTTTCTAAGCGTTTTGTGAGTTTCCTGGAGCGATACCTTAAGCGTGGTTGATGATGAAGCAGGTTGGGATGATACCAGGTGCCCACATAAATCCAGGATTTACCTAGTTCACCAAAAATAACTTCCTGTATTTTCTCAACTTGTGTATCGATCTTTTTATCAAATGTATCAACGCGTTGTAATAATTCAGACAAATCATCCCACTCAGTAGAAATGCTCCTGATGTGGGTCAAAATTTCATTTAATTCTTTCTTATTCAAAACCCGGTGCTGATCCTGTATCAACATGAGTGCGTAAAGATGAGTAAGCGATTTTTCATGCAGCACATTCAAGGTTTCAGCCATTTCCGTGACAAACATGCCCCAGACTCCCTCCAGCATTTCATCAACGGGGAGCAGGATCATGGCATCCAAATAGTCTCGGTAGGCAACACGCCTTTTAAACCTTGGTTTGCTCAGGGGTTCCTTTTTCAGGGGTTTCCTAAACCAGTTCTGGAATGAGACAAGCGCTTCCCAACTGCGCAAGCGTGCCCTTTGCATTGATTTCCACTTTTTTAGAGTAGGGGCATCAATGTCCTGTGTCTGGAGATGTTTCTTAGGAATGGATACGCTAAATTGTCGTGAACTCCCTTTGATAGCTGCTTCGTATTGGCCGTGCCATTCACTCAAGAGGAATTTGGGATTATACTCGGTCTCAACATCTGGAAGATGATTTGCTAAGTCCTTGTATTTGGGGATTATCAGTTCAATATGTTCCAATAATACGGGAAAGGAGAATTCCCCCTTGAGTTGATCTTCCAAGGCGCTTTTACAAGTCTCGTGTACCTCCTGGTGGTTCAGAAGAAGCTTATGGTAAGAGCCGATCCACTTTTTCATGATATCGTTCTTGACAAGCAGCAGGGCTTTGCTGCAAGCATCTGCATCAACATGCAACGACTGATCCCGACTTGTTTCAACTCGCTCTAGAAAATTAAGCAAAATGTGTCTTTCCTCCGTCTTTTACCAAGCCTGAATATAGTTCACATACGGTTAGAAATAATTTGTTTCTGGGCAAAAATAAATAGGTCTAGCCGATTCTTTGAGGCACTTAAGAATTAACATCCAATACTGGCCGCTAAATTGTTTATTATAAAGGGGTATAATCTCTATAGGCAATGAGCAATATAGCAGAATGTCATTTGAAATGATAAGCCTAGGAAACGAATGAAAAAAAAGATACAAAAAATAAAACCGGTAATAGGTTGGCGTGAATGGGTGGGACTCCCAGCTTTTGGAATTAAGGCTATCAAAGTAAAAGTTGATACAGGTGCCCGTTCATCATCCATTCATGTTAATGAGATGCATGAATACGAAAAAAATGGAAAAACCTGGGTCAAGTTCAAAGTCCACCCAGTTCAAAGGAAAAAAGTCCAAACGGTTGAGGTAGATATAGAAGTTCTAGAACATAGAGCCGTGAGGAGCTCAAGCGGGAGAGCATCAATAAGACCAGTTGTGATCACCGACATCAATTTGTTGGAAGAGACCTGGCCAGTGGAGCTTACTCTCGCGAGTAGAGATAAAATGGGTTTTCGAATGCTCCTGGGAAGGGAAGCATTCCGCGGCAGGTTTTTAGTGGACGCAGGACGTTCATTCTACAATGGAAAGCCCAAACGAAAAAAAAAGTCGTCCACCAAACGGCTCTCAATACAGAAAGGTAATAATACATAATGAAATTAGGCATATTGTCTACCAATCCAAGATGCTATAGCACGAGACGCCTGCGCGAGGCCGCTGTTCAGCGTGGTCATAATGTAAAGGTTTTGAATACATTAAAATTTGCAATTGATCTTGAGGAAGGTAGTCCAGACCTTTATTTTCGACAGAAACAATTATCCCATTACGATGCGGTCTTACCTCGAATCGGCGCCTCTATTACCTATTTTGGCACGGCAGTTGTCAGACAATTTGAACAGATGGATGTGTTCTGTGCCAATACTGCTGCAGGGATTGCAACTTCTCGAGATAAGCTGAGGAGCCTTCAAGTTCTGAGTCGGCATTTGATTGGCATACCACAAACCACCTTTGTACGGGATAAAAAAGATGTACTTCCAGCCATTCACCGTGTAGGTGGGGCTCCCGTGATCATTAAGCTAATAGAGGGAACTCAGGGGATAGGAGTTCTCTTAGCTGATACTATTAAAGCTGCCGAAGCCATCATTGAAATGCTTCAGAGTCAGAAACAAAATGTTTTGATCCAAAAGTTCGTCTCAGAAAGCAAAGGGAGGGATATTCGAGCCTTTGTTGTTGGCGATAGAGTGGTGGGGGCTATGCGTAGAGTCGCTCAGGGTCAGGAATTCAGAAGCAATGTCCACAGGGGTGGGCTTACTGAGCGAGTTGAACTCAGCGATGCGTATCATGAAACTGCAGTAAGGGCGGCTCAAATTATGGGTCTTCGTATTGCAGGTGTAGATCTGCTTGAAGGGAAGGATGGACCTCAAGTATTGGAGGTGAATTCTTCACCGGGTCTTGAAGGCATTGAGGGTGCCACACAACTCGATATTGCCGGGTCCGTCATAGACTATATTGCTGCCCACGTTGATTTTGCAGATATCGATCTACGCCAGAGATTGACAGTCAGTCGGGGTTATGGAGCGACAGAAATACACATCCACAAGAGTTCTGAATACGTGGGTAAGACCATCACCGAATCTGGGTTGCGGGAAAAGGATATCAATGTCCTGACACTTTATCGTGGGACAACCGTCATCCCAAATCCAAAAGCCACACGAATTCTAGAACCTGAAGATAGACTCTTATGCTTTGGCAAGTTAGATCTCATGCGTGATCTGATCCCCGCAAAAAGCAGACGCAGACGTCGTCTTAAGGTTGAAGACCTGCCTGTTCTTCCTGCCGCTGAAGAGGTCTTGTTATCAGAGAAGAAATCAGCTGCTCTAGCAACAGAAACCATCAAGGTGATCGGGAATGGCTAGTAAAGTTCTTAGAGACACTCAAAATGTATGGTTCGGCGAAGAAATTCTCCCTGGCGAATCACGTAATGTGACCCTGACCGTAGGTGAGAGTTACAGCAGTATGGATGTGCAGATACCCATTCATATTCGCCGTGCAAAGAAAACAGGTCCAACAGTTTTCGTTACAGCTGCACTCCATGGTGATGAGATAAATGGGACAGGAGCTGTGCGACAATTGATACAGGATGAAGACTTTCAGCTGGAATGCGGATGTATCATTCTGGTGCCAGTACTGAATCTATTGGCCTTCGATCGTCATTCACGCTATTTACCTGATCGTAGGGACTTAAATCGATCCTTCCCTGGAACAAAGGGCGGGAGTTTAGCCTCACGTATGGCTCGCATTCTTTTTGATGAAATAGTCCTAATATCCGACTATGGAATCGATCTCCACACAGCTTCTATTCGCAGAACGAATTACCCCAATGTTCGGGGTGATATGTCTAATCCAGAGGTCCGAAAACTGGCCAAGTCTTTTGGCAGTGAGATTATTCTGAATGGCATAGGACCGGTGGGGGGATTTCGCCGGGAAGCAAGCAAAACAGGTTGCCCGACCATTATCATGGAAGGGGGAGAAGTATGGAAGGTGGAACCTACCATCGTTGAAACTGCGGTGCGCGGGATAAAAAATGTTCTCCGAAAGCTTGATATGCTCGCAGGGATCCCTGAAATGCCCAAATATCAGCTGGTCATAGAAAAATCAAAATGGATTCGTGCTGATTTTGGTGGCTTTATGCAATTCCATGTGTCACCTGGCGATATTGTGGAAGAGGGTCAAGCTCTGGCAACTAACACAACGCTTCTGGGAGATGATCAGAACACGTTAATTGCACCGTTTGATGCGGTAGTAATTGGAATGACATCGCTCCCTGCCATCAGCCCCGGTGAGCCACTGTGTAATCTTGGACAATTGCCCAAAAATAGCAATCCAGAGCATTTGAGAAATCTGCGAGAAAAGGCAGATGGCCTCGAGCAAAGAGTCAGTGAGGATCTGGCTTCGAATATGCTGGTTGTAGACCCTGAGGAAGATTAGCAGCGCAGAAGTAGACTTGGATCTAATTATTGTGCAGCAGGGCACCGAAACGTGAGTTTTAGGAGAGGATAAAGTGGATTTACATACTGGTTTAATGATTGGAGCAATTTTATTAACGGCGTTTATCGCTCTCAGAATTCTGCGCTTCTTTCTGAGCCGATATCTGGATGCAGCATCCGAAAGATTGAATGTTGATCCGACCAACTATTATTTTTTCAAAAACACTTTGTCAGCTATCATCTATTTACTGGCAATTAGTCTAAGCATCTATATGATTCCGTCTCTGAGAACACTGGCTCTTGGTTTGCTAGCAGGTGCAGGAATCTTTGCTGCCATTATTGGATTTGCATCACAGGCAGCCTTTGCAAATATGGTCAGTGGCATATTTATCGTTATCTTTAAGCCCCTGCGTGTCCATGATATTGTGAAAATCGGTAATCTCTACTACGGTGTGGTAGAAGATATCACACTTCGACATACCGTGATCCGGGATTTTGAAAATAAGCGAATCGTCATTCCCAACGCCGTTATGAGCACAGAAACCATCACCAATTCAAACATGGGTGATACACGCATTCGTCGTCACGTGGATTTTGGAATTTCTTATGATTCAGATGTGAATCTGGCCATAAAAATAATTCGGGAGGAGGCCATCGCCCACCCATCATGTTTAGATTGGAGAACGCCTGAAGATGAGAATGCTGGCTCACCTCAAGTGATTGTCCGTGTGATTGGTTTTGGCGATTCAGCCGTCCTGTTGAAAGCTTATGTTTGGGCTGAAAATCAGATTACAGCTTTTGAGATGCATTGTGACCTGAACAAATCCGTAAAAGAAAGATTTGATGCTGAGGGTATTGAAATCCCATTCCCCTACAGAACCTTGGTTTTCAAGGATCCTCCAGCGCTGTTCCAGGCTGAACAAAAAAAAACATAGAGTAAGCCTCGAGTATTCACAAATAGTTAGATGAGAAGCATAGGGCAATAAGCTTGAAATGCTTATAGCTCTATCGGGTGGTTGCAACACCTTCGAAACAAGATCAGATCAATTATTGCGGACATCTTCAATAAAGCCAGCCTTCATACTCAAAGCATGAACGATATCTCTCATGATGACTGTGTCAATCTGGCGACTTCAGCAACCTGGGCGGGTGTGCCCAGGACGAAAAGCATATCATTGACCTGGAAAGCAAGATCAACCTTTGGATTAAATACGAGTCGCCCGTCTCGCTGTATAGCCAAGACGGTCACTTCATATTTCGATCTCAGGGCTGCTTCAGCCAGACTCTTTCCCACTAAAAAGGAGTCTTCTTTGAGACTGAGTGTTCCGATTTCTATGTTTGGTAGCTGCAGGTGTATATCGTTGACTGACAATACGTCTTTTATTGGACCACGGAACATTTCATAACTATCGGATCGAATTTCTGCAATCAAACTCTCGATCTGATCCCTTGGAACAAGGTACTTAGCCAAAACGTGAGTAAATATCTCTATGGATGTTTCAAATTCTTCTGGGATGACCTCACTGGCTCCCAAATCGTACAAGGGTTTCATTTCACTCAGGTATCGGCTCCGGATAATCAAATGGACATTGGGATTTAATCTACGGAGTGTTTCAGTAATTCTTCTTGTCATCGCAGGATCATTGATTGCGACCACAACGATTCTTGCGTTCTGAATGTTCGCATGTTGGAGAACCATTTCCTGGCTAGCATCACCATAATGGATGGGTTCCCCTCTGGCTTGTTCATTTCGCACTGTTTCAGGATTTGTCTCAATAACAGTATAGGGAATACCTGAAACCCTGGCAGCACGGGCTACATTTTTGCCATTAAGGCCAAAACCGATAATGACCAGATGATCCGTTAAATCTTCAATTGTGTTCTCTGACACCGGGAAAAAACCGGCGACCAACCTTTTGGGGATATGCAGCTTGAGGATCAGGTCTGTGAAGTGTGGTGCGCTAATCATCAGAAATGGAGTCGCAGCCATCGTAAGCACAGAGCAGGATAAAAAGATCTGATACATGTTTTGACTTAATAAACCATGATCAAGACCTATCCTGGAGAGGATAAAAGAAAATTCACCCACCTGGCTCAATGCCAGGCCAACCATGATAGCAGTTCTTAGGGGAAATCCCAGGATGGTAGTGGCGAACCCCGCGATCAAAAATTTCGAAACCAATACCAACAGGGTGATAAGCAGTACTAGCCCAAGATTCTGGACAAGAAAACCAATATCCAAAAGCATACCAATAGACACAAAAAAGAAGCTTAGAAAAACATCTCGGAAGGGTAAAATATTTCCCAAGGCCTGATGACTGTATTTTGATTCTGAGATTATTAATCCCGCCAAAAAAGCACCCAAGGCCAGGGAGAGGCCTGCCATGGAAGTTAGCCATGCGATACCCAACCCGATCACAACAATGCTCATCAAGAAGATCTCTTGGTTTCTCGTCTTCGTAATTTGAAATAGAACATTTGGTACGATCCACTTCGTGCTGATCACAACAATCAAGATTATTCCTAATGCCTTCGCCAATAGCAGGATGACTGACTCTCCCATGGAAGTTGTTGTTCCCGCCAGCAATGGTGTAATCAGAATCATAGGGACGATAATGATGTCCTGAAATATTAGAATGCCTAGAGCTGAACGGCCATGGGGACTATCTACTTCTCCTTTTTCCTGGAAAAGCTTTAGGACAATTGCTGTACTACTAAGCGCAACGAGGAAGCCAATGAAGAGGGACTTATTAAAGGCAGTGCCAATTATTTGTACCAGTGCAAAAGAACTCAGTATGGTCAGAAAAACCTGAATAAAACCACCAAGCAGGACCGATTTTCTGATGCGCAATAAATTCTCAAGTGAAAATTCGATTCCGATGGTGAAAAGCAAGAGGACTATTCCAATTTCTGCCATGACCTCTACCTCATGAATCGCCTGCACCAATCCAAAACCATAAGGTCCAACTAAAATTCCTGTGAGCAGCAAACCAACTACAGTCGGAATGTGAAATCGATGGCATAAATAGAGGACGACAATGGCTAAACCAAAGATGATCACGATGTCGTATAGTAGGGGTATTTCCATAGAATAATATACACTTATTTGAAATCGAAAACGCTATTGAAGATGAGTCTGCCTGATTCGGATGAAGAGAATCAATTTAAAATTTTACGTTCAGTAACGGAGAGCTTCTGTATGGCTTCTGGATTGTCCATCTAAAAGATTAACAAGATTTCAAGTACTAGGGTTTGCTGACCATCGTCTTAGAAGAGCAATACGACTTAATCTTAAATGGGGGCTTTAAGTCTCACACTACGAATCTGATGGAAGAATGTATTTTTAGAAGGACAAAAATTTGAATGCTGGCAAGCAAAGCAGTGAGCCTGCTGCAATGCCCTCATGCGGCTCGCTTATTTGATCTTGGAATCATCCTCACTGCGGCTTCCTTCAAATTCTTCAATTGCTTCCCGGTGAGCGATCTCGCCATGGAATCCTCGGATACGTTCATCAAGTTCTTCGACCCGCTCTTGCTTTGCATAGAGGACGATGGTGTCTCCCGCTTCAATGGTTTCGTCTGCCCGTGGGGCGCCCCGATAAGTACCATTTGCCCGATGGATACCCAGGATAAGCACTCCTTCAGCAGCAAGAGCTGAATCACGCAGACTTCTTCCTGCCAACCAGTCGTCTTCATCGATCAATAGTTCTGAAACGGAGAAGGCATTCTCCAGGTGGAGTATGGCAACAGTATCCTTGACATTGAGATGAGTCCACTTCTTTAAACCCCAGGCAATGATCTTATTCAACCAGCGTTCAATTCTTGGGTTCACAGCAGCCTTATATAGAAAAATTAATCCTATGGCCAGAACCGATAAATTCACCCACCAGTAATCTGAATTTGACGCACTGAAATAGGTTAGCACGCCTGTAGCTATTATGGTGGCAACCCCTAGATTCCCGGCCAACATGAGCATCATGATGATCCGGCGTCTCACGGGATGTTTGAGAATAGATTCTGACTCAGAGGTAGTGAAGCCAACTCCCGTAAACGCTGAACGGGCTTGAAACCGGGCTGTTTCGCTTGAAAGACCAGTTATGCTTAAAGCCAAGGCTGCAATCCTCGTTAAAATGAGAGAAAGAGTTAGAATAATTAATAAAGATAAAATGGCTATCATTTCGTGATCAATCCTTTAAATATTTGATTAATATATACCGTTTTTCTGCAACTCATGCAGGAAAAATTATTGAAGGGAAGGTTCGTTCATGGGATTGAAACAATTTCGACGGGAGCGGACTTATTTAATGCTTAGAAGAAATGTTGAAGGGATTGCCTAATGGGCGAAAACAACAAGCAGGAAACAAAAGGTTTTGGCACTTTTGGAGGCGTCTTTGTACCCAATATATTGACCATCCTTGGTGTTATTATGTACCTGAGAATGGGCTGGGTCGTTGGAAATGCCGGACTCTTTAATACCCTGATTATTTTGTTGATTGCTAACAGTATTACCCTTTTAACCGCTTTATCTATGAGTTCCATCGCCACCAATATGAAGGTCAAGGGTGGCGGGGCCTATTTTATGATTTCCCGATCATTTGGGGAAGAAGCAGGGGGAGGTGTTGGGATTCCCCTTTACATCGCCCAGACTATTGGTATTGGCCTGTATTTAGTTGGTTTTTCTGAATCTGTGGTCTCACTTTTTCCTGGGGTTGACCAATTCCTCATAAGTGCGCTTGCTCTAGTTATCCTTACAGCTATTGCCTTATTCAGCTCCACGGTGGTGGTAAAAATTCAGTATATCATTCTGATTGTCGTTGCCCTATCCCTGGTTTCATTTTTTGCCGGGAAATCACCTGAGATGTCCGTCATGTCTTTAGCCACCAATTACGGTGAGGGATATGGGTTTTGGGCTGTCTTCGCCGTATTTTTTCCAGCCGTCACCGGAATCCTTTCAGGTATCAGCATGAGTGGAGATTTGAAAAATCCAGCAAAAAGCATCCCCATAGGGACCTTAATGGCAGTGGGCGTAGGAGGCCTGATCTATTTTTCTATGGCAATTTGGCTTTCAGGCGTTGCCTCTCCAGAAGAACTCGTGAGCAATAATGCCATTATCATCGATCTATCTCGTTGGAGTCCCCTCATTTTTGCAGGGATATGGGGAGCCACCCTTTCTTCTGCCATAGCCAATATTTTAGCTGCCCCGCGTACCATGCAGGCCCTATCAGCGGATGGTATTCTCTTCAAATTCCTCAAAAAGGGTAGAGGAGAGATGAACGAACCTGTAATCGCAACTATGATTACGTTTGTTTTTGCAGCAGGTGTATTGATGGTGGGGGATCTTAATGTCATCGCACCCATACTGACCATGTTTTTCCTGATAACCTATGGCTCAATAAATTTGATCTCCTTTGTGGAAGGCTTAATCGAACGTCCCAGCTTTCGCCCAACATTTAAAGTGCATTGGGGAATCTCGCTCCTTGGGGCGCTTGCTACGATAGTGGTCATGTTTATTATCAACGTCGTCGCGTGTATTCTGGGCTTTGGATTTGTTATCCTTATTTATGTATTGATCAAGAAATCACAGATGAAAAAGAATTGGGGCGACATTCGTAGAGGAATATGGAGCTCCGTCATTAAATACGCCTTAAGGCAATTGGATAGCCATCTGGAGCATCCCCAGAATTGGAGACCAAATATTCTACTTTTCTCAAAGAATAATTCTTCAAGAAGACAATTGGCTCATATTGCAAATTCATTAGCCAAACGACGTGGGTTTATAACATTTATCAATCTTCTGGAACAAGATAGGGAAGATATGACCAATGTTGCCGAAGAGATGAGGGTGTTCAAAGACTTTCTAAAAGAGGAAGATATATCCGGATTCGCCAATGTTGCCATTACGGACAATATGTTGATGGGTCAACTTATGTCTGCCCAGGTTCATGGTATCGGTCAATATCGTCAGAATACCATCATGTTGGAGTGGAGCGACTCTGGGAAGAAATGGAGTCTCTTCCCGGACAACGAAATGCATCAGCTATTTAAACTCATGCGATTGTATCGAAACCTGAATATGAGTTTATTGTTTTTGTCCATCAGCAAAAAATTTAACATGATGAACAAAAAGCATATTTATCTGTGGTGGGACCCAACTCAAGAGAATGGCAGTTTTAGTCTGCTCTTAGCCCACCTCATCGCAACAAGTGATGAATGGGAAGATTCAGAAATACATCTAAAATCAATTGTATTGGAGGACAATGTCCAGGAAACCCGGTTACTGCTCGAGGAGTTGGTTTCCAAATCCAGGATCGGTGCAAGTATTGATGTCTATCATCCAGACCCAGAATTAATTGAGGATCTCGAGCAAAGAACAGCCATCGTTGATAGCATCATCAGCTCCACCGGCGTTTTAAAAATAAAAGAAGCCATTAAACATGCTTTCACAGGCAATGATTTAAAAGAAAGCGCTGACCTTGATTTAGAAAAAGAGGATGCATTGAGTTCTGTCAGTGATGAAGAGACGGAAATTGATGAAATTGATGAAGAAGAATCAAACCTCAAGAAAAAGTTATCTGATCAGGTTGACCTGAGTGATGAAAAACTTTTAGCAAAGACCATCAAGGATATCATCATAAAAGAATCTGAGAATGCAGATTTGGTACTGCTTGGTTTCAATCTACCAAAGCAGGGTGATGAATCGGCTTACATCAGACGAATGAATGATCTCCTGGAGGAGATGCCGACAACACTTTTGATCAACTGTCCCTTCGATGTTGATTTGTTCGGATAATTTTAGCAGGATAGCTGACGATACTGCGAAATATATTGTTGCTGATTCTCTGGTGAAAAGTGGGACATTTCCATCGGCTGGTTTGTCTAAAGCAGGATTGAACAGGCTGCAATCGCTCCTTGGGATAATTAAGTTAACTTTTGATGAGCCAGTGCCGAGGAGCTCTGGCAACCAACGATTGCTGGCGCCTCTTGAATTAGATCATCTTTTTCAATAGCATCGACCATAAACAGGGCAAAGTCAACACGGCGCGTCATATTACTCTCCAGAATGGGATCTTGAACATGCTGACTCCAGACCGGTAATCCCTGGCTTTCACCTTCCTCCAGATCGCTGCCGCGAACCACCGTCCATTTTCTGTCGCTCTCAAATATTCGACGACAAGCTTCAACTTGATCATCCAGCTCCAGCAATCTAAAAATCTTGCCGATCCATCGTCCAATAACAACTTGAACCTTCATTGATCGTGAATATTGATCTTTATGATCCCGGGTGATGTGCCAACCACAGGAGAATATGAGTCGTGCACCTGGTTTTGCGTAGTCCATGACTGCCTGAGCGGTTCCAGATGAATACTGTTGAACACCCCAGGGAACCAGGACAGTGAGAACACCATCACAACCGTCAACAGCTTGTTTTATGATCTCGCGATCATTTGTTGCACCCGGGATGATCGTAATCAGGTCTTTGAAGCTTTCCAGCTTGCCAACACTTTTCTCGCGACAGACACCTACCACCTCATAACGTCGATCCAGAGCATGCTGAACCATATATCTCCCCAGCTTCCCTGATGCACCCACGATACAGACCTTCATATATTCTCCAGCTATTGATTCGTTCTCATGTTCAATGTGTGTCTGCAAGCTAAGCCCATTCAAGCAATCCTCGGTAGATTTTATTACACGAGATCCAAATATCACACAAATACGAAATCGCATTAGCCTGCTTTGGATGATGTCTTGATTAGTTGCTAATACACATTAGTTGCACTATCTTAATCGAATTCGAATTGCACTTCTAGTTGTCATTGCTCCTATTGATCCTATCCGTAGTTTTTTCAAGATCATAAAGTTCTTTGAGTAATAGTTAATTGATATTCATTATTTTAGTCATTAAGAAATGGGGGCGATGAATTGTCTAGTCTTAGAAAAGCTAGCGCGTTCATCATTTGCTGCACTGTGATCATTAGCTTTATCCCTAATGCTGTTCACCTTCAACCAGAAACCTTATGGACATAAGTAATTGGAGATTCATTGTGCTACTACACATCGGTGGGTTACACCAGTGATGGTGTTTATATCCTTAGCGGACCCTATCATGATGACATGTGGCTCGTTCGCCTTGATAGTAAGGGCGCGTCTGGACTAAGCAACTGGCTGGTGGGGTGAGGTCCCATTGGGACGAAGACTGGAGGCATTAGCGAAGATGAATAGCATATCTCAAATAGGCGTTTATGGGAGCTGATAGTGAAACACATAAACAGTTTGATCATTCTGGGAACAAGTATTTTACTTTTTATCGCATGTCAAAAATCTTCAAAGAATGACGCTCCCACTGAAATTGAGAAAGAATGCTATATCAGTATCGACACCCTGGATTTCTCATTCGGAATTGAATACGACTCCCTTGAGACTTACTTGATCCCCGGTGGGCAATCCAATCTATCAGCAAATACTCTGGCCACCGTCGTAGCTGCGATTGGAGAAGTAAACCAAGATATTGGCGGTGTCCTTAGCGTCTGCAATTGGGTAAATCAAAATTTTGAATTCCAAAATGCCGGTGGATCGATGATCGGTGTCCCCACAGTGGACGAACTATTTGAATCAAAGACCTTTTATGGATGTCATTCAGCCGCACTGATCATATCAAGTATCCTTCGTGAATCTGATTTTCCCGCAGTCATGATTGAAACTGCTATGGTCCAATGGGCTTATGATTTCAAGAGCGGTGCTACCAATAGCTATGCTGGTCATGTTATGACAGAGGTGTTTGTTGATGAGAAATGGGTCTTGCTGGACAATAATTGTAGCTATGTCGCTGATTATGATCCCTTGAACCCGTATATAAACGCCATCGGTGGGGATGCATATTTCGTATACGCTAAGGGAATCGATACTTGGGCATACACAGACCGGGACGACTCCTTCACCCACAGCCAAATGATATTTTTCTCTGAAAATGTGTATTGTTTTGAGGATCTGTTTCACACCGCAAACTACGATTGGATAAATTAACTTCCAAAAATGAACAGAACACGATGAATTGTGTGTATCAAAATACTCCTGGTCACAATGACATCAACTGGAATGGGTTGGATCAATCAGGCAATCTGGTGAGTATGCCAGGACGATTAAGATGGTGTATCTGAGGTATTATTCCCCCTTACTTCGGTGCATCAATGGGGCCAGCGTTCGCTGGCCCCTCTTTTTAAGTGGGGTTGTAGGGGTGCAATCGGATTGAATGCTAATTCACAACAACACCCCGTCAATCTCTCAAATTAACTGAGCCCTTACTCAGATTAGATTATCCCCTTGTTGCACTTACGCAACAATGAGTTTTATCATATTATTGTGACAATGAAGCGTCATATTCCCATGACACTTTCACGAAATATGACAAAATATAGCATAAATTAAGTGGTTGAATATCAACACAATGCAGCGATAATATATTTATAATTTACCTTGGCACATATTTTGGTTAATAATTATGGTATGAGAAGCGGTCAAACAAAAATGAGAACCAAGACATGGCGTCGCTCGAGCGGATTCAGTATGGCTGAGCTGGTGATCATTGTCTCTCTCATTGGCGTGCTTACAGCAGTTGGAACGCCCGTCATCAGCAATAGTGAAAAGATGGCCATGGGTGCTGAAACTGATGCAAATCTTGGAAAGATCAGGCTTCATTTGGAGCTCTACCTGGCAGATCAGGGTAGATATCCAGAACAATTACAGCCCAATTACGTCATTGGAGCCAAGTGGAATAATCTGAATGGCGATAATCTTACCGGTAAGTATTTTGATTATTCTGCTTACACCTATTATGGAGGTCCAGAAGGTAAGAGCTTTAAAATCTCTTGTGACAGGGCTCCCTATTCTGTTCGTGATCGGACACTGGACCAAAATGGTGTGCTTCGTGAAGAATAGTACAGCCAATTTAAAAATTTAATATAATCCAAAACTATATCAGAAAATGACTCGAGGGTTTTTTTAACCTTTGACCTGACAGTAGGTTTCAAATTGCTTGAGCCGGACCTCATACAGGGATCATCTAATCCAGGTCCTCACCGAATAAATACATATCTGTAAGTGCCTCAGCCAAATATTGAACACCGGGATCTCGGCGATTGGTGAGCACAATCACCGAAAATTCATCTTCATGAAAGCGCATGTAGTCTGTCCTGAATCCACAAGTGCTGCCAGTGTGACTGATACGCTGTTTCCCCCGATAATTTTCAATGCGCCAGCCGCAGCCATAATCCTCCAGCCAGGGAGTAAAGGCTGAATCAAGTAGTGCCTGAGAGAGTATATCTGTAGTGTAAAGCGTCTGGTCCCATTTATACAGATCTCTAATGGAGGAATAGATACCCCCATCACCCAGGACAGATGAAGTCATGCTCTGATCACTAAATAATATCATATCTTCCTCTACATGATATCCAAACGCCCGATTTGGAAAGTCAATATCTCCTTTCACGTAGGCAAGACTCCCACTCATCTCCAATGGCTGAAAGATATTTTTCTGTAGATAATCTGGATAGCTGAGACCTGAAAGGCGCTCAACCGTGAGTGCCAACAAGGCATAGCCTCCATTGCTGTAACGATAGGCTGATCCTGGCTCAAAATGCAGGGAGTCGATCCCCAAAAGTAGATCCAGCACATCAGCATCAAGCACAGGATCAATGGCTGAATCCGGGATTAAATTCTCATACGCTATCAGCCCTGAAGTATGGTGGAGGAGATGCCCATAATTGATGGAGTCTGCATAGGCGGGGAACTCTGGAAAGATCTCCTTTAGTCGGGTATTAAAAGTGAGTTTTTGTCGATCCATGAGCTGCAGAATTGATATGGCAGTAAATTGTTTACTCATGGAGGCTAATCTGAAATTACTGTGGTCGGAAACTGGGATCTGACGCTCAATGTCAGCAAGGCCATAGGTCTTCTGCAGGATGATCTTACCCTTGTGAATGATCATCACTGCTGCCCCGGGTTTATCGCCCATATAATCGGCGAAAAGGGTATCAACTGCATCGGGTTGATTGGTAGCGCAGTTGTTCAGTATCAGAAGAGAGCTTAGGAGGAGGATAACGCGATAGAGCATTTGAGAATATCCCAGATGTTGGATTTTAGAGTGAGTACAAACTGATGATATCAATATCCTCGAGATCCTTATCGTCAACGGTGATCTGATCTGGCACAACATCCATCGCATCGGGGTTGACTCCATAGAAGCCCAATTGATCAGTGGCTTCATCAAATTGCAGATTCCCATTGGCATCATCCACAGCCAAAACATAGTAGTCCCCTGGATCTACAGCCAGGATAGTGTAGTTCCCTGAATTATCAGTAATGCTCCCATTGGCCAGAGCAAGCCCCTCTAAACTTCCTGTGTCTTCAACCAGCAGTACAATAACCCCTGGTACGGCTGCCCCGTCATTGCTGACCTTACCTGAGACATCAATAATGGCTTTATCTAACTCTTCTTCTAGATCGCAGGAGAGCAGGCTGATGACCATTAGAAAAATAATTACAAATGCAGTTTTCATTTTTTCCTCGCTTTCTCAAACCCTTACCAAACCAGGGGAATATAGCCTTCTTTGATCAGATTGGAGATAATTTCGCCCACATACCGTACGTCCACACCCAATGAGCTTATGTCCTCTTCAAGGTTTTCGGTCTTAGCGACAAATTTACATGCTAATGCAGTTTCATTTTCGGCCTGATAGTCATGCAAAAGGTTCTGGAGTACATCATCCTTCAGCAGCAATTCCTCCGCCGGTCCAAAGAAGATCAATTTCACTTCTTCCATCCAGGCATGCTTCAGAGCATTTACAGCATACATGGCACCGGCCCGGGCTTTGGCGGCTTCTCCAGTACTGATGATGACAATTATTTTATTGTTCATTAATATTTCTCCATGGAGTTTTATGCATATCTTAGGCAAATTTCTAAAGTGATTGAATTTAAATGAGGGATGCTGGTCTGATAGCAAAATTGATGACCCAGTTTGGTTTTATGCTTCTGTCGCTTATTTTAGGGACATTATTAATAAACAAAGGAAGCTCTCAATGAGCACATCTCTTAAATTCACCACATGCTGCCTGATCACCACTCTCACTCTCGTTCTGTGCATTTCAGGCTGTACATCAAAAGATGAGTCAAACCCAATGAACAATTCTGAAGCCTTAGCTTTTCACCATTCCATTCTCACCATCGATACCCATGTAGACACCCCCCTGCCCTTAAAACGAGAATCCATTGATCTAGGGCAGCGCTACGATCCAAAAATATATAAAAGTAAATTGGATCTGCCCCGCATGGACGAAGGAGGCTTGGATGCGGCCTTTTTCGCAGTGTGGACCCCCCAGGGACTTCGAACCGATTCTGCCCATACTGCCATCAAGGGTCAAGCGCTACAGATTATTGAGCGAGTAAATGAAAGTCTAGCTCCCTATCCAGACCGAGCTCAGTTAGTGACAGAATCAGGATCCGCAGCATCGCTCCAGGAACAGGGCATCCATGCCATATACTTGGGAATGGAAAATGGATTTCCCATTGGCATAGATCTGGATAACCTGGATCTCTTTTATGCCAAGGGAATCCGATATATGACCCTGTGTCACACAAAAAATAATGAAATTTCTGATTCCTCTACGGATACCACTGAGTTTGGTGGATTGAGTCCATTTGGCTTTGAGGTCGTGCAGCGAATGAATGCGCTGGGGATGATGGTTGATGTTTCGCATGTCAGCGATGCGGCGGTGGAAGATGTTCTAGAAGTCTCCCAGGCGCCGGTAATTGCTTCTCATTCCTGTGTAAAAGCGCTTTGCGATCATCCCAGAAATCTGACAGATGATCTCATTGAGAAAATTGCCGAAAAGGGCGGCGTTGTTCAGATGTGTCTGCTCAGTGAGTATGTTGAGACACCTGCACCAAATCCAGCTCGTGATTCAGCCCGCGCCTCATTGAGCGAGAAATGGGGTGGCATGGAGCTGCTCTCGCTAAGTGATAAGAAACTTTACCGCGCTGAACGCAAACAGCTAAATCTTGATTTTCCCCTGGAACTCACCACGGTAGCCAAGGCAGTGGATCACATAGAACACATCATCAATATTGCCGGTATAGATCATGTGGGTATTGGCAGTGATTTCGACGGTGGGGGAGCGCTGGCTGACTGCTATGATGTCAGCGAATTACCCAATATTACCCTCGAATTACTCAAGAGAGGATATTCCAAAGCGGATATCGAAAAGATCTGGAGTGGGAATCTGTTGCGCGTATTTAAGGCGGTTGAAGATATTGGGAAAAGTAGCGCTTCATCACTTTGATCAAATAGCACAACATTCATAATGAAAAATGAACAAGCAGCATAAAAAGCTCCGAATAGGCACCTGCAGCTGGAAATATGATTCATGGGAGGGCCTGGTCTACAGCTCAGGGAAACCTGATAATTTTCTACAGGAATACGCTGAAAAGTATAATTCTGTCGAGATCGATCAATGGTTCTGGTCCCTTTTTGGCGAAAATCAAGTGGTTCTCCCCAGAGAAGAGACCGTCAAGGAGTATGCGAGCTCTGTTCCCACTGACTTTCGCTTCACCATCAAAGTGCCTAATAGTCTGAGTCTTACCCACTATCACAAAAAGAAACCCAGTGATCCACTGATCAAGAATCCTCACTTTCTCTCGCCGGATCTGTTCCACCGCTTTCTCGATTCCGTCGAAGCAATCCTGTCTCAAGTCGGCGCCCTCATCTTCCAATTCGAATACCTGAATCAGCAAAAAATGGGATCCCAGTCCCAATTTCTTGAAAAATTGAATGAATTTCTGAACCTGATTGAGCATAAGAAGGGGATCTGTCTTGAGAGTCGGAATCCCAACTATTTAAATTCAAGCTATTTCAAAATATTGGCGGAGCAGCAGATCGGTCACAGTTTTTGTCAGGGCTACTATATGCCAGATATCACCAAGGTCTATGAAAGCGCTCAATCTTACATCACCGGAACCAATGTTATCCGTCTTCTGGGGCCGGACCGCCAGGGCATTGAAAAGACCACGGGGAAGCAATGGAATAAGGTCGTGGCACCAAAGGATCATGAGATACCGGGAATTACCAGAATGATTCAAAGAATGCTGGAGCGGGAAGGCATGGATCTTTACCTCAATGTAAACAATCATTATGAAGGGTCAGCGCCTACCACCATTGCCAAGATATTCGATTCTCTAGAGCAATGAGAGGAGCAGGAGTGAATCAAATCGAGGAAAAATCAGTTCTAATCATTGATGATGATGTGGACATTCGAGAATTTATTGCCACAGCATTATCAGAGTTCGGTTTCATTACCTATACCGCAGAAGATGGTTTAGCAGGATTAACATCCTTTCAGAGTAATTCAATTGATATGGTGATCACAGATATTTACATGCCCAAAATGAATGGCATCGAGCTTATTCAGAAACTGCACAGAATGAATCCCGATGTCAAAATCCTGGCCATGTCAGGTGACGCTCGCAATTATAATCATGAGGCTCTAAATTGGGCCGAAGCAGCCGGAGCTTTTGAAGTTATAGATAAGCCTTTTGAACTTACTCAATTAATTGAAATGATAAACATGATGTTGAGCGAGTAGAACTAGATCACACCTACAAAAGTGTCAGCTTCAAATCTAATTAAATAATTATCCCACAAACCATTTAGCGAAATTCTTCACCTTTAATAGAAATATTGCTTTTTAGCAAGTAAGCCTGCTTAGTTTTGACGCGATAAACAAAGCTTTAAGAGCGGGGGTTAAAACGAATGAATCATTATCTTCATTTCCAAAGTCCGAGCTGTTCATGAAACGCCTATTCCTAAAGATCTGTGCAATTCTATTGATCATCTTGATAGCCGCATTCATCATTGCCAGTGCCATATATTTATTCGCTAATTATCCACGGAAGGCGGAAGCCTTCGAGTTTGTTACCGAGAATTCTGAGAAGTCATTCCTGATAGCCACCCAGGGCAGTCCGTTCAAAGATGCATTTCTCAGAGTGCTGATTGATTCGTTAAGTACTTCGCCTGTGCATGTGAAGGGAATAGACCTGCGAAATATTGGAGAGATGCAAGATCAAAATTGGGACAAAATTTTGATCATAAATACCTTTATGGCCATATTAAATCATGATGCCAGGGCTTTTATACACAAAGTTCAGGATCCTCAAAAGATTCTGCTTCTGGTTACGTCGGGCGGAGCAGATTGGCGGCCGGAGCCCGATCTGAAGGTCGATGCCATTACTTCAGCCTCCCACAAATCCTACATTCCTGAGCTGGTGGACATGGTCCTCATCTGGATGCGCTCGGAGAGCGATGAGCAATGGCAATCAGCGGACAATGTATTATCACTTAGATACTTTCCTGAAGTGGATGTTACCGTGGCCTGTGCAGATATCCTCGCCAAAAAGGAATTTTACAAAACAAAGTATCCCGAGTTGAGACGCTTCATCAATCAAGCGGGTTATATGTTTCTACGTTTGAACGACCTTGAATCTGCCAGAAAGGTCTTCAAACTGAATCTGGTGCTCTTCCCCGACTCTTGGAATGTCTATGACAGTTACGCAGAAGCCCTCCTAAAAAGTGGAGATCTTGAAGCTGCAGGATCATACTACCAGCAGGCTTTGAAATTGAACCCTCAAAGTAAATCTGCAAAGAACGCCCTCATTAAGTTGGGGTTCGATCCCTAAGCACGACTATAGAACTTTCTATAATAGTTGCTAATAGCAGTATAATTAGTATCTTAGAAGATAATTCGTTATACAAGAGCTTTGGAGGGGATCATGTTATTAAGACTATCAAACTGTTGTCTAATTGCGTTAATCACTATGGCACTTCTATTTCTTTTCATTTCATGCGAGGAAGATGGTGATGATGAGGCTCTGATTACAGAGCTACTGGCCACATTTTCCGGTGATTGGCTATGTTCTGATTGTGATCCGGGAATTCTAGTCTACTCAGATCTGGAAGGCAACGTGCTTTGGTCAGGTTCCTGGTCAGGGAATGACACGCTACTGGCAACCCTGGAAGATGGCTTTCCAGAGCGCTTGATATTTACAACAGTGACCTATGACTCCCGCAATGAGAGAGTGGCAATAACCTCGAATATGAATGTAAAGGCAGATTCCTATACCTGGTTGGGGGGGGGTGCAGATTATCGCTGGAGCGAGTATGTGGGGGATGCATATCTTAAATTCAGGAATGTCCCCGAGCATAGCGGTTACCTGATTGCGAGCAAATATTCGTACAGACGCTCGGGAGGAGGATCACTCCATTCGCCCTATGACAAGGCGCTCTACAATAGTGATGATAACCTCTTTGCCCGCATCAATCCGATTGATGGCGTGCCTCTCTATACCTGGGTACAGGAGATCAGCCCCTGGGATTCAGTTACGGTGGATTTTGCCAACGCCGTGGAAATGGACGCTAAGACCATCACCATTCCAAATCCAGAGATGGAAACCAATTACACTATCCGGGGTTTTATTTCCGACTACTATGAAGGTTATTACACTGTAGACTACGCGTCTCCCTGGCAAATCACTGAGAACACGTATGAGGTCCACTACCCAGCGAATCTCTTTAGTGATTATCGCTTCTACGGCTTCATCAATGAAGAATCCTATCCGACGCGTAATTACTGGTCATATTCAAAGATGGGAGATATTCCCTCTGGTCTGGAGATGCTGAGTACAGAATTTTCATTTGTGAATAGTGATACCACTGATGTGAGTATTAGTGTCAGCGGTGATTACACCCAGATCTCCTATGCCTGGGCCTGGCAGGATCACAACGGGGTGAGTTATTCCTGGAATGTGTACACAGACCTGGAGGGTATCCGTTTACCTGTGCTTCCCAGCAGTGTATTAAGCGCCTATCCTGACTTAAATCCAGATTCTTTATCGCTGAGTGCTGTAGGTGTTCATCAAAATGATGATCTGAACTATGATGAGCACATCGATCTGTTCTTTAAATCTGGTGATGGATTCTATAATGTTATTACAGAATCTAAAGTCAGGTACAAGGATCCTGCTGGTCTAAGATTGGAATAGGTCCTGTAGAGAATATTTGTAAAGACTGTCAAGATGATTTCTTTACGTTCATAAAGGTCATCAGCCTTTTTCATAAATAATCCTAGCTCTTATTAAGAAATTGTACATTAATCTGCGGGAGAGTGAAAAATTCCGCAAAGGGTGATCCTCCATGCGATGCATATTAATTGCTAATAATGAAGTATCTCCCTAACTTCTTTACATCCATCTCAAACAGGATTAGAATGATTAAAAATAGTATTCAACCCGCCCCTCGTTCACTCCTTCTCTGTATGGCATTCGCAATACTGCTACCCTCTTCTTCAGGCAAATGCTCTCCGCATGGGGGTGTAATTAAAGCGAGTCCCTCCATCTACTTTGGTATCATCAACGACAATTATACAGGGACAAGGGAGCTCGGAATAAAGGGCTATTATATCGGCCCAGATGACTTCCTCACAGTCTCTGGCTTCTTGCGGCTGGAGATGAATAAATGGCAATCAGCCCTGGTCTATAATGTTCTAACATCCCGAAAATTTAATTTTCGATATGATCTGATCCAGGCATCGGTCTCACACTCATTTGTCATTGCGGATATCAATTTGAATCCCCAGCTGGGGCTTGTCTGGAAAGGACAGTTTGGTGGAGAAGCCATCCAGAATTGGTTTCATCGCGGAAAGAATCTTCCGGAACTAGCTTTGAGCCATACTGAAGCGGATTTTGGGGCTATCATTGGTGCACTGGGATCCTGGCAAAGAATGACAGAAAGAATTAGACCAGGCAAATTGACCGCAGCTCTTGAGTTGAGACTGGTGACAGATATCCTACCCTCACGCCTCACACCCATGCTAGGATATCAGACTGCTTTTTGGGACAGGCGTCTCCAAATCGAAGCATTGGGAGGCTACCGAACCTATTTGAATGAAGCGGATGAATACTCCGAACTCATAAGATCAGGATTATTCATGGGGCTCAATCTGAAATATAGAATCTATCAGGATCTGTATTTTGACTTTGGAATGAGCTTCTTCCCAGCCCAAAATTTGCAGAATGAAGCACTTTTTAAAAATAAATCACATGAGTACATTCCTCAAATCACAATGGTATTGTCCTGGAAAAGTGCCGGGTCTCAAGTTTATAAATATTTGGACTATTGATCATGAAACGCTTCGCACTCATTCTCGTCTTATTTCTTTTGGCATGTCCGCCACCCTATGAACGAAAATATGGTCCTCTGACAGGGAAAATCACAGATTCATTGGGCGCTGGAATTGAGGATATCAGGGTCTTCACCTTCGAGCTCATAGATTACCCGCATCCCTGGACGGAGAAGGAAGCCATGATCGACAGCAGTATCTCTGATCATGAGGGCAACTGGGGAATGTCGAGGGGGTATCCCTGGGATGCCTATACTGAGGGAAATGGATGTTATTCCTCATCCATTGAGGATTTAGCTAGCCCTGTAATGTTCGTACTCGGCACGATTGATACAAATTTGGACACAACGACTTATTTGCTTGTGGATGCCAGCTACGAATATGACATAATTTTTGTTGATAGCATCTGGAAGGATCCAACTCTCTTCTACTCGAGTGGAGAAGAATCAGAAGCCCCTGGCAGTCTCCTCGAACTTCCCCCCATCATTTTAGGGGAATGATCAGACCATGAAATGGCTTAGGAAAACACCTGGACACTTTACTGAAAACCCCACATTTATCCGCCTCATCCAGGTGGCCCGGGACGATCCAGCATTTAGTGCTGATCTGGTGAAAATACTAAGGCTGGATCCTTTCAATCGTCAAGAAGCAATCAGATCGTGGATTACCACCATGCAGACCACTCACGCACCTGCAGAATTGATCCAGGCAATGCAGAATTTGTTGGTAGATGAGATCGCTGAAACAAGTCTGAAACTCATCACCGGCGAAATTCGGGATGAATAAAGTATATTAAATTTCCAGGGAGGGAAATATCTTTGAAGCAGGAAAAAAATATAAGGAAGAGAAGTGATCGACGATGGGAAAATCGAAGGCAGAAAGACATGCCCGTTCCTATTGATCGCCGAAGTAATTTTGATCGTCGTACTGGTATTGACCGCAGGCTAAAATTTCAAAAAAAATAATGACTAGCTCAATCCAGATCTCCCAGGTGATCCTGGAAAAGCTAAAAGAGTCCTTTCAGCTGTAGAAACATTCCTTTATGGGGAAAAGTTCAGTGGTTACAGATTTTTGCCGGATCTGTGGTAAAACCACCTTCAACAGGGTGAAACTTCCCTTTATTCTCGAGAAAACTGATGAGGTCATCTGCCGTCATATTGTCAGACGAACAGGTGAAAAATCGAGTCTCTTCTCCAAAATTGTTATGTATTGCTGAACGCAGAGAGTCTCTGCTGTAGCCTTCGCTTGAGTTGACCATCATGTGCATAACTTCGTGTCCGTGTATTCTATTCATCATACCCTCTTGAATTATAAACTAACCATTGTGAGTAACATTTTTGAAGGCTCTAAGGCCAGCAGAGCGTGGTTCACACCTGCTGGCATAAGGATTAGTTGACCCTCTCCCAACATCGTCTCTTCTTCCCCTATGGTGATCTTCATTTGCCCTTCAAGGATCTGCACGTAGGCATCCATGGGGCTGGAGTGACCACTCAGACCCTGATCTTTATCAAAGGCAAACAAGGTCAAATTGAGATTAGGAGATTTTCTAAGGGTCTTGCTGACAATTGCTCCAGGGTTGACCTGAATCTCAGCTCCCAGCTCGATCATCTGACCTGCGGTTAATCCCTGATCCAGACTTGTTGATGACATATGTCTACCCTTTTCCTTTACTTTGATAATAGTTAAGTAAGGCATGTAACACAATTGATATTGTCAGTGTGTGTGGCATAACCTGCAAAATTAAAGTTTAGACGACCATACTTTCATCACCGCTGTCTTTTACAAAAAGACAGGATGAATTTACTGAGCTTGCGATGTTGTGCATGGTATCTCCATCCAATTCATTGGATATCCCAAAAATATTCAGGTCAGCCTGTGGACTGATGGACAGAACAGAGCGAAATTCACCGGTAAGGATGACCAATTCCGTTGAAAGGGGCAACCTGGCTCTGTCAATCAGTCTCTCCTGCACACCCGTCGCTCGTTCAGTATCGTCCTCGCTATCCACAACCGTTATGAAGCGGAGCTTCCCATTCCAGTTGCGGTATAATTGAAGCGCCATGAGAATTGCCAGATCCTTGTTGGGACTGGAGCGTCTCAACCATACGTTGAGCGTAGTTTTCTCTCCCAGTCCATCCTTGGGATGGGTTGAGTATACTGCAATCCCCATTTTTTCACGGACGGCAATGGCGATCATATCCTCCAAGCGAGAATCCTTGGATCGGTCATGACTCATACTGAGGAATATAATGTTGGGCGGGAAGTAGGTCCTGCGCATCACCTGGGAAATGATGCTGATCCCTTCAAGAAAATTTCTACACTCAATCACAGATGTTGTGATCAATAGATCTTCAGCTTTCATCTGTTCTGTCAGGTCATTGAGCTGATTCTCGAGGATCTCACTTTCGTCAGAGTGTACCTTCACGACAGGTCCACGATTAAACAGTCTCGTACTAATGCTTCGAATCTTGGAAGTAACATCCTCCTCGCTGATATTAACTGAAAAAAGTCGAATGGTTCCTGAAGGAAAGACCAAATCTCGGAGAAAGAGCATGCGAATCTTCCAATTCAAAGGGTCCTCTACAGGGACCATGATGTTGGGCTTCCAAGATTTTGGATGGGTTTTTAATCTTTCGGATTGCCTGGCTGCCCATTCTGCCATGGCAATGAACATTCCGGAGCGCACATCTCCCCAGGGTGCCTGGAGATTACGCTTTACCTGAATAATATATGCGATAATAATTAAGGACCAGGCCACTGCCGCAAACATGGGATTAACCAGGAACATGGCGATCACAGCCCACAAAAAACCGATGATTGGGATGCTGATATGTACTTTAAATAATGGGCGAAAAGATGGGATGCCAATTCCTAGCTGAAGGGCAACAGCAAAATTTATCGTGGCATAAGTGATAAGGAAAAACATGGTCAAGAGAGGCGCAATCGTATTCAAATCGCCAAAGACCAGACTCACCAGAATGGCTGCCGCTGTGAAGATAATGGAGTAAACAGGTTCTCCGGCCTTGGTCTTTTTCGCAAAGAAGCGGAAGAAGGGGATGACTTTATCTGCTCCCATGGTCATGAGGGTCCTGGGAGCCCCAACCACAGATCCAAGGGCAGAGGAGAGTGTTGCCCCTAATACACCGGCGACAACTGCCAGCTTCCACCGTGAAATTTCCATCATGATATTCGTATTGGATATCAGAGCCTCAGGTGTAGCAAATTTATCCAGAAAATATGCTACCATGACATAGATGAGAAACGACACCGCAATGGCTGAAAGCATTCCCAGAGGTAAAGATTTCTTGGAATCCTCCAGATCTCCAGACATGGCCGCTCCTGCCTCAATGCCTGTTACAGCAGGAAAGAAAATGGCAAAAACCACCCAGAATGAAGTCTGCGGAAATTCCCCCCAGACTTGAATCTGAGGTGCTGCCGCACCCACGGAGGCAAAGAAGGAGACCAGCGAGGCGGCAATAATAAACATGATAATGTATTGGGTTCGCATGGCGAATTGAGCCCCCAAAAGACTCACACCAAGGACTAAAAGCAGTACAGAGACGCCTATAAGCAGAGGATGGTGGGCAGGAAAAATAGCTATCCAGGCTTCAGTAAAACCTGAAATATACATGGCGCCGCCTAAGGTCTGGGAAAGGTAGAGGGGGACACCTACTGCACTACCTGCTTCAAGACCTAATGATCTGGAAATTAGAGCATAGGAGCCACCTGCTCCCACACGGGTATTGGTTGCGATAGCAGCGATGGATAAGCCTGTGGTAATGGTGATCATTTTCGCCAGGGTAATGATCAGAATCGCCCCACCAAGACCCGCATTTCCAACGACCCAGCCCAAACGTAGATACATGATCACACCCAGAATTGTCAAGATGGTCGGTGTGAAGACGCCAGCAAAGGTTCCTAATTTTTTCAAAATTATTTATTCCTGTATTAAATTGTAAATTGGATACGGATTTGTGATCATGGCTGTCATATTAATGAAGAACATTTTAGTTGGTTAGTTTAATTTTTCATTGTTAAAAATGTTTCACGGTTCAATTTTACAGATTGTGAGATCAAAATCCTATTTTTCTAAACTTCTTCTGCTCTTGCTACTGACCTCCCTTTCCTGGGGAGTGGAAACAGGCAGGCTCACAGGCCACATTGCCGATTCAAAAACGGAAGCGTCCCTTCCCGGCGTGAATATTATACTGGATGGTACCCGTCTGGGTGCTGCAGCAGACGCTCAGGGAAATTTTATTATTGATGAAATACCCATTGGGGAATACCGTCTAAATGTTCGCATGGTGGGCTATAAGGTCAAGATTCTGCGCCAGGTGCAGATAGCAGTAGGTCAGACCACGGTGCTGGATATCAAGATGGAAGCCATCCCCATTGAATTAGACGCTGTTACCGTCACGCGTTCTAAACGAAGTGATCAGACTGAAAAACTGAGTCCCAGCCGTCGGGATTTGCGTCCCCGTGAGATCATGACGCTGGCAGGGGGTGGAGAAGATCTTTTTAGAGGGATTACTACGATGCCGGGGGTGATTGCCCGCTCGGACGCCTCAGCACAATTCTTTGTCCGTGGAGGCACCCCTGATCAGAATTTGATCATCATCGATGATGTGCCCGTATTCAATCCTTATCGTCTCAAAGCTCTCGGTGGACCCATCAGTATGTTCAATCCTGATGTGGTCGAGCATGTAGAACTATTACCTGGAGGCTTCTCTGCTCAATATGGAGATAAGCTATCATCCGTTCTCATTGCCAGGAATCGGGAGGGAAGTCGCTTCAAGACCCTGGGTCGGGGAAGCATTAGTCTCATTGATGTGCGGGTACTTGGGGAGGGGCCTTTACCTGGCACCGGTGAAGAGGGTTCATGGATCCTCTCAGGGCGAAAAACCTACTATGATGAAGTTCTGAGTGAATTGGCGGATCTGCCGGCCGGAACGGTTTTACCAAATTTCAGAGATGTGCAAACCAAAATTGTCTATGATCTCTCACCTGAACAAAAGATCAGATTTAATTTCACCGACTCACGCGAGGAGATGGTTTTAACCGATCTGGAGGTGGAAGGTGAGGGAGAGGACGACGACCTTTTCAAAGATGAAGAATTCTTCAACCTGAGCAATTTTATTGATAGTCGACTCACAAGTGTTGGCTGGGTAAATGCCTTCAGTGATGTATCCCTATCCAATCTGACACTTTCCCGATTTAATGATACCTGGACCCTGGATTTGAATGCCGGAGATCTCAAATACACACCAGTCATTGATATGCGTAAAACAGAGATTCGGGAGGATCTCACGCATATTATGAGTGGCACCCACTCGCTCAAAGCAGGCATATCACTTTCAGATCTTATCACTGATATCGGTATCGCCATGACCATGGATTCTAGCTCATTTTATGAATTAAATCCTGAGGATCGACGCCATGATGATGGAGAAATCATCACGCGCGATATTCGCCTGCAGAATGCTTCATCCATGACCGGATTCTTTGTTCAGGATGAATGGAAACTTCTGCCCCCGGTACTCACTGTCCTGGCCGGAGCCCGGGCTGATTATTCTACATTCACCCAGGAATGGGTCTACAGCCCTCGACTCTCCATGAATTATGATCTCACTCATAATACGTCGCTCCATCTCGGTTGGGGACACTATTACCAGGCACCCAATTTTGTCTCACTATTTGAACGATTTGAAAGATCCATCGAGTGGAATCTGTTTGAGACCATCACCCTGAAAACAGAACGGGCAGATCATAGCCTCCTGGGTATAGAATATTCACCGACACCTGCTTACACACTCAAACTGGAGTCGTATTACAAGCATCTAGTAGATCTGGTCATGCCCCCTGATTCAATGGGCAATTTTATTCCCAAGAACTCCGGTGGGGGTTTTGCCTATGGAGCTGAAATATTTCTTCAGAAGCGTCCTGAGCCAAAACGGAGACTCTCAGGTTGGCTAAGCTATTCCTATGGGGTCACCAAGGAGAAGGGAAGCGAGGGTTATTACTATTATCGGGAGTTTGACCAGCGACATACCCTCTCTCTCGTTAGTCGACTGTATCTTTTTTGGGACATATATATGGATGTTCAATACAGCTATGGTAGTGGATTCCCCTGGACACCTCCACGTAGAGCTGCAGATGGAAGTGTTGTGTATGATGACTCAGGGGAGATCGAATTTGAGGAAAAGAGCAGTGCTCGATACCCCTATTACGAACGTTTGGACATCAGGATGTCTATGAAGAAGAAGTTCTTTAATCGTGTGGAAACCGAAGCCTACCTGGAGTTGATCAACGCCCTGGGACACAAAAATATATATGAATATTATTGGTCAGATGACTATGAAACTCGCTTTGTCTCATACATGCTGCCAACGCTCCCATTCTTTGGGTTCAGGGTGAGTTTTTGAGTTAGTGAGTTAGTGAGCTAGTAAGGGACGTAACATGTTACGTCCGTACTTGCAGGGTTAGTGAGTTGGGGGGTTTTTATTTGTCATCCTCGAGCCGCTAGGCGAAGGATCTCGAAATTGAAATATTTCTCAAGGGCATATTTCAACACGATTGTATTTGCCTACTCAAATCGAAAAATATTTAGCACTGGGGTGATGAACCACAATGGCTGAGGTACTCTGCTCAGGGACGATCTGGTATTCCTCTGTGAGTTCAAGTCCCTCTGCCCGTGCATCCAGCAGCTCAAAAATCAATTCCTGATCCTTGAGTTCAGGGCAGGCAGGGTAGCCAAAAGAAAATCGACTCCCCTGATATTTTTGACTGAATAAAGTTTTCGGAGTTGGACCATCGTCTCCATCAATTCTCAGTTCTTTGCGAATGGATTTATGCCAGTATTCTGCCAAAGCTTCGGCGGTTTCGACGGCAAAGCCATGGAAGTACAGATAATCTGTATAGTTGTTATTTGCATACAGGTTCTGGGCGTATTCGGTAGCTTTTGCCCCCACAGTCACCAGTTGAAAAGCCAAAACATCCCTTTTTCCAGATGTGATATTGGAGAAATAGTCCGGTAAGGCACGACCCGGTTCCCTGGTCTGACGTGGAAAGTCGATAAAATACTTTGCCTTCTCATCCTCAGGATTCTCATAGATCCATAGTCGGTCACCCTCGGACTGGCAGGCGTAATAGCCATAAATGACCAGGGGCTTAAGCAAGTTCTCCAGCTTGACTTTTTCTTTTAAAGCCTCGAAAGTGGGGTGAACGGTTTCCTGCTCAATCCTGGAATATTTCTCCGGATCCATCTTCCCCTTTTTAAAGCCCCAATGTCCCCTGAATAAGGCTGCTGTGTTGATATAGGGAAAGAGTGTATCGAGATCGATGTCTCTCAGAACTCTGCGACCCCAGAAAGGTGGCTCAGGTATGTGATCCACAGGAGCGAGGGCTATCTGTTTGCCTGGGTCTTCCTGCTTGGATATTTTTGGTACTGCTTGGACTTTCACTTCTGTTTCCAGCGTCCCGCTTTCAAGATTTTGCATAAATCGGAGTCCGTCAAAGGCATCACGAGCGTATGCCAGGGAGCCAGCATACAATTCTCGCAGATCTTTCTCCACATAGGATCTGGTTAAAGCAGCTCCACCCAAAATAATCGGGGGGGTGGTCTCATGATCCATAAGCACCTGGAGGTTTTCCTTCATCACGACAGTAGATTTTACCAATAGACCACTCATACCGATGGCATCGGCCTTTTCATCCTGAAAAGCCTGCAGCATCTTATCGACTGGCACTTTTATACCCAGGTTGACCACGTTGAATCCATTGTTGCTGAGGATGATATCCACCAGGTTCTTGCCAATGTCATGCACATCACCCTTCACTGTTGCCAGAACGATCTTGGCTTTTGCGGAAGCATCTGTTTTCTCCATGAAGGGTTCCAGGTAGAGAACAGCGCTCTTCATAGTCTCAGCGGACTGAAGGACAAAGGGTAGCTGCATTTTGCCAGCCCCAAATAATTCACCGACTTCTTTCATCCCATCGAGCAGGAATGTGTTAATAATTTCCAATGCAGAATATTTTTGAAGTGCCTCTTCGAGATCGGCTTCCAGCCCGGATCGATTCCCATCGATGATTCGTTTTCCCAGTCTTTCATCCATGGGGAGCAAGGTCAGATCCACTTTAGTTTTTACAGCCTCTAGACGGCTCGAGTGGGATTCTAATAGTTCGACCAAAGGATCGTAATCTGCTTTTCGATTGTCCAGGATCAGATCTTCACAGAGCTTACGATCAGCATCTTTGATCTGGAAATAGGGAATGATGCGTCCGGCATGCAGAATAGCAGCATCCAGGCCAGCTTCAACAGCCATATGGAGAAAGACAGAGTTGAGGACATGTCGGGTAGCCGGTTTCAAACCAAAGGAAACATTTGACAAACCAAGACTGGTGAAAGCCTGGGGAAAAGTAGTTTTGATGAGGCGGATAGCCTCAAGGGTTTCACTCGCTGAATTGCGGAATTCTTGATCTCCCGAAGCAAGAGTGAATGTGAGGGGATCGAAGAACAGGTCACTCTCTCGCATGCCATGTTGGACCACAGCCAGGTCATAGATGCGCTTTGCTACGGCAAGTTTGCTCTCGGCAGTTTTTGCCATGCCTTTTTCATCTATTGTCAGACAGACTAGTCCGGCACCAAATTCCCTACAGAGCTTGATGACCTCAATGGCTTTATCCTCACCATCTTCAAGATTGATGGAATTGACGATGGCTCGGCCCGTAATTCTTTCTAGGGCGGCTCTTATTGAATTTGTTTCTGTGGAGTCTATCATCAAGGGGATAGATACCTGGGTATTCACGCGCTCGATATACTGAGCCATATCCTTTGCTTCATCACGACCAACATAAGCGACACACACATCTAAAATATGAGCGCCTTCTTCAGCCTGCTCCTTTGCCATATTGACCATCCCATCCAGATCGCCTGCCAGGAGCATCTCTCTGAAAAGTTTTGACCCATTGGCATTGGTGCGTTCCCCAATGATCAGAGGGCGTGGCTCCTGCTTAAATGTAGAGACAGCGTAGGTTGAGCTGGCACCTGCCGAAAACTCATGCTTTCGCGGTGCCGGATTCATCCTTCCGGCTCGTTCAACCACGGCACGCATATGCTCAGCAGTTGTTCCGCAGCAGCCACCCACCACGCTTACACCCAGATCATCAATAAAATGCCCCAGATCATGGGCCAGCTCTTCAGCGGTCAGATCATAGACCATTTCTCCTTTGATGTTTTGAGGGAGGCCGGCATTTGGTATGACAGAGATGGGAAAGGGTGACTGAGCTGAGAGCGTGTGGAGATGCTCACTCATTGCAATGGGACCTGTACCACAGTTCAAACCCACAACTTCCAGAGGGTAGGGCTCAAAGATTGTAAGTGCGCCCAGCATATCGGTACCCAGAAGCATGCTTCCAGTGGTTTCCATGGTGACAGACGCCATGACCGGAATATTGATTCGCTTCTCTCTCAGGGTATGAAAGACAGCATTTAATGCCGCCTTGGCCTGAAGTGGATCCTGGACCGTTTCCACAAGAAGTACATCGACCTTGCCATCGATAAGACCGGCGGCCTGTTCGCAATATGCCTGGTAAATCTCTGGATAGGAAATATGACCCAGAGAAGGCAGTCTTGTCCCCGGACCCATGGAGCCTGCGACATAGCGGGGCTGGGCCGCTGTAGAAAAATCATCTGCCACCGAGCGCGCCAATTGAGCCGCTTTTAAATTTATTTCGTAGACCTTATCTGAGAGCTCATAATCACCAAGAACGATATGGGTGCCGCCAAAAGTATCTGTTTCAATCACATCACAGCCTGCTGTTAAAAAGCTCGAATGAATTGATTTTATTGCCTCAGGTTTTGAAAGTACCAGCAGCTCATTGCAACCTTCTTTCCCCCAAAAATCATCAGCTGTGAGCGATAGGCGCTGAATGCTAGTGCCCATAGCTCCATCAAAAACAAGGACTTTATCTATAAGGCTTTGACGAAACGATCTCAATTACTTCTCCTAATGGTGCAGTTTTTGCTTCCAATCTAAGACTATGCCAAAACACTAAGGTATGCCAGCTTTTTTCCTGACATTGTTTCGAACTATAGTTAGATTGTTCGGATGCTCAAAGGAAAAATATTAATAATTGTTTTCTTCAGTTTCCTGCTTGCCTGTGAACCGGTTGGTGAATCTACGCTGGAAGAAAAATCAAAAATAGACCGAGTTCCCTCCCAGGAGAGTTGGAATACGACCATTCGTATCAACTCTGTAGGAAAGGAAAACGTGCAGGCGCGAGCTGCCTACTCTGCGCAATACGAAGACCCGCAAGAGGTCCTATTTATCGGTGATGTTCAGCTTGATTTCTTTGACCAGAATGGGGATCATAGCTCCACCATGTCTGCAGATACCGGGCGGATTGATGACAAGCGGCATTTGTTCACGGCCAATGGCAATGTCCATGTCGTATCCGATTCGGGAATGACCCTGAGCACAAGTATCCTTTACTGGCATGAAAACAAAGAAGTTATTTATACCGATCAGGCCATCGTGCTCACAACTGATTCAGACACACTTTATGGTATTGGATTCGAATCGAATTCGAATTTGACAGATTGGACAATCACTCAACCCACAGGGGTTAGCTATAGAGAATTCGGCGATGAATGAAACTGTACTTAGCGGTAAAGATCTCTGCAAACAGTATGGAAAACGGACTGTGGTGGACAATGTATCAATCTCTGTTAAAACCGGTGAGGTTGTTGGTTTGCTGGGTCCTAATGGAGCTGGAAAAACCACAACATTTTACATGGTGACCGGTATGATTCGGCCCAACTCCGGATCGGTTTTTCTAGGAGATGATGAAATTACCAGATCTCCCATGTACCAACGATCTCGGGCTGGCATTGGCTACCTCCCGCAGGAGGCTAGCATTTTCCGGAAGTTGAGTGTTGAGGATAACTTGCGACTGATCCTTGAGACGCTTGACATTAGTAAGCAGGAGCAGGAAGAAAAGCTTGAACGATTATTGGATGAACTCACTATCGGTCATGTCCGAAAGAACAAAGGGAATCAGCTCAGCGGTGGTGAGAGAAGACGCTGCGAGATTGCCAGAGCCCTGGTTACAGATCCAAATTTTATTTTGCTAGACGAACCCTTCGCCGGTGTTGATCCAATTGCCGTTGAAGATATTCAGCAGATCATCATGACACTGAAAACAAAAAATATTGGTGTCCTAATCACCGATCACAATGTCCATGAGACACTTTCCATCACGGACCGGAGTTATCTGCTCTTCCAGGGGAGAATCCTCCTTTCCGGGAATGCTGAATTCCTGGCCAATGATGAACAAGCCCGCAAACTTTATTTAGGCAATAATTTCAAGTTGGATAGATAATTCAAATGGAACTATCCCAACATCTCGAACTAAAACAGACGCTCACTCCACAGCAGATTCTGCTGTCCACGCTTTTGCAACTGCCATCCCTGGCCCTGGAATTGCGCATCAAAACAGAATTGGAGCTCAATCCTCTTCTTGAGATCGAGGAAGATATTGAAGAGCTCGACAATTCTGAAGAAGAAACTGAAACTGAAGAACCAGAAATTGATCTGGAGGATTACTTCTCCAATGATGGCTATGAAGCAAAAGAGTTCTATGACAAAAGCTCTGAAGAAGTTGAGATGCAGAATGCCTACCTGCCAAGTTTAGCTGAGGATCTTATTGAGCAGATCGCGTCACTCCGTATTGAAGAGGATCAAAAACGGATTATCGAGGAGATGGTCTGGAATATTGATGAGCGTGGATACCTCATGATGGATCTTGAATACATTGCCGAGAGATTTGAAGTTGAACTGGAGATTGTACAAAAACTCCATGCCCGAATGATGCAACTGGAGCCTATCGGAATCGGTGCCCGAAACATGCAGGAATGTCTTCTTGTTCAGATTGAAAAAATTTACCCCGGAACTCCAGCTCACCACATTGTCCGAGATTATTTTGAAGAATTCGCCAATAAGCGATTTGAACGTATTCTACGAAAACTCCACCTGACCAAAAGCGGGTTGCGGGAGGCAGAGGAGCTTATCACCCATCTGAATCCAAAACCCGGTGGGGGATACATAGATCAACGCACAAATTACGTTACCCCGGATTTTTATATACGGGAGCAGGATGGTGAGTTCATTGTAACTCTCAATGACTCCTTCATCCCTGAACTAAGGATCTCCGGTACTTACAAGAATATGTTGAACAATCAGCGTAAACTCGATACCGATACCAAAGTTTTTCTCAAGAAAAAGGTTGAATCAGCCAAATGGTTCATTAATTCGATCCAGATGAGACGCATTACCATGCTCAAGGTGATCAATTCGATTATCCAGCATCAGCGTGACTTTTTCATGCAGGGGAAAGATTTTTTGAGACCCATGGTTCTGCGTGATATCGCTGAGGACATCAGCATGGATATTTCCACAATTTCCCGGGTGACCAGCGGAAAATATGCCCAGACGGATTGGGGTACATTTGAACTGAGATACTTTTTCAGCGAAGGTATTGAAGCCGAGGATGGTGAAAACATATCAACTCGCCGCATCAAGGAAAGGCTGAGGGTCATCATAGAAGAGGAAGATAAATCCCGTCCCATCTCTGATGAAGCCATTTCCAAACTCCTCCAGACGGAAGGTTTTCCAATTGCTCGCCGTACCGTAGCCAAATACAGGGAGCAGCTAAGCATCCCTGTTGCCCGCCTTCGCCGAGAAATATAGGTCAACCATAAATCTTAGTTTTTCCTTTACAGCCAAATTTTTATAGCGCTTGAAACTGATTGCTTCGACGTGGCAGGCCCGTCTTCGCGGAGAAATATAGGTCAACCATAAATCTTGGTTCTTCCCTTACTGCCAAATTTTTATAGCGCTTGAAACTGATTGCTTCGACGTGGCAGGCCCGTCTTCGCCGAGAAATATAGGTCAACCATAAATCTTGGTTCTTCCCTTACTGCCAAATTTTTTTATAGCGCTTGAAACTGATTGCTTTGACGTGGCAGGCCCGTCTTCGCAGAGAAATATAGGCCAACCATAAATCTTAGTTTTTCCTTTACAGCCAAATTTTTATAGCGCTTGAAACTGATTGCTTCGACGTGGCAGGCCCGCCTACGCAGAGAAAATTCGCGTTTCCCAACCTCTAACCCATAAACCCATAAACCCATAAACTCATAAACTTCATTCCAAAGCGTGAATCTGTCAATTAAAAGCGTTGCATTCCCAGATGAAATATTCTAATGTATCAGTGCAATGAAACAAAAATATTCACACAAAGAACTAGCTTCAATACTTACCTCCATAAGTGACACGGAGCAAATGGGTAGATTGCTCCAGGATTTTCTCACACCTCAGGAATTAGAAGATCTCATCCTGAGGTGGGAGATCATCAAATTGCTGAATACGGGAATGCCGCAAAGGGAAATTGCCCAGCAATTGGGGGTGGCTATTGGAACTGTTTCAAGGGGAGCCCGAGAATTGAAGTACGGACACAACGGTTTTGTTCAAATTCTGGATAGCTTGAAGGATGAAACCAAATAATGATTATAATTAGACCAAAATATTTTGCTTTATCTTTGTGGACTTGGCAAACACCAGTTTGTTAAGCTCCGTTCAATAATTAATTAAAAAAGAACTTGAGGAGTGAACGTGAAGAAAATATTTCTTTCTGAAAATGATATGCCGAAAAGCTGGTACAATATTGCCGCTGATCTGAAAACAGCACCATTGCCACCCCTGCATCCCGGGACGGGTCAACCATTGGGGCCAGATGATCTGGCACCCCTATTTCCCATGGCCCTCATCGAGCAGGAAATGAGTCAGGAACGGGAGATTGCGATTCCACAGCCTGTTATGGAGGGTTTAAAACTTTGGAGACCGTCTCCCTTGATCCGAGCAACTGCATTAGAGAAAGCCTTGAATACGCCTGCAAAGATATACTTCAAAAATGAGGGTGTCAGCCCGGCTGGGAGTCATAAACCAAATACTGCAATCGCTCAGGCCTACTATAACAAACAAGAAGGAGTCAAAAGACTCGCTACGGAGACAGGCGCCGGTCAATGGGGCAGCTCTCTCGCTTTAGCTGGTCAGATGTTTGGTCTGGAAGTTAAGGTTTACATGGTAAAGATTAGTTATACCCAGAAACCCTATCGTCGTTCAATGATGAAAAGCTGGGGCGCTGATATTGTAGCGAGCCCCAGTATGGATACAGAGTATGGCCGAAAGGTACTTCAAGCTGATCCTGATAGTAATGGATCACTGGGCATCGCTATTTCAGAAGCTGTCGAAGATGCGGTAAAAAGAGAGGATACGAAATACGCCCTGGGCAGCGTTCTCAATCATGTTCTCCTCCATCAAACGGTGATTGGGCTTGAAGCCAAGAAGCAAATGGAGATAGCCGGAGATTCACCAGATATCGTTATTGGCTGTGTCGGAGGAGGAAGTAATTTTTCTGGACTGGCATTTCCTTATCTGCGAGATAAGATCAATGGGGCCGATATTGATTTCAGAGCCATTGAACCAGCTGCCTGTCCTACCCTCACCCGCGGCAAGTTCGCCTATGACTTTGGTGATTCTGCTCAGATGACGCCGTTAACTGCCATGTACACGCTTGGTCATACATTCATGCCTCCTGGCATTCATGCCGGTGGATTGAGATATCATGGTATGGCTCCACTGCTCTCCCATGTAGTGCGTGAAGGATTGGTAGATCCCTACTCCTATCATCAAGTTGAAGTATTTGATGCCGCTGTCTTATTTGCCAAAACTGAAGGTATTATCGCTGCACCTGAATCTGCGCATGCCATTAAGGGAGCTGTGAATGCTGCCATCGAGGCCAGAGAAGCGGGCGAAGAAAAAGTTATTCTATTCAATCTGAGTGGGCATGGTCATTTTGACATGACTGCCTATGATGCATATTTTGAGGGTAAGCTAAAGGAATACTCACCAACAACAGAACAGCTTGAAAAGGATATGGCGTCCACCGAAGGACTCCCATCTGTTTAGAAAGCCACTAAAAAATAAGCCAACCCGGCAGTTTGAGTCATCGACTGCCGGGATCTCCTCATCGCTCGCAAGCAAAAATATTCCGCCTCATAATCCTGCCTGGTTTGTTAGAATGGTGCTTGGGCCCACATAAAGATTTGTTTCCAGACATTCAGAATTATCTTCGTGTCCAATTGAAAAGAATAAATAAACCTATAGACGTAGTTTAGGAAGAAAAAATGAAAAAACGGACACTCAAATTTTACGACAATGAAGAAATCATACATAGTCCTGATGGACGTTTACTCAGAATCATGAGTGAGTACATCGGACCGCAAAACGTGTTTCGAAAAAACAAGATTCAGGATACGATTGTATTCTTTGGGTCTGCAAGGACCCAACCAAAACATATAGTTCAAGAAGCAATTAATAAAGCCAAAGCTAACGGCAGTTCTGTAGAAAAACTGGAACAACTCGACAGAGAACTCGGTATGTCACGCTACTACGAGGATGCAAGAGAGCTGGCTTATAAAATGACAAACTGGTCAAAGAAATTAAAACAGGGTAAACGCAGATTTATTGTGGCAACAGGTGGCGGTCCCGGAATCATGGAAGCCGCCAATCGGGGAGCAGCTGAAGCAAAAGGATTATCTGTTGGCTTAAATATATCCCTCCCATTTGAGCAATCTGGTAACCCATATATCAGTCATGAATTGGAAATGGAATTTCACTACTTCTTTATGCGGAAGTACTGGTTTGTTTATCTGGCAAAAGCCTTGATTGCTTTTCCCGGTGGCTTTGGAACCTTTGATGAATTATTCGAAACCCTGACTCTCATTCAAACAAAAAAGACCAGTAAATCAATGCCTGTTGTTCTCTTTGGAAATAAGTTCTGGGATAAGGCAGTGGATCTGCAGGCTCTGGTCGACTTTGGTACCGTCAGTGCCGAGGATCTTGATCTATGTCATCGCGTGGATAGCGTGGATGAAGCATTCGCATATTTGACCAAACAGCTCAGTGATCTGTACCTTGAGGAAACTGAACCCAGCCTTTGATCACTTTTTGATTTGGCAGACCTGACCGAGTACGACCTCGTGTTGTGCTCCGGTCACCGTTCTCACATTGCCAGGGATATTCTTTAGAAAACAATATCCCAAATAGGCAAATCCAAATGCCTCTTTATTACTCTCTGTTACACCGGCTTTATTAACCAAGATTAATTTATATTCCGGCAATTCGATCCTAAGAAGATTTATTAAAGTCTGATTGTGGACACCCCCTCCACTTATATGGATAGTTGAGGGGGAGTAGTTATCATTTAAACTTAAAACCGAAGATGCAATCATTTTTGCGGATAAAAGAGTAAGTGTAAATATTAAATCATAAAACTCATGCTCATTGCTAGGACTAAAGATTTCTAAAATATTATTAAAATAATCTAAGCCAAACTGTTCCTGTCCGGCTGAGCGTGGGGGAGTGATAGAATAAAACTCATGTCCAAGTAGGTAGTCAAGTAGTTTAATGTTTAATCTTCCCCTGGCTGCCAACGTACCGTCAGGATCAAATGCTAATTCATTGGAGCTGTATAGCCGGACTGCTTTATCAATAAGTGTATTCCCTGGACCTGTGTCCCATGCCAGTATGGGCAGATCCGAATTCGCAGAGGGCACCATGGTGATGTTTGCAATACCCCCGATATTTAGGCATAGAGTATCCATGGTATTTTGTTGAAAAAGAAATTTATCAACAATGGGAATAAGGGGGGCTCCCTGGCCGCCCTCTCTGAGATCAGCAGATCGGAAATTATAAACTACTGGAACCTTAAATTGGGTTGCCATATATTTGGGGTCACCTATTTGAAGTGTGTAATCAGGTGGATCATGCTTGATCGTTTGTCCATGGGAGGCGATTATATCAAAATTTAGATTTAGTTTAGAAAGTTGGACAGCGAACCATTGACCCAGCTCCTGATCATACGATCTGATCTCATTTTCACTCAGAAGTAAAGGATTTCGAAAAGCCTCACAAAATATTGCAGGGTATCTTATTTCCGATGAATAGCAAACCTCAAACTCTGGTTTACTGCCCTCACCCAAAAACTCTACTAAACAAATATCCAGACCATCGGCCGAGCTCCCGGTCATTAAGCCAAGAATCCTAAGCCTTGAATCTGTTCTGTGTTTTGCATTCATCTTGAACATAAAAATACTCTGGTCAGCCGGAAATAAAAGGTCCCTGATTGGAATGGGCGGAATGACAAACTATCAGAGCATAGCGAGCAATCAAATTGCTGAGACCCAAAGATATTGATTTTCATTCCACTTGGCTTTGATCCCGACTATCTTGCCCCGCTAAAATTGAACGAATCTGTACGTGAATGAGTCACGACGAAAGTATAAAATTGATTGGAGAGATTTGTGGATATCAAAGTTGAAATTGGGAAACCACACGAGAGAACGATGAAAGTCCATGTGGATTGGGCTGAAATGGAACCCAGTTTCGAGGAAAAATTGACAAAGTTGAATAAGCAGGTCAAGCGACCTGGGTTTAGACCTGGCAAGATTCCTCGCAAAATCATGTTGCAGGCATACGGTCCTAGCGTGCTTGCTGATCTTTTGGATGAGACAGTCCAGGCAGCCTACTACAAGGGAATTATTGACAATAGCTTGTCTCCCATTGATCAAGGAAGTATTGAAGACCTATCTGAGTTTGACATTGGCAAAGATCTTGAGTTTACCATGCATTTACAGGTTGAACCGGATTTCGATATGTTTGATTACAAGTCGGGCTTTAAGATTACCAGGACTGAGTACAGTGCTACCGACGAAGATGTAAACCACGCTTTGAGTCATCTCCAGGAAAGATTTGCTGAAGTCGAAAGTCGTGATGATGGAGCCCTTGACGGGGATCTATTAAAAGGTGATCTTCAGTATATGGATGCTGAAGGTTTGCCCATTGAAGGCAGTCATGTGGAAGATCGCTATATAAAGATCGGCGATGGCGTGTTTGGTGGAAAGGTCGCAAAGAAACTCATTGGTTCCAAAGCTGGAGATGAAGTTAGTTTTGACATTCCTGCTCAAACCAAAGACGGTGAAGAATTGCATATCAAAATGCTGGTGAAAGCCGTGGAAACACACGTTCTCCCAGAATTGAATGACGATTTCGCGAAACAGGTTGGTCCGGAGTTCGAGACCATTGAAGCGCTTAAAAACAGCACTCGCGAAGACGTACAGCGACAATTGGATTACGAAGCAGGTCGAACTTTTGACCATGCTCTGGCCAATAAGCTGGTAGAGGGGACCAAATTAGAGATTCCTGAAATAATGCTGGAGGATTATCTCAATAAATTGCTCGAACGTTTCCGTCAGGAACGCGGAGCCGATGTGGATGAGGAAGAAATCCGCAAACAAAATAGTGAGCGTGCGGAGTGGGAGTTATCCTGGTACCTGATCCGTAAGAAGCTTATTACTGCAGAAAAAATTGAAGTTTCAGAAGAAGATGTAGATGCTAAGCTGGATGAATTAGTTGCGTCCATGCCCGGGGATAGAGAAAAAATGAAAGCCCTGTACAGAGACAAGCAATATCTGCCACAGATAAAAGAGGATATTCTTGAGAAAAAGATTTATGCTCACATTGCTTCCAGCGCCAAGATCAAGGTGAAGAAAGCCAGTAGCAAAGAAATTGGAGGTTACCATGCCCACGCCCATTAATCAATTAATCCCCATGGTTGTAGAGCAGACCGGCCGCAGCGAACGCGCCTACGACATTTATAGTCGCCTACTTAAAGAGCGAATCATTTTCCTGAGCACCCCCATTGATGATAATGTCGCCTCTGTGGTTGTAGCCCAGCTCTTGTTTCTGGAAGCTGAAGACGCTGAAAAGGATATCAATATATATATTAATTCGCCAGGTGGGATAATCACCTCTGGTATGGCCATTCTTGATACAATGAATTTCATCAAACCTGATGTATCCACAATCGTGATTGGCCAGGCTGCCAGCATGGGAGCGCTTTTGCTCGCTGCTGGGAAAAAGGGGAAACGCTATGCATTACCTAATGCCCGTGTGATGATACATCAACCCATGGGAGGGGCAGAGGGACAGGCTTCAGATATTGTCATTGCTGCCGAGGAGATTCAGAGAGCCAAAAAGAATTTAAATAAGATGCTGGCTACTTTCACAGGAAAGAAAGTTACCCAGATTGAGAAAGATGCAGATCGGAACAAATTCATGTCTGCAGAAGAAGCTGTCAGCTACGGACTCGTAGACGAAATTTTGAAAAAGCGGGGCTAAGCCATTGGCCAAAGATAAAAAGGGCAAGCATTGTTCCTTCTGCGATCGACCTCAAGAAGAGACAGGGATGCTTATTGCCAGTCCCACCGGGGCGAATATTTGTGGTCGCTGTATCGACCAGGCACAGCAGATTGTCAAGGATGGAAGCCCTGAGGGTAAACGATCTTTTGCCAATTTTGCCTCATTGGATGAGATTCCAAAGCCTCAGGAAATTAAAGACCACTTAGACACCTATGTCATTGGACAGGAGAAAGCCAAACGGGCTGTATCTGTTGCTGTCTACAATCACTATAAACGCATCATGGTTCAAGAAGATGTAGACGATGTTGATCTTGAGAAGAGTAATATTCTACTCATGGGGCCCACAGGAACTGGCAAAACCCTTATGGCCAAAGCACTGGCCTCTTTCCTTGATGTCCCCTTTGCAATTGCTGATGCCACTGTTCTCACAGAAGCCGGCTATGTGGGAGAAGATGTAGAGAACATTCTTGTACGCTTGCTGCAATCGGCTGATTATGACGTTGAGGCTACTGAAGCCGGAATCATCTACGTGGATGAAATTGACAAAATATCCCGACGTTCAGCCAATGCATCCATTACCAGGGACGTCTCAGGCGAAGGAGTGCAACAGGCCCTTTTAAAGATTTTAGAGGGTACAATCGCCCAGGTGCCACCTAAGGGGGGCAGAAAACATCCGGAACAGCCCCTTGTATCCATAAATACCAAGAACATCCTTTTTATCGTGGGTGGTGCGTTTGTAGGGATAGAGGATATTATTTCCCGAAGACGCAAGAAAACCCTGCTTGGCTTTTCAAAGGTCGACGAGGAAGAATCAAGGCTGAAAGGTGCTGAGCTTTTACAGGTTGTCGAGCCTGAGGATCTGCTCCAATATGGTTTGATCCCAGAATTGATAGGACGCCTACCTGTTATTGCTGCTCTGGAAGAGTTGAGCAAGGAAGCCCTGCGCTCCATTCTTCTGGAACCAAAGAATGCATTGGTAAAGCAATATCAGAAGTTATTCGAAATCGAAGGTGTAGAATTGATTTTTGAAGATTCTGCTCTTGACGCCATCATTGAATCAGCGCAAAAATATGGCACTGGTGCCAGATCTCTCAGGCGTAGTGTAGAAAAGGTAATGCTGGATATCATGTTTGATATCCCGTCTGCAAAAAACTTGAAAAAATGCGTCATCTCAGAGGGTGTTGTTAAGGGAACTGAGAAACCAACCCTGAACAATTAAATCTTACAGTTTTTCTGCTTAAAAGTGCTTCCCCATGGTCTGAGTTGAGTCTCCTGGCTCCAGCTTTCACAATGGTGACATAGAATAGGCCAGGAAGCCATTTTTTAAATACAGTGACTAGCTTCAGCGCCTCTCTTTAAAAATTCCGCTACTTTCCCAATTTATCATATTAGATCGTAAAAATAATTTTATAAACTTGATTTCTCACCCTCACCAAACGTGGAATTGTATGGTTCCCCAAGCTAGGAAGCTGCTTTTAATAGTAAGCAATATTAGTTAATTAATTGGTGTAAAGACATAAATAATAACATATTAGATTATATATTTAAATATCACTGAAGCACACAGGGGCTCGCCAGCTAATCCCATTGATTTGGATCACAACAGGCCGAAAAAAGAATGAAATTATTTTGTTTATAAATGATAATTTTATTTGACACCCTTTTTGAACGTGATACTTTAGTCCAGAAAGAAAATGCTTTTGGCAACTAAAACTCTGGATATAACAACCTTCGCAAAGATCGCTATATAATAGTGGGCTTAAATCATTGTGCGCTAGATCACAGTGGAAAGAAGTTGTCGTGTACAGAATATTTAGTAAATCAACGCAATAATGGAGGAGAAAAAAAGATGACGAGAAGAGTACTATCTTTTATTTCTGTATTAGCAATTTTATCTACCATGGCCTTTAGCCAGACTGGTGGAAAAATTTCCGGTACAGTCTATGACGCGGATCAAAACGCCCCCTTGGCATTCACCAACGTGGTGATTCAAGGTACCTCATTGGGCGCCGTGTCAGATGAGAATGGACGTTATGTCATTCTTGATGTGCCCCCCGGCACATACACAGTAATGTGTACCTACATTGGCTACAGCACTCTAGAGATTAAGAATCTTGCTGTTACCAGTGGTTTAACTACACAACGAGATTTTCAAATGGCCATTGAAAATGTTGTGGGCCAAGTTGTGACAGTTATCGCAACTAAACCCCTCATCAACATGAACGCAACCAATACTACCCGTGTTGTCGATGCAGACCTGATTGAAGATATGGCTGTACGCGGTGTGGAGAGTGTAGTTGCCCTTCAGACAGGCGTTGTAAACGACAATGGTAATATTCACATTCGTGGTTCTAGAACCCAGGATGTTGCCTACTATGTTGATGGTGTTTACATGAATGATGCCTTCGACATGAGCAATACGAGTACAGTATCCAATGTCGCCATGGAAGAAATGCAACTTCAAACTGGTGGCTTTTCAGCACAGTATGGAAATGCCAACGGTGGTGTTGTTTCTACAACAACCCGTTCTGGTGGCGAAAAAATGAATCTGGACTTCGAATATATCCAGGGTCTTGGAGCTGCTGATGATGGTCCAGAAGATAAGTTATATTCACTGGGCTACAGATTATTCAACGTAAGCGCTGGTGGTCCAATCGGGTCCAAAATTCGCTACTTCGTCAACTACGAAAATCGTAGTACAGACGATCCCGGTCCTTCAAGTGCTCCTCACTATGCCATGGATCGTCATTCACTCGAGGTTGATTGGTCAGCACTGACTTTTACACAGGATACAAATGATGTTTTCACAAATATCAAAGGTGACCTGATTGTTGGTGGAACCAATATGGGTACTGTTGATGTCGATGGCATAAGTCTTCTCGGTACTCGTATCGAAAATTTACTTGGTGAACACTTTGGTGACACTTATGACGTCATTGATGCTGTATCAATAGCTTCAACATCTGACGATGGTAAATGGTTGGTCAATGTTTATGATAATTTCCAAGAGCTTAATGGTGCTCGCAAAAACGTTGGCTCAGTCAGAAATACAATAACTGGAAACGTCATGTTCGATCTTAAACCTTTTAAGATCAAAGTTGGTGGAACCAGTAACTCTATCGATTCCCATAGTTACACACATGGCTTCTCATTGCTTAATTCTGATTATAACCGGAAAAATGAGACCAGAGCCACATCGTTCTATACGAATCTAACTTGGGTTCTCTCGAACAAATCATTCTTGAAAGCAAAATTTTCAATGTTTGAATATTCTGAGATTCTGGGTGATGAAGAGCATTGGGATGATGTAGAATCTTATGGTGTTCCTGGAGAAACAGGTAGCTATAATGCTTATCTTAGTAATTCAGGACTAAACCCCTTATCGGTTGCTGCCCTGGCTAATTTCAATTCCTATGGACAAATATGGAATGATTACTCACAGCAGAGCTCAGCCTATACAGGCTTGAGTGTAGATTATCTGAACCAGATGGGTGATCATGAGGTAACCGCCGGTTTCGAATACCGTGGAAATACGATTAAATACTATCGCGTCGGTGATCCTCTTGAATTGGCCTCCCAGTTAAAAGCTGGTCAGACAGCTGCTGAGGAATATATCGTTTATCGTAACGCTTATGTTGATAACATTGGTTTCGATATTTATGGTGAAGAAGACGAGAGTGGCAATGGCTACCTGGATCCAGGTACACCTGTTGTTGCTGGTGCCTATTTTAACGATAAGATCGAGTTGAAAGACCTTGTTGTAAACCTTGGGTTACGCTATGAATATTTCAACGCCAATACCCAGGCGCCTGCTGATTGGAATAAACTCTATTTGAAAGCTGGACAACTTGACCGTGAAAAAAGTGGCTATGCTGACGTCGACGCCGATGTCCAGTTGAATCCTCGTTTAGGTCTTTCGTTCCCAGTGACAGACAAGACAAAATTCCATGCCCAGTATGGTAAATTCTCCCAGCATCCCATCTTGAACAGACTCTATATATCAGATGCGGCTCTGGCAGCTAATTTTACCTCTGGAAATTATACGAATTCTCCAAATGCATCCCTGGTCACAGAAAAAACAACTCAGTACGAAGTTGGATTTTCACAGGTTGTTGGCTCTAACGTAGCCCTCGATGTCACCGGTTTCTATAAAGAAGTCCGTGACTATACAACACTGAAAAATCTCCAGGATGGTACAATCGATGGAGCACAGTTTGTTTGGGCTCAGTATCAGAATGGTGATTATGGTGTAATCAAAGGTATGTCAATTGGTATGGGTATGAACAGAACAGGTGGACTTATGGCTAACATGAGTTACACCGTCTCCTGGGCTGAAGGTACAGGTTCCGATCCTGAATCTAACTACTATGCTGCCTGGCAGTCTGACCGTGGAGAAGATGCCTATCCAACCATGATCAACCCTTTGGACTATGACCAACGCCATACGGGTAATCTTTTATTAGATTATCGTTTTGGTGATATCGGAATGTTATCAAATACTGGTATTAATATGATCTACACCTTTGGATCAGGGACAGCTTACACACCTGCAGCTATTGAATCCTGGCTGTATGGACGTGGTGAGGTTTATCCTACTGCACCAATTAATAGTGGTGTTACCCCATGGACGAGTAACATGGATATCCGTCTGGATACCGGTCTCGATATTGGTGGTATTGGTATGACTGTTTACCTGCTTGTCCAGAATGCACTGGCAACCGAAAATGTGACTGCTGTTTACAGTGGCACCGGTAATGTTGGTACAGATGGTTGGTTATATACTGATCCTGGTAAAGCCTGGTTGTCTGGTAACCCCAATGCTGAGGACTACTACTTAGGTCAAATTCGTAGTCCCAATCGTTGGGATAAACCACGCACTGTCCAACTAGGTGTGAAGTTGAATTTATTCCAGGGAGAATAATTGAATGAAAAATATGAATAGAATATTTGCGTTCCTACTGATCTTTACATTTGTGACTGCTCAATTATTTGCAGGAACCGATGAGAAATCTAGTAGAGGAGCAATGGGAAAAGCCTCAACCATATCTACGGGTAAATTTGACGGAAACCGTATCGATGATGATCTCGAAAATAACGGGATGATCGTTTCACAGCGTCCCTCAGGTCACTCTGGTATGGCTTGGCCAGCTGGAAATAACACCTACACTGTATATGCTTCAGGTGTTTGGCTGGCCGGTAAAGTAGCCGGTGATATCAGAACCGCTGTTGCTGAGTATGGACCAGAATTTACCTCAGGCCCATGGCTTGCTGATGGATCTGGTGCAGAGGATGTACTATATAAAGTGAATAAAACTGATCTACTTGATCCAGCTGCGAACCCGGATTTTGCCAACTGGCCTACTGACCAGGGCGCTCCCTGGGTTGATGAAAATGCTAATGGTATCTATGAGCCAATGGTAGCTGCTGGCGATGGTGGTGATCACCCAGAGTTTATTGGTGATCAGGTCATCTTCTACGTTATGAATGATGGTGTGGCAACTGACCACAGCATTTTTAATACTGCGCCCCTTGGTTTGGAAATTCGCATGACCATATGGGGGTACGATCGTGGTGACGCCTTTGGCGACATGATGTTTGCAAAAGCCCAGATTTACAATATGGGTGGCAATGATATTACCGATACATACCTGGGACTCTGGTCTGATCCAGATCTGGGAAATGCCAGTGATGACTTTGTTGGTTGTGATCTTGACCTGAGTCTTGGATTCTGTTATAACGATGGGGCGGATAATGCCTTTGGCTATGAAGCTCCAGCTGTCGGTTATGACTTTTTCCAGGCAGCCTTCCCAACTGGCGATCCTACTGATCAGCAGTTTTGTTTTGGTGAAGTAAAATCAGGCTATAAGAGTCTGCCTATGTCATCATTTGTAAAATATATCAATAGTGATGATGTGTACACGGATCCTGCTGACAATGTAGAAGCTTACAACTATATGTCTGGCTTCCTACGTGATGGATCTCCGTTTATCAACTCCGCAACAGGTGAGGCAACTAAGTTTGTCCATCCTGATGATCCAAACCTGAATATTGATGGTACGGATAATATCTGGGTTGATGGAGATGACAATCCCGCTGACGATCGTCGTTTCTTGATGAATGTTGGTCCTTTTGATTTTGATGCTGGTGATTCAGCTGAAGTTGTGTTTGGTATCCTGCACGCGCAGGGTAACAGCGCACTTGGTTCTGTTTCATTGTTGAAGTTTAATGACAAGTTTGCACAATCTGCTTACGATGCCAACTTCGATTTACCTGCAGCTCCTCCTATACCAACGCTAACAGCAAGTCGTGCTAACGGCGAAATTATCCTGGAATGGGAAGACAATGCTGAAGACTACTCAGTATATATAGCTGGTAATAATTCATATTACGAGTTTGAAGGCTACAATGTCTACCAGCATGAAGCTAAAACTGGCCAGGGTACCAGGGAATTGGTCGCTACCTACGACTTGAAAAATGGTTTAACTACGATCAAGGACGATGTATTCAGTCTCGAATATAGCGATGTATTACTGCTACCTGTGCAATTTGGTACAGATACAGGTATTAAACGCTATATCTCTATTACGACAGATGCTCTCATTGGTAACCTGCCTCTCGTGGATGACAGAAATTATTATTATTCAGTTACTGCTTATGGATACAATGGTTTCGCCACACCACGTACGCTCGAGTCTAGTTCACCAATTATAGCTATCAGACCTCAGACAGATGTTGCAGAAGCACTGGCAGCTGGAACAGGTGAAGCTGCATTTGATGTTACCCACAATGGTACAGCAGATGCCTCAGTTGATGTTATGATAGCAAACCCCTACGATCTTACAGGGGATACTTATACTGTCTTCTTTGATCAGCAGCACTATTACAGAAACCTTGCCGGTCTCTGGATGAAAACTGCCTATGCTGATTCAGTTGGCAAATTGGCCAAAGCTGCTGACCTGACTGGAACAGTCGTTGATGGTGCAGCCATCGCTTCTGCCACAGTAGGAAGCATTGATCTGGTTTATTCCATGACCTATGTTTCACCTGATGGAGCCTGGATTGATGGAATTGAGATTGATCTTCCTGACAATGTGACAGTCAATAGTTTTGGTAGCATCGAGGGTCACTATAGTTCTTATGGTACGGCTTCCGGTCAAAACGTGCCAAATGGTGATGGAACCATGGCGGCTGGCAATGTGATCACCTGGGGTGATTCAGCCCGCTCGACTTTTGGTGGCATCGAGGGCGATATAACGGTTCTCATTAACGTTGCTCCAATAACCTTCCCCTTTGTTGCAAGTTACAAAGTGTTTGATGATGGCTATGGTACCGTGCTCGATGTTGGCGGTTCTGTCACTATCACTGAACTCGGTTTCGACTACAGGACTATAAAACACTGGAACCTCAAAAATTCAGCTGGTACTGTTCTTCTTGAGGACATGACCACGTTGGATGGTATACAATCTGACTATGTGGACGCTAATAATGTGGGTCGTACAGGTGCCGGTAATATAGGTACCACCTCACTTCCAGTTGTTGATGGATTTCAAGTCAACGTGGCCGCCAATTATGCTGCGCCAGTACAGGAGAACTCCATTACTCATGTTGGTGATGGAACCTATGACTGGGATTCTTATAACCACTATGGCTGGGCTGCTACATCTAGAGCCAGCGATGCCTGGGGTTATGGAACCAGCAGCGTAGACAACCTACAGATGGATTATGAACTCCGCTGGACAGGTGAGTATGGAGATATCCTCGATATCAATGGTGATGGCTCAGTTATGTATCACACCATCAAAGCTGGAACGGGTTCTATCGCAACTTGGGTAGGCACCAGAGGTTACACTGCTGCTGATCATCCAGATAATACCGCTGGAACACCTTACTTCCAGATGCGAATTCCTTTTGAAGTCTGGAACAAGGACACTGATGAGCAGGTCTCCGCTATCATCTATGACCGTATAGCTAGTCCTCTTACAGATGCTGATTTTTACGCTTTCAATCCCTTTGATCGCGTATATTTCTTCCTCTGGAATGAAGCCTATGATGAAACGGTGACTTATGATGATGCTGATGGTCTGGACAATGGCCAGAACAATGGTGATAATCTGACCTGGAATATCATTTCCTGGCAAGCTGAGTGGGAAACTGGCGATGTAACAACCATTGCTTATGACAATCCTATTCAGCTCGGTTCAGATGAATTTGTATTTACACCTCCTGCTCCTACTGCGAAAGCACTGGATCTGGATATGATCAAAGTATGGCCAAATCCATACTTTGCCTACAATCCTGAAGAGAGAACGCCTCTCCAAAACCGTATTCATTTCATTAATCTTCCCGAAACAGCCACAATTAGTATTTATACTTTAGCTGGCCAGTTGGTTAGAACACTTGAACATGAGGGTGGGCAGGAAGAGATCTGGAATGCACAGAATAGCTTTAAAGTTCTGGTCGCGTCAGGTGTGTACATCGCCGTTGTAGATACAGGTGATGAAACTAAAGTACTTAAACTCGCAGTCGTCATGCCACAACAACGACTTGATGTCTATTAAAAGGAGAATTAGCGATGTTTAAAAATAAAATTGCCTTATTCTTGATAGCACTGCTTGTTGTGACAACGGCCTTCGCTGGAACCGGTAAATCTGTGGGTACTTATGGTGCTCTAGAACTTACCATTCCGACTGGTGCAAAAGCTGTTGCTCTCAGTGAGTCAAACATGGCCGTCATGGCCGGTGCCGATGCAATGTTCTATAACCCAGCTGGTATTGCAAAGCTGGGGACTAATATGGAAGCTCAGCTTTCACATTTATCCTATTTGGCTGATATTGGTGTGTCTTATGGCGCCTTTGTTTCCAAAATGGGTGAGAATACGATCGGTGTTTCAGTAAAAACCCTGAGTTTTGGTGACATTCTGCGAACCACTGCAGAAGATCCAAATGGATATCAGGAATCATACTTTTCCCCAAAATTCGTCACGGTATCTGCTTCATTTGCCAAGATGTTTTTTGATCGTGTTGCCTTTGGTGCCTCGTTTAAGGGAATCAGTGAGACTTTTGTCCAGACCTCAGCTAGCGGTTATGCCTTTGATATGGGTGTCCAGTATAAAGCCGCAAACATGCCTTTATCCATCGGTGTTGCTTTAAAGAACATTGGTGTTAAAATGCAGTTTGCCGGTAATGATCTGGAACAACTGCTGGATCCTGTGGGTTCAGAAGAAGGAACTATCAGTGAGAACTTTGCAGCCGTTGCACAGGCATTCGAGATTCCTGCTTCATTGGATATCGGCCTGACGTACACTGTTGCAAACATGGTCAATGTACATGGCGTATTCAAAAACAACTCTTTTGGGTTTAATGAATTCCGCCTGGGTGCTGACTACAGCCTCAAAACTGATGCACTTAGTGCATGGGTTGGTGGTGGTACCAGCATGTATTCCGTTGATGACAACACTGATGATTGGGACGAAGCTATCACAGAGAACGCTTATGGCGTTTCATTTGGTGGTGGATTAAAGATTCCCATCGCCAGCTTCAACCTTGGCATCGAATACGGCTATAAATCAACAGCACTTAATGGTTTGAATGATCTTAGCGTTCTCGCTTTGACCTTCGGTTTCTAAATCATTTAGTTGATATAGGTTCTAAAAGAGGGTCATTCTTCGGAATGACCCTCTTTTTTTATCCACCTTCACAAGCCCCCATGGGGTCGCATCCATTTTCGCAGATTACTCCACGATTCACCAAATGATTAATACTCAGACCTGAGTGATTTCTGACCATATTTCCCTATGTTGATAATTCATAAACGCTATATTTAGGATTATTACACAAGCCAAGTAGAGGTACCATGCCAACCAGAAAATCTATTGCCCTTTTTATTTCTTTTTGCATTCTGATGAGTCAAGCCTCTGTGCTGGCAAAAGACATCAATAGACATGGATTGATCAAACCTGCAACACTGAGTACCGGTGTCTTTGATGGCAATAACATCCAAGCAGATATGGAAAACAATGGGATGTTCGTTTCTCATCGTGTTTCTGGACACTCCGGACTATGGTGGCCAAAAGGGGAGGGCACCCATACCATATATGCTGCAGGTTTATGGTTTGCCGGAAAAGTCAATGGCGAGATCAGAACCGCTGTGGCGGAATACGGGACAGAGTTCACACCAGGTCCCTGGGGCTCCGATGGTACTGCGGCAGCTGATAGACTGTATAAAGTAAATATTACTGATCTAAGCGATCCTGAATCAAATCCAGATTTTGCTGCCTGGCCAGTTCACCAGGGTGCTCCCTGGGTAGATGAAGATGGTGATGGCATCTATACACCTTTGCCTGATGGTCCAGACCATCCTGAATTTATTGGGGACCAGGTTATTTTTTATGTGATGAACGATGGTGTGAGAAATGACCACAGTATTTTTAATACAGAACCCCTGGGAATTGAGGTCCGCATGTCCATCTGGGGTTACAATTCTTACCTAGATCTTCTCAATGATGTCATGTTTATAAAGGCTCAAATATTTAACAAGGGTGGCAATGATATTGAGGATATGTATGTCGGCGTGTGGTCGGATCCTGATCTGGGAAACGCTGGAGATGATTGGGTTGGTTGCGACGTAGGGCGGAGTCTCGGCTTTTGTTACAATGATGGTTCTGATAATGCTTTCGGAGGAGCCGCTCCGGCAGTTGGATTCGACCTGCTCCAGGTGGCAATTCCCTCGGGAATTCCATCTGATAAACACTACTGTTTTGATGAACTGAAATCTGGCTATACCAACCTCCCCATGAGCTCGTTTATCAAGTACATCGGATCGGACGATGTGTATACAGATCCTAACGACAAAGTAGAGGCATATAACTATATGGCTGGAATGTTACGTGATGGATCACCATTTATTAACTCAGCTACTGGAGAAGCCACAAAGTTTGTACACCCTGATGACCCCAATCTAAATTTTGATAAAACAGACAACATTTGGGTCGATGGGGATGACAACCCTTCTGACGATCGACGCATGATGCAATCATCTGGACCATTTTCGTTTAACTCAGGTGATTCAGCTGAAGTTGTAACAGCCCTAATCCACGGTCAGGGCATATCCTCTTTAAGTTCTGTGACCAGCCTGAAGCGAACTGCAGACATAGTCCAATCACTCTTTAATAATAATTTTGATCAAGCAGACTTACCCCCAACACCTGTACTGGTCGTCACACCTGCTAGTAGTGGGATTGTTCTTGAATGGGATGACAGGGCTGAGTCCTATGCAGATGGTGTAGTCCACCCCTATACGTTTGAGGGCTATAATATCTATCAACATACCAGTGCTGACAGCTCCAGTGAACGAGTTCGCATTGCCACATTTGATCTGATAAATGGAGTAAGACGAATATGGGATGAGGTATACGAACCTGATGTAGGCGAATTTATCTATCGACCCGTTCAATTTGGGAATGATACAGGTCTTCAGCGCTATTTAGTAGTAGAGAAGGATACGCTCCGCCGAAATGCCAGTCTGATTAATGACCGAGAATATTATTTCTCAGTAAGCTCTTATGCCTACAATGGCCTGATGAGTCCTGCTACTCTGGAATCGGCGTCACAGATTATAGCCATTCGCCCCCAGACCAATGTTTACCAAAATTCTGAACTCGATTTGGAATCAGAGATTCCCGTCACCCACACGGGTGCTGCAGATGCAGAAGTGAGTGTGAGGGTTATCAATCCCTACAAACTCACCGGGGATGAGTACACACTTTACTTTGATCAGCAGCACTATTACAGAAACCTGGACGGTCTCTGGATAAAGACTGCCTATCCTGATGCTGTTGGCAAACTCGCTAAAACAGCGGATCTGACAGGAACTACGATTACAGGGGCTGCTGTAGTATCTCCATCAGCTGGAACCATTGATCTGGTTTACTCCATGTCCTACGTATCACCTGATGGTGCCTGGATCGATGGCTTCGAACTTGATCTGCCAGATGCCTATCCTGTGAATCATTGGGGGAGTGTTTCAGGACCCTATGCATCCTATGGTGCAGCTTCGGGACAAAATGAAGTGAATGGCGAGGGAACCCTTGCTGCAGGTAATATCATCACCTGGGGTGACTCTGCCAGATCCAGATTTGGTGCGGTTGAAGGTGATGTATTTGTTGTCGTGAATGTTGATGCTCCCATCACATTCCCATCAGTGACTCGCTATAAGGTTTTCGATGATGCTTATGGAACCATTGTTGATGTCAGCGGAACGATTACTATTGAAGAACTTGGCTACGAATATGTCACCATCAAACACTGGAATCTCAAAAATTCAGCAGGAAATGTCCTCTTGGAGGATCAAACCACCTTTGCTGACAAAACGGGGGATTTTGTTGATGAGACCGGAACCCTTCGGCAGTATAACTGGTGGGATGGCTACGTTGGGACCAAGAGCACACCCATCATTGATGGCTTCCAACTCAATGTCAGCGGTTCATTTACGACTCCGGAACAAGAATCTTCCATTACTCATGTTAGTACTGGAAGCTATGACTGGGCTTCCTATAAGCACTATTGGTGGGCTGCTACTTCTAGAGCCATCGATGCCTGGGGTTATGGAACGATAGATATAAATCTACTCCAGCAAGATTATGAACTACGCTGGACGGGTGTATATGAAACCACCCCTACCAACGTTAATGGTGATGGTTCTCTCTGGTACCATAAGATTCAGGAGGGTACCGGTTCAATCGCTACCTGGGTTGGTGCGAGAAATTACAGCGCTGCAGATCATCCTGATAGCGATGGTAACCCCTATTTCCAGATTCGCATTCCCTTTGAAGTTTGGAACAAGGACACTGAAGAGCAGGTCTCCTGTATCATTTATGACCGTATAGCTAATCCAATGGTGGATGCCGATTTTTACGCTTTCAATCCCTTTGATCGCGTGTATTTCTTCCTCTGGAATTTTGAGTATGATGAATCCAATACATATAACGATCCCAATGGCATACACGACGCTTGGAACCATGGTGATCAACTGACCTGGAACATTATTTCCTGGGAAGCTGAGTGGGAAACCGGTGATGTGACAACGATTATTTATGACAATCCAATCCAGCTAGGTATTGATGAGTTTAAATTTACACCTTCAGCTCCCACAGCACTGAGCTTTGATCCGGATAATATCAAGGTGTGGCCCAACCCCTATTTGGGTAGAAACCCCGAGCAACAAGGGCGCTACGACTACAGGATTCATTTTATCAATCTGCCTGAGATAGCCACCATCAGGATCTATAGTCTGGCGGGTCAACTGGTTCGTAGCATTGAGCATGTAGGCTCCCAGGAAGCGGTCTGGGATACCCGTAATTTTGAAAATGCCCAGGTAGCCTCAGGGATATACATTGCCGTTGTTTCATCGGATGAGGGAGATAAGGTTCTCAAACTTGCAGTGGCGATTCCTTAACTGAATCGGAGATCCATGATGAAGAATAGTATCATCATATTGGTCTGCTTGCTTTCAGTAAATTTCCCTGTCAGTGTGAATGCCAAAGACCTTGATAAATCTGGCTTATCAAAATCTCAAATTCTCAGCACCGGCGCCTTTGATGGCAACAATATTCATGCTGATCTAGAAAATACTGGGATGCTCGTCTCTCAGCGGATTTCCGGACATTCTGGTCTGGAGTGGCCAAAAGGGGAGGGCACCTATAGCGTATACGCTGCAGGTCTGTGGTTTGGCGGAAAAGTCAATGGCGAGATAAGAACCGCTGTGGCAGAATACGGCCCAGAGTTCACGCCAGGACCCTGGGGCTCAAATGGGACGAATCCTGCTGATAAACTGTACAAAGTGAATATCGCCGACCTCAGTAATCCCGAATCAAACCCAGATTTTGCTGCCTGGCCAGTTCACCAGGGCGCTCCCTGGGTAGATGAAGACGACGATGGCATCTACACGCCCTTACCTGATGGTCCGGATCATCCTGAATTTATCGGGGATCAGGTCATCTTTTATGTGATGAATGATGGCGTCGCTGGCAATCATAGCGTCTTCAATACGGAACCTCTTGGTATCGAAGTCAGGATGACCATTTGGGGCTACAAATATTACTTCGATTACCTAGACGATGTCATGTTTATTAAAGCACAGGTGTACAATAGAGGTGGCAATCAGATTGACAGTATGTATGTCGGAGTATGGTCAGATCCTGATCTGGGAAATGCTGGAGATGATTGGGTCGGTTGTGATGTCGACAGAAGTCTGGGCTTTTGCTACAACGATGGACCTGATAATGCTTATGGTGAAGCTGCCCCTGCAGTTGGCTTCGATCTACTTCAGGTTGCGATTCCCACTGGCAATCTATCTGATAAACAATACTGTTTTGATGAACTGAAATCCGGCTATACCAGCCTCCCCATGAGCTCCTTCATCAAGTACATCGGATCGGACGATGTATATACAGATCCAAGTGACAAAGTAGAGGCTTATAATTACCTCCAGGGTTATATGCGAAATGGATTACCCTTTATTAATACAGCGACAGGTGAAGCGAGCAAGTTTGTAGCTTCCGGAGATCCCAATCTAAATTATACTAAAACAGATAATATCTGGGTCGATGGTGATGATAATCCGTCTGATGACAGGCGTATGCTTCAGTCATCTGGACCCTTCTCTTTTGCCCTAGGTGATTCTGCTGAACTTGTAACGGTCCTGCTCCATGGCCAGGGTTATTCCTCCATAGGTTCTGTAAAATCCCTTCAGTACAATGCTGATGTTGTCCAATCACTATTTAACAATCATTTTGGCCGGGCAAGCGCTCCTCGATCACCGCTGGTTAAGGGAACCGCTGGTCCAGGTGAAATTATTCTGGAATGGGGTGACCTGGCGGAGTCAAATGAGGGCGAATTAATATTCCCTTATGCATTTGAAGGCTATAACATTTATCAATATGCCAGTGCAGATACTGGGAGTGAGCGAATTCGATTGGCCACTTTTGACCTCACGAATGGAGTTGGACGTATTTGGGATCATGTCTTTAATCCAAGTCTCAATGAATTTATCATGCAACCCGTGCAGTTTGGGACTGACTCAGGCATCCAACGATATCTGGTGATTAATCAGGATGCCCTGAGGAACGGTGCCAGTCTCATCGATGATCGCGAATACTATTTTGCAGTGACTGCTTATGGTTATAACGCTGAGATGGTTCCACATGCTCTGGAATCAAAAATACAAATCATATCCATTCGGCCCCAGACCAATGTTAGTTTTGAACCGGTACTGGATCAGGAATCTGATGTCCCGGTTACCCATACTGGTACCGCAAATGCCGGGGTAAGTGTCAGTGTCATCAACCCCTACGATCTGACCGGGGATGACTATACAGTCTACTTCGATCAGCAGCACTATTACAGAAACCTGGACGGCCACTGGATAAAAACAGCCTATGCTGATGCTGTGGGCAAATTGGCCAAGGGTGCTGATCTATCGGGAACCATTTTTACTGGTGCCGCTCTGGCTTCTGCATCAGTTGGAACCATTGATCTGGTTTACTCTATGATACGCACCTCACCCGATGGTGCCTGGATCGATGGATTCGAGCTTGATCTTCCAGATGCTTACTCTGTGAATCATTGGAGTAGTGTTTCAGGATCCTATGCATCCTATGGTACAGCTTCGGGACAAAATGAAGTGAATGGCGCAGGAACGTTTGCTGCAGGTAATATTATCACCTGGGGTGACTCTGCCAGATCAGGATTCGGTGCGGTTGAAGGTGATGTATTCGTTGTTGTGAATGTTGATGCTCCCATCACATTCCCATCAGTGACTAGCTATAAGGTTTTTGATGATGCTTATGGTACCGTTGTTGATGTTGCAGGGACAATTACTCTCACTGAACTCGGCTACGAGTTCAAAACAATAAAACACTGGAACTTGAAAAACTCAGCAGGTGATGTCCTCCTGGAAGATATGACCATCTGGGATGCTTATATAGATGATTATGTCGATGAGGATGGTGTCTTCCATGATTTTCGATATTTCAGAACTTTCTGGGGAGAAATTGAAGCTTCTACAAAAGCAGCTGTACCCATTGTTGACGGGTTCCAGCTCAATGTGACCGGAAACAATGAGGTGCCAATTCGCGAGAGTTCGATTTGGCATTATGCTGAGGGTTCATATGATTGGGCCTCATATTCCCACTATTCCTGGGCTGCAACCTCTAGAGCCATTGATACCTGGGGCTATGGTACTACTAATATGAATCTGCTCCAACAGGACTATGAATTGCGCTGGACAGGCGAGTATATCACTCCCATAGATGTAAATGGGGACAGTTCCCTCATATATCACCCAATCAGTAGATGGACCGGGTCGTTAGCAACCTGGGTAGGTGCTCGCAACTACACTGCCGAGGATCATCCAGATTATGATGGGAATCCTTACTTCCAGATTCGCATTCCATTTGAAGTCTGGAGCACGGACACAGAAGAGCAGGTCTCCTGTATTATCTTTGACCGTACGGGCGATCCAAACGCTGATACTGATTTTTATGCTTTCAATCCCCATGATCGCATGTATCTCTACCTTTGGAATGAAGCTTATGATGAATCTGTGACCTATGACGATATAATCAATGGGGACAAGCTGACCTGGAATCTCGTTTCCTGGAAATCTGATTGGAGACTTGGTGATCGCACTGTGATTACGTATGAAAACCCAATTCAATTAGGTGTTGACGAGTTCAAGTTTACAACCACAGCTCCCTCAGTAAAGAATTTTGATCCGGATAATATCAAAGTCTGGCCCAACCCTTATCTTGCCGTTAATCCAGAGGAACAGACGGCCTATGACAATATTATTCATTTTATCAATCTTCCTGACCAGGCAAGCATTAGAATCTACAGCCTAGCGGGTCAGCTGGTCCGAGTCCTGGAACACGAAGGGTCACAGGAGATTGTCTGGGATGCCCGTAACCATGAACACAGGCTGGTCGCTTCCGGGGTATATATCGCAGTGGTCTCTTCAGATCAGGGTGACAAGGTCCTCAAGCTAGCCGTTGTGTTACACAGACAGGGATATCTGGGCGCGTATAGGTAATAAGCTCAATCAGCCTCTGAAGACAGCCAATCTATCAATATCTGATTTTATTAAACATTACTTCAATTAGCTTAAAGGCTTAATTGGGAGTACACTTTGTCAATAACTGCAGCCATTGGTTACATTGTCGGTCTCTTTATATTTGCTTTATTCATGCGCAGATACCGGAAGCAGATGATAAAAAAACATATGGATAAAGCCGCTGCAAAAAAAGTCCAATCAATAAAGGGAAAACAAAATGATTAATACCATCTGGATCGTCTTAATGGGTGGCGGAATTCTGGTTGCAGGATTTCAATGTCTCGGTCTTGATTACAGTAGCGCAGCTGGTTTGATGATGAATCCAAGTTTTGAACCGCTTACCAAGCTGACAACTGGTCTTTTTAGCTCTGCGAAAGCTTCAGTGGAATTAGCCATGGGGCTCATAGGCATCATGGCACTCTGGCTGGGACTCATGCGTATTGCTGAAGAATCTGGACTGGTAAAAATCTTTGCCAGAGCAGTACGACCAGTAATGATCAGACTTTTCCCTGAGGTCCCGCCAGATCACCCTGCCATGGGCGCCATGGTCATGAATATTGCAGCCAATATGCTAGGCCTGGGGAATGCAGCAACACCATTGGGCCTTAAGGCCATGCAGGAACTTCAAAAGTTGAATAAGGTGAAAGATACAGCGACCAACGCCATGGCCACAATTATGGCCCTGAACACCTCATCTGTAACCTTTATTCCGGCAACTGTCATTGGTATCCGAGCCGCTGCGAATGCTTCAAATCCGGCCGAGATCATCGGACCTGTGATCCTTGCCACGGGTGTATCCACAACGGTGGCGCTCATTATGATCAAATTTCTGCAAAAACTTCCCAAGTACCAGATAGAAGTACCAGAAACCCCGCCCCTGGCGGAAGAAAGGGAGGAGGTCTGATATGTTTCAAGGAATAATTAATGGCGTATCAGCCATCGCTATCCCCGTACTTATGTTGGCAATTATTGGTCATGGCTGGTACAAAAAAGTTAAAGTATATGAAGTCTTTACTGAAGGAGCCAAAGAAGGCTTCACAGTCGCGGTAAGAATTATACCATTTCTTGTGGCCATACTTGTGGCCATCGGAGCCTTTAGATCCTCGGGAGCACTTGATCTCATTACCAGTTTACTTGCCCCGTTGACCTCCTGGATAGGCATGCCCGGTGAGGTGATCCCCATGGCCCTCATGAGACCCCTGAGCGGTAGTGGGGCAATGGGTATTGTTTCTGAATTAATTAATACATATGGTGCGGATTCGATGATAGCCCGCATGGCAGCTGTCATGGAAGGATCCACAGAAACAACATTTTACATATTGGCAGTCTATTTTGGTTCAGTGGGTGTGAAAAAGACGCGCCACGCTTTACCTGCAGCGCTTACTGCTGATTTGGCCGGTATTATTGCGGCTGTACTTGTTACTCAACTCGTTTTTGGATAGATAGATATTTATTTATTGAAAGGAAATATATGAAAACCTTGTCCACCATCATCTTACTTAGCACCTGCACCTTTGGCTTGTATGCAGGAGAGATAAGCGAAACACTTGAACGGGAACTGGCAATCTCAATCAATGACTCTGAGCCACATGGAAAAGAACTTTCCATCACACCATCACAGCTAGGTCTGTCTAAAAGAGCAGACGTGAGCAATGCTGTTCTGGTAGATTCATCGCAGAATGGCTATGGCATGATAAAAAGTGAAACCAATCCAATTTCTGTCGATCCCCTCAACCATGACCAGATTACCTTGACCTACCGTCAGTATTTGGATGGGACTCAATCTGGTGCCATCGGCGTGTCCCACTCAGTAAATGGGGGTGCAAATTGGGCAACCCAAACCAACATCAATGGTGGACTTTCAACCAATGGTGGACGTTATCCTTCAACCCTGGCCAGTGAGAACTATCCCATCGCGTTCTGGAATGAATCTGATACACCCGAAGGTATAGGTCGAGCATATTACATGTTTGATGAAGGTAATTATGGTGGTGGTTTCTGGTTGACAGCTAGAGATATTCATAATGATCCGTCTCTCAGCAACTCATGGATAGTTGTTCCAACCCAGAACGTTGATGCAAATGGCAATTACATTGTCAATGCTGCTGTGACAAACTGGTCCGGCACTGGAGATCATTACCTTTTCAGAGCCCAGACCAGCGGTGCCTGGAATGGAACTGCGCTACCCCTGGGTTCCGCCTTTACCATCGTAAGAAACGCTCGCAATTTCGATGTAGATAGGGGGACAACGGCCAATGGAAATATGGATATCAACTCAACAGGAACTGGTTATTATGTTATTACAGGGAACTGGTCTGATGCTGCAGTAATAGCTAATCATACACTTTTTGTTAAAAAAACCATTGATTACGGTGCCAGTTGGAGTGGCTGGTATACAATTTCAGATGAAACCTTAAATAATCACTTCTCCAGTGTCTTTCCTGATACGGTCACTCTCTCAAGCGGTGAGGCAACCCTGCCAAACGTCTGGGCACCCTATATTGCGATTGATCTAGAAGTTATGGCAGATGAAAGTGGAGGCTTACATATTTTAGCGCCCGTATTGCCATCCTATGATGTTTATGTTCTTCCTACCTGGGAAAAAAATGGAATTTATCATTTCTATGCAGCTTCTGATGCATTAGTCGGAGCAGGGAGTGGCGCACCCGTTCCCGTTGTCCCCGAAATATCATTTGTAGCAGATATGCAGCAAACCTGGACAGCAAATAGAGATGGTGGCAATCCAAGCTGGTCGAGTAACGCCATATCTATGGCTTACGATGTGTCCGATGAGAACAATTTATACATGGTCTATTATACCACGGACCTCATGGGCTCCTATTCTCTGGATAATGGGGCGACCTGGTCGAAGCCGCACAAGATTAGTAATACGGGCTCCGCACAAAGGGAAACCTACCCTCACCTGAATCGCTTTGCCGTAGATGGCAATGTCTATATGGTATATCAGGTACCCGACTTTAACCATCCTACCATTACTGGCCCTACAACCACTCAGGATTACTTGAATCATGTCTACTTCCTGAAATATGATATGGCCGCCATTGTTTCAACTGAGGATGAAAACACCCTACCCACTGCATTTATCCTGAATGACAATTACCCAAACCCATTTAATCCTGAAACCAGGATATCCTTCAGCGTCCCCACAAGCGGAAGAGTGGATCTCTCTGTGATTGATATACGGGGTCGGAATGTGGCAACCCTGCATAATGACATCATTCAAGCAGGGGACCATGAGTTTGTCTTTAGGGCTGGTAACCTGCCCAGTGGAACCTACTTCTATCGTTTGGAGCATCAGGGCTTCCAGATAACTAAAAAGATGTTGATCCTGAAGTAGAATCATGAATTTGATATCATCCGTAAAATACAGTATAAAAAATATATCTTTGCTGATTGTTGCTTTTGTTACAATGGGCTCAATTGCCAGAGCTGCTGATCTACCAAAGCACCATGAGGATAGACTTTTAATATGTCTGCCCCAATCTGTGCAGGTAGGGTCTATGGGGAAATCAAGTGGACTGCCAGTGCTGGGGATCTCAAGCATAGATCGACTGATAGCTCTTCACGAAGTCATTGAATTGGAAAAATATTTGCCCTCAGCAACACCAGATGATATCGTGGGTGATATCAACTTATACAATATCTATCGCATGAGAATAAATCCTGATAGGACTTCCCTGGAACAGGCAATGACTGATTTTAATGCTGATAAAAATGTTCTTTATTCGGAGTATGAAACAATAGATCGTCCTCACTACATTCCTGATGATCCTCAGTTTCCTCAGCAATGGTACATGCCAAAAGTTCAAGCCCCTGAAGGATGGGACCTTTGGGATATTCCAGCCGGAGTATTACCGGGAACCAGGAGAATTGTTCTTGCTAGCGTGGATTCGGGTGTGGAATATACCCATCCTGATCTTTGGAAAAATGTTTGGATCAATCAGGCCGAGGTTCCTGTAAGCATTTTCGCAGCGGTTGATACAGATAGTGATGGATACGTCTCAGCAGTGGAAGTTGTTGCCCATATTCAAGACAATAATGTAGATGGCCACATTGATCTCCAGGATGCGCTTCATTCAAGCTCCCCCTTTATGGATGGGATTGATGGTGATGACTGGGATAGTGATCCTGCCACCTACATTGATGACCTTTTAGGATGGGATGTATCCGGGGCGACCAGTGGCGCAGATCAGGACAATGACCCAATCGGCGCTGTCAAGGGCAAGGCTGATGTTAGCACTCTCATGCATGGCACTCATGTCGCTGGCTTACTCACGGCAACAACGGATAACGCAACAGGTATTGCCAGTGCGGCATACAATGGGTCATTAATGTCAGTTAAGTGTCTTTTTGACGATGATCGGGATGGATATATCTCAGGGGGGTATGATGGCTTGCTTTATGCGGCGAAGGCTGGCGCAGATATCATTAATCTCTCATGGGGTTCATATGGATATAACTCCTTAGACCATGCAGTTGTAAATCTTGTGCACAACACCTATGGAGCTATCATTGTTTCCTCTGCCGGCAATGACGATTCCACTGGCACTGGCTATCCGTCTGGCTACTATCAGGTGGTTTCCGTTGCCGCCACAAATTCGACCGACGCTAAGGCAGATTTCTCAAATTATGGGGCCACTATAGATATCAGCGCACCAGGTGCAAATATCTACAGTACGGTTTTCACGTCTGAAGGCTCATATCAGTCTTGGGATGGTACCTCAATGGCTTCTCCTATTGTTGCGTCATGTTTTGGTTTACTCAAAGCTGCATATCCTGATCAAACAAATGATTGGCTGATCGCGACCATGGAAGCGGCAGCCGACCCAATTGATGACATTAATCCAGATTATATCGATCTGCTTGGGGTTGGTAGGATAAATATTAATAGGGCTTTGGCAACACTATTGATCCCATTGCTGGAGTTTAATTCCTATGAGCTGAGCATCATCAATGATGATGGTGATGGCAAGTTTTCTGTTGGTGAGGAAGCCCAGATGAGTATAGAGTTTTTTAATCTTTCGGAAGAGGTAGATGCTCTTGATGTCTCAGCAGAACTCAACAGCCCCTCTCCCTACGTCACCATTACAGATAGTTTAGGGTCTTATGCATTAATAGCCACCAATGACTCTAGTTCGAATATAGCAGATCAATTTCAGTTTTCAGTCTCGCCCGAAGCTCCAGTTGGATCCATTCCCTTCTCAGTCGAGATTAAGGCGAACAAAAATGCTGAATATCCATATTCAAAATCCTTTGATTTTGAAATAGAAACAAATATGTGGCAGGAGAATTTCCCTCGTGTGACTAGTAGTATCAGATCAGGGACAGCTGTGGTAGATCTAAGCCCCGGTGGGGGAAGAGAGATCATTTTTGGAGCTTATGATAGTTCACTCCATGCCATCACCAAGTTTGGCACAGAGCTGTCAGGTTTTCCGGTGCATCTGGGGAACAAAATAGAAGCAACACCAGCTGTTGGAGATCTTGATCAGGATGGTGATCTGGAAATCGTTGTGGGGAGTTTAGACCAAAA